>Ga0209758_1000117_pt1 | contig 198325 bp, 186 predicted proteins | sample AraplaMF_Col_mMF_FD_184258 | JGI IMG/M metagenome (GOLD analysis project Ga0209758, IMG submission 184258) | Arabidopsis root microbial communities from the University of North Carolina, USA - plate scrape MF_Col_mMF (SPAdes) (version 2) | ecosystem: Host-associated > Plants > Roots >...
CAGCAACGGCGCAATCAAGCGCCACTCGGCTTCCGAAACATCATACCGGGCCATGATCAAGGTCCTCCCAAGACCTTGAATCACGACCGCAGCAAACCCTCAACAGTTTATAGGTACAGGACCTAGACGTGCGCGGCTGCTTTGATGCGACGGCTGGACTCGTGGATGAAACCAGAAACCAACGGAACGTTATGCGAATTTGTGTGATCGCCGTGTTTTGGTATCGACAAGTCGTTGTGTAAGTTGGGCAACCACAAAGGATAGGACCAGGGCGCCGCCGATAACAATGAGCGATGGTGGAACGTCCAATTTAGCCAGCACCGCTCGGACCCCCAACAGCACTGGTGCGTGCGTTGTATAGAGAGGGTAGGACATTGCACCTAACCCTGCCAACCATCGATCAGCTGGACTTTGTTTCAGCTCAGCACCTGCGCACATCATCACTATTCCAGGGACAATACACACAACCATGAAGATGTCGAAAAAGAGACGATACTGGTGAGGAACTGGCACGAAGAGAATGACCAAAGCGATCAACGTTATGGCAAGCGGAGAGAACGATCCGAATTTTAGATTATGAGAGTAGATCGCCACGCCTACGAAGAACCCGAACAGGACGCGCGCGAAGCCGACACTCAAAGCAGACCACCTGTGCCCAGCATCGAGAGTACCGAAGCTAATCGCAGCGATCGGGAGCATCACTGTGGCCACTCCGACAATCAAAAGAACACTCTTTCGAGAGCATTGGCGCCAGAGCAACGCAAAAGTCAGATTAGCCGTCATCTCGTAGAACAATGACCACGCAGGGGGATTTAATGGATAAAGGATCGGGGAAAAGGGATCCGGTGCCATGGTAAGGGCTGCTAACAAATCCAGTGTCCCCAGCCCATTCTTTTCCAAAGCTGGAGCAGCCAGACATACTCCAAGTGCCGTTCCTGCTAGATAGGAAGGATACAGTCTCTTGAAGCGCAGCCAAAAAAATCGGAAAACCGAAGCATCCTTGAGTAGCCGATCACCATATGCACGAGCGATTACGTACCCACTCAGAGCGAAAAACATGTCGACTGCTAGGTAGCCACTCGGCGGCGCGGAAAAGTCGGGAAAGAAGTGATCCACGTGAAAGAGCACCACGACAATAGCCGCGACCCCACGGACGCCGTCCATAGCAGTGTTTCGGAGCTGCTGGGCCTCGGCTAATGCAGTATGCTTCAAGATCATGAATGCTAACGTTTTCTCCGGAAGTCTCTGCGCTTCAGGGTCGCTAGCCTCACATAACTATGCAATGCAATCAGCATGAAGCCTTCGAAGCTGAACGAGTATATCCTGTGCGTCTCGGTGATCCCCCCAGCCAAAATCATGAAGGCGACGCATCCGCAATAGAGGGCGCTGTCGCTGCGGGGGTGAAAAGGTTGGTACATCGCGAGATACGCCAGCGGAAAGACGAGACTCAGAAATCCGACGAAACCACCATCCCCAAACACACCTAGATACATGCTATGAGGGGTGTAAATCATCCCAAGATAATTCAAAGCTTCAGCTAGTGGTCTGGTAAGGTCAGACGGTGCCGTGAATGCCCCAGGCCCCTGACCAAACAACCAAGATTCGGTCATCTGTTCATAAAACATGCCCCATATAACAGTTCGCCCCGTGAGAGTGGCATCCTTACCCAGCGCATCAAGAAGAGCAGACCAGGCCAGAAAAGCGGATGCGCAGGCGCCGATCGTTAGTGTTAGGACAATGCAGCAGCTTACCCCAGCTCGCAAGTTGAGACGTCGAATCGAATTCAGCGCTAAATAGAAAACTGCCACACTAGCCGCGACAACCAAGGATGTACGCGAGTCTGCCCCAACAATCGCCACTACTGAAAGGACTACCGAAACGACCAATTCAAAAGCGCTTATGTTGCGCCTGAACAAACAGCACACTATGAGGGACCAACAAGCGATCCATCCCAACGTATTTTTGAAATCGAAAGCGCCTCGCCAAGCCCCCCCCTCCCCTTTCATGATGCCGATGGACGGAGCTAAGATGGCCACTAGGCACGAACCAAGCATCTCAACGAGCAATACTCGAACAACTATTTTCTGAAATGTCGCTTCCTCGATCTCCGCAGCAAGAACGGCCCCGCTGCATGCCATGATCGCCCAAAAGACCAGCAGACGGGCAGAAGCAGCTATGTCTACCCCCGCAGCTGCGGAAATCCATCCAAATAAATAGAATGGTATAAATAGCCTCACACACTGGAAAAATCGGAAGAATCCACACCTCGCGATGTGCAGCGCTGTCGTGAGGACAGCAAGGGCCCAAAACATGTACCTGAAGGGTACAGCGAACGGAGCGTCGATCTCAGCCGCGCCCCCAAGCAGTCCTGTCTGCGGATAGTACCACGCTCCCGTGAATAAGATCACAGCAAAGATCAAAACTAGCGAGTGGAAGCTCCTCCCCGGGTCTCTAAGCGCTATCCTAGAGTGACGCTGAACCCTCCGAGGAACCCCTACGCTCCCGCTTTCACGATCTATGCTTGTCATCAGCGCGCGTGGATCTGTTCGAGAGTGTATGCGACGACGTAATCAATTTCCATTGATCGCGGAAGTATCGTGTCGGCACCAGCTTGCCCAACGCCGGACATCACGGTCGAACCCACTGCGAGATTTACGATCATATACATTGGAATATCGTACCCGGGCGGGGCCGCAATTTCGAGAACTGGCTTGCGATCAACGTATCTCGTAAGCCGAGTTGGCTCCCAGAGAAGTCCATACGTGTGGAACGCCTTTGACGCATCTTCGACCGTAACATTGCACGTGGACAGTTTCTGCTGTCCATCGGGCTCCCGCCAGTGCGTGGACATTGAGAAGACCCCTGGCATGCTTCCCCGCCCTTCAAATACGTCGATTTCCGGTGGCCACTTGTGTTTGTCCTGAGGGAGCAGCCAGAATGCAGGCCAAAGCGCTTTTCCGAAGGGCACGATCGCCCGGATCTCAAAATAACCGTAGGTTTGCACGAATGAGTGCCGCGTAGTCAAAAGCCCCGAAGTAAATTCGTAGTCATAAAGAAATGGCCTCTTATCTGGAGGTGTGCGGTCTGCAACAATGGAAAGAATGCCATCTTTCAAACGAAATGGGTTTAGCCCTAATGGCTCGCGGGAAGTCCCCTTATAACCTGCATCTACATAAAACTGCTGTTCTCCGGCCTGCTTATACGTTCGCTTAACCGGCCAATCATAACCACCATCATGATGCGGGGTCCACCGATGAGACGACAAATCAAAACTTTCAAAATCATCTTTGAAGGCAAGCTTAAGTTTTACTGACCGTCTTGCGAACTCCCGTTGATCGGCCGCTATCACTTGGCACCGGAGGGGAGGATCCTGCTGAGGAGTCTTGAGCGTAAGATCGGCTGGAATAAGCTCGCTGGACCACCCTGGATTCGAAGACGCACAGAGGCCGAGGGCAGCAACAAGAGCCAGTCTAACTCGTTGCGAATTTCTCAAGTTCACCCCTCCATGCCAGCGACGCTGGCGCTACCAGCAACTCACCCGCCCTGGTTAACCCTACCGCCATTAATCGCCCTCTGCCCCCAGTATGGCAGACGTCGAAGAGCCGGTGGGAGCCAAATTTGCTGGAAACAAAAGTACTCAAATGTTAGACATTGCACAATTGGCACAAGGACGAGTTTTTATGTCATCGTTGATCGACAAGGAACGCGAGTTTCACAATAAGCGATTCGCTCATGGTGACGATCGCGACGCCCAGCTGAAGTATTATTGGGCGATTGCTCCACAGGGCGATAGCTTTTGGGAGCTAATTCAAGACGCATCTAGGGGTGCTAAAGTTCTAGAGTATGGCTGCTCAACTGGCGGACGATCTGCACAGCTAGGATTAATCGCCAATCGGGTTGAGGGCATAGACATTTCGGACGTCGCAATTGAGCACGCCCGAAAGCAGTGCTCAGCACCTAACGTTGCATTCCATGTCATGGACGCCATGAATATGACGTTCGCGGACGAAACGTTCGATCTAGTTTTTGGAAGTGGCATTATTCACCACCTCGATACAGCGCGCTCGATGGATGAAATTTGGAGGGTGTTGAAACCGGGTGGACAGGCCCTCTTCTGGGAGCCATTGGGACTGAACCCGGCTATCAACTTCTATCGCCGAGTAACCCCTGGCGCCCGCACTCCAGATGAGCACCCCCTTCTACCGCGCGACTACCAATTGATGCGCAATCGCTTCGGCAAAATGGACGCTGAGTACTTCGGATTAAGCACACTTGCTGCAGTTCCCTTTAGACACATGTCTTTCGCACCTATCGTCCGGCAAATTCTCAGTCGAATCGATAGCGCAATCCTTAAAATACCGACTGTGAACATGCTTGCTTGGTACAGCATCATCCGCCTAACTAAGTAGCCACAAATGTCGGAGAGTTTTGCGATCATTACCCCGTCATACCGAGGGGACTTCTCAGCGGTTCTAGAACTTTGCGCCAGCATCGACGCGTACGTCGCAGACGATTTTCAACACTTCTTAGTCATCCCAAGATCAGACTTAAAATTCTTTGCTCCATTGAGAAGCAGTAGACGCCTGGTGATTACGAAGGAAGAGCTACTTAGCGATGTTCAATTTCGCAAGCTGCCGATTCCGACCCGAATTCCCTTCTTTCAGAACGAGTTTCGATTCAAAGAACAGTGGTACCAGCCACGCCTCGGGCGTCGAAGCGGGTGGCTAATACAGCAACTCATTAAACTCTCGAGTCCGCAGATAACATCAAAGGAAATCTGTCTCTTCATCGATAGCGATATCGTGCTGGTTCGCCCCTTCTCAATTCGCGAAATGATGACGGGTCGCCGACTGCATTTAAACGTACACTCTCGCGGCGCTCATCTCGCTACTCACAGGAATTGGCTTAAGTCGGCTGCCGCACTTCTCCATACTGAGCTTCCGTCCAATTTAGACATCAATTTTATTGGACCGTTTGTACCTTGGAGCAACGCGATTGCCGCAGCACTGCAATTCCATCTAGCGACGGTCAATGAGATTGATTGGCGATTGGCGGTTGCTAGGGAGAAAACAGTTTCTGAGTATATTCTGTATGGGCTTTTTGCGCAGGAGATTGCAAAGGCTGGGGATCAATTGATCTTCAAGGATTTGTCTAGCTTCACTCATACCGTTTGGGTTGAATCAGACCTTACTCGAATCGATCACTACATCGCAGGGCTATCGTGGGAGCACGCAGCGGTTTGCCTTCAATCGACTCTCCCTTTAACGCCGCCCGAGCGTAGAAATCTAATTGATGCAATGAAACGCAAGCGCGACGAAGATTTACAGGCGAAAAATGAAACCAGCTCACTCTGATAAACTGAGAAAATTGATTGCATATGGAATCTCAATCGCTCCCACGTCCACCCTCCGGGTTGCTTTGCTAAAAGCAGTTTTTGGTTACAGGTTTGGAGCTAACTCTTCCGTCGGTTTCGGAACGATCATTGCCGTCGATGAACTTGTCTGTGGACATGGAGTGATTATCAGCCGGGGTAATACCCTTATCGGTCCTATTTCCGTGCAGATTGGAGACAGGGTTCTCATCGGAAAATACAACGTTGTAGAGTGCAGCTTTGCAATCAGAGGCAGTGAATTTGCTCACATGCAATATAAGCGACGCTTGGTCATCGGGGAAGGTAGCCTCATAAATCAAGGTCATCTCTTTGATTTAGCTGGCGAGATCTCTATTGGAGCCCGCACTTGGGTCGCTGGCTTCAACTCTCAGTTCATTACTCATGGCGCGAGCGTCATGGATCGCGACATTGCGATCGGAAATGACTGCTTCATCGGATCAGCCGTGCGCTTTTCGCCTGGAAGCGCTGTGGCGAATAACATCATGGTTGGTATTGGGGCGGTCGTAACTAAACGTCTTTCAGAATCTAACGCGGTTATTGCCGGCATCCCAGCAAAGGTTATACGAAAGAGAGATGAACACGATCAATTCAAATTCGAACGCGTCTGGGAGAGGTAAGCATTAAAACTGGTTAAACATTGGTAGGAGCAACGGCGCTGGAGCAACTCAAGCTTTGGATAAACGAACAATCGGATACGGAACCATCATAATTGGCAGGTCGAAGGCAGAGCCGCCGCCCCCGGGGCGGCGAACTCTTTAAGCCTAAAATTAGCAACGTTCTGCGGCATGCAAATTCCGCGGCAAAACGAGGCATTCATAATCGCCCGCACCGAGTTCGGCGGACAAGAGTCTCAGACCCGGTCGCAAGCGCGGTAATAACCTGGAGCGTCTTTCCGAAACGCGGATCCTGCTTCCGTTTTCATCTCAGCGATCAGTCGGCTGGTCTGCTACAGCTTCAGCGCGATGCACAACCTCAGGGCAGCTGCCTCCATGATCTACTACTCCGCGCTGGTTCGCTCAGTTTAGGAAGTGGGAGCCCATTTCAAAGGACCGAGCTACCCGCTCTAGGTCTGTGCTTTCCCGGGCGCAACGCGCCCCTTTGTCAGCAGGGACGAGCGTCCCGAGAGAACGTGTCCAATCGGCCGCTCAAATGCCCAATAGATGAGGGTTGCACCAAAAAAGGAGGCCACTATCGTGAGCAACATGTATAAACGCGGATCATCCAGCCTTAGATAGATAAAAATGAGGCTGACTAAGCCGATCACAAATGGATGCGATAGATATAAAGCGTACGAACTATCACCACCCAAAACTAAAACCTTTCTAGCAAGGCCAGACTTTTCGCTCGGCTTGATGAAGACAAGGCCCGCACACAGTATGAACGCAGGCAGGCCCATCCAAATCGGACGAAACAGCCAGTAGTGTTCTGCAATCCCCGCGGCCTTGAGCAAAATCATCAAAGAAGCCCCCAACGAGAATACCGCCAATCCAGTTACGATCGACCACCTGCCCAGCTTAAGGTAGAGTTCGCATAATAAAACTCCCAAAAGAAATTCCAAGACAATAGTGTTGCACCAGAAGGACAGAGGAGAGCTCCCTCTCACCCACTCTGAAGCGGATGCTAGACATATCAGCAGGACGGAGAGGATAGTGATGCCCACCATCCTGCTAAAGTTGAGAGCAAATGCAAATATGCAATAAAAGAGCATCTCGAAGTTGAGCGTCCAGCCTGCAATCAAAACCGGGAAAAATGTTCCGTAAGGATCTCTCACCGGAACGAAGAAGTAAGAACCAATAATCTGGGTAATCGAAACATCTGAGTGCACAACGTATCGACCGTACTGCCAGATAACTAGCAGCATGCAGCTAGTGAACAGCCAATATAGAGGCACGATGCGCTTCAGTCGTCTCAGCATAAACGTTTGAGGCGCTCCTTTCATGCCGAAGTTGTCTTTGGCTTGGAAGTACATAATGAATCCACTTATCACGAAGAATACGTCGACCCCTCCACCCCAATAGACGACGTCCCACGGAACGAACAATTCCTTATTCAAGAATTCTCGACTGACAATGTGATGCTGAACATGCCCAAACAACACCATGGAAGCGGCAACACAACGCAAAACTTGTAAGTGATCGATTGTCTTCTTAGGCATCGGCTGACCTATCTCTAGCAGCTTCGCTTGATCCCCCAAGGTAAACGCGAACGGTCGCTTGCGCGATCATCTCCCACTCGGAATTAAGGTTCGGCTGCTCAACTACGCGCGGCTTTTGGTCAACAACCCAAGCAATTGCTTCGGCGAGTTCGTCGACTTTTGCAGGCCCAACCAGGGTGCCATTTATGCCTTCGCGCAGCTCTTCAGCGAAGATCCCAACCCTGCTTGCAATGATCCACTTAGCATAATGTTTTACAAGAAAGTAAACACCGCTCGCATCTATGGCCAAATACGGGAATAAGAAGGCATCTGTCTCATTGAATAAATCAGCCATCTCTTGCTCACTGAGACGATGTAAACGGAGCTCGACAACTGATCCTACGTTCAAAGTCGCTATGCGTTTTCGGATCGGCTCCATATCCATCATTGGCGCTCCTGCTATGATGAACCGGCATTGATTGCGAATTTTTTCAGGTAATTGAGCAACTGCACTTATAAGTACATCGACTCCTTTGTAGGGCTTCAGTTGCCCAAAGAGCACGAACGTCATCACAGACTGTGACACTCTCTCCGTTCGGCTGGGCTGCACTCCCCTAAGAGGCAGAGCTCCGTGGGCTACAACACAGACTTTCTCTCTATCAAAACCCTTAACCAGCAAGCGATCTCGCGCAGGGGCCGTATGAACTATGACACGATTGGCCAGCTTCGCTGGAAGGAAATAACCGCAACGCTGCAAAAGCGGCATTCGTTCGCCGTTATAGGGTGTAGTATCATGGAGCGTCACTACAACCGTTGCGCGCGCCCCTATTAGCCATATTGCAGCTGCGTCGAGAATGGGAAATGGTGTCCACTGGATATGCACAACATCTGGCCCACTGGTCCAACCCAGGTAAACTAGCTTCAGCAGGCCGAATATATGTTCGATAGCCTTGGCTGAGCTGCGCCAACGGCTATAGCTCCGGGGTAGCCGATCGCTCAAAGAATAGAAGCTCGTTCGAATCTTATGAAATGGGAAAGACCCGTCTTCATTTCTTCGAGAATTCCTCGCCGCCCAGGTCGTCTGCACTCCAATCTTTGACAGCCCATCATCGAGTTCTGCGTCATATGGAGCAGTGAACAGGGACGGATCGACCAATAGTACTCGGAGATTCATTTGCCGATGATCATCTCATGGGCAATTCGGTCAGGCCCAGCCGAGAACTACGCGCCCAACTCTTTTGCCGAACTGACCCCAATCCCCAGAAGAAACCCACAGCCCATGCATTGTGCATGAGGAAAGCCGCCACGCCAGCTAGCAACCCACACCCCGACCGATGCCTTACGGAGAGCAACAACGACACAAGTGCCAAAATCGATATGTAAAACACCGGCAAAAGAAGCGCAGCTGTCATTACGCTACTTGCAATCAACGATGCAAAAAGGAACAAAAAGTTGGTTGGTACAAGCAGCTGCCGCAATCTAAGTGAGGACGGATGCTTTCTTATGGTCCTGGATCGACCGACTCCATAGTTGAAATACTGCTTTGCTAGGGCGACTGGCGTATTCCGAGGAAAATATCCAATTCTAATTGTCGCGTCGAGAAAGATGGTACCGCCCAAGGCCCGAATTCTACAGTCCAACTCCGCATCTTCATTGTGGGTGAAGCTTGGATCATATCCCCCGGCCCGCCGAAACATATCTATTCGCATCGCTGCGTGATGCCCGTGGTCAACAAAGCCACTTTCGGTACCACCACGGTGTGCCGACCCGCCGGAGCCGATCTTCGTGTCCGAGATCCACGCGACCGCTTTTTGAAAACAAGCCCTGCCGATCGTATCCATAGGCACGACAACAGAATCAGCTCCCGTTCTATCTAAGGTTTCCAATAGTCGCGCCACGAACCGCTCTGGATAAATCGAGTGCGCGTCGCAACGAACAAGGACCCCCCCGTCCAGCCCGCTAACGTCGATTGCCAGGTTCACTCCGACGCCTTGCAGCTTCTGAGGGTTATCTAACAGCGTGACGTTTGGCGCCCGCTTCTGCCACTGCCTGACAAGGTCGCAAGTGCGGTCTACGCTCCCGCCGTCAACAACAACGATGCGCATCTCCGGGCACTCTAAATTCTCAGCAGTCAATACCTCGAGAACGGAGCCAATTGTGCTCTCTTCATTGAGAACCGGGACGACGACTATTACTTGCCCATTCACTTTCAAACTCCGCTTAAACACTTGGGCAATATAACGCTCTTCGACGGCCGTCTACCCGTCCGACCATACTAAGGTTAAGGCCGCCGCCTAAAAACTAACGATTGCGATAGCCGCCGGATTTGGCTAGTTTTTGCAGGAAGATAAAGTCAAATTATTCTCCCAAAGATGCAATCAGAGATAGTTATCGGTATTCCGACGTATCAGCGTCCTGCTCTTTTAAGGAAGTTGCTGGCCAGTCTTATACCAGAATTGAGGAACTGTCCCGCACGCATCATTGTCGCCGACAATGAATGCGGCCAAACGGCCCCTGAAGTCGTCGCTTCGTTTAGAGCGGAGTGGGAAGCGATTGAGTGCATTCCCGTTGCACAAAGAGGAGTTACGGCGGTTCGCAATGCAATCATCCACCATGCAATGCGAAGCCCGTGGCGATGGTTGCTTATGCTAGATGACGACGGGGTAGTAACACCGGGGTGGCTCCTCGCAATCGTTTCCTGTGGCGAAGTCCACAACGCTCATCTAGTCGGTGGCCCCGTGGAGGGGCTGTTACCCGACGATGCCGGACTCCTTGCTAGGAATAGTATCTACTCTGCGCGTCTGCGATGGCCAACAGGTCCAGTACCGACGCTGAATACCAGCCAAAATCTTGCTATCTCGCACCGGGTTCTAGACCTGTTAGGCTGCCCGATCTTTGATCCGGGATACGGAAGATCGGGAGGAGAGGATTACGACCTGTTTCGCAAGACAACAGCATTGGGAGGAAGACTTGCTTGGTGCGACGAAGCCGTAGTAGTTGAGGCTACCCCCAATGAACGGCTAACCTTAGCCAGCCTCCTAGCGCGCTATTATACAACCGGAATGTACATGGCGCAGATTGATCGTAGATACGACGGGTTGCCTAGTGCAACGTTAGTCGCCTTGAAGGGACTTTGCGGCGTTGTAGCTCGGGGCTTTCTCGCAGGTGTAAAATTCGAGCCAAACCTTGTTGCTCGGTACTTTCTTGCATTCTTCCACTACATCGGGCGGATTGTCGGCCTCTTGGGGGGACGGAAAGAGCGATATGTCAGCACCAGCTGAGCCGGAGATGACGGATGCAGAATAATCCGACCGTTGCAGTGGGCATCTGCACTTACAAGCGAGCCGAGTCGCTCTCCCGCCTTCTTCGAAGCCTTCAGGAGACAATTGCATCTGCTAGGCGACCAGTAGAAATCATTATCGTCGATAACGATGGGAGTGACTCGTCCCTCCGGACCAAGATCTTCACAATTGCTGAGGAGCTTGGACTTGAGGTCGACTATAGCATCGAGGCGACGCCGGGAATCTCTGCAGCTCGTAATGCAATCCTAGATCGCGCAAGCGAGCTCGGCATAGACTTACTTGCAATGATTGATGACGATGAATGGGCGAGCCGATCATGGCTGAGCGCTCTGCTTCGGGAAAAGCAAGAGAGTGGAGCGATTGTGGTTGGAGGCCCCGTATCTCCGGTCTTCCCACCGTCAAATCAGGCCCTGAAGAAGTACTCTCGCTTTTGGTCCGTCGAAAAGCAGTTTGTTGGTGGCAAGCCGTTTGTATTCTGTACCTGCAACTTCCTTATTGATCTACCTGCCATCAAACACTTAGAGCGTCCTCTATTTGAAGAGAAGTTTGGCTTGTCCGGCGGAGGAGATACCGCTTTCTTTAGGCGGCTCTTCTTGGCAGGATTCAAGATGGCGTGGGCGGACAAAGCGCTAGTGCACGAGGAGGTTCCGCCGGCGCGAGCGTCACTCAAATGGATGATGCAGCGGAAGTATCGGGTAGGAAACCACGCTGTGCGGTGGGAACAGGTGGGCGGCAGCCCTATCAAGGTTTTGCTAAAGAGCGTTTGTCTCGCAATTCGCCTTCCAATCTACCCGCTGCTTAGAAGAGAGCCGGAAGCACCTCTGTTTGGATGGCTCGTTGAATTCGAGAAAGTCCGCGGACGTTTTTCAGCTCATTTCGGGAGTGTTTTCTTCGAATATAAGAGAGAGACCAATAAAAGTCCTCCCTGCCGCATTTAGGCTCCGCAAATGAATGCCGCGAGCACTAGGCTCGAACAAGTGCGGTCTTTCCTGAGAGCGTTGGGCCCAACCGCTATTGCGCTTAGCCTTCAGGTCGTCGCGTTTGCGATTACGGCTCGACAGCTTGGCGTCGATCAGTTCGGCACCTACACGCCTCTCTTAGCGTTGTCGGCAATTGGAGTCGAGCTAGTGGGGCTTGGCAGCGCTGACGTGTTGGTTCGTGGTGTCGCTCGGAATCGAGATACTTTTCCGTTCTATTTTGGCAATCTCGTCGCATTAACAGCTTTAAGCTTTCCGATTGTAATCTTGGCACTCTCAATGGTGGCCGCTTGGCCGATAGGCAGCCCTCTACCATTCTTCGAGTTAATCGGCATTCTTGTCGGAGAGATTCTCATGGGGAGAGCATCCGCGTCAGCGGAGCTCATAATGGTCGCTCATCAGCGGACAATGCTCGCCAGTTGGATAAGAACAACCTCTGCCGGTACGAGATTATTCGCAGTGATCCTTTACTTTACCGTTTTCGGCTGCACATCGCTATCAGGATGGATCTGGATAGCGTTTGTGCAAAGTGTGTTGCTTGTGCTCGCGTACTTCCTGCTATGTATTCGCACGTTTTCTCCCCCTATCTTCATGCTGCGCCAGCTTGAACTCGGCATTTCTTTTGGTCTCAATCAAATCGCGAGAGCTACGCAGGCCAGCGTCGATCGGGTTATACTTGCCCACTTCGCCACGAACGACGTTTTAGGCGCTTACGGCGCAGCATCTCGCGTCCTTCAGTTGGGACTGTTTCCCATTCAGGTGATGACGAGAATTCTATACCCTCAATTCTTTGTTCACGGCGCACAGGGGGCGATGCCAGCATTTAGGTATGCAATTCGTACTATACCGATAATGCTGCTCGTGGGTTGCAGCGCAGGATTAGCCGTTGCTGCCGGGGGCTGGTCAGCCCCATTTGTTTTAGGAGGTGGCTATTCCGACAGCACAGACATTGCGATCAAGTTGTCAGTCGCTCTTCCTATAATTGCCATGCAGTTTCCGGCGGCCGATGCACTTACTGGGGCAGGCAAGCAGGCGTTCCGAGCTTTCATATTTATGATTGTTACGGTCTTCTTTGGGCTGTTGCTGGCTATCGGATCTTACTTCGGCAATATCAATGGTGTGATAATCGGTTTTGTATGCGGCCACTCCCTTCTCGCCGTAGTGCTATGGGTCTCAGCGTATACGTTCGCAACCCGCAACCAACAACCGCCGGCGGAGATTGGATCTACAAGCAAACAGAGCCGTAGCTCAGCTCGGCGCAAGTAAAGATCTGCTTGTCAAGCTAAACGCCCGCCTATCCTGAAGGCGACGATTTCAATACCCTATACTCTAACGAACGATTATTTCTGAGAGAGAGAGTAGCGAAAGAAGTTTACGCCAGTCATTGTTCCCAGGATTGCATCGACCCGCGTGTAAGCCGACACAGAGAATTCCCGACAAGTATCTGTGTTTAGGTAACAAGCTTTGATCTTGATGGTTCTGTTGCAAATGTTCTTCACACTAACGACGTGATCCATAACAGCCTTGTTTATCGTATGTGGGCGGGCAATCGCTTCGACGTCCAAGCATGGTCGGTTCAAAGCATCCCGAATGACCGTCGAAGAAAATTCGGCTGGCCCTTGGGAAGTCGCCGCTCTACGGTCAACACTCTGCGCGTGAGCGTAGGATATAAAGAGCATCCCGAAGAACACACCTTGCGAGATCCGCAGCTTCATCGCCAAGGCCTTTCATCCAGATCTATCCCAGGAACTCTAATTTTCCAGCCACCGCGAAAAAGCACTCTACTTAAACGTTCTCGCCCGACGATATCAGTTTGGCCTAATGCGGCTAAGAGGTTATCATGCTCTGTCCATCCAACGGTCGTTAGGTTAGCCGCCGCTTCCTCCGCAAATCTGCCGTCCACAAGGGCTGCGAACTCCGCGGTCGCAGATCGTTTCACGGCTGGATTTGCAAACGACATCGCGGCAAGCGCCTGTTTGTTGCGAAGTAGAGCTACCCACCCTTCTAGAGGGGCTAAACGATAGGATTGTTCCAGGTAAGCTAAGGTGGGAATCTCAAGACCGTAGCGGGACACCTGGAGCGAATAGAGCAGCAGCCAGAGGAATCCATCCGTAGGTGATTGACAGAGCGCATACCTTAGCAGGCTCTCGGCTCGGCGCGCATGATCGGCATCCTCTGTCCCGCCCGCCTGCATCGTCTGTTCAGCGATTCGAACACCAAGGAGTGCTTTTAGCCGGACTAACTCTGGGTGAACAATATAACCTAGCAGCCCTGAATCGATGCGGTTGAGAGACTCCAGCAAGGCTCCTCTTTTGAAAGCAATATTCGTAGCCAAAATCGCTGATTGCTCCCGCGCTGACGTTGTGAGCAGCAACGAAGGAGCAAGTTCAAGCGTCCAAAGCACTCCACTAAGACCAGCGAAGAAAAACCAAACTCGCAACGATAGTAATGGCAAGCTAATCCACATAGCCATATCGAGAGTAATACTTCTGGTAGTAATAGCGACCTTGATAGGCTTCGTACCTTGCAAGGATTTTTGTATCGGCCTTATTCAGCACTACACCTAGGAGCTTTCTTTGTATTTCAGGCGAACCACGAAGGTTATGTTTGATAATATCGGTCTTAGTCTTCCCCCATTCGATCACATATATGTAGGCGTCTACAAACGATGACGTCACGCGAACATCGACGACTGGTGCCATGGGCGACATGTCGATGATCACATAGTCATAGGTCGAACTTAGCCCCCTTACGAAGTCTCGCATTGCCTTCGATGCAAGAACTTCGTTTGTATGTACAACACTAGAAGTCATGCCAGCGGGCAAGACTGCGAGCTTAGTCTCGGGGTCGACAACCAAGGCGTCTTCCAGTTGTGCTTTTTGTCCTAAGACGTCAACTAGGCCAACCTTCGCGTTCGGCGCTAGTGCTCGGGACAACGAGGGGTTACGAAGATCCGCGTCCACCAAGACAACGCTCGCACCGCTCTGTGCGATAAGCTGAGCCATATTCACCGAAAGGGTGCTCTTTCCTTCATTTGGCAACGTCGACGTAAAGGCTAAAACCCGGTTCTCCTGTCCAACCGAACTTATGTCTGCAGCCACCTTTAACGAACGGATGGCTTCGGAAAAACGCGACAGAGGACTATCTACAGTGCAACGTAGTAGACTCACCTCAGATACCTGCCCAAGCGTCCTGGCTGATTGTACAGAGCCAGCCTTTAAGGACCTGAAACGCTGCGAAGCGGCCCCTAGATCGATAGTGGGAACAATGGCAATGCAATTCGTGCCAAGCAGCTCATCAACTTGGGCGGTGGTCCTGAACACGCCGTCCGAGAGCTCCCGCACAACTGCTGCACCGAAGCTCAATAGCACTCCCCCCAATATCGCGCCTAGGAGTACAAGCAAGCTTTGCGGCGCGCTCTTCGTTAGCGGTGTTGTGGCAGCACTGATCACACGCGCCTCAGTGATTGGAAATGACTGTTGCTGCACGGACTCCATATAGCGCTGCAGAAAATTGTCATACATCGCCTGATAAGTCTGAGCATTGCTCTCCAATTCACGGAGCTGCACCTGAGCCTGATTCGTGAGTTGTGATTCGGAAACAACGTTAGTCAGACTTGACTTGACACTCTCCTCACGTGTGACTGCGATATCATAGTCACTCTTATAGGATTCTTGAATACGCTTGAGCTCGTCAGTGATGTTCCTTCTGATCTCCTCCATTTGCTTCCGCAAATTGACAGCCGCAAGGTGGTCACGGCCATACTTTGCCGACCAAATAGCCTCCTTTGCAGCCATATCGACATATTGGCCGCGCAACTTTACAATAGTGTCATTCTTCAAAGCATCGGCGACGTTGGCATCAGGAATATCTTGTTTCAGGATACTGTTGAGACGATCAAGCCTTGCTTTGGCTTCGGCGGTGGCGGCTCTTGCTAGCACTAACTGGCTGTTCACCTCCGCAACTTGCTGTTCATTCATTAACCGACCGCCAGTGTCGACGATATTGTTAGCTGTCTTGAAATCCACAACAGCTTTCTGCGCAGCCGAGGCTTGAGTGCGCAACTCCTTGATGCGATCTTGCAACCAAACGCTGGCGCGCCTTGTTGCTTGGTACTTCGCCTCGAGCTGGTCTACGACGTAAGCGTCAGCAATCCCGTTAGCAATCCTGGCGGCCTTAATCGGATCCAATGATGTGAATCCGATCTGCATTACGTAGGTCTGACCTACGCGCTTGATCGTCCGATGCCTCTCGAACAACCCGAGGGCCTTGCGCGTTAATTCGAATTCAGATGGAGGGGTCGTCGGGTTTGAGAATAAGGAAGCAATGCCTCCGACAATGGCCCCAACAAGCCCCCCACCTCCGCCTTTGAACTCTGGGTCATCGATAAGATGCAGATCGCGTATAACAGCTAGGCTTATGTTCTCTGACTTCAGAATCTCGACCTGTGTCTCCACGGTCGCAGAGTCCACCGCGAGATCGCCAAGTATGGATGCCTGTTGGAAAAGCTGGACCTTGCGTGTATCGACCACCATAGACGCGGTTGAGGTGAATTTCGGCGCGGCAGTGAAGAGATAGAGCAGAGCCAGGATCACGCAGACTGAAACGATCGCCAGCATAGTCGGAAACTGGCGACGGATAATCTGGAGATAGGAGGATAGTGTCGCGAACGAAGAATCCTCACCCTCGGTGGAATCGCGATTGATCTCCGAGGCCGGCCTATTCACTTGCAACATGCAACAATTCCTGAAATCGAGCGAAGTGTCTCTGATCGACCGCCGTCGTCAAATGCTCAGTTGCTATTCGACCGCAACAGCGTTGAATGTTAGCACAGGCTTGCATGCATTAGAATGCGATCGCTGCACCAAACAAGGCTGCTTGCGAAGCATTTGGGGAGCTTCACGCGAAAAAGCAAAGCGACGCAATTGCACCGCTATGGTCCGACGAGGGCGTCTCGGGCAGCGGAAGCCGTTTCCAGTCAGCGCGGGCTGACGCTGTTAGTCGCTGCGCTGACGCCCCCATTTCCCGTGTTGGGCGCGTTGTTAGCCGTAGTGTTATTGCCAAAAATGGTCGCAGCGCCGCCGGTAGCACCATTGGCAAAGCCGCTGGTCCCAGTCGGGCCGCCTGCACCGCTGCCGCCGCCAGCGCCGCCACCGGTCGCGGCAATTGCGACGTCGCCTGTCGCGGCTTGGTAAGCGGCGATAACATCGGGGTTGCCGGTACCTGCGATAGCAGTCTGAATTTCGTTAGCATACGCTTGGTCTTGCTGCGCAGCCATACGGGCTACCTGTGCAAGACCGGCGACAATCGCGCGCATCTGGTCGTTGGTGGTCGCGGGATCCTTCAGCAGCGCGATCAGGCCGGGAAGCGTTGTCGGATCGGAGGCGCCGAGGTCGCGCACGCGCGAGATCAACTGCGGGCCGCCGGTCGGATATTGCTGCAACAGGCTGCTTGGGGAGGCCTTGAAGTCGGAAATTACAGTGGCAGGCAGCTGGCGCTGGGGCGGGTAAACGGCGGCGCTGGAAATCGATGACATCGTCGCCGCGAGTGCTGCGGCGGCAGCCATGCGAAGCGCGTTCTTAATAACGCTCATAAAAAGACCTCCAAAAATCAGCTCACCCCCGGTTTCAGTCTTTCCCCGGGCAAAAGGCTGCGCATGGTATGAAATTAGCCCAAGTGAAAAAGGCTGTCCATTTATTCTGAAGACTTCGTAAACGGCGCAACTGCTTCAAAACTAGACACTTTTATGAAGCTGCCGCCCCGGCTGGGCGCCGCGCCGCGGTTGTCTGGCGGCCCTCGCCTCGCCGGCTAGTGGCACCCGCGTCGGCTGTGGGGCGGCCGTCCTTGGTGCGGAAGGATTGCGCCAGGCCCGCGCCGAAAAGCGCAAAGAATGGAATGCTGTAGCCGGGCACTTGGAGGGTGAAGTCCAGGCACGAATGCAGCAGCGACAGCGTCGCGGCCGCCACCGCGGCCAAGGGGATGATAACATCCCGCCGGCGGGCGAACACGCCCCTGGCCAGTACCAGCAGCATGATCGCCCAGCCGAGCGCCACCAGCAGCGCCATCGGGATGCCCACCTCGGAGGCAAGCTCAAGCGGCGTCGAATGCGCGGCGTCCCAGACGCCGCGAATCGAGATGTTGGGGCTGCGGTAGGGCGGGAAGGCCCATTGGAAGGTGCCCATGCCGGTGCCGAACCAAGGATTGTCACCGATGATCCGAAGCGTCGATTTCCAGGCCTCGACCCGGCCCTCGTCGACCAGGCCGTTGCTGTCGAAGCGGCTGGAGACGCGTCCCCCGAGTAGCTGCAATAGACCGAGCGCGACCGCGATGCCGGAGCCGAGCGAGATCCAAATGCCGGTGCGCGGCGGCAGGTCTTTCCTGAGAAACAGCGTGAACGACACGATCATCGCCAGCAGCGACAGGCCGACGCCAGCGCGCGAGGTCGTCATGAACATCGCCATCAGGCAGATCAAGAGGCAGGCGAGCTGCGGCAGGATCTCTTTCGGCGGGATGGTACGCAGGTCGAGCGACAGGCGCCGCCATTCGATGTGCCGCTCAGGCAAGCGGCGGCGGACGTCCTCCAGGATCAGCAACATCCAGATCACCGCGCAGGAGCCGAAATAGGCCGCCGCGGTGTTGCGGTTGATGAAGGTGCCGGTGACGCTGCCGAGATAAGCGGTCTTGTCCCGCCACAGGATCATGGTGGGCTCGATCAGGAACGAGAGCACGCCGTAGAGCGCATAGACCGCGCCTGAGATCGCGATCGCCCACAGCATGCGGCGGGCGGGGTCGCGGTTCGCCCCGACGGTGATACCGAGAACGATCGCGAGGATGTTGGCGAGCGGCGCGCCGAGCGCGAAGAACGCCTCGTTCTTGACGATGGACGCGGACGGCGCGATCGGCACGCCCAGGAGATCAGAGGCCTGCTTCCAGATCGGCTGGAATGGCGCCACCCAGGGATGGTCGGAGAGCTGCTCATGCAGCACGAAAGCATAGGCCGCAACGATGACGCCGATGCCGGCGAGCAGCCACAGATGCGGTGCCCGCAAATCACGCGTCGGCGCGAAGATCACAGCGATCCCGAGACAGAGGGACCAGAACGCGATCGACAGATCATTGGTCGAGCCGAACGGAAACGGCGCGCCGGCCACCACGAAGAACAGGAGAAAGGTCGCGGGCAAGCTCCACGACCAACGAATCCTGAACCAGCTGATGTTGGGAGGCCAAAGGCGCATCGTCGTGCTAGCGAGCCTTGCTTTCGAGCTTACAGGAAGCAGTCGATCGGATAGATCCTCAAATCCACGTTGAGGCGGCTGTTCCGGGTCTGCGCCCGGAACGCATAGAATAGCCCAAAGCTATCACTGCCCGGATCGAGTTTTATTCCGGGGGTTAATTCATCGGGCGGGACCAGCACGCCTATGTGCCGGTTAATGGCCGAAATCTCTATTCGCCCCTCCCCCTCGCCAAAATGCCCGCCGAGCTGGGTGACGGTAACCTTCGGCAGGCCGCGGCGCTGATGGCAGACCTCCTCCTCCCAGAGCTTGGTCTGCGGCACCAGCGGTTTGCCGGCCCTTTCAGGGACGACGATATCCGGGAAGGACGGGCGCAGCATGCCGAAAAACTTGCTCTCCTTGGAGTTTGCCGACAGCCGGACCGTAAGCGACAGCTCGCCCTTGGCGCCCTTCAGGCGCGAAAAAATCGGGGCATCAGGCTCGGCGGAGACCGTCACGTCGATGCGGTGGCGGACGCCGAGCTCACCTGCGGCGCTGTGAGGCGTCCCGACCAGTACGAGCCCAACGGCGAGCAAGACAAGAGCCGGAAGACGTCCAAGTGTTCGAAGGCGCATGAAGCAGAAGCCCATTGCAGATATTGCGGGGTGAGCATGACCGCCGCGATGCGCTTAGCGGCGGCCTGGTCCCAGCGGCGCCCCCGCGAGTTCAATAATACCGATTGGATCGCGAAACGAAAATGGCACCGGGACAAAGCCCCGGTGCCATCGCGTTTGGTCGATCAACTCGGCGTCTTACGGCGCCAGCTTGATGTTGTTGCGGAAGATCAGCGCATCGTTGCTGAGGTTCACGGCATCGCTGCCGGTCGCCATGATCACACGCATGTATTGCAGGAACTTGGCAACTTCGACGTTGCGCGAGTTCGAGACGTAGATGATGTCGCCGTTCTTCATCATGACCTTGGTGGTCAGGAAGAAGCCGCCGGGATCGCGCAAGTTGACGTTGAAGATGACCGGGATCGTCTCGGACGTGTACTTGCTCACGTCGATGCCGAGCTGGGCAGCAACCTCACGCGGCTCGCGGCGGTAGAGATACACGGCGGACGGATCGGCCTGACCATCGAGCAGACCACCGGCCTTGCCCACGGCTTCGCCGAGGTTGATGCGCCAGGCATCGAAGTTGAACTCGCCGCTCTGGCCGCTGCCGCCGAACGCCATGAACTTCTGCTGTTCACGATAGACGTATATGCTGTCGTCGGGACGCACATAGACATTGTTCTCGGGCGCCATCACGAGATTCTCGAACGGCACTGTTGCCCGCTTGCCACCGCGCTCCAGCATGACCCAGGTCTCGAAGCCCTGGCCCTTGATGCCGCCGGCGCGCGTGATCGCATCGAGCACGCGATCCTTCGCGCCCGCCGCGCTCGCCGGATAGCGCGCCGGCGCATTGACTTCGCCAAGCACGCTGATCAGCTGGGTACGCTGCGAGGACATCGAAACCACGGCCTGCGGCTCGATGGCGCGGTTGCCGATCTTTTCGATGATCGAGCGCTGGATTTCCACCGCCGTGCGCCCTGCAGCCTTGATCTGGCCGGCGTAGGGCACCGTGATGAAACCGTCATTGTCGACCGACTGATCCGGGATCGTCACATAGTTGCCGGGACGGACGCCGGCTTCCGCCGGAATGAAAAGGCCGCCTGCCGCGGCTTCGAAGATGGTGACGCTGACGACGTCGCCGATGCCGAACACGATGCTGGCGGGCGGACGACGATCGGTGAACACGCCGGCAAGCCCCTTGGGCTCGTGGGTGTGCAGGATCTTCACAGTCGCCGGATTAAGCGGCACCAACTCGTAAGCCGGGGCGTTCTCCGTCTGAATCTTGTTGTTAACGTCGTCCGTAAGCGGTCCGGAGCCGGGATTGGTGGAGCAGGCTCCGAGCGCCAAAGCAGCGGCCAGGAACGCTGGCTTCAACACATAGGTCTTGGCAAATGAATGCATGAATCGCGCCCGACAGTCCCCAATTGACGTAAATTGGTACGGCCTAGGGGGCGGTGCGACAAGGGTTCCCAGTGGTTAACAGAGCGATCCGCCGGCTACTGTTGCGTGTGGGACACGTTTTGGACCTTGGTTTAACCCATTGTGACCATTTGTTGTATTTCGTGTGCTTAGTTCAGGAGCAAATTGCCCTAGTCGCGATCTCATTGCGTCGGCGACAAAACTTCTTGGCATCGCCTCCCTCTGCTATGGGGGAACTACCAAGATAGGATTCCCCCCGTGTCTGTCCTACTTCTGTTCACCCTCCTGGCAGGATCGCTCCTTGGCGGCGCAGACCGCCCCCTGGACCGCGCTGGATCCTGCGCGCCATCTTCGTGCCAGGGCGTCCCCGTCCTCGAGGTGGCGACCCCTGCCCCCGTCTCGGTCTGGAAATTCAGCCGCACGCAAGGGGCCAAGGATGGCGAGAGCTTCGCGGCCATCACCAAGACAGCGGACACCACCCAGTCCGACCCGGATTTCGCCGGCCTCATTGTGCGCTGTGCGCCCAAGGGCAAGATCGACGTGCTGGTGGCCCTGATCCGGCCCTTCCCGCCCAGAAGCCACCCCAAGGTCACCATCGCCGCGAGTGGCGGCGGCACCTTGACCGTTGACGCCAGCATGGCCGCAGCCGGCGCGGCGGTGCTGCTGCCCGACGAGGTCTCGGCCTTTGCCGCCGGCAAATGGCAGACGACGCCCTCGCTGTCGGTGGTGGTCAGGGAAAGCGACAGCGAGATCAAGGGCGTGGTGGCCCTGAACGGCTTGCGGGAGGCCTATCACTCCCTGCTGGCAAATTGTGGCCTATAGGCCAAATTTAGCCATACGACTTAAGGGTCTTTTTAGGGTGGGGAACCTAGGGTCCGAAGCACGGGGAGTGTTTCGGATGACCGCGCTTTTGATCTTCACCTTTCTCATTGGTGCCGTGCTGGGCCAGCGCTTTCGCGTTCTGGTGCTGCTGCCGGTCACGTTTGCCTTGGTGCTCACCGTCCTGCCGGTCAGCCTGATGACAAGTCTCGGCGTCCTCGAAGGCTTGAAGGCTGCGGCCTTTGCATCCATCGCGCTGCAGGCAGGCTACCTCTTCGGCTCGGCCGCCCGCTTCAGCCTTGCCGCGGCGCGGACCGCGCGCGTGTTTGCCCGGCCGGTCAAGAGCGCGCGCTGATCCTCTTCGGCTGATCTCCCTTGCGATCGACCTGTCGCGCGCATGCGAAGGCCGACTAGCAAGTTGTTGGCCGGGACGAGCTTTGCTTGAAAAGCACCCGCTCGCTTGTATGGTGACCTGATCGTTTCAGGAATCCGCATCGAGCGCGCCGTTTGTCCCTCGCTTATTTTGCCCTCATCGTCTCCATCGTTTCCGCTTCCGCTCTCGAAATCGCTGGCGCCAAGTTCGGTGTGCAGCTCGGGACGATGGCTGCCGCGCTGAGCCTGCTGGCAGCCACGCTGAGCGCGCGAAAAGCCGATTACGACCATTATGTCCGCGCAACCTCCTGGGGTCGCTGGATCCTGATCGCCATTCCGCTCCTGATCGCAGCTCAACTGATGCCGCTTCCGCTCGGCTTCGGGCATCCGATCTGGGCGAGCGCGCGCGACGTCCTCGGTGGCCTCTCGCTCGGACCGGTCACCGCCGATCTCGGCTTGACCCTGAACGCGCTGATGCTGGCGCTGGCAGCGACCGCGCTGCTCGGCGTGGCCATCGTGGTCGTCCGCGATCGCAGCCGCGCCGAGCTTGTCCTGTTCGTCCTCGCCGGCATCACCGCGGTCTCCGCCTTGACCCTGGATCTGCACCGGCTCGCGCCGGCTGGGGCCGCCGCAACATCCGAGTTCGCGACGACCCTGGCCGGGTTCGGCCTCGTCCTGAATCTTGCGATCATGCAGCTTGCCGCGGAGCGGGCCGAAACGCGTCATTCGCTGCTGCGCTCGATCGTGCTTGGCCTGCTCGGCCTTGCCGGAGCCCTGATCAGCGCAGCCGCGGTGTTCGGCCTTTCCGGGACCAACAACGCGATCGCCGCAGGCTTCGGCGTCGTATTGATCCTTCTGATCCTCGTCATCCGCCGGCTTGATCTGTCGCCCTTGGCCGCGGGCGCGCTCGCCGCCGCCGCATTGATCGGATCGGCGATCGTCTTGACCTTCCTGTTCGAACAGAGCTCGGGGCCGATCCTCCTGCGGCTGGCCCCTAATATGGGCGCGGAAGCGCGCGCGGCGCTGGAGCGGATGCTGGCGGACACACGCTGGTTCGGCGCGGGCGCAGGAACCTTTGCGGCGGTCGGCAGGATCTATCAGAGCGATGCCGGCGCGGCCTTGACGGCACCGACGACGGCGACAGCGATCTTCGCTGGCATGGGAGCGATCGGCCTCGCTGTCTCGGTGCTGACAGCTCTGATCGCCCTGGTGCGCCTGTTCTTCGGCGCCTTGCAGCGCGGACGCGACTCGTTCTTCCCCGCGGCCACCGCGGCCTGTGTGCTGTTTGCGCTGGTTCAGAGCTTTGCAGGTTCCGGACTGCTGCATCCCGCAGCAATCCTGTGTCTTGCGGTGATCGTGGGACTGGGGCTGTCGCAGAGCGTCAGCCAATCCGGATCACGATAGCGTCGCTGATCAGACCGAGCGATCGCCGAGCGAGGCCCAGTAGTTCGGGTTCTTGGGCGACTGAATGCGGACCCAGCGATAAGGCTTCTTCGACCACGGCAGGATGTGGCCGGAGAGATTGTCCAGCACGAGATCGCCGGCGAAGGTCCGCACCACGACCACGAGATGATGCTCGCCCCAGGTGGTCACGACCTCGCTGAGCAGCACCGCGCGCGCCGGAAAGCCCTTGGCGATCAGTTCGTGGCGTTTTGTCACAGCATAGTCGTTGCAATCGCCGCTGGTCGGATGCAGCAGCCATTTCTCGCCGCGCAGCCCTTCCATATTGGCCTCGGGACGGATGGCGGTATTGACCTGCTGGTTGACCTCTTGCATGAGCGCCAGCCGCTCGGCGGTCAGCTTCAGGCGACCGCCCCGGAAGACGATCTGCTGCGGCCGCGGCTTGCACTCGTCCTTGTACTTCAGGCAAAACAGCGTGAACGCCATCGGCGCCAGCGTCGGCTGGTCGAACTTGATGTACTGGATGGCGCCGCGCAGCCCCAAGGGCGCACCGACGAAAGCGGCTTCGGCGCGCTGCTGCACCCCCGCAGTAACCACGATGGCGGCCACGGCCGCCAGGAACTTCACAATTTTGCGCATGTTGCGCTCCCCGTTCTTGTTGAGGAGACGCTACGCGAGACGTCTTGAAATACGGCTCAAAGGCCGCGCGATCCTTTAATCAAAATGCGGGCGACTTGGTCGGAAACAATTAAGAATACCGGTGTGTGACTTGTTCTGCTAAGAGCGGTCACGACGTTCCGCGCGTGACGCAAGAAGCGATTCGACCGACCTGATGGGCCTTTCCAGACGCTTTCGAAAGAAGACCAAGCCGCGGCTTCCCGACGGCCTTCGCGTCTATGCCATCGGCGACGTGCACGGCCGAGCCGATCTGCTTCAATCCCTGTTAACCGTCATCGACGCCGATCTTTCCCGCTCCGCCCCCGAGCGCGCCATCCAGGTCTTTCTCGGCGACTATGTCGACCGGGGCCCGGACTCACGCGCCGTTCTTGATCTATTGATCGCGCGCTCGAAAACGCACGAGACGGTTTGCCTGAAGGGCAACCACGAGGTCTTCCTGCTCGAGGTGCTCAAGGACCCCGCCCGCCTGCAGGAGTGGCGCCATTATGGCGGCCTGCTGACGCTGGTCTCCTACGGCATCTCGCCGACGATGAATCCGCCCGCGGAGCAGCAGGTCGAGTTGATCGAAGGATTAAGGCGCGCACTGCCGCCCGAGCACCTCGCCTTCCTGCAGCAATTGCCCTCGTCCTTTACCTGCGGCGACTTCTTCTTCGTCCATGCCGGCATCAAGCCCGGCGTCGCGCTCGAGCGCCAGAAGGACGAGGATCTGCTCTGGATCCGCGAAGAGTTCCTCGCCTCCGAGGAGCGCTTCGGCAAATATATCGTCCACGGTCATACGCCGGTCAGCGTGCCCGACATCCGTCCGAACCGCATCAACATCGACACGGGCGCTTACGCGACCGGAAACTTGACGCTGCTGACGATCCAGGGCGATAGTCTGATGGCAATTTAAGCGCCCCTGCTTTCCTCTCGATCCTATTCGCTTCGCCCTCACAGGCTTCGCCGATTTTCACCATGAACCGCATCATCCTGCTTCGCGTCATCGGCATCTGCACCGCGATCCTGCTGGCGCTTCATGCCGGCATGGCATTCTACGGCGATCTCGTCCGACCGAACTTTCGCGCGAGCGACCTGTTCTCGGGCGAGATCCCGCCCGAGAAGGCCGGGCTGGCCGCCGGCGGCGTCCTGGCATCGGTTTCGCTGGATGGCGACCTGCTCGCAAACTACGCGGCAGCGCGGGCCGCCGACGTTCTTCACCGTCCATCAAACGAGGCGGCCGGACGGGCCAGCGAGAACAAGGCCGCCCAGGCCGCCATCGTCACGGCCTTGAAAGTCTCCCCGATCAGGCCCGCGCTCTGGCTGACGCTCGGCACGCTGCAGGCCCAGGCCGGCGAAGCGGCGACGCCTGCGGTGAAGATGTCCTATTTGACCGGATCGGTGCCGATCGACGTCGCCTTCGCGCGCGTCCGGACCGTGACCTCGAGCGCGGCTGCGACGGACGAAGAGATCAAGCTGCTGGCGCAATCCGACATCCGCTCCGCGCTGGCCAATCGCTCCCGCTACGAGCCGCTGCTGATCGCGGCCTATGTGCAGGCCACGCCGCAAGGCAAGTCGCTGCTGCTCGACACCACGAAAGTGACGGATCCCAAGTTCAACGAGATCCTGCGGCGTTACTAAAGCATCAGCGCACCGATTTCGGGTTGACCGGCACAAAGTCCTGATCGCGGCGCGGTTGGTCGGATCGGCCCTGGTAGACGAACATGCCCTTCTTGGTCGTGACGATGTCGCCTCGTTGCAGGCTGTCGTCGCGAAGGAGACGTTCGGTCGCGACGAGGTCCGGATCTTCCGGGACCGGCTTGTAGAGCTCCGGATGCTCCCGCCGCTCGCGCGAGACATCCTTGGCCCGCCGCCGCGCCTCCTCGATGCGTTGCCGCCATTCGTCGCGCGAGACTTCCGGCTCTTTGGGCGGAAGATAGTCGTTGATCGAGGGCTCCGGATCGGTCTGAGCAAGACACAGGGACGGATTTGCGAGTCCAAGGCCGAGCGCGACGGCAATGGTCATGACCGCGCCACCGAGCGCCCCGAACCGCATTCCGAGGTCGAGCGAATGGTTACTTCGGGCGGTGCGCACGCGGGTCACTCCAAATCCAGGGCATGAGGACCATCGTTAGCCGCATCAGCCTCATCTCAGGTTCAGTCTATATCTTTGCCGATTGCAAGAAAGCCAATTCGCGGGCAGAGTTTCCACTTTGGCTCCAAGGATTTCAGCACGTGGTTCGCAGCATTGCCCCCTTGGCACTTGTCATCTGCTTCGCAACGCAATCGGCGACCGCCGGCCAGATTGAATACCCGCAAGTCATCCATACCCAGTACGAGGCGGTCGACCAGAAGACCGGCGGGCACTTCGTGCTGTGGTCCGAGCGCGAGAAGATCTTCTATGGTCTCGACCAGAAGCTCTTTCCCGGAGCCCGTTACGTCGAGATCACCCAGGTGACGCCGAGCGTTGGTTCGATCACGCTGACCTATGTCGAGGTCCGGACCGTCGGCAGCACCACCTCGGACTATCTCTATCTCGCTGGAAACGTCCGCTTCCGTGTCAGCGGAATGACGCTCAGGTCCAGCAACTTCCCCGCCGGCGGCGGAATGACACCCAACGGGCAGTGATCGAGCACCGGAATTTGGGACCTGGGGACGGCGCTCCAGTTAAAAACTCGAAAAACAACCCCATGCACAGTAGACGGCCCCAACCAAGTCAATGACTTACGACTTCCCGAAATGCAGGTTGCGTCGGGCAAACACGTGGAGCCGAATGCATGGTTCCGAGTTGGCTCTCTTTCCAGATAACCAGCGCTTCTAAGATCTCATTAGCTCCTTGCTGCTAGCTTTCGGCATCCCCTTCGTGGAGTTGCCGGGCATGCGTGCAAGACCCTTATTGCTGTCAGGTATCGCCGTCGCGGCTTCCGTGGTGTTGGGCCTCGCGGCGCACGCCAGCCCTCTCTGCATCAAGGAACGGACGCCGTTTGCCCTGTCGCACGACACGGTGAAATGGACGATGTCGATCGCGCCTGGGGCGGATTGCATCCAGGGACTGCGTTGGTCCTACATGCAGATCTTCGACGTATCGGTCGTGAGCGGACCATCGCAAGGCGAATTGGCGGTGGTCGGGTCCGGCTTCCGCTATTCGGCGAAAAACGAAGCAGGCGGCTCCGACAAGTTCACGCTGCTGATCTCGGGCAAGAACCGGCACGACCCGGGGACATCGACCCTGGAGGTCGAGGTCAACCCGCAATAGATCGAGCGCCGCCGAAGGTGAACGGCGCGGCTAACGGCGGCTCGACCCGCTGCCCCGGGTTCTGTTCCCGTAATACGGCCGGGCGCGTCCGCCGCCGGTCGTGACGGGCGGCTCGATCCGGCTCGGAATATTGCGCGTCGCGTTGGGCGGCGCGGGCTGCGACGGATTGACGATGGTCACGTTTCGATTGGGCGTCGACGGATCGTTGACGCCCTGGGCCCAGGCAGCGGCGGGCACGAGCAACGCAATGGCGATCAGAACTGGTCGTTTCATGAATTATCTCCCGAGCAAGAACGTCAGGGAGGCGATCACCGTTCCTTCACGGCTGCTTCACGGTTCGTTGGGCGGTGGCCTCAGCGGGGAACGGCGACCAGCTTGCCATCGCGCCAGACGCCTTGGGCCGACTTTCCGGCCGGAAGCCCGGTCACATGCCGGACCGCCGTCGGCCGGGACGCCGCCTGGGTGCTTTGCGCCTTCTTCGTCGGCGTCGTGATGATGCTGGAGCTCGTGGTGTTGGCCTGATCCTTGATGCCTTGCGCAACGGCAGGCGAAGCCAGGAAGGTCAAAACCGAGAGGACTGTCAGAACGCCGCGCATGGTCGAACACCGGAAAGAGGAGCTTGGCGAAATGTCACAGGTTTTCCCCTAAAAGCAAGCATCTTCGAAAGACGCGCATGGCTTTGGCGGGTCCGGAAAGTACCCTCGGCGGCAACGCCTCGAGCGGAAAAACCTAGCGAAATGGCCTTATCCGAGCTACTTGATCGGCCTTGATGACCGACTCCGGTGAAACTGCGGCAAACGCCCCCTCGACGCAACAGATCAAAGCCGGGTTTATCCGTCTCCTGTCGAGCCGAATCCGCGCCGTATCCGACGATCCCCAGCAGATGCGGGAGATCGTCTATGAGCTGGCGCGCGTCAAGCTGCTGGAGCAGTTCACCCACGCCGACGCGCGGGAATCTCGCGAGCTTCAGCAAGTCCTCGAACGCGCCATCAAGGAGGTCGAGCGCACCTTCGCGCGCAGCGCAGCGTCAGAGCCGCCAAACGCCGCCGCAGCAACGGCCTCTTCGCCGCCTCCTCCGGCCGCGAGCCCCGCTCCCCCGCCCATTCCAACATCACCGGTTTCGGCTTCGCCGCGGCCTGCAAAGGATGAGGGAGCAGCGCGCCGTCCCGTGGCACCACCGCGATCCCTGGATCAGCCTAAACGGAGCGGCACCTTCACCTTTCTGATTCGGCTCGCCGTCATTCTCCTGCTGATTGCCGGCGGCAGCGCCGCAGTGATCTTTTGGCCGCGGTTGAAGACACAAATGGCCGCACTGTCGCAATTGGCAAAACCATCCGAGCAGGTAGCGGCGAGCCCCGAGCCTCGCCCGGCTACCACGGCAACCCCACCTGAGAGCGAAACCGTTGAACGGTCGTCCGACAGCGCCAGGGAGCCGGCACCAACCGCGCAACCCTCGATCCCGTTGCCGACGACCTTCGGCGTGTACGCGCTGAACGAAGGACAGCTGCAGGAACTGAAGCCGGTCCCGGGAAAGATTCCGGACCGCCGCGTCGCCATCTCGGCGGCCATCAACACGCCGAGTGCAACGACGCTGACGAGCGGCGATGTCAGATTCATCGTGTTCAGACCCGACGGAAGCATTGACGCAAGCGTGACCGAGGTTCGCGTCGTCGCCAACGTATCGCGGTCGATGGGCGTCGATGCCTCCGGCAAGGCCGCCATGGTGAGCGCGGGCGATTCCTGGGTCATTCGCAGCATGTCGTACCCGTACAAGGTCGGGCCGGTCGAGGATCAGCCGAGGATGCTGCTGCTGCAACCGGAGCAGGACGGCTTCGCGCTGTCGCCCGGCCGCTACGTCGTCGTCGTCAAGGGCATGGGCTACGATTTCACCGTGGCCGGGACCGTCACCGATCCCAACCAGTGCGTCGAACGCATCAATGCGGCGAACGGCGCGTTCTACTCGCCGTGTCCGCCGCCGCGACGCTAGCCGCGCTCCGATTCTTATTTCGCCGGCTTGCTGTCCTTGGACGACTCCACCGAAGCGTCGTCGACCTTGCCGTTGTTGGCGACGCATTTCTGGAAGTATTCACGCTGATCCTTGGCCGTTCCCTTGGAGCTCCCGGCCGCCGGGTTGCCGATTTGCCTGGGCGGAAAAGCCTTGGCCACCGCCGCGTCGCATGCGCGCGCGACCTCCGCTGTGATGGCTGAAGCCGTTGCCGGCACAGCCAATGTCAAAGCAGCGGCCAAGCCAACCAATGTCCGCAAATTCTTGACCGGCACCTCTTTGCTCCTTCAATCCGTGAATGCCTCTCGGAACCATAGCAAAAAGGATCAAGGCGCTAAACCGCAAAGCGGAGCCGAATTGTCACGCGGCCTGCCCTGGGCCCCTTGGGGGACGCCCGCAGAGCGCGCCACAAGCTTCCCAATATCAGCTGTTGAGCTGCGGCGGCTTGAAATCCGGAAAACGCGTCAGCATTGCGGTCCTGACGAACTTCAAGTGCGCAATGGAGCTTGCCAATTCCTTAAGCCGGCGCTGGCCATTGGAGATGTCGGCCGCGAACAGATCCTGGTGATAATTGTCGAGCGCCTCGCGCTCGAGATATTCGTCGGTGCCGTTTCCGAAGGTGACGGAAGCACGCGCGAGTGCGTCATCGACACGTCGACTGAGACCGACCTGCTCCCTCTCCGCATCTCGCAGGGCGGTGTCGATCGCGGCCATCACGGCGCCGATCCTGGCGCGGTCGGTCTCCGCATCACGCTCCACGGAGCGGGCTTTGAAGCCCTTGTCCTCGCGGCGGGAGCCGAGAAGATTGTGCGCGCGTGCTCTCAGGAACAGCTGAAACATGTGGGCCATCCCCATTCTCGAAATCTAAGCCGCTACCATCGGTCAGACATGGTTAACAAAGCCTAAATCTGGTATCCGCTCCGCCTGGCTCCGTGCGATCCACACCCGCCAGGCTCCTTCGTGCTTGGAGTAGAGCTCAAGCCATCGAACGTCGTCAACCGCGGCGGCTCCCTTGCCCATGCCGGTTTCGGTCACGATTTGCGGCGTCTCCGTCGCTGTGACATCCAGCGCTTCGAATTCCGCCGTCTCCTGCAGCGACAGGCCGATCAGAACGCGATGCCCTTGCGCGTCAACGAAATACCGGCGGGGCGCGTTGTGTCGTTGATCAATCAATTGAATGACCCTCGTTCATGATCCAAGGACCTGGAAGGTCCTTCAGATGCCGACCATAGGTGCAAACAAACGCAATCAGAATGAGGGCGCAAGTCGTCGCGCCCAGCAACGCAATGAGATACGTCATCTATGCCTACCTGCGCGCCTCGGAAAATTCGAAGCGGCCCAATGCTCGTCATGAACTGATCCGTCTTTAGGCTGCCCTTCCGAAGCGCTCAAGGACGGTGACCAGTTAACCTAACCACACATGGTTATTTCGGATCGTTATTTCGGTTCGTCATTTCGATTTCGCGGCCACGCCCCTCGAGCGGACGCAGGTCGCTGCAAGATTTACGATGGCGGCTGGCTTCGACCGGTCTCCATCGCAGCGGGGGTATAGGGCGCGTAGAGGCGGTATCGCGCCGATCGCCTTTTCGAGCGCCACGCCCTGACACCATAGCCGCAGCAGAAACCCGCCGCGAAAATCGACATCAAAACCAAAACAGCCAACATCTGGAATGTTCCCACGTTTGCCGGAACGTTCCTCCCGCGTTCATTTCATCTTTTCGTTGTGACGACTTCAAGATCGGCAGCGCTGAAACTTTTGTCAGACGAACATGAAGTTTGTGCAACGTGGTGCTTGAAGATTGGTCGACGCGCGTGGGCACGGATCGCCGGCAAGAGGCTCTCGATCTTCTTTTTACCAGAACTCGACAGGGCGACACCATGAACCCTCGTTCATGGCGCGCCTGATGACGGCCCTTTCTTCTGTGGCCCAAGGCAGCCGTGCGGACTGACGGAGCCTTCATCGTCGGTGCAGCTCCGCTGGCTCCAATCCTCGCCACCACAACGCGGTGCATAGGATACGCCGCGAAACACCGTGGTTATACGGAGCGTCATGCACCAACTTCATCGCGGTAAGGTTGAGGAGTTAGCTTAATCCGCGTTGTTTGTTGCGAAGTCTAACCGATCGCATATCCATCTTCGCACCGGGCTCCCCCAAGCCTGGCCCCACCCAAGCAAAGCCGTCGAGCGAACATGGGTCGCTTGGCGGCTTTGTCGTTGTGTCGACGAGAGGATCATTTCGGTTATGGCGCGCAAGCCCTGGTCGTTTAAGGAAGACCGCCGGCTCATGGAGCTGGCGAAGTCTTCGGCTTCGCTGGAAGAGGCAGCGAAGGTTCTCGGACGCTCGCCTGACGCGATCAAGCGCATGGCTTTGCGGCTTGGCCTTTCGCTGAAGTCGAAGACGGGGAAGAAGGGCTAGTCTTGGAAGCGGTTCGTCGCGGACGACAGTTTCCCCGTCGGTCCCCTCCTGGCAGCACTCCGAACCCGCTGAGCTTTCTCGCCCTGCAAGACGGAACCAAGGCAACCTTGGGCTGTTATCCAGACCTCGAAGTGAGGTCTGGCAGTGGTCCATTTTGCCATTTCCGCAATGTTGATCTGGCTGGCGATTAACATCGCATTCGTCGTGCTTCGCCTGCGGGCCGCCCGCGACCCCGCCGCACCCCGCACCGCCGGCTCAGGCAGATCCTATCCAGAGGTCATCCACGCCCGCCTTCGGTGAGCGCGAACGGCCTCCTTTCAATCCGCCCAGCCGTTCAGGCCTAGTTGCGCGTCTTCTTCTGGGATCCCATCCCCGGGCTGGTTCCATAGTTGGGGGTCCCCGTCCCCTTGAAGGCACCACCCATGCTGTCCGAACTGGAATTTGTCGCCGTGCCGCTGCGTGTGGTGGGCTGATTGCCCGCCGGCTGGTCTTTGGTCCCCTGCGCCAAGGCCACAGAGCTTGCGACGACCAACGACAGGAGAAGAAGGCTTAACGTCCTGATCATACTGCTCAACTTTCATGCTCGGGCCGCGCGACCATTGGTCAGGCAACCACTCGGTCGCCCATCCGCGCCGGTCCGCTCGTTAAACCCTATCTTAGCCCCCGCTGGCTAGGATCAATTCCGAAGATAATTCCCAAGATAAGTCCCAAGCTAGTTCTCAAGATAATTCCCAAGATCAAGTCCCCGCCTCTCCTGAATTCCGCCCGGACCGGATGAGACACCAGCGACCGAACCTTCCGTTTGTGGCGCTCGTGCTCGCGAGCACGATGGCGTTCGCCCTGGCGGGCCATCTCGCGGCGGAGGCCGTCATTCGCCACCAGCAGGCGCATCAGCTCAGCGAGCTGACCGAGGTGGTTCTGCGCCGCTCCGAATTCGCGGTCGATTTTGCCGCCGCCAGCCTCGACGAGCTCGCAAAGCGCAATCTTGCCAGCTGCGAGCCGGGGGCGTTGCAAGCCATCCGCCTCCACGTCTACCAGCGCTCGACGATCAAGGATGTCCGCCTCGTCAAGCCGGACGGCTCGGTGATCTGCTCGGCCTATTCCGAGACGCTCGAATTCGACAAGGGATGGGTGGATCGCCGCGACATGCTGCCCTCGCGCGACAACGCGCCCTCGCTGTTTCGCGTCGAGCAATTCGGCGGCGATGCATTGGGTGTGCTCAGGGACGTCGATCGCAGCTCCGCCCTGGTCGCCATCGTCGGCATCAATGCCAACCTGTTCGATCTCATGCCCGCCGAGCTGCGCGCGCACAGCGAGGTGATCCTCGCCTTGAGCAATGGCGAGAAGCTCGGCGATTTCCGGCTCGATGCCGACAGGCCCCTGCTCGGGCCGATCAGCTTCGAGCGGCATTCCACGCGCTTCCCGCTTCACGCCACGATCCGGATCGAGCACGCGGTCCTTTCGAACTGGAACAGCGAATCCTATTGGCCGGCGCTCGCAGTGTCCGTCGGACTTGGCGTCCTCTTCGGCATCCTGCTGGCACGCAGCCGTCGGATGGAAGGGCCGGTCGCCGATCTCGATCGCGCCCTCGCAGCCCGCGAATTCAAGCCCTACTATCAACCCATCTTCGATCTCAGGACAGGCAGGATCACGGGTTGCGAGATCCTGGCACGCTGGGTCCGTCGGGACGGCTCGGTGGTGCCGCCGATGAACTTCATTCCGCTGGCCGAATCCAGCGGGCGCATCCAGGTGATGACTTGGCAGATCCTGCGATCGGCGCTCTCCGACCTGCAACCCATGCTGAAGGCCGACAAGACCTTCAAGATGTCCCTGAACGTCGTGCCCAAACACCTGCTGAGCGCCGGCTTCGTCGAAACGCTGCGCCGCACGGTTCTGACGGCCAGAGTCTCCGCACGCCAGATCGTGGTCGAAGTCACCGAGCGCGACGAACTGGACGATCTCGCGCGCGCCGCGGCAATCGTGGCCGAGCTGCGCGACCATGGCTTTCGCGTCGCCATCGACGACGTCGGCGTTGGCCATAGCGGGCTGTCGCGACTGAAGGGGCTCGGCGCCAACACGATCAAGATCGACAAGTTCTTCGTCGACACCATCACCGTGGATGCATCGACCACGACGATCGTCGAGATGCTGGTCGCGCTCGCCAAGGACTTCCGCATGACGGTCGTTGCTGAAGGCATCGAGACCGAGGAGCAGCTCCGTGCGCTGATCGCGGCGGGCGTCGAAGAAGGCCAGGGCTATCTCGTCGCCGCACCGCTCCCGTTTGCAAAATTCAGCGAGCTCGTCGATTCACGCCGCCGCTCCGCAAGCCCGTCGCCGGCTGGCGATGTCCTGGTCGCCTGACCGGCTCGCCGGGATGCTTTAACGATATTCTCGTCTTTCGAAGCGGTCCGGCCCCCGAGCGGCTATGATGGGCCATGCGTCGAAATCACCTCATCGCAGCCGCGGCCATCTGCCTCGCTCTCATCGTCTATGCCACCTTGGCAAGACTGGCGGGACGGCCGGCGCTGATGGGGCATAGCGAGGCCTATTGGATCGTCGTCATCGAGCGCTTCAGTGCCTATGGGCTGCTGGGCTTCCTGCTCGCTTTCCTGTTGCCCGGCCGGCTGGTTTTGGCCTGCTCGCTTGTCCTGGCCGTCGCAATGGGGCTCGAGGTGCTGCAGGCGCTGACGCCCGATCGTGATCCGGGCTTCCTGGACGTGCTGCAAAAGGCTGCGGGCGGCACCGTCGGTGTCATCCTCGCGCAAACGATCTTGGCCTTCCTGCCCCGGCCGCCCGCCTGAAGCTCGCGGCGCTGAAAATCCTTCCAGCGCCGGCGCAGCATGGACCCTACTTCATCATCTGCCCGCGCAGTTCGCCGCCGGGGTTCGCCGCGGTATGTATGTTCGCGTACCACTTCCCGGCCAACAGATCCGCCGCCTGGGCGTCAGTGAGCGTGGCGCTGCCCTGGATGGGGCTTTGGACCGTCTTGAACGGCAGCGCGATGCCGGCATTCTTGCCCGCTTCACTGGGACCATGAAAATGGGCCCCCATCGCGGGACCCGTCAGATCGGCATAGCTGACCGTATAGGTCAGGACCTTGGTCTCGGTATCGAACGCGGCCTCGGCCTTGCCCGAACCGGTGGAGCTGTTGGGAGGCACTTCGTTGCTGCCCTTGAGGTCGGCCTGCAGCTTGACGACCTCCGCGCGTGACGGCGCTGCCGTGACGGTCCACAGCCCACCGAGCATCGCAATTCCCAACAAAGTCACGCCGATCCGATCCCTGGCTTTCCTCATGGCATTCTCCTGCGGGCTGGAAAGGCCCGTCATGGTTGAAACCCCGGCTTCGGCTTGATCTTCCGGAGACGAGACTATGCCTGATTCGCAAAAGCTATCGGAGTTCCAAGCGCGAAGCGCTTAAGCTGCTCCGCGCTCGCGGAACCCGGTTGGTGTCAGGAGTTCGGCCATCTGCCGATGCGTGCTCTGGAGCGCGGCGATGGCGCCGTCGAGATCGAAATCCGCTTCGCGGATCGATGCGAAGAACTTGGCGGTCAGCGCGAGGTCGAGCTTGACGCGTGTTGCGCCATCGCGGCTCTTGCGGCGGTCGAGCGACAAATGCATGGCCCGCATCCTGGCCTCCGCCGGCGTGCAGCCGCTGAGCGTCGCCAGTTCGTCATACGTCATCCAGATCTGAGGCATGTTGTCGTCCGTCCCTTTACAAGCGGCTTCATCCTAGCCTTGTCCCCCTGAATGCACCGTTGCCGCATCGCGGTCGCAACCCGCTTCACGGCGATAGCGTCAACACAAGACTAAGACGCGGGTGGCCTCGGAGGTGCCGGGAACTGGCGCGAGCGCGAACGGCTGTCGAGGCCCTTGGGCAATTTCTCGTTGAGCTTCACGACAGCGGATCGAGCCTCCGTCGCCGGCGCATCTTCCTGGCTGTAGATCAGCGTCACCTCGAACATCACGTCGGGCGCTTCCCTCGCCGTTCCGGAGCAGGTCGCCATCGCACCGGTGCACACGCCGGCGAGGCTGACCTCGACCTCGTCCAGACCGAACACGGTCGGCGGTCCATCGGCATATCGCCGGGTGGTCAGGACGGCCGTGAAGCGCTGGTCGTCATCGAACTGATAGGATCCGCCATAGGTGAAGAAGCTGTCGCTACCGGAGATCCGCCCGCCAGCCAGATGCACGACGCCCGTGCCCTGGGCGCGCGGGGTCCTGAACCAGGCCGCGTATTTGCCGTCCCGCATCATGGAAGCATCCACCGTAGAATTCACTGGTATTTGCAACCAACTCCGGGGCGCGGCAATGACCGATGCGGCGAGCATTCCGCCACGGTTAACGCCCTGCAAAGCGAACCCGTCAAATTGCCGCCGCCGGGCATCGCGGCACCGGCGTCAGAACAATTCGATGCCGTCATCCGCGGCCGCGACCGCCTCGACCTTGCGCGTGGCGGCGACCGACACCAGTCCGAGTGTTTGCAGGACGTCGCGATGCACGTCGCGCTCACGCTCCATCGTGTAGCGCGCGAAGAGATCGTCGAGGATCGCCTGATCCTGCGCTTCCGGCCGTAGCCGCTGCGCGCCCGCGCTCGCGGTCTCGAGCCGCGCGGCGACCGCAGGCAGGGCCGCGGAGCTCTCGCCGAGCGTGGTCATCAGGACCTGGGCCGAATTCATCAGCCGCTCGAATTCCGCGCCTTCGTCCACGAGGCGGCTCATCAGCTTGCCGAGCCGTTCGTTGCCGGCCTCGACCTCGCGCAGCGCCACAAGGATTTGCGGCTCGAGCTTGGCGAGCTGCGTGGGATCACCCTGCACGCGCAGCTGCCTCAGCTCACCGGCCGAGCGCTCGATGCCGTCGAGCACGGGCCGCAGCCGCCCCGCGCCCGCGGAGACCTGGTCGGCGGTCGCCTTGAGCTCGTTGGCGATGACGACGAAGGCGCTGCCGCGGCTGCCGAGATGGCTTGCCTTGAGGCCGGCATTCATTCCGATCAGCGTGATGTCGACCGTCGCCTCGGCAAGCCCGGCGATCGCCTGGCGAAATTTCGCCAGCGTATCCTCGACGATCGCCAGCGCCTCGTCGACCGCGCGGCCAGCACTCTCGCAGGTCCCGATCAGGGTCGACGCGTGCGCCAGCGTCTGCTTGATGCGTGTGAGGAACGACGACGAGCCGTCCTCCTCGCCGCCGAACAGCGTGCGGCCGTGGCCGGCGACGCTGCCCGCATCGCGCAGGATGGCGGTGAGCGCGCCGACGATCTGGCCGACGTCGCCGCCGAACTCGCGCTGGGCGTCCCTGAGCTGGGCCGCTTGCAGCTGGCAGATCGCACGCACGCCGTCATCGCTCGGGAGCGGTCCGGGGACCAGGCTCGGCGCGGATTCCGACGCGAGCTTGATGCCGTGGGACACGTGCTCGAGACGCTGGCGCGTGCTGTCGCCGGCCTGCAGCGAGATGATCGCGCTGCCGACCGCCTCGGCGATCTTCCTGGTGCTGGAGCTGGCGCGATCGGCGAGGTGACTGCTCTTGCTGCGCTGATCGCGCAGGCCGGAATAGGCCGCGCCGAGCTCGGCGCTCTCCGACATCAATTGGGCCCGGTAGCGGCTCTCGAATTCCTTCTGGCGGCCGGAGGCGGTCGCGACCGCCTCGGACAGGCGCTGCTGGTCCCGCCCGCAGCCTTCGATCGAGCGCTGCACGGCCTTGCCGAGATCATAGGCCTCCTGCGTGAAGGCAAGAAAGCCCTCGCGGTCACCGTCGAGCGAGGCGGCCTCGATCCGCGCGCTTCGCGCGATGATGGTGATCATCTGGATGTGCTTGAACAGCGGCTTGAGCAGCGAAGACGCCTCCGCCGTGCTCTTGCCGATCGTCTCCAGGAGGGCGCTCTCCGCCGGCAGCGCCTGCGCGAGTTCGCTCAGCCGCGCGGCGATCTCCTGCAGCGCCGTCGCGGCGCCCTCGATCTCCGCGCCGGAGAGCTCGCCCGAGAGTGTCGCCAGACCCTGGTTCAGCTCCTTGAAGATGAGGTGGCCGCGACCGAGCCCATGACCGACGCGCGCGAAGACATCTTCGACCCGCGAGGAGACGTCCTCGATCGCGGCAATTGCCTCAGCGAATGTATCGGCCGGAACGGAAGACATGGCCATCAACCCGCCACCGCGGCGTGCCCGGCCTGATACCAGTGCATGATCTCGCGCGGGATCTGATGCAGCGAAACGACTTTCTCGACGCCGCCGTGAGCGATCGCTTCCTTGGGCATGCCGAACACCACGCAGCTCTCTTCGTCCTGCGCCCGCGTCGAGGCGCCGAGCTTGCGCATCTCCAGCATCCCGCGCGCGCCGTCGTCGCCCATGCCGGTCATGATGACGCCGAGCGCGTTGGCGCCGGCGTGCTGAGCCGCCGAGCGGAACAACACGTCGACGGAGGGACGATGCCGCGACACCGGCGGACCGTCCTTGATCGCGATCTGGTAGCGCAGGCCGATGCGCTGGAGCAGCATATGCCGGGCGCCGGGGGCGATATAGGCACAGCCCGGCAGCACCGGCTCGCCGTCCTCGGCCTCCTTGACCTTGATCTGGCAGACGCCGTCGAGACGCTTGGCAAAGGCCGCGGTGAAGCCTGCGGGCATATGCTGGACGATGACGATCGGCGGACTGTGCAGCGGCAGCATCTCGAGGACGTCGTTGAGCGCTTCGGTCCCGCCCGTCGACGCGCCGACGCAGACGATGCGCTCCGTGGTCGGCCGAACCCTGCCCTGCACCGGCGGCGGGATGATGGCATCGGCGGTCAGCTTCTTCTCGATGGCCCGACGCTCCGCACGCGGGCGAACTCGCGCGCGCGCGGCCGACTTCACGGCCTCGCGCAGCCGCGTCGAGCATTCGAGCAGCGCCTGCCGCGTGTCGATCTTCGGCTTCGGCACGATGTCCACCGCGCCCGCTTCGAACGCCTCGAACATCACGTTCGAGCCTTCTTCGGTCAGCGAAGAGCAGATGATCACCGGGATCGGGCGCTGCGCCATGATCTTGCGCAGGAACGTCATCCCGTCCATCCGCGGCATTTCGAGGTCGAGGATGATGACGTCGGGAATTTCGTCCTGCAGACGCTTTGCCGCAACGAACGGATCGGATGCCGTTCCCATCACCTCGATATCAGGGTCTTCGGACAGGATCGTCAGGAGGATTTGGCGCACCGACGCCGAATCGTCCACGATCAGCACGCGAACTTTCTGCTTCGGCATTTTAGGCGGCGCTCCGGCTAGACCTGGAAAATGGTTGGCTGAACTTGCTTCAGCCCAGGCACGGCACTGTGAATCATCGATTCCGAATGTCCGACCAGCAGATAGCCGCCCGGACGCAAATGGCTGCACAATTGCTCGACCACCTTGCGCTGGGTCTCGCGCTCGAAATAGATCAGGACGTTGCGACAGAAGATGATATCGACGTCACGATCGACGGGGTAGGATTTGTCCATGAGGTTCATCCTCATGAAATGAGTGGTGCGCCGCAGCTCGGGCACGACACGCACCTCGCCGCGCGACTTGTCCCGCGACGACGAAAAATATCGTTTCACGAAGTGCTCCGGCACGGGCGCGAGCACGTCGCGGGTGTAGATCGCCGTCTTGGCGAGGCGCAGCACCGCGGTCGAGATGTCGGTCCCGAGAATGCGGTACTGGAAGCGCGAGCCGTTCCGCGTCATGTCGTCCAGCACCATCGCGGTGGTGTACGCCTCCATGCCGGTCGAGCTCGCCGAGCTCCAGACCTTCAGGTTCGCGTTCGTACGTCCGTGCGCCTTGAGCAAAGCGGGGATCGCGACGTCGCGCATGAAGGTGAAGTGCTGCGGCTCGCGAAAGAAATCGGTCTTGTTGGTCGTGACCACGTCGATGAGATGGGTAAGCTCGGTATCGAAATGATCCGCCTCGAACAGGTTCTCGACATATTCGTTGAGGCCGGAAAAATTCAGCGCGCGCACGCGCTTGTGCAGCCGCCCCTCCAGCATCAGCCGCTTGCCCTGCGGCAGCTTGATGCCGACCTGGCCCTCGATCAATTCGGCGATGGTCCGGAAATGGCGGTCCGACAGATGCACGGCGGTATCCTGCACGGCCGGCATCATGACCGCGCGCTCCGGTCCGGGATGGCCGCCTGTACTGAATGTCGGGCCGTACGGGCCATCTTCGATCCTAAGCGTTGACGTAGCCGTTGAAAGCGGACCGGTTCACCGTCATGGGGTGAGCCGGTCTGCCGGAGTTTCGAGGGGTCCTAGCGCTGGAAATCGGCGTCCCGATCGTCCTCGCCGTCGTTCATGTCAAAAGCGAAGCCACCGCCGCCGGCAACCTTCACGGCGCGCGCCGGCTTGGCCGGCACGACTTTCTTCGCCGGACGCTCGACGGCCGCCATGGTGGCCGCTTTCGCGCGCAACTGATTGACGGCCCGGTCGATCGGCGCCGCATGCCCCTTGCCGCCCTGCTCGATGCGGAAATAGGCGATGGTGGACTGGAGCTGCTCGGCCTGCGAGGCGAGCTCCTCCGACGTCGAAGACACCTGCTCGGACGCGCTGGCGTTCTGCTGGCCGACCTTGTCGAGTTGCTGGATCGCCTGGTTGATCTGGGCCGATCCGACGTCCTGCTCGCGGCAGGCGGCCGTGATCTCCTCGACCAGCTCGGCGGTCTTCTTGATGTCGGGAACGAGCTTGGAGAGCATCCCGCCGGCCTCCTGCGCCACCTTGACGGTCTCGGCCGAGAGCGTGCCGATCTCGGCGGCGGCGGCCTGGCTGCGCTCGGCGAGCTTGCGCACTTCGGAGGCGACCACAGCAAAGCCCTTGCCATGCTCGCCGGCGCGCGCGGCCTCGACCGCCGCGTTGAGCGCGAGCAGGTCGGTCTGGCGCGCGATCTCCTGCACGATCGTGATCTTCTCGGCGATGGTCTGCATCGCGCTGACGGCGCGGCCGACGGCTGCGCCGGAGGCTTCCGCATCCTTCGCCGACTGCGCCGCGATCTTCTCGGTCTGGTTGGCGTTGTCGGCGTTCTGCTTCACGTTCGAGGCCATCTCCTCCATCGAGGAGGAGGCTTCCTCGGCGGACGAAGCCTGTTCGGTCGCGCCCTGCGAGAGCTGTTCGGCGCTGGCGGAGAGCTCCTGGCTGCCGGCCGAGACGTTCTGCGCCGCCGTCAGGGCTTCCGACACGATCTGGCGAAGCTTCTCGACCATGCGTTCGAGCGCGAGGCCGAGCGTGTCCTTGTCCGACAACGGCTTGGCTTCCACCATCAGGTTGCCATGTGCGATCTCGTTGGCCACGGCAGCCGTTGCATTGAGATTGGCGGTCATCGCGTTCAGGGATTTGACGAGATCGCCGATCTCGTCGTTGGCGACATTATCGATCTTGTGGCTGAGATCGCCGATCGCGACGGCATCGGCGAGGTCAACCGCCTTGGCGAGCGACCGGCTGATGTTGATCGAGATCCAGACCGCGCCGATCGCGGCAACGATCAGCGAGACCACGACCAGAACGATGAGGATCAGCTGGGCCCGGCGGCTGTCTTCCTGGGACTGCACGGCCTGCTCGGCCATCTGCCTCTTGGTGTTCGCGACATAGGCACCCATCGCCTCCGTTGCGTCCGCGACCACCTTGCGGCCGTCGCCCATCGAGCGCTCACTCGCCTTTGCCTTGTCGGTCTTCGCCAGCCTGATCGTCTCTTCCTGATAGGCGTTCATCCTGGCATAGGCACTCGCAAAATTGTCGAGCAGCTTCTTGCCGCCCTCGCTGGCGAGCGCGTAGACCTCGTCCTTGATCTTCGTCGCCTCGTCGCGAAGCTTGGCCGCATTCGCCGCGAACTCTTCGGCCTGATGCTCCGTCCCCAGGATCGCGTTCTTTTCCGCCCTGACTTGCTGCCAGATGATCTTCTCGACCTCGGCCGCCTTCTCCATCCGCTTGGCGCGAAGCACCATGGACTCCGCGGTCGCGGCCAGCTCGGACAATTTCGTGTAGCTGACGGCGCCCGCCACCATGAACAGCAGGATGACCAGGCCGAAGGCGCTGGCGAGCTTGGCTTTGACGGTGAATCTCATGTCGGTCTCGTTGGTTCGAATTGGGTTTCTTCAGTCACGCTTCACAAAACTCAGGCGGCGCGAGGCGCATCCACGCCGGCATCGCGCCCTTCCGGGATCTTGTCGTTCGCCATCAGCTTGGCGAGATCGAAGATGACGACGAACTTTTCGCCCTTGCGGCCGATGCCGGAGGCATAATCGGACTGCCATTTGCCGCCGATCTCGGGGATCGGCTCGATCGCCTGCTCGTCGATGTCGGTGACCTCGAACACACAGTCGGCGACGAAGCCGACGCCGACCAGGCGGTCCTTCATCGGCACGTCAAGGATGATGATGCGGGTGGCTTCGGTCGCCGGCACGCTCGGCAGGCCGAGCTTGGTCCGGAGGTCGACGATCGGATAACCGCTGCCGCGCACGTCGATCATACCGAGCAGGAAGTCCGGGGCATGAGGAAGCCGCGAGATCGGTCGCATGTCCAAGATCTCACGGACATTGCGGATGCTGATGCCGAACGTCTCGCCGGCGAGCCCGAGCGTCAGATATTGCGAGGTTGCGGCCATGATGAAGTCCAAGGGGATCCGGAGGTTGGCGAATGAATTCGGTCCGGCGCGAGGCCGGACCCTTTGATCAGCGTTGGAAGTCGGCGTCGCGATCGTCTTCGCCGTCATGCATGTCGAAGGCGAAGCCTCCGCCGCCGGCGACCTTCATCGCACGCGCCGGCTTGCGGGCAGGTGCGTGCTTCTTCGCGCCCCGATCGACCGACGCCATGTGCGCCGCCTTCGCCCGCAACTGACCGACGGCGCGGTCGATCGGCTCGACCACCGCCTTCTCCTTGCGGGCGGCGTCTTCGATCCGGAAGAACGAAATGGTGGACTGGAGCTGCTCGGCCTGGGAGGCGAGCTCCTCCGAGGTCGACGACACCTGCTCGGATGCGCTGGCGTTCTGCTGACCGACCTTGTCGAGCTGCTGGATCGCCTGGTTGATCTGAGCCGAACCGACGTCCTGCTCGCGGCAGGCCGCGGTGATCTCCTGGACCAGCTCGGCCGTCTTCTTGATGTCGGGCACGAGCTTGGACAGCATGTCGCCGGCCTCCTGCGCGACCTTCACGGTCTCCGTCGACAGGGTGCCGATGTCGGCGGCGGCGGCTTGGCTGCGCTCGGCAAGCTTGCGCACCTCGGAGGCGACCACCGCAAAACCCTTGCCATGCTCGCCGGCACGGGCGGCCTCGACAGCCGCGTTGAGCGCGAGCAGGTCGGTCTGACGGGCGATCTCCTGGACGATCGTGATCTTCTCGGCGATGGTCTGCATGGCCTGGACGGCGCGGCCGACGGCGACCCCGCTGGCCTCCGCGTCCTTGGCCGACTGAGCCGCGATCTTCTCGGTCTGATTGGCGTTGTCCGCGTTCTGCTTCACGTTCGAGGCCATCTCCTCCATCGAAGAGGAGGCTTCCTCGGCGGACGAGGCCTGCTCGGTGGCGCCCTGCGAGAGCTGCTCGGCGCTGGCGGAAAGTTCCTGACTGCCGGCGGACACGTTGCTGGCCGCGGTAAGGGCCTCCTCGACGACCCGACGGAGCTTCTCCACCATCGCGTTCAGCGATTTGACGAGATCGCCGATCTCGTCGTTGCTGGAGATCGTGATCGTCTGGGTCAAATCGCCGCCTGCCACGGCACCAGCGAGGCCGACCGCACGGCCGAGCCCACGGGAGATGCTGAGTGATATCCAGATCGCGGCGATCAGGCCGATCACCAGCGATGCGACCACCGCCGAGACCAGCATCAGGTGGGCGCGATTGCCGTCCTCATGCGCCAGCGCGGCCCGGTCTGCCATGTTCTTCTTGACGTTGTTGACATAGGCGGCGGCGGCGTCCAACGCCTCGCGAACCGCCTTGCGAACCTCGACTGCGGACTGCTCGACGGCCTTCGGTCTGTTCGTCCGGGCGGTCTTGAGCGCGTCGTCCTGAACGGCATTCATCCGGGCGTAGGCGGCGCCGAAATTCTCGATCAGCTTCTTGCCTTCCGGGGAGGCTGCGGCGTGAATCTCTTCCTTCAGCTTGAGCAGCGCCTCGCGCTGCTTTGCGATCTCGGCGACGAAGCCATCCGCTTCACCATCGGGAGCCAGGAGCAGATTCTTCTCGGACCGAACCTGGGTCAGAATCCCCTTCTCGATTTCCGACGCTCGCTCCATCCGGCCGGCGCGCGACACCAGATTGTCGGCGGTGTCGATCATCTCGCTGAGCTTCACATAAGCGAGGCCGCCCGCCGCCATCGAGAGCAGCAGCACCACGCCGAATGCAGCAGCAAGCTTTGCCTTGACCGTGAATCTCATGTTCAGCCCCTACCGGATCTCGCCCCGAGATCGCATTTCAATTCAAGATGCGTTCCATGTTCGGAACGATGACGAATTCTTCACGCCACTTCGCAATGAAGCGAATGAACTCCGGCTTCCAGTGCATGCCGACGCGCGGCGTCTGCTGCACGTCGGTCTGCGAGATTTCCGTGACCTCGTAGACCTTGTCCGCGGTGACGCCGACCAGGACCGGCTCGCCCTCGAGCTCGAGCTCGATCACCACGATGCGCGTGTCGGCGGTGTCGTCGAGCTGCGGCATGCCGAAGCGGATGCGCAGGTCGGCGAGCGGAATGACGTTGCCGCGCACGTTGATCACGCTGGGAACGAAGGCCCGCGCACCCGCGACCTTGGTCACGGGAACGGGATCGATGATCTCGCGCACGAGTCCCGCGTCGAGCGCGAACTTCTCCTCGCCGAGGCCGATCATCACGACCTGCATCGCGCCCGTCTGATGCTCGCCAGCCAAACCACCGTTCATCACGCCGCCTCGCTGATGTGCTTTTCGACCTTCGACTGCGCCAGCGCGACGAGCTGCGCGACGTCCAGGATCAGCGCCGCCGTGCCGTCGCCCAGGATCGTCGCGCCGGAGAACATCGTGACGTCCGAATGCAACTTGGAAAGCGACTTGATCACGGTCTGGTGGTTGCCGATGATCTGGTCGGCGACGAGACCGACGTGGGTCTCGCCGGTCGAGATGATGATCGTCTTCTGGTGCCGGTCGGGCGTGCCCGATGCGGACATGATCTCGCGCAACCGGAGGAAGGGCACGAGATTGCCGCGCACGTTGAGGAAATTGCGGCCGCGGGAGCGCTCGTCCTCGGCGGTCAGCTCGATGCATTCTTCCACCGCGGAGAGCGGAATGATGTAGCGGCCCTCGCCGACGCGGATCAGCAGACCTTCGATGATCGCGAGCGTCAGGGGCAGGCGCAGCGTCACCGTGGTGCCCTGGCCCGGCTTGGTCGACAGGTCGATCGAGCCGCGCATGTTCTCGATGGTCCGCTTGACCACGTCCATGCCGACGCCGCGGCCGGACAGCGCCGAGATGGTCTGCGCGGTCGAGAAGCCGGGATGAAACAGGAACTGGTGGATCTCGTGATCGGTGAGCACGGCGCCAGCCGCGATCAGCCCCTGCTCTTCCGCTTTCGCACGGATCCGCGCAGTGTTGAGGCCGCCACCATTGTCCTTCACCGTGACGAGCACCTGCGCGCCGGAGTGCACGGCGGCGAGCTCGATCCGGCCCTGCTCGGTCTTGCCGTTGGCGGCGCGCGTGGCGGTGTCTTCGATTCCGTGATCGACGGCATTGCGGATCAGATGCACCAGCGGATCGGCCAGGCACTCGATCATGGTCTTGTCGAGCTCGGTATCCTCGCCCGAGGTGACGAATTCGACGGGCTTGGACAGATCCCGCGACAGGTCGTGCACGAGGCGGCGGAAGCGGCCGAACAGCGAACCGATCGGCACCATGCGCGCACCCATCGTGGTGTCGCGCAAGGAGGAAGCGAGACGCTCGATCTCCTCGGCGATCATCTTGATCGAGAGGTCGGAGCCGGAGGCGGCGAGCTGGGTCAGCCGCGCCTGCGCGATGACGAGCTCGCCGACACGGTCCATCAATTCGTCGAGGCGCTCGGCCTGGACGCGGACGGTGGCGATGCCGCGATCGTCGCGCTTGGCCTCGGGCTTCGGTTCAAGCTTCGATTCGGATTTCGGCTCCGCCTTTGCGACGGGCTGCTCGGCGAAAGGCGCGGCAGCAGCCTCGACCACCGGCGCAGGCATTTCGGCCGCCGGGGCCGGCTCCTCGTCGAGGAGCTGGAACAGCGGCGCAGGCGCGGGCGCTTCGACATGTGCCAGGGGCGAGAGCGTCAGCTTCATCTCGTCCTGGACGAACATGAAGACGTCGTCGATCGCATCCTTGTCGCAGGCTGCGTGCAGCTTGACGTCCCACTTCAAATAGCAGTCTTCCGGCTCCATCTCGTCGAGGAACGGGATGCCGTCGGTGATCGGGACGACGAAACAGGGGCCGAGCTTGCAGAGATCTTCCAGGAGATCGAGCGGGTTCGAGCCGTTGCGCAGGATGTGCGATTCGAATTCGAGATACAGGTGCCAGCCGGCTTGCTTGCCTTCGCCGGGGGCCAGCGGCGGCGCCTCGGCGATCTCGACGACCGGAGCACTGGGCTGGTCGAATGATACGAAACGCTTGAGGTCGTCGAGGATGGCCTCGCCGATGATGTCGTCGGTCGACTGCGGGTCCTCGATCAACGCGCGGATGTAGTCCTTGGCGGCGAGCGCGACCGAGATCAGTTCCTGGGTCGGCTTGATCTCGCCCTTGCGGACGCGGTCGAAGGCGGTCTCGAATTCGTGGGTGAAGGAGGCGACCTTGTCGAAACCGAACATGGCGCCCGAACCCTTGATGGTATGAAGGGCGCGGAAGGCGGAATCGACCAGTTCACGGTCGTCGGGACGCAGGCCGAGGTCGAGCAGGGCTCCTTCAAGAACTTCGAAGAGCTCGCTGGCTTCCTGACGAAAGACCTCGGTCGGGTCCATCGCGCTCATGCGCGCACCAGCTTGCCCACCACGGCGAGCAACTGTTCAGGCTTGAAAGGTTTGGTGATCCAGCCAGTGGCGCCGGCGCTCTTGGCTTCCTGCTTCACCGTGTCGTTGGATTCGGTCGTCAGGAACACGATGGGCATGCCGACCGCGCTCGGCAGCTTGCGCAGCGCCCGGATCAGCTCCAGCCCGTTCATGACGGGCATGTTCAGGTCGGTGATCACGAGGTCGAGCTTGCCGGCCTGCGCCTTGGCGAGCCCTTGCGCGCCGTCGCCGGCCTCGATCACGTTGTGACCGGCCGGCTCGAGCACGACCTTGATCATCTGCCGAATGCTGGGCGAATCGTCGACGGTCAGAATCGTGGCCATCAGATGCCATCTTTCTTTTGCGGGAAATGCTGATCAATCATCGCCTCGCTGGCGAAGCCGGCACGGCGGAGGGTGTTGCGAAGAGACTGCGAGAAGGAGGTCAAGACCACCGGGCGGCCTTGAGCCGCGCCGGTCTTGGCGGTCGACAGCAGAAGCTGGATCGACGTCACGTCGGCCTTGTCGACGCTTGAACAGTCGATCTCGAGCCGCTCCTGGCGGCCGAACGCCTCGCGGATGAGGTCGTAGACGCTACGAATGGCCGCGATGCTGCAATCGGCGGGCAACCGCAACGACCACTTCGGCTCCGTCGGATTGAGCGCCATCGCTGCCCCCGCCTCTGCTAAGATTCCGATACTCGTTTGACGTGAATCGAGTGAGCAAACTCCTAACGCGCGCATCCGTACAACTACGGGTCACATTCGCCCGGAATTCGCGCAACCGAATGCAGACATGCACAGCCTGAAATCTCATCCGCGGCGCGGTGGCCCACCCGACGCATTTGCTTCGCGTTAAATTCGCTCGGGTTATGGCTTGGTTTCGTGCCTTTGCCAGCGAAGAGAGCCCCGGCCGCCGATGCTGACCCAAGCGCTCCTGGTTGACGACAGCCGCTCTGTCCTCAACTTTCTGAAACGCCACATCGAGGCTGAAGGTCTGGTCGAGGCCACCGCCTTCCTCGATCCCGTGGAAGCGCTGACTTGTGCACGAGAACGCGCCTTCGATCTCGTGCTGGTCGACTACGAGATGCCGCATATGGACGGCATCAGCTTCATTCGCACCTTCCGCAGGCTTCCTGGCTGCGCCGACATCCCGATCGCGATGATCACCTCGCGACAGACCGATGACGTCAAAATGGAAGCGCTGCAGGCCGGAGCCACCGATTTCCTGCCCAAGCAGCCGCAGAGCGTCGAGATGACGGTGCGGTTGCGAAACTTGATTCAGCTTGGTGCAGCCGTGCGCAAGCTCAGCGATCGTGCCGCGCACCTGGCCAGCGAAGTCGCAGCAGCAACACGAAAGCTCGGCGAGCGCGAGGAGGAGATCATCCTGCGGCTCGCGCTGGCGGTCGAATATCGCGACAACGACACCGGCGAGCACACGCTGCGGGTCGCCCGGTACAGCCGCATCATCGCCGAGCAGCTCGGCCTGCCGGCCCGGCTCTGCCGCGACATCTATCTGGCCGCGCCCCTGCACGACGTCGGCAAGGTCGCCATTCCCGACAACATCCTGCTCAAGCCCGGCAAGCTGACCGACCAGGAGATGGCGGTGATCCGGACACATGCCACGATCGGCGAGAAGATTTTGGCGGATTCGAGCTGCGAGCTGATCCAGCTCGGTGCGCAAATTGCCGCGGGCCATCACGAGCGTTGGGACGGTGCAGGCTATCCGAGCGGCCTCAGGGCGGATGAGATTCCGGTGGCCGCACGCGTGGTCGCCGTCGCCGACGTCTTCGACGCGCTGACGACACGACGACCCTACAAGGAGCCGATGCCGATCGAGGTGGCGCGCAACTATCTGGTCGAGAACAAGGGCCGCCAATTCGATCCGGCCTGCGTCGAGGCCTTTTTGTCGCGCTGGGACGAGGTGCTCGATATCGCCGCCGGCGGGCAGGCGCCCCCATTCCACAAGGCCGAGACGCTTCTCGCTCCGACCATGGAGTCTCAGGTCGAAGACCGTCCGCCCGAATTGGCCAATGCCACCTGAAATCGTCGTCCAGCCAACAGCTTGGCACCCCGCTTGTGGCCGATGGCGGGTTTGAACCACTTCCTGCTAGAGTGGCACCAATCATCAAAGAGTGATTCTGGTCACACTTGCCTGGGCGCTCCGATGCTAAAAACCGCACCGGGACGGGGACCAGCAAAATATCGGTCGAATTGAATGAGCATACCCATGAGAAGCCTGATCGGCGCCGCTGTCGGCGCGTTCTGCGTTGCCGCCCCCGCCCTGGCGGAGACGCCGGCCGCGATCGTCGAGGATGTGCAAGGCAAGGTCGACGGCATCGAGTTCATGGACTATGTCGCGCCCGGCAAGATCATCAAGCTCGGGCCCAAAGCGAGCATCACGCTCAGCTATCTCAAATCCTGCCTGCGCGAGACGATCAGCGAGGGCGTCGTTCTTGTCGGCGCCGAGCAAAGCACCGTGCAGCTCGGCGAGGTGCAGCGCGCCAAGGTGCCCTGTGATACCAAGGCAGCGCAACTCTCCGAGCGCGAGGCGAACCAGAGTGCCGCCACCACCTTCCGGACCATGCGGTCCGATGCCAAGGGCGCTCCGTCCAAGCTGCCGACGATCTACGGCGTCGCGCCGCTGGTCCAGGCCAAGAGCGGCAGCACGCTGGTGATCGAGCGCACCGACGGCAAGGAACCCACGATCAGCGTCCCGCTCAAGAACGACATCATGATCCGCGGCAAGTTCTATGATTTTGCCAAGGCCGGGAAATCGCTGACCCCCGGCGGCAGCTATCTCGCAAGCCTCGGCGCCAAGCGATACACCTTCCAGGTCGACGCCAGCGCCACCTCGTCGCCGACCCCGATCATCGGCCGCCTGCTGCGGCTCGAATAAGCAGCCTAGCGACGGGGCGAATGCGGCGGATCGGGGGACGGGACATCGTTGCGGCTATCCTGATTGCGCTCCTCGCGGGCGCAATCTTCACGTCTCCGCCGCTCCAGGCGCTGCAAGGCCTCTCGCTCGACATCCTCACGGCATTGCGCGGCAAGCTCATCGGTGACCGCCGCGATCCCACCCATTCGCCGGTGGTCGTCGTGGCCATCGACGGGGAAACGTACGAGACGGCGCCCTTCAAGGGATCGCCGACGCAGACCTGGACACGCGAGATCGGCCGGGTGCTCGGCAGCATCACCGAAGGCGGCGCCAAGGTGATCGGCTTCGACGTCATTTTTCCGAGCTCGATCGAGCAGTCGGAGATTCCATTTGGCGACACGTCGGTCGGCAGCCGCATGAAGGGCTTTGACCGGGATTACCTGATCGCGCTGCGGCAGATCTCGGACAGCGGCAAACTGGTGCTCGGCGACATCCTGAGCAACGAACATCCGGAGGTCCCCTACCGCGCACAGCAAGTCGCGGTGCGCAACAGCATTCGCGCGCTCAACGTGCACACCGACGCGGACGACGTGATCCGGCGAATGCCGCTGAGCTTCTCGATCGAGGGCAAACCGGTGCCCGCAATGGCGGTCGAACTGGCGGCGCGTGCGCTTGGCGGAAAGCTCGAGACTGCGCCCTCTGGCCAGACCGGATTGTCCGGCTACGCCATCCCGAGCGGGGTGCCGAATACTGTGACGCTCAACTTTCGCGGGCTCGGCCGCGACGTTCCGACCTATTCCTTCGCCGATTTGCGCGCCTGCGTCGAGAAGGGCGACCGCGACTTCTTCCGCCGCGCCTTCGACGGCAAGGTCGTTCTGCTCGGCACCGTCCTCAATTTCGAGGATCGCAAGCTCACCTCGATGCGCCTGTCCGGCGGCCATGACGGCATGCCGGCGGCGCGATGCGCCCTGCCCGCGCCGGCCGGCACCGTGCAGAAGACCCGCAGCGACATCGCCGGCGTGTTCGTGCACGCCACCGTTGTCCGCAACCTGATCGAGCGCGATGCCGTGACCGAGCTCGGCTTCCCCGCGCGCACCCTTCTCACGATCGCGTTCGCGCTTGTCGTCGCCTGCGCGGCCTGCATGCTCGCGCCGGGCGGCGCGCTGATTGCCTGGTTCGGTCTCACCCTCGCCTACGCGGCCATGGCCGTCGGCGCGTTCGTCCATGCCCTGGCGCTGCCGCTGACGGAGCCGGCACTCGCCGGCCTGGCCGCGCTCGCGATCATGACCGGCTACCGCTTCGTGCTGGCCGATCGCGACGAGCGCTTCCTGCGCAGGAGCTTTGCCTACTATCTCGCGCCGGAGGTGATCGAGACCATGGTCGCATCCGGCAAGATGCCGGCGCTCGGCGGCGAGATGCGCAACGTCACCATGTTCTTCTCGGACCTCAGCGGCTTCTCCTCGATTGCTGAAACCATGACACCGGTCGAACTGGTGACGCTGATGAACGAATATCTGTCCGCCATGACGGACATCATCCAAAGCCACGGCGGCTATGTCGACAAATATATCGGCGATTCCATCGTCGCCATGTTCGGCGCGCCGGCCGACGATCCCGCGCACGCGACGAACGCGGTTCGTGCCGCGCTGAGGTGCCACGAGACGCTGGCGGAGCTCAATGCCGGCCACCCCGCCTTCGCCGGCCATGGCCTGTCGCATCGCATCGGGCTGAACAGCGGCGAAGCCGTGGTCGGCAATATCGGCTCGCGCCGCCGCTTCAACTACACCGTGATGAGCGACACCGTGAACGTCGCCTCTCGGCTCGAGGGTGCCAACAAATATTACGGCACCGCGATCATGGCCTCCGAAACCACGATGGCGCAGACCGGCGACAGTTTCGCCTGGCGCGAGCTCGACGCCATCAGGGTGCTCGGCCGCGGCGAGGCGATCAGGGTGTTCGAGCCGTTGGCGGACAAGGGTGCCGAGAGCGCCGTCCAGACGAAGTTGGCCGCCGCCTATGCCGATGGGCTCGCCTGCTGGCGCGCGCGGGATTTTGCAAAGGCGGCTGATGCTTTCGAGCGGATGGCTGAGACCGATCCGGCGTCGGCGCTGTTTGCGAAGCGCGCACAGGCATTCATCGCAAATCCCCCGCCGCCGGATTGGACACCGGTCAATACGCTGGAGGGGAAGTAGCGATGAGTGGCGCGCGCTTGTCCTCTCCCCTTGTGGGAGAGGGTGGCTCGCCGCGATAGCGGCGAGACGGGTGAGGGGTATCTATCCTCACGAAAAGTATTGCGAGCGGAGACAACCCCTCATCCGGCGCTTCGCGCCACCTTCTCCCACAAGGGGAGAAGGAAGAGGTGCCGAAAGCGCGACGAGGAATCCTCCCTAAAACGGCAGGCCCACATAGTTCTCCGCGAGCAGGCGCTGCGCGGTCTCGGACGACAGCAGATAGTCCAATTCCGTCTGCTGCAGCCGATCCTCGTACTCCAGCCTATCGGGGAAACGGTGCAGCAGCATCGTCATCCACCAGGAGAAGCGCTGCGCCTTCCAGATCCGCGCCAGCGCCTTGGCGGAATAGCCCTTGAGGCCGGAATCGTCGCCGCGCTGATAATGCGCGAGCATCGCGTGATAGAGATAGTAGATGTCGGACGCGGCGCTGTTCAGTCCGCGCGCGCCTGTCGGCGGCACGATGTGAGCGGCATCGCCGGCGAGGAACAGACGGCCATAGCTCATCGGCTCAGCGACGAAGCTGCGCAGCGGCGCGATGCTCTTCTCGATCGACGGCCCCGTGATCAGACGGCCGGCGACCTCGCCCGGCAGGCGGCGCTTCAGCTCGGCCCAGAACGCATCGTCGCTCCAATCCTCAACCTTGTCGGTCAGCGGCACCTGAACATAATAGCGGCTCAGCACCTGCGAGCGCAGCGAGCAGAGCGCAAAGCCGCGCTCGTGCTTCGCATAGATCAGCTCCGGCGACACCGGTTTCGTGCGCGACAGCACGCCCAGCCAACCGAACGGATAGACCTTCTCGTATTCGCGCAGCACGTCCTTCGGAATCGATTTGCGGCTGACGCCATGAAAGCCGTCGGCGCCGACGATGTAGTCGCAATCGATGCGGACCGTCTCGTCGTTCCAGCGATACGTCACGTAGGGTCGGTCGGAGGTCAGATCGTGCGGCGTCACGTCTTCCGCATTGTGCACGACCTGGCCGCCGAGACGGTCGCGCGCCTCATAGAGGTCGCGCGTCAGCTCGGTCTGGCCGTAGACCAGCACCGAATTGCCGCCGGAATGCTTGTGCAGGTCGATCTTGGACAGCACGCCGTCATGGGCGATCTCGAAACCGGTATGGATTTCGCCCTCGCGGTCCATCCGCTCGCCGCACTGCGCCTCGCGCATCAGCTTGGCGAAGCCATGCTCGAGCACGCCGGCGCGGATGCGGGCAAGCACGTGGTCGCGGCTGTATTTCTCCAGCACGATCGTGTCGATGCCCTTGAGATGCAGGAGCTGGGACAACAGCAGCCCGGAGGGCCCGCCGCCGATGATACAGACCTGAACTTTCATTTTTGGGTCCTCCCGTCGGCACTTTTTTGCAGATTTGACGCCGCAGACCGATGGAGGGTTTCGCCATTGTCTTGTACTATTCGAACATGAAACGCACAGCCCCGGCGATCCGCATCTACAATCTGTTCGGCGAGTCCGGCGATCTACCCGACGTCGTGCATTGCGAGACCATCGCGTCCCGCTCGGTGCTGCACGATTGGACCTTGGCCGTGCACCGCCATGCCCGGCTGCACCAGGTGTTGCTGATCGAGCGCGGCGGCGGCGAGGCGACGCTCGACGGGCGGGTTGTGCCGCTCAAGCCGATGCAGATCGTCAACGTGCCGGTCGGCCACGTCCACGGCTTCCGCTTCGTGCCCGATACGCAGGGATGGGTGCTGACCATCGCCGCGGAGATTCTGGACGAGGCGCTGCTCGCCGCCGAGGGCCTGCGCGCCGCGCTGTCGCGCTCGGCCGTGGTGCGGGGTACACCGCAGATCCGCGCCATCATGAAGCAGATCTTCGCCGAACACGCCGCGCGCGATTTCGGCCGCGCCCATGTGCTGCGCGCGTTGTCGTCCGCCATGATCGGGCTGGTGGCGCGCGCGCTCACGAGCGAGAGCGGCGGCAATGGCGCGGTCGAGTCCAGCCTGTTCCGCCGCTTCGAGGCGCTGCTGGAGCAGCATCATCTGGAGCGCTGGAGCGTCGCGGATTATGCCGAGGCGCTGGCGGTGACACCGACACATCTGAACCGGATCACGCGGGCCGCGACCGGCGACACCGCCTCGCATCTGATCCTCAACCGGCTGATCCGCGAGGCCCGGCGCAACCTCGTCTACACCAATCTGCCGGTCTCGACGATCGCCTACACGCTCGGCTTCGAGGATCCCGCCTATTTCAGCCGGGTCTATGCGGCCGCCACGGGGACATCGCCGCGCGCCTTCCGCGCGCAGCTCCATGGCGAAGAGGCGTGAGGCCTTACACGTCGAAGAACACCGTCTCCTCCGGCCCCTGCAGATTGATCGTGAAAGCGTACACGACCTGGCCGGCCCGCTCGGTGCGTTTTGCGATCAAGGTCGAACGCCTGGACGGCTGTTCGATCAGGTTGAGCACGGGGTCGGCGGCGTTGGCGGCTTCCTCGTCCGAGAAATAGAGCCGCGTATTGAGCCCGATGTTGATGCCGCGCGCGACGATCCAGACATTGATGTGCGGCGCGCATGCGCGTCCCGCTCTGTCGGTGATCGCACCGGGCTTGATGGTCTCGAAGGTCACGAGACCGCTTTCGAAATCCGAGCCCGCCCGGCCCCAGCCGCGAAACTCCTGCTCCAGCACACCGGCCGAGCGGTCGGCCGGATGGTTGTAGCGGCCGCTCGCATTGGCCTGCCAGATCTCCAGCAGCACGTCGCGCAGCGGTGTGCCGGTGCCGTCGAGCACCTTGCCCTCGAGCGTGATGCGCTCGCCCTGCGTGCTCGGCGTCACCAGCACGTTGGAAAAATTCTTCTCGAAGATGTCGAAGCCGGCCATCGCCGGGATCAGGCCGATATGAACGTAGGGTCCGGCAGTCTGCGACGCCGTTTCCTTGAGATAGTTGAGCGGCTGCGGCATGGCTCAGTTCCCCGCGGTGCGATTTTCAAAATAGGTGGAGCGCTGGCCGCGCAGGACGATGTCGAAGCGGTAGGCGAGCGAATCGAACGGCGTCGAGGCGTTGAGGTCGAGCGGTGCGACCAGGCGGTCGAGCGCGTCCTTGTCCGGTATCGTCGTCAGGATCGGGCAGATCGGGATCAGGGGATCGCCCTCGAAATACATCTGCGTGATCAGCCGCTGCGCAAAGCCCGAACCGAACACGGAGAAGTGGATGTGGGCGGGACGCCAGCTGTTGACGTAGTTGCGCCAGGGATAGGGGCCCGGCTTCACGGTGCGGAAATAATAATAGCCGGTGTCATCGGTCAGCGCGCGACCGCAGCCGCCGAAATTCGGATCGATCGGCGCGAGATACGTGTCCTTCTTGTGCCGGTAGCGGCCGCCGGCATTGGCCTGCCAGAACTCGACCAGCGTGTTCGGCACGCCGCGGCCGGTCTCGTCCAGCACCCGGCCGTGGACGATGATGCGCTCGCCGACGGGATCGCCGTCCTTGGCGTAGTTGCGGATCAGATCGTTGTCGAGCGGGCCGAGATCGTTGTGGCCGAACACCGGTCCCGTGATCTCCGAGATAGAGCCCTCCAGCGACAGCAGCGACTGGCGCGGCGAGCGCAGCACCGAGGATTTGTAGCCCGGCGCATGCGCGGGCGGATGGATGGAGCGGTCGCGCTGGAAGAAGCCGCCATCCCCGAGCGGTGGCGTAAAGGGCTCGGGACGGTTGAGGCGGGGATCCCGCAAGGCTGGCGCCTGGGCATTCATCGTGTCTCTCTCCCTGGGGCGCCCGGGTCCGGACGCGCGGCTTATCGGGAGATCATGGCGCGGGCTATTCCCCGAATAAATAGATCGATTATAATATATTTCATGAAAGAAATCGATCATTTGGCGCTCGACGGCCACGCGCTCGAACTGTTCCTCGCCGTGCTGGAGGAGGGATCGGTGACCGCGGCCGCAACCCGGCTCGGCCTGACGCAATCGGCGGTCAGTCACGCGCTGAACAAGCTGCGGCGGATCGCGGGCGATCCGCTGTTCGCGAAATCCGGCCGCGGCATCGTCGCCACCGCACATGCGCAGGCGCTCGCCGCGAAGGCTCGGGCGCTGATCGACGAGATGCGGAGCTTTGCCGGCGGCGTCACGTTCGAGCCGGCACGCGCGCAGCTTTCGCTGACGATCGCCGCCAATGATTTTCAGCGCGATCTGCTACTGCCGCGGTTCTTCGATCGCGTCGCCGCGCAAGTGAAGGGTTTGAACCTGCGCGTGATCCCGTCGCAATCGCCCTCGCCGGCGATGCTGCGCGAGAATCGCTGTGATCTCCTAATCACGCCGCTGCCGCCATCCGGTGTCGACATCGTGCAGAAGCGCCTCTTGAGCGATCATTACGTCTGCTACTTCGATCCCAAGATGCGCACCGCGCCGAGCGGCCGCGCGGCCTATCTCGCCGCGCGCCACGTCACTGTCGTCTACACCGACAACGAGCGGCTCGACTTCGACCGCCGGCTGGCGGCCAACGGTCTTCACCGCGACATCGCGATCTCGGTGCCGAGCTTTTCCGGCGTGCCGTCCTTCCTGCGCGGCTCGCAGATGCTGGCGAGCATGCCGAGCCTGCTGGCATCCGGGGTCATGCACGGTTTCGCGCAAACGCGGATTCCGCTGGCGTCTCGGACGCAGACGCTCGCCGAGCTGCCGATGTTCATGGTCTGGCACCAGCGCTATCAGAAAGACCCCGCCCATCGCTGGGTGCGAACACAGCTGGAGTCTGTGGCGACGGCCGCCGCGACCTGATGTCGATGCGCCGGTTGCGAACGACCGTTCACGCCGGGGCTATTGGCTGTGCCGCGAAGACTACGCTAAAATTCCCCTCGCCGTACGAATGGAACGTCCGTCGGGGGCGTCCGGGGAAGCCTCGTGAAGTCCAGCGTCTGCCTTCTGACAGCCTGCGATTCCGTTCAGCAGCCGCTCGCAGATATCACCGTCCCCCGCATGAAGGCCCTTGCTGCGGCACATGGATACGAGCTGCGCTTCGTCCGCGGAGACGGATGGACGCGTCCGCGCGGATGGCTCAAGATCGAGGCGATCCGTGCCGTCCTCGAAGATGATTTCGACTTCGTGCTCTGGATCGACGTCGACGCCATCGTGCTCCGCAACGACGTCGATATCAGAACGGCTGCCCTGGACGGCGCTCACTTGCACATGGCCTGGCACGGCCCGGATACATCCGAGATCGTGGCGGCGGATTTCATCCCGCACTTCAATTCGGGCGTGATGCTGATCCGCGTGAGCGACTGGTCACGCCGATTTTTCAAGCAAGTCTGGGACACCGACCAATTGCCGCATCATTGGTTCGATCAGGCCACGATCCTCCACCTCCTCGGCTATGACGGCTGCCTTGGACTCGGTCCGGATCGCCCTGACGAGCCCAACCGATCCGGCGTCGCACACCTCGACACGGCCTGGAATTCGATTCCCGGTCTCGCCGTGGCCCCCGATCCGATCGTCCACCACTACGCTGGGATCAGCAATCCGTCGACGCGCCTCAAGATGATCGAGGCCGATGCGACCACCGCGCCCTTGCGCGAGCGGATGGGCGCGGCCTTGCGCGGGGCGCTTGCACGGCAGTTCAGCCTCTGGCGTGAGGACGCGGCCATGCGCGACTGGATCACGACGGAGCGGGATTCCGCCCTGGCTGAGCTCCAGGCGGTCGCGGCCGACCGGCACGGATGCCTGGCGGAACGGGACGAGGCGCGCGCACAACTTGCAGCCGTGCAGAACTCCACCTCATGGCGGCTGACCGCGCCGCTGCGCTGGACCAAGGAGCTCTTTCACCGGTCCTGACGTGCCCTGCCCGGCGCGACACGGCCGCCGGCCCCTGCGGGCACCGGGGCCTGCCCCTCGCCAAACCCACTGGTTGCGCAAAGGGAGCCACGCTAAAATCCCCCCATGACAGTGACCGACATTGCGAGCCGGACCTACAATCACAGCTGGCGGCTGGATCCCATCATCCGCAGCCTGCTCGATACCGACTTCTACAAGCTATTGATGTTGCAAATGATTCGGGAGGATTACCCGAGTCAGAAAGTGACCTTCTCGGTCATCAACCGCTCGCGCCATGTGCGGCTCGCCGAGATCATCGACGAAGGCGAGCTGCGCGCCCAGCTCGACCACGCCCGCACCATCCGCTTCTCCAAGAAGGAGCTGATCTGGCTGGCCGGTAACACCTTCTACGGCAAGACCCACATGTTCTCGGCGGATTTCATCCGCTGGCTGGCCGAATTCCGCCTTCCCGAGTATGAGCTGCGCAAGGTCGAAGGCCAGTACGAACTGCATTTCCACGGACCGTGGACCCACACCTCGATGTGGGAGATTCCGGCGCTCGCGATCCTGAACGAGCTGCGCTCGCGCGCCGCGATCAAGGGCCGCGGCCGCTTCGAGCTCGACGTGCTCTATGCCCGCGCCAAGGCCAAGCTCTGGACCAAGGTGGAGCGTCTTCGCAAGCTGGAGAATCTGCGCCTGTCCGATTTCGGCACCCGCCGCCGCCACGGCTTCCTGTGGCAGCGCTGGTGCGTGGAGGCGGTGAAGGAAGGCCTCGGCTCGTCCTTCATCGGCACCTCCAACGTGCTGCTGGCGATGGACAACGATCTCGAAGCCATCGGCACCAATGCGCATGAACTGCCGATGGTCGCGGCCGCGCTCGCCAAGGACGACGAGGAATTGCGCTGGGCGCCCTATCGCATTCTCGACCAATGGCGCCAGACCTATGGCGGCAACCTCCTGATCGCACTGCCCGATGCCTTCGGCACCAAAGCTTTCCTGCGTGATGCGCCGGAATGGGTCGCCGACTGGACCGGCTTCAGGCCCGACAGCGCCCCGCCGATCCAGGCCGGCGAGGAGATCATCGCCTGGTGGGAGAAGAAGGGTCGTAATCCCAAGGACAAGCTGCTGGTGTTTTCCGACGCGATGGACGTCGGCTCGATCGAGGAGACCTATCATCACTTTGCCGGCCGGGTGCGGCTGTCCTTCGGCTGGGGCACCAACCTCACCAATGATTTCGTCGGCTGCACGCCGGATGGATCGTTCAACCTCGATCCGATTTCGCTGGTCTGCAAGGTGTCGTCGGTCGACGGCCATCCCGCCGTCAAGCTCTCCGACAATCCGGAGAAGGCGACCGGCATGCCCTCGGAGATCGAACGCTACCTGCGCGTGTTCGGCGACGCCGGCCGCGTGCGCAAGCCGGTGCTGGTCTAAACGCGGCTCCAACTCTCTTCATCACGTCAAACGCGGACGACGGATGCGAGGCATCGGTTCGCCGATACCGCGCCAGTTCCCATTTGCCGGCATTTGAAGCGATCTGCGGCCATTCGTTTCACGACGCCTTCACCCTGCGATGCAGTCTTGCCGGGCTTTCAGGTCGAGTTAAGCAACCATCCCCTCTACTTCGCGTTGCAGGCGCAGCACTTCCGTTGGGGTCGTTGCGCGATTTGGGGAACGCAGGGTGTTTCGCAGAACAGCGGCATCGATGAAGGGACACAGCTTCCTTCACGTCATCAAGCTCGTCTCGCCTTTCGTGATGGTCGTCGTGCTCCAGGCGGCAATCGCGGGATTCAGTCTCGAGGTGATGTCGTCGGTTCGCGCCTATGTCGCAGGCGAAGCGCTGTGGTCCCGGTCGCAGAAGAACGCCGTCTATTTCCTCAATCTCTATCTGCATTCGGGCGATGCCAGCCAGTTCGCGCAATACCGGACCTCGCTCGCCGTTCCCATCGGTGATGAATTCGCGCGCTGGGCGCTCGAGCGGGATCCGGTCGACGTCGAGACCGCCCGCATCGGCTTCCTGCAAGGCGGCAATCATCCCGATGACGTCCCCGGACTGATCTGGCTGTTTCGCTATTTCAACCGCGTCAGCTTCCTGCAGGAAGCGATCCACGAGTGGGCCGCGACCGATCCGATGCTGCTGGAGCTGAGCGTGTTCGGCGAGGTGATCCGGTCCGAATGGGAGCACGGCCCTGTACGAGACATCAATCGCCTGCAACTCCTGTCGTCGCGGCTCTCGGAGCTCAACACCCAGTTCACGGTGCATGCCAACCGGTTCTCCACCGTCCTCGGCGAAGGCTCCCGCGCCATCAAGCTGGCGCTGACCGGCATCAACATCGGCACCGCCGTCACTTTGATCCTGCTCCTGATCTGGCACACCAGGCGATTGCTGCTGCAACGACAGGCATTCGAAGATGCCCTGCATGCCGAGAAGGAACGCCTGGCCTGGCAGGCGTCGCACGACTGGCTGACCGGCCTGTCCAACCGCCGCTCCTTCGAAGCGCGGCTGCAAGGCGAGCTGGACGTTGCCGCGGCGGGGCCGCTCGGCCTGATCCTGCTCGACCTCGACCAGTTCAAGACCGTCAACGACACCTGCGGGCACCTGGCCGGCGACCGCCTGCTCTGCCAGGTTTCGCGCCTGCTGCAACAGGATCGGCGTCCGCGTGACCTGGTGGCCCGGCTCGGCGGTGACGAATTCGGGCTGATCCTGCCGCAGTGCTCGCCCGCGACCGCAGTCGATATCGCTAAACGGCTGCGGCGATCGCTGGAGTTGCTCAACTTCGCCTGGGACGATCGCTGCTTTGCGGTGACTGCCAGCATCGGCGTCGCCTGCATTGCAGACGCCAACACCACGCTTGAGGACGCGATGCGGCGCGCAGATGCCGCCTGCTATCGTGCCAAGGAAAAGGGACGCAACCGCGTTCAGGTCGACGGTGGAAGAGCCGATGTCGTCGTCGTTGCGGCACGGCCGCGCGAAGCCGCACGGGCCTGAGCCCGCTCGCCCCCGTCAGCGCAAAGGCAAGATGCCAAGACCCTTGAGATGCACGTCGATAAATTGTTCGACCTGCTGCCGCAGCATCTGCGGCGGCACGGCCACCATGCGCTCCTCGAGGCCGAGGGAGATGATGCCGTGCACGGCGGAAAACAACGTGCGCGACAGCAGCGCGATCTTCACGTCATCCGCATCCGGCAATAGCCGCACCAGCGGCGGATGCATCAGCGCGAAAGCGTCCATCACCATCTGCAGGATGTCGTCGGGATAGGGACGGTCGTCCTCCATCCGATGCTCGAACAGCGAACGCAGCAGATTGGCGTGCTCCGCGAAGAATTCGAGATAGGTCGCGGCAAGCCCGTAGAGCTGGCGAACGGGGTCATCGGCCGGAACCCCGCCGAGCCGGGCCGTGAGAGCCTGAACGGTCTCCCGGTTGACGGTGAGGATCACGCCGTCGAAGTCGACGAACTCGTTATAGACGCTTCCGACGGAACAGCCGGCGGCCTCGGCGACGTCACGAACCTTCAATGATTTCAGCCCTTTAGCCGCAATAATGCTGCGGGCGATCTCCAGGATCTGGAGCCGGCGCCGATTTTTTTTCTGGTCTCGCAGCGATTCTTCTTGAACATTGTTCATTTTCGAGCTACTCACGTGAACATTGTTCAATTTAACCCGGAGACCTGCAAAATGCAAACCCTCGCTGTTGATATCGCGGCCACCTTCATCGATGACGCTGCAAGCCTCGCGACCGGCTTTGGCCGGGCCGTTCTCAGGCTGGCCATGAGGCCGATCGATCGTATCGCCAATGCCTGCGACATTGCCGGCGTCCTCACCGAGCGGCGCGCGACCTTCCGGATGTGGCGGGCCAGCCGCGCCCGTGCTCGTCTCGAAGGCCGCAAGTTCAGCATTCTTGGCCGTTTCTCGCCCTTTCGCCACCTCGCCCATCTCACCTGAGACGAGTGGCCGGCCCTCGCAGATTCGGCCCGAATGTCGAATCTGGCGGCAACGAAGGACTCACCATGTCCGGACATTCGCGGGCGTTCCCGCTGGCCTCCATGAGGCGGTTCAGGTTTTCATCGCCCGAGCCATATCCGAGACAAGCGCGGCTGACGCGGTCGCGACAAAGATATTTGCGAACCTAACGAGATCAGTTGGAGACCAACAGGATCGGAGGACCGAGGGGGCAGAACAGGCTGGCGACATCCTCGCCGTGCGATCGTTCTTCCCATGCGCTTCCGGTCGTGACGCTTCACAGACAACGCAACAATCTCAGGCTGCTTTTCTAAAACAGGACTCGTCATGATCAGGGAATTGATGTCGTCACGCCGCTTTGCGCCGCTGTTCTGGGCGCAATTCTTCTCGGCGCTCAATGACAACGTGCTCAAGAACGCACTCGTCATCATCCTGCTTTACAGTGCCGCGACCGGCCACGGCGATGCCCTGGTGACGGTGGCTGGCGCCGTCTTCATCTTCCCCTATTTCATCCTGTCCGGGCTCGGTGGCCAGCTCGCCGACAAATACGTCAAATCTGTCGTCGCACGGCGGCTCAAATTCGCCGAGATCTTCGCCGCCGGCTTTGCTGCCGCCGGCTTCTTCCTGCACTCGGTGCCGCTGCTGTTCGCGGCGCTCGCTTTGTTCGGCGTCATCGCCGCACTGTTCGGGCCGGTGAAATACGCCATGCTGCCGGACCAGCTCGAGCTCGGCGAGCTCGCGACCGGCAACGCCCTGGTGGAGGGCGCGACCTTCATGGCCATCCTGCTCGGCACCGTCGCCGGCGGCCAGTTCGTCGCCGGCTCCGCGCATATGGGCTGGGTCGCATCCGCCGTGGTCGTGCTGGCCCTGCTGTCCTGGGCGTTCGCGTCCCGGATTCCGCAGACCACGCCCTCCGCGCCCGAGCTGCCTGTCGATGGCAATCCCTGGACCTCGACGGTGAGCCTTCTCAGGACGTTGCATGCCGACCATCGGCTGTGGGACGGCACCGTGATCGTCTCCTGGTTCTGGCTGGTCGGCGCCATCGTGCTGTCGCTGCTGCCGGCGCTGGTGAAGGAGGTCGTGGGCGGCACCGAGGGCGTGGTGACGCTGTGCCTTGCGATCTTCGCGATCGGCATCGCCATCGGCTCGCTGTTCGCAGCCAGCCTCAGCCACGTTCGCCCGAACCTCGCGCTGGTGCCGATCGGCGCGATCATCATGGGCTTTGCCGGCCTCGATCTCGCCTTCGCGATCGCCGTGACCGCCAAGGGCCAGGACATCACCGCGTCCGGTTTCGCGACCTCGTTCGCGGGCCTGCGCATGCTCGCCGATTTCGTCGCCTTCGCATTCGGCGGCGGCCTATTCGTCGTCCCCTCCTTCGCCGCCGTCCAGGCCTGGTCGGCGCCCAACGAGCGCGCCCGTATCATCGCCGCCGGCAACGTGCTGCAGGCTGCCTTCATGGTGGTCGGCTCGCTGTTCGTCGCGCTGCTGCAGGCGGCGGGCCTCCATATCGGCTGGATCTTCTTCGGGCTCGGCGTCGCCAGCTTCGGCGCGGTGTGGTTCGTGCTGACCAAATGGGGCAAGGAAGGCGTGCGCGATTTCGGCGGGCTCCTGTTCCGCGCGCTGTTCCGCACCGAGGTGCGCGGGCTGGAAAACCTGCCGCCGCCGGGCACCCGCATGCTGATCGCGCCGAACCATGTCAGCCTGATCGACGGTCCGCTGCTGCACGCCGTGCTGCCGATCGATGCAAGCTTTGCGGTCGATACCGGCATCGCCAAGGCCTGGTGGGCCAAGCCGTTCCTGCGCGTCGTCAAGCACTACACCATGGATCCGACCAAGCCGCTGGCCGCCCGCGACCTGATCAAGCTCGTCGCCGCCGGCGAGCCCGTGGTGATCTTCCCGGAAGGACGGATCACCGTCTCCGGCTCGCTGATGAAGGTCTATGACGGCACCGCGATGATTGCCGACAAGGCCGATGCCGTGGTCGTGCCGGTGCGCATCGAAGGCGCCCAGCGCTCGCATCTCAGCTACCTCAACTCCAGCCAGATCAAGCGCTCGTGGTTTCCGCGGGTCACTGTGACGATCCTGCCGCCGGTCAAGCTTCCGGTCGATGCCGCGCTGAAGGGAAAGGCGCGCCGCAATGCCGCCGGTGCTGCGCTCCAGGACGTGATGATCGATGCCATGGTGAAGAACGCCATGCTCGACCACTCGCTGTTCGAGGCGCTCGGACACGCCTATCGCGACCGCGACACCGGCAAGGTCATCATTGAGGATGCGCTCGGCACCAAGCTGACCTATCGCAAGCTGATCCTCGGCGCGCAGGTCTTGAGCCGCAAGCTGGAGAACGGGACTGCCGTCGGCGAGAATGTCGGCGTGCTGCTGCCGAATTCCGCCGGCGTCGCCGTCGTCTTCATGGCCCTGCAGAACATCGGCCGGGTGCCGGCGATGCTCAACTTCTCCGCCGGCCCGGTCAACGTGCTCGCCGCCATGAAGGCCGCGCAGGTCAAGACCGTGCTGACCTCGAAGGCGTTCATCGAGAAGGGCAAGCTCGACAAGCTGATGGCCGCGATCTCCGCGGAGGCACGCGTGGTCTATCTCGAAGACGTCCGCGCCTCGATCGGCGCCGGCGACAAGATCAAGGGCCTGCTCGCCGGCACGACACCCCGCGTCGTCCGCCAGGCCAACGATCCTGCCGTGGTGCTGTTCACGTCGGGTTCGGAAGGCACGCCGAAGGGCGTGGTGCTGTCCCACCGCAACATCCTCGCCAACGCGGCGCAGGCCTTGGCGCGGGTCGATGCCAACGCCAATGACAAGGTGTTCAACGTGCTGCCGGTGTTCCACTCGTTCGGGCTCACGGGCGGCATGATGATGCCGATGCTCGCGGGCATTCCGATCTACATGTACCCCTCGCCGCTGCACTACCGGATCGTGCCCGAGCTGATCTACCAGACCGGCGCCACCATCCTGTTCGGCACCGACACGTTCCTCACCGGCTACGCCCGCTCGGCGCATGCCTACGACTTCCGCACCCTGCGCCTCGTGATCGCCGGCGCCGAGGCGGTCAAGGACCGCACGCGCCAGGTGTTCATGGAGCGCTATGGCATTCGCATCCTCGAAGGCTATGGCGTTACCGAGACGGCGCCGGTGCTGGCGATGAACACGCCGATGGCCAACCGTCCCGGCACCGTCGGCCGCCTCTCGCCGCTGATGGAAAGCCGCCTCGATCCGGTTCCCGGCATCGAGGAAGGCGGCCGCCTCTCGGTGCGCGGGCCGAACGTGATGCTTGGATACTTGCGGGCCGAAAATCCCGGCGTGCTCGAAAAGCTTCCCGAGGGCTGGCACGACACCGGCGACATCGTGGCGATCGACGCGGCCGGCTTCATCACCATCAAGGGCCGCGCCAAGCGCTTTGCCAAGATCGCCGGCGAGATGGTCTCGCTGTCCGCGGTCGAAGCCATCGCGACCACGCTATGGCCGCAGGCCGGATCGATCGCCGTGTCGATCCCCGACCAGCGCAAGGGCGAGCGCATCGTGCTGCTGACGACGGAGAAGACCGCCGAGCGCAGCGCGATGCAGGCCCAGGCCAAGACGATCGGCGCGTCCGAGCTCACCGTCCCCGCGGCGATCATGGTGGTCGACAAGGTGCCGCTGCTCGGCACCGGCAAGACCGACTACGTCACCGCCACGACGATGGCCCGCGAGCAAGCCTCCGCGCCGGAGCGCGAGGTGGCGTAAGCGCGGCTCGTTCACCTCTCCCGCTTGCGGGAGAGGTCGCGCCCAATGCGCGGGTGAGGGCTTTCTCCTCTAGGAGATTGTCCCATCGTGTTGATACCCTCTCCCCGGCCCTCTCCCGCGGGCGGGAGAGGGAGCCACATCCGTCGTTGCAACGACTAACCCAATCCCATCATGTTCACGCCGCCGTCCGGCGCTCCTGCGCATAACGCACCAGCGCCGCGAAGCGGTAAATGCCGTGCACGAATTTGCCGTAGGGCATGGTGATGAACAGCGCGAACACCGCGCCGAGATGCAGGGCGAGCAGCGGGCCCATGGCGGCGGTCTCACGCAGGACGAGAAGCAGCATGCCCGTCAGCCCGGTCAGGAACAGCATGGCGATGAAGCCGACATCCATGCCGTAGCTGAACTCGTCGAGCAGAGCGGGATCACGCTGCATTTTGGCGGCGAACAGGCCGATCGGCCCGATGATCAGACCGATGCCGCCGAGCGTGCCTAGCACCACGGGCAGGTCCCACCATGGATACGGCGCCTCACGACCGAGTAAATAGTGGTAGAGCGTCGCCACCGACGTCGCCGCGAAGCACAGGATGAAGCCGTAGAACGTCAGGTGGTGATAGAGCTTGCGCCGGTCGGTCGGCTTATCGTCCTCGTTGTAGCAGCCGACGCCGCCACCATGGAGATAGCGCAGCTCTCCGGCGTCGCGGATCGCCTGGACAATCGAGCCGCCGTCGGCGCGGCCGCCGATGGGCGGACCGATGTCGCGCCAGAAGGCGCGCACGCTCATGACCAGGGCAAGAACAGCATAGAGGAAGGCGGCGCTGAACAATGCAGCCATCGCGTTATGCGGCATCAGTCTGTAGAACGCACCGGGACCGGTGTGCACGCCGAACAGCACGTTGCGATCATTGAGGGCGGCGAAGCCGAGGATGAAGGCCGCCATGCTGAGCGCGGCGATGATGCTGATGACGAGCCCGTTGCGGGCGAAAGCGCCGGACAGCGCGCCCGGCCAGGCATAGGCCGCGTAGGATTCGGCGCGCGCGACCGCGAGCGTCTTGGGGACGTTGACGTTGAACTCGTGCGGCGGCGAGAACTGGCAGTCGACGTAACAGGCGCCGCAGGAATGGCAGAGATTGGCGAGATAGTTGAGGTCGCCGTCGGAGAAGGCGCGCCGCATCTCCATGGCGGGAAACACCGCGCAGAGACCCTCGCAATAGCGGCAGGAATTGCAGACCGTCATCAGACGGTCGGCTTCGTCCAAAATTCTGGTTCCGTGCATGGCGCTACTTCGTCAGGCCTTTGCCCTCGAGCCATTTCTGGATCAGGGCGGCGACCTCGAGGTTGTTCTTGTCCATCATCACCATATGCGAATTGCCTTTGATGCCGACCTGCGGGAGGTCGACGACGTCGACGCTGCCGCCGGCGGCCTTGATGGCATCGGCAAAGGCGACGCCGTTGGCGCGGATCTTGGGCCAGCGCGAATCGCGCTCGATATAGTCGCCATAGATGACGAGGGTCGGAATGGACTTCAGCACATCGGCCTTGGCGGGATCGCCGATGCCCGCCGGCTCGATCGCGATCAACGCCTTGACCTTGTCGGGGCGGGCTTGGGCGACCTTGAAGCCAAAGCTGCCGGCCTGGCTGTGGAACAGGATCACCGACGGGCCGACGCGATCGAGCTCGGCGATATAGGCGGCGACGGTCGCATCGTCCGTCGTGGTCCAGCGCGGCACGTTCTGCTTGACGAAGTTCTCATAGCCCTCGACCGGAAACTGGTTGCCCGGCAACAGCTTTCGCTTGGCGGGATCGGGATCGTAGGAGCCCGGCCCTTCGCCGATGCGGAAACGCTCGAACGGATTGGCCGTGGTGAGGAAGACCGGCTCGCTCTTGAAGATGTCGGGGTATTGCGCCCAGCCCGCTCGCCCACGCTCCACCGCGTCGGAATTGTAGACCGCCCAGCCCTTGCGCAGGAAGTAATTGAGCCATCCTTCACGTCCGTCCGGCGTGGTCTCGTAGGTGACGCCAGTCAACCCGCCGCCATGCCACATCAGCAACGGATAGGCGCCCTTCTCGTTGGCCGGCAGGAAATATTGCACATACATCTGCTCGACCTGATAGGTGCCGTTGGGATCGACCTTGGCCGGCACACCACCGGGCGTGAACACGACCTCCTTCACCGGCTTGCCGGAGATTTCGACGAGACGCCCGCCGACGTGGAACGAACCCATGTCACGCAAGGTGATCGGCTCGGCGGCGCAGGCGTCGCCGGCGATCGGCAGCGCGGCGATCAAAGCAATGGCAAGGCGTGACATGGTCTCTCCCTTTTCTTTTCTTCGTCTAGTTCTTCGCATGGCGGGCCGCTTCCCGTCCTGCGATCCGTCCGAACACGCTGCCGATGGTCATGCCCATGCCGGCGGCATAGCCCTTGCCGAGCACGTTGCCGGCCATGATCTCGCCGGCCGCGAACATGTTGGCCGACGGCTTGCCGTCAGCCATCAGCATTCGCGCCTCCTTGGTTACGCGCGTGCCGAGATAGGTGAAGGTGATGCCGGGCCGCACCGGATAAGCGAGATAAGGCGGCGTCTCGATCCTGCGGGCCCAGTGCGTCTTGGGCGGCGTGATGCCCTCGGTCACGCAATCATCCAAAATCGTGTGGTCGAAGGTGCCTGGGCGCACCGCCGCGTTGAACTCGGTAATGGTCTTTTCCAGCGCAGCCGGATCGAGCTCGAGCTTGCCGGCAAGCTCGGCAATTGTTTGCCCGGCGATCGGCGGGAACAAGGTCGGCATGAAACTGGTGACCACCGTGGAGTCGAAGATGATGTAGGCGATCTGGTCGGGCTGCGCCGCGACCAGCCTGCCCCAGATGGCGTAGCGCTTCGGCCAGATGTCCTCGCCTTCGTCGTAGAATCGCTGCGCGTGCTTGTTGACGACGATCCCGAACACGACGGAGTCATGCCGCGTGATGATGCCGCCGTCGAATTTCGGCGCGCGGGCGTCGATCGCGACCGCATGGCACTGGGTGGGATCGCCGACCTGCTGCACGCCCTTGTCGAGCAGCATCTTCAAAATGGAGCCGCGATTGTAGGGCGTGCCGCGGATCAGGAAATTGTCGGCAGCCTCGCCCCAATATTGCTTGAGCCATTCGATATTGGCCTCGAACCCGCCGGCGGCCGCGACCAGCGACGTCGCGCGGATCTCGGTCTCGCCCTTGACCGGCCGCTTGAGACGTGCGGCGAGGAACATGCCGTCCTCGATCACGAGGTCGGTGACCTCGGCATCGTATTCGACCTCGACGCCGAGCCGCTCCGCGGTCAGGTACAGCGCGTTCAGCATCGCGCGGCCGCCGCCGAGGAAGAAGGAGTTGGTCCGGCCGAGGCTCAGCGTGCCGCCGAGCGAGGGCTGCCAACGCACGCCCTGCTCCACGATCCAGTTCAAAATGTCTTTGGACTCCCGGATCATGTGGCGGGCGAGCACCTCGTCGGTTTGCCCGCCGGTGACGCGCAGCAGATCCTCCCAAAACTCCTCCTCGGTGTAGGGACCGGTCAGGATTTCGGTGGCGGCGTCATGGGCGCAGCGCATGTTGCGGGTATGGCGGGTGTTGCCGCCGCGATAGAACTTCGGCGCGCCTTCGAGCACCAGCACTGAGGCTCCGCCGCGCCGCGCCGCGATCGCCGCGCACAACGCCGCGTTCCCGCCGCCGATCACCAGCACGTCGTATTTGCTGCTCATGCCGTCTGCCCGATGCGACGAAGTTGGAGACATTCTGCCCGCTAGCGGTCCCGGTCAACCCGATCCACCATTGCGCACTTTTGTATACAAAGATATACATTACCGGTGCAAGCGGCATCTCTGCATGGGCAGGATGCGTCGCGCGGTTCGAGGACATCATGGCCAGACGCCCGGCAAAGGCAGGCGGACCGATCGTGCGGAGCGGCGGCATTGCGCTGGGCGAAGCCGTATTCCGCTCGCTGTGCGAAGCGCTGCAGGCCGGCAGCTACCGCGCCGGTGACCGCCTGCGCGAGGAGGAGGTCGCACAGCGGCTCAAGGTCAGCCGCACGCCGGTTCGCGAAGCCCTCGGCCGGCTCGCCGCGCGCGGCTTCGTCGAGCCCGCCGGCGGCCGCGGCGTGATCGTCCGCGACCTCGACATCTCCGAGGTGCTCGAGCTCTACGCCATGCGTGAGATCATGGAGGGTGCCGCGGCGCGCCTTGCCGCCGAACATGCCTCGCCGCCCGAGATCGACGCGCTCCGAGACATCGAGCAGGCTTTTGTCGAGGCCTCGACGACGGACGCCGCCGAGATGGCAAGAGAAAGGGCAAGGCTGAACCGCGCCTTCCATGAAGCGATCTGCCGCGCCGCGCGCAATCGCTATCTCGACAACGCTTCACGGGAATTGCAGGACTGGATCGCCCTGCTCGGCCCGACCACCTTCACCGTAGCGGGTCGCCCCTCGACCAGCCACGCCGAGCATCAGGCCATCATCGAAGCCATCGCCGCGCGCGACGGCGACAAGGCCGAGCAGCTTGCGCGGGCGCATATCCGCGAGGCGCTGCGCTGCCGGCTGAAGCTGCTGCAGAAGCAGTAGGCTACCGTCGTGCCCGGCGCGGAGCACGCGCATCGTCAGCCGCGCGGGCCAGCGCAGCATCGAGAGCTTCAGTCGGCCCGCCCAGCGCGCGCGTCAGCCGGACAGCGGCCTTCAGCAGCAGCGACGTCATCGTCTTGATGTTGTCGCGCGTGAACCGCGGCTTCGGCCCCGAGAGCGACAATGCGCCGACGCATTTTCCGCCGGGACCGAACACCGGGCAGGCCAGCCCGGCGCAATCGGGATCACGCTCGCCGAAGGACACGGCGATGCAGTCCTCGCGAATCTCGTCATGGCTCTCGCCTTTTTCGCCGTCGAAGGCGAGGATGACCCGGCCGGCCGCCCCGCGGTCGAGCGGCAGCAGCATGCCTGCCTCGACGCGGTCCAGCGTCGAATGCTGGGAATCGACGCGGAAGACGCAGAGCCTGCGCTTGGCGTCATGCCGCACGTGGTACGAGGGGCTTTCGGTGCCGTCCGCCACGAGTTGCCGCAACAGCGGCATGACCCGGTCATGCAGATTGTTGCTGCGCTGATAGACCGCACCGAGACGGAACGGCGTCGGGCCGAGATGGTAACGACCGTCGGCGAACTGGACGAGATAGCCGAATTCCTGCAGCGACGTCATCAGCCGCAGCAGCGTGCTTTTGTACATCTTGGTGCGCCGGGCGAGCTCGGCCAGCGTCATCGGCTCCGGCGCGTCCTCGAAGGCCGCCAGGATGCTGAGAGCGCGGTCGACGGCTGCGACGCCGGGCGAAGGCATGTCGTCTCCTATTGAGGAAATCCGGAGGGATCGATCAGCTTTGCGATGACGGGAAAATACGCATCCCCCATGCCCTTGTCGATCGTCTCCTGGAAGATCTCGCGCATCAGCGCCGCACCGCGCAGATTCAGCCCGGCCTGCGCGCCCAGCTCCAGCGCGTAGGAGAGATCCTTCATGGCATATTCAGTCGAGAAGGCTCGCAGCGGAAACTCCTTGGCGACGATCGCCTTCATGCCGTGGTTGCGCAGGGCAAAGCTGTCCGCCGACCCCTTCGACAGCGTCTCCAGCAGCAGCTTCGGTTCGACGCCGCTCTGCTTGGCGAGCGCGACGGCCTCCGCCAGCGCGTTGACGGTCTCGAACAGCACCATGTTGTTGAGGATCTTCGTCACCTGGCCCGCGCCGGTTCCGCCGCAGAGTGTGACATCGGAGGCGAAATGCCGGATCAGCGGCTCAACCTCCGCGAACTGCTCCGCCGTCGCGCCGACCATGACGCTGAGGGTGCCGTCCTGCGCAGCCTGGCGTGTGCGCGCGATCGGTGCATCGATCCAGAGCGCGCCCTTCGCGGCGAGTTGCTCGGCGAACGACCGGGTCTGGCCGACATCGGAGGTGCCAAGGTCAATCACGGTCTGGCCGCGCCTAACCTCAGGCAAAATGCCAGCGAAGACCGACATCACGTGCCTGGCGCTGGGCAGGCACAGGAAGATCGTCTCTGCACCGGCGACGACCTCCCCGATCGACTTCGCCGCGGTCGCTCCATCGGCCGCGATCCGCGCAAGCGGCTCGGCGGCAAGGTCGAACGCAAGCACTGTTCGTCCGCTCTTGCGCAACAAATTGCGGCAGATCGGCTCGCCCATGACGCCGAGGCCGATAAATCCAATCGAACCAGACATTCCGTATTCCCCTTGAGAATTCTTGCGACCGGACGCGCTCGAATACCCGCCCGGTCGCCGCAGTTACTTGACCAGCGGGCAGCCGCCTTCGCTCATCGGCCGGAACACCTCTTCGCCCGGCTTGGAGCTGACGACCCGATAGTAGTCATACTTGTACTTGGACTCCTCGGGCTTCTTCACCTGCACGAGATGCATGGTGTGCAGCACGCGCCCGTCGGGGCGGATGACGACATCCTTGTTGTACATGTCGTTCACCTTCAGCTCGTGCATCTTGGCGGCCACCGCCGTCGCATCAGTCGTGCCGGCTGCTTTCACGGCGGCGAGGTAGTGGTGGACCCCGCTATAGACCCCGGCCTGCACCATGCTGGCGACCTTGCCGTCCATCAGGCCGGCATAGCGCTTCGACCAGGCCCGGGTTTGATCGTTGAGGTCCCAGTAGAACGAGGTCGTCACCTGCAGGCCCTGTGTCACTTTCAGCCCGAGCGAATTCACGTCGGTGATGAACACGAGCAGACCGGCCAGCTTCTGGCCGCCCTCGACGATGCCGAATTCGCCCGCCTGCTTGATCGCGGTCTGTACGTCCGCGCCTGACGTCGCGAGTCCGACGACATCGGCCTTCGAGCCCTGCGCCTGCAACAGGAAGGAGGCGAAGTCAGCGGTGCCGAGCGGATGCGCGGCCGAGCCGATCACCTTGCCGCCGGCGGCCTCGATGAACTTGGTGGCGTCGCGCTGCAGCGCGTGGCCGAACGCGTAGTCGGCGGTCACGAAATACCAGGTCTTGCCGCCGGCCCGCGTGATTGCGTCGCTGGTCAGCTTCGACAGCGCGTAGGTGTCGTAGTTGAAGTGGAAGCTGACCGGCGAGCAGGATTTTCCGGTGAAATCGGACGAGCCGGGACCCGAGATGACGAAGATCCTGTTCTTCTGCTTGGCAACTTCGAGGATGGCAAAGCCGGCCGAGGACGCCGCGCCGTCCGCGATCATGTCGACGCCCTCATTGTCGAACCATTTTCGCGCGGTGGCCGCCGCGATGTCCGGCTTGTTCTGGTGGTCGGCCGAGACGATCTCGATCTTCTTGCCGAGCAGCTCATTGCCGAAATCCTCCGCCGCGAGCTTTGCCGCGGCAATCGAGCCGCGTCCGCCATTGTCGGCGAACACGCCGGACTGGTCGTTGAGCACGCCGATCCTGATGACATTGTCGGCTGCGAATGCCGCACTCGTTTGCGCGGCCAGAACGGCCGCCATCATCCAACGCAACTTCATAACTTACGCCTCCCGTTTACAATGTTTGCTTATCGAGGATGTCTTGCAGAACCGGCGCGATGTAGCGCCGGAACTGCTCTGGATTTTCACTCATTGGAAAATGTCCGAGCCGCTCCATCACGGTCGCCTTCGCGCCGGGAATGCCGGCGGCAGTGCGCAGCGTGTCCTCCGGCGTGCAGGAGAAATCGTACTCGCCGGTGAGGAGATAGAGCGGACACGCGTTGACGTCGATGTTGCCGGTGCGTCCGCGCAGATCGCCATCGACCCGATAGAAATAGAGATCACCCTTGAAGATGCCGGGGCCGCCCTGCTTGTAGCCCCACAGCGTCTCCTCGCGTGCAACCTCGGGCCCGTTTGGCGCGATCAATCCCGACACCAGGGCCGCGCAGACCTCACCGCCATGAACGTCGGGCCTGTTGAGCCATGCCGTGTCGTACCAGGGCTGCTGGAAGTCGGCGGCCTCCAGCCCGATCAAGGCGCGGAACTCGCGCGCATGTTCGATGGCGAGATTGAGCACGATGCGGCCTCCGATCGAGCACCCCATCACCACTGGCCGATCGAGCTTCAGCGCATTGCAGAACGCGCGAATGGTCGCGGTATAGCTCGCCGTCGTCAGCCGGTATTCGCTGCCATATTGGCTGTCGGGCGGATTGGACTTGCCGTGCCAGGGCATGTCGAAAGCGATGACGCGGAAGTGCCGGGTGAATTCGTCATCCACCATTAGATGACGCCATTGTCGTGCGTCGGACCCGGCGGTGTGCAGGCAAACCAGGGGAATGCCGCTGCCGTTTTCCTCGAAATAGATCCGGTTGATTTCGCCTTCGATCTCGACATGCAGGTAGCGACCGACGATCGGCTCGATGAAGCCGCTCATGACGGGCCTCCAAAGCCGTTCCGCCTGGGCAGAGCCAGCAGATCCTTGAAATACTGAAGATGTGTCATGAAGGGATGCAGATCGCCTTCGAGGGTTGCCTGCCCGCGCTTGGTCAGGGCCAGGAGATCGTGCCAGCCCGCGGGCGGCATCTTCTGCCAATAGGCGGCGAAGGCAGCGGGCGTCGCGCGATAGGAGAAGCGCCAGGAGCGCATCAGTACCGGCGCCGGAATCATATCCACGATCCGTCCGGCCCGAATGGCCAGGTGAAATGGCTGCGTGCTCGGCCCGAGCTGGCAATCCACGTCGAGCGAGCGGCCACGGGCGATCAACGCTTCATCGCGGGCCAGTAAATCGGGAATCGTTTTGAAAGCCGCGGTGACCGTTTCCGGCTTGAAGGGCACCGGCGAGCCGTCATCTTGACGGATACGTTCGGACTCCATCGTTCGCACTCCCTGCCGTTCTATCAGATAGAACGATATTCTATTTCTATAGTACTTCTATACAGAGCTGGTGAGCGAACTCAAGTGCACGACCTCGGGGAGCTTCAGGTCCTGCTGGCCGTGCGATCGGCGGTGAGCGCGACGAGCGCCATCATCTGATTGATTTCATCCGCCTCGCCGGCAGCTCCGGGCAGGATCGCGAAGCACAGCAGCACTGGCCGCCTGATCATCCCGCCCCCATGGCCGTTACGCCAGCACGTCCGCAACGACCGCTTTCACGACGTCTCTTACGTTGGCAGGCTTGAGCCGCACCTGCAGGCCGCGCTGGCCACCATTGAGATAGACGAGATCATGCGCGAGCGCGCTCTGCTCGATCACGGTTTGCACGGGCTTGCGCTGCCCGAACGGGCTGATGCCGCCGACCTTGTAGCCGGTGACACGCTCGGCCTCGGCCGGCTTCATCATCTGCGCCGACTTGCCGCCCGCGGCCGCCGCAAGCTTCTTCATCGAGACTTCCTGGTCGGACGGAACGACGACGCAGACCGGCTTGCCGTCCACCAGCGCCATCAGCGTCTTGAGGACGCGCCCCGGGTCTTCACCGAGCGCGGCGGCGGCCTGGAGGCCGATGCTCTCGGCGTCAGGATCGTAGTTGTAGGTGTGGACTGTGAAGGCGACACCGGCGGCAGTGAGCGCGCGGGTGGCTGGAGTGACTTTGGACATGGGTGATATCTACCACCGTCATCGCGGGGAGCGAAGCGGCGACGAGATGGGTACGACCGCCCGCTACACCCTCAATGTCGTCCCTGCGAAAGCAGGGACCCATAACCCCAGGGCGGAGTTTGGCGAAGACTCGTTGTTCGGTATCACGTCCGTCCGCAACGGGAGATCACGCGATATGGGTCCCGGCGTTCGCCGGGACGACAGCTGTGCCACCCAATGCCGGCGGCGTTCCCTACTCCGCCGCGTCCCGCATCTCCGCCCGCTCGGCCCTGGCCGCGCAGAACTTGAATTCCGGGATCTTGCCGAACGGATCGAGCGCCGGGTTGGTCAGCAGGTTCGCCGCTGCCTCCGCGTAGCAGAACGGCATGAACACCATGTTCTCCGGCACGTCGCGGTCGGAGCGGACCTTGACTTCGACCGCGCCGCGGCGGGTCTCCAGGCGAATGAAATCGCCGGGCGCGAGCTTCTTCTTGCGCATGTCCTTCGGCGACATGAAGGCCACCGCCTCGGGCTCGATCTGGTCGAGCACCTGGGCGCGGCGCGTCATCGAACCGGTGTGCCAGTGCTCCAGCACGCGACCGGTCGACAGCACCATCGGATATTCGTCGTCCGGAATCTCATCCGGCGGGATCACCTTGGCCGGCACGATCTTGCCGCGGCCGCTCGCGGTCGGGAAGCCCGTGGTGAAGATGATCTCGTTGCCGGGCTTGTCGGGAGCATCGACCGGATAGGTCACCGCGCCTTCGCGCACCAGCCGCTCCCAGGTGATGTTCTTCAGCGAGGGCATCAGTTCCGCCATCTCGGTGAAGACGTCGCCGGGGCCGGCATAATTCCAGGGCAGGCCCATGCGCTTGCCGATCTCCTGGATGATCCAGAGATCCTGCCGCGCATCGCCCGGCGGCTTGATTACCTGGCGCGCGAGCTGCACGCGGCGGTCGGTGTTGGTGAAGGAGCCTTCCTTCTCGGCGAAGGCCGAGGCGGGCAGGATCACGTCGGCGTGGAACGCGGTCTCGGTGACGAAGAGGTCCTGCACCACGAGATGATCGAGCATGGCGAGCGCGTGTCGCGCGTGCTGCAGGTCCGGATCGGACATCGCAGGGTTCTCGCCCTCGATATACATGCCCGTGATCTCGCCGGCATGGATCGCGTTCATGATCTCGACCACTGTCAGGCCGCGGACGGGATCGAGATCCTGCTGCCAGAGCTTCTCGAAGCTCCCGCGCAGATCGTCGCGGCTGACCGGTTGGTAATCCGGCAGGAACATCGGGATCAGGCCGGCGTCGGACGCGCCTTGCACATTGTTCTGGCCGCGCAGCGGATGCAGGCCGGTGCCGGGACGGCCGACCTGGCCGGTGATCAGCGCCAGCGCGATCAGGCAGCGCGCATTGTCGGTGCCATGGACGTGCTGGCTGATGCCCATGCCCCAGAAGATGATCGACGATTTTGCGCGGGCATACGTCCGGGCAACCTCGCGCAGCGTCTGGGCGGGGATGCCGCAGATCGCTTCCATCTTCTCCGGCGTGAACTCCTTGATCTTCTCCTTGAGGTCTTCGAAGCCTTCGGTGTAGCCGGCGATGTACTGGTCGTCGGTGAGGCCTTCGGTGATGATCGTGTGGATCATCGCGTTCAGCATGGCGACGTCGGAGCCGGGCTTGAACTGCAGGTGCTTGGTCGCGTGGCGTGACAGCGTCTGGCGGCGCGGATCCATCACGAACAGCTTAGCGCCATTCTGCTTGACCGCGTTCTTGATGAAGGTCGCGGCGACCGGATGGTTCACGGTCGGGTTGGCGCCGATCACGATGATCACTTCGGCATCCATCGCGGCAGCGAACGGCGCCGACACCGCGCCGGAGCTCAGGCCTTCGAACAGCGCCGCCACCGAAGAGGCGTGACACAGACGGGTGCAATGATCGACATTGTTCGAGCCGAAGCCGGTGCGCACCAGCTTCTGGAACAGATAGGCCTCCTCATTGGAGCCCTTGGCCGAGCCGAAGCCGGCGAGCGCCTTCACGCCCTTCTCGTCGCGGATCTTGACGAGGCCCTTGGCGGCGATGTCGAGCGCTTCCTCCCAGCTCGCTTCGCGGAAATGCGTGAAGGGATTGGCGGGATCGACCTGATCGTTGGCATCCTTCTTCGCATTCGGCAACCGAACCAGCGGCTTGGTCAGGCGATGCGGATGGTGGATGTAGTCGAAGCCGAAGCGGCCCTTCACACAAAGACGATTGTGATTGGCGGGGCCGTCGCGGCCCTCCGCGTAGATCACCTTCTCGTCCTTGACCTCGTAGGTGACCTGGCAGCCGACGCCGCAGAACGGGCAGAGCGAATCCACCTTCCTGTCGGCATAGGTGACGCGGGTCTGCTTCTCATCCAGCATCACGGCCGGCATCAGCGCGCCGGTCGGACAGGCCTGCACGCATTCGCCGCAGGCGACGCAAGTGGACTCGCCCATGGGATCGTCGAAGTCGAACACGATCTTCGAGCCGTGGCTGCGATAGGCCATGCCGATGACGTCGTTGACCTGGACCTCGCGGCAGGCGCGCACGCAGAGGCCGCACTGGATGCAGGCGTCGAGGTTGACGCGCATCGCCGGATGGCTGGCGTCGGTGGTCCAGCGCTCGGCGGCAGGGAAACGGCTCTCGGTGACTCCAGTGGTCTCGGCCCAATGCCAGAATTTCGAATCCGGATCGTGGCTGGTCTCGCGCGCCGGCTGGTCGGCGACGAGCAGCTCCATCACCATCTTCTGCGCCGACACCGCACGTGCGGATTCCGTCTTCACCTTCATGCCGACGGACGGCGTGCGCTTGCAGGACGCCGCAAGCACGCGCTCGCCCTCGATCTCGACCATGCAGGCGCGGCAATTGCCGTCGGGGCGATAGTCGGGCGCCGGCGAATAGCAGAGGTGCGGAATCTCGCGGCCCTGGCGCTTGGCGACTTGCCAGATGGTCTCGCCGGGTTGGGCCTCGACCTGCTTGCCGTCGAGCTCGAACGTAATCTTCGTCATTCGGCCGCTTCCTTGAACTCGTCAGGGAAATATTTGATCACGGTGGCCAGCGGATTCGATGCCGCCTGTCCGAGCCCGCAGATCGAGGCATCGCGCATCGCCTGGCTCAATTCTTCCAGCAGGGCGCGGTTCCAGACCGGCTGCTGCATCAGCTGCGCCGCCTTCTGGGTTCCGACCCGGCACGGCGTGCACTGGCCGCAACTCTCGTCCTCGAAGAATTTCATCAGGTTCAGCGCCGCCGCGCGCACGCTGTCCTTTTGCGACAGGATCACGATCGCGGCCGATCCGATGAAGCAGCCGTATTTCTCCAGCGTGCCGAAATCGAGCGGGATGTCGTCCATCGACGCCGGCAGGATTCCGCCGGACGCGCCGCCCGGCAGATAGGCGTAGAACTGATGGCCGTCGGCCATGCCGCCGCAATATTCGTCGATCAGCTCGCGCACGGTGATGCCCGCTGGCGCCAGCTTCATGCCGGGATTTTTCACGCGGCCCGAGACCGAGAAGCTGCGCAGGCCGTGCCGTTCGTGACGGCCATGGCCCTTCCACCAGTCGGCGCCCTTTTCGACGATGTCGCGCACCCACCACAGCGTCTCGATGTTGTTGATCAGCGTCGGCAGGCCGAACAGGCCGACCTGGAACGGGTAAGGCGGCTTGTGCCGGGGCAGGCCGCGCTTGCCCTCGATGCTCTCCAGCAGCGAGGATTCCTCGCCGCAGATGTAAGCGCCGGCGCCGCGGCGCATGTGCAGCGTCGGGCCGCCCGGCGGCAGCTTTGCGATCTCGCGCTCCAGGATCTCGCGCGAGGCCGGATATTCGTCGCGCAGATAGATATAGACATCGGAGGCCTGCACCACATGCGCGCCGATCAGCATGCCTTCGATGAAGCGATGCGGATCGGTTTCGAGGTAATAGCGGTCCTTGAACGTGCCGGGCTCGCCTTCGTCGCCATTGATCGCCATCAGGCGCGGACCGGGCTCGCCCAGCACCGCGCGCCATTTGCGTCCCGTCGGGAAGCCCGCGCCGCCGAGGCCGCGCAACGAAGCGTCGTCGAGCGACTTCAAAAGATCGTCCGTCGACAGCTCGCCCGAGCGCAGACGAGCCAGCAGCTTATAGCCGCCGCCGGCGACATAGGCGTCGTAGTCGATATATTTGGGCAGATGCGCGTGGGTATCGCCGGCCTTCGCGGCGGCCATCACGTTGGCAACCGTCGCATGATCGACGAAGTGGTGGCCGACTTCAGCGGCCGGCGCGGTGTCGCAACGCCCGACGCAAGGCGCGCGCACGACGCGGATGCCGGGACCCGATGCACTCTGCAAATCCTCGAGCAGCTTCTCGCCGCCGAGCATCGCGCAGGTCAGCGAATCGCAGACGCGGATCGTCAGCGGCGCGATGTCGGGCTCGCCCTCCTTCACCACGTCGAAATGCGCGTAGAACGTCGCGGTCTCAAACACTTCGGCGAAGGCGAGCTTCATCTCGTCGGCGAGCGCGGCCAGATGCGCGGCCGAGATCTGGTGATATTTGTCCTGGATCAGGTGCAGATATTCGATCAACAGATCGCGCCGCCGTGGCCTGTCGCCGAGCAGCTGCTCGATCTCGTGCGCGGCGGTGGGATCGACCTGCCGCCCCTTGGGCGTGGCCTTGGCTCGCTTGCGTCCCTCGCCCGGGTGTTCGAACGAGCGGACCTGATGCACGTCATGGCTCATCGATGAATCTCGTAGCCCTTCTTTAGAACAAGTCCAACCCTAGCCTTTGGCATACCAAATGCCAAGAAAATTCTCATGTTCCAATAAGCGTTTAAGGGGCACGCGGCGAACCAGCCCCATGCCCCCATCGAACTCGATCGTGCGCCGCCTCAGCTCTTGTTCATGCACTCTTCGATGTAGAACCAGCGGTCGTCACCGGCGAGGCCTTTGGACTTCACCTCGGCGCGGCAGGTCTTCAGCTTCGGCTTGTTGGCCGCCCACTTGGCCTTCATGTCCTTCAGTTTCTGCATCGTGAGCTTGATCTTGCCGGGCTTGGCTTCGGTCGTCGCAGTGGGTGCAGCCGGTGTAGTCGCAGTCTGTGCCGATGCGGCGTGGATGCCCGCGGCCAGCAGCATGGCGGCGAGGCAGATACGGGTGCGAAACATGAAAATCCCCCTAGGTCCCATTCGCGATGATTCTTGAAAGACGAATGTCGCGGGACGCCGACCATCGGCATCCCGCGACCGTGTCGGCAGCGATCAGAAAATCTTGACCGCGCTCTCCAGCGTCTTCCAGACACCCCAAGCCAGGGGAATGCCGACGAAGGCCCAGAACAGCGCCGCCTTAGCGTCGAGGCCGCCAAAGCCGATACCGTAAGAGCCATGCGGCCCCGCAGCTGCAGCGCTGGCGCTCGCCGCCTGCAGCTTGGCCACATCGGCCTCCTTCATGTGCCACTTCGAATCGACCGGCTTGATCAGGTAGTTGCAGATCAGGCCCGCGATCAGCATGGCGCAGAGGATGTACATGGTGGTGTTGTAGAGCTGGTCGCGCGGAACGCCGGCCGCGAGCTGGAACTCGCGGATGTAGTTCACCACGACGGGGCCGATGATGCCCGCCGTCGACCACGCGGTCAGCAGCCGGCCATGGATGGCGCCGACGAACTGGGTACCGAACATGTCGGCCAGATAGGCCGGCACGGTCGCGAAGCCGCCGCCATACATCGACAGGATGATGCCGAAGCCGAGCACGAACAGCAGCTTCGAGCCCATCGCCGCGAAGGTCGGCGCCAACGCGTAGAGCACGATGCCGAGGATGAAGAACGTGTAGTAGGTGTTCTTGCGTCCGATCTTGTCCGACAGCGACGCCCAGAAGAAGCGGCCGCCGATGTTGAACAGCGACAGCAATCCGGCGAAGCCTGCGGCGATCGCAGCGATCTGCGCCTTCTGTCCGGCATCGAGCGCGTTGAAGCCGACGTCGGGCAGGCCGATCAGCTTGCCCGCGAAGATCTCCTGCAGCATCGGCGAGGCCATGCCGATCACGCCGATACCCGCCGACACGTTCAGGCAGAGCACCCACCAGATCAGCCAGAACTGCGGCGTCTTGTGCGCGTCGTTGAGATGGACGTTGTTCTTCGAGATCATCGCGTTGGCCTTGACCGGCGGGGTCCAGCCCTCGGGCTGCCAGCCGGGCGGCGGCAGGCGATAGCGGAACGCGCCGATCATCATGAACACGAAGTAGATGACGCCCATCGCGACGAAGGTCTCCCAGACGCCGACCGAGGTCGGGCTCTTGAAGTAGTTCATCAAGAGGTTCGCCAGCGGCGCGCCGATCATGGCGCCACCGCCGAAGCCCATGATCGCCATGCCGGTCGCCATGCCGCGGCGGTCGGGGAACCATTTGACGAGCGTCGACACCGGGGAGATGTAGCCGAGGCCGAGACCGATACCGCCGATCACGCCCGAACCGAGCCACAACAGCCAAAGTTGATGGGTGTAAACGCCGATCGCACCGAGGAAGAGACCGCCGCACCAGCAGAGCGCCGAGACGAAGCCCGCCTTGCGCGGCCCGACGCGCTCCAGCCAGCCGCCCCAGACCGCAGCCGCGATACCCAGCAGCACGAAGAACAGGGTGTACATCCATCCCATGCTGGCGACCTTCCAGTCGCAGCTGGTCGTGAACAGCTCCTGCCACAGCGACATGTCGGGGCAGGCCTTCGGCGCGGTCAAACCGATCGCGCGCGACAACGGCAGCCAGAACACCGAGAAGCCGTAGGCCATGCCGATGCACAGATGGATGCACAGCGCGGCCGGCGGCACCAGCCAGCGATTGAAGCCGGCCGTCGCGATGGTCCGCTCGCGATCAAGAAAACCCGCGCCAGCGCCTGAAAGTGTCCCAGCGCCTTCGATTGCAGTCATGCATTCCTCCCCTAAGCCACCCTTCTGAGCAGCCTGCCGCTACTATCCTGTTCCTCAGCTCATTGCGGTGCAGACAATTGCCCCTGCTGCCCCGCACAATCATCCGACGCGCGCCAGGATCGTCACGCGCATCCTTAGTAAACCCCTCGCGCGGGGCGCTATGCCCGATACGACGTGCAGGCTTCGTGATCGGCCCGTTGATCCGCGTATCGCAGACAAGACTCAACCTCCGCGCCTGCACGGAGAAAGTCAATTTGGGCAGAAGCCATGATCGATGTCGATAGACAAATGGTCGGTATCAGTGAGGTAACGCTCACGAATGCGGTGCACCATTGGCATCACCTATCGAACCATTTGCTTTCTCTATCAGGAACACGATGCGCGCGTCGTTGCGCTCGGTGATCTCCACCGTGTCGCCCGTCTCGCGGATCAGGTTCGGGATGTCAATCACCGACAGCGGGTCGGTGCAGTGAACTTCGAGCTGATCGCCCGGCTGCAACGGCTTCAAGGCTTTGCGTGTCTTCAGGGCGGGCAGCGGGCATTTCAGTCCGGTGAGATCGAGCGTCGTTCTGGTCATGCGCGCAACATGGCGGGGTCGGAGAATGACGTCAACGCAGCCGGTCAGAGCAGGTCGGCATAGGACAAGAAACCTACGCGCTGTCCCGGCTCCACGCCGGTGATGCTCTCATCGAGTTCGACCAGGCCGTCGGTCTCGACCAGCGAGGACAACAGCCCCGCTCCCTCGCGCGGAAACTTGATCGCCTCGAGCTCGCCGTCCTGCGCGCGCCGCAAGGAGACGCGCACATATTCGCGCCGGCCCGCCTTCTTCTTGTAGGTAAACGCCGCGCGCAACGGGATCGGTGTCAACGGCTCCGGCAGGCCGCCCGCCAGCGCCAGCACCGTCGGCCGCACGACATGGACGAACGTCACGAAGCTCGCGACGGGATTGCCGGGCAATCCGATCAGCGGCGTGCCGTCGATGATGCCCATCGCCACCGGCCGGCCCGGCTTGATCGCCATCCGCCACAGCACCAGCGAGCCGATGCTCTCGACCGCGGCCTTGACGTGGTCTTCCTCGCCGGTCGAGACGCCGCCGGTGGTGAGGATCAGATCGTGGCGCCCTGCTACATGCTTCAAGCCGTTCGCGAGCGAGGTGCGCTCGTCGCGGAGAATGCCGAGGTCGCTGACCTCGCAGCCGAGGCGGCGCAGCATCGCCATCAGCATGAAGCGGTTGGAATCGAACAGCTGCGAAGCGGCGCGTGGTTCGCCGGGGGATGCCAGCTCATCGCCGGTCGAGAACACCGCGACGCGAATGCGCCTGACCACGTCGAGCCTGACAAGCCCGAACGCGGCGGCGAGCGCGACGTGCTGCGGCCGCAAGCGCTGGCCCGCGCGCAGCGCGATATGGCCCTGCGGGATGTCCTCGCCCGCGGGGCGGACATTGGCCCCAGGCTTCAGCCCCGGCGGCAGCACGATCCTGCCGGCCTCATCGACTCGGACATCTTCCTGCATGAAGACGGTCTCGGCATCCGGCGGCATCGGCGCGCCCGTGAAGATGCGCGCGGTGTGGCCGGGCTTGATCGGTGCCTGTGCAAGCCCGCCGGCCGGGATACGGCCGTCAAGCGGCAACGCCTGCTCGGCGCGATCGGGAAGATCGGCATTGCGCACAGCATAGCCGTCGACGGCCGAATTGGTGAACGGCGGCAACGGCAGCGGCGCCGCGACGTCGCGCGCCAGCACGCGCCCGTCGGCATCGACGAGTGACACCGTCTCCAGATCGGCGATGGCGTTGACGCGCGTCGTGATGAGACCGACGGCCTCGTCGACCGACATCATCGGGCCGCCGAAGGCAAAGCAATCGTCCGAGAGTTGCGCCATGGTGCCTCGTCAGCGTCTCGCGGCGCTCTTCGCCACGGCTTCCTCGACCGGCATCGCCGCACGTAGCAGCAAGGCCGCGGCCGCCGCGATATCGTCGAGATGGACAGTCGGAAGCCGGGTGTCAATGGCGGTGTCGGTTGCGATCCCGGCAATCCCGGGATCGTCGGGAAACAGCAGCGGTTTGCCGTTGGCGGCGCGATGCACCTCGATCTTGCGATGCGGCTCGCGCTTGAAACCCTCGACCACGACGAGATCGACCGTGGACAACTTGCTCAATAGTTCCGGCAGAAGCGGCTCCGCCGCGCCGCGAAGTTCGTGCATCAAGGCCCATCGATTCGACGAAGCAACCAGCACCTCGGCGGCGCCGGCCTCGCGATGCCGCCAGGAATCCTTGCCGGGTACGTCGACGTCGAACTGGTGGTGCGCATGCTTGATCACCGAGACGCGCAGGCCTTGCGCGTTGAAATGCGGGATCAGCCGCGCCAACAGCGTGGTCTTGCCCGCCCCACTCCAGCCCGCAAGGCCGATGACTTTCATGACCGTCCATCTCCACCATCGGCTCGCGAGCCGATGGAACCTCAGGTCCCTCACCGGTCATTGCGAGCGCAGCGAAGCAATCCAGACTGCCGCCGCGGAAAGATTCTGGATTGCTTCGCTGCGCTCGCAATGACGGACGGAGGCATTTGTCTATTCTCGCCCATGCTTATATCGGCTTGACCCGAATGTCATGCTAACCTCGCCGCCATGATGAAGATCGACAAAGCCCCGGTGCCCCTGATCGTCCCCAACCCGGACGACCCGCGCCTGACCCAAAGCGTGACCGGGACCGACCAGACCGGCGCCAGGGTCGAGATCAAGGTGCCGATGGAACGGCCGCTGACGCTCTACCTGAATGCTCAGGAGATCGTCACCATGATGACGATCGGCGACTATCCGGAATATCTGGCGCTCGGCTATCTCTTGAACCAGAACATGCTGAAATATAATGACGCGGTCACCGAGGTCGAATACGACGACGACCTCCAGGTGGTCGTCGTGCGCACCGAGCACCACACCAATTTCGAAGCCAAGCTGAAGAAGCGCACGCAGACCTCGGGCTGCGCGCAGGGCACCGCCTTCGGCGATCTGCTGGAGGCGGTCGAGAGCGTCGCGCTGCCGAAGGCGGAGCTGCGCACCTCCTGGCTGTACCAGATGACGCAAACCATCAACACCATGCCCTCGCTCTATCTCGAGGCTGGCGCGATCCACGGCTGCGTGTTGTGCAAGGAAGGCGCTCCGCTCTGCTACACCGAGGATGTCGGCCGCCACAACGCCGTCGACAAGATCGCGGGCTGGATGTACCGCCACGGCGTCGATCCCGGCGACAAGATCCTCTACACCACGGGGCGCCTGACCTCCGAGATGGTGATCAAGACGGTCCGGATGGGCATTCCAATTCTGGTGTCGCGCTCCGGCTTCACCGCCTGGGGCGTCGATCTTGCGCGGCAAGTGGGCTTGACGCTGGTCGGCCGCACGCGGGGAAAACGCTTCATCGCACTCGCGGGCGAGGAGCGCATCGTCTACGACCAGGACCTCGCTTACGTCGAGGAAGAGTCGGCGAAGCACAAGCGCAAGGGTGAACGTGGTGACGACTGAATTTCCGGCCACGCAAGGTGTGCTGCTCGCCGGCGGCCTCGCCCGCCGCATGGGCGGCGGCGACAAGCCGATGCGCACCATCGGCGGCCGCACCATTTTGGAACGCGTGATCGCGCGCCTGAAACCTCAATGCAGCGGACTGATCCTCAACGCCAACGGCGATCCCGCGCGTTTCGCTTCCTTCGGCCTGCAGGTCGTCCCCGACGACGTGCCCGGCTTTCCCGGTCCGCTCGCCGGGATTTTGGCCGCGCTCGACTGGACCGCGGCGAACCGGCCAGAGGTCGACTGGGTGCTCAGCGCCGCCGGCGACTGCCCGTTCCTGCCGCGCGACCTCGTCGCCCGCCTGCATGAGGCGCGAAGTCGCGAGAATGCGCAGCTTGCGGTCGCCGCATCCGGCGAGCAGTCGCATCCCGTGATCGGCCTGTGGCGGGTCGCCTTGCGCGGCGAGCTGCGTCACGCGCTGGTCGTCGAAGACCTCCGCAAGATCGACCGCTGGACCGCGCGCTACCCTCTCGCGACGGTGACATGGCCGACCGAGCCGCTCGATCCGTTCTTCAACGCTAATACGGTCGAGGATATCGCCGAGGCCGAACGCCTGGCGGCGCTGGACGATGTCGACCGAACTTCGGGCGACTGATTCTGCCGAATAGGTCCCAAATGAAATAGAATAACCGCCCCCCAGACCCGGGCTCACGAAATTCCAATCAGCGCTTGGCTGAGATTCCAGATCACGGGTCCCCTTCCGCGCTTGTCTGCAAGATGCTGCAATACCATCTGCGGGTAGATAAATTTGTCGATCGCCGCAGGACCGATATCGCCAAAATCACCTGGTACACCGTGATATCCTTCAAGCGCCTCCGTTTCCTTGCGATCCAGCCAAACGTGATAATAGGGACTCCGGCTGGCATTTTCCTTTTTCCAAAAATCAACCGGCCTAACGTATTCAACCTCAAAAAACGCTGCAGCGTCCACGTTCGATGTAAGACCGCCCGATCGCCAAGTTCTCCCGTATTCGAGAACTTCGGAATCCGGGCTCTGCATTTGCCACAGAGTGTAGGCGTTCCGCGCACGGAGTATTCGCGCAAACCAATAGATGGCGTCGACATCGGGATGATTTGCAAGGAATAGACATATGCCTTCGGCTAGAAATCTATCGTTCCGCGTGATGTCGCTCAATGCTCCGCGAAGTGCGCTTTCAAGCTCCGGCGAATAATACCGATCTTCCGAAATATTGTCTATCCTAGAATGGAGCCGCTCTAAGAGCAATTCGGCGTCTTTATCCTCGTTCATAACGATCTGCGCAGGATCCAGCTTCAGATGTCCTTGCCTTCCCCCAATGTGATCGATCGCTTTCCGAAGCGAGACACAGTCGAGATTGACCTCACGGGTAAAGCTTAAACATAGCTGCTCTCTTTCCAGCGGAACGGCCAATTCTCGGCATCCGTTGGATTCTAGAATTCGGACCACTCTACCCAAGGGAGACGAGAAAGAAGTCGAGAAGTCCGCGTACAATCGATCAGCTACTTTCAAAGGCGCCTGACAATCATCAATCTTTATCGGGACGAGGAATTTCCGTCCAACTTGCTCCTCTCTCGACAGCGCTGCGTTCAATTCCCGATTTACCCAGCCGGAGTCGATGGCATGCCGGGAAACAACGAGAAGAACCATGCTGCTGCTGTCTATCCCATCATAGATCCTGTCCGTCAGGGAATCGCCCAACTCCAGTTTCCAGGAGTCGAGCCAGACTGGAAATCCTTCAGAGGCCAATGCGGATGCGAGGCGCTTTACAAATGGCTTGTCGTTGGAAGAGTGTGAAATGAACACATTAGACATACGGACATCCCCAGAGTGAATTGAGCGCCGAACTCCCCTTTTACGATAGAATGATCTTGCTCGCAATCTAGCCTAAAGCACATCACTGATGCCTTTAAAAAAGTGCGCCTCCGTCGACATTTTGTATTGCGCTTTGCTGGGCTAGACGTCGGCGTAAAGTCACGCGCTGGTCGTCGAGGACCTCCGCAAGATCGACCGCTGGACCGCGCGCTACCCGCTCGCGACGGTGAATTGGCCGACCGAGCCGCTCGATCCGTTCTTCAACGCCAATACGATCGAGGATATTGCCGAGGCCGAACGGCTGGCGGCGCTGGACGACGCGGCTTAACGCTTCGGGAATTCGTTGAGAAGCTGTGCCCAGACGACTGCAAAGGCAATCAGCCCGCAAAGGCCGATGACCGTGGTCAGGCGCGGCAGCCGGTTGAGCGCGACCAGCAGCCAGGCCGGGAGAAAGAAAAGCCCGAAGATCGCGCCCAGCGGGAACGTTGCGAGCCATTGAAAGCCGGTGCCGTCGCCGGGCGGCACGTGGGCGATCGCGTAGAAAGTATAGAGCCAGAACAGCGTGCCGACCGCCGCCACGAGGGCGCCGATCTTGCGGAAGTTCAGGGGTATCGACGCGCTCATGACCTCGCTCATGCCACTTGGTCGCGGCGACGTTTATCCGGGTTCATCACGAACCGGGACGCGCAGAGGCCGTCTAGGCGGGGCGAAATCCCGCCCGCTCCAGTGCCGCACGCGCCTCGTCCGAGCCAAGCGCATCGAGAAACGCCTGCACCGCCGCCCGGTCCTTGCGCGCCCTCACCACCGCAAAATCATAATGCTCTTCCGCGAGCGGAATGAAACCGAGGCCGACGGCATGAGCGACCGGCGCAATGGTCATGCCCCAGTCGGCGCGGTGCTGCGCAACGGCGGCGGCGACCGCGTTGTGCGAGCGCGGCTGGTTCCAATAGCCTTCCGGGCGCGCGCCGCCGAGCAGGCGATCGATCAGGATGCGCGTGCCGGCGCCCTGGTTGCGGTTGACCATGATGCAGGCGGGATCGGTGAGCGCAGCAGCGACGGCCTCTTTCGCACCAAGGCCCTCGAAACGCCCGTCGCCCTTGCGGAAGACGATGCCCTGCATCCGCCGCCAGCCGGGTACGAGCTCGAGTCCCTCGACGAGATAGGGCGTGTTGTAGGTCTCGCTCTTATCGTCGAACAGATGGATCGGCGCGAGATCGCATTCACCGCGCTTTGCGGCTGCAAGTCCGCCGAGGCTGCCGACGGCGATCGATCGCACGGTGAGCCCGGCATGCGCAAGCTTAGCCGTGACGAGATCGAGGCCGGTGCAATGGCTACCGACGATGACGAGATCGGGCACGCGCACATGCGGTGTGAACAGCGTCACCTCGGCTTCAGTCCCGGCCGGCATCTGGTCGGCCAGCGCATCGATGCGCAGGAAGCCGTCGGCCTGCGCGAAGGACGTGATCGCGCCGGATCCCTTGCCGGAGGGATAGGCGATCAGGCCGTCCTTGCCGTCGACCAGCGAGACCATGACGAATTCGGTACGGCCGAGCTCGGATGAAATACGCACCGGCACGGTCGCGCTGACCTTGGCATCGGAGCGCGGCGGCAGGCCGGCCAGTTTGCGCAGCACCGGCACGATCATGTCGTGGAAGGTGAACATGGCCGAGGTCGGAAAGCCCGGAAGGATCACCACCGGCTTGCCATCGCACACCGCAAGGCACAGCGGCTTGCCCGGCTTGAGCGCAACACCATGCGCGATGATGCCGGGCTGACCGAGACGGCCGATGATGCGGTGGGACAAATCGCCCGCGCCTTTCGAGGTGCCGCCCGACAGCACCAGCATGTCGGCGTCCGCCAGCGCGCGGCGCATGGCCGCCTCGAGCTTGGCTTCATCGTCGGGAATGGCGCCGAGGAAGATCGCCTCGCCGCCGTTCTCGTCGATCGCGGCCGTGACGATCGCACCATTGGTGTCGTAGATCTCGGCAGGCGCGAGCGGCTGGCCCGGCTGAACCAATTCGTCGCCGGTGGAGATCACGGCGACACGTGGCTTGCGCGCCACCGTCACCTCGGCGACGCCGCAGGCCGCCAGCATGCCGATCTCGCGCGAGCCGATGATGGTGCCGGCGCGCAGCAGCGCCTCGCCGCGCGCAATGTCGGAGCCGGCATACGACACGAATTGACCGGGCGAGACCGCGCGACGGACCTCGATCGCATCCGACCCTGCCGGCTGGGTGTGCTCGACCATGACGACGGCATCGGCACCGCGCGGCAGCGGGCCGCCGGTGGCAATCGGCGTCGCGGTTCCAGTCGCTACTTGAAGCCTCGGCGCGGTGCCGCAATGGATGATTTCACCATTCAACGCGAGACCCACGGCAGTGCCCTCCCCCGCGGAAGCAAGGTCGGCGGAGCGCACGGCAAAACCATCGACATTGGAGCGGTCGAACGGCGGCACGTCGATCGGCGCCGTAATGTCTTCGGCGAGCGCTGCGCCGAGCGCGGCAGCGAGCTTGCGCGTCTCACGCGGAAGCGCGCGCGGGAACAACGCCGCCTCGAAACGCGCCAGCGCCTCCTCCCGCGACAGGATCTTGAGGAATTGCTCCTGTTCGAGCGCGCTGCGGTCTGGCGGTCTTGGGATCATCGTCATGCCGGAACCCATATCATTCCCGCATCAGATAAGCATCGACCGGCTCACCCGCCGCAAATCCCTCGTGATTGCCGGGAATCAGCGACCATGCATCCGCACGGACAATCGCCTGAAGCGGCCATTCGCCCACGGCAAGCGGCCTCCATGTCTTGAGTTCCTCAGCCAGCAGCACGACCTCGGCGATGCCGACGCTGGAGGCGATCTTGCGTGATAGCGGCAAGGTCACCTGCCGGCGGGCGTGCCGCGCCGACAGGCGATCGACGAGCGGCATCACCAACGCGAGCCAGGCCGCGAGCGCAGCATCGGGTGAGCCTGGCAAGGTGACCACGGGAACCAGTCCGAGCCGTCCGATCGCGACAGTGCGTCCAGGCTGGAGCGCAAGGCCGTGGGCCGTCACCTCGCCGCGCCGGGCCAAGGCCGCCACAGTGGCATCCCGGCGGCCAACGCCGCTGCCGCCGACCGTCAGCAAAACATCGCAATAGGAGGCGTCAAGCGCATCGGCAATCGATGCTTCATCGCGCGCAGCGGCTTCGCGCATTTCTACATCCAGTCCCGCTGCGCGCGCGAGACCGGCGATCATGTGCATCGTTGCCGTTGCGCCCGGCACGTTGACGATGCGCAGCCGGGGCCGCCGCACGGCGAGCTTGTCCAAACCGGCAACGCGCGCGAGCAGCAGATCAGCCGCACCGACCGGATAACCCTCGGCGCCGGCACGCGTGCGTTCCGCGATGTCGCTGCCGGCGCGCCTGACGCCGTGCCCCGGCACGCCTTCCGCCAGCACCTGTACCAGCGGCCCGGACACCTCCACGGCGTCGGCATCGAGTACGCAATCGCATCCTGCCGGCATCGCTTCCCCGACCTCGACCCATTGCGGCACTTTCGTCAAAGGCAGCGGCGAATAAGACGACGCGCCGACGAGATCATTGGCGCAGACGGCCCAGCCGTCCGCGGCGGCAATGTCGTGCGGCGGATGAGCTGCAAGTAGCGGCGTACCCGTCGCGATGCAGCCGGCCGCGTCGCTCAGTGGCAGCTCCACCGGGGCAAGCGGCGCGAGCCCGTCCAGCAATGCGGCGAGCGCGATCTCGAGCGGCGTCAGCGAGGGCGGCAGGCGCTGGGTCATGCGCCATGGTGGACCATGCATCGCCCGCTTTGGCAACCGCCGGCGATGCGGGCCGTTAGCCGCCCGACCGGTCCGAATTCGGAAAGAACAGCTGCTGCCCGTCGACCTTGTAGCCGGCGATCGCCGTCTGCCCCTCCGGCGAGGTCAGCCAGTCGATGAAGGTCTGCGCGAGATCCTTCTTCACGCTCGGAAACTTCTCGGGGTTCACCAGCATCACGCCGTACTGATTGAGCAGCCTCCGGTCACCCTCGACGACGATGTCGAGATCGCCGCGATCCCTGAACGAGATCCAGCTGCCGCGATCCGACAGCACATAGGCATTCGCGGCGCGCGCGGCGTCGAGGGCCGAGGTCATGCCCTGCGCGGCCTCGCGGTACCAGGCGCCCTTGGCGGCGCCGATGTCGATGCCGGCGACGATCCAGAGCGCGAGCTCCGCGGCGTGGGTGCCCGACCGGTCGCCGCGCGTCACGAACGGCGCGCCCTTGGCTTCGATCGCCTTCAGCGCCGTCGCGATGTCCTTGCCCTTCACGGCCGCGGGATCGCTCTTGGGCCCGATCAGCACATAGTCGTTGTACATCACGTTGAAGCGCTTCACGCCAAATCCGTCGGCGACGAATTTCTCCTCCTGCGGCCGCGCATGCATCAGCACGACATCGGCCTCGCCCCGTCGCGGTCCGTTGAGCACCTCGTCGGCCCGCCGCGCGATCACGGTCACCTCGATGCCGGTCTTGTCGCGGAAGATCGGCTGCAGATAGTCGAGCAGGCCGGACTCCTGTGTCGCGGTCGTCGTGGCGAGGACGATGCTGCGGTCCTCCGCGGATGACGCCGCAACGCCCGCGGTGAGGCCGCAGAACAGCGCGAATGCAACGAAGAGGCGGCCCATGATCAGGTTCCCATTGGCTATGACGGCGTCATGATGATGATCGATTGCGCCGCACTCGTGACGCACTTGCGCCGATGGGTTCTGCAAATCGGGACATTTCGGCAAGCCTCGCGCCCTTTGAGACCGTTCACCAAAGCAGAAATCGCGTGCGCGGATGTGTTGCAAAGCAGCGAGATGATCGGGCATGGTCCCCGCTCACACGACAATTGAAATGCAGATTCCACCTGCGTCAGACGTCAAAAAGAAGCAAGAATTTGCATAGGAATGCAGGATGGAATTCCTGACGACCAGCGAAGCCGCCGATTACCTTCGGCTCGGCGAGCGCAAGCTTTACGAACTCGTCACCACCGGCGCGATCCCCTGCACCAAGGTGACCGGGAAGTGGCTATTCCCGCGGCACGAACTCGATCTCTGGGTGCTGTCGGGCCTCGCACGTCCGGCCGGCATGCTGATCGCGGAGCCGCCGCCGGTGGTGGGTGGCAGCCAGGACGAACTCCTGGATTGGAGCCTGCGCGAATCCGGCTCCGGCCTGGGATTGATGAGCGAGGGCAGCATGCGCGGGCTCGAGCGCCTGCAGCGCAACGAGGTGATGGCGGCGGCGGTGCACTTCCACGGCCTGGATGCGTCCGGCGATCTCGCCGGCGATGCCAGCATCGAAGCGCTGCGCGCGGCTCCCGACCTGCATGATACGGTCCTGGTGGCGTTCGTGCGCCGCGAGCAGGGTCTCGTGCTGCCGCAAGGCAATCCCAAGCAGCTGCATGGCCTCACCGACGTGCTCGCACTCGGCGCCAGGATGGCGCTGCGGCACCAGGGCACGGGCGCGCAGATGCTGCTCGACGTGCTGTTGAAGCGCGCCGGCGCCTCGACACGGGATTTGCGCCGGGCCGAGCCGCCATGCCTGACCGGCCCGGACCTTGCGGAACTGGTCCGCGCCGGCCAGGCCGATTGCGGCATCGCGACCCGCGCCACCGCGCGCTCGGCCGGCCTCGATTTCGTGCCGCTGGTCTGGGAGAATTTTGACCTCGCGATGCGGCAGCGCAGCTATTTCCGCCCCGCCATGCAGGCGCTGCTCCGCTTCCTGAACGAACGGCGGCTGCGGCAGCGCGCCGAGGAGCTGACTGGCTACGATCCCTCGCCCGCAGGACAGATCCGCTTCGCAGCCTGACATTGACGCCTGCCCCAAAATAGTTGCAAAAGAAACCAATTCAGCCGGGGCCTACCCGGCAAAAGCAACACCGGCCAACGCGCCGGATCAGGGGAGGACAAGCGTGAATCCAACAAGATTTGGACTACCGGTCGCGGCCGCGCTGGCGGCGACGCTGATGTCAGGTGCCGCCTCGGCGCAGGTGTCCGACGACGTCGTCAAGATCGGCGTGCTCACCGACATGAACGGTCCGGCCTCCGCGCCGACCGGCCAGGGCTCGGTGACGGCGGCGCAGATGGCGATCGACGATTTCGGCGGCACCGTGCTCGGCAAGCCGATCAGCGTCGTGGTCGGCGACCATCAGCTCAAGGCCGACATCGGCGCCTCGCTCGCGCGGCGCTGGTTCGACGTCGAGCAGGTCGATCTGATCGTCGACGTCCCGGTCTCGGCGGTCGGGCTCGCGGTGCAGAACATCGCCAACGAGAAGAAGCGGCTGTTCATCACCCACTCCACCGGCACCGCCGATTTCCACGGCAAGTTCTGCTCGCCCTATGCGATCCAATGGGTGTTCGACACCCGCGCGCTCGCGGTCGGCACGGCGGACGCGGTGGTCAAGCGCGGGGGCGACAGCTGGTTCTTCATCACCGACGATTATGCCTTCGGCCATTCGCTGGAGCGCGACGCCTCCGCGGTCGTCACCGCCAATGGCGGCAAGGTGCTGGGCTCGGTGCGGCCGCCGCTGGCAACGCCCGACCTCTCCTCCTTCGTGCTGCAGGCGCAGGCGTCCAAGGCCAAGATCATCGGCATTGCCGCCGGTCCCCCCAACAACATGAACGAGATCAAGACCGGCTCGGAGTTCGGCGTGTTCAAGGGCGGCCAGCAGATGGCGGCGCTGCTGGCACTGATCACCGACATCCATGGCCTCGGCCTGCAGGCCGCGCAGGGCCTGCTGCTGACCACCTCGTTCTATTGGGACATGGACGACAAGACCCGCGCATGGTCGAAGCGCTATTTCGCCAAGATGAACAAGATGCCGTCGATGTGGCAGGCCGGCGTCTATTCCAGCGTGATGCACTATCTCAACGCCATCAAGGAAAGCGGCACCGACGATCCGCTCAAGGTGGCGGCGAAGATGCGCGAGAAGCCGATCGAGGATTTCTTCGCCCGCAACGGCAAATTGCGCGAGGACAATCTGATGGTGCACGACCTCTGGCTGGTGCAGGTGAAGACGCCGGAGGAAAGCAAATATCCGTGGGACTATTACAAGATCCTCACCACGATCTCCGGCGACAAGGCGTTCGGCCCGCCGGACCAGGCGTGTCCACTGGTGAAGAAGTAGACTCGATCTCCGTGTCCCGGACGCGCTGCGGCGCGAAGTGCCGCTGCGCAGAGCCGGGACCCACAACTGCGCATCGGCACGCTGGGCCCCGGATCAGCAGCGCATCACGCCGCAAGTGCGGCGCGCTGCGCAGCATCCGGGGCACGAGGCTGCGGCGTCACTTCACCACCCCGATCTCGCGAAAATACTTCATCACGCCGGGATGGATCAGCTCCGGCCGCGGCGCGGCCGCGACCGTGTTCGATGCTGTGGTCTCGCAGGCCTGGGCGAGCTTCTTGCAGAAACTTGCTTCGACGCCGTGCAGCGTCTTCGCCAGGCGATAGGCGATATCGTCAGGCAGATCCTCGCGCGCGAGCACAAAGCTCCAGGAGCCGAGCGAGGCGATCGGCGCGTCCTGCTTGGGATAGCTGCCCGCCGGAACCAGCAGCGGCTTGAGGAACGCATGCTTGGCGCGGATGCGCGTCATCTCGTCTGCGCTCGGCGCGATGAAACGCGCGCCCGACGCGCTCGAGGCGACCGCGGCGAAGCCGGGCCAGCCGATGCCGGCGCCCCAGAGCGCGGCGACACGGCCGTCCTCGACCATCGCGGGGCCATCGCCGGCGCGGTCGAGATAGACGGCCTTGAAGTCCTCGTCCTGCTTCAACCCGAGACCATCGAGCACATAGCGCGCCAGGATCGGCAGCCCCGAGCCTTTTGCGCCGAACGCGACCGGCTGGCCGACGAGATCGCGGATCGTCCTGTAGGGACTGTCCGCACGCACCACGAACATGCCGGGGTTGGAATAGATCGCCGTCAGTATCTTCAAGCGCACCGGCGCGCGGCCGATGCCGGCGAAGGCCTCGTAAGCCGGCTCGCCCGCGACCAGCGCGAGATCGAGCTCGCCCTTCTCGAGCAGCGGGATGTTCTCGTTGCTGCCCTTGGTGTTGCGCGGCGCGATGGAGAGTTGCGGATCGGCCGCGTTCATCACCTCCGCGAAGGCGTTGCCATAGAGCGGAAAGCCACCGCCTGGCGTCGCGGTGCCCAGACTGATCGTCGTGGTCGGAATGGCGTTGCCTCCGGTTTGAGCAGCCGCGGGGCTGACGAGCAGCGCAGCGGCGAGAAGGATGATTGCGAATCTCATGGTCATTGCACCACTGCGTCAACACCGACTTGCGGCGATGTAGGCAGCCGCCCGATTTTGTGAAAGCATGCCCCCAACGACAATAGAACAATGGGAGGCGTCATGTTGCGAATTTTGCGTCACGGTGTTTTCTGGCTCGTATTCCTTTCGACGATTTTCAGCGCCACGCCACCGGCCTCCGCCGCCTATCCCGACCGCCCCGTGCACTGGATGATTGGCTTTGCCGCCGGCGGCCCGGTCGACATCGTGGCGCGGATCATGGCGCAGGCGCTGTCGGACCGGCTCGGCCAGCAATTCATCGTCGAGAACAAGGCTGGCTCCGGCGGCAACATCGCAGCCGCCGCCGCGATCAATTCGCCGCCCGACGGCTACACGCTGCTGTTCGTCGCCCCCAACAACGCGATCTCGACCTCGCTCTACAAGAAGCTGCCGTTCGACTTCATCCGCGACACCACTCCCGTCGCCAGCATCATGCAGCTCACCAACATGCTGGTGGTCTCCAACGCGTTTCCACCCAAGACGGTCCAGGAGTTCATCGACTATTGCAAGGCCAATCCCGGCAAGATCTCCTATGCCTCGTCCGGCAACGGCACCTCGGTGCACATGTCGGCCGAGCTGTTCAAGGCGATGACCAAGTGCGACATGATCCACGTGCCCTATCGTGGTTCCGCGATCGCCTTCCCCGACATCATCTCCAACAAGGTGCAGCTGATCTTCGACAATCTTCCTTCCGCGCTGGAGCAGGCCAAGGGCGGCAATGTCCGCGCGCTCGGCGTGACCTCGCCGCAGCGCTGGCCTGGTGTGCCCGACGTGCCCGCGATCGCCGAGACCGTGCCGGGCTTCGAATCGGTCGGCTTCTACGGCATCTCCGCGCCGAAGGGCACGCCGGGCGAGGTGATCGAGACCCTCAACAAGGCCGTCGGCGAAGTGCTGAAGGACCCGAAGGTGGTCGCGCGCCTCACCGAAGTCGGCGGCATCCCCAAGCCGATGACGCCGGCCGAGTTCGGCAAGCTGGTCACCAGCGAGACCGAGAAGTGGCGCAAGGTGGTGGAGTTCGCGGGGGTCTCGGTGGACTAAAGGCGGCCCGGCGGCAAGGCAGCACGACATGGAGGGGGCAGGTTCGCCCCCTCCAAACTAAAAAGTCGCAAAACAACCCCATGCACAGTAGACGGGGTCAATGATTTCAACGGGTTAGCCCTCTCAAAAAACGGGCCTTGAAGAGGTGGTTTTGCTTCGTCGGGCAAAACAGGGGTATACAGGCATCATCGCCAATTTCGGTTATTTGAAACTCACCGGCGATGCTGCTCCGGCGTTCCCGCCTGCCCGAGCCAGCATTGCACCCCCGCCCCCATCCCTGTAAACGAACCGCGCACCGTTGCCGGCCGCGCGTTCCCGCGAGCCGCTCGCGGCGGGGCCTGTAGCTCAATGGTTAGAGCCGGCCGCTCATAACGGTCTGGTTGCAGGTTCGAGTCCTGCCGGGCCCACCATTCCTCGGCAGATCAAGCCTTGGTTACGAGATGCTCGCTGGTGGGCCAATTTCAGTGATGGCTTGAGCCTTACTCAACTCTAAAATCAGGCCAACACGTAACTAAACTTACAGGTAGACCACGCATGAGGGACTACGATCATATTTACATGTAAGCCCTTCTGCCCTCAGCCAAAGCAGAGCAGCCAGCCACCAAGCCGCAGATAGGCCAGCAGCGAGAACAAGCTTGCAGGAACACGCCTGACACAGGCTTGCCAACAATTAAACCGCAACTTATGATTGTTGTTTTGAAGTTTATATTGGGGGATCCTATGCGGCGCTTTATTCCACTTATTTCACTCGCAATTCTCTACGCCTCGGGCGCCCACGCGCAGTCGTTTGGGGACAAAGGAAACGAGCCAGGCATTCCAATGAACGGAGTATTCAGCGCACCGGGGGCACATCCGGAGCGCGAAGATCACAAAGTTTACCGAGTGGATTTCAAGTGCAAGAAACTGGGTCAACTGCCAAAAACCCAGCAAAAGCATTTTTTTTCGCAGAAAACTATCACATCAAGCCACGGCATAGTCGTGGGCTTATCGGGCAGCCCTACTATCGCCGATAAAAAGCTTAAGGTGCCTGAAAAGCCTTTAGTCTTTGTTGTGCCTTACGAACTAGACGGCGCCAATGTGCTCGATAAGAGGGATATTTGCCCCAAGCCGTTCGTAATCTACGGCACAGAAGATGGCTATATTTTTCCTTACGCGAGCTATTCGGAAACCAATGCGCCAGGAACGGCTTTCGCCGCGGCTTTGAAGCTGGCTGATCTTGTAAGCCCGCTCTTCGCGCTATTTCAACCCACGGCACTACCGACAGCAGTTGCTACAAAACTGACTGCATTCAAAGATACAAAAGGACCGATAGAAGGGATTTTCTCGCTCTTCGACAAAGCGGAAACTTATGGTCAGCCGTTTCCTCTGAAGACCGGGAAATACGTAGTACATACAACTTTTAGCGATATCGAGATTTCCGTAGCTGGATTGGATTCAATCGTAGACGCAAAGCCCACTTCACTTCAGGAGCAATTCCGGAAACATATCGATTCCGGTCAGCCTATTAATGCCGCTGAAGCCCAAACCAGTTGCAATACGATAGCTGCTGCTCTGCAGAATATCGGCTTCTCCGAGGATAGGGACATTCCATATGCGCTAACGTATGCATCAACAAAGCTTGGCTCCCGTGCTAAGATGGTCGAGTGCCTCGGAGACGACTATACAACGGCGGCGATAGCGCTCGGACCCGTTCTTTGGAAATGGATCCCACGATCTCTCACACTCAACCAAGCTTACATAGATGACCTCCAACCTACGGCATTCGCGAAAGCTAAACAACGCTTGATAGACCTCGTTGTGGCATTCGCACGCATCGCCCGAGGCGATCCGGCACGTTCTGCTGAAGGGCTGGAGCAACTCAAGAGAAGGGTTACCGAGAGCGTCACGATTGTCGACAAAACAACGGATGGAATTTGGCCCCCACCATCTGAAGTCAAGTTACCTTCATCAGATATTGCAGCACGGTTCACCAGCTTGGGGTTCACTCGCTTCGGCTGCTTGGCCCCGCTTAGCGATGCCAATGGAGCCGGCGTCACATCAAGTGTAGCATCATTGTTGGCAATCAAGCCGAGGGTAACGGCAGCCGACTTCGACGAAGCCATCCAGTTGCAAGCCGTATTTCGCAAGGGGCTGATCTCTCAATTGTTCATATTCAATGAAGCCACCTGGGTCGCCAAGAACGCTTCGTTGAATGATGGCTATTGCGAGAACCTTAAGCTGAAGGGAGCGGTTTCCGCGTCCACAAATGGGCGGTCCGTGGCGACCGCCGATCCTTTCGAGTAAGTTTGTGAAGCTTGGTGGACAGTGCACTCAATGATCGACCGCTATCGAGCACCCAAGCCCTATGACTTTAAGTGCACCGTCACCGCAGTCCAGAGCAATGGGGGAGACGAGCGATGGCTTTACTCCACATTCCGCTGACCCAGGTCGATGAACAACATCTTCTTGAATTGATTGCTGCCAGAGCACCAGAGACAAACATTATTGAATACAAGCGTGAGACGTATGGCGGTGCCTTGCGCGACGATCTGGAATTTCTGGCAGATGTGTCCTCGCTTGCCAACACTTCGGGCGGCGATCTGATTATCGGCATCGCCGCGACCCAAGGCGTTCCTGACGCGCCTGTACCATTCATTGGCGACTTCGACGCAGAGATTAATCGCTTGGAAAGTAGAGCGCGCGCTGGTCTTCAGCCTCGCATCTCACTTGAGTCAAAGGCCGTCGCAGTCCAAGGGGGCCATATTCTAATTCTTCGTGTCGCTCGGAGCTTCAACCCACCACATCGCATAATTCGCGAAAACAGCAATCGGTTTTGGGCACGATCGACAGCTGGCAAGTACGAGCCGAACGTCGATCAGTTGCGCAATCTCTTTTCACTTGCTCCACGAATCGCTGATCGGACACGAGAATTTCGAGCTACCCGGCTCGCTCGCCTCGCTGTCGGTGATGCGCCAGTTACCCTCATGAATAAAGATCTTCTGGTGTTGCATATCGTTCCATTTTCAGCGCTTGATCGTGATGCTCCACTACCCATGGCCAAGCTTGAGCGCGACTCCCGCGCGTTTCATCCAATTGGTTCTAGCGGTTCGCAAGCGGTTAAAATCAACTTCGACGGCTTTCTTACGATGTCGAATGGTAACCGCGCGGCCAATGTAGAGCGCGCGTACGTTCAGCTCTTTCAGGGTGGAATTGTCGAAGCAGTTGACGGCCTCTACGTACGAGCGAGCGGAGAACCGCTGATAAACACCGTCCAAATTGATCGCAGCGTCGTGGGACATACCATGCGCTTGATGCAGGGCTTGGCAGCAATCGGCATTGAACCACCTCATGCGGTCCTTCTCAGTCTGCTCACGGCCGAGCCCAGTCGCTTTAATTTTGCTCACCCTGGCGATGGCGCGTGGTACGATCGGATGGGTTCTCGGACTGACAGACCACTATATGCATTCAGCGAAATCTTATTCGATGCCGCTCCTGCAAATGTTGAGTCCTGCGCCCAAACTACGCGACCGCTTCTGAACCAAATCGCCCAAGCTGGCGGGATTGCCGATCCGTGAGCTTTGGCAAAGATCGTAGCTTCATTGCCGCGAGATGAGGCGCTCGCCGAAAATAGTCGTTCCTACTCCGCCATCCAGGGGCCAACCGACGCGTGCATTTTCTGGAACTGCCGTCACCGTGATGCCGAGTTCGCTTGCTTACCCGGACTGGAAACACCGCTTCCAAGTCCTTTTCCGACCAGATCGAGCGACTCCTCAGATAGCTAAGTAACAGTAGGTAAATGAGGGAGCTCGAAAGAAACGACGGAGTTGAATGTACTTAGTCCTCCGAACGTTGCGGCAAAGCGACCTGACGTTTTATTTCCATGGCAAGGCTGGGATCTGCCAACGCTTGCTCCAGTACCTCCAGCCCAATTCGCCTTTTATCCTCTCGTGAGGCAGTGCGAACCCCCTGAAATTTTTGAGCACAATTGAGGATAGTCTGCCGATAGCGGTGAGGCGCGTTTTGAATTCGAGGAAAGACCTGTGCCCAATAATACGCTTCGTAGACTTGCGCCTGAACAGGCATACCTCCGGCAATTCGCCCGAAATCGTGACAAGCAATAAACAGAACTGTTTCGAGTTGGTCCTCCGGAAAATCCAATATCGCTGCGGGATCACGGTTCGCGTGTTTGAAGAAATTCGCAAACTCGTGCGCCTTCCTGACTGTTTCCGCCAAGGAATTTTCTTTGGCTGCGGCGATGTCATGAAGCACTGTTTGAATGCCGGTTTTGTCTCCCAACGTGGTTAGGATTTCACGGGCGGCACTCGCCAAGCAGTACGCCGAAGCTGGCTGTTCGTCTCGAAAGTAGAGATTTACAGCCGCTATGATGTGGGCTTCCGCAACATCTATTTTGGTTAACCTAAGTGTTGCCATTCTGGTCTGCCGTCGCGCTCCCGGGCGTGTCTTCAGTTTAATCGCCGCTCTCGCGTGCTCGAAGACTCGCAAGCAGGGTAATACGGACTGCAGGTCCCATCAAACCAACTCCAACCTCAAACGGCCGCGCGACCATCCGCGCCGCGCGCTGAAGCTTGGCCAGGACGACAATGCCAACCTTCGGATAGCGGCAAAACAAGCGGCGCTGCTCAAACTGGCGTTTCGCCGCCGGCTTAAATCCTCCTGACATGCGCCGTCGCGAACGGAATACCCGCACGCCCGGCGCTGCCACGCACGATGCAGGCTCCGTCGTCGATCGCATAGAACCAGCCATCAAAGTTTGAGCTTGAACGACTTTCCATCGCCTTGGGGCGTGTACTTCCAATGGAATGGACACCCCACACTCGCCGGTGGCGGCGCCGTCTAGGCGATTCTCGAGCCGGTGTACCCGGCCTTCCCCTAGCTTGTGAATCGTCCGGCGCACCGTATCGGTATGGCCGTCATCGAAGGTGTAGGTTCCCGTCAGGACGACGGCGTACAGCTCACCATGAGCAGCTGATCGTCGCGCGCTTCAAAGGGCCCCCACAAAACCTTTCAACCAGAATCAATCCTTCGAGCAGGAGAGCTCCGAAAGCTCCGATGGTGTCTCAGTGCGAGCAGCAACAACGATGGGACGTGCGCATCGCGATCTGAAAATTCGGTGAGCGTTCAAAAAACTTTAGCGGACGCCATCGCGCCCCCCGCCACCCTTGACTTCGTACCCCTCTCAGAACAAAAATAGAACGCCCGAATCCCTTCCCCGACAAGGTCCACTTGGCCAAGCCACCGATCCTGCCCGCTTATTACTACCTCGATCATTTCGTCGAGATGCTGGCGTTCGTTCAGAAGACGTACGGCTCGATCCTCTCCGGGGAACATCGCGCCTTTGTTGCGCGCTTCGAGGGCATGTCGCGGGATGCGCGATGCCTGCTGATCCGGATGGTCAATCGGCGCGGCGCGATCTTCAACCGGGCCCTGTTCAGCTATCCTGAGATTGCCGACGTCGGACGCGCGGCGGCCGAACTGATGGCGGCCGGTCACGCCCGCGCGCTCGGCGAAGGCGACTATGCCGCGTTCGTGGCCTGCCTTCCCAGGGACATCCTGGTCACGGGTGCACAGGCCGCCGGCCGGGGCGATGTCCGGAAATCCTGGTCGAAGCCGAAGTTCGTCGACTATTATCTCGAGCAGATCCCCTTCGCCGTCGCTGCGCAGCACTGCGGCGCGCACAAGTTCATCGCGCTCGACGGCACGAGGCCGATCGAGTTCCTCCTCTATCTCTATTTCGGCAAGACCCAAATTGACCTGAAGAGTTTTGCGTTGCGCGATCTGGGCGTTCTGCGCACCAACCAGGAGACGGCCTTCAGCGCGCGGTTCTCCGACGGAGATGAAGCCCTGGCTTCATTCCACTACAGCCAGATCCTCGACCGCCTCGACGTCAAATCGGACGCCGTTTGCAGACAGGCTGCCGTCGACATCCTCGCCGGCCCCGCCTGCGGCACCGACTACGCCGAGGAACTGCGCAGCCGGGCGGCGCACCAGGCGGGATTGTTCTTCGAAAAGGCCGGCGATCACGATTTCGCCCGGCAGCTCTATCGCGCCGGCGCATCGGCCGACTGCAATGAACGCCTCGTGCGTCTGCTCTACAACGATGGCGATCGCCCCGGAGCCGAGGCGTTGCTGCAGCGGATGATCGACCAGCCGTCGAGCGATGGCGAGCATCTGTTCGCGACCGATTTCTACGCACGAAAGTTCGGCGGGCGACGGACGGGTCTCTACACCGAGCTGTTGCGGTCCGGGCGGACGATCACGGTGGACGACACGCATCGCGGCAATCCCGAGGCGGGCGTGGCGGGCGTGCTGCGGCGCGACGGCGCGACGGTCTTTCATACGGAGAATATGCTGTGGCACACTTTGTTCGGCCTGCTGTTCTGGGATGAGCTGTTCGAGAGCGCGCAGCTGCCGAGCGGCTTCGATTGGGTGCCGCATTGCCTGAGGGATCGCAGCTTCAGCCGGCTGTTTGCGGCCTCGATCGCGGAAAAAATCGGCGCGATCGAAGCCGGGACGGCGCTGCCCATGATCCTGCGGACCGTTGCGGCCCGGTGGGGACGGCCCAATGGCATCTTCGCCTGGGACCATTTTCAGATCGAGGCCTTGCGCGCGTTGCTGCAGGGCGCAAATCCCTCAGGCCTCGCGCGGATCGTTCGCGCCATGTGCGAGGATTTCCGCGGCATGCGCGACGGCTTTCCCGACCTTATGGTCGTCCGCGACGGACGCGTCTCGTTCATGGAGATCAAGGCTGCAGGCGACGTTATCAGACGCAATCAATTGACCCGGCTTCACCAGCTCGGCGCTGCCGGCATCACGGCCGAGATCGGCCGTGTCGACTATCGCTTCGATCCGGACCAGGACTATGTCGTCGTGGATATCGAGACGACCGGCGCGTTCTCGAACGGTGACCGCATCACCGAAATTGGCGCGGTCAAGGTCCGCAATCATCAGGTGGTCGACGAGTGGCATAGCCTGATTAATCCACAACGTCCCATCCCCTGGAAGATTACCCAGCTGACAGGGATCACGAACGAGATGGTGCGGAGCGCCCCGGTGTTTGCCGAAGTGAGCGAGAGCTTCCTCGATTTCATGGCCGACGGCATCTTCGTCGCCCATAACGTCAACTTCGATTATGGTTTCATCGCCTACGAGTACCAGCGGCTGGAGCATCGCTTCCGGTTTCCGAAGCTCTGTACGTGCGCCGGGATGCGCCGCCGCTATCCTGGACACGAATCCTACGGTTTAGGAAAGCTGTGCGATATCTATGGAATTGCACTGCCCAATCATCATCGCGCGCTGTGCGACGCGCGGGCCTCCGCGCATCTGCTGAACCTCATCAATCACAAGCGTGATGAGGACATGACCGCGGATGTCGAGGCCGCCTAGCGGGGCAAGCCGGCGTCTGATCCCCGAAGGAAGGCTATTTCCTATCCCTGAGGGACAGCGCGAACTGCCGGCCGAAGTGCGGAACATTTGGACAAGCCCAGCCCTGCCGTTTGCGAATCCCTGACTCGTGCTAAGCGCCGGGAACGAGTGGGCGGGCCGACGGATTCGTTCAGGCTAAGGAGCGCTCTCGATGCTGATGACCAGGGACAGACGGCCGGCGATCCGCACGCTGCGTGGATGGGCGCTCGGTGTGCTGCAGGAGGCCGGCGCCATTCACGAATGCGAGGAGCATGGCTGGGCAAAGGACCGGGCCGATCCTCACGCCCACGCACGCGCCATCGATCTCGCTCGCGAGGAGCCGCCCGCCGGCGTTTCTCCCGATGAGGCGATCGCGGAGATACGCGACGTCCTCGATTCCATCGGAGACAATTGTCCGGAATGCCCGGACGGAGATTGCTGACGCGGCACCAATCGCTGGATCGAACCGCCGGCTTCCATTTCGACGGCTAACCCTCGGCATCTCTCCGCCGCTGCACCTCGGCGTACCATTCGGCGTAGGGCGTGTTTTTCGCCATGTGCCGGTTGAGGTCGGGTGCGCCGTCCGGCCACCACACGGGGCCGCGCTCGCCGAGGGCGCGCTTCGCGTCGTCGACGGCGCGATGGGCCGCCGCTTCCGCCTCGGAATCGGCGGACGACTTGGCATCGCGGATGGCGCGCCGCGCCGTCATCAGGCGCTTGACCAGCTCCGACTTCTCCCGCTCGCCCAAATGCGGATTCGCCATTCGCCACAGCCGTCCGCGGACGACGAAGTATCGGCCGTCCGGCGTCACCGGATGTTTCACGTTCAAGCCGACTTTCGGCGCGCCCCCGTGGCCGGCTTCTTCGCCGCCGCTTCCTTCGGTTGCTTCTTGCCCGCGATCGGCATCAGCATCTCCTTCTGTCCGGCCGCCGCCTTCTTCGGTTTCCTGGCGGGTTTGCCGGCCTTCGCAGGCGGGGCCTCCTTCCTGGCCTCCTTGCCGACGCTCCGGCGCAGCGCCTCCATGAGGTCGACGACGTTCTCGCCTTTCGGCCGCTCCTTCGGCTGGATCACCTTCCCAGCGCGCTTTTCGTTGATCAGGTCGATCAGCGCCGTCTCGTAATGGTCCTCGAACTTCTCGGGTTCGAAGCGTCCGGCCTTCTGGTTGACGATGTGCCTGGCAAGATCGAGCATGTCCTTGGTGACCTTCACGTCCTGGATATCGTCGAAATATTCATCCTCGCCGCGCACCTCGTAGGGGTAGCGCAGAAGCGTGCCGACGAGGCCCTTGTCCATCGGCTCCAGCGCGATGATGTGCTCGCGGTTGGTCAGCACCACGCGCCCGATCGCGACCTTGTCCATCTCGCGGATGGTCTCGCGGATCACCGCGAACGCGTCGTGGCCGACCTTGCCGTCGGGCCGGATGTAGTAGGGGCGGATCAAATAGCGCGCGTCGATGTCCGACCTGTCGACGAACTCGTCGATCTCGATGGTGCGCGTGGATTCCAGCGCGATCTCCTCGAGCTCGTCCTTGGAGACCTCGATGTACTGGCCCTTCTCGAGCTCATAGCCCTTGACGATGTCCTCGTTCGGCACCTCGTCGCCGGTCTCGGCGTCCACCTTCAGATATTTGACGCGGTGCCCAGTCTGCCTGTTGAGCTGGTTGAACGAGATCTTCTCGCTCTCGGAGGTGGCGGGAAAGAGCGCCACGGGACAGGTGACGAGCGACAGTCTCAGGAAGCCTTTCCAATTGGCGCGGGGGGCCATTTACGCAAAACTCCGGTTCGAGGCGGCTCGGAGTAAAGACGAACGGCGGGCCTGGGTTCCGACATGGCACGTGGATAAAAGTGCGACCCTCTGAATTCCGGCGTTCTTACATTCCAACCTTCAATTTTTGCTCTTTTGACCTCGGGACAGGCGAATCTCGCCCGCATGATCGTTGCCGCCGTGCGCGGCGATGAACATGGCGACGGCCGACCGGCAATAGGATTCGATTTCATTGTCATCCTCTGCTCTCGCCTGATCGAAGCGTGCGATCATCAGGAGATCGGATCCTTTGAAAAGCGCGGCGAACAAGCGGGCGGACCGGTGAGGATCGGGGACGTTCAGAAGACCTTTCGCGTGCATCTGACGCAACAGGGCCTCGATTTGGGCGGTGATATGGGCGGGGCGGGCTTCGTAATGGAGCTTGCTTAACGACTTTTGATTTGTCGTGTCGGCCATGATCATGGCTTCGACATTGCGGACTTCCGGCTTCAACAGCGTGCGAAGCAGGGATGATCCCACCGCTATGAGTTGATCTTCGGCCGAACCATCGACGCCTTCAAAAAGGGCCTGTGCAAACTCATGGCAGCCGGCCGCCATGGCTGCGCTGAACAGCGCCTCCTTGTTCTCGAAGTGCCTGTAGATGCTGAGCTTGGATATCTTCGCCCGCTGCGCGACCTTGTCCAACGTCGTCGCCTGAAAGCCTAATTCCACAAAGAGTTCGCTCGCGGCATCGAGGATCGTTTGGCCAAGCGCCTCGTTGGCGGGCCGGCCGCGCCGGCCCTGTCTGTTTTCGGTCACGACAATTCCAGTACTTGACAGTATCCCAATTCTGACATTACGATACCACGCAGTACCTTAAATGCGCAAGCCAGTGTGTGGGAGCCCATCATTATGGATGACGTCATCATCATCGGCGGCAGCTTTGCCGGTCTCGCGGGCGCCCTGCAGCTCGGCCGTGCCCGCCGCAAGGTCACCGTTCTCGATACAGGCCTGCCGCGCAACCTCTTTGCCGGCCATTCGCATGGTCTGCTCGGCCACGACCACAAGCCGCCGCTGGACATCCTGGCCGAGGCGCGGCGGCAGCTGGCGCGTTATCCCACGATCAAGCTGGTCAGGGCCCGGGCCGACAGCGTCTCAGGCGCCATCGACGATTTCAACGTCCACACGTCCGAGGGCGAAAGCCTTGGGGCGCGGCGTCTGATCCTGAGCTATGGCGTCGCCGACCAGATGCCTGATGTTCCGGGCTACGCCGATTGCTGGGGCACGTCGATCGTGCCCTGCCCCTATTGCGACGGCTTTGAAGTCGCCGGCCGGCATTGGGGCCTCGTCTGGTCGAGCCCACAGTCGCACAATCAGGCCAGGCTGTTCCTCGATTGGACCGACAAGTTGACTGTCTTTGCCGATGGTCACGACATTCCGCCCGATATCCAGGCCGACCTGGCACGCCGCAACATCCCTGTTGTCGATGGCCGGATCGTCGAGATCGCCCATCACAAGGGCCATATCGCCACCGTCAATCTCGGGACCGGCCACAAGGTCGCGGTCGACATCCTGTTCGCCAATCCGCGCACCAAGCCGTCCGCAAGCCTGCATGAATCACTGGGCCTTGCCACCGTGCCTACGCCCGTCGGCATCGTCCTCAAGGTCGACGAGCGTCGCCAAACCAGCATGCCCGGCATCTACGCCGCCGGCGACCTCGCCACGCCCTTCTTGCCCTCGGTCACCCAGGCATCGTCGCAGGGCGCGATGGCGGGTATCTTCGCCCAGCAGTCGATGGTGGCTTGAGAGCAAGCAGCATCGGTCATGCCAGTTTCAATTTCGCAATAGAAGGGAGCGCCACCATGGCCGTCTTGAAGCCATTCAAGCCGCTCGACGATAATTTTCCGTTTGAGCGCCAACTCGGTATCGCGGCCGCGCCCGTCGTGCTCATCAACCTCTTCACACTCGATTCCGCCGACGAAGCGGGCTTCCTGGACGCTTTCAAGGCGGCTGCCGAAATCATAACGAAGCAACCGGGCTTCATTTCCATGCAACTGCACCGAGCGATCGGCGATAGCCCGACTTACCTGAACTATGTGGTGTGGGAATCCACCGAGACGGTCCGCGCCGCCTTCACTGATCCCGAGTTCCTCGCGAAACTTCCGGCATATCCGTCATCGGTCGTAGCCAGCCCGCACCTGTTCCAAAAGGTCGCCGTCCCCGGCTTTTGCACGGCCTGACTCCGGAAATATGGCAAGGCGCGGCGCTGGTTTGAGAGCGCAGATTGGAGCATGAGCATGGCCGTCGAACCCGACAGCGCGGGTGTGCGCTTCCCTCCGCCCTTCGTCTATCTGGGAGCACTGCTGTTGGGGCTGGCGGCAGAGCGGTTCGTCACCCTCAGCTCTTTCGGCATCGACTGGCGGTTGCTGGTCGCGACGGGCGCGCTGCTGTTCGTTGCCGGCGCGGCGATGATGCTTGCGGCGGCGGGGCTGTTCCGACGGCTGGGCACCAACGTCCCGCCGTCGCAGCCGACGACCTTCATCGCAACGACCGGCCCTTATCGGTGGACCCGCAATCCCATGTATCTCGGCATGGCACTCATCTATGCCGGCCTTGCGATCGGCTTCGACGGACCGATCGCCTTCGCCTTGCTCCCGTTGGTGCTGATCGCGATCCAGACGCAGGTGATCGCCCGCGAGGAGCGCTATCTCGAAGCGAAGTTCGGCGACGACTACCGCCGCTACAAGGCCGAGGTTCGCCGCTGGCTCTGACGATTGCGCCGCTGCCGTCTGCGCGGCCGCCCGTCAGCCAACAGATCGCTGTCGTTACCCCGAGCAGCCTTCAGTATCTGGAAAGTATCGATCCGTCTTGCAGAGCCGTCGGCTATCCGACAACAGGGTGCATCAATGGTCTACAAACTAATCGTCAAGAAAGAGATCCGCAGGAGCTTCGATCATGTCAACAACCAGCGTTGGGATGACGCTGCAAAGGGCCTGACACCGAACGCGTATCACTGGGTTGCCGGAGATCATGCGCTGGGAGGTGAGCGACATGGAAAGCAATCGGTAAAGCAGTGGTTCGAGCGCATGGGCCGTGTTTTCCCGAAACTGCTCATCGATATCGAGCAGGTCGAGGTGACGGGTTGGCCATGGAGGACCACGGTGTTCGTCAAGTGGCGGGCCAACGCGAGGCTACTGGACGGCCAAAGCTCGTATGTGAACAGGGGCGTCCATGTCTTCAAGTTGCGATGGGGCAAGGTTCATTCGATCGAGGAATACTTCGACTCGCAGGCTGCAGAACGAAGCCTCGCGATCCAAGCTCGTGCCGGTTTGGATGAAGCTGCGGCTGGACCAATCGTGAGCTAACGCGGATCATCCGTGTGATGCCGCCATCAGAACAAGGGTGTGGCATGGAAGAGCAAAATGCTGATCAAGTCGCCGGCTGGAATGGCCAAAGCGGGGAGCGCTGGGTCGCCTACCAGGCCCGGCTCGACGCCATGGCGGCGGTGTTCGGCCAGGCCGCGATCGAAGCCGCCGCGCCCGCGACGGGCGAACGCGTGCTGGACATCGGCTGCGGTGCGGGCGCGTCGAGTCTGGCTCTGGCCGCCCGCGTCGGCGCGGGAGGCCATGTGCTGGGCGTGGACATATCCGAAGCGCTGATCGGCCGAGCGCGCGCGCTTGCGCCACAGGATACGCCGGTCCAATTCCGGGTGGCCGACGCCAGCAGCGCCGAGTTGCCCGAGGGTGCGTTCGACATCCTGTTCTCGCGCTTCGGAGTGATGTTCTTTGACGATCCTACGGCGGCGTTCGCTCATATGCGCCGTGCGCTCAAGCCGGGCGGGCGGGTCGCTTTCGTCTGCTGGCGCGGCTTGGCCGAGAACGATTGGGTGCGCCTGCCGATGGATGCGATCAAAGGCATCGTCCCGCCGACGGCGCCGCCCGATCCCGAAGCGCCCGGTCCATTCTCGTTCGGCGACCGGGGGCGGGTGGCTCGCATCCTGACGGCGGCCGGCTTCACCGACATCGCTCTCGCGCCCTTCGATGCTTCCATCCCGTTTGGCGAGGGCGCGACGCGGGACGCGGCGATCGACGAGGCGGTGAAGATGACGTTCGAGGTCGGCCCGCTGTCGCGCGTGCTCGCTGGTCAGCCCGACGACATCCGCGCCCGCGCATCGGTCGCGGTTCGTGCCGCCTTCGCGGGCTGCCCCGGCGAGCGATCGGTGATGATCGGCAGAACGACGTGGATCGTCACGGCGCGCAATCCGGCAAGCTGAACGTGGCCTTGCACGGCCGGTTCAGAGATCATCCGAGCGACCCGTTCAAGGATCGCGCCACCCCGGGAGGGGACGATGCAAAAAGCTCGGTGCGCTCCGGCAAAGTTCGATGCAAGCCAGCGCGATGAGCAACCGCTGCGGTGGTCGCTTGCAATGGTCGCCACATTCCTCAGTGTCCCCGCTTCACAAGCGGGCATTCACTGTCCGCCAAGGGCGCATAAACTTCGCCGCTCGAGACTTTTCCGAGCAAATTATAATATTCCCATTTCGACTTGACCTCGGACGGGTTCTTCACCTGGACGAGATAGAAGTCGTGCACGAGCTTTCCGTCCTCGCGCAGCTTGGCCCCCCGTGCGTAGAAATCGTCGACGGGGGTCGAACGCATGGTCTCCAGCACGGGATCCGTTGCATCGGTGCCGACCTTCGCAACGGCTTTCAGATAGTGGCTCACGCCGGAGTACACCGCGGCCTGCGGCGCCGTGGGCATGGTGCCCCGGAGCTTGTAGAAGCGTTCGCCGAAGGCCCGGGTCTCTTCGTTCAAGGCCCAGTACCAGGCCGTGAGCGTCGTCAGACCCTTGGCGATTTCCGGGCCCATGGCATGAACGTCGCTGATGAACATCAGTTCAGCCACGGGCTTCTGGCTGCCCGCGTTCATGCCGAATTCGTTCCACTGCTTCATCAGGGTCACCAATTGCTCGCCGGCATTGGCGAAGGCGATGATCTTGGCTCCCGACGCCTTTGCCTGCAGGATGAAGGAGCTGTAGTCCGCGTTTCCGATCGGGTGAAACACCGCGCCGAGCGACTTGCCGCCGGCTTGCGCGAGCACGCGCTGCGACTCCGACACCATGTTCTTGCCGAACGCATAATCGGCCGCGATGAAGAACCAGGTGTCGTAGCCTTGCGAGACCAGCGTGCGGATCGGCCCCGAGACCAGATTGTAGGAATCGTGCAGCCAGGCCAGCCCGTTGCGCGAGCATTGCTTGCCGGCGAGCTCGGTGGTCGCCACCGCCGCATAGACCGCGATCTTGTTCTTGTCGCGTGCCAGCGACTGGATGGCCAGTCCAACCGCGGAGTTCGACACGTCGGCAACCATGTCGACGCCATCGACGTCGAACCATTTCCGGACGATGCCGACGCCGATATCCGGCTTGTTCTGGTGGTCGGCGGCCACAATCTCGACCTTGATCGACGGGACCTGTTTCTGGAAATCCTCTGCCGCCATCTTGGCGGCCGTGACGGAGCCCGGTCCCGACAAGTCGGACAGCGGCCCGGTCTGGTCGTTGATGATGCCGATCCGGACCACGCCGCCGGAGAGTTCGCCCGCGCCGGCGGGCAGGTACGATCCGATGAAAGCTCCAACGATCAGAAGTGTCGCGACGCGGCAGTTCCAGGCCATGCGAGTACCTTTCCAAAGATGACGTTGGGGCTTCCCTCCCGTTGACGAGCGAGCTTAAGCGGCCGCTCTTGATTTGAGCTTCGTAACCGCCTTCTGGACTGCCGCTGCGCGCTTGCGGAGCCAAGGTTCGGCGTCCGCGCGCATGCGCGCAATCAGCTCGGGTGGTGCATTCTGCACGGTGAGATCGAACGGCGGCTGCGGCTGGTACTCCAGCATGAGCTGGAGGTTCTTCGCGACATCCTCGCCGCAGAGTTCAGCCGCGACCTTGAAACCGAAATCGATCCCTGCGGTCACGCCGCCGCCGGAAATGCGGTTGCGGTCGACCACGACGCGTTCGTCGACGGCAATCGCGCCGAAGGCGGCGAGCTGGTCGCTCATCAGCCAATGGCAGGCCGATCTGTATCCGTCGATGAGTCCCGCCGCGCCGAGGATCAGGCAGCCGGCGCAGACCGAGGTGATGTAGCGCGCCGATCCACCCTTCTCGCGCACGAAGGCGATCACCTCGTCGTCGTCCATGGTGTCGACCTGTCCCGGGCCGCCGCCGATACAGAACACGTCGAGATCCGGGCAGTCGGCGAATGTCGTGGTCGGCAGCAGCGGCAGGCCGACGTCGCTCACGACGGGCTCTATGCGCTTCCACAGCAGATGCACCCGAACATTCGGCAGGCGGGCGAAGACTTCGAAAGGCCCGGTGACATCCAGTTGGGTCATCCCGGGATAGTACAGAATTCCGATCTCGATCCGCTTGCCGGACATGCATCGCTCCTCTCGCTGAACAAACGCATGTTGACAGGCCCGCCGGTTTGCCGAAATGTCATAATACACGCAATTCCTGCCAAGGCTTGCCTATGGCTCGTTCAACCGTTCGCCGTGTCGTCTTCGTTCTGTTCGAGGATTGCCTGCTGCTCGACTTCGCCGGGCCGCTGCAGGCCTTCGAGCTCGCCTGCGAAACATCGGCGGCTGGGCACGCGCCCTATGTCTGGCAGATCTGCTCGTTGAAGGGCGGAGCGGTCAAAACCTCGTCCGGCCTCGAGGTGATGACAACCGCACTGTCCGACTGCGCCCGCAAGACCATCGACACCCTCATCGTGGGTGGTGGCCCCGGCGTCCATCGCGCTGCTGCCGAGGCCGGATTGGTCGACTGGTTTCGTTCAGCCGCGCCGAATATCCGGCGTGTCTGCTCCGTTTGCACCGGCACGTTCGTTTTGGCGGCGGCCGGCCTGCTTCACGGACGAAGCGCGGTCACCCATTGGAGCTCCTGCGACCTGCTGCGCGCCCAACATCCCGACGTTTCGGTCCTGGTCGACCCCGTCTTTGTTCACGACCGCGGAATCTGGACATCCGCCGGCGTGACGGCCGGCATCGATCTCGCGCTCACGCTGCTGGAAGATGATCTCGGACACGGCGAAGCCATGCGCGTCGCGCGGCGCATGGTCGTCTTTCTCAAGCGGCCCGGTGGGCAGGCCCAGTTCAGCGTGCCGCTGTCGCTGCAATCATCCGAAGACAGAGCGTTCGAGAATATCGCGACATGGATGCAGGACAATCTCGGCCGCGATCTGCGTGTCGAGAGCCTGGCGGAAAGAGCGGGCATGAGCCCCCGCACCTTCGCGCGCGTCTTCCGGCAGAAGACCGGCCGCACGCCCGGCAAGGCGGTGGAAGAGCTGCGCGTCGAAGCGGCCCGCCGGGCGCTGGAAGAATCCGCATCGAGCATCAAGGAAATCGCCGCCCGCGCGGGATTTCAAAGCGAGGAGCATTTGCGGCGTGCTTTTCGCCGCCGCCTCAATGTGCTGCCGCAGGATTACCGCGTCCGGTTCTCTCAGGGGCGGCCGCAGTAAGAGCGGAGGGTTGCCGGCGTGCGATTAGTTCGGTTCGCCTTCGAAGTTCGCAGGCTTATGAATCAAATGCAGATCTCCTCTGACAGCGACCTTTCGATCCGCTGAGATCGAGGCCGAGCTCAACACAAGCGCATGGACCCACGGCGCCTGTCGGACCATACTCCCCAGGCATCACTTTGTTCGACGAGCAAGGGAGCCGGCGAATGTATGCCAACATTCTCTTGAGCACGGATGGATCGGACGTCGCCCGAAAAGGCGTCGAGCACGGCATCGCCCTGGCGAAGGCCCTGAACGCCAGGCTGACGATCATCACCGTGACCGAAGCGCTGCCGGTCGACTATGGCAGCGGACACGCCTCGGGATGGATCCCGACGCAGGACGAGGTCGACAGCTTCGACGCAGCCTGCAAGGCCCGCGCGGACAAGGTGCTCGATGACGCGCGCGCGATGGCGGAGCAGATCGGGACGCCTGCAGAACTTCTGCATGTTCCCAATGCGCATCCGGCGACCGCGATCATCGAAACGGCAAAGTCCAGGGGATGCGACCTGATCGTCATGGCCTCGCATGGGCGCCGCGGCCTCAGGAAGCTGTTTCTGGGCAGCCAGACATCCGAGGTCCTGGTGGACGGAAGCGTACCGGTGCTGGTGGTGCCGAAGCCGGCATGAGTGTAGGACACTCTTCGCATTGCTCCGCCGTTTCGCCGAGCACCGCGCAGGGCCGCCTGTCTGGCGGCAGGAGAATGTCATGACCAGTGAAAAAGGCCCGAACATCAAGAAGAAGCAGAAGTGCAAGAATTGCGAGGGCAAAGGTTTGGTCAAGAAGGGCGACAAGGTGGTGAAGTGCCAGCGCTGCAAAGGCACCGGCGTGCGGTGACGTTGCGCTGACAACCGCTGGCGCATGCGGTTGCCCGGCCACGACGGGCGCATGTCAGGCAAGCCGTCGCCTGACGCGCGACAAAGCGGCTCTCGGGCCTGGCATGCCATCCTCCTCCAACCGGAGGAGGCAAGGCACCGCCAATGTGCTATCGTCCGCCCGGAAGCACGAACGGAGACACTCCATGCCCACCAGCGTCAAGCAAATGATCGAAGCCGCGAACGCGGCGGTTCCCAAGATCACGTCGGATCAGGCCGCCGAGATGATCAGGAGCGGCAACACGCTCGTTGTCGACGTGCGCGATGCGCCGGAGGTCGCCGCCAGCGGCAAGATCGCAGGCGCCGTGCATGTCTCGCGCGGAATGCTGGAATTCCGCGCGGATCCTGAGCTGCCGTCCCACGACAAGGCGTTCGACAAGAGCAAGAACGTCATTCTTTACTGCGCGTCCGGCGGCCGGTCGGCGCTGGCCGGCAAGCTGCTGAAGGATATGGGCTACGACAAGGTCTACAATCTCGGTGGCTTCAAGGACTGGACGGGCGCGGTCGAAAAATAGGACGCGCCGCCGGATCAGGCGGAACGCGGCATGGCGAGAGGCTGGTCGCTTCGCTCGCCCAGCAGCTTGCCGGTGGTGCTGTTGACGAAGTGCAACGACATGCAGGACGGGCACCTGACGGCCACATAGCTGTCCGCCGGCTCGAAATGCTCGGGCTGCTCGTCATCAATCCGATGCTGGACGTTTATGCCGGTGCGCGGGCACCTGAAGAGGACTTGGCGCTGCATGTCCTACTCTATGCTCCCGAACCGCCGCCGGCGATATTGCGGACGATTCCTTAGGGGCCTTCCCATATTTGCGATGGGTCAAGGCGAACGGTTTGCCGGCGGCTATGCTGTGTGCGGCATCGGGCGCTTGTCGCTCCGCTGCCGAACGAAGCGGAACCCGGACTCCTAGGCACTCCGGGCGCCGCTTCGAAGACAAGGCGATCGCGATCAGGGAGCCGGCCCCAGACGGGCGGCTTCGCCGGCAGGTTCGATAGAACCGGCCCGACGGGTGTCATACGGTCCGCACGACCCGCCGCCGCGCACAGGCCACCATCGCGCAAGGCCGCCATCGCGACTGCCTCGCTCAGGAGTGCAGCCATGATATCCATATCCGCCAAGCTCGAAGATCTGACCGCATTGGTGCGCTACGCGCTCGAGACGACGCGTGCCACCACGGTCTGCCCTTTCCACGACGAGGTCGTCATCCGCGTGGGCGATGACGCCGCCGAGAGCCATGCCTACGAACGCGCCAAACGCGTCCTCGGGAGCGAGGGCACCGCATTCGACGGCAATGCCCTGAGGGACGAGATCGGACGCCAGCTCGCCATCGCCGCGGACGGGCGCTGCCCGAAATGCGACTGCGCCGATCCGGCCGGCTGAGGCGCGCCGCGCCGCATTCGACGTCTCACTTCAATATTGCGTCCCTCGTCGCGCGAAGGATGTCGTCCGACAGCTTTGGATCACTCACCGCGCGGGCGAGCACGAGGGCGCCGACCATAGAGGCGGCGGTTACGATCGCCCGGTCGTCGCGCTGCCGCGGCTTCAATGCAGATGGCATGCGGCTCCTCAGGAGCGCGATCACGCCTCGCACACCGACGGTGAAACGCTCCCTCACGCCGCTCGTTTGGCGTGACACTTCACAAGCCAGGGCCGCAAACGGGCAGCCGCTGGCCGGAGCGTCGCGATGGGCCGGCGAGAGGTATTCCGAAACGTAGTCGTCGAGCGCGAAGTCTTCGGGCAATTCCTTCGCCTTGGCGCTGATCGCATGGCCGACCGCTTCCTCGACCAGTCGCTCCTTGGAGCCGAACTGACTGTACAGGCTGCCGTGTGTCATTCCGGCCGCCTCGGCGAGGGCGTCAACACCGACGCCGGCGATGCCCCGCTCCCGCAGGAGGAGTGCGGCGGCATCGAGAATGCGCTCGCGATTTTGGGCGGCCTGTTCCTTGGAAACGCGCATGGACTGGTCCTCGGGCACTGGCCCTTGACAATTATCATTACGATCGTCATGTATATCATTAGTTACGATCGTAATCAAAACATTTTACAGGGCCCGGGCCGCATCGGAGACCAGCTCATGACCAAGTTGAAACCAAAAGTCGCCCTCGTGACGGGCGCCTCGTCCGGGATCGGGGAAGCCACGGCGGCGCGGCTCGCGCAGGCCGGCTACGAGGTCTACGGCACCAGCAGACGGGGGGCACAAGGCGGCAACCAGTCGTTCGCGATGCTGGCCCTCGACGTGACCCGCGACGAATCCGTGGAAGCCGCGGTCAGCGAAGTGATGCAGCGCGAAGGCCGCATCGACCTGCTGGTGAACAATGCCGGTTTCGGCGTCGCTCCGGCCGGCGCGGAAGAGAGCTCGATCGAGCAGGCACGCGCGATCTTCGAGACCAACTTCTTCGGACTGGTCCGGATGACGCGTGCCGTCGTCCCGCACATGCGGCGGCAGGGCGATGGGCGGATCGTCAATATCGGTTCGGTGCTTGGTTTTCTGCCGATGCCTTACGGCGCGCTCTATGCGGCGACCAAGCACGCAGTGGCCGGCTATTCGGAATCGCTCGACCATGAACTGCGCACGAGGGGCATCCGGGTGGCGGTCGTCGAGCCCGCCTACACCAAGACGCCGTTCGACGCGAATTTGATGGAGCCCGACGCCAAGCTCGACGCCTATGACAAGGCGCGGACCGGCGTGGCCAGTCGGGTGAACGAGGTGATGGCTACGGCCGAACAGCCCGGTGTCGTGGCCGAGACCGTGCTGGAGGCGGCGAGCGCAGCGCGCCCAAAACTCCGATATTCCGCCGGCAAGCTCGCGAAGCGCCTGCGCTTCCTCCGCCGATATGCGCCTGCGAACCTGGTGGATGCCGGGCTTCGCAAAGACCTGCGGCTCGATACGCCGGCACCAGCAACCACCCGGACCGCCCGGGCCTTCTGACGGCGTCGAAGAACCTTTGGACCGAGAGGAGAAAATGAAAGCTCTGATCTTCAAGCGGTACGGCGCGCCCGATCAGGTGGTGCTGGCCGACATCTCCCGGCCGAAGCCCGCGGCCGATGAAATTCTGGTCCGGGTTCACGCCGCGGGCCTGAACCCGATCGACAACATGATTCCGAAAGGGGCATTCAAGCCCATCCTCAAGTTCGATCTGCCGGCCACGCTGGGCAGTGATCTATCAGGCGTCGTCGTCGAGGTGGGAAGCGGCGTGACCCGCTTCAGGCCGGGCGACGCCGTGTTCGCCAACATCTTCGACCTCGGAACGGGCGCACTCGCCGAGTTCGCGCGCGTTCCGGAGAGTGCCGCTGCGCTCAAGCCCGCAAACCTGGACTTCGTGCAGGCAGCCTCGATCCCGATGGTCGGCCTGACGTCCTGGCAGGCGCTCAAGGAGAGGATAGACCTCAAGCCCGGGGAGAAGGTGTTCATCCCCGCGGGCGCGGGCGGCATCGGTACTTTTGCGATCCAGCTCGCAAAATATCTTGGAGCAAAAGTCGGGACGACGACCAGCACCGCAAATGTCGACATGGTGCGTAGCCTCGGAGCTGACGAGGTGGTCGACTACAAGACACAGCAATTCGAGCAGGTGCTGCGAGGTTACGAGGCTGTGCTTGGGACGGTCAGGGGCGATGCGCTCGAGAAATCTCTACGGATTCTGACGCCGGGGAGCAGGATTGCTTCGCTCATCGGTCCGCCGGACGCCGCGTTCGGGCGCGGACGGAGGATGAACGTCTTCATGGTGTTGCTGTTCGGCCTGCTGAGCTGGAAGATCATTCGCAAGGCCCGCAAGGCTGGCGCGACATATTCGTTCTTGTTCATGCGACCCGACGGCACGCAACTCGCCGAAATCGGCGAGCTTCTCGCAACCGAGCGCATCCGACCGGTGATCGACAAGGTGTTTCCCTTCGACCAGGCCAAGCAGGCGCTTGCCTATCTCGAGCAAGGACGAGCCAAGGGAAAGGTCGTGGTCCAGATGAGGTGACGGCGGAGCCTTCACCCCTCGACCCGCCAAAGCCTCCACCTTTCCGGCACGCCCTTCAGCCGGTGCACGCCGTGGTCCTTCAGGCTGATCGCAGACTGCGCCTTCGTCAGCTCCCTGACCGCGCTTGACACCAGCACCTCGCCGGCACGCGCCTTCGCCGCAACGCGGGTGCAGATGTGGAAGGCGAGGCCGACCATTTCGCCGGCGCTGATGGTGTATTCGCCGGCATGCAGCCCGACCCTGATGTCGAGCCCCAAGGTGCGCACCGCCTTCTGGATCGCGGTCGCGCACGCGATGCCGGTTACGGGCTTCTTGAAGGTGGCCAGCACGCCGTCGCCCGTGGTCACGACTTCCTTGCCGCCGCACGTCTTCAGCTCCTTGCGTACGGCGGCGTAGTAGTGGCCCATCACCTTGGTCCAGCGCGCATCGCCGAGCTTGGCGGCCTTCGCGGTGGAGCCGACGATGTCGACGATCAGGATCGTGGCCAGCGCCTGCTTGAGCTCGGCGCCACCGTCGGCTGCCCGGCGGCGGGGCGAGATCGGCCCAGTCAGCGGTTCATAGCGATGGCTGCGTCGCCTCGCGATCGCAGCCCTGGTATATTCCTGGGCCTTCTGCGCCGTGCCGCAGCGGATCGTCTTTTCCTGCGGCAGCCGCGTCCAGGAGACCTTTCGTCCATCGCCGGCGCCCTGCACCTCCACGGCGCCCCACTTCAGGAAGACCGCCGAACCAACGCGCCTGACACACCACGCCTTCGACGTGTACCCGGATACGTTCGACTGATGGATTCCGATGCGCAGGAATTTGGGCATTGTAGGTGTGGCTGATCGCAGGACCGAGGGCTGGTCGAGCTGAAGCGTAGTTGCACATTCCCGCATTGGCAACAGACGAGCTGCGCCCTCGCCAGGCATCGGCTCGATCTCGATACAGATCATCTCGATCGTCAGCCCTGCTTCGCCGCGATCGTCAGACGGATTCCGGCCGCGGTCAGAACCACCCCCATGACGAGAGACGCGTTGATCGGCTCCTTCAGCACCGCTGCCGAGATCAAAAGCCCGATGCCGGGTGTGGCCAGCAACGCCATCGACATGGTGCTTGCGGCAAAGCGGCGTCCGGCCTCGACCACGGCCCAGTAAGCGAACGCGGTTGCGACCGGCGCGACGTAGACGAGCGTGGCCGCGCCGAGCGGCGATATCGCCGGCAGCGTGCCCTCGACAGACACGGCCATGGGAAGGAGCAGGATTGCCGCGATCAGCATCTGCCAGGGGGCGAGACTCAACGCCGACGACGCGAAGCGATGCCCCCGGACAGTCACGATCGTAACGGCCCACGCAGTTGCGGCGGTCATCAGCATGGCATAGGCGATGGTCTGCTTGCCGATGGCGGTGAAGGACGGCGATGCGATCACGGCGGTTCCTGCGCATCCGATCAACACGCCCGCCACCATCCGCAGGTTCAGATCTTCGCCCAGCCGCCAGGCCGCAAGCGGCGCGACGACGATCGGCGTGGAAAAGGCCAGCACCGACGCGCGCCCAGGCGGCAAGATCGTCAGCGCGAGCCCCGTGAGCGCGGAATACGCTGCCATCTGGAGCGCGCCCGAAACGACGACAAAGGGAAGATCGGACGGCGGCGGAAGGGCGAACTCGCCCCGCGCGGTCAGGAGGCCGAACAGGATGAGCGCCGCGATCGCGTAGCGGAGACAGCCATACCAGATCGGCGGAATCTGGCCGACGCCAATCTTGATCACAGGCCAGCTGGCCGCCCAGATCAACACCAGCGACAGCAACAGCAGCCAGTCGCGCGGCCTTGGGGCCACAGCCCCGGCGGATGCGGCCGCCGGCGATTCAGAATCTTTCACTGGACGGCCGCAGGTCGATCTCATGGGTCCACGCGCTGCGGGCCTGCCGATGCAATTGATAGTAGCTCTCCGCGATCGCCGCAGGCTGGAGCAGGGTCTCCGAGGAATCGTCCTCCCGCGCGATCATGCCGTCGAGGATGACGTGCGCGACGTGAATGTTCTTTCGGCCGAGCTCACGCGCCATCGCCTGTGCCAACGCGCGCAGGGCGAATTTCGGCGAAGCAAAAGCGGCAAATCCGTCGCCGCCGCGGATCGATCCGGTTGCGCCGGAGAAAATGATGGTGCCGCCTCCGCTGTCCAGCATGGACGCCGCCGCCGCGCGGCCGACCAGGAACCCGGCGAAGCAACCCGTGCGCCAGGCCTGCTCGAACAAATCCTCGGAGATGTCGAGGATCCCTCCCTGGTCCCAAATGCCGACATTGAACACGACCAGGGATGGCGGCCCGAGTTCGCTCCTCACGCGTACGAACGCCTCCTTGACTTGTCCGGAGATCGTGGCATCGCAGGCGTAGCCGCGAACCTGATCGCGGTGCGGCTGACCCGCGCCGCCGCTGCGCGACAACGCGGCGACGCGCATGCCCTCATCCGCAAAGCGTGTCACGAGCGCGTTGCCCAATCCGGCACCCGCGCCGACAACGACGGCAACCTGATGCGAGCTCATGTCCGAGCCCTCCGGATTTGAATGGACGTCATGCCTTGGATTTCACGTAACGAACGAAGCCGATCACGTCCTCGGCGACCAGCCGCCCGATCGCACCGCTGGAATAGACGGCGGTGACGACTCTTCCGTCGGGATCGAGCACAAATCCGGTGGATTGCTGGTAGCGTGGACTATCGTTGACGTAAGCGCCGGTCGCCGCGGCGACCCTGTCGGCATCGACGCGGTAGCCGACCGGAAAATTCAGCCGGTGCTTTTCGACCAGCGCGCTGGCGTCGATCTTGTCGTCGACGGACATGGCAACGACCCTGATCCCGAGCTCATCGAGCTTCTCTTTCGCGCGCGCAAAGGCCGAAAGCTGCGCGTTGCAGTACGGGCACCATGACCCGCGATACATCAGGATGACGCCGTAGTGACCGGCCAGGTACTGCACGACGGAGACCGTGCCATCGGCAACCGTATCGAGCGTCAGGGGCGGAAAGGCATCGCCATTGTTGAGACGGGACATCGTCGTCTGCTCCAAATTAGACTATTTAGTCCAGTTACTTGCCAGCCGACTCCCTGTCAAGTACGGTGACGGCCATGAACAAAAACGTGACTGCATTGCCCAAGACCGCGCTGCCGAAGACGGCACGGGGCGCGGCAACACGCGCGCGCATCGTCGATGCGGCAACGGCGCTGGTGCGCGCGCGAGGCGCCGCGAACACGACGATCGATGCGGTGATCGAGGCCAGCAAGGCCAGCAAATCGCAGGTGTATCACTACTTCGCCGACAAGGATGAGCTGGTCTTGGCGGTGATCCAGCGACAGGCCGAGTGCGTGCTGGGCACTCACGAGGGTCTGTTGCGCAAGCTCAATTCTCTCGCCGGACTTCGCCGCTGGCGCGACGCCGTCGTCGAGCTGACGGAGCAAACCAATTGCGCCGGAGGCTGTCCGCTCGGCTCGCTGGCGGCCGAACTTTCGGAGACCCCGCGCACGCGCGCGGCGCTGGCGGAAAGTTTTGCGCGCTGGGCCGGTTATTTCGAAGCAGCATTCGCGAGAATGCAGGCGCGGGCCGGGAAGACGCCTGCCAGCGATCTAAAGGTGCTTTCGGAGGCGATGCTCGCCAGCCTGCAGGGAGGATTGTTGCTCGCACAAACCCTGCGATCGACGAGGCCTCTGGAACTGGCGCTGGATATGGCGATCGAGCATGTCGCCACGCGGCTGAAGCTCTAGCCGGCAACGCCCGCTTCAGCCGTGATACGCAAACAGCTCGATCGGATCGCTGAAGCCGCGCACCTCGTGCTTGCCGACATGCTCCAGCTCGAACTTCGGCTCCACCAGCTCCGCGAAGTCGCGTGACAGCAGCACCGTCCGCCCCAACAGCTTGGTGAGGGCCTCGAGACGGGAGGCCATGTTGACGGCGGGGCCGATCACGGTGAAGTCGAGCCGGCTGGTTGATCCGATATTGCCGTACATGACGTCGCCGACATGGACGCCGATGCCGTAATTCAGCGGCGCGCGGCCCGTGCCGTTGTTCCGCTCGTTCAGCGCGGCCATGGCCTGCCGGGCTTCTGTCACGGCACGGAGCAGGTTCGCGCAGGCGTCGGGCGCTTGCAGCGGAAAGATCGCGAGCAGGCCGTCGCCGATGAATTTCAGGATCTCCCCGCCATGCCGGGCAATCGGCTCCGACATCGCGTCGAAATAATCGTTGAGGAGATCGATGACGTCGTCGCGCGGCCAATTGTCGGAGATCTTGGTGAAGTCCCTGAGATCGCAGATCATGATCGCGGCGCGCACGGTCGTGCCGGTGCCGCGCCGGGTCGCGCCGGCCAGGATAAGCTCGCCGGCATGGGAGCCGACATAGGTCTCCAGCAGGGTTCGCGCCAGGCGGTTCTTGATGCGGATCTCGCTGACCAGCGCCAGCACCGGCAGGAGCTTCTTGAGCGCGGCGATATGCGCAGGCTCGAAGCCGCCCGGCCGGTCGGTGGCGAAGGTGACGACGTGCCGTTTGCCGAGCGTGTGATAGAGCGGCCAGGCGACGTAGTCGGTCAGCCCGGCGGCCCGCATCTCGCCGTAGATGGCGTGCTTGCGGCCGAGCGTGGCATCCTGTTCCAGATTCTCGCGGAGCTCGGCGGCGCCCTCGATGACCTCGCTGGCGGGACTGCCGATGTATTCGGAGCGCTCGCGGACGTCGTAATCCACCCGCGCGATCTCCGCGCCCGTCATGCCGTCGGACCACATCATCCGGGCCCCGAGCCATTGCGGATGATTGATCTGGACGTGAAGCGTCGACCGCTTCAGCGGAATGCCGGCCTGCTGCAAGCGGATGCACATTTGCGCGAAGATGTTGTCGATGAAACGCTCGTCGCGCGTGCCGTTGGTCAGCCAGTCGATGACGCCGTCGGCTTGCGTGGGGGCATTGTTGGTCGGCGGCGCGGTCATCGTCTGCCCTTCAGCGGCGGTGTGCATCGCGAGCACATATCGTGCTCCGAGTTCGCGCCGTCAACCTGGCCGATTGCCTGGATTGTGCGCAAGAAGTGATCGCGCTAGCCGACCAGCCGGATCGAGCCCAGCACCGCCAGCCCCGACACCAGCGCGAGCTGCGAGGCCGCGGCAAGTTCCACCCTCAACGTGTCTTCGTGCGAAAGTGAAAATTCCTCGTTATCGAGGCGAACGCGGCAATCGCCGTGCGCGGCGTAAACCAGATGTGTGCCGGCGGCAAGCTGCCGCGTGACGGGCTCGCGAAGAGCGACAAGCTCGATCTCCGCCGCGCCGCGCCGGGCCATCAGGTTCACGACCTCCACGGGGCCGGCTTCGAGCGCGGTCACGATCTCCATCTCGCCGGTGAAGCGCGCCGTCGTAAAAGGTTCACGCTCGTCGAACTCCTGCGTGGGCGACTTCAGCACCAAGCCGCGGCCATCGACGACCATCTGCAGCCGGTCGATGCCGGGCATATGCGAGAACGGACCGGGCGCCACGATCGGCGTGCTCGCAAAGCGCCAGAGCAGGCTGCTCCAATCCTTCGCCGCGTCGGCGTGCCAGGCGCCCGCAATGTCGGTGAAGATGCCGCCGCCGTTCTTCCAGGGCGAGCGGGTGTAGTCGTCAGGTTTCAGCAGCGTGGTTTTCATGATCCTGGCTCGTCCGGAATGGCATCGTGCGCGTGACAGTATGCCGTCCAGTTGGGCCTCCAATAGTCAGGGACGTCAACCCTGATCACCGGATCTTGCATGCAAACTGATGACACGTTTTGCGTCACACGCTAAGATTGCACCATTTCATTGACGTCTTTTTGGCTCCGCCTCGTGGAGATTCCCTTATGTTCAAAGTTATTGAGAGAAGCGATTTCACCGAAATCCACTTGCGCCACGTTCCTGAAGGCCATCTTTACATTTTTCAAGTCATCATCGTTGGCGGTCGACACCTGATCAAATCAGGAAAAATGGCTGAAAACGCGCATTCGCACACCGCGGCTTACAGGTACGCGCGTCAAGCCAAGGAGTTTGCAGCTGAAGTCGCAAGCCAACGAGATTATCTGTTGCTTCCCCTTGAGCGTTTTGCGTCGCCTATTTTGGTGGAAGCACCAGCTTCGGAGGATGAATCTCCTGCCCCGGCAGCACAATCGTTGCAAAGCCCTCAAGCCCGCGGCGGGTCTTCTCTATTCTCTTCGCTCATGGGCATGCTGCTATTCGTTGGACTTCTCGTGCTGTTATTCGCCTTATCTCGATGACGCCGCTATTTCGTCGCCAGTGCCGCGACGGCGCGCCAGGCGGCGTCGGGCGCTGCCGATGCGAGCTTCCGGCAGCGGTCCCGCATCAGCTCGGCGGGACGATCGTGGCCGCGGCGTTTCAACACGGCCTCGAAATCGGCGAGCGCATCGGTGAACCGCCGGGCACGATAGGCGGCAAGGCCGCGCTCGTAATCGGCGATCCAGCCGACCGCCTCGTCGTCGATGGCGTCTCCGTTCACCATCCCGATCAGCTCGTGGACGGAGAGTCCCTCCTCCCGTCCGTAGACCGCGATGCTGTCGACCTCGCGCGTGACGATTGCGCCGCGCGCCAGGCGCTCGGTCGCCTCGCCGATCAGGATCTGCGTGCCGTAGGATTTGTTGGCGCCTTCGAGCCGGCTGGCGACGTTCACGGCATCGCCGATCACGGTGTAGTTCAAGCGCAGCTCCGAGCCGATATTGCCGACCAGCATGCGGCCCGAATTGACGCCGATCCGGATCTGGAGCGGCTGGCCGAGATCGTCGGTGAGGCCGGATTGCTCCACTGCTCTGCGACAGGCTAGCGCGGCGCGGCAGCATCGCGCGGCGTGATCGTCCTGCGGCTGCGGCGCGCCCCAGAACGCCATCACGGCGTCGCCGATGAACTTGTCGATGGTGCCGCCATTGGCGACGATGATCTCAGAGGTGACGTCGAGATAGCGCGACAGCAGCGGCACCACGCGATCGCCCAGCCGCTCGGACAGCCCGGTGAAGCCGGCAATGTCGATGAACATCACGCTGAGCTCCTGGACATGGCCGCCGGGCTTCGCCTCGACGCCCTGGCGCAGCAGATCACGGACGAGATCGGCCGGGATGAATTTGCGGAAGGCAGAGAGGCCGGACGCCATCTCGGCGATCGCGCCCGACAGGCTCGCAATCTCCTTCAGCCGCGAGGGATGGCGGCGGACCTGCTCCAGCGCAAAGGCCTCGACATGCCGAAGCTCGCCGACGACCCGCGACAGCGGCGCGGCGATGACGGAACGCGCCAGCATCGCCGAGGCCAGCGCCGCGAGCACCGCGCCGATCGCAAGCCCCAGGATCAGGCGCCGCAGCGTGGTTTCGACCGGCCCGAGAAACTCGGCCTCCGGGATCACGGTGGCGAGCGACCAGCCGGGAAACGGCAGCGGCGTCAGCGCAACCTCGTAGGCCGCGCCGCCCGACGTGAGCCGGCTTCGCCAGGCCTCTCTGCGGCCGGCCTCACCCGCCTTGTCGAGCGCCAGGCGCGCCAGCGGCAGCAGCGTCGTGTCGCCGCGCGCCGGATGGAGCTCGTCGGCCTCCTTGTCCGGCGCCGCGACGAGCTCGCCGCTGCCGTCGACGATGAAGGCGGTCCCGGTGCGTCCGACCTCGAGCTGCGACAGGAAGCGCGCAAGCCTGGTGTATTCGATGATGACGGCGAGAACGCCCTGCCGCTCCTGATAGACGTCGATCGGCCCCGCGAACGCGATCGACGGCCGCTCGCCGGTCGCATGGTCCATGACCCTGAACCATTGCGGCTCGTCCGCGCTCAGCCCGGCCTTGAACCAGGCTTGATCGGCGACGCGGAATGAGGTCGGCTCGAAGCGGCGATTGGCGAACTCGATGTCGCCGGGCACCACGTCATATTCATCGACGCGGCGCTGGCCTTGATGATCGGTCAGCGAGATCTCCATCATCTCCAGGCGGCGATCGCCGAGCTTGTGCGCGGCGAAGAAGGAGCCGTCGGGCCAGCCGAAGGCCACCCAGGAAATCGTCGCCTGCGACTGCAATTGCGACAGAAACACGAATTCGCGCTTGTCGGCCTCACGGGTGTCGAGCACGTTCTGCAGGAACAGCGTACGGATCGCGGTGTGCGCGGCGCGCGCTTCGTCGACGATGGCCGAGACCTCCTTGCGCACCGCGGCCACGATCTGCTCGTTGATGGTCGAGGCGAGCTGCCGGCTGGTCGCCTCCGCCGTGCGCCACCACAGCAGGCTGGAGAGTGCGGCCGTGAGCAGGATCGCCGCCAGGACCAGTGCCGACACCGCAAGGCGGATGCTGACCGTCAGCCGTGCGATCGCCTGGAGCCGTCGTTCCGGATCAACCTTCATCGCCCTCTTCGCCTGCTGGTCCACCGAGCCACTGTCATGCCCTACGCCGCCGGCCCGCGCCCGTTACCTCTGGCAGCAAAAGGACGCCCGTCGCCAATGCCCGCTGGCTACCGTCTCGATACGCCTTAAGCATTGGCCTTGAGTGGACGCTGGCCCGCAAATACCGGTCCAAGCGCACCGGCCGTGCGCCGATCCGACCGGTCTCACGGGTTCGTGAGCAGCCTTCCGTAACGCGGGCTGCGCACGGAGCGAAGGAGACCATGCGCGCATCCCTGCCAGGCGATGCCATCTCGAACAGGAGAATCTCGATGTCTGCCAAACATGCCGTCACCTCGCTCGTCCTCGCCGGCGCCGTATCGACCGCGCTTGCGACCCTCGCCGCCGCCGGCCCGCTGACCAAGGCCGAGGGCGAGGCTGCCATCGCCGCCAAGAAGGAGAAGTGCTTCGGCGTCGCGCTGAAGGGCCAGAACGATTGCGCGGCAGGACCGGGCACGACCTGCCAGGGCACCTCGACCGTCGACTTCCAGGGCAACGCCTGGAAATTCGTGCAAGGCGGCACCTGCACCAGCATCGAGCTGCCCGGCGGCAAGAAGGGCTCGCTGAAGCCGATCTAACCGCCGGCGCGACGCCGCGAGGACGCACAACGGAGCAGCAGGATGAACACGGTGATCAGCCCCACCCGACCGGCAGCCATGCCGCTCCGCTTTCCAACGCCCATCGGCGGCGTCGCCGGGACGAGCTTCAAGCCCCAGCATCTGTCCGATATCCTCGAGGCCGGACCTCGGCGTGGCTTCTTCGAAGTCCACGCCGAGAACTACATGGGCGACGGCGGCTCACCGCATCGCGCGGTGGAGGCGATCCGCCGCGACCACCCGTTGTCGCTGCATGGCGTCTGCATGTCGATCGGCGGACCCCGGCCACTCGACAAGGCGCATCTGGCGCGCTTCCGCGCCCTCGTCGCGCGCTATCAACCGGCGCTGGTCTCCGAGCATCTGGCCTGGTCGACCCATGAGACCAGCTTCTTTAACGATCTGTTGCCGCTGCCCTATACCGACGCGACGCTGGCTTGCGTCTGCGACCATATCGACCAGGTGCAGGAGGCGATCCGCCGTCCGCTGCTGCTGGAGAATCCGTCGACCTATGTCGCCTTCCGGGAATCCACGATGCGCGAGACCGAGTTCATCCGCGCAATTGCCGAGCGCACCGGCTGCGGACTGCTGCTCGACGTCAACAATGTGTTCGTCTCCGCGACCAATCAAGGCGCTTCCGCGCTCGACTATCTCGCGGACTTCCCGCTGGCGCGTGTCCAGGAAATCCATCTTGCGGGCCATGCCGAGCAGACCGACGACGAGGGTGACCTGCTGTTGATCGACAGCCATGACGGCCCGGTCGCGGACGCCGTCTGGAAGCTCTACGAAATCGTCATCCGCCGCCGCGGCGCGGTGCCGACGCTGATCGAATGGGACAGCAGGATTCCGGACTGGCCGGTGCTGCAGGCGGAAGCCGCCGCCGCGCAGGCGATCCTCGACCGTCATCAATCCTCGGGAGTCGCGGGAGAGCGTCATGCAGCCTGAAGCGGGCTTGTCCTTTGCCGCATCGTTCGCGCCGGCACTGCTGGATCCGGCACGGCACACACCTGAGATCGTCACCGGCCCGAACGGCAAGGCCGCCAATCGGCGCTACGACGTCTACCGCAACAACGTCACCGTCAGCCTGATCGAGGCGCTGGCCGCGATCTATCCGGCGGTGCAGCGCATCACCGGACCTGAATTCTTCCGCGCCATGGCGCGCTTCCATGTCCGCAACCATCCGCCGACCTCGCCGCTGCTGTTCGAATACGGCCGCGACTTTCCGGAGTTCATCGAAGCCTATGAGCATGCGCAAGATATGCCATGGCTCGCCGATGTCGCCCGCATCGAGCGCGCCTGGCTCGATGCCTACCACGCGTGCGACGCCGCGCCGCTGGCTCCGACCCGGCTGTCCGCGATCGCGCCGGAACGGCTAGCGGACGCCGTCTTCACCCCGCACCCTGCGATGCGGATCGTGCGTTCGCCGTTTGCCGCCGTCACGATCTTCGCCGCCAATCGCGGCGACGCACCGGCCGAACGCATCGATGCGTCCGCGCCGGAGGACGCGCTGATCACACGCCCCGGACTCGACGTCGCGGTGCGGCATCTTCCAGCCGGCGGCGCCGTCTTTGCCTCTTGCCTTGCAGCCGGCCGGCCGCTCGGCGAGGCTGCGGTGTCGGCACTGGATGCATCGCCCGAATTCGACATCGCCTCGAACATCGCCGGCCTGATCGCAGCCGGAGCATTCACCTCGCTTGCTGCTGGAGACGCATGATGATCACGGACCAACGCATGGCGTCGGGCGGCCTGCCGTCATTCTGGCTGCTCGTCGACAAGGCCAATCAGCTGGTGCAGACCATTGCCACCCCCTCGCTGGTGCAGCTCGTGCTGCGCATCGCGCTGGCCGTGCCGTTCTGGCGTTCGGGCATGCTGAAATGGGGCGGCTTCCTGAAGCTCAACGACACCGCCGTGACCCTGTTCAGCGACGAGTTCATGCTGCATCTGCCGGGCGGGCCATATCACTTTCCAGCTCCGACGCTGATGGCGTTCCTGTCGGGCTGCGGCGAGATCATGTTTCCGGTCCTGCTGGTGCTCGGGCTCGGCACGCGGCTCGCGGGGCTCGGGCTGTTGTTCATGACCGTCATCGTCGAGCTCACCGTGCCCGACGGCTGGCCGATTCACCTCACCTGGGCGGCGATGGCGCTGGCCATCATGGCTTACGGACCTGGCAACATCTCGCTCGATCATTTGCTCTGTCGCATTCGTAGCCCGGATGGAGCCAACGGGTCGGCGCGAAGCGCCGCCCGATGACAGGCTCCGCACAATCCGGGGCAGCTCATGGGATGATGCCGCGGTCCCGGATTACGCTTGCGCTCCATCCGGGCTACAGGCCTGTCACATCCCGCTCAACCCGCTATCCACCGCCAGCGTCTGCGCGGTGACGTAGACGCTTTCGTCCGAGAGGAAGAACAGCACGGCATAGGCGATCTCCCACGCCGTCGCCTGGCGGCCGAAGGGGACGTGGCCCTTGCCGCGGTTCGGCCGTCCGGCGCCGGCTTCGCGGCCGTTGGGGGTGTCGACGAGGCCGGGATAGACGAGGTTGGCCCGGATGCCGCGGCGCGATCCGAGATGGGCGATGTTGCGCATCAGGCCGCCGAGCGCGGCCTTCGAGGAATCGTACACCGCCATCTGCGATCCCGCCTTCAGCGCGGCGATCGAAGAGATGAAGACGATGGCGCCGCCATTGTCGAATTTCGGCAAGCCTGCGCGGCAGCACAGCATGGGGCCGCGGACATTGACGTCGTAGATCCTATTCCACTCCTCGGGACTGACGTTATCGAGCCCGGTCTTGCCGAAGGTGCCGATGTTCAGCACCATGCCGTCGAGCCCGCCCATGGCGCGATGTGCCTCCTCGATCATGCGGATGACATCGGCCTCACGCGTGACGTCGGCTTCGATCGCGAAGCCCTCGCCGCCTTCGTCGGTGATGTGCTTGACGGTCTGCTGCGCGGAGGTGTGGTTGAGATCGGCGACCGCGACCTTCGCGCCCTCGCGTGCGCACAAGATGCTCATAGCGCGGCCGTTACCGATGGGATCGGTGGCCGGGTCGAACACACGCTGGCCGCCGCCGACGATGAGGATGCGGCGGCCCTTCAGGCGGCCCCTGCCCGGCGCCTCGCCCAGCGACTCTGCGCTCGGCGGGCGGACGTAGCGCTCCGGCTTGATCTCGGTCTCACTCATCCTGGCCGCCTACTTCTTGCCGCCGTCATAGACCTTCATGCCGGCGGCGGGATCGAGGTCGGTCTCGGTCGCCTCGGTCAGCCGCGCCATCATCATGTAGAAGCCGAGCGTGACGATGGATTCGACGATCTCCTGATCGCTGAAATGCTTGCGGGCCGCGGCGAAAATCGCTTCGGGCACGCGGACGTTCTCGACCACCTCGCGGCCGAACTTCAGCAAGGCACGCTCCGCCTCGCTCAGGGCGGCGGCATCGTAATCCGCGCGCTCGACCGCATCGACCTGTCCTTGCGTGCAGCTGACGCCAAGCGCGATCGGCACGTGCTGGCGCCATTCATAGGCACCGCCCTCGAGCTGCGCGGCCTGGAGGATCAGCAGCTCGCGGTTGACCGCCGACAGCTTCTGCTTGTGCAGGATCGAATTGCCGAGTCGCATCGCCGGGATCATGTTGGCCTCTGCGTGAGCCATCATGCGGAAGATGTTGAGCTTGACCGGCATGCGGTCGAACGAGGCGCGGATATCGCCGCTCGTCGTCTCCGGATCAATCAGAGGCAGCCTTGCCACGCGTCTCTCCCTTGGGCTTTCGTTTCTTGTTGTCGACATTGCCTGGCGCGATCAGCGACAGGAAGAAGGCGAGATAACGGTCGATCGCCTCGATCACCTTCGGTCGTGGCGACGGCGCCGCGCCCATCACGTAATGCTCGAGGCGGATGTAGATGAGACCAGCCGCGAACAGCCGCGCTGTCTCGCGCGGGTCCGGCGTCGAGATCAGGCCGGCAAGCACAAAGCCACGGAAATAATCCGTCATCAGGCTCTGCTCGCGCGCGTAGAAATGGTCGGCGAACTTGGCGCGGATGCCGGGGACGCGGTTGCGCTCGGCGGTGATGACCTTCTGGAACTGATGCTCGCGCGGATCGGACCATTGCTCGACGAGGTCGAGCGCGAACTGGCGGCAGAATGCCACGGGCTGGCGCGACAGCTGCTTGTAGCGCGGCTCTTCGAGCCGGCTCGCCGAGCTCGCGGGGCCGTGCTCGCTGACGATCGCTTCCAGGATCGCGGCCTTGCCGGAGAAATGATTGTAGAGGCTGCTCTCGCGGATGCCGACGCGGCGCGCGAGCTCGCGCATCGAGGCGCCGCCATAGCCGCTCTGCGCGAACAAATTGAGCGCCTCGGTGAGGATGCGCTCCCGCGTCGTGGGCGCGGCGGCTTCCGCTGCGCTGGAGGTGTGGACAGCCATGATGGCTTGACTAACGAACGATCGTTCGCTAGTCAACCGTACGAACGATCGTTCGTTTCGCCAGTCTGGCGGCAACGGTCGCCGCCCGCAAGTCCAGTTGCGGGCGCTGTTCTCGCGTTTCAACTCCGCTCGACCGAGAAGCGGAGAGCAATTTGGGGAGACGACGTCATGGCGCGCTTTGCCCGCCTTCGCCTTGCTGCGGCCTGCCTCCTGTTGCCGCTGTTCGCGGCCAACATGGCCCACGCCCAAAGCAAGTACGATCCCGGCGCCGACGACAAGACCATCAGGATCGGCACCACGGCGCCGCTGAGCGGTCCGGTCTCGGCCTTCGCGCAGATCGCCAAATCCGCAGAGGCCTATTTCCGCAAGGTGAACGACGACGGCGGCGTCAACGGCCGCCGTATCCAGATGATCATCGCGGATGACGCCTACAGCCCGCCGAAGACGGTGGAGCAGACGCGCAAGCTGGTCGAGAGCGACGAGGTGCTGCTGATCTTCGGCGGCGTCGGCACGCCGACCAACAGCGCCGTGCACAAATATCTCAACGACCGCAAGGTGCCGCAACTCTTCCTCGGCTCGGGCGCTGCCAAGTGGGACGACCCCAAGAATTTTCCGTGGACCGTCGGCTGGCAGCCGACCTATCGCGACGAGGCGATCGCCTACGCCAAATATATCAAGGCAAGCCACGCCAATGCGAAGATCGGCGTGCTCTACCAGAACGACGACCTCGGCAAGGACTATCTGAAGGCGCTGGAGGACGGGCTCGGCAGCGGCGAAGCCATTGTCGCGCGCGCGGCCTATGAGACCTCCGCGCCGACGGTCGACACCCAGATCCTGCAGCTGAAGACCGCCGGCGCCGACGTGGTGCTGGTGGCGGCAACGCCGAAATTTGCCGCGCAGGCGATCCGCAAGATCGGCGAGATCGGCTGGAAGCCCACGACCATCATCTCCAACGTCTCGGCCTCGATCAGCGGCGTGCTGGAGCCGGCCGGCAAGGACAATTCCACCGGAATCATCTCCAGCCAGTATCTGAAGGACGCGACCGACCCTGCCAACAAGAACGATGCCGGGTACAAGGAATGGCTGGCGTTCATGGACAAGTACATGCCGGATGCCAACAAGAGCGACTGGCTCAACGTCTACGGCTACACCATCGCGCAAACGCTGGTGACGGTGCTGAAGGCCTCCGGCAACGACCTCACCCGCGCCAATGTGATGAAGCAGGCCACCACGATGAAGGACGTGAAGCTGCCGATGCTGATCAACGGCACGGCGGTGAACAATTCGCCCGAACGTTATACGCCGATGACGAGCCTGCAGCTGATCCGCTTCGACGGTACGCGCTGGGTGCCGTTCGGCGATCTCCTCAAGAACTAAGCCGATGCGGCAGGTCAAGATCGGCAGCATGCGGGTCGATCTCGTCAGCGAGATCGCTGCGCTGGCCTTCGACAAGACCTGGCTGTTCGCCAACGTCACCGACAAGGTAATCGCGGAGAACCGGAGCTGGCTCGATCACCGCTATATCGAGCCGGAGACCGGCCGCTTCATCCTCAGCCACCATTCCTATCTGGTGCGCACGCCGCGCTGGACCGCCATCGTCGATACCTGCTGCGGCAACCACAAGAAGCGGCCGCGCGTCCCCGCCTGGAACGATCTCAACCAGCCCTATCTCGAGAACATGCAGGCGTTGGGCGTTGCGCCCGAACAGGTCGACTTCGTGATGTGCACGCATCTGCACGTCGATCACGTCGGCTGGAACACGCGTCTCGTCGACGGCCGCTGGGTGCCGACCTTCCCGAACGCGCGCTATCTGATGGGGCGCGAGGAGTACCGGCATTTCGAGGCCGCGCATAATGCCGCCCCTAAGAGCCCGGTGAACCACGGCTCGTTCGAGGATTCCGTGCTGCCGGTGGTCGCGGCGGGCCTTGCCGAGCTGGTCGAGACCGATCATCTCCTGTTCAGCGATCGCGACGCGGCGCTGCGCTGCGCGCCGGCGCCGGGCCACACCGCCGGCAACATGCAGATCCACCTCAACGGCGGCCACGATCACGCGGTGATGTCGGGCGACGTCATCCACCATCCGATCCAGTGCGCCGCGCCGTGGCTGTCGAACGCCGCCGACGTCGATCCGGCCGCAGCGGTCGCGACGCGCATGGCGCTGCTGGAGGAGCTCGCGGACACGCCGAGCTATCTGCTCACCGGCCATTTTCCGGCACCGACCGCAGGTCGCGTGATCAGGCACGGCGATGCCTATCGATTTCGTTTTGAAGATTAGGGAATGCCATCATGATGCTGCGCACTGTCACGCTTTCGTTTCTCGCATTGTTGTCGGCGGCCCTGCCGGCTCGCGCCGAGGATCCCGCCGCCTATCCCACCCACAAGATCAAGATGCTGCTGCCTTATGCCGCCGGCGGCGGCGGCGACGTGGTCGGGCGGCTGCTGGCGGACAGGATGGGCAAGACGCTCGGGCAGAGCATCTATATCGAGAACCACACGGGTGCCGCCGGTACGCTCGGCACGCAGATGGTCGCGACATCGCCAAATGACGGATACACCATCACCGTCGGCGGCATGACCACGCATGTGCTGGCGCCCGCGATCTATCCAAAGCTGCCCTACGATCCGATCAAGGATTTCACCACCATCGGCCGCGTCGGCACCTCCTCGATCATGCTGGTCGCGACCAAGAATTTTGCTGCCGATGACATCAAGAGCCTGGTCGCGCTGGCCAAGAGGGGCGAACCGGTCCAGTACGGCAGCTGGGGCGTCGGCTCGACCGGGCAGTTCTGTGCCGAGATCCTGATGCAGCAGACCGGCATCAAGATGGACCATGTGCCGTTCAACGGCATCGCGAAACTCGCCGGCGATCTGCTCGGCGGTCACATCTCGCTCGCGACGCTCGATGTCGCGACCGCGACGCCGCTCGTCAAGGACGGCTCGATCAAGGCGCTGGCCGCCTGCGGCGAGCGCTCCCCGAGCCTGCCCGATGTCGCGAGCTACAAGGAGCAGGGCGTGCCGTTCGACCGCAGCCTGTCCTGGGCGATGTATGCCCCCGCGGGCCTTGCACCGCCGATCGCGCAAAAACTGTCGGTAGCGCTGAAGGACGCGCTCGGCGATGCCGAGGTCAAGGAAAAGCTGCTGAAGCTCGGCATCACGCCGCAATTCGTCCCGGGCGAGGAGCAGCGCGACATCAACGCCCGCGACATCGTCGCTTGGAAGCAGGTTGCCAAGGACGCCGGTATCGAAGTCAAGTGAGCAGGTCGAGAGAGGGAGCGCGGGCATGAGCCGCATCTTCGGCGCAGTGCGCCAGAACGGGTACGTGGTGCGGGACATCCAGGCCGCGATGAAGCACTGGATCGAGGTGATGGACGTCGGTCCCTGGTACTACATGGACCGCGTCAAGACCGACTGGTTTCGCCATCGCGGCCAGGACTCATCCGTCGAGATGAGCATTGCGCTCGCCAATTCCGGCGACCTCCAGATCGAGCTGATCCAGCAGCGCAACGACGCGCCCTCTTTGTACAAGGAATTCCTCGACGCCGGCCACGAAGGGCTGCAACACATGTCGTATTGGAGCCACGACTACGAGGCGCTGTACGACAGGGCGATCCGGCTCGGCTACAGAATCGGCCATGAGGGCCAGATCGGCGGTGACAAGGGGCGCTTTGCCTATTTCGACACGCAGGCACACCCGGGAACGATCATCGAGATCTCCGACATCAGCGGCACCAAGGGGCCGTTCTTCGAGAAAGTCCGACAGGCCGCGATGAGCTGGGACGGCACGCGGCCGATCCGTGAGGTCGGAAGGGCGAAATCGTAGGATTGATCACCGGTTTGCGATCCGAACCGCGCCGGACGAAATCAAATAGAAATTGTATTGCGGCCCCGGTCGGATATTCTTGCCGACATTTAGAGATCCCGGCTTGGGGGCCGTGATGAAATTCATTTGTCTCTTTGTTTTCAGCGCCCTGGCGCTCGTATTGGGGCCGGACGCGGCGTTTGCCGACCAGCGCATGGCGCTCGTCATGGGCAACTCGGCCTATCAACGCGCGCCCAAGCTCGCCAATGCCACCAACGACGCCGGCCTTCTGGTCGAGACCTTCAAGAAGGCGGGCTTCACCGTCGTCGAAGCCCGCAACGATCTCTCCGCGCAGGACATGCGCCGGACCTTGCGCGATTTCGGCGCCAAGGCGCGTGGCGCCGACATCGCCGTGATCTACTATGCCGGCCACGGCATCGAGATCGACGGCAACAACTATCTCGTTCCGGTCGATGCCCAGCTCGAGAACGACACCGACGTCTATGACGAGACCATCGGTCTCGACCGCGTGCTGGTCGCCATCGAGCCGGCCAAGCGGCTTCGCCTCGTCATTCTCGATGCCTGCCGCGACAATCCGTTCGCCAGGAACATGAAGCGCACGATGGCCTCGCGAGCGGTCGCGCGCGGCCTTGCCAAGGTCGAACCGTCGAGTCCGAACACGCTGGTGGCCTTCGCCGCCAAGGCCGGCCTTACCGCGCTGGACGGCGACGGCCGGAATAGCCCGTTCGCCACGGCACTGGCGCATCACCTGGCAACGCCGGGCCTCGATCTGCGCAAAGCGTTCGGCTATGTCCGCGACGAGGTGCTGCAGGCCACCACCAACAGGCAGGAGCCCTTCATCTACGGCTCGCTCGGCGGCGACGACGTCGTGCTGGCCCCGTCTGCTGCGCCTGCTCCCTCGCCCGCCGCGCCGGCGGTCTCCAGCGACACGAGCGCGTCGCGCGACTATGAGTTTGCCGAACGCGTCGGCACGGTGGAGGCCTGGGATCTCTATGTCGCCGCGCATCCGAGCGGGTTCTATACCGATCTGGCAAAGGTTCAGCGCAACAAGCTCGCCGCGGCAGCGCCGCACACGGCTCCGGCGACCGTTGAACTCGAACCGAAGAAGGTGCAGACCGCGCCCATCCTGCCGCCGGCTGCAAAGCCCAGTGCCGCGCCGAAAATGGCGGCCGCTCCGGCCACCGTCGTCCCGCTCGCGCTCACGTCCCCGCCGGCAGCCGAAACGAAGAGCATTGCCGCCGTGCCGGCATCGACTTGCACCATGCGAACCGCGCAGCGCGGCAATGACGCCGTCGGCGGTCCCTTCATTCCGGTCTCGATCAAGCCGAATGTCGAGGGTGCCAGCGTCCGCACCATCGCCGTCTCGCCCAACAGGCGCGAGATTGCCACCGCCGGCGACGACGGCGTGATCCGGCTCTGGGACGCCGCGTCTTTTCGACTGACGCGGGTGCTGCGGGGACACGCCGGAGCCGTCTACGCGCTCGACTATTGGACGGACAGCACGCAGCTCGCCTCCGCCGGATGGGACGGCAAGGTGAAGGTGTGGGACCTCGGAAGCGACGGCCGAAGCCTGACGTTCGACGCCGGCGCAAAGCAGTTCGCCGTCGCCTTCGCGCCGGAGCCGTCGCTCAAATATCTGGCCTCGGCCGGCGAGGATGGCGTCGTGCGCATCTGGAACCTCGCAACCCGTGAGCTCGCCAAGAGCAAGCTCGACCACCCCAGCGGCGATCCCGCGCGCGCCGCGGTGCGTTCCCTGAGTTACGCGCCCTCCGGCTCGGGTGAATTCGTCTCGGCCGGCTATGACGGCAAGATCAGATTCTATCGCACCAGCGGTGCGATCGATGCCAAGGACGCCTATGGCCGCAAGGCGCTGCGCGTGGCCTATTCGCCCGATGGCACGCGCGTGGTGACCGCCGGCTCGGACGCGGAACTCGGCTCGGCGAAAGTGTGGGACGTCAGGAGCGGAACGTCACGGCTGCTCGCCGGCCACCGGGATTATGTCGTGTCGGCGAGCTGGTCCGCGGACAGCAAGCGCATCGTCACCGGCGGCGGCGGACGGGACAAATCGGTGAATGTGTGGGACGCCGACAGCGGTCGACTGCTCGCAAGCTTCGCGGGCCATCAGGAGGATGTCGAGGCCGTCGCGTTCTTCCCCGGCGGCACCCGGCTGATCTCGGCCAGTGAGGACAAGACCATCAAGGTCTGGGACATCGCCGAGCGGCGCGTGCTGCTCACCGCGATCGGCTTCGGCGATGACGGCTATGTCAGCTACACGCCTGAAGGCTGCTATGTGGGATCGAACGGCGTCGAAAGCCGGCTCAGCATCTCGAGTGGCAGCCGCTTTGAGCCGATGTCGCTCGAGGCCCGCAAGGCGATGCAGGAACCCGCAGGATTCATCTCGTTGCTGGCGCGGTAGGCGGCGAGGGTGCTAACATCGGCCCTGTGTCCGAACCTTCAGCGAGGCCAGCATGTCCGACACTGACAAGGTTTTCGCCGGCTCGATTCCGAAAATCTACGACGAGTATCTCGTCCCGATGATCTTCTCCGTCTACGCAGAGGACATCGCACGGCGCGTCGCCGCCCGCTCTCCGACCATGCTGCTCGAGATCGCCGCAGGCACCGGCGCAGTGACGCGCGCCGTGGCGGCGGCGCTGCCGCGCGGCATCCGCTATGTCGCGACCGATCTCAACGAGCCCATGCTCGCGGTCGCCGCGCAGCGTCAGGCGGATGACGATCGCATCATTTGGCGGCAGGCGGACGCCATGGCCCTGCCCTTTGGCGACGCCGAGTTCGATGTGGTCTGCTGCCAGTTCGGCGCGATGTTCTTTCCGGACCGTGTCAGGGCCTACGGAGAGGTCAAGCGCGTCCTGAAGGGCGATGGCACGTTCGTGTTCAACGTCTGGGACCGCATCGAGGACAATGTGCTGACGCATGAAGCGACGATCGCGCTCGCAAAGCTGTTTCCCGACGACCCGCCGCGCTTCATGGTGCGCACCCCGCACGGCTATTACGACAAGGCCGTCGTCAGAACCGATCTCGAACGTGCCGGCTTCCGCGACATCGCGATCGAGACGCGATCTGAAATCAGCCGCGCGCCCTCGCCCGAATATGTCGCGCTCGCCCTCTGCCAGGGCACGCCGCTGCGCAGCGAGATCGAGGCAAGAGATGCCAGCAAGCTGCAGGCTGCGACCGACCTCGTCGCCGCGGCGATCCGCACGCGTCACGGCGCCGGAGCGGTGGACGGCAAGATCCAGGCTATCGTGATCGAAGCGCGGCCGTAGCTGCTGGAACGGAAGCGCCGCGGCTTCTTCACCTCTCCCGCTTGCGGGAGAGGTCGCGCCGAAGGCGCGGGTGAGGGCTTTCTCCTCTTGGAGATTGTCCCATTGCGGAGAAACCCTCTCCCCGACCCTCTCCCGCAAGCGGGAGAGGGAGCGCACCTCCGTCACCGCAACGATCGGGCTTCAGGTCATGCTCCAGGCCGCGCCGCGACGCGCGGCCCTGCGCACTACCACCAGCTTCGCTGCATCGGCTGCGTCGATTGATAATACTGATACTGGCCACGCTGCCGGCGCGGATTGGCCGGCTGGACGTAGGGATCACGCTGGTAGAAGAAGCCGAAGCCGTTGCCGCCATTGTCCCAGCCGTCATCGCTGGCGATCATGGCAGGCGCGGTCGGCTTGCGGGTGATGAAGCCGCCTTGCGGCTGATCGCTCAGCACCGCGACGAACTCAGTCCGGTAATTGGTCTCGGCGCTCAGCGGCTCGTCCGAGATGATGATCGAGGAGCGCGGCAATGCGGTCGGCCCGATGCGATCCCACACGTCCTGCGGGATGGTGATGCGGTCCAGCGCATTGCGGGCCTCGTCGCCGTTTTCGATCGTCACCACGCTCCAGCGCAGGCCCGTATCGGACTTTGCCATCGCCGTGAAGATATGCGTGCCGAGCGGCTGCTCGGGATTGCGGATCGTGACGGGGACCTCGATGCTGGTGTCGAACACCTCGCCGCCGCCGTCGGGCGCCGGCTTGTGGGTGTTTCGCCGGACATAGAGCTTCTGCGTCGAGCGGCTGATATAGACCGAGACCGGCTCGCCCGCGAGCTTCGCGTCGGTCGCGGCCTTGACGGCTTCGGTCTTTCTGGCCGCAGCGGCCTTCGCGGCGTCCTTCGTCGCGGCCACGGCATCGCGCTTCGGCTGCGCCGCGGCCTTGGCGGCGTCGAGCTGCGTTGCCGCGTCGGCGGCCTTGGTCACCGCCTTCTGCTTCAACTCCTCGGCCTTGGCACGGGCCTGATCGGTCTTTGCGTTCGCGAGCATCTTGTCGGCGAAAGCGAGCTCGGCATCGGCGCGGGCTTTCTGCTGTTCCAGCTTGCGCAGCGCAGCGGGGAGCGAGGCAGCTTCCTTCGCGGCAGCGGAAGCGGCCTTCTTGGCCTCGTCAGCGGTCCTTGTCGCCTCCTCGGCTTCGGCGGAGAGCTTGCCGGCCCGGCTCGGCACGGCGGCGATGGCCTCCGGCTTCGGCACAAACAGAGAGGGGTGAGAGAACTCGGTCGGGACCGAGTCAAACGGCGAGATGATCACGCGCATCCCGATATAGGTCTTGTCGAACAGGTTCTCGGCGAAGCCGAACGGCATGCGCACGCAGCCATGCGAGGCGGCATAGCCGGGCAGCGGTCCGCCATGCAGTGCGATGCCGTTCCAGGTGATGCGCTGCATGTTCGGCATCCAGGCATCGTCATACATGGTGGAGCGGTGGTCCTTGTCCTTCTCGACGATGGCGAAGACGCCGGCCGGCGTCTCGCGTCCCGTCGTCCCGGTGGAGACAGGCGCACGCAGGATCCAGCCGTCGGCGTCGTAAAAAGTGACCTGCTGGCTCTTGATCGAGACGATCGCCATGATCGGCTCGCCGGCCTGGCGCTGTGCCACCGCCTCGGCCGGCTGGCGCGCCTGCTTGGCCGCGCTCGCGGGCGCGACCGCCGCAAGGAGGGCCATGGCCGCCAATGTCACAAGTCCGGGAGGCCCCCGACGCCGCATCGCCTTGGTGGGTTGCGCCGTCGTCAGTCGGTTTTTCATGCCATCCTCGGTCGAAATGCCGGCCCGCTTGGGCCGATCATGTATCAGATTGCGATCATTGAATTAAGAAATCGCAGCCGCCTTACGTTCCGTCTGTGGCGATATTCGGCACGGCCAGGCGACAAATCCCTCATATACGACGGCCCGAGCCGGCGGAAGGTCGGTTGCGGCAGGACTGGTCCGAGTCTGATTGCCCCGCTACTGCGGCAGAATGTCCACCTCTGCCGGCGAAAACACCCTGTCAGACCCCCAGGGCCTTGCGATTGAAGCTCCGCAGGAAACGCAGCGACAGGGTCCGGACATTGGCGACATTGAGGAGCCAGGCCGTCGCTACATAAGCAAGACCGCCGGCGAGGCTGACGATGACGAGCGCCACGAGGCCGGTGCCGCCCGCTTGCGATCGCGCCAGCAGGATCGCCGCCGCCATCGCTGCTGCAGAGACCGCAATCCCGGCGAGACGGCCGAGGTCGAACGGGACGGGGTGGGCGCGGTGCATCAGGACGACGGCGACGAGGAGGCCGATCGCCTCGGTCGCGAGCGTCGCCAGCGCCGCGCCGTAGATGTCGTAGCCGGCGACCAGCACGACCATCAGGACCACGCTGACGAGCAGCGTGAGGAACGATTGCGCCGCCAGCATGAAGGGCCGCTCGGCGAGCTGAAAGCTGATCTGCACGTAGAACTGGTTGGCGATGCCGAAAAAGCGGGCGAGCACCAGCGTCGGCAGCAGCGCCGACACGCCGGCGCGGAAGTCGACGCCGACGAGCGTGCCGGCGACCTGATCCGCCGCCAGCGCGAGCCAGATCGCGACCGGCGTGACGACGACGAGCAGCAGCTCGAGGCTCTCGGTCAGCCGCTCCCGCGTCGTCTCCTTGTTATTCTCGGACAATGACCGGAACACCAGCGGCACGGTCGCCGCGGCGACGCTCGATGCGATCATCACCATAAACTGGCGCGGCAGATCAGCAGCGACGCCGAAGATGCCGGCGGCATCCTTGCCGAGCAGATAAGCGACGATGAGCCGGTCGCAGGCCGAATAGACCGCAACGGAGAGACCGGCCAGCGTCAATGGCAGGCCGTAGCGCGCCAGCTGCATGAACTGGCTGCGCTCGAAGCGAGCGATCTTGGTGCGATCGCCGACGAGATTGAGAATGATTCCAGTGAGCGAGCCCAGGCCGAACGCCGCGAGCAGCCCCAATCCGCCCCAGCCGAGCCAGATGCAGACGAGGCCGAAGCCGACGCTCGACACGCTGCGCACGATCGAGATCATGGCAAACCGGTAGGGTCGCAATTTGGCGCGTTCGAACTCCTGGCCGACATCGACGGCATTGGCCATGATCGCGACGAACATGCTGGCGAGCAGCAACTCGACGCTGAGGTCGCTGCGGAACAGGAACACCAGCGGGGTCGTGGCGCAGAGCACCGCGACGGTGAGCCCAAAGGCGACCATCGCCGTGCCGCGAAAATCCACCTCCGCCGACATCGCCTGATAGCGCGACACCGACAGCTTGATCCAGGCGAAGAAGATCGCGCCCAAAATGCCGGCAAGGCTGATGCCGACCACATAGACGCCATACTCGGCCGGCGTCAGCAGCCGCGTGTAGGCCGTGACCGCGAAGAAACCCACCGCCGCAGGCAGGATGTAGGCGACAAGATAGATCGAGAAATGGCGGTTCAGCATGCGAGCACGGGACCGGCAGCGGTGTTGCGAGTATGGCGGCCGTTCATCAATGGGACCCTGGCCGGGCGAAGGAACTGCGCCGCAGCATCGCGCAAGAGTGTCACATAAGTCTGCAGATCGGGCGGCGAATGGCGCTTCACGGCCGCTTTTGGGCGTTAGCGTTAAATTTGCCCTTCCGCGAACGCCAAGGCGTGAACACGCGGTGAAACCATGCCTGCCGACGGCGAAGATTAACCCAACACGGCAAAACCCCGGCGTCGCGAGGCGCCGCTTGGTACGATGGTGCGTTGGTTCGAAAAGGACGACCGTGACCAGGCTCCACAGACGCGAATTCCTTCTCGGCAGCGCCGCAACGCTTGCGGCGGGCACAACGGCATCCGCGGCGCCGGCGTCGAAGCTTGCGCAGCGCCGCCCGGGTTTCGGCGCCGCGGCGACGCTGTGGGACCTGCAGGCCGATCCCAGGCTCGGCGAAGCCATCAGCACCTATTGCACGCAGGTGGTGCCGGTGCTCGAGCTGAAATGGCCGATGCTGCGGCCGAACGCACACACGTTCAATTTCGAGCGCGCCGACGCGATCCTGGATTTTGCGCGGGAGAACGATCTGACGATGCGCGGCCACGCGCTCGCCTGGTATCACGACATTCCGGACTGGACCAAGCAGCTCAAGGACACCCGCAGCGTCGAGCGCGCCTATGTCGACCACGTCGGCACCGTCGTCTCCTACTACAAGGACAAGCTGACCTCGTGGGACGTCGTCAACGAGCCGATCCCGGACAATCCCCGCAGCCCGAAAGATCGCCGCGACACGTTCTGGACGCAGCATCTGGGGCAAAGCTGGATCCCGCTGGCGTTCCGCACGGCGGCCGCGGCCGATCCTTTCGTCAAGCTCGCGATCAACGAATACGACATCGAGTCGGCGAAGGACTCGTTCATTGCCAAGCGCGCGGCCTATCGCAATTTGATCATGGACCTGCTCGACCAGGGCGTCCCGCTCCACGCCGTCGGACTGCAATCGCATCTGCACGCCGAGCTCGAGATCGACACCCATGGCCTCGCCGAATTCGTCACCGAGCTGCGCTCCTGGGGGCTCGAGGTGCTCGTTACCGAGCTCGACGTCGACGACCAGAAGCTGACGGGAAATCCGGCGCAGCGCGATGCCATCGTTGCCAAGCGCGTCGATGATCTCCTCACGGCGATCTCCACCAGCGGACCGGTGCGCTCGATCCTGACCTGGGGCCTTTCGGATCGCTACAGCTGGATCAACGGCGTCTTTGCGCGAGCCGACAAGCAGCCGAACCGCCCGCTGCCGCTCGACGGCGAGTTCAAGCCGAAGCCGTTCATGGACGTGATCAGCAAATTTACGAAGGACGCCTGACGGCGCCGGATCAGCGCGCCTTCGGCACGACGAGTTCGGCCGCATCATCCATGTGGTCGGGTGCAAGGCTCGGCGCCCGGCGATCGCGCGAGGAGAGGCGAAACACGTCGCGGATGTCATCGACCGAGGTCGAGGAATAGGACTGGATGCAGAGCGCGACCTGCTCGGGGGAAGCTGCGCGCATCATCGCTTCGATCGCCGGACGGTCGAGCGGGGTGTCGTCCCAATGCGAGACCGCGATGCTGTCTTCCGTGACCCGGTGGGTGGCCACATGCGCGGGCGAGTTCGCGACGAAATGGCCGTACATCAGATATTCCGAGAACTTCTTTTTCCGGCACAGCGCCAGAACCCAGTTCAGTCCCGTTGCCGATTTGATTTGCGCGGTCATCGCGCGCGCGGTGCCCTTGTCCCAGACCAGCGCGTTACCGACATAATCGTCGGCCGGGAAGGAGCGGTCCTTGATGCCGAGCAGCTGGTCGACCGTGCGCAGCCACAGCCCGTGCAACGGGTGGTCCGCGCCGATGTCCTTTGGCGTCACGAACAGCGGCGTCTTCTCAGCCCCGGCATATCGGCCGACGTCGAACTCGCGAAAGAACAGATTGTCCGAATCCAGGATGCAGACGCGCTGCTCGGGCGCATTGAGGACGCCGGCGATCTTCAGGATCTGCTGGATGTGCCAGCCATGCACCGGCGAAGACAGCAGCGACAGCCAGACGCGCCGCTTGCTGATGAACTGAAGCGCCGGCGGCAGCGCGAACAGCCATTTCGGCAAGTAGCGCGAGGCCGGAACGATGACCCGATTGTCGGACGCGAAGCGCTCGAACAGCGGCACGTCCTCATCGTTAACGAGAACATAATGCCGCGTGTATCCCGTCAGCCAGGTGTCGATGCTCTCGCTGAGCAGCGAAAAGCGTTCGATATCCTTGGCGTAGCTGGCAGTCAGCAGGGCAACGGAATGCATGGAGCGCGCTCAAATGGCCATCAGGCCGCACTCATAGCCGCACGGCGGGATGCTGCAAACTCACAAACGGAATCAAGGTAAAATGAAACGAAGCGTTAGCCATCGGACGGCAACCCCTGCTCGATACCGCGAAAGCGCAGCGGGGCGAGCGCTGAGGCGCGCTGCCACCAGTCGGCGACGCGGTCGTCGAGCGCGGTCATGCCGCGCCCCTGGCCGGGATAGATCCTGATCTGCTGCACCGCCTTCGCTTCAAACCCCTTGCGCTTACCCTCCCCCTTGCGCGTGATCTTGAGCGCGGCGCCTTCGCGATCCCGCTGGGTCAGCGGCACCAGCAGACGGCCGCGCGGACGAAGCGCCTCGAGCCAGAGCGGATGCGGATGCGAGAAACCGGCATGGATGATGATGACGTCGGCGGATTCGCAGATCTGCTCACGTCCATCGCCATGGACTACCTCGACGTTAGGGTAGGCGTGAAGGAAACTTGCAGCGCGGCGCGCCAGACGCTCGTCACATTCGATGGCCATCACCCTGCCCTTGGGACCGACCATCCTGGACAGCACCGCCGAGAAATAGCCGAGCCCGCATCCGATCTGGACCACGCGATCCCTCTCCTTGATGTCGAGCACATCGATGAAATGCGCCCATAGGCTCGGCAGTCCGGTATCGAGCCTGCGGCGGGCGTCGATCGCGACCAGGACGTTGTCGTAGAGGTGGACGGGATCGGCACTGGGCGTCAGCCGGTAGAGGCGCGCCGCCTCGCTCTTGATGCGCCAGGGTCCCTTTCCCAGAAACTCCTCGCGCGGAACAGCGGCGAGCGCTTCGAGCAGGCGTGGCGAGGTAATCGCCTCGCGCCTCGCAATCGACGCGACGTAACGCGCGCGTGCGGCGGCAAGATCGCTCATGTCACGGAGTGGCCTGTTCGCGGACCGGCGCGTCCGCGCCGAGCTCGTTGACGAGCTGCATCGCCTGCTTCAGGTCCGGCGTGTAAAAGCCCTCGCTGAACTTGGCGACAACGGGCGTGAGCAGGAGACCTGCATGCTCACGCTTGCCGGCATCGAGCGACAGCCGCGCCAGGCTGACGGCGGTGCGAAGCTCCCAGGACAGCGCGCCCTGCTTGCGGGCGATCTCCAGCGACAGGGCGAACAGATCCGCAGCCTCCTGCAATGAGGCGGGATCACCGTCCGACATCGTGATCTCGCCTTGCAGGCGGTAGACCTCGGCGAGATAGGAATGATCGCCGGTGCGTCTCGCGGTCGCGAGCGCACCGTCGAGCGCGCGCAAGGCGGCCTCGCGCATGCCGACCTTGGCATAGGCTTCCGCAAGCAGACAGCGGAACCAGCAGCCGGCGAGCCAGGAATCCATCGCCTCGTATTCGTCGAGGCCGAAGCGCATCTGGCTGAGACCTTCATCCGCCTCGCCGAGCTGGGCCAGCGCCCAACCACGCAGGATCGCGGCCTGCTGCTTCCAATGCAGGAAATTATGCTCGGTGGCGATGATCATGGCGCGGTTGGCGTGGTCGCGCGTCCCTTCGACATCGCGCAGATGCTGGCAGAGATAGGCACCGAACACGAGCGCGAAGGCGAGCGTGAAGGGATGGCGCATCTTCTCGGCGTTCGCGATCGCCTGCTCGCTGTGCTGGCGCGCCGCGTCGGGCCGGCCGAGGAACCACAGGAGGTAGCCGAGATAGGACAGCGAGACGACGCCGGGATCGGTGCCGTGCCGCTCCATCAGATCGGAGTGCAGATCGGGGCTGTAGAGATTGATGCAGCGGTGCAGATGATGCTGCGAGGCGGCGAAGCGCCCGCGATAGAGCATGGTCATCGCGATCGAGCGGTGCGCCTCGATCAGATAGCCGGTCTGCTGCGCCGGCTGCGTCCGTTCGTTCAGCCGCTCGCGCTTGGCGAATTTCAACAGCTCGACGCTGAGATCGTGCGCGCGGGTGAGATCGGCGCGAATGAAATGGCAGACCCACAGGCCGCGGGTGGCGGCAAAGGCCTTTTCGTCGTCGTCGAGCTGCTGGCCGAGCTCCAGCGCGCGGATGTAGTTCTCCTCGACCTCCTGCACCGCATAGCCCTTGGCGGCGATCAGCGCGTTGCCGAGCGCGATGCGCAGCTCGAGCTCGATCTCGTCCGCGCCCTGCATGCGCGCATTGGCCTGCACGACACTGAGGCCCCGGCGCAGATGACCGATCGCCTCCAGATTGGCGCCGCTCCTTGCGGCCTGCTTGCCGGCCTTGAGCCAGAAGCCGGCGGCGCCCTCGCTCTGGCCGGATTCGGTCAGGTGATGGGCCAGCAGCTCCGGTTCCCGCTCGGTCTTCTCCGGATACATCTCGGCGAGCACCTGGGCGATCCGGGAATGCAGCTTGCGCCGCTCGCTGTGCAACAGGCTCGCATGCGCGGCGTTCTGGATCATCACGTGCTTGAAGGAATAGAGCGCGTCCGGCGGATGGCCACGGCGCACGATCAGCCCCGCCTGCTCCAGATGATTGAGCGCGGCCTCGATCTGCTCGGCCGGCGTGTTGGCGACCGCGTGCAACGTCTCATAGGAGAACTCACGGCCGATGGTGGCGCCGATCTGGGCGATCCGCTTGAACGGACCCATGCGGTCCAGCCGCGCCATCAGCGAGTCGGACAGGGTTGCCGGGATCGCAAGCTGCCGCCACGGGCCCGACAGCACGTAGCGGCCATGCCGCTCGGTCAACAGGTTGGATTCGAGGACTGTCTTGGTCAGCTCTTCCAGGAACAGCGGCACGCCGTCGGTCTTGACGATGATCTCCTCGACGACCTCCTTGGGAAGCTCGCGTCCGGCAACGCGTTCCACCAGCATGGTGCGCAACTGCCGGCTCAGGCGGTTCAACACCAGCGTCGTGATGTGCGAATGCGCGTTCCAGCTCGGCTGGAATTCGGATCGTGCGGTGATGATGACCAGGATCGGCCGGTTCTGCACCCGGTCGACCAGAAGATCGATCACCTCGCGCGAGGTCGGGTCGATCCAGTGCAAATCCTCAAACGCGATCACGAGCGGCATCTCGCGCGCAAGGCCGAGGAAGTGGTTGACCAGCGCCGCAACGGTCGCATCCTTCTGCTGCTGCGGCGACAGTTCGAGCGGCGGATAGCGGTCGCCGGTCGGGATCGACAGCAGCGCGGCGAACAGCGGCGTAACCTGCTCGATGTCGCCATGAGCGGCGGCGATCGCAGTCTCCAGGCCCGCCAGCGACAGTGCGGACGGATCATCGCGGTCGAGGCCGAGCGAGAATTTGAGCTGCTCGGCGAACGGATAGAACGCCGTGGACGTGTAATAGGGCGAGCACTGGAACGAGACCTGTCCATGGCGGTCGCCCGAGATCCGATCGAAGATCTCCTGGATGATGCGCGACTTGCCGATGCCGGGCTCGCCGAACTTGACGACGACCTGGCCGTCGCCGTCCTTGGCCTGCTGCCAGCGCCCCATCAGCAGCGCGATCTCCTCCTCACGATTGACGAGTGGGGTCAACCGCGTGCCCATGGCGGCGGCGAAGCGGGTCTCCACCCGCGAGGCGCGCATCACGTGCCAGGCCTGTGTCTTCTCGGAGATGCCCTTCAGATCATGGACGCCGAGGTTGCGGAACTCGAACTTCCCCTTCAGCAGGGACTGCGTCGAGGCGGAGATCACCACGCCGTTGGACGGCGCCAGGCCTTGCAGGCGCGCGGCGAGGTTGACGGTTTCGCCGACTGCGGAGTCGCGTTCTTCGGTGCCCTGCCCGACGAGGTCGCCGACCACGACGAGGCCGGTCGCGATCCCGATGCGGACGGCGGGCGAATGGCTGAGCGCGCCACGCGGCTCGACCGCACGTGCGCTCGACAGCACCCGCACGATCTCGAGCCCGGCGCGCACCGCGCGCTCGGCATCGTCCTCATGCGCGGTCGGATAGCCGAAATAGACAAGAATGCCGTCGCCGACGAAACGAGCGGCAAAACCTTCGTAATGCTTGACCACGCGAACGCAGGTTTCGCGGAAGCTCGCGATCATGTCCCGCACGTCTTCCGGATCGAACTGCACGGAAAGCGAGGTGGAATCCACCATGTCGCAGAACATGGTGGTGAGCTGACGCCGTTCGGCACCGACCTCCGTGCGGGTTTGCGGCCGCACCGTCGTCGCAGGCGCCTGCGCCGTTTCCGCCTGGAACAGCGCCGCCATCGCCCGTTGCAGCCGCTTGCGATCGCCGAGCGGCAATCCGAGCCCGACCAGATCGGATTCGGTCAGGTCACCCATGACATCGAGATCGAGCCGGTGCTGTGCGAAGAGATCGGAGTAATGGCCGAGGCCGATGCCTTCGAGCCAGCGCTTCAGCCCGCCTTCCGCTCCCGTGTCCGGCTCATTCTCCAGCATGGTGATTTCTGCCCGACCCTCATTCCGTCGAAGGGCTTTCAGGGCGCCTCAACCACAGATTTTGGGCCCAAAACTTCACCTCAGACTGGACGCGTTCCCTGACTTCTTGGAAGAATAGCTCAATCGCATCAAAAGGGAACGGAATTGTCGGACGTCACACTCCCAGCCCCGGAGAAATCAAGCGGCACGACGGCCGAAGCGGAGATGTTCGCTTGTATCGGCGGTCTTCTCGATTTCTACGCCCGCAAGACGCCCGCAGTGCCCGCCCTCCTCGCCCCCGGCCGGCCTATCCTCAACTACGGCGCGCTTGGCGAGGTGATGCAGGATCTCGTCCGCACGCTGCGCCGGCTCGGCATAACCCCTGCCGACCGGATTGCAGTTGCGCTGCCCCGCGGCGCCGACAGCGCGTTGGCGCTGATCGCGGTCGCCTCGAGCGGCGCCTGCGTCCCCGTCAATCCCGACCTGACCGCCGATGAGCTGCAACGCTATTTCAGCGAATTGAAGCTGACGGCGCTGGTGACCCGGGCCGACATGAACTCGGCGAGCCGCGACGTCGCCAAGGCGCTCGATATCGTGGTGATCGATTTCGTGCCGGGACCGCAAGACAATCTCGGCGGCTGCAAATTCGTCGGTGCGACAGTCGGGCCGGCGGCGACCGGCGGCGCCTCGCGCGGCGACGACGATGCGTTCATCCTGTTGACGTCGGGCACGGCGGCGCGGCCGAAAATGGTGCCGCTGACACATCGCAATGTGTGCCTGTCCGCCACCAATGCCGGCCGCGTGCTGTCGCTCACATCCCATGATCGCCTGCTCAACGTCCTGCCGCTGTTTCACGCCCATGGCTTGATCTCCGGCCTGCTGACGGCGCTGGCCGCGGGCTCCAGCGTGATCTGCACCGACGGTTTCGACGCACCGTCCTTCTTCGACTGGATGCGGGAGCTGCGGCCGACCTGGTACACCGCCGTGCCGACCATTCATCGCGCATTGCTGACCGCGGCGGAATCCGACCCGGACCGCGCCCGGTCGTCGTCGCTGCGCGTGATCCGCTCGGCCTCTGCCTCTCTCGCGCCCACGATCCTCCAGGGGCTGGAGGCGACATTCGGCGTTCCCGTGCTCGAAACCTACGGCATGACCGAAGCGGCCTCGCAGATCGCGGCCAATCCGTTCGATCTGCGCAAGGTCGGATCGGTCGGGCGCGCCGCGGGTCCCGAGATCGCGATCATGGACGAGACGGGCCGGGCGCTTGCGAGCGGCGAGCGCGGCGAGATCATGCTGCGCGGACCGAACATGAGCCGCGGCTATTACAACGACGAGGCGGCCACACAGGCCGCGTTCCGCGACGGCTGGTTCCGGACCGGCGACCTCGGCTATCTCGACAGCGACGGCTATCTTTTCATCGTCGGGCGCATCAAGGACGTCATCAACCGCGGCGGGCAGAAGATCTCACCTATCGAGGTGGAAGAGGTCCTGCTCAGCCATCCGGCGGTGCTGGAGGCCGGCGTGTTCGCGGTCCCGCACGAGAAGCTCGGCGAGAACGTCGCTGCCGTCGTGGTGCTGCGGCCGCAGGCCGAGGCGACCTCGGAGCAGTTGCGCCAGTTCGCGCGAAAGCGGCTGGCGGCCTACAAGGTGCCGAGCCTGATCCGCAGCGTGGCGGCCCTGCCGAAGGGCGGCAGCGGCAAGGTCAAGCGCAACGCGCTGGCCGAGCTGATCGCCAAGCCGGAGAGCGGCGACGAGGCGCGGCTGCCGCGCAACGCGCTGGAGACCCAGCTCGCCGCGATCTGGGCCGGCCTGTTGGAGCTGCCGCGGGTCAGCGTCGATCAGGACGTCTTCGCGCTCGGCGCGGATTCGCTCGCGGTGACGCAGATGCGCTCGCGGCTGCGCGAACGCTTCAACGTCGACTTCTCGTTCGAGGACATTTTCGATTGCGCCACCGTCGCCGCACTTGCGGCCCGGCTCGAGGCCGCTGCGAACCGTCGCGAGGCGGCACTGCCGGCCTGGCGGCAGACAAGGGAAGCCGAGGCGCCGCTTTCGTTCCAGCAGCAGCGCATGTACGTGCTCTCGCGGCTCGATCCGACGCGCTACAATTACAACGTGGTCGAAGTCGCAGTGCTCAAAGGCCTGGTCGACGTCGCCGCGCTTCAGGCCAGTCTTGCCGCGATCTGCGCGCGTCATGAGGCGTTGCGCTCGGTCATCGTCGAGCGCCAGGGCGAGCCGGCGCAGCTCGTGCTGCAATCGCCGCCGCGGCTCGAGCGGGTCAAGCTCAAACCCTGTCCCGCGGACAAGCGGGCCGCCACGATCAGGCGCGAGGCGCTCAAGCTCGCGCAACACCCTTTCGACCTCGCGCATGAGCCGCCGCTGAAGGTCACGCTGCTGTCGTTCGACAAGACGAGCCATGCGCTGGTGGTCAACGTTCATCACCTCGTCACCGACGGCTGGTCGCAGCGCCTGTTCTGGGAGGAGCTTGCTGCCCATTACGCCGCCGCGCACAGGGGGAGCGTGGCGGCACTCCCTCCGCCGGCTTTCCAATATCGCGACTTTGCACTCTGGCAGCAGAGCTGGGCGCAGACGCCGGCGGCAAAGGACCAGCTCGACTATTGGCGAACCCAGCTCGATGGCGTCACCACGCTGCCGCTGCGGACCGATCGACCAAGGCCCGAGATCTGGAGCGGTCACGGCGCCCGCCACTATCTCGAATTCTCCAGGACGCTGTCGGCCGAGCTGCGCGCGTTGAGCCAGAACCAGGGCGTCACGCCTTTCATGACGCTGCTCGCCGGCTTCCAATGCCTGTTGTTCCGCCACACCGGGCATGAGGACGTCGCGACCGGTTCGCTGATCGCCAACCGCAACCAGATCGAGAGCGAGCGCCTGATCGGGCTGTTCGCCAACACGCTGATCCTGCGCAACGATTTTGGCGGCGACCCCGGCTTCAGCGAGCTGTTGCGGCGGGTCCGCCAGGTCACGCTCGATGCCTATCGCAACCAGGACCTTGCGATCGAGGAGGTGTTGCGCGCGCTGCAGATCGCGCGGCGGAGCGATGGCAATCCGCTGTTCCGGATCATGTTCATCCTCCAGAACGCCTCGATCGAGACAGCGCGCTTTCCGGGCCTGTCGACGCGGCGGTTGGAGATCGATCCGAAAGTCGCGCGCTTCGACATCACGCTTGAGCTGGTCGAGGCCGACGGCCGCTTCACCGGCTTCTTCGAATACGCCACCGATCTGTTCGACGCCGCGACGATCGAGGCCATGGCGGCTCAGTTCAAGTCCCTGCTGAAGGCCGTCATCGCCGATCCGGAACAGCGCATCTCCCGCCTGCCGCTGCTGACCGAGGCCGAACGCCGGCAATTGCTGGCGACAGGCCGGGGCGTGCCGGCCAATTTCACCACGAGCGGCAATTTGAGCGAACGCTTCGACCGCCAGGCCAGGACGACGCCGAACGCGATTGCGGTGGCAGACGGGCGCGCGTCGCTGAGCTATCGCGAACTGGCCCGCCGCAGCCAGGCCATCGCGCGCTTGCTGGCGCGCGAAGGCATCGGGCCTGAGAGCGTCGTGGCCTTGCTTGCGGATCGCGGGCCCGACCTGCTCGCCGCGATGATCGGCGTGCAGCGCGCGGGCGCGGCCTTCCTCAATCTCGATCCCGATCAGCCGCCGGCGCGGCTCACGACCATTCTCGGATCGAGCTGCGCCCGCATGCTGCTGACCGGACGGGCCCGGTCCGCCATGGTCGAGATGCTGCTCGCTCCGCTGGTCGAGCGCATTCCGGTGGCCGAACTCGAAGACACGATCGCGTCGGCATCGAGCAAGCCGGCCCGCGCCGCGCGGCGCGCGGCTTCCAGCCTTGCCTATCTCATCTACACGTCCGGCTCCTCCGGCGCACCGAAAGGCGTCATGATCGAGCAGCGTGGCCTGTCGAACCATCTGGCCTCGCTCATCTCCGAGCTCGGCCTTTGCCCCAAGGACGTGGTCGCGCAAACCGCGCCACAGAGCTTCGTCATCTCGGTCTGGCAGTTCCTGGCGGGACCGATGGTCGGCGCGCGCGTGCATGTCTGCTGCAACGCGGTTGTGCAGGACCCCATCCTGCTGGCGCGGGAGATCGAGCGCGAAGGCATCACGGTGCTCGAGATCGTCCCATCGCTGTTGCGCGTCATCGTCGACCGGATGGACGAGGGACAGATCCGGCGCGCCTTCGCCGGATTGCGGCTGCTGATTTCGACCGGCGAGCCGTTGCCCGTCGATCTGTGCCGGGCCTGGTTCGCCCAGTGCCCCAAGGTGCCGCTGATCAACGCCTATGGCGCTTCGGAATGTTCGGACGACGTCTCGCTACATCGCCTCACCAAAGCGCCGGCGATCACGACCGGCATCGTTCCGATCGGTGCGCCCCTGCCGAACACCCAGCTCTACGTGCTCGACGCCAATCTCCAGCCGCAGCCGGTCGGCGTGACCGGCGAACTCTGCATCGGGGGCGCCGGTGTCGGCCGCGGCTACATCAACGATCCCGCGCAAAGCCGGCAGCGCTTCCTGCCCGATCCGTTCTCGCGCCAGGCAGGCCACCGGCTGTACCGCACCGGCGACCTCGCCCGCCGCCGCGCCGACGGGGCGATCGAATGCCTTGGCCGCGCCGACCATCAGGTCAAGGTCCGCGGCTACCGTATCGAGCTCAAGGAGATCGAGAACGTGCTTGCCGATCATCCAAGCGTGCGGGCCGGCATCGTCGAGCCGCGCCGCGAGGTGAGCGGCGACGTCAGGGTGATCGCCCATATCGTCGCAAGACCCGACAGCCGGAGCAGCGCCAGCGAGCTCCGGGAATTCCTGAAGAGCCGGCTGCCCGGCCACGCCATCCCGTCCGCATTCCTGTTCCTGGATCAGATGCCGCTGAATGCCCATGGCAAGGTCGACCGATCCGCGCTGCTGGCGCCGGCGCAACAGGAAGCCCCCGGACCCGCCGCAGCCATTCCGGCGCGGCGCTTCACCGAAAAGGTGCTCTCCGATATCTGGATCGACCTGCTCAGAGTGGACAGCATTGGTGTCACCGACAACTTCTTCGATCTCGGCGGCCACTCGCTGCTGGCAGGCCAGGCCATGGCGCGCGTGGCCCGGGCGCTCGGAGTGTCGCTGCCGATCAAGACCATCTTCGAGGCGCCGACGATCGAAAGTCTTGCCCGGCGGGTCGACCAGGCCATGGCAGAGACGCCGCGCAAGCCGGCCGCAAGCCTCTCGAGCCTGGCGGCTGCGAGGCTGACCGACAGCGGCGGGCCCGCGCTCTCGATCGCGCAGGACCAGATGCTGCGGATCGAGCAGAACCTGCCGAATCTGCCGCTGTTCAACCTGCCCTTCGCCTTCCGTCTCCGAGGCCCGCTCGATACGACAGCCCTCGCCCAGGCCATCGATGATGTCGTGTTCCGGCACGAATCGCTGCGGACCGCGTTCGGCTGGAACGGCGAGGCGCCCGTCCGCCACGTCGCCGAAGCCGGCACGCCCGGCCGCGTCCTGACCATCGAGACGATCGGCGACGGCCACCCCCACAACAACAAGCGGCGCAGGGCCCTGGAGCTCAGGAAGGTCAATCTCCTGATCGAACAGGAGACCTACGTTCCGATCGACAGCACGCGCGCACCGCTGCTGCGTGCCCGGCTGTTGCGCCTCCACGACGACGATCATGTCCTGCTGCTGACGCTGCATCACGCAATTGTCGATGGCTGGTCGATCGGCGTGCTGTTCGAGGAGGTCTCGAGCCGCTATGCGGCGCTGGCCGGATATCCGTCGGTGCCGCTGCCGAGCCCGCCTCCGGCTTTTTCGGACGTCGCGCGCTGGCAGCGCTGGTGGTGCGGCACCGAGGCCGCCCGCCGCCAGACCGCCGACTGGACCGAGAATTTACGCGGCGCGGCACCCGTCTTCGACGGCAAATCAACCCCCGGCGCGTCCAGCGGGCACCATCCGGTCAATCTCGAGCCTGAGCTGATCGGACGACTCACGACATTCGCCGGCCAGCACAACAGCACGCTGTTCATGGGCCTGCTCACCGGTCTGAAGGCCCTGCTGCTGGCCCGCACCGGCCGGACCGACATCGTGATCGCCACCGCCATGGCCAATCGCGCCCAGCCGGACACCGACCGAATCATCGGCCCGTTCGAGAACACCGTGATCGTGCGCACCAGAATCACGCCCGAGCTGTCGTTCGCTCAAGCGTTGACGCTCGTCCGCCAGAGCGTGCTCGACGCCCATGCGCGGCAGGAGCTGCCGTTCAACCTCCTCGCCGACCATCTGGAGCGGGAGGGGATCGATCCGGCCTCGCTGCTCCAGGTCTATTTCACGCTGCAGAATCCGCTACGCCAGCCGCTCGATCTGCCGGATCTCGCAACGGAATCGATCGGCAACATCACGCGCGAAGGCCAGCCGGTACTGCCGATCGACCAGACCTGGCTGTCGCTGATGCTGAAAGAGCGTCCGACCGGAATCACCGGCTCATGCAATTACAAGCGCCACTTGCTGGACGACGATATGGTCGGCGCGTGGATGAAGGATCTCGCCGCATTATTGGTGGCGGCCGTCGCCCAACCCACCTTGCCGCTCGGCCGATTGCTCGCGCGCATGGCGGCATGACAGGCCGTGCCAATACGGGTTCACTCGCCAAAGCTGTGAATGAGCAAGTTGCATCTTGATTATTTGGCGCCACCGCGCAAGATTATTCCTGCGTTTTGATTTGGACGATTATTTTTCAACCGGGGGAGTTGTTATGGGTTTCATCAAATTTACCAAGGGTACCTCGTTGAGCGACAAGGACCGCAAGGCCCTCCAGAAGCTGCTGGGTGCCGAGAAGAAGAAGCTTCAGTCCGCGCTGAAGGACGTCGACGCCAGCCTTTCGGTGCTGGGCGGCGGGAAGAAAGCCAAGAAGAAGAAGTAAGATTCGTCGGCCGGGACGCCGCACGAATCTTCAGGCTTCACTTTTCGGACATGGGCCGCTCGCGTGTCGAGCTGGGGTCTCGCACAAGCTTGCGCCTGTAAACCGGCCTGCAAATCGACAAGAAATCGCCCGGGTGGATCGCTAGAAGCGATCTGCTTGGATGATTCTTGCTCAGTTGTTTCTTCCGTCGGGACCGGGGAATTTCCCTCGGCCTGACGTTAAAGGCCCAATTGATGGCGCACGACAGAATTGAACTCTTTGTCGGACTGATCGAATCCATCGACGCGCCGGGCGCGGTCGAGACGTGCCGGCGGCTGCTCTCCGTTGACGAACGCCTCCGGGCCGATCGCTTCAAGTTCGAGCGGCATCGACGGCAATATATTTTCGCGCACGCCATGCTGCGCCTGGCGTTGTCGAAGGTTGCCTCCAACGTCGCGCCGTCCGACTGGTCGTTTGGAGCCGGCCGCTACGGGCGGCCGTTTGTCGCAGCGCCCGCGACCTCGACCGCGCTGCATTTCAGCCTGTCTCACGCCGACGGCTGCGTCGCCTGCGTCGTATCGAAGCATGAGACCGTCGGCATCGACGTCGAAACCGTGTCGCGGCGGGGCGCGCCGCTGTCCACCGCGCTTCGCTTCTTTGCGCCGGAGGAGGTCGAAACCCTGCGCGGACTGCCGGAGCCGGCCGCGATCGAGCGCTTCTTCGACTATTGGACGCTCAAGGAGGCCTACCTGAAGGCCAGGGGCTTTGGACTCAATCTGCCGCTCGACGCCTTCGCGATGCAGGTGTCGCGCGAGGCCATCGAGATCCGCTTCAAGCCCGATATCGCCGACGATCCCGACGGCTGGCGCTTCTCGCTGTGCTCGCCGTCGCCCTCGCATCGCCTCGCGATCGCCGACGGCTCGCGCGCGACCGGCGGCCTTCCCATCAGCCGCAATGCCTGGCCGCTCCAGGAAGCCGCTGAATGACGCTCCCGCGGCTGCGCGTCTTTCCAGCAATTTCGCGCAACCGCGATCCCGGGACATATGTCGGCGAGCTGATGCGGGTGGCGCGGTTCGCCGACAGCAACGCTTTCGAAGGCATCCTGCTGTTCGAAGGCAATGACGTGTTCGTCGAGCCCTGGGCGATGGCCCAGCACATCATGGCTGCGACGGCGCGCACGTCGCCGCTGATTGCCGTCAATCCGGTCTACATGCACCCGTTCACCGCGGCGAAATTCGTCTCGTCCCTTGCGCAGCTCCACGGCCGCAAGGTCTATCTCAACATGATCACGGGGACGGCGGTCAGCGACTTGCATGGCCTCGGCGACGACCAGCCTCATGCCGACCGCTATGTCAGGCTCGGCGAATTCGTCGCGCTGATGCGCCAGTTGCTGACAAGCCCGCGGCCGGTGAATTTCGAGGGCAGGTTCTACCGCAGCAGCAATCTGCAGCTGCGCCCGCGCCTGCCGCCGGAGTTGATGCCGGAATTTCTGATCGCGGGCCAATCCGGCGCAGCGCAGCGCGTGGCGAAGGAGACGGGCTGCATCAAGATGCAAATGCTGCCGCCCGATCTCGATCGCGGGCTCGATGCGCCAGGCATGAATTTCGGCATCTTCGCCCGCGAGGGACGCGACGAGGCGCGGCAGGCCGCGAAGCTACGTTTCCGCGACAATCCTGACGATCGCGAGCTGCTCGTGCTCACCATGGAGAACACCGACTCGGTGTGGAAGCGGCACCTCTATGCCGGACAGAACGCCGAGCTTCAGGACAATGGCTACTGGCTGCTGCCGTTCCTGACCTTCCAGGCCGATTGCCCCTATCTCGTCGGCAGCTACGAAGAGATCGGCGCGAAGCTGAAAGCGTTCGCGGCGAAGGGTCTGACCACTGTCATGCTCGACATGGTCGCCGACGAGGCCGAGATGCAGCACGTCTGCAAGGCCCTCGCGGCGAGCGGAATGTTTTAGATACCGCTCTCCATGTCATGGCCGGGCTCGTCCCGGCCATCCACGCCTTGCGGCACGGTGTGAAGAACGAGATGCCCGGGACAAGCCCGGGCATGACGACTTACGCAGAGTGAGGCGAAGAAAAAATCACCTCGCCTCCTCAAATCCCGCCAGCACCGAGGTCAGGTTCGCGCCCAGGATATCCGAGAGATAGCCGCCCTCCTGCACGAACACGGTCGGCAGGCCCATCCTGGCGATGGCCTGGCCGATGCGGCGGAAGCCCGGCGTGGTGACGGCCAATCCCTTCAGCGGATCGTGCTCGGAGGCATCGAGGCCGAGCGCGATGACGAGCGCGCCGGGGACAAAGGATTCGATCGCCTTGCGCGCGACGTCCAGCGACTGCATGTAGCCATCATCGCCAGTGCCGATCGGAAGCGGAATGTTGAGATTGGTGCCGAGGCCCGGCCCTTCGCCGCGCTCATGAGCATAGCCCCACACATAGGGATAGTACGCCACGGGATCGGCATGGATCGAGATCGTGTAGACGTCGGGCCGCGCGTAGAAGATGCCCTGCGTGCCGTTGCCGTGGTGGACGTCGACGTCGAGGATCACGACGCGCTCGTGCTTCTGCCGCAGATGCGCTGCGGCAATCGCGCTGTTGTTGAGGAAGCAGAAGCCACCGGCCATGTCGCGATAGGCGTGATGACCGGGCGGACGGCAGAGCGCATAGGTCGCGTCCTCGCCGTCCATCACCATCTGCGCCGCGGTGACCGCAACGTCGGTCGCGGCACAGGCCGCAGCCCAGGTGCCGGGACCGATCGGCGCCGCGGTGTCGGCGGTGTGCCAGCCGAGCTTGCCGACGATATGGGTCGGATAGGTCGCGGCATGGCGAACGGGGTGGATGTTGCCGATCATCTCCGGGCCGGAATCGCCGAGAGCGGTCCAGGCGTCCCAGGCTTCGCTCAGGAACGATAGATATTCCGGGCTGTGAATGCGTGCGCGCGGCCCCTGCCCGAATGTGGTCGGCTCGACCAGCTGGTGCTTGCCGTCCTTCAATCCCTTGAGCAGGCGGTCGGCGCGCTCCGGCTGCTCGGTGGTGCGCTTAACGACGCCGCGCACCAGGAAGAATTGCGGATCATGGCTGCGGTGCAGTTCGGTATGGACGGCTTTCACTCAAACACTCCGTGCTCGCATGCTATTCAGGGGCGGCAGATGTCTTGATCCCCGTGGCGGCCAGATGCAAGCAAGAACAATGCCGGCTCGACCGCCCTGCGCCGGAAGCAGATCGCCCCAGGGCTCAGCAGCGCCCGCGCTGCAGACAGTGCTCGCGACCTGGCTGATCGGTGCGGAAGGACTCGATGAAGCCGCCCTGGCGCTGGGTGACGAAGACGGTCTTGCCGTCGCTGCCGCCGAAGGCAAGGTTGGTCGGCTCCTTGCCCTTCAGCGCGATCTCCCGCTCGACCGCGCCATTGGGCTTCATCAGCGCAATGGTCCCTTTGAGAATGCGCGCGACGTAGAGACGGCCGGCGATGTCGGTGCGCAAGCCATCGACGGTGTCGGGTTGAAATGTCTTGACCAGCTTTGCGCCCGTTAGCTCGTAGCCGTTGATCGCATAGGACCAGATCTGGCCGCTGCCGGATTCCCCGACATAGAGCGTCTTGCCGTCGGGGCTGAGATCGATGCCGTTGGTGGTGCCCATCGCGCGCGGCGCCGACATCACTTGTCCCTGCACGGTGCCGTCGGCGGCTTTCGCGATCCGCCAGATGTGACCTTCCCTGCCCTTCCAGTTCGGATCGCTCGCATAGATCGTGCCGTCGCGGGCGATCGTGATGTCGTTGGGCTGGTTCATCTCGTCGGAGTGAAACCAGATCGCCGGCTCGGTTGCCCCCTTTGGGATCGCGAAGATGTTGTGCTTCTTGTAATCGGCGATGAACATGGTGCCGTTGCGATCGAAGCGGATGGCGTTGCCGACGCTGCCCTCGGGCAGTGCCGTGAAAGGCTCCGACGCCGCACCGCCCGCACGCAGCCGGCCGATGGTGCCGGGCTTGCCGAAATTGACCACGAACAGATTGCCGTCGAGGTCGGCTGCCGGGCCCTCGATGCCGAAGGTGTATTCGCCGGGAGGCGTCAGTTGCACGCTTTCGAACAGCTTCGTCTGCGCCTGCGCGGACGCGGACGCGACGACGAACAGGACGCTACTGCACAGGCACCAGAAATTCCTGCCGGATGTAATAGCCATCGCCGTCGCTGCACTCGCCATTCAAATAGGGATCGGCCGGCCGGAAGAATCGGCTGAAACCGGGTTTGTCTACAGCGCTGCTTTGTGTCACGACAACGACCTTCCCAGCCGGTATTTCGCCGCATTCCTTGTTGGTCTTGCCGAAGAACTTGCGCTGCGGCGGGCCGGGCTTGATCCGCATCCGTGTGCCCGGGACCATTTTCGCAACAAGCAGGTCCGTTGTGTCGAGCAGGCGCGTGTAACCGGGCTCGGCTTTCGGCAGGCTTTCGCCGCCCGGCGGCATCAGCCTCTCCGATCCGAGGCCGCGCAGGCGCGTGCGCAGCTTGCCGGAAAAGGGATCGCCCGGATAGATCCACCCGTCCTGCGCGAGCATGAAGCGAAGCACCGCCGTGTCCTTCTCGGTCTCCGATTGGCCTTCCTTCAAGCCGAAATCGGAATGGCAGCCGAGGCAGTGCTTCTCGACGAGCCCCTTGCGCAGCGTCGTGAGGCGGCCATTGTTCTGCACATCCCTGGCAACGAACGTCGCGAGCTGGTCGATCATCGCCTGGCTGCGCGTGTCGCAGGGCAACGGCTGAGGCGGATCACCCGCGGCGCGATCGATGCGGATCACGGTCTGGTTCTTGTCCTCGACCAGCCAGATGGCGCCGTCCTCGGCGACCGTCATGCCGACCGGCGCACCTTGCGGCCGCGCGCCGTTGACGCGGTGCCAGCCCGCGATCAACTCGTCGAACGGCGCGGCAGCGACCTCGCCGGCGTCGGTCCGAAAACTGCGCGTCGGCTCGGCCGCGCAGCTGACGTGATAGCGCACCGGCGCCGGGCTCGGCTTGGGGAAACCGTGGTCATCGACGTCGTAGATCAGCAGGCGGCTGCCGGTCGGACGGTAGCCATGCAGGCCGACCAGCAGCTTGCCGTCCAGCTCCGGGAATTTGCCGCCGTGGTAATAGAGCATCGCCAGCGGGGCGCCGTGCGGCGGCATCAATGTGAGCGGCGGCTTGTAGAGCGCATTGGCGGTGCAGAGCGACTTGTAGACTCCGGATTGCAGCACGGTCCTGAATTCGGGGCTCGGCGTCGACAAATCGTAGCAATAGGGCCAGCCGTAATGCCTGCCCTGCTCGATCGCGTTGATCTCCTCGTTCGGCTTGAAGATATCGGGTAGATCGCGGGCGTTCTCGGCCTGCAGGAAAGCGTAGCCGGCGTCGGGGAATTTCGGATGCAGCGCCAGCGCCATCGAGTTGCGCAAGCCGCGCGCATAGACGGTGTGCGGCGGATCGGGATCGCCGGGCTTCAGCGCCGGAAAGACACCGCCCGCAGGCGGGGCGAACAGCCAGATCGAGGCCATGGCGGACGCGCCCTCGGCCGCCGCGCAGGGCTTGGTAATCGGCGCTGGCGTAATGCAGTCGTCGCTGTGCGAGCCGATATTGACGAACAGCCGCCCGCTCCGGTCGAAAGAAAACTGCTTGAGCGGATGCGCGCTTTCCTCGACCCTTGTGCCGTCGGGCAGCGCGATCCGGCGCCCGGGCATGTGGCGGATGATGGTTTCGACCGTGCCGCGCGGATTGTCGGCGAGCGGGTCGAACCGGAAGATCGTCTCGGCGGTCGAAGCGTAGAGCTTCCGGTCCGGACCGATCGCAAGTCCGAACGGATATTCGAGTCCTGCGAGAAGCTCCCTGAACCGCCGCCCTTGCGGCGCGTGCGGATCGAGCAGCAGCAGCCGGCCGTCCGCGTGGCCCCAGCCCCCCATGTCGGCCACCACGAACAGGTCGCTGCCGGGCACCTGGACGATCGCGCGCGGAAACTTGAGGCCATCCGCTTCGCTGGCGACGAGCCCGGCACAAAATCCGGCCTTCATGTCGATCTGGATCCTGGGAAAAGCGAGATCACCGTCGCCGCAGGTATCCGCGCCGATCGCATAGAAGCTGCGGCGAACCGGCTCCGATGACGCCACCGAGGTGAGCCCAAGCAGGGCCGCCAAGACCCCCGCCAAAATCCCTGCACTTGTGCGCAGCCTGCGGCGTTTGCGCTCAACTGTGAAATGGCTCACGGCAGCCCCCCGGACTTCCCGCGAAAACGTCTTCCATGCCGTCCGAATGCAGTCCAGTCGAACATCACTCGCCTGTGATTAAACCTGTAACGATCTTCGTGCCGACCAATATCCGTAGATTCCCTCACCGGGTTCGACCCGAATGTTTCGCGAATGCTTCGGGTGGTATCGCTTTGCCATCCCAATTGCTCCGCCAGGAGGCGCATATGGTCCAGGTCTATTTTCACTGCTCCAACACCGAGGGCACCCTGATCGACCGCTACGGCGCCGCCGTGTCCAATCTCACCGAGGCGCGCGACCGTGCCTCGCAGATCATGCGGTCGATGATCCTGACGCCCAGCAGCGAAGACTGGCGCGACTGGGTGATCCATGTCAGCGACGACGACGGCGAAGAGATTTTCGATCTCCCCTTCACCGCCATGCTCGGCAAGCCGCATTGAGGTGATGCCATGCTGATCGCGTCCCTGAGCCTCCTCCGCCAGCCCCTCAGCTTCGTCGCCGCCAAATGGCAGACGCTGGTCCGGGTTGCCGGCAACCCCTACCGTCCCGAGCTTCACTACATGCGCGGGCCTGGCCCGAAATGGCGCGCCAAGTATCAGGCCAGCCGGCTGAACCGCCCGCTCTGAGGGGCAATCGTCCCGCATCGCTCTCCAAAGGCGTCGAGCCCGGGTTCGTCCCGGGCTTTTTTGTCTTCGGACGCTACCTCCCCGTAAACCTCGCCTTGCGCTTCTCGACGAAGGCATTGCGGCCTTCGACCGCATCCGCGGTCTTCCGGACTTCAGCCTGGAGCTCGATCTCGCGGCGGAATTGCGCCTCGTAGGTCGCGTGCTCGCTCTCCTCCACCAGCAGGCGCGTTGCGACCAAAGCGCGCGTCGGGCCCTCGGCAAGACGGCGCGCCAGCGTCAGCGCTTCGTCCATCAGCTTGGCATCGTCGACGACCTGCCGCACCAGGCCGATCTCCTGGGCGCGCTCGGCCGTCAGCGGCTCGTTCAGCAGCATCAGCTCGAGCGCGCGCTGCCGGCCGATCAGTCGCGGCAGCAGCCAGGTCGAGCCGAGATCCGGCACCAGCGCGATGCGGCTGAACACCTGGATGAAACTCGCCGACCGGGCCGCGACGATCATGTCGCCGGCCATGGCCAGGCTGAAGCCGCCGCCGGCAGCCACCCCGTTGACGGCGACGACGACAGGCACGCGGCACTCGCGCAGGGCCTTGAAGGCCGGCCAGTAGAACCGCATGACGCCGGCCGCGATGTCCTCGCCGAGCGCCTCCGACGCCTTCAAATTCTGTCCTGAGCAAAATCCGCGCCCTGCGCCGGTCAGGATCAAGGCTCGAACCCCCTCGTCCTCGGTCATCTCGCCGATGGCGCCTGCGAGCGCGCCGAGCAGGTCCGGCGTCATCGCGTTCAGGCTTGCCGGCTCGTCGAGCGTCAGGATGCCGACCGCACCCTCCCGCGCCTGTTTCACACCAGCCATGCCGCGCCTCCCTTTCGATGTTCTCGTTGTCGGCAATGTGCCATTGTCCGCGCGCTTCGCCAATCGCGAAGCAAGTCAGCGCAACGAAGCCAGCACAGAACATCAAGCGACATCATGCCTCATCAGTTCAGCCTCAACCAATCCGTCCGCAAGCCCGCCGTCACATCCAAAGGCGGCATCGTCGCCTCGCAATCGCGGCGGGCGGCCGAAGTGGGAGCAGAGGTGCTGGCGGCGGGCGGCGACTGCGTCGACGCGATCGTGGCAACCACCATGGCGCTGAACGTGCTGGAGCCCTGGAATAGCGGCATCGGCGGCGGCGGTGCGATGGTGCTCTACCGTGCCAAGGAAGATCGCACCGAGGTGATCGACTACGGCATGAGCGCGCCGCAGAGCCTGCGCGCTACCGACTATCCGCTCAGCGGCGAGGGCGCCGCCTCTGACCTGTTTCCGTGGCCGCGGGTGAAGGATGATCGCAACATCCATGGCCCCGGCTCGATTGCCGTTCCGGGCGTCGTTGCCGGAATGGAAGAGGCGCATCGCCGCTACGCCAGGATGCCATGGAAGGATCTGGTCGCCCCCGCAGCCAGGCTCGCCGGCGAAGGCCTGCTGGTCGATTGGTGGACCACGGTGACGATCTCGGGCTCGGCCGCCGACCTCAGGCGCTATCCCGCCAGCGCGGCGGCATATTTGAAGAACGGCCTGCCGCCGACCGCGCCATGGGGCATCAAGGCCGAGACGCGACTGCCGCAGGACGCCTTGAAGGCGACACTGTCACATCTCGCCGAGGCCGGACCGCGCGATTTCTACCAGGGTGATCTCGCCAGGAGCATTGCGTCCGACATCAAGGCCGACGGCGGCTCGCTGTCGGTGGAGGACCTTGCCGCATTCCGCGCGCATCTGCGCGAACCGCTGGCGATCCCCTATCGCGGCGGCAAGGTGTTCGCCACACCGGAGCTCACCGCGGGGCCGACGATGGCGCATGCGCTGCGTCTGTTGCAGGAGAGCTGGACGCCCGCAGGCGCGCCCGATGCCGGCGCCTATGTCGAATACGCACTTGCACTGCAAGCCGCCTTCCGCGAGCGGCTCAAGGACATGGGCGATGCCGACGGCAAGCGCTCGCTCGGCGCCGAATATCTGGCGCCGGCCTGCACCACGCATTTCTCGGTGGTCGACCGCCACGGCAACATCGCGGCGGTGACACAGACGCTGCTGTCGTCCTTCGGCTCGCGATATGTGACGCCGCACACCGGCATCACCATGAACAACGGCATCATGTGGTTCGACCCGACGCCGGGCACCACCAATTCTCTGGCTCCCGGCAAGCGCTGCCTTTGCAACTACACGCCCGTCATCGCCGAGACGAAGGATGGCAAGCGCCTCGCCGTCGGCGCCTCCGGCGGACGCCGCATCCTGCCGTCGGTGATGCAGCTCGCATCCTTCGTGATGGATTTCGGCATGGATCTCGATGCGGCCATCCATCAGCCGCGCATCGACGCCAGCGAAGGCGCGATCGTGATCGGAGACGCCCGACTGCCGGACGACGTGCGCAAGACGTTGGCGGCGCGCTTCGACTATGAAGAGAGCCGGGTGCAGACGTTGCCGCAGAAATTCGCCTGCCCGAGCGTCGTCATGCGCGAGGGCGACGTCAATTCCGGCGCTGTCGAGATCTTTCACCCCTGGGCCGACGCGGTCGCGGAAGGTTGAGCGCGAGCATCGCTGCTTCGATTCTGCCAGCGCGCGTTGAGTGCGCGCGCGACTGCGCATCCAGGCGAGCATCACGACTCCTCCACATTCGCAGGGAACTTAGCTGCGCACCGTTCGTTCGTTAAACGGACAAATGCGCTCACCCCCGTGGAGGACATGATGAAGAAACTTGCGCTCGCTGCGTCGCTGGTCATTGCGGCCGGCTTTACATTGACCGGCCCTGTACTAGCCAAGGGCGGCCATGGCGGCGGTCATGGACACGGTCATGGTCATGGGCATTCGATGGGCCATCATCACCATGGCACGCCGCCTGGATGGTCGCGCGGACGCAAGGTCGGCTGGCGCGGTCACGGCTGCCCACCCGGCCTGTGGAAGCAGGGCCGCTGCTGACGCCCAATATCTATCGATGATGCAAGGCGCCGCTCCTCACTGGGCGGCGCCTTCTCACATGCCGAGCCGGTCCCGCACGCGCCCCGCAATCACGGCGGTCGTCACGCCCACCGGCCAGAACGCGTGCATCGGGATCGGCTTGATGCCCGTGATGGGCATGTCGATCTCGGCCTTGGCGCCGCCGATCAGCCGGCGCGCAAGCTGCGCCCCCATCGCGGTCGCGAGCGCAACGCCGCGGCCGTTGCAGCCGAGCGAGATCAGGACGCCCTCGGCGGGCTCATGCACATGCGGGTAGTGGTCGCTCGTGATGGCGAGCCGGCTGTTCCAGCCGTGAGTCCAGGACACGCCTTTGAGCTGCGGCCATAGCCGCTCGGCATAGCGCATGAGATAGGCGACGTCGTTCGGCGACTTGATCCAGCGCATCGGCCCGCGGCCGCCCATCATGAGGCGATTGTGCTGATCGATGCGGTAGTAGACCGTGACGTGGCCGCTCTCGTACAGCACGGAGCGCGTCGGCATGATCGAGCGGGCGACTGCGTCGGAGAGCGGCGCGGTGGCGGCGATCGACGAGAACACCGGCACGATGGTGCGGCGGAGCGCCGGCCAGAGATCGTCGGTGAAGCCGTTGGTCGCGAGCAGGACCTTGTCGGCATGAACCACCGCACGCGGCGTTTCGATGCGCCAACGGCTGCCATCGCGACGGAGCGACAGCGCCGGCGTCTCGCCGAACACTTTCGCGCCAGCCGAGATCGCGGCGCGCGCGAGGCCGCGGGCGTAGCTGAGCGGATGCAGATCGCCGCCGCGGGTGTCCAGCATGGCGCCGATGTAACGGTCGGTGCCGGTCATCTCGCGCAGCTGCTCGCGATTCAGATACGACACCGGCATGCCGCGGCGGATGCATTGCTGCGCGGTCTTCTCGATCGCGGCGGCGCTGGCCTCGTGATAGGCGGCACGCAGCGTGCCGCTCTGCCGCGCCTCGCACGGGATCTGGTAGCGGCGGATCAGGTCGTGGGTGAAGCTCGTGGTGCCGTAGGCGAACGCGATCATGCGGCGGCCGAGTTCGGCCCCGAAGTCCGCCTCGATCTGGTCGGGGTCGTGCTTCAAGCCGGGATTGGTGTGGCCGCCATTGTTGCCCGACGCACCCCAGCCCGGCTCCTGCGCTTCCAGCACCAGCGCCTGGACGCCCTGCTCCGCCAGATGCAGCGCAGTGGAAAGCCCGGTGTAGCCGCCGCCGACGATCGCGACCGAGACAGTCTTGTCGGCATCGAGCGGCGGCGTGGCGACCGGCGCGACGGCGGTGTCGGCATAGAGCGAGGGCGGCAGAGGCAGGCGCGTCATGGCGAAGACCGGTCAGAGCGGATGCAGCACGCGGCGCAAAAAGTCCTGCGTGCGCGGATGCTGGGGTTGATTGAGCAGCGCCTTGGCCGGCCCCTGCTCGACGATGACGCCACCGTCGATGAACAGCACGCGGTCGGCGACATCGCGGGCAAAGCCCATCTCGTGCGTGACGACGACCATGGTCATGCCGTCGTCGGCGAGCTTGCGCATCACGCCGAGCACATCGCCGACGAGCTCGGGATCGAGCGCCGAGGTCGGCTCGTCGAACAGGATCGCCTTGGGCTGCATCGCCAGCGCCCGCGCGATCGCGACGCGCTGCTGCTGGCCGCCGGACAGCTGCGGCGGATGCGCATCAGCCTTCTCGGCGAGCCCGACCTGGGCGAGCAGCGCGCGGCCGCGCTCCAGCGCTTGCGCACGCGGCTCCTTCTTCACATAGAGCGGCCCTTCGATCACGTTCTCCAGCGCGGTGCGATGCGGGAACAGGTTGAAGCGCTGGAACACCATCGAGACCTGGGTGCGGATGTTCACGATCGACGGCGCATCACGATCGACCTTGAGGCCCTCGACGCTGATCTCGCCGCGGTCGTAGCTTTCCAGCCCGTTGATGCAGCGCAGGATGGTGGATTTGCCGGAGCCCGAGGGACCGACGATGCAGACCACCTCGCCCTTCTCGACCGACGCCGTGATGCCCTTGAGCACCTCGACCTTGCCAAAGCTCTTGTGGATGTCGTTCAGCTCGATCATCGCTTGCCGGCCCGCTTCTCGAAGTGACGGACCAGCAGGATCAGCGGAATGCTCATGGTGAGATACATCAGCGCCACCAGCGTGAACACATTGGTGTTCTTGAAGGTCGAGGACGCGATCAGCTTGCCCTGCAGGGCGAGCTCGGCCACCGTGATGGTCGAGGCTTGCGAGGAATCCTTCAGCATCATGATCATGACGTTGCCGTAGGGCGGCAGCACGATGCGCACGGCCTGCGGCAGCACCACGCGGCGCATGGTCAGCCACCAGCCCATGCCGATCGACTGCGCCGCCTCGATCTGCCCCTTGTCGATCGCCTCGATGCCGGCGCGGAAGTTTTCAGCCTGGTAGGCCGAATAGGCGATGCCGAGCCCGAGGATGGCGGCCTGCAAAGCACTGAGCGTGACGCCGAGATCGGGCATCACGAAGTAGAGATAGAACAAGAGCACGATGATCGGGATGCCGCGGATCACGTTGATCAGGCTGGCGCTGAGCATCGACAGCGCCTTGATGCCGGAGACCCGCATCATCGCCCAGATCAGGCCGAGCACCGTCGAGAGCAGCAGCGAGCCAATCGTCACGATGATCGTCAGCGCGACGCCGTTCATCAGGATCGGGAAGAACTCGGCGGCGTCGTGCCAGAAGCCTTTCATCGGCAAGCCTTCATCGAAGAGCCTTCTTCAATCAGCTTCTGTCGATCAGCCTTGTGCCTTCAGGCCCCATTTACCCAGGATCTTGTCGATACTGCCGTTGGCCTTGAGCTTCGCCAGCGAGGCGTTGATCTTGCCGAGCAGCGCGGTCTCGCCCTTGCGCACGCCGATGCCGACCGAGCCGACGGTGACGGGCTTGTAGCCGTCGACGAGACGCACCTCGGGGAATCCGCCCTGCTTCAGATTGTAGGCAAGGATCGGATAGTCGGCGTAGCCGGCCTTGAGGCGGCCGGTGTTCACGTCGCGCAGGATGTCGGGGATGGTGTCGTAGGCTTTCACCTCGGCGAACAGGCCGGTCTTCTTCAGCGCGTCGACGAAGGCGGTGCCGACCTGGGCGCCGACCGTCTCGCCCTTCAGATCGTCCTGCGTGGCATAGGCCTTGGTATCGCCCTTCGGCACCACCAGGCCCTCGCCATAGGTGTAGATCGGATCGGAGAAGTCGACGACCTCCTTGCGCGGCGGCGTGATGAACATTGCGGCGGCAATGATGTCGATCTTGCTCGAGGTCAGCGAGGGGATCAGGGCCGAGAACTGCATCGGCTCGATCTGCACGTTGAAGCCGGCATCCTTGCCGACCTCGGTGATGAGATCGACCATGATGCCCTGGATGGTGTTGGTCTTGGTGTCGAGGAAGGTGAAGGGAATGCCCGTCGGCGTCGAGCCGACCTTCAGCACCTGCTGCGCCGATGCCGGCATGACAATTGCAATCGCGAATGCCGCCATCGCGGCCTGAACAATACGCTTCATCGCATCCCCCTTTGGGTGTGGCCGATGGCGACGCACGCGCATGTCGTGATCAGACGTTGTTCTGATCAGACGTTGCGGGCCGCGCCGTTTCGGCCTACTTTCACCAATATGAAAATTTGGTCACACTTTCGCGGACGATGCAAGTGGTTTTCATGCACATGAAGGAAGCGGTTTGACGTGAGCGGTGGCAAAAGAATGCGCAAACCGGCCGCCGCAAAGCCGGCGAAACAGGCGAAAGCCAAAGCCGTCACCAAGCCGGCCGAGCCCGCGATGGACGTCGCGGTCGGCCGCCGCATCCGCGATCTCAGGCGCATCAGGCAATTCTCCCTGGAGAGCGTCGCAGCGCGCACCGAGCTGTCGATCGGCTTCCTCAGCCAGATCGAGCGCGGCCTGTCATCACCCTCGCTGCGCGTGCTGGCCACCCTCGCCGACGTGCTCGGCGTCGGCATCGCCGCCTTGTTCGGCGCAAGCCCGAACGCCGACGGCGCCTCCGACCAGGTGGTGACACGCGGGCTGCAGCGGCCGGAGTTGAAGCTCTGGCGTACCGGCGTGTCCAAACAATTGCTGAGCCCGGCGAGCGCCGACAACAAGCTCAACCTGTTCCTGGTGCATCTGGAGCCCGGCGGCTCCACCGGCGACGAGCTCTACACGCATGACGGCGAGGAGGCCGGCCTCGTGCTCGAGGGCGAGATGATGCTGACGGTGGACAATGAGACCTGGTCGCTGAAGACCGGCGACAGCTTTCGGTTCGCCAGCCGCAGGCCGCACCGGTTTTCCAATCCCGCCGAGGACGCGAAGGCCGTGGTGCTGTGGGTGAATTGCGTGACGGGGGCGGGGTAGTTTCGCCGCACGCCATCTGCTGGCATGATGTGGAGGCATTCTACGCGAAGGGCCACGTCGATGGATGACCTCATCATCGCTGCGATACGGCGGCGGCTGAAGACAAAGGCCACCGATCTGGGCCGGCCTCCGCGCGCCGGACTGATCCCCGGCAAGGCCGGCGATATGGCCTCCGACGAACGGCATCTTCGTTTCCGGCTGCCGCCCCTCCTGAGGCGAATATATGCCGATATCGGCAACGGAGGTTTTGGCCCCGGATACGGACTCATCGGACTGACGAACGGCGTTCCCGACGATACCGGCAAGACGGCCGTTGAGATCTACGAGATGCTCCGGAGCGCCTCAGAGCTGGCTTGGCCGGATGGCCTTCTGCCGATCTGCCATTGGGGATGCGCCATCTACTCCTGTGTCGATTGCCTCGACCCGGATTTCCGGATGCGGATATTCGATCCCAACGGTCACGATGGCGATGACTGGACCGACGCATTCTTCGAGGAGTCCCTCAGCTTCGAAGACTGGATCACATCGTGGGCATCTGGCGTCAATCTATGGGATGCCATGTACGGTGATGATGGCCATATCGCCCGGATCATGTCCGCACGTCGCGCGCGGCATTGACGCGCGGGTCGCGAACTCATCCCGTCATCAGTCGGGGCGCATAAAGCGGCCATCTCAGCAGCAACGGCTCTGCCATTGCGACGAGGGTGACGGTGATGGATTTGGACGCGCGCTGCCTCCGCACTGTCATTGCGAGGAGCCCTTGCGACGAAGCAATCCAGACTGCCTCCGTGGAGGGATCCTGGATTGCTTCGCTGCGCTCGCAATGACGGACTGAGAGGGTCTACCCGAACCGGTGATTATACCGGTCCACTGTCAGCGCAGTCACGTCGATGTCCGGCTTCTTGCCCGACAGCATGTCGGCGAGCACGCGGCCCGAGCCGCAGGACATGGTCCAGCCGAGCGTGCCATGGCCGGTGTTGAGGTGGAGGTTGGCGTATTGGGTCGGGCCAATCACGGGCGGACCGTCCGGCGTCATCGGGCGCAGGCCGCTCCAGAACGTCGCCTTGTCGAGATCGCCGCCGTGCGGAAACAAATCGGTCAGCGAATGATCGAGCGTGGCGCGGCGCGCATCGTAGAGCTTGTCCGAATAGCCCGAGATTTCGGCGGTGCCGCCGACGCGGATGCGATTCCCCAAGCGCGTGATCGCGACCTTGTAGCTTTCGTCCATCACGGTGGATTCCGGCGCGCCCGAGGCGTCCTTGATCGGCACCGTGATCGAATAGCCCTTCACCGGATAGACCGGCAACGAAATGCCGAGCGGGGCTGCGAGCCGCGACGAATAGCTGCCGAGCGCGAGCACGTAAGCGTCGGCCTGCAACATCCCGGCACTGGTCGCGACACCGCTGACGCGCGCGCCCTCGGTGACGATGCGGTCGATCGAGGTGTTGAACATGAAGCGCACGCCGAGCGCCTGGGCGTGCCTGGCCAGCGCCTGCGTGAACATGTGGCAGTCGCCGGTCTCGTCCTGCGGCAGACGAAGCCCGCCGACGAATTTCTCCTTCACGCCAGCGAGCGCCGGCTCGACCGCGATGCAGCCCTCGCGGCTCAGCACCTCGAAGGGCACGCCATATTGCTTGAGCACGGCGATGTCCTCGGCCGTGCCGTCGAGCTGCGCCTGGTAGCGGAACAGCTGCAGCGTGCCTTGCGAGCGCTCGTCATACTGAATGCCGATATCGCGGCGCAGATCGCGCAGGGAATCGCGGCTGTATTCCGCGATCGGGATCATCCGGCTCTTGTTGACGGCGTAACGCGCGCTGGTGCAGTTGCGCAGCATCTTCAGCAGCCAGACCCACATGACGGGATCGAGCTTCGGCCGGATCACCAGTGGGCCGTGCTTCATCAGAAGCCACTTCACCGCCTTCACCGGCACGCCGGGGCCGGCCCAGGGCGAGGAATAGCCGGGCGAGACCTCGCCGGCATTGGCGAAGGAGGTCTCCAGCGCCGGCTCGGGTTGACGGTCGACGACCGTCACCTCGTGGCCGGCACGTGCGAGGTAGTAGGCAGAGGTGACACCGATGACACCGCTGCCGAGGATCAAGACTTTCACGCTTCGTCAAACTCCCGCGGCATCACGCTCGCCGCTGCAAGGATACAACTCGCAACGGCGAGAGCAATTATCAGGCCACCCGCTTGATGGCGTCGCCGAGAATCGAGACGATGTCGTCGATGTGGCTCTTCTCGACGATCAACGGCGGCGACAGCGCGAAGGAGTCGCCGCTCATGCGGAAGTACAGCCCGCGATTGAAGCAGTCGACCATGACGTCGTAGCCACGCGCACCGACCGCACCATCGCGCGGCGACAGCTCCACCGCGCCCATCAGGCCGCAATTGCGGATGTCGATGACGTTCGGCAGCCCCTTCAGCGAATGTAGCGCATCGCGCCAATATTCGGCGATCGAGGCACCGCGCGTCAGCAGGCCCTCGTCTTTGTAGATGTCGAGCGTCGCGATACCCGCGGCGCAGGCGGTCGGATGCGCGGAGTAAGTGTAGCCGTGGAACAGCTCCATCACATTCTCCGGACCGATCATCATGGCGTCGTGCACCTTGCGGTGCGCGAACACCGCGCCGCAGGGAATGGTGCCGTTGGTGATGCCCTTGGCCGTCGTCATCAGGTCAGGCGTGACGCCGAAGAAATTGGCGGCGAACGGCGTGCCGAGGCGGCCGAAGCCGGTGATGACCTCGTCGAAGATCAAGAGGATGCCATGCTTGTCGCAGATCTCGCGCAGGCGCTGCAGATAGCCCTTCGGCGGCGGCAGCACCGCGGTCGAGCCCGGCACCGGCTCGACGATGACGGCGGCGATGGTTTCGGCGCCATGCAAGGCGACCAGACGCTCGAGATCGTCGGCGAGCTCGGCGCCATGCTCCGGCTGATCCTTGGCGAAGGCATTACGGGTGAGGTCGTGGGTGTGGCGGATGTGATCGACGCCCGGCAGCAGGGTGGCGAAGGCGCGTCGGTTCGCGACCATGCCGCCGACCGAGGTGCCGCCGAAGCCGACGCCGTGATAGCCGCGCTCACGGCCGATCAGCCGGGTGCGGCTGGCTTGGCCGTTGGCGCGGTGATAGGCCAGCGCGATCTTCAGCGCGGTGTCGACCGACTCGGAGCCGGAATTGGTGAAGAAGATGCGGTCGAGGCCCTTCGGCGCGATCTCGGCCAGACGCTCGGCGAAGTCGAACGCAAGCGGATGGCCCATCTGAAACGACGGCGCGAAGTCCAGCGTCATCAGCTGGCGCTCGACCGCGGCGGCGATCTGCTTGCGGCCGTGGCCGGCATTGACGCACCACAGGCCGGCGGAGCCGTCGATCACCTTGCGGCCATCGACCGTGGTGTAGTGCATGCCCTCGGCCGAGGAGAACAGGCGCGGCGCCTTCTTGAATTGCCGGTTGGCCGTGAACGGCATCCAGAACGAGTCGGTCTTGATAGTGTTCGGAATCTGATGAAGGGTCACGGCCGCGCTCCTTTGCTGACCCGCTAGCAGAGGCACGGCTTGGAATGCGCAACAAGTCCTTTTCTGCTCAGCCGCAACCCATTGATTTGTCTGGGGCTGCTGGTCCATATTTGCGCGATCCGCAACACCAGCAACACGGGACTTGGGCATGAGCGTCGACATCGGTGGACGACTGCGATTCATCCGGGCGCGCCACAAGCTGTCGCAGCGGGAACTCGCCAAGCGCGCCGGGGTCACCAATTCGACGATCTCGCTGATCGAGTCCAACCAGATGAACCCCTCCGTCGGGGCGCTCAAGCGCATCCTCGACGGCATCCCGATGGGGCTCGCCGAGTTCTTCGCGCTGGAGCCGGAGTTAAGGCGCAAGATCTTCTACCGCGCCGAGGAGCTGACCGAGGTCGGCAAGAAGCCGATCTCGTTCCGGCAGGTCGGCGACAATCTGTTCGGCCGTAGCCTGCAGATCCTGAAGGAGCGCTACGAGCCCGGCAGCGACACCGGCCGCGTCCACCTCGTCCATGAGGGCGAGGAAGGCGGCATCGTGATCTCGGGCAAGCTCGAGGTCACGGTCGAGGACGAGCGGCGCGTCCTCAATCCGGGCGACGCCTATTATTTCGAGAGCCGCCGTCCGCACCGCTTCCGCTGCGTCGGCGGCAAGCCCTGCGAAGTGATCTCGGCCTGCACGCCACCGACGTTCTGAGCGCGATCGGCCGCCCACCGCATATCCTGCGCAGACACCGATAGATTACGGAGCTTGAGCCATCTCAATTTCCGCAACGGCCAGGCGCGATATATTACGAAACGTAGCCGAGCAGCCTGGATTAGAGGTGCTGAGGTTATGGCCCCGGACTCCTAGGCTCTCCGGGGCCGCTTCGTAGACGGAGCTCGCGCATGAAGACCACCCCAGCCAATGTCCAAGCTGAAGCCGTGCTCAGCGTACCTCTGCGTGATGCGGACAAGCTCCACTCGCGCGAGCTGCGCAAGGCGATCGCCGAATATATCGAGCAGCAGCGAGAAGCGGTGAAGGCGCTCCGCAGGAAGCTGAACTGACCGGATCGGCGCGACGGCACGGCCTCGACCGCTCGGCTGCTTCCGGCGCGGGCCTCTGCCGACATCGACAATTTTTCGGGCTCGATCCGCTAGAGCGGAGATGTCTTTAGGTTGAATCGATGGCCGCGGGTCTTTCACCTCTCCCGCTTGCTGGAGAGGTCGCGCCAAAGGCGCGGGTGAGGGCTTTCTCCTCTAGGGGAATTGTCCCATTGCGGAAGCACCCTCTCCCCGGCCCTCTCCCGCAAGCGGGAGAGGGAGCGCACCTCCGTCGTCGCGACGATCGAGCTTCAACCTTTCAAGACTGCGTCAGCAACTCCTCGATCTTGATCGGAAACTTGCGGACGCGCACGCCGGTCGCGTGCCAAACCGCGTTGGCGACCGCGCCGGCGCTGCCGGTGATGCCGATCTCGCCGACGCCCTTGATGCCGAGCGCGTTGACGTGCGGGTCGTGCTCATCGACCGTGATCACGTCGAGCGGCGGCACGTCGGCATTCACGGGGACGTGGTACTCGCCGAGATTGGCGTTCATGATCCGCCCGGTCCGGCGATCGGTGATCGCCTCCTCGTGCAGCGCGAAGGACAGGCCCCAGATCATGCCGCCGAACAGCTGGCTCTGCACCATCCGCGGATTGACGATGCGCCCGGCCGCGAATGCGCCGACCATGCGGCTGACACGGACTTGGCCGAGTTCGGGATCGACCTTCACCTCCGCGAACACCGCCCCGTGCGCGTGCATCGCATATTCCTCCATCGCCGCCGGGTTCGGCGCGCCGGTGCCGCGGGCCTCGACTTCAGCGACGCCGGCGCGCGCGAGGATCTCGGCATAGCTCTCGCCGCGGCTCTCGTCGTCGCGCCGGACCAACCGGCCGCCGCGTGCGATCACGCCGGCATTGCCGGCGCCGAACAGCGGCGAGCGCTCGTCACCCGTCGCAAGCTCGGCGAGCTTCGCAATCACGGCCGCGCCGGCGCTGTGGATCGCCGCACCAGCGGTTGCCGTGTGCGCCGAGCCGCCAGCAATGCCGGCATCGGGCAGATCGGACGTGCCGGCCTTGAATTCGACGCGGTCGATATCGAGCCCGAGCTCGTCGGCTGCGATCTGCGCCAGCGCGGTCCAGGCGCCCTGCCCCATATCGTGTGCGCCGATCTCCATCACGCCCGAGCCGTCGCGGCGGATCGCCGCGCGGGCTTCGGCCTGGAACATCAGCGCCGGGAAGGTCGCGGTGCCCATGCCCCAGCCGACCAGAAGTCCGGCATCATCGCGCATCTGTCGCGGCTGGAGCGAGCGCTTCGCCCAGCCGAAACGCGCCGCGCCCTGATCGTAGCAGGCACGCAGCGCTTTCGAGGAGAACGGTTTTCCCGTGATCGGCTCGACCTCGGCATAGTTCTTCAGACGGAAGGCGAGCGGATCCATGCCGCAGGCCCAGGCCATTTCGTCGATCGCACTCTCCAGCGCGATCGAGCCTGTCGCCTCGCCGGGCGCCCGCATGAACAGCGGCGTTCCCGTGTTGACGCGCACGGCATCGTGCGAGCTGCGGATCGCGGGGGCCGCATAGAGCGTGTGCGAGGCGTCGGCCGCGGGCTCGTAAAAGTCGTCGAACGTGCTCGACACGGTGCGCGCATGGTGATCGAGCGCGGTCAGGCGTCCCTCGCCATCGGTGCCGAGGCGCAGGCGCTGCCGCGTCGGCGCGCGATGGCCGACCGGGCCGTACATCTGCTCACGGCGCAGCACGAGCTTGATCGGCCTGCCCACCAGCTTCGTCGCCATGATGCCGAGCACAGGCGGGCCGCCCATGAGGCCCTTGGAGCCGAAGCCGCCGCCGAGGAAAGGACTGCGGATGTGGATTTTGTCGTGCGCGATGCCGAACAGCTCGGCGATGCGCGCCAGCGACAGCTTCAAACCCTGGGTCGGCATGTCCACGGAGAGGCTGTCGCCGTCCCATTGAACCACGATCGCATGCGGCTCCATCGCGTTGTGATATTGCGGCGGCGTCTCGTAAGTCGCGTCAATCTGCTTTTCGGCCAAGGCAAGACCCGCCTCGACATCGCCGCGGTGATTTTCGGTGGGATTGCCGACGCCAACGACGGGCGGCACGAAGCTCTCGCCGGCATCGAGCCCGACCAGCGGGGGCAGCGTCTCGTAGCGCGGCGCCAGCAGCGCCGCGCCTTCCGTCGCGGCTTCAAGCGTTTCCGCGATCACGACCGCGATGGGCTGGTTGGCATAACGCACTTCGTTGCTGTGCAACGCCTCCATCCGGAACACGAACGGATTGGTCTTGATCTCCGGATCGATCGCGAGCTGCGGCTTGTGCTCGGGCGTCATGACGTCGACGACGCCGGGATGCCGCTTGGCGGCGGCGACATCGAGGAAGGTCACGCGGCCATGGGCGATGCTGGATACGGCGATCACCGCGAACAGCATACCGGGCGGATGATTGTCGGCGGCATAAGTCGCCTGCCCCGTGACCTTGAGAAAGCCGTCGCGGCGGGTCAGCGGCTGGCCGATGTTCGAGCCGTGGCGCAGATGGGCGGGTGCGCTGGTAAGATTGAGCTCAGGCATGGATGGCTCCGGAGGTCGAGGCAAAGGGAGAGGCCGGCAGCGCCGGCAGACGCGCGGGCGTGCCCGCGGCGGCAAGTCGCAGTGCGCGCACGACGATGCGGCGCGCGAGCTCGATCTTGAAGGCGTTGTCGCCGGACGGTTTTGCGTCGGCGAGCGCGCGCCAGGCGGCTTCCTGGAAGGCGTCGGTCGTCGGCGCGACACCCTTCAGCACATCCTCCGCGGCGCGGGCGCGCCAGGGCTTTGCCGCAACGCCGCCGAGCGCAAGCCGCGCCTCCGCGATCTTGCCGTTCTCGATCCGCAATGCCGCAGCCGCCGAAACGACTGCAAAGGCATAGGAGGTGCGCTCGCGGACCTTGAGATAGCGCGCATGCGCCGCAAAGCCGCGTGCCGTCGGCGGCAGCCGCACCGCGACGATGAGATCGCCGGGCTCGAGCACGGACTCGCGCTCCGGCGTGTTGCCGGGCAGGCGATGCAACGCGTCGAGCGCGATCTCGCGACGGCCGCCCTTGCCCTCGATCTCGACCACGGCATCGAGCGCGACCAGCGGCACGCAGAAATCCGAGGGGTGCGTGGCAATGCAGCTCTCGCTCCAGCCGAGCACGGCGTGGCCGCGGTTTTCGCCGTCACGGGCATCGCAGCCGCTGCCGGCCTCGCGCTTGTTGCAGCGGCTGGCGGTGTCGTAAAAATATGCGCAACGCGTCCGTTGCAGCAGATTGCCGCCAACCGTCGCGGCATTGCGCAATTGCGCGGACGCGCCGGAGAGCAGCGCCTCGGCGACAGCGGGATAAGTCGTTGCAAATGTCGGGTCATGCGCGAGATCGGCATTGCTCACCAGCGCGCCGATACGCAAGCTACCGTCAGCGAGCGTCTCGATGGCATCGAGCCCGTCGAGATGGGTCACATCGACCAGGCGATCCGGACGGCTGATATTGCCCTTCATCAGGTCGAGCAGATTGGTGCCGGCGGCGAGATAGACGGCGCCCGGCTGGGCCGCAGCGGCGACGGCCTCGGTGACCGTGGCGGGCCTGACGTAATCGAACGGTTTCATGCCGAGCGCCTCTGGTTGGTTTCGTCCATCTGTCCTTGCGCGTCGAGCACGGCATCGACGATGCCGGCATAGGCGCCGCAGCGGCACAGATTGCCGCTCATGCATTCACGGATGCGCTCGGGGTCGTTGCCGGCCTGCGCTTCCTGGATCATGCCGATCGCACTCATGATCTGTCCGGGCGTGCAGAATCCGCATTGGAAGCCGTCGTGCGCGATGAAGGCGGCCTGCACCGGATGCAGCTGGTCGCCGCGCGCGACGCCCTCGATGGTGAGGATGTCGGCGCCGTCATGGCTGATGGCGAGCGCGAGGCAGGAATTGATGCGCTTGCCGTCGACCAGAATGGTGCAGGCGCCGCACTGGCCGCGGTCGCATCCCTTCTTGGTTCCGGTGAGATGGAGGCGCTCACGCAGGAGATCGAGCAGCGTGACGCGCGGATCGTCGAGGACGAAATCGCGCCGCGCACCGTTCACGGTGAGGCTGATGGAGTGGTTCATACAAGGCTCCGATCAGATTTGGACATGAGTCATCGTGCAGCGCGCCACCGCCGTGGCCGCTGTCGATAGGCGCCGACCGGGCGGAAGCCGCCCGGCAGCCAGGCGAAGATACGGAGGCACCCTCCGCTTAACAAGGGCCGCCGAAAAATATTTGGAATTCGTCAAAAGCCCGTGCGTCGACAACGCGATGCAGCCCTGCGGGGGTCCGACAAGGGTTCAATCTAACCAATTCGTGATCTACATTGGCCGCATGGACGACCACACCGACCAGATTCGAAAGCCCCGTGCCGACGCCGTGCGCAATCGCGAGCGCGTGCTCGAGGCGGCGAAAGCGGTGTTCAGTGCCGGTGGCCCGGAGGCGAGCCTCGAGGCGGTGGCGAAACGTGCCGGCGTCGGCATCGGCACGCTCTATCGGCATTTTCCGACGCGCGAGGATCTGTTCGAGGCGGTGTACCGGCGCGAGGTCGAACAGCTCAGCGAGCTCGCCGAACATTTGCGTGCCGCCAAGGACCCGGTCGACGCGCTGCGCCGCTGGCTTCGCTCAGGCGTCGAATTCGTCGCCACCAAAAAGGGGATGGTAGCAGCCCTGGCGCTTGCGGTGCAAAGCGGGTCCGAGTTGCACGCCTTCTCGTTCGACCGCCTGACCAAGGCGACCGGCTCGCTGCTCGACCGCGCAGTTTCGGCCGGCGAGTTGCGCGCCGACATCGGTCCCGAGGACCTGCTGCGCGCGTTCTTCGGCATGTGCTACATCCACGACCAGCCGGGCTGGCAGTCAACCGCGCTGCGGCTCCTCGACGTGTTCGTCGACGGCCTGCGGGTGCAGCCGGCGGGCAAAGCAAAGGCAGGGACCAGCAAAGCGCGCGCCGCCAGGCCCGCCAGACCCGCGGTGAAACGCAAGCGATAGCGCCGCCGTATCTCCCTGAGGTCATGCTAGGATCAGCATGCCGAGATTTCAACGCGGAGCCTGTCATGCGCATTGCCGCCGTGCTCGTCGCTATCAGCCTTGTCTTCAGCTCGACCGCAGCCCTCGCCGACGATGTTGCCACAGCGCAGGGCGTTATCCGCGCCCAGGAGCAGGCCTTGGTCCGCGGCGATGCGGCCGCCGCCTATTCCCACGCCGCGCCGGCGATCAAGCAGATCTTCCCCGCGCCCGACATCTTCATGTCGATGGTGCAGAACGGTTACGCGCCGATCTATCGCCACAAGAGTTTTGACTTCGGCGAGAGCAAGAGCGAGGGCAGCTGGATCTCCCAGCGCGTTCATATCATCGACGCCAATGGCGAAGCGTGGGAAGCGCTCTACACGCTCGAGCAGCAGGCGGACGGCAGCTACAAGATCACCGGCTGCTCGCTGCTGAAGGCGGGACAGTCGGTCTAGGTCGCAAGGCCCGGCCCGGTCTTGACCGAGCGCATCCGCGAGCGGACCAAGAGCAGCACGACGATGCTGATGTTGACCGCATTCCAGGCGACGCCGTTGGTGAACGCTGCAGCATACGAGCCTGTGGCGTCGAAGATGACCCCCGACACCCAGCCACCGAAGGACATGCCGAACACCGAGGCGAAGATCACGATGCCGACGCGCGTCGCCGCCTCGCTCGCCGGCATCGCCTCGCGCACGATGATGGCATAGCTCGGCACGATGCCGCCCTGGAACAGGCCGAACATCGCGGAGATCAAATAGAGCGAGGTGAGGCTGTCGAAGAACAGATAGAAAACCAGCGCAAAGCCCTGCGCCAGCGATCCCACCAGCAGCGTGCGGATGCCGCCGATCTTGTCGGCGAGATAACCGGAGCCGATCCGGCTGATGATGCCGCAGCCCATCATCAAGGACAGCATCTCGGCGCCGCGCGCCACGCCGTAGCCGAGATCCCCGCAATAGGCGACGATATGCACCTGCGGCATCGCCATGGCGACGCAGCAAGAGATGCTGGCGATCGAGAGCAGCACCGTCAGCGTGTTGGTCGACAGCTTGAGATCGACGCGGGGCGGCGGCGCGTTGGCGTGATCGCGAACGTGGTCGTCACCCATCTGCGCGCGCAGCACGAGGACCAGGAGCGCCATCGTGCTGGCGCAGACGATGCCGATGCCGATATGGGTGTAGCGCCAGCCGATTTCCTGCGTGCCCCAGTTCACAATCGGCGGCCACATCGTGCCGGCGACGTAGTTGCCGCTGGCGACGATGGTCACGGCGAGGCCGCGATAGCGCTCGAACCAGTGCGAGGCTTCCGCCATCAGCGGCGCGAAGGTCGCCGACGTGCCGAGCCCAATCAGGAAATAGGCGGCGACGAACTGCCAGAGCTGGCCCGACAGACCTGCGAGCACATTGGCGACGCCGAGGAACGCGATGCTGATCGCCATCGCGAGCACGATGCCGAAGCGATCGGTGATTTTGCCGGCGATCACGCCGCCGAGCCCGAAGCCGAACATCATCAGCGTGAAGGCGAGCGACACCGCACCGCGCGTGGCACCGAATTCGGTCTGCACCACGGGAATCACGACCACGACCGCCCACATGCCGACGGCCCCGATCGAGCCGATCAAAAGGGCAAGGACGAGCCGCACCCAGGCCTGACGGGAATCAGGGGTGAAGGAATCCGGTGTTTGTCCTGAGCGATTTGGCGCGAGCACGGCGCAGACCATGACCCGCGGATTATCGCGTGGTCAACCATTGTGCCGCGATATTGGGCATGCGCGGTGCACTGCGGTAATAAGCTCTTGGCGAATGCGTCTTTTATCATTAGTTTGCAACAAGCGCGTGCAACATTGCCGCGCGGAACACATGTCGGCCGGATGTTGCTGCGATTGACACGATCGATGCGGATCAGGGTGGGGCGGATCATCGCCCTTGCCTATCTGTTCTGCGTGCTCGCGCCGGCGGCAAGCCTCGCCTGGGGCAGCGGTCCGGCGCCGTGTCTCGACGAATCCGCGCTGACGGATCCGATGCCGCTGCATCACCAGATGGCGGCGGCTCACACGCATGACGGCGCGTTGCACGACCATGCACACGTCAATCAGCAGACCGCCGGGCAGGACGCGCCCGCGCCGCATCATCATGGCGGCAAGGGAACCGTCGGTCCGTGTTGCGCAATGATGTGCCTGGGCGCGTTGCCGGCTGATCTTCCGACCGTCGCCAAGCCGCTTCTGCCCATCTCCGCCTGTGCGCCCGAGATCGTGGCCAGCCTCCACAGCACGGCGCCGCCCCTGCACTACCGCCCACCCATCGCCTGATCTGACACGACGATTTTAGGCTGTTGCGCGCCTTTGCGTGCACGGACCTGTGGTCTTTCAGATCAGGGATAAATCATGCTTACGCTTTCCGGGGCGGAGTCCGCCGCATCACCTGCGGTGCGTGGACGACACTTTCGATTCCATTGGCCGCTGCTGGCCGCAACTGCGCTGGCGCTGTCCGGCTGCATGCCGGCGACCACGCAGGTCGCGGCCGCCGATCCCGCTGATCCCGCGGCGAAGGTCGCGCCTGTCGGCTATCGGTCGACCATCTCGCCCTACACCAACCTGCGGCCTGCGGCGCCGGCCCCGTGGCGCGGCCGCAACGACGCGGTGACGCCGCAGCCGAAGCAAGACCGGTAGGAGCGCGCCATGACACGCCATTTTGCGCGAGGCCTGCTCGTGCTCACTGCGTTCAGCGTCTCCGGCTGCGCCGCGTTCTCGCCCGACAGCGGCATGAACGCGGTCTCGGATCTGACGAGCCAGACCATCAACAAGGACGTCGCCTTCGTGCGGACGGCTGAGGGCGCCGGCACGGTCGATGCGCGCGTTCGTCAACTGCTGGCACGAACGCTCAGCGTCGACGCTGCCGTGCAGATCGCGCTGCTCAACAACAAGGGACTGCAGGCCGCCTATAACGAGCTGGCGCTGGCCGAGACCGATCTGGTCGAGCAGAGCCTGCCGCCCAATCCGGTGTTCTCGATCTCGCGAATCACAGGCAACGGCGCCAGCGAGATCGAACGCCAGGTGGTCGGCGATATTCTCGCGCTCGCCACGCTGCCGTTCCGCTCCGACATCGCCCGCGAGCGCTTCCATCAGGCTCAGTTGCGCGCGGCGCTGGCGACGCTGCGGCTCGCGGCGGACGTGCGCCGCACCTATGTGCGCGCCGTCTCAGGCAACGAGATGGTGGCGCTGCTGACGGACGCGAAGGCGACGGCGGAATCCACCGCGCAACTTGCGATCAAGCTCGGCGAGACCGGCTCAATCAACAAGCTCGACCAGGCCCGCGAACAGGTGTTCTACGCCGAAACCACCGCCGACCTCGCCACCGCGCGGCAGAGCACTGCGAGCGCACGCGAAAGGCTCGCGCGCCTGATGGGATTGTGGGACGGCGGCCTCGACTTCCGTCTGCCCAATCAGCTTCCGCCGCTGCCGCGTCGGCCGCAGGCCCTGCCTGGAATCGAAGCCGACGCCGTCGCCCATCGCATCGATCTGCAGATCGCGCGGCTGGAGTTGAACGCGCTGGCGAAAGCGTTGAACCTCACCGAGGCGACGCGCTTCGTGACGCTGCTCGATCTCGCCGGCATCTCCCGCCGCACCCAGGACCCCGAGGGTGCGCCGTTCCGCGAGCGCGGCTTCGACGTCCAGTTCCAGATCCCGATCTTCGACGGCGGCGAGGTCCGGGTGCGGCAGGCGGCGGAGACCTACAATCTCGCCTTCAACCGCCTCACCGAGCGCGCCGTCAACGTGCGCTCCGAGGCGCGCGATGCCTACCGCACCTACCGATCCACTTACGATATCGCCAGCCACTACCAGCGCGAGATCATCCCGCTGCGCAAGATCATCACCGAGGAGATGCAGTTGCGCTTCTCCAGCATGCAGGTCGACATCTTCGCACTGCTCACCGAGGCACGGCAGCGACTGGCGTCGCTACGCGGCGCGATCGAGGCCAGGCAGAGCTTCTTCCTCGCCCAGTCCGACTTGCAGACCGCCGTCAATGGCGGCGGCACGCCCGCCGCCGGCGGCGACAATTCAACCACCATCGCCGCGGCAGCGCCTGCCGATGCCGGCGGCCACTGAGATGGAGACCGAAATGTTTTCCCGCCGAGGATTTTTGGGGACCGCCGCGCTTGCCAGCGCGTCGGTCGTCAGCGGCCGCGTGCAGGCCGCGTCGATTCCGGAAGCACCAACAATGGACCAGGTGGTGATGCAGCCGCCGCTGCATCCGATCAGCGGCCCCGACTATCGTCCCGTGGTGACGCTGAACGGCTGGTCGCTGCCGTTCCGCATGAACGGCGACTGGAAGGAATTCCATCTGGTCGCCGAGCCCGTGGTGCGCGAATTCGCGGAAGGCATGAAGGTGAATCTGTGGGGCTACAACGGCCAGTCGCCGGGCCCGACCATCGAGGCGGTCGAGGGCGACAAGGTCCGTATCTTCGTGACCAACAAATTGCCGGAATACACCACCGTGCACTGGCACGGCATGATCATTCCCAGCGGCATGGATGGCGTTGGCGGACTGACGCAGCCGCACATCGAGCCCGGCAAGACCTTCGTCTACGAGTTCGAGATGAGGAAGAGCGGGACCTTCATGTACCACCCGCACTCCGACGAGATGGTGCAGATGGCGATGGGCATGATGGGCATGGTCGTCGTGCATCCGCGCGATCCGAACTTCCGCGCCGTCGACCGCGACTTCGTGTTCGTGATGAGCACCTATCGCGTCGACCCCGGCACCTATCTGCCGCATGTCAACGAGATGACCGACTTCAACATGTGGACCTGGAATGCGCGGGTGTTTCCCGGCATCGATCCGCTGCCGGTCAGGCTTGGCGACAAGGTGCGCGTGCGCATCGGCAATCTCAGCATGACCAACCATCCGATCCATCTGCACGGCCACAGCTTTGCGGTGACCTGCACCGACGGCGGCTGGGTTCCGGAGAGCGCGCAATATCCGGAGACGACGACCGACGTGCCGGTCGGTGCCGTCAGGGTGTTCGACGTGCTCGCCGACAATCCCGGCGACTGGGCGTTCCACTGCCACAAATCGCACCACACCATGAACGCGATGGGACACGACGTGCGCAATTTGATCGGCGTGTCGCGCAAGGATCTCGCCAAGGCCGTCGGCAAGCTCGCGCCGGATGCGATGGCGATGGGCTCGACCGGCATGGCGATGGGCAACATGGAGATGCCCGCGCCCGACAACACGCTGCCGATGATGACCGGCACCGGCCAGTTCGGCGCGATCGAGATGGGCGGCATGTTCACCGTGATGAAGATCCGCGAGGACCTTGCGCGCGACGATTACCGCGATCCCGGCCCGTACAAATTCCCGCAAGGCACCGTCGCCTACGAGGTCACCGCGCCCGATGCGGAGCCGGCACGGCAGCGGCCGGGCGGCCCGCCGATGAAACACAAGATGTGAGCGTTTCGATGAACCACCAACTGGAGATGACGATGAAGACGATCAAACTTGGCCTCGCGCTGCTCGCGCTGTCCGCTGCGCCGACCTTCGCGCACGACAAGCACGCTCACGCGAGCTTCTCGGCCGGCGAACCCGGCGATCCCAACAAGCCCGCGCGCACGATCGAGATCCTGCTCAACGAGATGGACTACGCACCGGCCCGGATCGAAGTCCAGCGCGGCGAGCAGATCCGCTTCGTGCTGCGCAATGTCGGCAAGGAGGACCACGAATTCCTGCTCGCCACCACCAAAGAGAATCTCGCGCATGCGGTCGAGATGAAGAAGCATCCGCACATGGAGCATGACGATCCCAACGGCGTGCGCCTCGCCCCGAGCAAGACGGCCGAGATCCTCTGGAAATTCAGCAAGCCCGGCACGTTCGAATATTCGTGCCTCATCCCCGACCACCGCGACAACGGCATGGTCGGCCACGTCACCGTCAAGTAACGACAAGGAGCCCCCATGAACCGCATCATCCGTATCACCGCCGCGCTGGCGCTGACGCTGGGCACTGCCACCGCGACCCTGGCGGCCGGAGCCTCGATCAGCGGCGAGGTCAAGAAGATCGACGAGGGTGCCGGCAAGATCACGCTCAAGCACGGACCGGCCAAGAGCCTCGGCATGGATGACCCCATGACCATGGTCTACCGCGTCAAGGACCCCGCGATGCTCAAGCAGGTCAAGGTCGGTGACAAGGTGACGTTCGAGGCCGAGGAAGCGGCGTCGGGGTACACGGTGACCAAGATGGACAAGGCGAAGTAGGGCCCCTGTCATTCCGGGGCGCGCCTCTTGGCGCGAACCCGGAATCCAGCCATCCCCCGACTCCGCGGCCCGATGGATTCCGGGTTCGATGCTTCGCATCGCCCCGGAATGACGAGTTGAGGCCCCGAAACACCCCGGTCCGCCGCTCTTCCCACCCTCCGTTAACCCTTTGCTAACCATACACCCGGCAAGAATTGCCGGGTGAAGTCGAGTGTCGTCGGCCGCGTAAAACGGGGGGATCCCTGTGGACGCCAGTGCGGTGCCTCACTTTCGGAACGGCGGCCCTTCGGCCGCCGCGCAGACGTTTGGGGCGCGCGGACGGCAGTCGCGCGGGGAGGCAGCTACCATGGTCGACGTCACCGCGGGACAGGGCGTAGGCAGCGCAAGGCCCTCGATTCCCTCCCTCAACGACATCGTCAACGTCCTCAAGCGCGGCGACATCGCGCTCGCGCTCGGCGTCCTCACCATCCTGGTGGTGCTGATCCTGCCGCTGCCGGCGATCGTGCTGGACCTGTTCCTGGCGATCTCGATCACGCTGTCGATCCTGATCCTGATGACTTCGCTGTTCATCCAGACGCCCCTGGAATTCTCGGCCTTCCCGACCGTCCTCCTGATCTCGACCATGCTGCGCCTGTCGCTCAACATGGCCTCGACCCGGCTGATCCTGTCGCACGGGCACGAGGGCACGGCGGCCGCCGGTCACGTCATCGAGGCCTTCGGCAGCTTTGTGATGGGCGGCAATTTCGTCATCGGCATCATCGTCTTCGCGATCCTGATCATCGTCAATTTCGTCGTCATCACCAAGGGTTCGGGCCGCATCGCCGAAGTCGCCGCCCGCTTCCACCTCGACGCCATGCCCGGCAAGCAGATGGCGATCGACGCCGACCTCGGCGCCGGCCTGATCGACGAGACGGTCGCCAAGCATCGCCGCAAGGAGCTGGAGGACGAGAGCGGCTTCTTCGGCGCCATGGACGGTGCCTCGAAGTTCGTCCGCGGCGATGCCATCGCCGGCCTCCTGATCGTCTTCATCAACGTCGTCGGCGGCATGATCATCGGCGTGGCGCAGCAGGGCATGTCCTTTGCCGACGCCGGGCGCAGCTACACGCTGCTGACCGTCGGTGACGGCCTGGTCACCCAGGTGCCGGCGCTGATCGTCTCGACCGCGGCCGGCCTGCTGGTCTCCAAGGCCGGCGTCTCCGGCGCCGCCGACAAGGCGCTGATGAAGCAGTTCTCCGGCTATCCGCAGGCGCTCGCGATGTCCTCCGCGGTCATGCTGGTGCTGGCGGCGCTGCCGGGCATTCCGACCCTGCCGTTCCTCGCGCTCGGCGCCGGCGCCGGCGCGCTGGCCTGGAACGCCCGCAACCGCAACCGCGTCACCGCCAGGGCCGAGGAAGCCGCCAAGGCCGCGCCTGCTGCCGGCCAGCCCGGCGCACCGGGCGCTGCCGCGGCCGAAGAGCCGATCTCCGCCGCGCTCAAGATCGACGACCTCAAGATCGAGCTCGGCTATGCGCTGCTGCCGCTGGTCAACGGCCCCGACGGCACCGACCGCCTCACCGAGCAGATCAAGGCGCTGCGCCGCTCGCTCGCGATCGAGATGGGTTTTGTCATGCCGGCGGTGCGCATCCTCGACAACGTCCAGCTCGAGGCCAACACCTACATCATCAAGATCAAGGAGGTCGACGCCGGCACCGGCAAGATCTGGCCGAACCAGTTCATGGTCATGGACCCCGGCGGCAGCCAGGTGCAGGTGCCCGGCATCCACACCACCGAGCCGACCTTCGGCCTGCCCGCGACCTGGGTCGATGCCAGCCTCAAGGAGGAGGCTTCGCTCAAGGGCTACACCGTGGTGGACGCCGCGACCGTGCTCTCGACCCACCTCACCGAGCTGCTCAAGGCCAACATGTCGGACCTGCTCTCCTATGGCGAGGTGCAGAAACTGCTCAAGGAGCTGCCGAAGGAGCAAAGCGAGCTGGTCAAGGACATCGTCCCCGGACAGGTCACCGTCTCCGGCATCCAGCGCGTGCTGCAGCTGCTGCTCGCCGAGCGCATCTCGATCCGCGACCTCTCGACCATCCTCGAAGGCATCGCGGACTCGCTCGCCTTCTCGCGCAATCCGGCGACCATGGTCGAGCACGTCCGCGCCCGCCTCGCCCGCCAGATCTGCGCGCAAAACACCTCCTATGCCGGCTATCTGCCGCTGATCGCGCTGTCGGCGAAATGGGAACAGGCCTTTGCCGAATCCATTATCGGACAGGGCGAGGAGCGCAGCCTGGCAATGCAGCCCTCGAAGCTGTCGGAGTTCATGACCGCCGTGCGCGAGGCGTTCGAGCGCGCCGCGCGCGAGGGCGAGGCGCCGGTGCTGGTCACCTCTGCGGCAATTCGTCCCTTCGTGCGGTCCCTGGTGGAGCGGTTCCGGGCCCAGACCACGGTGCTGTCGCAGGCTGAAATCCACCCCAGGGCGAGGCTCAAAACGGTCGGAAGCATCTGATTTGCCTTAAGAAGCCGTGTGTTTTTCAGCCACAGGCAAATGGTTTTTGAGTTCCTGGCGCCTTGTGGGCCAGATGCCCATAGGCCCGCTGACAGGCACATTACAGCTTTGAAATAATTATAAAAATGCACGATGCAGGGTCGCTTTTGATCGCGATCTTTCACGTCCATTCACGCTCTTGTGATGGCCTCTTGGGAACGAATCCCCCCAATACTAGGTTGTTGGGCATCGGAAGCATGAACCTGCCCAAATACGCAGGCGACTACTTCGGGTAGATGGCGGCAGGAGCCTTCCATGAACCACTCGATTTACAGCGCAGATCGCTCGACCCATTTGAAGATCGTGGTCGTTGCGCTTGTTGCCGGTATCGCGGTTGCGGGCCTTGGCATCACCGCACGCGCGCCGAGCTCGGACGAAGGCCTCACTCAGACCGCACGCGTCATGAAGGCCGGCAAGCCGGTCACCATCACCAGCGCGAACACCTCGCTCGTTCGCTGAGGAGACACGAGTTTTTTGAATTCACGCGGCTCTTTACCAGCCCCCCAAAGTCGCCACGTGGATATGTAGACGACCCCAACCCCAAGTCGACTACAGAAAGCGCCCGCCCCCCACGGGCGCTTTCTCATGTCTGGGGGTGCGATCCATTTCAGTTGCGCAGCTCTTAACCCCATCATTGTGAGCGTGCCTCTCGTGTCCCGGACGCGCTGCAACGCCCTTCGCGCTGCTGCGCAGAGCCGGGACCCAGGAAGCTGCACGGTCCGCTGCCAGATGGGCCCCGGCTCTGCAGCGCACCGTCGAACCGGACGATGCTTCGCATCGCCGGGGGGACGCTGCGCTGCGTCCGGGGCACGAGAGCGGGGAGTGTGGGCCCACCTGGTTCGACATCGTCATTAGCGCAGCGACTTGTCCGCCGAAGCCTTTGGGCGAAGGCGGAAGCAATCCGGGAATCCCTCCGCGGCGGCAGTCTGGGATTGTTTCGTGGCAAGCGCCCCTCGCAATGACGGAGCAAGGCGCAGCAGCGCATTCTCGAGCTCGCATTTGGCTTGCAGACATATTGCTTGCAGACACGCCTTCGCATCCTCGCGGCGCATCTCGCCCGAGCTTTGCTTCGTTGCCTTGCCCTCGATTGAACAAGGGCGCAGGGAAGGCCGGGAGCCGGTTGGCTCCCGTGGACCGCTATGCCAAGGGCAGACTGCGTGTGCTGCGCATAGCGGAGAACAGGGCAACCGGAGACATCCCGGCCTTCCCTGCGCAGTGGTTGGAACGGCTTATGTCGTGCTCTCCCCGGGAGCGTTGCACTATTGCCCCGTCGCCTTGCGGATGATCGATGCTGCGAACCCGGTTGGGCCGCCGCATCACCACAAGACTTGACGCCAGAACCCCGGGCGTCAGGACCACACGATTTTGCCGTACGCCGATCACACCGGTCGTGTGCGCGAGGCGCTCTGCTCACGGTTGCCCGCCCTGCAAAACCCTTCGCGCCGATGCCATCGGCGCCCACCGCCACCCGGCCCGCGTTCGTGACAATCGCGATACGCCCCTTGTCCTTGGGCTGGGCTGTCGCGACACATACGCGCTTTCCGAATTTCGGTAAAGCGGAATATTTTCGCCGGTGCGCGTTGACCTACCGCTCGCGTGTTTTGCCCGTCGGGCAACACAAAAGATTGTGGTCTCGTAGCCCGGATGGAGCGCTTGCGTAATCCGGGAGTCTCGCTCAGACGCACAAAGGTCCCGGATTGCGCTGCGCTCCATCCGGGCTACGCGCGCAGAACTCGCCCGCTCACGCCTCGCGCAGTTCCGACGGTGTCGCGCCAAAGCGCTTGCGGAAGGCGCGGTTGAAATAGGACAAATCGGAAAAGCCCGAGGAATGCGCGATGTCGCTGATCTTGCGCGCCCTGGCGCGGGGATCGCCGAGCAGCTTGCGCGCCTGCAAGAGGCGCTGCTCCAGCACGAATTCGGTGAAGGTGGTGCCGGCCTGCTCGAACAGGCGCTGCGCCTGGCGCGGGCTGAGGCCCGAGCGCGTCGCGATCTCGGACAGGCAGAGATCGTTGCGGCCGAGCGCGGCCATCACGTGGGCGCGCATGAGGTCGAGACGCGCTGCCGCATGGCCGCGGCCACGCGCAAGGCTGGCATGCTCGGCATCGGTGCCGAGCAGGAGGCCGACGAGATCGACCATGTGCTGCGCGGTCAGGCGCTGGCCCACCGCATCGAGATGCGGCGCGTGGTTGGCGGCAAGCGCATGGTACCGGAAGATGGTCTCGGCGACCGCGCCGTCCGAGAGCACTTGCGACAGCTTGTCCTCGGCGCGCGGATTGATCTCGAGCAGCGCGCGGCGCGGCATGCGGATGGTGGTGAAGCGATCATCGTCTGTGTGGCCGACGGTGCCGGTGATGCTCATGTCGACGAGCACCATTTCGGCGGGCGCAAGCTCGACGGTGTGGCCGTTCTGCCCGACACGGACAAGGCCCGCATGTGCGGCGATCAGGACGAGATCGTCGCTGCCGTCGGCGAGGTGGCTCTGGGTGCGGGAATATTGCGCGGAGGCGCCTTCGGGAATGGCGAGCGTGATGTTGTCGACCACGCTGATCTGGAGCCGGCAATCGATGCTGTCGCCATGGCTCGGCGCGATATCGAGCCCGCACGGGCCGAACGCCCGCTCGCGCCATTGCTCGAACGCCGGGCCGTGCGGCAGGCCGGTGTATTGGTGAACGAAGATGCCCGGCGTTTTCGCTGCATCCATCTGATGTCTAGCCCCTCTTTCGGCGTCACGATCGGCGGCGCCGACTTGCAAATTCCGGGGATTTGACGCCGCGAATTGCGGCGAGGTTCAAATCGGGGGCCGATTCAGGGGGACTTGTCGGGAAGCGACGGCGAGGCGGACCGTGGCGACAGGTTCGCGTAGCCCGCATGGAGCCAACGGGTCGGCGCGAAGCGCCGCCCGATGACAGGCTCCGCGGAATGCGGGGACGGTGGCCCCGGATTACGCTTGCGCTCCATCCGGGCTACGGCCCTACTTCTTCGCGGGCGCCTGCGGCTGGGACGGCGGCACGGTCTCGATCAGCCTGCCGGAAAACACCGGGGACGAGGTCGGCTGGCCGCTCGGCGAGCCGCCAGCCTGCTCGACGGTGACGGCGTAGGTCGCGCCGTTGACGACCTCGGCATCATAGGAGGCGAGCAGCGGACGCGCGGTGAAGTCGCCGGCGTTGATCACGCCGAGCGAGCGCGGGCGCGGCAGCTTGTCGGAGATCAGCCAGAGCTCGAAACTCTTGCCGGGCTCCGGCGTCGCGCCGACCTTGCGCACCGTGAAATTCCGCGTCGCGCCGTCGATGGTGAGGATGAAGGCGGGGCCGCCAGCCTGGCCCTGCAGCAGCGCGACATATTGCGCCGAAGCGGCGAGCGGGGCGGCCGGCGTCTTCACTTCCACCGTCTGGATGCGCGGCGTGGGACGCAAAGGCCCCGGCAGCGCGTCGGGCAGGAAGAGCTGAAGCGACAGCGTGACGAGCAGCGCGGCCGCAAGCGCGCCGGCGGCCGATGCGATTCCGCGCCAGCGCTTCACGCGGCTCTCGAGACGGATCAAATTGCTGTCGTCGACAACAGGCGCAGGCGGTAGCCGCACGACCTGGGGATCGGGCGCATGGACCTGCGGCATGAAGACCGGCGCGACGTCGCCTATCGCATCGGATCCGGCGTGCACCGGCTCGGGCGGTCCTGCTTCGGGAGGCGGCGGCGGTTGCGGTGTCTCGTTTGACGGCGCGTCCGGCAGCACGGCCTCGACAGGCGGGATCGGCGGCGGCGCGATGTCGGCCAGGACGGGCGGCTGCTGCGCGAGCGCCGTGCGCGCGATCTCGGATTTGATGTTCTCCCACACGATCGGACGCGGCTCGACCGAACCGACCATCTGGTTGAGCGCGCCGAGCCGGAAGGCCCAGGCCTGCACGATGCCGGCGAACGCCTCGTCCACCGCCATCATCGTCTCGACCTGCGCGCGCTCGTCGGCATCGAGGGTGCCGAGCGCGTATTCCGCGGCGAGCGCGATATGGTCCTCCGAATAGGCCATCAATTGCGGTCCAAAACCATCCTCATAATCCGAGGCACTCCCGGATATCCAGCATGCTGCGCCGCAGCCACGTCTTCACCGTGTTGACGGGCGCTGCGAATTTCTCCGCCAATTGCTCGCGGCTCCAGCCGTTGTAATAGGCGAGAAGCACGAGCCGCTGACGATCCGGCTCGAGCCGGCCGATGCATTCGAGCAGCCGCTTCAACTCTTCGGTCATCTCCCGGCGCGCCAGCGGGTCTGGGCTGTCGGCCGCGACCTCCATCGCCTGAGGCTCTTCCTCGATCGAGACCTCCGACTTCTTGCGCACGATGTCGATCGCACGGTTGCGCGCAATCGAGGCCATCCACGTGATCGGCGACGACAGGGCCGGATCGAACCGGCCGGCGCTGTTCCAGATCTTGACGTAGGTCTCCTGAATGACCTCCTCTGCGAGATCCTGTCGGCGCAAGATACGGAGCACGACGCCAAAGAGTTTCGCGCGCGTGGCGGCGTAAAGGCGCTCGAACGCGGCCTGATCGCCCTTCGCCACCGCCTCGATCAATCCGACCAGCTCTGCTGGCGTCAGCATTCAGCCCCCTCATCTTGCTCCCTCTCCCCGCCTGCGGGGTCGGGACGAGCGACGCTCGCCCTGCGAGGGTTGGGGTGAGGGGGAGTCTCCGCAAGGGAGGTTGCAGACGGACTCGGGGAGAGTCCCCCTCACCCGGATCGCATCTGGCGATGCGATCCGGCCTCTCCCCGCAAGCGGGGAGAGGCGAACCATCCACCACCATAGCGCGCGGCAAAGCCGACCACCAAGGGGCGCGGCGCCACGCTGTGGACAGCGCAAGCGAAAACCCGGACCTTGCGGGTCCGGGTTTGGCAAATTCCAGGATGATCTGGCGGATGGCGCCGTTAGGCGACGGCGCCGATGCGGGCGCGCATCAGGCCGATGCTGTCGAGGTCGGCCTGCTCGCGGGCGTTCTCTTCGGCGCGCTCGCGGGCCTGGTCGCGCTCGTCCAGGAGCTCGACCTTCTTGAGCTCCTCGAAGGCTTCGGCCAAAGCGGCCTTGGCTTCGTCGAGCTGGCCCTTGAGCTCGTCGGCCGAGCGGGTCAGGTTCTCACGGCGCTGGATCGCCGCCTTGGCGTAGGTGGGATAGGCGAAGTGCGAGGGATCGTTGATCCCGGCGCGCTCCTGCTCGGTCTGGATCTCGCGCTCGAGATCCACCGACATCCGCTGGAAATCGGCGATCATGGTCTCGATCTGGGTGACCCGGCGGCGCTTCTCGTCGACCTGAAACTTCTTCAGGCGGATGAGGGTATCTCGTGACTTCATCGACTCGTACTCCCCAGAAGTCCCCCCGCTGCACGTGGGACGATACCGGTCACCCCAAGGGCCCGATGGGGGCCCAGACCGGCTCTGCTACTCTGTGGGATCGGATGATGACGGGACAAAGTTAGCGTTCCGTTTCCAAATTGCCGAGGATGTGAGCCAACTGGCGGTAGCCGTCTGCCAGTGACGCATTTTCGTCCTTGCGCTGGCGCAGGAAGGCCTCCAGCGGCTCGTGCAGGCGGATCGCCTCGTCGACCTCGGGGCTGGAGCCGGCCCGGTAGGCGCCGAGACGGATCAATTCCTCCATGTCGGCATAGGTCGCCATCACCGCCCGCGCCTTCTGGATGACGGGCCAGAATTCCGGATCGGCCGATTTCGGCATGGTGCGGGAGACGGATTTGAGGATGTTGATGGCGGGGTAGCGGCCGCGCTCGGCGATCGAGCGCTGCATCACGATGTGGCCGTCGAGGATGCCGCGGACGGCGTCCGCGATCGGCTCGTTGTGGTCGTCGCCGTCGACCAGCACCGTGAAGATTGCGGTGATGGCGCCCTCCCCTAAGCCCGGACCGGCGCGCTCCAGAAGTTTCGGCAGCTCGGTGAAGACCGTCGGCGTGTAGCCCTTGGCGGTCGGCGGCTCGCCGGCGGACAGCCCGATCTCGCGTTGGGCCATGGCAAAGCGCGTCACGGAGTCCATCAGGCAGAGCACGTCCTGCTCCTCGTCGCGGAAATATTCGGCGACCGCGAGCGTGAGATACGCCGCCTGGCGGCGCATCAGCGCCGGCTCGTCGGAGGTTGCGACTACCACGACGGAGCGCGCGAGGCCTTCTTCGCCGAGGTCGTCCTGCAGGAACTCCTGAACCTCGCGGCCGCGTTCGCCGATCAGCCCGATCACGCTGACGGCGGCGTCGACGTTGCGCGCCAGCATCGACAGCAGCACCGATTTGCCGACACCGGAGCCTGCGAAGATGCCCATGCGCTGGCCGCGGCAGCAGGTGAGGAAGGTGTTCATCGCGCGCACGCCGAGATCGAGCGGGGCGCCGACGCGCTTGCGCGAATGCGCCGGCGGCGGCGTATTGCGGAACGGCATCGGCGAGGAGCCTTGCGGCAACGGCCCCTTGCCGTCGATCGGCTCGCCCAGCGCATTGACGACGCGGCCGAGCCAGGCCGCGGACGGCCGCACTTGATTGGCGGCGTTTGCGATCACGGCCTTGCAGCCGCGGCGCACGCCGTCGAGGCCGGCGAACGGCATCACGACCGCATTGTTGCCGGAGAAGCCGATGACCTCGCAGGGGATCGAACGGTTGCCACCGGTCTCGATCACCAGCCGCGCGCCGACCGACATCGCGTGAATGGGACCGGCCACCTCGACCATCAGGCCGCGCACGCCGACCACGCGGCCATAAATATTGACGCCGTCGATGTCGCCGATCTGTTCGGCAAGTGCCTTCATGAGAAGTGAGCCTTCATGAGAAGAGAGCTTTCATGCGCGCGCCTTCACGAGAGGCCTTCATAAGGTGTTCGCCTGATAGGTCGTCTCGACAGCTGACGTTGGCGATCCGGGTCTTCACGGGGAAAACCTTAAGTTTCGCCATATTTCTGAACGGAGCTTAACTTCGTGTTTACCCGCATCATTAATCATTGCGTCACTGTCTTTGTGACTGAGCGTGACTCCCCTTCAGAAGAAGGCTGAGTCGCGGGAGTCGGTTAGGCCCGTCTCTTAAAGTGGAACTTGAACGGAGCTGGGTGACGAAAGCTGCTTCACGCGCAAGACCTTAGGGCGATTCGAGAAAAATTGCACCCGGGGGACTTGCGTTCCAGAATCAGGATTTGTTAACCATCTGTTGTCAGGATCCGAATCAGTTGTTCAAAGGCGTTTTGTTGAGTGCCGCGAATGCGGCCGACCTGACGCCCAGGAGCGGCGACTATGGGGAACTGGCATGCGCGTTTTGCTGATTGAAGATGACAGCGCCGTCGCGCAGTCGATCGAGCTGATGTTGAAGTCTGAGAGCTTCAACGTCTACACGACCGATTTGGGGGAAGAAGGCGTCGATCTCGGTAAATTATACGATTACGACATTATCCTTCTCGACCTCAACCTGCCCGACATGTCCGGCTACGACGTGCTCAAGCAGCTTCGGGTCTCCAAGATCAAGACACCGATCCTGATCCTCTCCGGCCTCGCCGGCATCGAGGACAAGGTCAAGGGTCTCGGCGTCGGCGCCGACGACTACATGACCAAGCCCTTCCACAAGGACGAGCTGGTGGCCCGCATCCACGCGATCGTGCGCCGCTCCAAGGGCCATGCCCAGTCGGTCATCCAGACCGGCGACCTCGTCGTCAACCTCGATACCAAGACGGTGGAAGTCGGCGGCCAGCGCGTGCATCTGACCGGCAAGGAATATCAGATGCTGGAGCTGCTCTCGCTCCGCAAGGGCACGACCCTCACCAAGGAAATGTTCCTCAACCACCTCTATGGCGGCATGGACGAGCCCGAGCTGAAGATCATCGACGTCTTCATCTGCAAGCTGCGCAAGAAGCTCGCCAACGCCTCCGAAGGCCGCAATTTCATCGAGACCGTGTGGGGCCGCGGCTACGTGCTGCGCGAGCCGCACGAGCACGAAGAGCGCATTCCCGCCTGATCTCCTGGGTTTACGTCGCGAGCTTCGGCTCGCTCCTCCCAGCCTGGACCCCGCCGCAAATGGCGGGGTTTTGTTTTGGGGCATCGCCTCATCTCTGGCTTAACATTTGAACCGCTATGCTTCCCCCGCCGACGAATGGTCGCTGCACGATGGGGGAACGATGATCCTGCAATCACTGGCCGGCCTGCCCGCCTTCCTGGTCTATTTCTGCACCGGGCTGCTCGCGATCGTGGCCTATCTGTTCGTCTACACCCGCATCACCGCGCATAACGAGTTCCAGCTGATCCGCGACAACGAGCCGGCCGCAGCGATCGCGCTCGGCCTCAGCCTGCTCGGCTTCGTCGCACCGCTGGTCAGCGCGATCGCGCATTCGGCCAATGTGCTGGACTGCCTGATCTGGGCGACGATCGCGCTGATCGTGCAGGTCATCGTGTTCTTTCTCGTCAAGGTCCCGGTGCCGAACCTGTCGGCGCGGATCTCGGCCGGCGAGCTTGCGCCGGCGATCTGGCTCGGGCTGTCCTCGCTCGCGGCGGGCCTGCTCAACGCCGCCTGCATGATCTACTGAGATGGCCGACAACCCGCCCAACAAGGATTTCGGCAAACGCCGGGTACGTCTGCCGGAGCCATTGCCGCTGCCGGCCAAAGAGCCGGTGAAGCGCTCCGGCCATGTCGCGCTGCTGGTGATGGGCACGCTCGCGGTCGGCACCACCGCCTACACCTTGATGCCGCGGCAGACCTGCGAGCCCGCGCCCGGCGCGGTGCCGGGACAGACGACCACGACCTGCACAAGCAGCAGCGGCAGCAGTTCGTCAGGCAGCAGCTCGCGCTGGTCGTCGCGATCGAGTTTCTTCAGCAGCGATTCCTCGAGCCATTCCTCATCCGGCACCTCGTCCGATTCCGGCCACAGCAGCGTCAGCCGTGGCGGCTTCGGCTCGTTCGGCCACGGTTTTTCGGGCGGCGGCTGACCATGCAGCGCATCAATTGTCTGGAGCGCGACGACTGGCGAGAGACCGCGGCGCAATGCGGCTTCGTCTTCCACACCATCGACGGCGAACGCTATTGGGACGAGCGCGCCTATTACGGCTTCACGCTCGACGAGATCGAGCGCGGCGTGGAGACACCGACCGGCGAGATCGAGGCGATGTGCCTGGAGCTTGTCGGCCGCGTCATCGCCGACGAACGCTCGCTGCGGCGCCTGCAGATTCCGGAAGCGTTCTGGAGCCTGATCGCCGAGAGCTGGAAGCGCGACGATCGCAGCCTCTATGGCCGGCTCGATCTGAAATACGACGGCAAGTCGCCGGCCAAGCTGCTCGAATACAACGCGGATACGCCGACCTCGCTGTTCGAGGCTGCCGTCTTCCAATGGACTTGGCTCGAACAGGCGATCGAACGCCGCGTCATTCCCTCGCGCGCCGATCAGTTCAACTCCATCCACGAGCGGCTGATCGCGGCCTGGAAGGAGATCGCCGGCGGCGGCCACGTCCATCTCACCGGCACCACCGACAATGCAGAGGACGCCGGCACGCTCGCTTATCTCGAGGACACCGCGCGCCAGGCCGGGCTCTCGACCAGGCTGCTCGATATCGAAGAGGTCGGCTGGCGCGACGAGCCGGGCGGCTTCGTCGATCTCGACGAGAACGACATCGCGCTCGCCTTCAAGCTCTATCCCTGGGAGTGGATGTTCAACGACGCCTTCGGCGCCAAGCTCAAGGGCGCGGCGACGCGCTGGATCGAGCCGCCGTGGAAGGCCGTGCTCTCCAACAAGGGAATATTGCCGCTGCTCTGGGAGATGTTTCCGAACCATCCCCATCTGCTGCCGGCGTTCTTCGAGGACGACCCGCGGGTAGCGGAGCTCGGCAGCTCCTATGTGCGCAAGCCGCTGCTGTCGCGCGAAGGCGCCAACGTCACGCTGGTATCGGGCGGCATGCCGCTCGACGAGCAGGCGGGCCCCTACGGCGCCGAAGGCTTCGTGCGGCAGGCGCTGTCACCGTTGCCGAATTTCTCAGGCAACTACGTGGTGGTGGGAAGCTGGCTGGTGAACCACGAGCCGTGCGGGTTGTCGATCCGCGAGGACGAGAGCCCGATCACGGGCAACCGCTCGCGGTTTCTGCCGCATGCGATTTTGTGATGTCTTCTTTCCCTCTCCCCTTGCGGGTGTTCAGACCGGGGAGATGGTGGACGGGTGTTCGGAGACATCGTGGACACTTTCGACAGCTCAGTAAGGAGGCTGTCGGATGCCGTTCCGCGAGGTATCTCGGATGGACGCGAGATTGGAGTTTGTC
>Ga0209758_1000120_pt1 | contig 192212 bp, 166 predicted proteins | sample AraplaMF_Col_mMF_FD_184258 | JGI IMG/M metagenome (GOLD analysis project Ga0209758, IMG submission 184258) | Arabidopsis root microbial communities from the University of North Carolina, USA - plate scrape MF_Col_mMF (SPAdes) (version 2) | ecosystem: Host-associated > Plants > Roots >...
ATTCGAGGAAGCCGAGCGAGGTGTAGGCGCGCCACATCAGGCCCTGCAGGATGCCGGACACCCACATCGCCGAGATGTAGAGGACGATGCCGAGGGTCGCGATCCAGAAGTGCCAGTTGACGAGCTTCAGGCTGTAGAGGCCCTTGCGATTCCACGCCCACGGCACCAGACAGTACAGCGCGCCGAAGGAGACGAAGCCGACCCAGCCGAGCGCGCCGGAATGCACGTGGCCGATGGTCCAGTCGGTATAGTGGCTGAGCGAGTTGACCACCTTGATCGACATCATCGGGCCTTCGAAGGTCGACATGCCGTAGAAGGCGACGGAGACCACGAGCATGCGCAGCACGGGATCGGTGCGCAGCTTGTCCCAGGCTCCCGACAGCGTCATCAGGCCGTTGATCATGCCGCCCCAGGAGGGCATCCACAGCATGATCGAGAAGGTCATGCCCAGCGTCTGCGTCCAGTCAGGCAGCGCCGTGTAGTGCAGATGGTGGGGACCTGCCCAGATGTAGAGGAAGATCAGCGCCCAGAAGTGGATGATCGACAGCCGGTAGGAATAGATCGGCCGCTCGGCGCGCTTGGGGATGAAGTAGTACATGATGGCGAGGAAGCCGGCGGTCAGGAAGAAGCCGACCGCGTTGTGGCCGTACCACCACTGGAACATGGCGTCCTGGATGCCGCCCCAGGCGACGTAGGACTTCGAGCCGAACACCGAGACGGGAAGCGCCGGGTTGTTGCCGAGATGCAGCACCGCGATCGTCACGATGAAGGCGAGATAGAACCAGTTCGCGACGAAGATGTGCGGCTCCTTGCGCTTGATGATCGTGACAAGGAAGACCAGCAGATAGACGACCCAGACGATGGTCAGCCACAAATCGGCATACCATTCCGGCTCGGCATATTCCTTCGACTGAGTGACGCCGAGCAGATAGCCGGTGCCGGCGATCAGAATGAAGAAATTGTAGCCCAGGACGACGAACCACGGCGCGAGGTCGCCGGCGAGGCGCGCGCGGCAGGATTTCTGCACCACGTAGAAGGAGGTCGCGATCAGCACGTTGCCGCCGAAGGCGAAGATCACGGCGGAGGTGTGCAGCGGCCGCAGGCGGCCGAAGCTGATCCAGGGCAGATCGAAATTCAGCGCGGGCCAAGCCAGCTGCGAGGCGATGATGAGGCCGACCAGGAAGCCGGCAATACCCCAGAACATCGCCATGAACGCCGAGAACTTGATCGGGCCCATATTGTAGTTGGGGCGCCCGTTGATCTCCGCCGGCGGCAGCGCCGCCGGGCGATCGAGGTAGCGGTTGACGATGACGAACAGCGCCGCGAGGCTCGCCGCCGCGCTGAGCGCGGCATGGAAGGCGAAGGGCGCATCGAGCGCCTTGGCCGAAGCGACCACGCAGAGGAAGGCGGTGACTGCGAACACGACAGCCAAGCCGCTTTCACCGATAGTCATGGATTTGGAAATGGAGGGCTGGCTCATGCGGATTCTCTCTGAAAGAACACACCGCCAGAAACCACATTCACCCTCACCGGGAATTGATTGAAATCAAGAGCGGCACTTAAGTTCTCCGCAGCGGCCGAAGGTCTCGCTGGTTCCCCGTATTTCCGCCGTGGGCGAAACGAATTGCCTTGTCCCTTCGTGAGGACAGGACCATGGGGGAAACTCAACTGGGTGTGGGGCTGGCGCCACATCGGCGTCTTTCCGCGGGAGCGGTCCAGCGTGACGCACAAACGGAAACAGCCTCCGTAGGATCACGGAGGCAACAATGAGCTTCTCGATCAGGAAGGGCCCCGTCAGTCGCGCGCCGTCGCCTTGAGCGCCGCGATGACGTCCTCGCGGGCGATGATTCCAACCAGCTTCTGCGCGGTGTTGAGCACGATGATGCTCCGGATGCGGTGCTCGACCATGATCTGAAGCACGCGCGTCAGCCGCGTATCGGGGCCGACATAGATGAACTCCGGCGTCATGACGTCGCCGACCTTGCGGCTCATCAGGTCGTGATAGCGGGGTATCATCTGGCTCGGCGTGAAGGCGAAGCACTTCAGGATGTCGAACTTGGTAACGATGCCGACCACCTGCCCGTCGTCCTCGACCGGATAGGAGTTGAAATCGTCGGTCTCGAACATCTCGCTGAGCTCGAACAAGTCACGGTCTCGCTGCACCGCCTTGACGTTGCGCGTCATGTAGCCGTCGACGGTCTGTTCAAGAAATCTGTACACGGCGCGTCCTCCTCGATTCGATTCCGGCCGGGCCGTCAGTGCGACAGCAGCACGCAGCGGGCGGTCTGCGTGACCAGATACTGGGTAACGCCTCCCAAGATCAGCTCACGAAACCTCGAATGACCGTAACCGCCCGCAACGATCAGGCCGGCATCAACGTCGTCTGCGACGTTCTCCAGCTGCGCCGCGGCAGTCTCGTTCCGGGCGCCTTCGCAGATGCGCGCCGTCGCGGTGACGCCATGGCGGGCGAGCCAGGCGGCAACGTCGGTGACGCCGGCCATCACCACCGAACGGTCCTCGTCGCGCTCGGGAATTGTTGCGATGGTGACGTCCCTCGCCTTGCGCAGCATCGGCAGCGCGTCGGCCACCGCCCGCCGCGCCTCCGGCGTGTCCTTCCAGGCCACCAGCACGCTGCGCAGGTCGAGCCAGGTGACCCGATCGGGGACGACGAGAAGCGGGCGGCCTGCCTGCATCACCAGATCCTTGGGGCTTGCGAGCGCGAACGCGTCAGAGAAGGCCGGGCTCTGCCCGCCGCTGACGATGATGTCGGCGCAACGCGCCTGCGCCAGGGCGAATCGCGCCGGGAAGTCCATGGCGCTGCGCCACTCCGCATGTCCGCCGCGATTCTTGGTCGCCGCCCGGAATTGCGCCTCGAGGCCGGCCAGCCGCCGCTTGACCGAAGCTTCGCCCTCGTCGATCAACGCTTGTGCCTCGGCGCCGTCGGTGAAATAGAGCGGCGGCGCGAACTGCGCCGCGGCGACCCCGACGATGGCCGCCTCGAATCGTTCGGCGAGCTCACCGGCGACCTGAAGACGCGCCTCGTTGGGCTGATCGAGCGCCAGGCTGACCATCACCGTCGCGTATGTCATCGGGTATCTCCACATCACCGGGTTTTGTTGAAGCCTAAGCCCGCTGCCGTGCAGCAGGATGAGATAGATCAAAAATGAGCGCTTCCGGCTCCCTCGTCGTTCCCAATGGAATCCGCCAGTGAATTCAAGGTCCGCGCTTGCCTCGGAACGCGCCTTGGGCGAAATTGTGCTAGCGGTAACGGCATCCTGCCGACCGTGCTGAGATGAGGAGCAGAGATTGGCGCCGACCCGCGTAACCCAACCGGCAGACGACGGTCGGGGCGACCATTTCCGCGTCCGCATCGAGGGATTCGGGGTCGGCACATGGGACCTTGATCTAAAGACGCACGAACTCGAATGGTCGGACATGGCCAAGCGGCTGTTTGGCCTCGAGCGGGACCAGACCGTCAGCTACGATCTCTTTCTTTCCTTGCTGGAGCCGGGCGATCGGGACCACTTCCTGAAGGCGATCGGGCGCGCCTTGGAAGGCGGCGGGGGACTTGACCTGTCCTTCAGGGTGGGCGTCGCCTCCGGGACCGGTCAGTGGATCCGGGCCAGGGCCGGCGTGATCCGCGACGATTCGGGAACGCCACGTCATCTCAGCGGCATCTTCCTCGACATCAACGAGGAAAAGCATCTCGAGGACGCCCTGCGTTCCCAGGAGAATCATCTTCGTTCGATTCTCGAGACAGTGCCCGACGCCATGATCGTCATCGATTCCCGCGGCATCATGCAGCTCTTCAGTAGCGCCGCCGAGCGGCTGTTCGGCTACAGCAGGCAGGAAGCCATCGGCCGAAACGTCAGCATCCTGATGCCGGAGCCCGATCAGTCGCGTCACGACAGCTATCTCGTGCGCTATCTCAGGACGAATGATCCGCACATTATCGGCATCGGCCGGATTGTGACGGGCAAGCGCCGCGACGGCACGACTTTCCCGATGCACCTGTCCGTCGGGCAGACGCAACGCGCGGGCGAGCCCTATTTCACCGGCTTCGTCCGCGACCTCACCGAGCACCAGCAGACCCAGGCCCGGCTCCAGGAATTGCAATCCGAACTGGTCCACGTCTCGCGGCTGACCGCGATGGGTGAAATGGCCTCGGCGCTCGCCCACGAGCTCAACCAGCCGCTGGCGGCGATCAGCAATTACATGAAGGGGTCGCGGCGCCTTCTCGCCGGCAGCAGCGATCCCAACACGCCGAAGGTCGAAAACGCGCTGGATCGCGCGGCCGAGCAGGCCCTGCGCGCCGGCCAGATCATCCGGCGCCTGCGCGACTTCGTCTCCCGCGGCGAGTCGGAGAAGCGGGTCGAGAGCCTGTCCAAGCTGATCGAGGAGGCCGGCGCGCTCGGGCTTGCCGGCGCGCGCGAGCAGAACGTGCAGCTCCGTTTCAGCCTCAATCCCGACGCCGATCTCGTGCTCGCGGACCGGGTGCAGGTCCAGCAGGTGCTGGTCAACCTGTTCCGCAACGCGCTGGAGGCCATGGCGCAGTCGCCGCGCCGCGAGCTCGTCGTTGCCAACGCCCGCGTCGCCGACGACATGATCGAGGTGGAGGTCTCCGACACCGGCTCCGGCTTCCGGGACGACGTTCTTCCAAATCTCTTCCAGACCTTCTTCACCACCAAAGACACCGGCATGGGCGTGGGGCTCTCCATCAGCCGCTCGATCATCGAGGCCCACGGCGGCCGCATGTGGGCCGAGAGCAACGCAGCGGGCGGAGCGACATTCCGCTTCACCTTGCCGGCAACTGACGAAAGCTGATCATGACGACCAAGGGACATGTATACGTCATCGACGACGACGCAGCGATGCGCGATTCGTTGAATTTCCTGCTGGATTCCGCCGGCTTCGACGTCACGCTGTTCGACGACGCCCTCGCTTTTCTCGAAGCCCTGCCCGGCCTCGGCTTCGGATGCGTCGTCTCCGACGTGCGGATGCCCGGCCTCGACGGGATCGAGCTGCTCAAGCGGATGAAGGCGCAGCAAAGCCCGTTCCCGATCCTGATCATGACCGGTCATGGCGACGTGCCGCTCGCGGTCGAGGCGATGAAGCTCGGAGCGGTCGACTTCCTGGAAAAACCGTTCGATGACGACCGTCTCACCGCCATGATCGAGTCGGCGATCCGCCAGGCCGAGCCCGCCGCCAAGAACGAAGTCGTCGCGCAGGACATCGCCGCCCGCGTCGCGTCCTTGAGTCCCAGGGAGCGCCAGGTCATGGAAGGGCTGATTGCGGGCCTCTCCAACAAGCTGATCGCCCGCGAATACGACATCAGCCCGCGCACCATCGAGGTCTACCGGGCCAATGTCATGACCAAGATGCAGGCCAACAGCCTCTCGGAACTGGTCCGCCTGGCGATGCGCGCCGGCATGCTCAACGATTGAGGCAGGTCAAGGCACCTTCCCGGCGCAATGCTAGCCAGACAACATGATCGAGGTCAGCTCACATCCTGCGCGTGCGTCATCCCCGGCACGACCCACCGTCTTTGTGGTCGACGATGACGCCGCCGTCCTGGGATCCCTGCGGTTCCTGCTGGAGACCGACGGCTTTGCCGTGCGGACCTTCAGGAGCGGCACGGCGCTGCTCAACATCGGCGGCGCGGCTGGACCGGACTGTTACGTCATCGACTACAAGATGCCGGACATCAACGGCATCGAGCTGGCCGGCCGCTTGCGCAAATCCGACCGCGATGTGCCCGTGATCCTGATCACCGGCTATCCCGACGAGAACATCTCGGCCCGGGCTGCGACGGCGGGCATCAAAGACGTGGTTTTGAAGCCGCTTCTCGACGAAAACCTGGTCAAGTGCATCCGCCACGCCATCCAGGACCGTCCCGGCGCCTGACCTACGGGATTCTACGTAAGGCACCCCCCTTAAGATATCGATCGAAATTTTCGAAGCCCCGGATACCGCGTACCAAGGCGCCATCACAACGGAGATGGCGCAGATGCTGACCCAGACAATCAACACCCCGGCGATCCACACCCAGATTATCGGCAAGGCTGCTCCCGCCCATCCCGTCACCGACCAGTTCGGCGCCATCACCGGCCACGTGGGTCTGGTCGCCACGGAATTCTCCTACCGCAAGGACGAGGAGATCTATGGCGAGGACGAGCCGGCCGAATATGTCTACCAGGTCGTGTCAGGCGCAGTGAGCAGCTACAAGCTGCTTTCCGACGGCCGCCGCCAGATCGGCGCCTTCCATCTTCCCGGCGACGTGTTCGGCCTCGAATCCGGTCCCGCCCACCGCCTTGCCGCCGAAGCCATCATCGACACCACCGTGCGCCTCGTGAAGCGCGCGAGCCTCGAGAAGGCCGCCGGCACCGACGTCCAGGTTGCCCGCAAGCTCTGGGCGATGACCGCCGGTGAGCTGCGCCATGCCGAGGACCACATGCTGCTGCTGGGCCGCAAGACCGCGATGGAGCGGGTCGCGACTTTCCTGCTCGAAATGGACCGCCGCCTCGCCGTTGCCGGCATGATGGCGCTGCCGATGTGCCGCCGCGACATCGGCGACTATCTCGGCCTCACCCTTGAAACCGTGTCGCGCGCGCTGTCGCAGCTTCACACCCAGGGCATCCTCGGGTTCTCCGGCGCCCGCCAGATCGTGCTGCGCAACCGCCAGCGCTTGCAACATCTCGACGCCTGATCTTCGCCTGATCTTCCTCCTCCCTACCAACTTGGCCGGCCGAACTCGTTTCGGCCGGCCATTTTCTTTTTTGGCCGCCGATCATGCCGTGCGCCGCGTCTCCGGCATCATCAGAAGAATCAGCAAGAGTCCGGTCGCGGCAACACCGGACAGCCCGATGAAGGCGGTTGCGTTGCCGAACTTGTCGCTGACATAGCCGCCGAGCACGGTGCTCAGCGACGCGCCGATGCCCGTTGCGGTGCCGACGATGCCTTGCGCCAGATTGAAATGGCCGCTGCCGAAGGCGACGTCGGCGACGATCAGCGGAATCATCACTGCGAATACCGCCGCGGTGATGCCGTCGAACACTTGCACGGCGACCAGCAGATAGGGATCGCGCACGGTCGCAAACAACAGGCCGCGAATCGCCAGCGCGCCGAACCCGATCAGCAGCAGCGGTCGCCGGCCCCACGCTTGCGCCTTGCGCCCGACCGTCGGCGACAGCAGCGCCACGATCGCTTGCGGGACGACGATGCAAAAGGCGACGAGCACCGTCGCCCATTGGGCGGACCGCGCCGTCACCGCGCTTGCCATCAGCGGCATCATCGAGGCGTTCGCCAGTTGCAACAGCAGAACGCTCAGGGCAAAGACGATCAGCGGACGCTGCCGGACCAGGTGCCAGATATTGGTGTCGGCACGGCCGGCGGCTTCAGGCGGCATCTCGCCGTGACAGCGCCTGATATCGACCTCGTTCTCGCGGATACGCGAGAGCGCGATCAGGGTCGGAATGACGAGCAAAGAGGTGACCAGGAACACCGAGCGGCTCGACAGCAGATAGCCCGCGGTGCCCATCACCGCCGCCGCGACCCCGTTCCCGAGCGAGGCAAAGCGCGCGTTGCGGCCGAGCCGTTCGCCGATCGCGAGCGGGCCGACCAGACCAAGGCTGATCGCGGCAATCGCCGGCCCCAGCACGCAACTCGCCGCCGCGTGCAAGGTGGCCGCCGCCACCACGACCGGGAAGATCGGCATCGCGGCATAGGCCAGCGCGCAAGCGCCGATGGTCGCGATCGCGAGGGCGGCAACCAGACGCTCCGACTTCGCGGCATCGATGATCGCCCCGCCGGGCATCTGCCCGATCAATCCGACGATGCCGCCGATCGACAGCACGAGGCCGATCTCGACCTGGGTCCATTTCTGGGTGGTCAGATAGACCGCGATGAAGGGACCGAATCCGGTCTGAACGTCGGCAAGGAAGAAGATGAACCAGTCGAGGCCACGCAGGCTCTGGCGCGACGGCGCCGGGATGCCGTTGACCGATGGCGCGGCGACGTCGTCCTGTTCAACGCGGCCGTCGCGATCTACATGGTTCAGCTTCCTCAACAACAGCACAGGCGGTCAGCCCTCCCCGCACCTCACTGGATTGCTTGCAGCGGTTGAAGGCTGCCGGACGCGCCGAGCACGACGATCGGCGTGTCTTCCTTGTATTCCGGCGCGGCCGCGACCTGCGCCTTGGTCAATTCCAGCGTGATGCTGTCCTTCTTGTTGGCAATCTTGCCGAAGCGCAGCGCGTTCCAGTCCACCACGATCTTGCGGCTGCCGACGCCGAGAAACCCGCCGAAATCGATCGCGGCGGCGCGCACATGGCCGGTGCGATCGACGATGACGTCGACGATGCGGCCCATGTCCTCGCCGGCGGCGCTGCGCACGTCGCGGCCGAGCACGCCATGGGCCTCGCTGGCGCCGATGATGGTCACCGACGGCGGCGGGGCGGCATCCTTCGGCGTGACGGGCACGGTCGAGGCCGGCGGCTGGGTCGCCGGCGCATTGGCCTCATGCGGGCCTGTCGGCGGCTCGTCCGCGGCGTGCGAGGTGGCGACCGCCAGCCTTGCAACGAGGGCTGTACCAAGGATCAATGCTCCGATCGCACGCATGACGCCCTCCTTGCGCGCCGCTAGCGCGCCAGCACGATCGAGACCTGGATCTGGCCGCGCGTGCGCATCACCTCCAGCGCCACGTCGTCGCCGTGGCGGCTGACGCGCAGATCGACGCTGGAATCGCCCAGGCGCAAATCGCGCAAGAACACCTCGTTGAGGAACGCCGGCAGATGCGGGTTGCGCAGGCGAATCTCACCGCGCGCCACGTCGAATTCGAGACCGAGCGCCGCTTCCAGCAGCGTGAACGGCGTCGCGCTGGCCCAGGCCTGCGGCGCGCAGGCGACCGGATAGAGCGTCGGACCTCGCCGCTTCTCGCGCCGGAAGCCGCAGAACAATTCGGGCAGCCGGCGCAGGTCCATGTAGGTCGCCGCGTCGAACAGCCCCTTGAAGACATGCGCCACCGAGTGCTTGAGGCCGTAGCGCGCGAGCCCGAGCGCGATCAGCGCGTTGTCGTGCGGCCAGATCGACCCGTCATGGTAGGACATCGGATTGTAGCGCACTTCGCCCTGCGCGACGGTGCGGATGCCCCAGCCCGAGAAGAAGTGCGGCCGCATCAGATCGGCGGCGACGAGGCGGGCGCGGTCCTCGCGGATCATGCCGCTGAACAGCACCTGACCGGCGTTCGAGGTCCGCACCTTGCACGGCCGCTTCTTGCCGTCGAGCGCGAGCGCATAAGTGCCGAGCTCCTCGCACCAGAACGCCTGCTCGAAGCGTTCGGCCAGCGCGCTCGCCTCGGCCTCGAGCTTGCGGCTGCGGTCCGGCTTGCCGAGCCGCAAGGCACAACGCGCGGCGAGCTGCTTGGCGGCATAGACGTAGCCCTGGACTTCGGCGAGCGCGATATTGCCTTCCGCGAGCTGGCCGTCGGCGTGGAAGATCGCGTCGTAGGAATCCTTCCAGCCCTGGTTGGCCAGCCCCTTCTCGGTCGCGCGCTGATATTCGACGAAGCCGTCCTGGTCGGGATCGCCGGGACCGTCGATCCAGGCCAGCCCCGCCTCGATCGCCGGCCATAGCTCGAGCAAGGTCTTCTCGTCGCCGGTCCGCTCGAAATAGCTGCCGGCGAGCATGACGAACAGCGCGGTGGAATCGACGCTGCCGTAATATTGCGCGAACGGCACCTCCCGCAGCGCCGCCATCTCTCCGCCGCGCATCTCATGCAGGATCTTGCCGGGCGCGGCATCGGCAAGCGGATCGACCGCCTTGGCCTGGAAATGCGCGAGCCGGCGCAAGACGCCCTTGGCGATGCGTGGATCGACCCACAGCATTTGGAGCGCGGTGATCAGGCCGTCGCGGCCGAACGTCGTCGAGTACCAGGGAATGCCGGCATAGGGATAACGCCCCTGCGGCGTCTCCGTCATCAGCATGTTGAGGTCGGCCATGGCCTGGCACAGCACCTCGTTGAAGATGTTGTTGGAGGTCTCGATGCTGGCGGCGCCCATGGTGGAATGGCGCATCTCGCGCCGGTGAGCGAGCAGTCCCCGGAAGAACCGCGCCGGCCTCTCCGCCATCGGCCGGTTGCAGGACACGGCCACGAACAGCGATGTCGATTCGTGCGGATCCAGCTCGATCTGCCAGGTCGCCGCGTTCACCGACAGCCGCGTCGGACGCGGGTCGAAATGCAGCCCCGTGGTGCGCTCGATGTCATCGAGACCGCGATATTCGAACAGCACGTCGGTCGGCCCGAGCAGTCTGCTCGTGCCGGTGCCGCGGTGCGGGCGGCGCTCGCCGCGAACCTCGAACAGATCGGCAAAATCGTTGTCGAACAGCAGCGTCAGCTCGAAGCTGGTGCGCTGCTCGCCATGGTTCTGCACGCCGATGCGCTGATAGGCGGTGCCCCGCCACAGGAAGATCGTGCGCACGATGTGCAGCAGATCCTTCTGCAGGACGAGGCTCTCCCGCCGGTAGATGTCCGGATTGGTCAGATCGACGGTCAGCGCCGAATTGTCGTCGCGCAGGTTGGAGCCGAGCAGCAGCGGCTGGAGATCGTCGAGCACGAGCTCGAGCCGCGCGAGGTAGCGGGTATCGTGATGGAACAGGCCATCCGGCCCGCCTGCCGAGGCGCCGATGTCGCCATGGCTGTCGAGCACGATGAACATGTCGTCATGCTTGAGAGACCGCCGCGGCCGTGCCGAGGGCCCGGTCATCGGAATATAGAAAGGTTGCTCCGCGACCTGTTCGGAGGTCCGTGTCACGGAGACGAGTTGGGTTACGGCTTCGGCCGACATGAGCAGCTCCCCTGCGCTTGTTTTGAAACGCGACCGACTCGAGAACGCGATTGTTGGCTTACGCGGCGGCTTGCGCCAGCCTACTCATTTCCTGCGTGACCAGTTCACGGTAGGGTCCGTGACCCTGCATCAGGCGCTCGGGCGATCCATCTTCGATGATCTTACCATTTCTCAGCACCACCACGCGATCGAAATTACGCAGCGTTGCCAGCCGATGCGCGATCGCGATCACGGTGCGGCCGCGCATCAGGCGCGACAGTGCCTCGCGGATCGCCTCCTCGGATTCGCTGTCGAGCGCGGCGGTGGCCTCGTCCAGCAGCAGGATCGGCGCGTCCTTCAGGAAGGCGCGCGCGATCGCAATGCGCTGGCGCTGGCCGCCCGACATCTTGACGCCGCGGTCGCCGACCATGGTGTCGAGACCATCCGGCAGGTTCTCGACGAAATCGCAGCGTGCCGCGATCGCGGCGCGCAGCACCTCGTCGTCGGTCGCGTTCGGGCGGCCGTAGCGGATGTTCTCGCGGATCGAACGATGAAACAGGGAGATATCCTGCGGCACGACGGAGATCGCCTCGCGCAGGCTCAGCTGCGTGACCTTCGAGATGTCCTGCCCGTCGATGGTGACGCTGCCATCGTCGACGTCGTAGAAGCGCTGCAGCAGCGTGAACAGCGTCGACTTGCCGCCGCCCGACTGGCCGACCAGGCCGACGCGCTGGCCGGGTTGCAGCCGAAGGCTGAACCGCTCGAAGATCTTCTCCCCGCCGGGATAGCCGAAGGTGACGTTGTTGAACGCGATCGAGGCGCCGCTCTTGACCAGCGGCTCCGCCTCGGGATGGTCGCGCAGCTCGTGCGGCACCAGCAGCGTGGCGATCGCCTCGGTCAGACGGGCGACGTGCTGGGTGACGTCGACCAGTGCCACCGCGAGATCGCGCGTGGCGCTCAGGATGGAGATGCCGAGCGTGCAGACCAGCACGACGTCGCCGGTGGTCGCTTCCCCCTTCTGCCAGAGCGTGACTGCCCAGGCCATCAGCGCCACCGTCAGGAGCACGGTCACAGCGGCATGCAACAGCCGCAGCTTCTCCAGATAACGCAGGCTGCGGCTTCGCGCGGTGAGTTCCCGGTTCACCGTCGCGTCGAACCGCTCATGTTCGTGGCCGATGCCGCAGAAGGCCCGCACCAGCGGCATGTTGCTGATGACGTCGATCATCTCGCCGTCCACGACCGCCGCCTTGTCGGCGAAATCGTCGTGCAGCGGCTTGCCAGCGGCGGCCAGGTGGAACATCGCGACCACCATGCCGCCGGCGATCACGGTCAGACCGAGCGCCATATAAGGGCTGACGGTTCCGATCAGGGCAATTGCCGCAATTGTGGCGATGCAGGGCGGCAGCACGTTCCAGACGAACATGTTCTCGACCGTGAACACGGCGTTCGACGTCGCCGTGATGCGGCTCGTCAGCATGCCCGGCATGCGGTCGGAGAAATAGCTCGGCGCGTGCCCGGTCAGATGACGAAAGATGTCACGGCGCAAATCACCCGTGACACGAACGAAAGTGAAGCTCGCCGTCCAGCTCGCGATCCGCCACAGGAAGTTGTCGGCGGCGATCAGCGACATGAGTAAAATGAATGCCAGCCATACGCTGCCTCCATGCGAGGGTCCGGCCGACAGGCTGTCGACCAGGGATTTGACCCCGTACTGGGTGCCTACCGAGCAGGCAACCGCAGCAACGACCGCGGTCAGGATCACCAAATGCGACGCGAGACGACGCCGGAGATAGCGCAAGACAAAGGCAAATGGCCTGCGCGCGTATCCAGAAAGCTGATCCATATGGCTATCGCCCCATTATGCTGGTTCTTCGTTGGTGACTGATCGACTTGAACATCGATCTCTTCGCCCGGGTTCCCGGGCTGGACGATCACGACATGCGGATGCGGACGATCTGCGAAGATGTGGTGGCAGGATCGCGGCGCTCTCCAACGTGTCGAAGAAGTAACATTTGGGAGAAGGAACTTCGCAACTGCGGGAACGTTCCCCTATCTGGCATGCCGGTGCCGTACTGGCGGGGGTTTCGACAATCATGATCGCAGAGGAGATGGTGAGATGCGCATCGCGCAGGTAGCTCCGTTGACGGAGGCTGTTCCACCCAAGCTGTATGGCGGCACCGAGCGGGTGGTGCATTGGTTGACGGAGGAGCTGGTGGCCCTTGGACACGACGTGACGCTGTTCGCCAGCGGCGACTCGCAGACCTCGGCCAAGCTCGACGCCCTGTGGCCGAAGGCGCTTCGCCTCGACGGTTCCGTGCGCGATCCCAATGCGCTGCACATGGTGCTGCTGGAGCGTGTGCGGCAGAAATGTGATGACGAGGAATTCGACTTCCTCCATTTCCATCTCGACTATTATCCCTGGTCGCTGTTCCACCGGCAGCCGACGCCGTTCCTGACCACGCTGCACGGCCGGCTCGACCTGCCGGAGCATCAGCCGGTCTTCAACACCTTCTCCAAGATGCCCGTCATCTCGATCTCCAACGCGCAGCGGCGGCCGGTGCCGCAGGCCAATTGGGTGACGACGATCCACCACGGTCTTCCGGAGAACCTGCTGACGCCGAAGCCCATGCGGCAGGAATATCTCGCCGTGCTCGGCCGCATCGCGCCCGAGAAGGGCGTCGACCGCGCCATCAAGATCGCGACCCATTGCGGCATTCCGCTGAAGATCGCGGCCAAGGTCGATCGTGCCGATCAGGATTACTACGACGAGCTGATCCGGCCGATGATCGAGAACAGCCCGCTGGTGGAGTTCATCGGCGAGATCGGCGATCACGAGAAGTCGGATTTCCTCAGCGGCGCGCTCGGGCTGCTGCTGCCGATCGACTGGCCGGAGCCGTTCGGCCTCGTGATGATCGAAGCCATGGCCTGCGGAACGCCGGTCGTCGCCTTCAACCGCGGCTCGGTGCCGGAGATCATCGACGAAGGCCTGACCGGCTTCATCGTCGAGGACGTGATCAGCGCGGCAGGCGTGGTGAACCGCCTTCCGCAACTCGACCGCGCCGCGATCCGCAAGCAATTCGAGACGCGCTTCACGGCGCGGCGCATGGCGCTGGATTATCTCGCGGCCTACCGCAGCCTCGCCGAAGAAAAGGCGCCGCGGATCAAGCTGGTGAGCAGCGCGGAGTAGGGCAGCCACCATTCACTAAGGGCACACTGTCATGCCCCGGCTTGACCGGGGCATCCAGTACGCCGCGGCATATCGGCTCAGGCACTACGTTCTCTGGAATACTGGATCGCCCGGTCAAGCCGGGCGATGACAGCGAATATGCGGTGGACAGATCACCGCACATGCGTGGCGAGTGGCGAACAGCAAAGCCTCTATCTCACCACCGCCCGCTTCGGCTCGACGATCTCGAACATCCTCGGGAATTCGTCCATCAGGTCCATCAGCTCGGCCAGCTTCATCGGGTTGCCGGCGAGCTTAACCTTGCCGGCCGCAACCGCCTCCGGAAAGCTCGTCAGCTTGGCGATCACCTCGTCCAGCGTGGCGCGCGCCAGCGTGAAGCTGGCATCGGCGCCTTCCGCCTGCACCCCCTCGGTGTAGGTGAGCGCGCAGTTCTCCAGATTGAGCGCGAAGATCTCGCCGGTATCGGAAAAGCTCCAGTTCAAGACGATGTGCTTGCCGTCCGCCTTCGGACCGTTGAGGCGGATGCCGAGCACATCCCAGAGCTGAGAGGTGCGCAGCGCAGCCAGCGTCTCGCGCGGCATCGGCGGGCGTGCCGGCACCTTCGGCATGCCCTGGCGCAGCTCCTGGGCGCCGAACAGATAGGCGTTGCGCCAGGTCGCGCTTTCGGCGGCGTAGCCGAGCTGCTCCAGCGTATCAGCCAGGAGACCGCGTGCCGCCGCATTGTCAGGCTCGGCGAAGACGAGATGGCCGAGCACTTGCGCGACGAAGCGAAACTCCCCCTTGTCGAAATCGGTGCGCGCCCGCGCCAGGATCGCGTCCGCCCCACCCATGTACTCGACATACTTCTTGCCGGACTCGACCGGCGGCAGCGGATCGAGATTGACCGGATTGGCGTCGTACCAGCCGAGATATTTCTGGTAGATCGCCTTCACGTTGTGGCGGATGTGGCCGTAATAGCCGCGGCCGTGCCAGGCGCCCTCCAGGCTCTTCGGTAAGCGGATCGTCTCGGCGATCTCGGCCGCGGTGAGGCCGTGATTCATCAGGCGGATGGTCTGGTCATGCGCGAATTTGTAGAGGTCGCGCTGCTGCCGGATCATCGTGCCGATGCGCTCACGTCCCCACACCGGCCAGTGATGCTGGCCGCACATCGCCTCGGCCTTGCCGTCCCACAATTGCAACGCCTCGCCCAGATATTTCGACCAGGCCAGCGCGTCGCGCACGTCGGCGCCGCGGAACGGCAGCAGATTGTGAAAATTGTGCGTGCAGTTTTCGGCGAGGTTCAGCAGCCTGTAGCGCGGAACGAAGAAGTGCATCTCCGCCGGTGCTTCGCTGTTCGGCGCCATCTGGAATTCGAACGCGACGCCGTCGATCACGCGCGTATCGCCGGTCGCCATGATCAGGTCGGTGGGGCGCAACAGCGCAACCGATCCCGCCGCCATCGACTTGCCGAGACCGCAATCGACCTGTCCCCGCGCTCCCTTGGCGAGCAGCGGCCCGAACTGGTACTGCGCCCGGCGCAGCATCGCCGGTCCCGCAATGATGTTCTCGGAGACGGCGTGCTCCATGAACAGGTTCGGCGCGATGATCGGCACGCGGCCGGTCGCGAGCGCATCCTCCTCCAGCACGCCGCGGGCGCCGCCCCAATGGTCGGTGTGGGTATGGGTGAAGATGATCGCCGCGACCGGTCGCGTGCCGCGATGCTTGAAGTAGAGGTCGAGCGCGGCGCGAGCCCCTTCGATCGAGGTCAGGGTGTCCACGACGATGACGCCGCTGTCGCCCTCGATCAGCGTCATGTTGGCGATGTCGAGCCCGCGCACCTGGTAGACGCCGGGCACGACCTCGAACAGGCCGTGCTGCATGTTGAGACGCGATTGCCGCCACAGGCTCGGATTCACCGTGGGCGGCGCCTCTTCGGTGGACAGGAAACCGTAAGGCTGAAGACTCCAGACCGTCCGCCCCTGCGGGTTCGTGATCTCCGCGTTCTCGATGGTGCCGAGGAAGCCGCGCGCGGCATCGTCGAAATCCCGCGTGTCGGAAAACGGCAACGCGTTCAGCATCGCCGCTTGCTGAGCGATGACGGACGGCGATGCGTCCTTCGGACCATTGCTGAGTTCGGTCATGTGTGTCCCCCCCGCCTGATGCACGGCATCTAACCGCACCTTGCGGTCGATTGCCATTGGAGGAGACGAAGGAAATGGATGCCTTCTTCCCTTCTCCCCTCCCCGCGAGGAGAGGGTGCATGGGCTAGGCAGCTACGCCTTCAACGGCTTGGCGCGATGCCGTGGCGTTGTCCGCCATCCGCAGCTCGCTGGCCAGCACGTAGCCGCCACGATTCTGCTTGGCCCGGTACAGCGCCTTGTCCGAGCGCGACAACAGCGCCTCTGCGGTTCGGCCGTCGTCCGGCGCGACGGCAACGCCGACGCTCGCACCGAGATCGATCACCTGTCCGTCAACCTCGTATGGCGTGCCGATCGATTGCACGATCCGCCGTGCCATCGCCTCCGCGTCGGACGCGGCGCGCTGCACCAGGACGAACTCGTCGCCGCCCATGCGGATCACGAGGTCGTCAGGCGCGGCCAACGCCTTGAGCCGCCCGGCGACCTGCTTCAGCAGCGCATCGCCGGCGGGGTGGCCGAACCGGTCGTTCGCTTCCTTGAAGCGGTCGAGATCCAGCGTATGGACGGCAACCATCCCGGCCGACAGCATCACGGGCAGATCCCTTGCCAGCACCGAACGATTGGACACGCCGGTCATCGGGTCGGAGCGCGCGAGCTGCTCGAACTGGCGCTTGAGCGTGATCTGGCTGATCGAGGCGTTGAAGCTGAGCCGAACCATCTCGAAGCTCGCGACCACGTACATCAGAATGAGGAGACCGAGCCCGACATGGCGGAGATCGGGCTGCATGAAGCTCACGATCGCGGCGATCGCGGCGAGATCGAGCAGCGCCGCAGCGGGACGCAGCGCCAGCCGCGCCACCACGCCGGCGCCGAAGCCGAAACCGATGCCGACCGCCATCACGCAGCAGAGCGCATCGCCCAGCTCGATGCTGCGCGCGGCGAACACGCCCAGCACGAGGGCCGTTACCACGGTGCCGGCAATGTAGCGCCGCTCCCAGCGCACGGCCTCGGCCCGGCCGAGAAGTGGCGGAGCCGCGAGGCGGCGGCGGAATGCAAATATCTCGACGAGACGAACAATCGCCACCACCACGCCGGCGACCGTCAGGCCGGCCGTCATCATGTCACCGGTCTCGTAGGTCGTGATGGCGCCGACCATCGCCTGGCAGGCGGCCGCGAGAATGGTGGGCATCATCGTGCCGTGAAGACCCGTGATGACTTCCAAATGGACGGCGTTCGAAATCGACGCCGGTCCGGATTCCATTCTGTTGAAAAACATGCCAGCTCCCATCTACCGGCATCTACCGCAGACCCGTAAAGATTGCGTTCGCTACTCAACGATCGCATTTGAGCGTGCGGATTCACCGCGCATTAGCCATGTCTCGCCAGGACGGGCGGAGACGCAAGCTCATTGTCTCCGGCCCGCCCCGCGGCGGCTACATTCCCAGCAGCCGCGGCAGCCACAGCGACAGGCCGGGCCAATACGTCACCACCACGAGGAATCCCAGCATGGTCAGGAGCCACGGCCACACCGCGACCGTGAGTTCGGTGATCCCCATCTTGGCGATGCCGGAGGCGACGTAGAGGTTGAGACCGACAGGCGGATGGCACAGGCCGACCTCCATGTTGACCGTCATCAGAATGCCGAAATGAATGGGATCGATGCCGAGCTTGATCGCGACCGGAAACAGGATCGGCGCCATGATCAGGATGATCGAGGACGGCTCCATCACGTTGCCTGCCAGCAGCAGCAGCAGGTTGACGAGCAGCAGGAAGCCGATCCACCCCAGGCCCTGGTCGATCATCCATTGCGCCAGCGCCTGCGGCACGTTCTCGTAGGTCATCAGGAACGAGAACAGCACGGCGTTGGTGATGATGTAGAGCAGCATCGCCGAAAGGTTCGCCGATGACAGCAGCACCCGCGGCACGTCGCTCAGCTTCAGATCCTTGTAGATGAACACCGCGACGATGAAGGCGTAGACCGCGCTGACGGCGGCGGCTTCCGTCGGCGTGAACAGGCCGCTGTAGATGCCGCCGATCACGATCACGATCAGCAGGATGCCCCAGATCGACTTGCGGAAGGCGTCGAGTCGCTGGAGGAAGGTGGCCTTCGGCATCCGCGGATAATCGTTGCGCCAGGCCCGATAGAACGTCGTGGCGCCGAGCAACGAGGCCAGCACCAGTCCCGGCACGATGCCGGCGATGAAGAGCTTGCCCACCGAGCTGTTGGTGGAGACGGCGTAGAGCACCATCGGGATCGACGGCGGAATCAGGATGCCGAGCGAACCCGAGGTCGTGATCACGCCGGCGCCGAACCGCTTCGGGAAGCCTTGCGCGACCATCGCCGGCAGGATCACCGAGCCAATCGCCACCACGGTCGCCGGCGACGAGCCGGAGATCGCGGCGAACAGCGCGCAGGCCACGACGCCCGACAGAGCGAGACCGCCGTACCAATGGCCGACCAGGGAGGTCGCGAAGGCGATCATCCGCCGCGCCACCCCGCCATGGGTCAGGAAGTTACCGGCGAGGATGAAGAACGGGATCGCCATGATCTCGAAATTCTCGATGCCGGTGAACAGCTTCAGCGCCACCGATTCGGTTCGCACGTCGGTCAGCGTGAACATGAAGCTGAGCACGGTGAGACCCAGCGCGATCGAGATCGGCATGCCCGTCAGCATCAAGGAGAGCAGCAGTGCGAACACGATGAGGACGCGAAGGCCTTGCGGCAGCGTGATGATGTGGCCTGCATGCGCGAAGCACACGGCGACGATCAGCACCGGCAGCAGCATCAGGATCCAGCCGAGCGGGCTGCGCTCGTCCCGGACCACCTGAGTGTGCGTGACCGGGGCCGGATGCACCGGGTCGACTTCGACGCCTTCGACGCCCGCCATGTCGTGATGCGGCAGCTCGCCGGTGCGGTAGAACGACCAGGCGACCTGCAGGAAGCGGAAGCACATCAAGCCGGAGCCGATCGGGATGGTGAGATACACCATCCACATCGGCGCCTCCAGATCGTTGGACTGCTGGCCGGTCTGCCACATCTGGCCGACGAAGGCGGCGCCGAAATAGGCGACGATGGCGGTAAAGAGCGCGCCGCACAACAGCCCGAAGGTGATGACGCGCCGGCGCGATCCGCCCGGAAGGATGTTGACGAGCACGTCGACGCCGACATGGATGCCGGTCCGCACGCCGTAAGCGGCGCCGAACTTCGCCATCCAGATGAACATGTAGATGCAGAGCTCCTGCGCCCAGGACAGGTCGAGCGCGGCAAGCCAGACGAACGCCGCGCGGGCCGGGACGGCCAGGAAGGCCAGATTGCGGGCTTCCGCCCATTTGGCGATGTCGATCGACAGCCCGGCACCGTAACGATGCAGCACGGCGACGAAGATCAGCGACGTCGCAGCCGCGATCATCGTCGCGATCAGCCATTCCTCGAGATGATTGAGCACACGGTTCAGCCCACGCAGCACCTTCGTCCCCCCAGCATTGGCTCGTCCATTCAAGAGTGAAACGGCCGGGAGTGCGATCACCCCCGACCGTTGGCGTTGTTCTTGTGGCCCGCGGCCGTCAGTTCATCTTGACGTCGAGTTCCTTGGCGAGGAGATCGAGCACCTCCTGCCCGACCCGCCCCTTTGCCCATTTATACGTCGGCTGCATCGCCTCTTGCCACGCCTTGCGGTCGGCGTCGGTGAGATAGTGCAGATTGGTCTTGCCCGTCTTCTTGATCTCGGCCAGTGCGTCCTCGTTCTCCTGGCGCGCGATCGAGTTGGTGTAGTCAGTCGCCTCCGCCATCGCCTTGTCAAGCTGGGTGCGGATGTCGGGCGGCAGGCCCGACCAGAACTTCGAATTGACGATCACGGCATATTGCAGATGAGCATGATAGGACACGGTGATGTCCTTCTGCACCTCGTAGAACTTCTGCGTCAGGTAGTTCGACGCGGTGTTCTCGCAGCCGTCGACCACGCCGGTCTGCAGGGCCTGGTACACTTCCGAGAACGCCATGATCTGAGGGATCGAGCCCATGATGCGGAGATATTGGTCGGCGATCTTCGATCCGGAGATGCGGAATTTGAGCCCCTGAAAATCAGTCGGCTTCAGCAAGGGGCGGTTGGCGGAGAGCATGTGGAAGCCGTTGTCCCAATAGGCAAGCCCGGTGATACCCTTGGCCTCGAGCTTCTGGAACAGCCATTTGCCGATCGTGCCCTTCATCGCGTTGGCATAGGTCGCATCGTCCTTGAACAGCCAGGGCAGGTCCAGCGCTTCGAACTCCTTGACGCCGAGCGGCGCGAATTTCGCCGTGGAAGGCGCGAGCATGTGCACCGAGCCGAGCTGCAGCGCCTCGATCTCCTCCTTGTCCTTGTAGAGCGTGGAGTTCGGGTAGACTTCGACCTTGACCTTGCCGTCGGTGTATTTCTCGGCCAGCTCCTTGAACTTCAGCGCGCCCTTCCCTTTCGGGGTGTCGTTGGCGACCACGTGGCTGAACTTGATGGCGATCGGAGCTTGGGCCGGCGCAGCGGCAGGGGCCAGACCGAATGCGACCGCCGCGACCGCAAGAAGCAGTTTGCGCATGAAGACCTCCCCAACAACCTCGAAACCGGGTTCTTTTTGTTTTGCGGTCAGTACTGGCAGCAATCCGCAAGCCGAACAACTAGACCTAAGCCCAATTTGCCGCAGCCAAGCTATCTTGACGGAGGCTGTCTGCGCAACCCGGCACGCGCGCCCGTCCGTGGCGACGAGCGCTTATGTCGCATTGCGGCAATGCATCAGCCCTTGCGCTGCGCGACAATGAAGAGGCGGCGGAACGGGAACAGGGTCTGTCCCGCCGCATTCTTCGGATAGGCTTTCGCAACGCGCGCGCCATAGGCGGCCTCGAACGCGATCTTCTCATCGCCAGCGAGCACGTCGAGATAGCGCGTCAGCCAGGTCCCCTTGGTCCATTCCTTCACCGGGTTCTCGCCTTCGAGGACTTGCAGATATTCGGTCTCCCAGATGTCGATGTTGGCGGACATCGGCGCGAGAAGATCATGGTAGTAGGCCGGCCCCTCGACCGGCGGCGGCGTGACGAGATGCTCGACCTTGGACCGCCACGGACCATCGAGCGCGGTCTCGCCGATCAACACATGCGACGGCGCCAGAAAGTTGCGCGGCATCTGCACCGCAAGCATGCCGCTAGGCTTCACCTTCTCCATCACGGACGGAAACAGTGCCGCATGATGGGGCAGCCAGTGCAGTGCGGCATTGGAATAGATCAGGTCGTATTGCCTGGCCGGATGCCAATGGCCGAGATCTTCATGCGACCATTCCACATCCGGTGCTGCCTTGCGGCCGGCGGCGACCATCTCGGCCGAACCTTCGACGCCGGTCACGCTCGCCTCCGGCCAGCGCTCCCTAATCAGTTTCGTGACGTTGCCGGCGCCCGCGCCGAGATCGGCAATCTCGCGCGGGCCGAAATCCGGTATCCGCATCAAGAGGTCGACAGCGGGCCGGAGCCGATGGCCGGAGAATTTCAGATATTGCTGCGGATCCCAGACCATCGCTCAACGCCTTTTTCTTTTTCGTGTTTCCTTCAACGTCGCTCTTGGTTACCACTGCTCGTCCCGCTCAGGCAATTCGCAAGGCGGGACGGGACAGGAAACGATCAGCAACAAGCAAGAAGACAACCAAGAGAGCGTGTGACCATGGACCTCGGGCTCAAATCGAAAACCGCTGTTGTCACCGGCGCGAGCATCGGCATCGGACGCGCCATCGCCAAGGGCCTCGCCGCCGAGGGCGTGCGCGTCGTCGGCGTGGCGCGGCGCGGTGACTTGCTCGCAGAGCTCGTGACGGAAGTCGGCGGCGGGCTGATCACGCCGTTCGAGCAGGACGTCATGGCCAAGGACGCGGCGGAGCGGATCGCGGCCTTCGCGTTGAAGGAGCTCGGCCATGTCGACATCCTCGTCAACAATGCCGGCGGCAGCCGTCCGTTGCCGGTCGACGCGCCCGACAGCAAATGGGACGAGGCGATCGCGCTGAACTTCACCAGCTACCGCCGCATCGCGCATGCGCTGCTGCCGCAGATGATCGAACGCAAATGGGGCCGCATCATCAACATCACCGGCAAGTCCGAGCCGGAAGGCCTCAACGCCGCGTTCGCCGCCAAGGCCGCGGTGCACGCCTGGGCCAAGGGCCTGTCGCGCGAGATCGGCGGGCACGGCATCACCATCAATTGCATCCCGCCCGGCCGCATCATGAGCGAGCAGATCCGCCGCAATTACGCACCCGACTATCGCGAGCGCTTTGCCGAAGAGGAGATCCCGGTCGGCTATTGGGGCGAGCCGGAGGATCTGGCGGCGCTCGCGGTCTTCCTGGCCTCACCCGCGGCGCGGTACATCACGGGAACGGTGATCCCGGTGGACGGGGGCTTGCGGCGGTATCAGTTCTAGGGGCTGCGAACCGCGAGGCAATCCTCGCACGCTCTGGAAGCCCGCAGGACGGGAAGCGAGCAGCCCCCTGGCTCGGCTCGCGGAGACCTGCCGTGCCCGATTTGCCGCCGGATCTCACGGTTTGACGTAACTCCAGCCCTGTTCCTGCAGCTCCATGACGCGGACGACACCGGATTTGACGACCGAGGCCTGCGGAATCAGGCTGATGTCCTTGTTCTCCGCCTTATGCATGTTTTCCTGCGTGTTGCCGCAAGCCTTGAAGGAGATTTCGGGATGGCTCATCGCGAGAACCTCGATGCGCGGCTTTACCGGCGAGGTGTCTTCACGCAGCATGTGAAGGCCGGGACCAAAGGTGACGACCTCGATCGACACCGGCTCACCAAGATCGCGGTAATATTGCGCGACGTTGGTCGCATTGTTGAGGGCGAGGTTCATCATCGCAGGTTCGTTGGAGTTGACCTGCAAGATCAACCGATGGGGCTTGCGGGCGACCTCAGGTTTGATCATCTGAGCCAGCGCTCCCTCGCTCGCAGGGTTCCGCTTGCCTGTGTGATTCTGCCCCGGCTTGCCCGCTTGTTTATGTGTGCTCGAGTGCTTCGGATGGCTCGCTTTGCCCTTCGCACTCGCCTGCGGGATCCACGGGTTGTCCTGCTGCGCCTGCGCGTTTGGTCCGCCCAGAAGCAGCATCGCCAAGGCGCTGATGATTGCCATCGCCGACTTTGGATTGATCATCTCGTTTCTCCCGTTACCTGATGTCACCGTCCTGGTCTGGCGACGGCATGCGGCCATTTGCATGCCGTCCCCACTTTTTCGCGCACGTTCTTGAATCCGCTGAGCGAGAATTTTCCCTCTTGCACCGCGCCGGTGCGGATGGTGAGACGCACGATGATGTGCCCGTCGTCGGGTAGCGACTTCAGCAACTGCACGACGTCGCCGCCGAAGGCGACGCCGGAACCGAACTGCGGCAAGACTGCCGTGAGTTGCATTGGCTGCTCCGCATTGAGCTGAAGGGAGACGGCATATTCACTGGCACTGCGTGTCACCGTCGGTCCTGCGACTACGACTTCCGTACGGCCTTTGCGGCAGTGGATTGCGAGTAGCATCGCGGCACCATCCGGGCCGCCAACGGAAGAGGTCGTGGCGGTGACGATTGGTGAATAGTCGACTGGCGAAGTCGTCTCGCTGATCAGCCAGTTATCGTCTGAGGCCCGCCGCCCGGGCGGTGGAATCTTACGTGACAGATCTTGCAGACATTCCAGCCGAGCTTGCCCCTCCATCGCCGAACAAGACCGAAGTATTGCTATGGGATCGCTCGGGTTTTGCGCGTAGGCGATTCCGCAAGCCACATTGAAAGCGACGGCGAGCGGAGCAGCCGCACGCTTCATGGCCGCGCCTGTGCATTGCGCGCCTTGCGATCCAGCCAATCCTGCGCGGCCTGGAAGCGGGTGAGCCCTGGCACGGTCGCCGCGAGATTGATCGACTGCCATTTCGGATCGAAGCCAGGCGCCTGCAGCCGGTCGACTCGCGAGAACAGATACTCGACAAGGCGCGCCACGCGTTGATAGCGATTCGAATGTTGTGGCCAGTTGAACGCAACGAGCGCTGTCGGCACCGCGATGGTCGAGATCCGCTCGCCTTGCCTGATCAGATTGGGGTACTCGCTGGCATCCAGAGTCGCGGGCAGATAATAGTCCTCGAACTTGCTGTCGTAGTTGACCGGCAGGAACTTGAAGCCAGCCTCCCAACGGCCCTTTACGAAGGCGTCGACGGGTTTCGAGGTAATGAACACGACGGCAGACATCTCGCCTTTGCGCATCTGTTCGAGGGCCACCTGATGCGGAATGAACGTCTTGTCGATATCGATGCCCAGACGGCTGAAGATCAGTGGTCCTGAATAGGCGGCTGCGGTGCCCAGGGTGTTGAAGTTCACCTTCTTGCCGGCAAGATCCTGCAGGCTTGTGATTTCAGGCCGCACAAAGATATGCAGCTCGGATGGGAAGAGATTGAGCAGATACGTGATGCGGCTTCGGATCTGCGGTGCCTGGACCTTGTACTCTTCGAGCGCATCGGAATTGATGATGGCGGTGTCGACGCCACGCAGATACAGCAGCGCATTCAGATTATCGGTGGCTCCCCGCGTGACGATCGGCAGGAGATGCAGGTCTGCTCCGTCGTCCACGACACGCGCCATTTCTGCGGCGAGGCGGATCGGTGCGCCCTCGAGCAGACCGCCGGCGAGCCCGACCGTCCAGGCGTTCATCCGGTCCTTTTCATTCTCCTGGGGGAGCGACCTTCGGACGGGCTGAGCATCGGCCTTGGCATGTCTCGCCGTTTGCGCTTCCAAGCAGGACGTCTGAAGCATCATCGCGACCGGCACCAACCAGGTGAGCAGGAGCAACGAGAGTGACTTTGGCGCTCTGTTCATGTCGTTTTCCTTCCGAATTCGCCACCGCAATCTCTGGTCCCGCAGGGCTGCAACAAGTGCACTCTCACCGCTGCAGCGCATCCAGCCGTTCCTTCGCTTCGCGAATACCGCCCCGGTGTGCCTTCGCGTAGAGCTCTCGCGCCTTGGCCGCTTCGCCGCGCGTTCCATAGGTACCCCAGGCGGACAGAACTGCCGGATCGTATGTCTCCGCGAGCATGAAGCTTGCCTGCGCAATGTTCTTCTCAGCCGCGAGCTCGAGTACGATCCGCGCTGCGCCGATATTTCCCTGATCGAGCAACGCCCTGGCGCGCGCGATCAATCGGGCTTCCGCCTCGTTTTGGCTTTGGTTTGCGGCTGTCAGAAGCTCCCCGAGAGCCGCCTCCACGCTCCGCGTCGCCGGCACGATCGGGCCTTCATTTGTTTGCGTCACCTCGAGGCGGGCATCGATGGGAGCCGATGCCGATGCACGGTCTCTTTGCCTGGCTTCGGTCCCGCTCCGCTCCTGGCGCAGCGACTGCCGCAGTTCAGCAATCTCCCGGTTCGCTGCCTGTCTCTGCAGCGAGGCCGCATCATTCGCCTCGCGCAATTGCACGTTCCGGGTTTCGATTTCACGGCGCGTTTCGGCAAGTTCCCTCGTCAGCGCGGCCGCATGCGCCTTGGCGTCTTCGAGAGCGCGGCGTTGTGGTTCGGCATTGGCCATTGCCGCTTGCGCGGCTTTGGCCTGGGCAACGAGGTCGGCGTTCTTCTGCCGCTCGTCTTGCAAAGACTGCCGTAGCTCCGCAACCTCTGCCTCCTTCTGTTCCGTAGCCGCAGCTTCCGCCATGAGCGATCCGCGGGGTATTCCGGCAAGTTCGCTCGCGAGCGCGGCGGCACGCGACTGCGCCTCGTGGCGCTCTTGCTGAGCGCTCGCCGCTGCCGCCTGCGCGGCGTTCGCCTGCTTCACGAGGAAGCCACTTCTTTGCTGTTCCTGCTGCAGGGACTGCTGCAGTTCCGCGACTTCCCGCGCCGCCGCATCTCTCTGCTGCGCGGCCGCATCGTCCGCGTTGCGGGATCGCGCGTTACCGGCGTCGATCTCGCGGCGCGCTCCGGCAAGCTCGTTCGCGAGCTCGGCGTTGTGGGCTTGCTCCTGTTGAAGCGATCTCCGCAGCTCGTCCGCGGCGATTTCCACCGTGTGCGTGCGCTGGACTGCCTCGTCGAGCTCCCTGCGCGCCTCGGCCAGCTCGTTGGGGGGCGCTTCGATGCGCGGCGCCTCTTCGTCCAGCCGCGGGCTTGGTTGCACCACGCTTGCCGGCTCCGCCTGCATCAGGGCTTCGGTCGCTTCGCGCTGAAGGAGCGCCAGCGAACCGGTCGTGATCTCCGGCCGCTGATCAAGGCGCTGATCAAGGCTAAGGCCGCTCTCGCCGCCGATGCGCGTCATGTCCGGTTGCGCCGTGAATGGTGTGAACACGCCGAGCAGTGAAGCTCCGAGGCAGATGAAGGGGACCAGAATTGCAGCCGCCACGAGCCAGCCGCCCGATTTTTCGTCTTCCGGATCGACATCCTCCGTTGCGGGACGCCAATGGGTGGGCGCAGGATTGATCGCAGAGCCGTCCCGCCAGACCCATTGACCCGCCCCAGGTGACCAGTGGCCGAGCTCGGCAGCCCCGGTCGCATCCTCTACCCAGATGTCTTCTCCGCTCCTCGGTGCTGTATCAATTAGTCGGCGCATGCCTCACGCCTCCCTCGACGGCAACTCCAAATGGAGCGGATGGCTCGGCCTGTTCGTATGGCTCAGTGCCAGAACACGGTAGATCGACGTAACGTTGAGGCGGCACGCCGCCATGATTTAAATCTATTAAATATATAAAACTCTATATAATTTAACTGCATGACAAGTCAATTAAATAATCAGTGCCGGGAGGGATTCGTCGGCCGCCGAGGCGCGCCGCGCGCCGCGCGCCGACCGCCGATGGCTTTCCTGAACGCATGGGCAAGCGAAATCGAGCTCTGGTTGGTCAGGTGATCGTGCAACGATGTCTTCAATGGTTCTTCCGGAACCGCGAGACCGGTGCCATCACCATCGCGCAATGGCCCAATCTCCTTTTGTGGATCGTGATCGTTGCGGGCGTTCTGCTTTGGATCTGGCCTTCCGCAGGCAAAGCCAGCGTCGGCTTGACGATCGTGCTGAAAGGCGGCCTCATCATCTGGGGCGTCGACGAGATCATTCGCGGCGTGAATCCTTGGCGGCGCTGTCTCGGCGCCGCCGTGGTCATCTACGCACTCACGACCCTTCTGCTATAAGGTCGTGAACATGTTCGCACGACCTGCAGTGTCAGTCTCAGACAAGGACAGATTACCGCTCGCGGCTTGCTGCTGCTCCCAGCACATCGTGCCGCCATGCACCCGGGCTGACGCCGGCAATTGCCGAGAAGACCCGCGTGAAGTGGCTCTGGTTGGCAAAGCCGGCCGAGATCGCAACCTCGGACAATGATGGGCCGGGCTCGCTCATCAGGCGCTTTGCGGTCCTCACGCGATGATGCAGAAGCCAGCGATGAGGCGGCAGGCCGGTGGCCGCGCGAAACGCACGTGAGAAATGGCTGGCGGAGAGGCCTAACTCCGCAGCGATCGCCTCCAATGGCAGCTTCCCGCTGAGATCCGCTTCGAGTTTGTCGCAGGCGCGCGCGAGCTGCCATGGCGCAAGCGCGCCGCGGCTGCTCTCGATCTTGTGCCGAAAGCCCCCATAGGCCTGAGCGACGTGGGCGGTGAGGGCCAGCATTGTGTGGTCGACGAAGAGCTGGTTTGCCTCGTCCGGCCGCCGCAGTCCCTCGCGCAAGGAGGCACCGATATGACGGACGATGGCATCATCGTGCCCAACAGGACTGCAGTCGAGCGTATCGATGCGCCGCGCCCCCGACTGATCAGCGAGACCATCGAGCGCGGAACGCGGCACGTAGAAATGCAGAGAGTGGAATGGCTTGTTGATCAAGTAGCGGGGGTCGACCCTGAGATCATAGAGATACGTCGTGCCGGCGTGGACATCCGCCTTCTTGATGTGACGCCCCTGCTCCCAGATCTCGCACTCCGGATAGTCGCGCAGCTTCAGACTGACGAGATAGGCATCTTCCGCGGCAAACGAACCGGAAAGGCCCGGCACGGGATTGTCGTTGCGCGTTTCAGTGACCGCAATCTTCGTGCTGCGCAGCGACCCCGTCGTCAGAGTGGGAGGGGCTTCCTCGAGGCGAAGGAATTCTGCAACCCGTTCACCGTAAGCGCCTGTCCTAGTCATCCTATGTCTTTTCCGTCACGTCGAGGGAGCAGGCCGCAGCAAGCTGCCATTTCCAGAGCGATATATCGGCTATCCACCCATTGCTGTCCACGACCGGCGACGTCGCACCGGGGGCGGCTCGGTCCTTCGCCTCGACCGAGCCACGCCAGAATTTGTTAATTGCTTCAAAGCGATGCGGTTCGTGCCTGATGCCTTAGATGCCCGAGGACAGAGGCGCGGACATCACGTTTTTTCACAAACGCACGGGGGGCCGCGCGCTCCTGTTGCCGCAGAGCAGGATCAGGCAAGGCACGGCAGCAATAGGAAAGACACAGATTTCCGCGCCGCCTAGAACCCGCAAATCTACTGCATCGAAACTCGACGGATCGCTTTGGACCCCAATCCATCCGGCGAGCGAAGATCACGGCATCGGCCGTTCGGCCCGCTTTGCTGCGGCTGAGACCATGATCAAGAGGTCGCGCGTCAGCGACGCGCGCACACGAGCGAGAGTCCATGAGCAAAGTTGTCTTGCGCGAATCCGCGAGTGAAATCCCCGCCGCGCCTCGGGGGCAGCGCGACGTTGCCCTCGGAGGCGACCGGTCCGTTGCGGGTGTGGAGATGGCTCGCGTGCTCAGGACGGCTCCCTTTCGCATGGCGTTGGACGCCTCCGGCGCCGGGATTGCTCACTGGAAGCACGACCCATTGCACGACGTCGTCGAGCCCATGAGTCACCACGTCATCATGGCTTATAACGGCACGGTACAGCGCATGGAGCGGCGGTCCGGACGGTCGATCGCGATCGGGACGTTTCGTCCCGGCGTCGTCATCATTATTCCGGAGGGATCGACCTCCCGATGGGACATCCCGAAGCCCGTCGACGTCGTTCAGCTCTACCTGCCGCAGACAACGCTGAAGCGCGTGGCGGACGAAGCCGCAACCGGATCGCCGGCCGAACTCCTGGAGCGCACCGCGCATCCCGATCCCGTGACTTCCCGACTGTTGCTGAGTGCCGCGGATGTGCTGGAAGGGCACGAAGCGCTGGATACGCTCTTCAGGCAACAACTCATGGATTTGCTAACGACGCGTCTTCTAGCTGCGCACACCGGTTCGCCGAGCGCGATCTTGCCGACCAGGGGCGGGTTGTCGCCGAAGACACTGCTCCGCGCAATCGAGCGGTTGCGCTCGGACAGTGATGCCGACGTCTCACTCGCAGCTCTTGCGGCCGATGCCGGCTTGTCGCGCTTTCATTTCTGCCGTGCATTCAAGGACAGCACCGGACTGTCTCCCCATGCCTGGCTGCGCCAGCACCGGCTCGAGCAAGCCATGAATATGTTGCGCGACACCGACGCGTCCGTCGTCTCGATTGCGGCCACGCTCGGCTACTCCTCGCAGACCGCCTTTGCCGCCGCGTTTCGAAAGCTCGCCGGGGAATCGCCGAGCGATTGGCGGCGGCGCGCACGTTAGCAGCAATCGCGCTGCAATCGCGTCAATCGCGCTGGGGCATCGGCGCATGCGTTTCGCTAGGAATCATGGTGCCCCACACCTGAAACGGAAATGGCAAATGACCTTGATCAGCTCTGTCAGTCGGCTCGCGAGCAGCTCGCGGCGAAACATTCTCGCAACAACTCTCTTGTACGCGGCGTCGTTGACCGTCCGCTCCACCTCGGCAGTAGGCAGCGACGTGGAGACCGCGGCCCTCTTGACCGGCAGGAACGACGGCACGAGCTCTGTCACCACCAGCGACGGCGTAAGGATCTTCTACAAGGACTGGGGACCGAAGTCCGCACAGCCGATCGTCTTCCATCACGGTTGGCCGCTCAGCTCCGATGACTGGGATGCTCAGATGCTGCTCTTCCTCGGCAAGGGCTTTCGCGTGATCGCCCATGACCGCCGCGGCCACGGCCGCTCGAGCCAAGTCAACGACGGGCACGACATGGACCACTATGCGGCCGACGTCGCTGCCCTCGTCCAGCAACTCGATCTTCGCAACGCCATCCACATCGGCCACTCGACAGGCGGCGGCGAGGCAGCGCGCTACGTCGCACGTCACGGCCGGGATCGCGTGGCCAAGCTGGTACTCATCGGCGCTGTGCCACCCGTGATGCTCAAGACCGAGTCCAATCCCGGCGGATTGCCTCTTAAGGTCTTCGACGGCTTGCGCGGGCGGCTCGCTGCCAATAGGCCGCAATTCTATTTTGAATTCGCGAGCGGCCCCTTCTACGGATACAATCGTCCGGGCGCCGAGCCTTCGCAGGCGACGATCTGGAACTGGTGGCGCCAAGGCATGATGGGCAGCGCCAAGGCCCACTACGACGGCATCAAGGCCTTCTCCGAGACCGACTTCAGCGAAGACCTAAAGAGCATCGCTGTGCCGACGCTCGTCCTGCATGGCAGCGACGACCAGATCGTCCCCGTCGCAGACTCCGCACCGCTGTCGGCCCGGCTTCTGAAGCACAGCACCCTGAAAATCTACGACCTGCTGCCGCACGGGGTCTGCACGACGCACCCCGACATCGTCAACGGCGACTTGCTCAGGTTCGTGACGGCGTAGCCTCGTCTTCATCGCAATCAATTCAAGGACCAGTCAACATGCGCATCGTCATCATTGGCGCCGGCTTTGCCGGCATGTATGCCGCCCTTTCAGCCGCCCGCCTGCGCGACATCCAGGGCGTTCCGCCCGACGAGCTCGAGATCGCGCTTGTCGCGCCCGAGCCGACGCTGGTAGTTCGGCCGCGGCTCTACGAACCGAACCCCGAGACCCTGACGGCACCGCTGCAGGACGTTCTCGAGGCGATCGACGTCGTCTATGTCAGGGGCCATGCCGAGACGATCGATACCAAGTCCAGAATCGTCGAGGTCGCTGCCGCGCAGGGCACGCGGAAGATGCTATCCTACGACCGGTTGGTGGTCGCCACCGGTAGCCGGCTGTTTCGCCCGAACGTTCCCGGCCTTGCCGAGCACGGCTTCAGCGTCGACCAACTCGATGATGCGATCGCGCTCGATCGTCACCTGCACGGGCTGTCGAACCGTCCGGCTTCGCAGGGACGCAATACCGTTGTCGTCGCAGGGGGTGGATTCACCGGCATCGAGGCGGCAACCGAGGTGCCGTCGCGCCTGCACAAAATTCTCGGCAACGACGCCCGGCTGCGCGTGGTCATAGTCGACCGCAATGAGACGATCGCCCCGGATATGGGCGCAGACGCCCGGCCGATCATCGAGGAGGCACTGCGCAAGCTCGGCATCGAGACCAGGCTCGGTGTCGGAGTGGCCTCCCTCGACAAGTCCGGCGTCACGCTTTCCAGCGGTGAACGGATCGAATGCGAAACCGCGATCTGGGCCGCAGGCATGCGCGCGGCTCCGTTGACTGCACAGATTCCGGCTGAACGCGACCAGTTTGGCCGACTGCTCGTCGACCGTGATCTTCGCGTCCCATCGGTTAGCGGTGTCTTCGCCACTGGCGATGCCGCACGGGCCGCATGTGACGATGTCGGCAATTACGCGCTGATGTCGTGCCAGCATGCGACCCGGATGGGCGCCTTCGCCGGCAACAACGCCGCCGCCGAGCTGCTGGGCGTTCCGACCAGACCCTATCACCAGAAAGCCTACGTCACCTGCCTTGACCTCGGCGAAGCCGGCGCGCTGTTCACCCGCGGCTGGGAGCGCACGGTCGAGATGGTCGGCGACGTCGCCAAGAAGACCAAGCAGGAGATCAACACGGTCTGGATCTATCCACCCAAGGCCGAGCGTGCCGCAGCGCTCGCCTCCGCCGATCCCGAGCGCGTCACAGCGCTATAGCAGCTACCCCCAACTTTGAAAAGGAGACCAACATGAATCTGCACAACGCTTCCATTGCCGCGAAACCCGAAGAGCTCGTGCCGTCGCGCTACGCGGTGCGCATCGGCGACATCGAGGTGCTGGTGGTCAGCGACGGCGTGCTGCCGCTCCCGACCACCATGCTGGCGCACAACGCAGACCCGGCCGTACGGGCCAACTGGTTGAGCGAGATGTTCCTGCCTCAGGATGCGTTCGACTGGGCACTGAATGCGGTGATGGTGCGAAGTGGCGACAAGACCATTCTCATCGACGCCGGACTTGGGTCCGATCCCGATCTGCATCTGCCGCGCGCCGGACAGTTGATCAAGCGCCTGGAGGCCGCCGGAATCGACCTCTCGTCCGTGACCGATCTCGTGTTGACCCACATGCACATGGATCACGTCGGCGGCTTGCTGGTCGACGGCGTGAAGGAACGGCTGCGCAAGGATCTGCGGATTCACGTGGCGGCCGCCGAGGTCAAGTTCTGGGAAGCTCCGGATTTCACTTATACGAACATGCCGCAAGGATTCCCGGACGCGCTTCGGGCCGCTGCCAAGCGGTTCATTGAAATGTACGGCAGCCAGATACGACAGTTTGACGAGCAGCACGAGGTTGCACCTGGTGTCGTCGTCCGCCGCACCGGTGGTCACACTCCCGGACACAGCGTGGTCCGCGTGGCCTCCGCCGGCGAGGCGCTGACATTTGCCGGCGATGCCGTGTTTGCCGTCGGGTTCGACCAGCCCGAGTGGCACAACGGCTTCGAACACGACCCTGAGGAGGCGGCGCGCGTTCGCATCCGCCTCTTACGGGAGCTCGCAGAGAGCGGCGAGCTGCTGGTGGCCACGCACATGCCGTTCCCATCGGTCGGTCATGTCGCCGCCGCCGGCGACGCCTTCCGCTGGGTACCGGTCTTCTGGGACTACTGACCGCTATCGAACAGGCCGAACTGGAGCCCTCACGGATGACTGAGCTCGCGCTCCGGATGACAGCCCTCACGGCGGCCGGGACACCGAGAATCGACCGCCGTGGCCTGCAAACTCGTCTTCAATCCAACCAATCGATGCGATCCACCGCGCGAGAGACCAGAACATGCAAGATCAAAAAGTCGTTGTCGTCACGGGCGGCACATCGGGTATCGGACGAGCAGCGGCGCTGCGCTTCGCAAAGCAGGGCTACCGGGTGCTCATCACCGGCCGCCGGGCGAGCCTGATCGAGGAGATGCTGCAACACCCGAGTATCGCGGGAATGACGGCGGATGCGGCGTCCCCCGAAGATGCCAAGCGAACCGTTGCAACGGCACTCGACAAGTGGGGCCGCCTCGATGCGCTGGTCAACAATGCCGGCGCCGGCGCAATCTTGTCACTCGCCGATGTCACTGTCGATCGCATCACAGATATCTCCGCCGTCAACGTGCTCGGCCCCAGTCTGCTCGCGTCCGCGGCGCTTCCTCATCTCAAGGCCGCGCGCGGCACGATCGTCAACGTCTCTAGCACCTTCGGGCACAAAGCGGCGGCGGGCCTATCTCACTACGCAGCCAGCAAAGCCGCCGTGGAGCATTTGACGCGGTGCTGGGCACTGGAGCTGGCCCCGTTCGGTATCAGAGTGAACGCCGTCGCCCCAGGCCCGACGCAGACAGGCGCACTGACCGGCATGATGGGACTGTCGGCTCAACAGGCCGCCGCTGTCGAGGAACAGGAGCGCGTCAGCATACCGCTCGGTCGCCGCGGCGCGCCGGACGATATCGCTGAATGGATCGTCCAACTCGCCGGGCCCGCCTCGGCGTGGGTAACCGGTCAGGTGATCGCCATCGATGGCGGCCTGGGATTGGCATGATCCCGCGCGGCCGCTGGCGCTGCCGGCGCCGATCGAATGGACAGGGTTACGAAGCGAAACCCATCGACAGTCCGCGACGTGACGCACGATGGGCTGCGCAAGAGAATGCTAACCTGCTGCCCTACCGCTGCCAGGTTAGCACCCTGCCAGGGTTTTGGTTTTGCCCGACAAGTCAAATTGATCGGAGCTGCGAGTGTCGTTGCAACGTGGCTCGAAAATCCCTTTAAGATCAAAGGTCCTTCTACTGTGCATGGGGTTGTTTTCGAATTTTTGTTCGAGCGACGTGAAAGGACCTGGTGCGGGCGACCCGGCTCGGTCGCCCTTCCCTTTCCACGGCGCATCCGGCATCGGCGCATACACAGCATGCACGCATGAGCCTGTGGCCGGCCGCCAAGCCGTAGTACACGGCGCTTAGCCCACCGGAGCGACGCGCGAACGCAATGACAATCACGTTACCCGCTGCCGCGCGCGAGCCCGACCACCTCACTGCCGACGGCCTGCCGACCGCGCGGCGGCGCTGGGCGATCGCCGCGATCTTCACCGCGCTGGCGATGGCCTCGCTCGACACCGCGATCGCCAACATCGCCCTGCCCGCCATTGCCGCCGATCTTCACGTCACGCCGGAGCAGTCGGTCTGGGTCGTCAACGTCTACCAGATCGCGCTGGTGGCAACGCTGCTGCCGCTCGGAGCGCTCGGCGAGATCGTCGGGCACCAGCGCATCTATCTCGGCGGCTTGATCCTGTTCACCATCGCCTCGTTGCTCTGCGCGGTGGCGTGGTCGCTGGACAGCCTCCTGGTCGCGCGCACGCTGCAAGGCCTTGGCGCCAGCGGCATCATGAGCGTCAACACGGCGCTGGTGCGCTTCGTCTATCCCGGAAGGATGCTCGGCCGCGGCTTCGGCCACAACGCGCTGGTGGTCGCGACGGCGTTCACCTTCGGGCCGTCGATTGCGTCGGCCATCCTGGCGTTTGGCCCGTGGCCCTGGCTGTTCGCCGTCAATATCCCCTTCGGCCTCGTCGCGATCGGCATCGGCTTTGCGATGCTGCCGAAGACGCCGCGCGCCGATCACGGCTTTGATTTCCTCGGCGCGATCCTGGCGTCGGCCTGCCTCGGCCTGTTCATCACCGGCATCGGCAGCGCCGCGCACAATCTGTCGCCGGCGGTCGTGGCCATCGAGCTGGTCGCGGCGCTCGCGCTCGGCTTGATCCTGACGCGGCGGCATGCCGATCACCCGGCGCCGATGCTGCCGATCGACCTGTTCGCCCGGCCGATGTTCGCGCTGTCGGCGGCAACGGCCGTGTGCTCCTTCGCAGTCCAGGGCCTCGCCTTCGTCTCGCTGCCGTTCTATTTCGAGGACGTGCTCGGCCGCTCGCAGGTCGAGACCGGGTTCTTCATGACGCCGTGGCCGCTGGTGGTCGGCATCATGGCGCCGATCGCCGGACGCCTCTCCGACCGCTATGCCGTCGGCCTGCTCGGCGGCATCGGCCTCGTGCTGCTCGGCCTCGGCATGGCGCTGCTCGCGACGCTTCCCGCCAACCCCGCCATTGCCGACATCATCTGGCGGATGGTGATCTGTGGGATGGGATTCGGCTTCTTCCAGGCGCCGAACATGAAGGCGGTGATGTCGAGCGCGCCGCCACATCGCAGCGGCAGCGCCTCGGGCATCGTCGCCACCGCACGCCTGACGGGACAGACGACGGGCGCCGCGCTTGCCGCCGCCTGCTTTGCGCTCGCCGGCCACGAGGGCGCAACGCTGGCGCTGGCGCTCGGTGCCGGCTTTGCCGCCCTCGGCAGCGTCATGAGCTTCCTGCGGCTCGCGGTGAAGTAAGCCGTCAGGCCGCCGTCACGCCGACATTCGCCGGAATGACGGTCTCATCGTCCAGCGCGGCCAGACGCTCATCGATGGCAGCGATCACCTTGCGCGAGAACGGTCCGAGATGCGCATAGGCCGCGATCATCTGCACGGCGATGCGTGCGGACGAGGTGTCACGCTTGGCGCAATTCATGAAGGTCTGCCACAGCGGCCCCCGTGCCTCGGGAAGGGCGGTGACCACCTTGTGCACCGTCTCCATCGCACCGAGCCTGGCGCGGATATCTCCTTCGGCCAGCTCGGGACGCTGCCTGGATCGGTCGAGCAGCGTCATCAGGCGGTCGACGCGTCCTGCATAGGCTGCGGGGCTATAGGTGTGCTCCAGCACCCGCTTGTAGTCCGTCAGAATGTCGCGTAGCGGGCGGACCGGATCGAAGTTGATGCCGGCCGTGCATTGATCGGCACCGATGGTCGGCGCCACATCGTGGCCCGAATGCAGCCGGCCTTCCCGCTCCAGCCGCCGCGTGAGCTGCGTGTTCGGCAACGCGTAGAGCAGGCCGACCATGGCGACGGGAATCGCGGCCTCCTCGATGAAATCGATCATCGCATCCGCCATCGAGACCTTCTCGTTGTCGAAGCCGACGATGAAGCCCGCGGTGACGAGCATGCCGGCGGCGTAGATCTTGTGGATGCTCTCGGCGATGTTGCGCCGCGTGTTCTGCTTCTTCCGCATCGCGACCAGCGTCGCCGGGTCCGGACTTTCGATGCCGACGAAGATGCCGAAGAAATTGGCCGCCCCCATCAGCTCAAGCAGTTCCGGATCGTCGGCGAGGTTGACCGAGGCTTCCGTGGAGAGTTCGAAGGGATAGCCGTGCGTGCGCTGCCATTCGGCGAGCCTTGGCAGGAATTGCCGCAGCGACTTCTTGTTACCGATGAAATTGTCGTCGACGAAGTCGAGATGGCCGCGGTAGCCCATCTTGTAGAGCGTCTCGAGCTCGACGAACATCTGCTCGACCGTCTTGGTCCGCGGCACGCGGCCGTAGAGCTCGATGATGTCACAGAATTCGCAGGTGAACGGGCAGCCGCGGGAATATTGCACTCCGAGATAGAGATAGTCCTCGAACTTCAGGAGATCGAATCGCGGCACCGGCGTTTTGGTGACGTCGGCCTGGAACTTCGGCGCGGTAAAGACGCCGGAGCGTGCCCCGCTCTCCCAGGCCGCGATGAAGTCGTCGATGACGCTCTCGGCCTCGCCGAGCACGCGGAAGTCGGCCCGCTCATAGAGGTGGGGGCTCGAGGTGGGATCGGGACCGCCGACGACCACCGGCTTGCCAGCCGCGCGGCAGAGCTCAATCAGGCGCAGCGTGTCGGCCTGCTGCGGCATCATTCCGCCGGTGAAGACGACGTCGGCCCAGGCGAGATCGTCGTCGCCGAGCGGCGCCGTGTTGCAATCGATCAGCCGGACCGTCCAGCTCTCGGGCAACATCGCGGCAACGGTGATCAGGCCCAAGGGGGCGGCAGGGCGCTTGACGCCCATCACTTTGCAGGATTCGCCAAAGCTCCAGAAGGACTCTGCCGAGAACAGCGGGTAGAGCATCAACACGTTGCAGGGGCTTGGCACGTCGATGGAACTCCTTTTGCGTTGATGCAGTGTAGCAAAGCGCGGTCGTCTTGCATCCCGGCAAAACGGACAAACTGTCGCTCGGCCCCATGCGCTGGAACCGCGGAGGTCGCCTCAGGCCCGGCAACTGGCGCCTGAAGAGAGGTCTTGCGGCCGGCGACAGCCGGGCAAGGCAAAAAACCGCTTGATCCCTGTTCTTCACGCGGCAACCAGATTCTTGGGCCGCCACCCCTCGGACTGTTGATTTGAACCGTTCCAGTTTGCCGGACACATTGCGCGCCTGAGTTCAATCGGTGGATTGGGCCAATCAGGGGACTGCGATGGCTAACCTAACAATCAACGGAAAAACCTTCACCCTCGACGTCGAGCCGGATACGCCGCTGCTGTGGGCGATTCGCGAGAATGCCGGCCTGACCGGCACCAAATACGGTTGTGGCATCGCACAATGCGGCGCCTGCACGGTTCACATCGAAGGCGTCGCCACCCGCTCCTGCGGGGTCTCGGTCAGCGAGGCCGAAGGCAAGAAGATCACCACGATCGAGGGGCTCGCCTCGGGCGACACGCTGCACAAGGTGCAGGAAGCCTGGATCGCCCAGGACGTGCCGCAATGCGGCTATTGCCAGAGCGGCATGATCATGGCGGTGGCCGCACTGCTGACCGAGAAGCCGAAGCCGACCGACGCCGATATCGACGAGGCCATCACCAACATCTGCCGCTGCGGCACCTTCCAGCAGGTGCGCGAAGCGATCCACACGATCGCCAGCGCGTAAGGAAATCCCCACATGAACAAGCATGTCTCGCCGCGGCTCAACCGCCGCGCCTTCGTCATCGGCACCGCCACGCTCGGCGCCGGCCTCGCCCTCGGTCTCGACATCCCCTTCGGCGGCCCCGCCGTGGTCCGCGCCGCCGACGGCTCGCCCGAGATTGGCGCCTGGGTCGTGGTCAGGCCGGACGACACCGTGGTGATCCGCATCGCCCGCTCCGAGATGGGCCAGGGCTCGCTGACCGGCCTCGCCCAGCTCGTCGCCGAGGAGCTCGAGTGCGACTGGACCAAGGTCACGACCGAATACCCGACACCCGGCACGAGCGTCGCCCGCAAGCGCGTCTGGGGCGATTTCTCGACCGGCGGCAGTCGCGGCATCCGCTCCTCGCAGGATTATGTCCGCAAGGGCGGTGCCACCGCGCGCGTGATGCTGATCCAGGCCGCCGCCGACGGATGGAAAGTGCCGGCCTCCGAATGCACGGCCGAAAACAGCGTCATCACCCATAAGCCGTCGGGCAGAACCACGACCTACGGCAAGGTCGCCGAAGCCGCCGCGAAGCTGACGCCGCCGGCCGAGGTCAAGCTGAAGGATCCGAAGGACTGGAAGCTGATCGGCAAGGGCGTGAAGCGGCTCGACACCCTCGACAAGACCACCGGCGCCATGATCTACGGCGCCGACGTCAAGCTGCCCGGCATGCTGAACGCCGCGATCAAGGACTGCCCGATGTTCGGCGGCAAGCTGAAGAGTTTTGACGAAGCCAAGATCGCCGGCATGAAAGGCGTCAAGAAGGTCGTCAAGGTCGGCGACACCGCGGTTGCTGTGGTTGCCGACACCTGGTGGCACGCCAAGACCGCGCTCGACACGCTGCCGATCGTCTGGGACGAGGGCGACAACGCCAAGGTCTCGAGCGAGTCGATTGCGAAATGGCTGGCCGAGGGCCTCGACGATGCGCAGCCGGCCTATGTCGGCAACAAGAACGGCGATGCCAAGGCGGCGATTGCCAGCGCGGCCAAGAAGGTCGAGGCCGTCTACTCCTATCCCTACCAGAACCACGCCACCATGGAGCCGATGAACGCCACCGCGCTCTACACCGCGGATAAATGCGAGGTCTGGTGCGGCACGCAGAACGGCGAAGCGGCGTTCGCAGCGGTGCTGGAGGCGTCCGGCCTGCCGGCGGAGAAGTGCGACGTCCACAAGGTGATGCTCGGGGGCGGCTTCGGCCGGCGCGGCCAGACCGATTATGTCCGTCAGGCCGTGATGATCGCCAAGCAGATGCCGGGCACGCCGGTCAAGCTGTTGTGGTCGCGCGAAGAGGACATGGCGCACGGCAGGTATCACCCGATCACCCAGTGCAAGATGACCGGCGCGTTCGATGCCAACAACAATCTGGTCGCGCTGCACTATCGCCTGTCCGGGCAATCGATCCTGTTCTCGCTGCGTCCCGAAGCGCTGCAGAACGGCATGGATCCGGCCGCCTTCCAGGGAGTCGCCCAATCCGGCGAGGCCGCGTTCGGCTATTCGGTGCCGAATCTGTTGATCGAGCACGCGATGCGCAACCCGCACGTCCCGCCCGGCTTCTGGCGCGGCGTCAACGTCAATCACAACGCGATCTACATGGAATGCTTCATGGACGAACTGGCCCAGGCCGCAGGCCAGGACCCGCTCGAATTCCGCCGCAAGTTGATGGGCAATCACCCCAAGCACCTCGCGGTGCTCAATGCGGTCGCCGAGAAGATCGGCTGGGACAAGCCGGCGCCGCAGGGCGTCTATCGCGGCATCGCGCAAGTGATGGGCTATGGCAGCTATGTCGCCGGCGCCGCCGAGATTTCGGTGACCGACGGCAGCAAGATCAAGGTGCATCGCATCGTCGCCTCCACCGATCCCGGCTACGTCGTCAATCCGGCGCAGGTGGAGCGGCAGATCGCAGGCTCCTTCGTCTATGGCCTCTCCGCGCTGTTCTATGGCGGTTGCACCGTCAAGGACGGCAAGATCGAGCAGACCAACTTCGATACCTACAACTCGATGCGCATCAGCGAGATGCCGAAGGTGGAATCGGTGATGGTGCCGAGCGGCGGGTTCTGGGGCGGCGTCGGCGAGCCCACCATCGGCGTCGCGGCGCCGGCGGTGCTCAACGCGTATTTCGCCGCGACCGGCAAACGCATCCGCTCGGTGCCGCTGCGCGACCAGAACATCACCTTCGCCTGAGATACGCGGCGGCGGCCACGACGGCCGCCGCCGCCCGCCTTTCCGGACAAGTCCCATGAATGTGCCGGTGACACGGCGGAATGCCGTCCTCGGCATCGCCGCCGCGGCCGCATCGCTCGCCACACCTTCGATCCTGCGTGCGCAATCGGCAGGCCGCATCGTCGTGGTCGGCGGCGGCTTCGGCGGCGCGGCCTGCGCGCGTGCGCTCAAGCGCGCCGGCGCGGACCTGCAGGTCACCCTGATCGAGCCGAACAAGGTCTTCACCTCGTGTCCATTCAGCAACGAGGTGATCGCCGGCCTGCGCAAGATGGAGAGGCAACATTTCGGCTATGGCAAGCTCGCTGCCGAGGGCATCGCCGTCGTCGCTCAGGCCGCGACGACCATCGACATGCAAAAGCGTAGCGTGACCACAGCCGAAGGCACCGCCTTTGCCTATGATCGTCTCGTGCTGTCGCCCGGCATCGACTTCCATGTCGAAGCCCTGCCCGGCTACGACGAGGCGGCATCGGAGAAGATGCCGCATGCCTGGAAGGCCGGCGCGCAGACGCTGCTGCTGCGCAAGCAGCTGCAAGCGATGGAAGATGGCGGCACGGTCGCTATTGCAATCCCGGCCAATCCCTCGCGCTGTCCGCCTGCGCCATACGAGCGCGCCAGCCTGATCGCGCATTATCTGAAGACCAACAAGCCGCGCTCCAAGGTTCTGATCCTCGATGCCAAGGACAATTTCTCCCAGCAGCGGCTGTTCGAGAAGGCTTGGAAGGAGCTCTACGGCGACATGATCGAGCGCATCGCGCTGTCGCAAGGCGGCCGCGTGACCTCGGTCGATCCAGCGACCATGACCATCGCCACCGAGTTCGGCAACTACACGCCCGATGTCGCCAACGTCATCCCGCCGCAACGTGCGGGGCGCGTCGCCGAGATCGCGGGCGCTGCAGATGCGACCGGCTGGTGCCCGATCGATCCTGTGAGCTTCGAGTCGAAACTCGCCCCGAACATCCACGTCATCGGCGATGCCTGCCTCGGCGGCGGCATTCCCAAATCGGCGTCGGCCGCAAGCGAGCAAGGCAAGGCCTGCGCCGCCGCCATCGTCGCTTTGCTCGCGGGCCGCACGCCGGAGCCGCCGCGGCTGACCGGCATCTGCTACAACATTGTCGCACCCGGCTACGGCTTCTCCCTTGCCGGCAATTACCAGCCAAAAGGCGACATCTTCGCCGAGGTCGAGGGCGGCGCCACCAGTCCGGTCGAAGCGCCGCGCGAATTGCGGGTGCGCGAGGCCGCTGAGGCGGAGCGTTGGTTTGAAGCCATCACGGCGGACACGTTTGGTTAGGGTACGATGGAACGAGCCTGCCGCCACGACCACAGTGCGCTCCCTCCCCCGCAAGCGGGGGAGGGTTGGGGAGAGGGTCTCTCCACTCGCGAGAACCCCCAAGAGGAAAGAACCCTCACCCGCGCCTTCGGCGCGACCTCTCCCGCAAGCGGGAGAGGCAAGAGAAGTCCGCTGCGGCGCCGCGCACGCCGTCCGACATCTGCGATTGCTGTATTCATCGCAGCGGGCCTCGCCCTCTCCTCGCACGCCAAAGCGGACGAACTCGTCCCCTACACAATCGTCAACGACGGCATCCCGCAATCGCTCACCGGCTCGCCCGGCGATGCCGCGCGCGGACGCGCGCTCGTGCTCACGCGCACCACGACCTGCATCCTCTGCCATTCCGGCCCGTTCCCAGAAACACGATTCCAGGGCGACCTCGCGCCAGACCTTGCCGGCGCCGGGAACCGATGGACGGTGAGCCAGTTGCGGCTTCGACTGGTCGATGCGTCGCGATTCAACGCTGAGACCATCATGCCGTCCTATTATCGCACCGACGGCCACGTGCGGGTCGGACGCAATCTTGCCGGCAAGCCGATATTGTCGGCCGCCGAGATCGAGGACATCGTGGCCTTTCTTGCAACGCTTCGCGACTAGGACTGTTCATGCCAACCACGCGACGACAATTCCTGAGCCTCGCCGGAGGCGTCACGGCCGCCGGGACGATCCCGGTCGTCACCCTGCGTCCGCTTCAAGCAACGCCCGCGATGCTCAATCACGCGATCCGCAATATCGTCGGCGAGGCGCCGATTCGCACCGGCAGGGTGAAGCTCGACATTCCGCCGCTGGTCGAGAACGGCAACGTGGTGCCGATGACCGTGAGCGTCACAAGCCCGATGACGGCAGACGACCACGTCAAGAGCATCCACGTCTTCAACGAGAAGAACCCGCAGCCGAACATCGGCAATTTCTATCTCGGCCCCTCCTCCGGCCGGGCCCAGGTCTCGACCCGGATCCGCCTCGCCGACACCCAGAAAGTGGTGGCGGTCGCGCGCCTGTCCGACGACACGTTCTGGCAGGTCGCCGCCGACGTGGTCGTGACGCTGGCCGCCTGCACCGAGGAGATGAACTGATGGCCGCGCTCATCAACGTTCCCGCCAAGGCCAGGCGCGGCGACGTCATCGAGATCCGCGCGCTGACCTCGCACATCATGGAGACCGGCTTCCGCCACACTGTGGACGGCAAGCTGGTGCCGCGCGACATCATCACCAGCTTCACCTGTCGCTACAACGGCGCCGAGATCTTTCGCGCCGATCTCTTTCCGGCGATCGCGGCCAATCCGTACCTGTCTTTCTTCACCGTCGCCAAGGACAGCGGCAAGCTCGAATTCGAATGGGTCGGCGACAACGGCTATTCGTCCACCGCCTCGGCATCGATCACGGTCGAATGAGCGCTTGGCGTGCGATAGCAGCGGCGGCACTGTTCGCCGCTGCCCCTGCCTTGCTCGCCGGTGAAATCCCGCGCGATGCGCGCCGGTCCGGCTATTCGTTCATGGGTCCCGACACCCGCGCGATGCAGGATGACGACACCTCCAATCCCGGCATGCTGTTCGTGCTCGATGGCGAACAGCTATGGGGCAAGAAAACCGGCAGCGCCGAGAAGGCCTGCGCGGACTGCCATGGCGACGCGCGCGGCAGCATGAAGGGCGTCGCGGCGCGCTATCCCGCCATCGACAAAACCCTTCACCGCCCCGTCACGCTCGACCAGCGCATCAATCTCTGCCGCGCCAATCACCAGCAGGCAACGCCGCTGCCCTACGAGAGCCGCGACCTCCTTGCGCTCTCCGCTTTCGTCGCCCATCAATCGCGCGGCGCCGCAATCACCGCCGGCGACGATCCGCAGGCAAAACCCTTCGTGCAGCAGGGCCGCGAGCTCTTCATGCAGCGCGAGGGCCAGCTCAATCTCGCCTGCACCAATTGCCACGACGACAATTTCGACAAGCGCCTCGCGGGCGCGCCGATCACGCAGGGACAGCCGACCGGCTATCCGCTCTACCGCCTGGAATGGCAGACACTGGGTTCGCTGGAGCGGCGCTTACGCAGCTGCATGAGCGGCGTGCGCGCCCAGGCCTATGATTTCGGCTCGCCCGAACTGGTCGCGCTCGAGCTCTATCTGATGTCGCGCGCGCGCGGCCTGCCGATGGAAACGCCGGCGGTGCGGCCCTGATTTCGCGTGATTAGGACTAGGCAGACGCAACACGGTCGCTAGTATCCCCCCGAGAAAACGAGTCTCAGGGAGGGACCAAAGTGGCGGACCACAAGATTTCGCGCCGCACGCTGCTGACGGGCACCGCCGCGGCGGGTGCGCTCAGCCTGACCGGCCTGCCGGCACGCGCCGAGGTGAACTGGAAGAAATACGCCGGGACCAAGCTGGAGGTGATCCTCGCCAAGGGTCCACGCGGCGATAACCTGCAAAAGAACATCAAGGAGTTCACCGAGCTCACCGGCATCCAGGTCGAGTCTGAGCAGATTCCCGAGCAGCAGCAACGCCAGAAGGTCGTGATCGAGCTCACCTCGGGACGGCCGAGCTTCGACGTCGTGCATTTGAGCTATCACGTGCAGAAGCGGCAATTCGAGAAGGCTGGCTGGCTCGCCGACATGACGCCGTTCATGAAAGACCCGACGCTGACTGCGCCCGATCTCGTCGAGAGCGATTTTTCGGCCGCCGGCCTGCAATACGCCAAGAACGACAAGGGTCAGATGATGTCTCTGCCCTGGTCGGTCGATTATTTCATCCTCTATTACAACAAGGAGCTGTTCCAGAAGAAGGGCGTCGCCATCCCCAAGACTCTCGATGAGATGGTCCTGGCCGCCGAGAAGCTCACAGACGCCAAGGACGGTACCTACGGCTTCGTCGGGCGCGGTCTGCGCAACGCGAATATGACGTTGTGGACCAACTTCTTCCTCAACTATGGCGGCGAATTCCTCGACGCCAAGGGCAACATCCTGACAGACGGCCCGGAAGCCATCGGGGCGACGAAGCTTTACCAGACGCTGCTAACCAAAGTCGCCCCCCCTGGCGTCGCCGGCTTCAACTGGATGGAGTCGATGGCCTCGTTCACGCAAGGGCGGTCGGCGATGTGGATCGACGGTGTCGGCTGGGCGCCGCCGCTGGAGGATCCCGCGGCCTCGCGCGTGGCGGGCAAGGTCGGCTACACCGTCGTGCCGGCCGGACCGAAGGGCCAATATTCGGCCACCTATGGCGACGGCATCGGCATTGCTGCGGCGAGCAAGAACAAGGAAGCCGCGTATCTGCTCTGCCAATGGGTGGTCTCGAAGAAACAGGGCGCGCGGCTTTTGCAGGCCGGCGGCGGTGTGCCGTTCCGCAACTCGATCCTGAACGATCCCGAGATCCAGCAGGGTGTGAAGATGCCCAGGGAGTGGCTGCAATCGGTGATCGATTCCGCCAAGATCAGCAAGCTCGGTCTGCCCGTCGTGATTCCCGTCGCCGAGTTCCGCGATCTCGTCGGTGCGGCACTCACTTCGACACTGTCCGGCGCCGATCCCGCAGCCGAACTGAAGAAAGCTCACGACCAGTTCCGGCCGATCCTGGAGCGCAGCGAGAAAACGTGAGTGCGCTGATACAATCCACTCCAACCGCGGCTTCGACCGAGGCCACGCCGGAGAAGGAGCTGCGGCCGCCGTCCTACTGGGCCTTCGTGGTGCCGGCGCTGGTCGTCGTGCTCGCCATCATCATCTTCCCGTGGGTCTTCACGATCTGGATGAGCCTGAACGAATGGAAGGTCGGCTCGCCTACGACCTTCGTCGGGTTCGCCAATTATCTGCGGCTCACGAGCGATCCGCGCTTTCTCGAGGCCGCCGGCCACACTTTGGTCTATACCGCGCTGTCCGTGGTGCTGCCGCTGGTTCTCGGTACGCTCTCAGCCGTGGTGTTTCACCAGAACTTCGCCGGCCGCGGTTTCTTGCGCGGAGTCTTCATCATGCCGATGATGGCGACGCCGGTGGCGATCGCACTGGTCTGGACCATGATGTTCCATCCACAGCTCGGCGTGCTGAACTACTTGATGTCGCTGGTCGGGATTCCCGCACAGCTCTGGGTCTTCCACCCCGCGACCGTGATTCCGTCGCTGGTGCTGGTTGAGACCTGGCAATGGACGCCGCTGGTGATGCTGATCGTGCTCGGCGGCCTCGCTGCGATCCCGGCCGAACCTTACGAGAGCGCGCAGATCGACGGCGCGAGCTTGTGGCAGGTGTTCCGCTTCATCACGCTGCCGCTGATCATGCCGTTCCTGTTCATCGCCGGCATGATCCGCATGATCGACGCGGTCAAGAGCTTCGACATCATCTTTGCGATCACCCAAGGCGGCCCCGGCTCCGCGTCAGAGACGATCAACATCTATCTCTACAGCGTCGCCTTCAGCTATTACGACCTCGGCTATGGCTCGGCGATTGCCGTCGTGTTCTTCCTGCTGATTGTCCTGCTTGCGGCAGTCATGCTCTACGCCCGCCAGCGCATGCTCTGGACCGAAATCGCGAGCGGCGCATGACCCCCCGTCAGATCATCCGCAGGATCGGCCTATGGCTCTGCGTCTTCGTCATTGTCTCTCCGGCAATCCTGTTCTTCCTCTGGATGATCTCGCTGTCACTTAAATTCGAGGTCGACAATGCCGCCTACCCGCCGGTGTTCTTCCCCGAGCGCATCGCCTGGAAGAACTATGCCGACGTGCTCGCCTCCAACCGCTTCCTGACCTATTTCGTCAACAGCCTGATCGTCACCGGCAGCGCGACAGCCCTGGCGCTGCTCGTCGGCGTGCCCGCGGGCTACGGCATCGCGCGTATGGCCGCGCATAAATCCGCGATCGTGATCCTGATCGCCCGCATCACGCCGGGCCTGTCATACCTGATCCCGCTGTTCCTGCTATTCCAGTGGCTCGGCCTGCTCGGCACGCTGGTTCCGCAGATCATCATCCACCTCGTAGTGACGGTGCCAATCGTGATCTGGATCATGATCGGCTATTTCGAGACGACTCCGATGGAGCTGGAGGAAGCCGCCCTCATCGATGGTGCCGGCCGCTGGCAGGTGTTTCGTCACGTCGCGCTGCCGATCGCGCGGCCGGGCATCGCGGTCGCCTTCATTCTGGCCGTGATCTTCTCCTGGAACAATTTCGTGTTCGGCATCGTGCTGGCCGGACGCGAGACACGTACCCTGCCCGTCGCGGTGTACAACATGATCTCGTTCGACCAGTTGAGTTGGGGACCGCTTGCCGCCGCCGCCCTGATCGTCACGCTTCCGGTGCTGCTGCTGACGGTGCTGGCGCAGCGGCAGATCGTCGCCGGGCTGACGGCGGGGGCGGTCAAGGGCGGATAGCAAACCAAGCGGGCGGGCGACACAACGTCGCCCGCCCGCCATCAATGCCTGTGCTCTATTCCGCCGGCGCCGCCGACATCTCTGGATGCGCGGCGTAGGGCTCGGTGGCGCCGAGCTTGCTGGCCGCAAAGAGGCCGGCGGCCATCGCAGCGTAAGCCAGCGCGACCGCCGGCGTGACGCCAAAGCCGCCGCCAATGCCGACGGCCTCGCCATGCATGAAGCCGAAATAGGTCAGCACCGCCCCCACCAGCGCAAAGGCGGACGCCTTCTCGAAATCCCGCTCGATGATGAAGACGCCGATCGCGCCCAGGACCAGGCCGCCGAGGATGGAGCCGCCACCCATCACCTCAAGACCGTGATAGAACACGCCCTGCTGCGGCAGCGCGGCGATCGCGGCCGCCTTCACCGCGTCGGCCTTGTCGGCGGCCATGCCGCCGACGGTCGCCGCCGCATTCATGGTCGAGCCGAGCATCGTGTCGATCTGGAGCTTGGCCCAGGCGGCCAGATGCGGCGTCAGCGCCAGCACGATCGCGGGCGCGTGCTTGACCGGCGTGGTCTGGAACGCCTGCGCGCCGATCAGCATGCCGATATAGAGCAGGATAGGTGAGATCGCGACGACGGGCACGAGTGCCAGCAGCACCGAGATGATGCCGAACCAGGACAGCACGACCACCATGATGCCGGTCGCGGCGGAGTAACCGATGCGGCCGCCCATCGCCTTCCAGCCGGGATGGCCGATATAGACGGCGTTGATGAAGGGATTGCCCATCAGGCAGCCGATCAGGCTGACGACGCCGTCGGCCGTGAGCACCCGCGTGGTCGGATATTCGTCGCCGGCCGCTTCCGCGCTCTCGACATTGTCCATGGCCTCGACGAGGTCGTAGATGCCGAACGGAATGGCGGTGACGAGGATGATGCCGAGGAATTCGAAGCCGGAGAAGACGTAGCCCAGCGCCGGGATCGGCACCGAGAAGCCGAAATTGGCGAAGGCAGCGCCAACGCCTTTGAGGCTCAAGCCGCCGAGACCGAGCCCGAACAGGTTGGAGCCCCAGGCGATGACCATGCCGACGGCAATGGCGACCAGGCCTGCGGGAATGCCGCGCCGGTACTTCACGCCGCCGAACCAGCTCACCAGGATGATGGCGAAGCAGACCAGACCGATCTGCGGCGTCATGTACATTTCCAGCGCCGGCCGCATCGAGATGAAGGTGACGGAGACGCCGGCAAGCGTGCCGAGCAGCGCCGCGCGCGGCGTGATCTTGCGAATGAACGGCGCAATGAAGCCGCCGATCATCAGAATGAAGCTCTGGAAGAACACCCAGACCAGGCCCGCGGACCAGCCCTTGAGCGGATCACCGGTCTTCAGGGTGATCGGCAGCATGATCACGAAGGTGACGATGAACATGTGCGGCACGCTGACGCCCGAGGGCAGCGCACAGACATCGTTGCGGCCGGTCTTCTGCGCCAGACGGTAGGCAAGGTAGGCGTAGTAGAAGGTCGAGAGGCACATCATCAGCCCGAGCGCGGGCAGGATGCGGCCGAACACCAGACTGTCCGGCATCTTCAGGACGAAGCGCAACAGGCCCGTGAGCACCAGCATGTTGACGAGGATGTTGGTGCCGAAGCCGAAAAACGCATTCCAGTCGCCGGATGTCCACAACGCCGGCTTGAATCCGGACGTATCAATCTCAGACTTGCCGGCCGTTCCCGTCAATGTGCTCATGATGTCACCCCCTCAAGTGGTCGAAATTCTCATTGCCTCCAAGACTGCGGCTGAGGTTGCGACCCAGCCGAAGATGCCGCCCTGGGCCTTGATCATCTTCAGGCCCATCTCGTGAAACTCGGGGAAGTAGGACGCGCAGCCGTCGGAGATGACGACGCAGCGGTAGCCGCGGTCATTGGCCTCGCGCACCGTGGTGTTGACGCACACTTCAGTGGTGACGCCGCAGACCAGCAGGTTTTCGATGCCGTATCTCTCCAGCACGTCGTTGAGCTCGGTGGCGTAGAACGCGCCCTTGCCGGGCTTGTCGATCACAACCTCGCTGTCGAGCGGATAAAGCGCGGGGATGATGTCGTGGCCGGCCTCGCCGCGAATGAGGATGCGGCCCATCGGGCCGGGATCGCCGATACGCAAGGACGGCGCGCCGCGCTCGACTTTCGCCGGGGGCGCGTCGGAGAGATCGGGCAGATGGCCCTCGCGGGTGTGAATCACCAGCATGCCGGTGTCGCGTGCCACTTTCAGCACCGCGCCGATCGGATTCACCGCGTGCGCAAGCTGGCTGACGTCGTTGCCGAGCGTCTCACCGAAGCCGCCGGGCTCCATGAAGTCGCGCTGCATGTCGATGATCAAAAGGGCGGTGGCGGACCAGTCGAGTCTGATCGGCTCGGGCTCGGCGCTGATGACGCCCAATGTCGGCTTGCTCAAGTCCAGCATGACGCCCGCCCCTTGCGAGAACTGCGCCAGGAGTTCTGCAAGCGGCGTGCCATTGTGTACAATTGCGACGCCGCGCAGGCCGCGAAAGAATTTGCTGCGTACTCAGAAGGTTACGCGAGCGATCAGCGCCTGCTCATTCCCTGTGCGACGGCTTTGCGGCGTGCAATTGCTTAAAGGATGAGCGGCCTTCGCCGTCATTCCAGGGCGACGCGAAGCGTCGAGCCCGGAATCCATCGGGCGGCAATACGCGAGGTGAAATGGATTCCGGGTTCGCGCTACGCGCGCCCCGGAATGACGAGGAGAAACTACCGCCCCGCCCCATACAGCCGCCGATGCTCTTCCTCATAGGGCGCATAGGAATCCTTCAGCGTCGCCATGTTGAGCAGCATGGTCGCCACCACCGCACCGGCCTTGTCGAACACGCGCGTCTTGGCCCAGGCGCTTTCGGTGCGGCGGCTGCCGGAGAGCGCGATCACCTCGCGCTCGAGCTCGTATTCCTCGTCGACGAAGAGCGGGCCCTTCAGCAGGCGGATCTCCTGGTCGGCGAACAGGCCGACGGCCGGGCCCTTTGCCGGCAGCGGATCGTCCTTGGAGCGGTACTGGAACAGCACGCTCAGCATCTCCATCGGGATGATCGGCCTGCGCCACGGATTGTCGGCGCCCGAGTAATACGGCGAGCTCTCCGTGATGACGGCGAGCTTCTGCCTGAGGGAGAACGGGTAGAGGTCGCCCATGATCTGGTCGAACGCCATCCGCACCGTCTGGCGCTTGCCGGTTTGAGCGACCTTCACATCGCGCAGGATCACGGGATCGGCCAGCGGCTTGAGCTCGGCAAGGCGGGCCTCCAGCGCCGTCGCCGCGTGCGGTTCACCGACCGAAGCCGTACCGCGCAGCACCTCGGTGCCGTCGCGTTTGACCATCTGGATCTGGCACTGACTGGTGCCGGGCAATGGCTTCGACAGGATCGCCTGCACCTCCTCGCCCTCATAGCAGACGCTGCGATAATGCGCGGACAGACATCCGGTCTCGAACCAGGCCTGTCCCCACAATCGCGCGCCGAGCGGGGCGAACTGACTGAAATGCGTCGGGCCTTCGATGGTGCCGCCCTTGAAACCGAGCTTCTGCGCGGTGGCGTCGTCGTGGATCGAGGCATGTGCGTCGTAAGTTTGTGCCTGCAGCATCTGACGCGGCTGGCGCCACGGCCCGATCAGGGTCTCGGCTGTCTCTGTGATTTCGGTGTCGAATGCGTTTGCAGTCATGATGTTCTCCGCTCGCAAGCCATGACTAGCAGGAGCGCCACGGATGCGGCTAGCCGTATTGACTTCGCTGGCCCATGCCTTTGACTGCGCTCACCCCGCCTCACAAGCTGCGACTCCTCCCGCAGCGCAATATTCCCGCCGGACCAGGCCACCAAGGACTCTTGAAATGACGCTGATGCAGGTCGAGCTGGACGACAAATACCGGCTCGAATCGAAGCGGATCTTCCTGTCCGGCACACAGGCCCTGGTCCGCCTGCCCATGCTGCAGCGCGAACGCGACCGGCTTCAGGGGCTCAACACCGGCGGCTTCATCTCCGGCTATCGCGGTTCCCCGCTCGGCATGTACGACCACGCGCTGTGGCGCGCGAAGTCGCACCTCGCGCAGCACGACATCGCCTTTGTGCCCGGCCTGAACGAGGACCTGGCGGCGACCGCGGTCTGGGGCAGCCAGCAGGTCGGCCTGTTTCCCGGCGCCAAGGTCGATGGCGTGTTCGGCATCTGGTACGGCAAGGGCCCCGGCGTCGACCGCTCGGTGGACGCGCTCAAGCACGCCAACGCAGCCGGCACCGCACTCAACGGCGGCGTGCTCGCGCTCGCCGGTGACGACCATGGTTGCCAGTCCTCGACGCTGGCGCATCAGAGCGAGCAGGTGTTCGCGGCGGCGCTGATCCCGGTGATCAACCCCGCGACGCTCCAGGACTATCTCGATCTCGGCCTCTACGGCTTCGCGCTGTCGCGCTTCTCCGGCTGCTGGGTCGGCTTCAAGGCGATCAGCGAGACCGTCGAGAGCTCGGCCTCGATCTATAGCGATCCCGAACGTATCCAGATCAAGCTGCCCGACGATTTCGAGATGCCGCCCGGCGGCCTCAACATCCGCTGGCCCGATCCGCCGCTGGAAGCGGAGAAGCGCCTGTTCGGCCCGAAGATGGCCGCGGTGCAGGCCTTCGCCCGCGCCAACCAGCTCGACCGCATCGTGCTCGATTCCAAGCCGGCGCGGCTCGGCATCGTCGCGACCGGCAAGGCCTATCTCGACCTGCGCCAGGCGCTCGCCGATTTGGGCATTACGGACAAGGACGCGCAGGATCTCGGCCTTCGGATCTACAAGGTCGCGCTGACCTGGCCGCTGGAGGAAAGCGGCGCGAAGCGCTTTGCGGAAGGTCTGCAGGACGTGCTCGTGGTCGAGGAGAAGCGCGGCTTCATCGAAGACCAGCTGATGCGCATCCTCTACAACATCGATGCCTCAAAGCGCCCGACCGTCACCGGCAAGCGCGACGAAAGCGGCGCGCCGCTGCTGCCGAGCGAGGGCGAGCTGACGCCGACCATCGTGGCATCCGCGCTGGTGGCGCGCCTGCGCAAGCTCGGCCATCATAGCCCGGTGCTGGAGCAGCGCCTCGCCCGGCTCGAGGCTTTCGACCATCCCGTCACCACCAGCACGCAGATCAAGCTCGCGCGCACGCCGTTCTTCTGCTCGGGCTGCCCGCACAACACCTCGACGCGCGTGCCCGAAGGCAGCCGCGCCATGGCCGGCATCGGCTGCCACGGCATGGCGCTGAGCATGCCGACCCGCCGCACCGATCTGATCTCGCATATGGGCGCCGAGGGCGTGAACTGGATCGGCCAGTCGCCTTTCACGAGCGAGCAGCACATCTTCCAGAATCTCGGTGACGGCACCTATACGCATTCCGGCCTTCTCGCCCTTCGCGCGGCATCGGCCGCCGGCATCAACATCACCTACAAGATCCTCTACAACGACGCCGTGGCGATGACCGGCGGCCAGCCGGCCGAAGGTAGCTTCAACGTCGCGCAGATCGCGCACCAGGTCTGGGCCGAGGGCGTCAAGCGGCTTGCGATCGTCTCGGACGATCCGGGCAAGTATCCCCAAGGCAACTACTTCCCGCAAGGCGCGACCATCCATCACCGCCGCGAGCTTGACGCCGTGCAGCGCGAGCTGCGCGACATCAAGGGCCTCACCGTCATCATCTACGACCAGACCTGCGCCGCCGAGAAGCGCCGCCGCCGCAAGCGCGGGCTCTATCCCGATCCGGCCAAGCGCGCCTTCATCAACGAGTTGGTCTGCGAAGGCTGCGGCGATTGCTCGCAGGCGTCCAACTGCGTCTCGGTGCAGCCGCTGGAGACCGAGTTCGGCCGCAAGCGCCAGATCGACCAGTCCAACTGCAACAAGGATTTTTCCTGCGTCGAAGGTTTCTGCCCGAGCTTCGTCACCGTGCACGGCGGCACGCTGAAGCGCATGAAGACCTCGGCGGTGGATTCCGGCCAGCTGTTCGCCGACCTGCCGCTGCCGCCGGCGCGTGAGCTGGACGGTCCCTACAACATCCTCGTCACCGGGATCGGCGGCACCGGCGTCATCACCATCGGCGCTCTGCTCGGCATGGCCGCTCATGTCGACGGCCGCGGCTGCTCGGCGCTCGATTTCACCGGCCTGTCGCAGAAGAACGGCGCGGTGATGAGCCATGTCCGCATCGCTCCGAAGCCGGAGGACATCTCCGCCGTCCGCATCACCACGGGCGGCGCCGACGTCATTCTCGGCTGCGACATGATCGTCTCGGCCGGCCCCGCCGCCCTCAGCCGCGCCGAGCGCGGGGTGACGAAAGCCTACATCAACGCCGACCTGCAGCCCACGGCCAGCTTCGTGCAAAATCCCGATCTCGACTTCGAGATGGGCACGATGCAGACCGTGCTGCGCGATGCCGTCGGCGACAAGAACCTCGACATCATCGACGCCACCGGCATCGCCGCGGCGCTGATGGGCGACAGCATCGCGACCAACCCCTTCATGCTCGGCTTCGCCTTCCAGAAGGGCGCGATCCCGCTGTCGCTGGAGGCTTTGCTCCGCGCCATCGAGATCAACGGCGCCGCGATCGAGATGAACAAGCTCGCCTTCACCTGGGGCCGCCTCGCCGCCCACGACATGTCGCGGGTGCGCAGCGTGCTGCAGTTCAAGAACCGAGCGTCCGCGCCGACCAAGTCGGTCGACGACATCATCGCAACACGCGCCGAGTTCCTGACCTCCTATCAGGACAAGACCTATGCCGACCGCTATCTCGCGGCCGTCGCCAAGGTGCGCAAGGCGGAGAATGTCGCCTCGCCCACGTCTACGGAGCTGACCGAGGCGGTCGCGAAGAACCTGTTCAAGCTGATGTCCTACAAGGACGAGTACGAGGTCGCGCGGCTCTACACCGACGGCAGCTTCGCCAGGAAGGTGTCTGAGAAATTCGACGGCGATTTCACGCTGAAGTACCAGCTGGCACCGCCGATCTTCGCCAAGCGCGACAAGACGACGGGCCGACTCCAGAAGCAGGAGTTCGGCGGCTGGATGATCCATGCCTTCCGCGTGCTCGCCAGGCTGAAATTCCTGCGCGGCAGTGCGTTCGATCCGTTCGGCCGCACCGAGGAGCGCCGGACCGAGCGCAAGCTGGTTGCGGACTATTTGGCGATGATCGACCAGCGGATCGTCGGGCTGAAGGCGGAGCAGATTCCGTTGCTGGCAAGGCTCGCCCGCGTGCCGGCGACGATCCGCGGCTTTGGCCACGTCAAGGAAGCCAACGTCAGGCTCGCGGCAGCCGAGACGGAGCGGCTGGAGGCTGAGCTGGAGAACAGCCGCTTTGCGGCGGCTGCGGAGTAGATTGGGGGCAGCTCTCTCCACGTCATTGCGAGGAGCCCTTGCGACGAAGCAATCCAGAGTCTCGCACATGCTCCGTGTCATCGCCCGGCTTGACCGGGCGATCGAGTACTCCGAGGCGGTCATGATCCAACCGATGGGCCGCGGCGTACTGGATGCCCCGCTTTCGCGGAGCATGACAGCAGTGGAGATGGCTAAACCGACGCCAACACGCTGGCAGCGGTCTCACGTGTCGCCCCACCCTCCGCCAGATGCCGTCCCGCGATATAGCCGAACGTCAGCGCCGGTCCTAACATGATCCCCGGCCCCGGATAATGCCCGTTCATGATCGAGCCCATGTCGTTGCCGCAGGCATAGAGGCCGGCGATCGGCGTGCCGTCCGCGCGCAGCACGCGGGCCTGCGCGTCGACCTTCAGGCCGATCGCGGTGCCGAGATCGGCCGGATGAATGCGCATCGCGAAGAACGGCGCCCGCGTGATCGGGGCCACGCAAGGGTTGGGCTTGTGGCTGAGATCGCCGAGATGACGCTGATAGATGGTGCTGCCGCGGCCGAACTCGGGGTCGCGGCCCTCCTCGGCATCGGCATTGTAGTTCACGATTGTCGCCGTGAGGGTGGACGGCTTGACGCCGATCCTGGCGGCGAGCTGCGCGATATCAGCCGCCTCGATCAACTCGCCGCTCGCCACGTAACGCCGATAGAGGCGCGTGAACGGCCTGATGCGGCCGAGGCCGTAAGCCCATAGGAAGCGGCGGTCGCAGATCAAGTAGAACGGCCGGTCCGGCTCGCCGTTGCCATCGCGCAGCATGGCCAGCACGAAGTCGTGGTAGGACAGCGCCTCGTTGACGAAGCGCCGGCCCGCCGCATTGACGGCGATCACGCCCGGCTTGGCGCGGTCGGCCACCATGTGCGGGAATACGCCGCGGCTGCCGTCGGCCCTGGCGAATAGCGAGGCCGGCGCCCAATAGGCCGGGCTGGTCGCGTCCGTGTTGAGCGCGGCACCTGTCGCTGCCGCGAGCCGCAGCCCGTCGCCGCTGCTGGAGGTGTTGGCCGCCGAGACAAATCCGGCCGCCGCCGGAAAGAGACGCTTGCGCAACGCGGCGTCGTGCGAAAAGCCGCCGGTCGCCAGCACCACGCCGCGGCGCGCTGCGATCGGCCGGTCGCGGGAGCCATGGCGGATCACCACGCCGTTGACGCGATCGCCCTGCATCGAGAGATCCTCGACCTCGGCGCTGAAGAAAACTTCAACCTGCCGCGCCAGCAGCGAGGCGTACAGCCGCGCGGCAAGCGCGTTGCCGAGATGCAGCGTCGTGCCACGCGGGCTTCGCAGCCGCTGCAACGCATAGGCCGAAAGCAGCCGCGCCGCGCGCATGGTCGAGCGCAGCGATTTTCCAACTCTGCGCAAATGCGCAATGTCGAGACGATTGACCATCATCCAGCCGAACAGCGTGACCTCCGGCAGCGGTGGCCGCAGGCGCGCAAAGCCCTCGCCCAGCCGGCTGCCGTCGAAAGCAACCGGCTCCAGCACGCGGCCGCCTGATGTCGCGCCCAGTCGCTCCGGATAATAATCCGGAGAGGCCTTCACCGGTTGGAGACAAACTTCCGTGTTGGCTTCGAGATAGCCGATCGCCTCGGGCCCGCGCGTGAGGAAGGCGGCGCGCAGGCCGGCATTGGCGGGCTCGGGCACCGTGCTCGACAGATATTGGACGGCATCCGCGACACTGTCGGAGAGCCCGGCCTCCTTCATTTTCGCATTGGCAGGGATCCAGACCATGCCGCCGGACCAGGCCGTGGTACCGCCGACGAACGCAGTCTTCTCGATCACCAGCACGCGCAGACCTTCGGCAGCCGCCACCGCCGCCGCCGTCATGCCACCGGCACCGGCACCGATGACGATGACGTCGTAGGTCTCATGCGCCGGCATCATGCGGCGGTGTTCCTGGGACGAGGCATGACATTGTCATACCTCGCCCCTGAGCCCGCAGTTAGCGCTGCGGCTTGCGCTCGATCGGGTCGATGTCGATCGCCCGCAGGCGGCCGAGCCGCAGCACATCCATGGCGAGCCGCCGGCCGATGCGGTCGCGATCGAGCACGCGGATCAGATCGTCGACGCCGTTGATCTCGACGCCATCCAGCCTGATCACGACGTCGCCGGGCAGCAGGCCCGCCCTTGCCGCAGGCCCGTCAGGCTCGATCTGTGCGAGCAGCGCGCCCATCTTGTTCTCGATGCCGGCCAGCACCGCGTGGCGCCGCGGCACCGGCGCGGTCTGCCCGGCGACGCCGATATAGGCACGACGGACATAGCCGTGGCGGATGATCTCCGACAGCACGAATTGCGCGGTGTTGCTGGCGACCGCGAAGCAGATGCCCTGCGCACCGTTGATGATGGCGGTGTTGATGCCGATCACCTCGGCATGCGACGACACCAGCGGCCCGCCGGAATTCCCCGGGTTGAGCGCGGCATCGGTCTGGATCACGTCTTCGATGGTGCGCCCGCTCACGGAGCGGATCGAGCGGCCGAGCGCCGAGACCACGCCAGCCGTCACGGTCGATTCGAAGCCGAGCGGATTGCCGATCGCGATCACGAGCTGGCCGCGACGCAACGTCTTGGAATTGCCGAGCGCGGCATAGGGCAAGTGGCGCACGCCGTTGGCGCGCAGCAAGGCGAGGTCGGTATCGGGATCGACACCGAGCACCTGGGCGTCGCCGACATGACCCTCGACATCGCGCAGCCGGATCTCCTTCGACGTGCCGACCACGTGGCTGTTGGTGAGGACGAGCCCGTCCGGCGAGATCACGATGCCCGAGCCGAGCCCGCCGCGTTCGCGGCCGTTCGGCACTTTTGGCCCGGTCTCGACCCGCACCACCGCGGGACCGACCCGGTCAGTGACATCGATCACGGCATTGGAATAGGCGTCCAGCAACGCCCGGTCATCGACCGGGGCAGAGGGAGTCGTTCGCGATGACGGCGTGTCATCGACGATGTCTGAAGTGAAATCCAGCATGGCAAGAGTCCTTGAAGGCTCACACAGATGGTGGCCTGTTCGCTGCCGCGCAAGGTGCCCGCCTGGCGCGCAGGGCTGGACTGCCCAGATGGCTAGGGCGCCCGCCTGAGCGAACCGCCTCTCGCCTTGACCGGATCGAGCAGCGACCAGTCGCCGTCCGGCAGCACGTGGCCCCTGGGGAACGGCGCGCGCAGCTCGAGCCCAAGCGAGCGCAGCACGCGGTCGTCGCGGTAATAACATTGCAGCACGACGCGCACGAGCGTTGCCGCGGGCACGCCGCCGTGCTTGCGGAACACCAGTGCCACGGCGTCGCGCCTCTCGGCATCGAGCTCCGCGAGCGATCCTCCAGCGAGCTGCGCCAGGTGATCGAGCGCAGCGACCACGGGGCTGGTGTCCCGGCCGAGCGTCGCGAGGATGTCGGCCTGGATTGCGTCGTCATCGGCGCCGGGGACCCCATACTCGTCACTAGCGGGAATGATCATCGCGGCGATGGTGCGCAAGTCATGGCGCTGCCGCGGCGTGAGGGTGAGCTCTTCAGGCATGTCGTCCTCTTCTGGCGCTGGCGCGGCGATGACAGTGCACTCCCTCCCCCGCTTGCGGGGGAGGGTCGGGGAGAGGGTGTATCCACGGAGAGACTCCCTCAAAGGAGAGAGCCCTCACCCGGCACTTCGTGCCGACCTCTCCCGCACGCGGGAGAGGTGCGGCGAGCGCGTGGCTGGGTCTGAACATCATCATGATCAATCGAACAAATTGGCGAGGCGCTGCTTCATCTGGTCGGCGATGTAGAGCGCGAGGGCCTGGATGGTGGAGGTCGGGTTCACGCCGCCCGAGGTGACGAAGATGCTGCCGTCGACGATGAAGAGATTCTTGACGTCGTGGGTGCGGCCCCATTCGTTGACGACGGAGCGCGCCGGGTCGGTGCCCATCCGCGCGGTGCCGAGCAGATGCCAGCCGCCCCAGGGGATCGGCGAGTTGATGCAGATGTCGGTCGCGCCTGCCGTCTCCAGAACCTCCCGGCCGCGCGCCAGTGCATGCTCCATCATCTTCCGGCTGTTCTCGCTGATCGTGTAGTCGATCTTCGGCGCGGGAATGCCGTGGCTGTCCTTGAGCACGGGATCGAGCGTGACCTGGTTGTGCTCCTCCGGCAGATCCTCGCAGATCGCGGAGAAACCCAGGCGATGGCCATTGAGCTTGCGGAAGATACGGTGATGATCCTCGCCCCAGGGCAAAATGCCCTTCTGCTCGCTGACGACGGCCTCGAACACCGGACCCGCGCCCCGCACGAACTGCACGCCATAGCCGCGCACGAAGCCGCGCGACAGGTCCGTGTCATACCACTGCTTGCTCCACAGGCAGGTCGGCGGCGCGCGGTTGCTGTCGGTCGGCTCCTTCACATAGCCGTAGATCTGCGCATAGGGGTGGAACATCAAATTCTTGCCGACGAGGCCCGATGAATTGGCGAGCCCGTTCGGGAAGCGGCCGGATGCCGAGTTCAAGAGCAGCCGCGGCGTGCCGACGCCGTTGCAGGCGATGATGACGACATGCGCGGGCTGGAACTGCTCGACACCGTCCTTGTCGTAATAGACCACGCCCGAGGCCATGCCGTTCTCGTCGGTCGTGATCTCGCGTACCCGGCAATGGGTGCGCAGCTCGACGCCGGCGCGGATCGCATGCGGCCAATAGGTGATGTCGGTGGAGGACTTTGCGCCCTGCGCGCAGGCCGGCGTGCAATGGCCGAGATTGATGCAGCGCGCCCGCCCCTCATAGTCCATGGTCGCGACCGTGGTGTCCGACGGCCACCAGTGCCAGCCGAGCTCGTTCATGGCCTTGCCGATAATGGCGCCGGACAGGCCGAGCGGCTGCTGCGGCATCGGCGGATGCGTCAGCGGCGAGAGCGGATCGCCTGAGAGGCCCGACGTGCCCATCATGCGGTCGTTCTCCTCGAAGAACGGGGTCAGCGCATCGTAGTCGATCGGCCAGTCGTCGGCGACGCCGTCCAGCGTCTTCACCTTGAAATCGGAGGGATGCAGCCGCGGCCAATGCGCGGTGTACATCACCGTCGAGCCACCGACCGCATTGTAGTTGACGACCTTGATCGGCGAATTGTCGTCGTTAACAGGATAGTCCTCGGGCCGGCCGCGCACGTTCGGGCTCGACGACCACTCGCCGTAGAATTTGGCCTCCCAGTCCCGGCCCGTGCTCGGATACTCCGCCGGGTTCATCCAGCCGCCCTGCTCGAGGCAGAGAATGTGCATCTTGGTCTCGGCCAGCGACCACGCCACCGCCGCGCCCGAAGCGCCGGCGCCGATGATCAGGACGTCCACGGGGTCTTTCATCGCAACCTTTTCCTCCCGCCCTCGCCGCTTTCCGGGCGATTTGGCCTGCACGGTTCGCAAGGCCCGTGAACGATAGGGTCAGAGCGGCCGGGGAGTAAAGCCGCGAGGCCGGAATGTCACACTTCGCGGGGTGCAGACCATTGGTATCGCCATATCCGGATGCTAGGAACGGGCAGACCAGCAATCGATAGCGAGACCGCATGTCCTTCCGAAATGTCTTTGCCGCCGCCCGCGCCTTCGCGCTTGTTTGGTTTTTCGCCTTGCCCGGCTTCCTGGCATCTTCCCAGACGGCCTCCGCGCTGACCGCCGCCGCGACGGTCCGCGACGGCAATTCCATCCAGCTCGGCGACGTCACCTACCGGCTCGACGGCGTCGACGCGCCCGAACTGGACCAGGTCTGCATCGACGATCACGCCGATCCCTGGACCTGCGGTATCGAGGCGCGCGACCAGCTGGCCAAGCTGATCAACAAGCGGTCCGTGCGCTGCGACGATGTCGGGCCGGAGAAGAGCTTCGGCAAGCGGCACCGGGCGATCTGCACGGCCGAGGGCGACAAGGCCAGCCTGAACGAGCAGTTGATCAAGCTCGGCTTTGCCGTCGCGCGGGAGCCGATCAAGGCAAACGTCAAGCCGGTGGCCAGCGAAGCCAAGACGGCCTCGGCCGGAATCTGGAAGGGCTGCTTTGTTGCACCGCAAGACTTCCGCGCCGGCAAGAAGGACGGGGCACTCCTGGGCTCGGCCTGCCGCCAGGACCGCGACAAGGAAATTCGCGCCGTGCTGTTCCCGGAGGAGCTGACGATGCCGCCGAGCTGCAGCATCAAGGGCAAGCTTGCGGTGCGCGCGCGCGTCACCGGCAATATCGGCATCTATCATTTGCGGGGCTGCCCGAGCTACCCGGCGACCACCAAGCCGGACCGCTGGTTCTGCTCGGAGGACGACGCCCAGGCGGCCGGCTTCCGCAAGGCCTATAATTGCCGCCGCCCGAAGTGAACAAGGGCGTTCACGCAGCCGTGAGTGGTAGTCCGAGACCGTATTGATCCGGAATTGAACTCCTTCGCCAGTTGCTGCACTTATTAACGTACGCAAGCGCTTGCGCGAGCGTTTCCTTGGCAGACGATCCTCATCGGATTGTCTTTGCTTGGGCGTTTCCTCCCTAGACTTGGGCCGCTTGTCACAACAAGCGGCTCTTCTTTTTTGGACGGCTCTGTCCTCTCGCGCTACTGCCGCATCATGATCTGGTCCATCGGCGGCATGTTCGCATTCAGATGCGCCATGATCCAGACCGTGCCGCCGACCACGAGGAACACCACCAGCAGCCCGAAGGCCAGCGCCAGGACGTTGTTGGTGTTGTCGGGGCCGGTCGTGATGTGGAGGAAGAACACCAGATGCACGCCCATCTGCGCGATCGCCAGCACGATCAGCGCGACGGGAATGGAGGGCTGCCAAACCAGATCGGTGCCTGCAATGAAGAACGATGTCGCCGTGAGCAGCAGCGCGAGCGCGAGCCCGACGACGTAACCGAGAATGCGGGCCCCGACACTATGCTGCTCTTCCTCGCCCGGCGCGAGGTCATGGTCGGTCCGCGCGTGGGTCTGATCGCTCATGCGCCACTCCCGAGCAAATAGACGACGGAGAACACCGCGACCCAGATGATGTCGAGCGCGTGCCAGAACAAGGCAAAGCACGTCATCCGGCGCAAGATATCGGCGCGAAAGCCCTTTGCGAACACCTGGGCCATCATGGTGAGCAGCCACAACACGCCGGCGGAGACGTGCAGGCCGTGGCAGCCGACCAGCGAGAAGAATGCGGACAGGAAGGCGCTGCGCGACGGGCCATAGCCGCGCGCGACGAGGTCGGCGAATTCTCGGAATTCGATGAAGAGGAAGATCAGCCCGAGCACGCAGGTCACGGCCATGCCGAGATAGAACCAGAACCGGTTGCGCACATCGGCGGCGATGCTCGCCATGCCGCAGGTGAAGCTCGACAGCAGCAGGCAGACCGTCTCGATCGCGACGTTCCTCTGCTCGAAAATCTCCGAGCCCTTGGGGCCATCGGCGGTCTGGCCTGATAGCACCGCATAGGCCGCAAAGAAGCAGGAGAACATCACGATGTCGGAGAGCAGGAAGATCCAGAAGCCGTAGGCGGTCACGATCCGCTTCGGCGCGGGGCCGGGATGCTCGATGACGACGCCGATGTGATGCGGATCGGCGTGCGCGTGGCCGGCGGTCGCGGTCATCGCCATCAGACTGTCCCCGCCATGCTGACGAGGCCGCGGCGTTCCTCGCGATTGATACGGTCTATCGCTGCGACGTCCTCGGCCGGGATGACGTATTCGTCATGGTCGCGCCAGGCGAACACGACGAAGGTCGCCCAGGCGCCGAGGCCACCCAGAACCACCATCCACCAGATGTGCCATATCAGCGCAAAGCCCATGATGGTGGCGAAGAACGCGCAGACGAAGCCGGTCGGGGAATTCCGGGGCATCTCGATGTCCTGATAGTCCGGTCTGTCATGATCGAGCGATTGCTGCCGAGCATGGACCTTCATGTCCCAATAGGCGTCCTCACCGCGCACGTCGGGATTGAAGGCGAAATTGAACACCGGCGGCGGCGACGAGGTCGCCCATTCCAGCGAGCGGCCGTCCCAGGGATCGCCGGTGCGATCGCGCAGCGCCTCCCGGTTGCGGATACTGACCACGAGCTGCACGATCTGGCAGATCACGCCGACCGTGAGCACCGCCATGCCGACCGCCGCGACGATCATCCAGGGTCGCCAGGCCGGGACATCATAGTGCTGCATGCGGCGGGTCATGCCGAGCATGCCGGCGATGTAGAGCGGCAAGAAGGTGACGTAGAAGCCGAGGAAGGTGAACCAGAACGCAGCCCTGCCCCAGCGTTCGTCGAGGCGGAAGCCGAACGCCTTGGGGAACCAGTATTCGAAGCCGGCGAAGGCGCCGAACAGCACGCCGCCGATGATGACGTTGTGGAAGTGCGCCACCAGGAACATGCTGTTGTGAAGCATGAAGTCGGCCGGCGGCACCGCGAGCAGGACGCCGGTCAATCCGCCGACGATGAATGTGACCATGAAGCCGACCGCCCACAGCATCGGCGTCGCGAAACGGATGCGGCCGCCATACATCGTGAACAGCCAATTGTAGATCTTCACGCCCGTGGGCACCGCGATGATCATGCTGGCGATGCCGAAGATGGCGTTGACGTCGGGACCCGCCCCCATCGTGAAGAAATGATGCAGCCAGACCATGAAGGAGATGACGCAGATCGCCATCGTCGCAAGCACCATGGAACGATAGCCGAACAACGCCTTGCCGGAGAAGGTTGAGACCACCTCCGAGAAGATGCCGAAGGCCGGCAGCACCAGGATGTAGACCTCGGGATGGCCCCAGGCCCAGATCAGGTTCATGAACATCATGACGTTGCCGCCGGATTCGTTCGTGAAGAAATGGAAGCCCAGGTAGCGGTCGAGCAGCAGCATCGCGAGCGTGGCGGTCAGGATCGGAAAGGCCGCGACGATGAGCAAGTTCGAGGCCAGCGTGGTCCAGCAGAACATCGGCATGCGCAGATAGTTCATGCCCTTGGTGCGCAGCTTCAGCACCGTGGTGACGAGATTGATGCCGGCGACCAGCGTGCCGACGCCGGAGATCTGCAGCGACCATGCGTAATAATCGACGCCGACGCCCGGCGAATAGGACAATTCCGACAGCGGCGGAAAGGCGAGCCAGCCGGTGCGCGCGAACTCGCCGACGACCAGCGAGATATTGACCAGCAATGCGCCGGTCGCCGTCAGCCAGAAGCCGACCGAATTGAGGGTCGGGAACGCGACGTCGCGCACGCCGAGCTGAAGCGGCACGACGAGGTTCATCAGCCCGATCACGAACGGCATCGCCACGAAGAAGATCATGATGGTGCCGTGCGCCGAGAAGATCTGGTTGTAGTGCTCGGGCGGCAGATAACCCTGCGACTGGTAGGCGACCGCCTGCTGGATCCGCATCATGATGGCGTCGCTACCGCCGCGCAGCAGCATCACCGATGCCAGCAGGATGTACATCACGCCGATCCGCTTGTGATCGACGCTGGTGATCCATTCGTGCCAGAGGTAGGGCAGATGGCCCTTCGCCACGACCCAGGCCAGCACCGCGAGGATCGCCACCAGCACCACCGCGCCGGCGGCGAGCGGAATCGGCTGATCGAACGGAATGGCGGACCAGTCGAGCTTACCGAGCATCATGGCCTCCACTGTGCGGACGGCCGGCCTCGGAGATCAGCTCCGGGCCCGGCCCCGGCGGAATGTGCTGGTTCGCGATCAGGTCGAACAGGCGCGGGTCTTCGAGACGATAGGACGGCCTGCCCCGCTCGATGCCCTGCAGCATCAGCTTCTTGTAGCTGGCCTCGTTAAGCACCGCGTCGGTCTTCGCCGTACCCGCCACCCAATCGGGAAAGGCGAGCGGCGAGATCACGTTGACGTCGAACATCATGTCGGGAAAGCCGTCGCCGGAAAAGTGCGCCGACAGGCCTTGCAGCTTGCCTTCATTGTCGGCGCGCAGGTTCAGCTTCGTCACCATGCCGTTCATGGTGTAGATCATGCTGCCGAGCTGCGGGATGAACAACGTGTTCATCACGCTCGACGACGTCAGCTGGAAATTCAGCTCGGCGCCGGCCGGCACCGTCAGCGTATTGACGGTAGCGATGCGCTGGTCGGGATAGATGAACAGCCATTTCCAGTCGAGCGAGACGGCCTGGATCCGCACCGGGCTGCCGGTCCCGGGGACCGGCGCCGCAGGATCGAGCTGGTGCGAGCCGATCCAGGCAACGCCGCCGAGCAGGATAACGGTGAGCGCCGGGATCGACCACACCACCATCTCGACGCGGCCGGAATAGACGAAGTCGGGCTGGTAGCGCGCCTTGGTGTTGGAGGCGCGAAACCAGAACGCAAAAGCCAGGATCGCGACAATGGTCGGCACCACGATCACGAGCATGATGAAGACGGAATCGACCAGAATGGTTCTGTTGGCCGCAGCCACGGGCCCTTGCGGATCGAGCAGATTCATCGGCAAGCCACTGGCGGTTGGGAGGTCCCCCGGGAGAGAGCCTAGCGCGGGAAAGGCTCCGGCAGCAAACGCTGCGACCTCAGAACGGTTCCTGCACTGCAAGTGCTCAGTCATGCGCGACCGGCCGGCCGCAACATGCAATTCCATGTGATGTCAATGACATGCACGCAGGAGCCACGCCCTTCTCTCCGGCCGGGGCGATTGCTAATCTGCACGAAAATAATGGGACGAATGGTGCCCGTGCCGGGGAGTGAACTGAGATGCGGTTGAAGGACAAGGTCGCGATCGTCGTCGGGGCCGGGCAAAGTCCCGGCGAAGGCATGGGCAACGGCCGCGCCACCGCGCTGACCTTCGCGCGCGAGGGGGCGAAGGTCTTGTGCGTCGACCATCATCCGGAATCCGCGCAGGAAACCGTGGCGATGATCGCCGCGAAAGGCGGCACCGCCGCGGCGTTCAAGGCCGACGTGATTAAGGCTGCCGACATCAAGGCGATGGTGGCCGACACGCAATCGCGCTGGGGCCGGATCGACGTGCTGCATAATAATGTCGGCGTCAGCCTCTCCGGCGGCGACGCCGAGCTGCTGCAACTGACCGAGGAGGCGTTCGACCGCGTCGTCGCCATCAATCTGAAGAGCTGCATTCTCGCCGCCAAGGAAGTGATCCCGATCATGCGCGCGCAGAAGAGCGGCGCCATCATCAACATCTCCTCGATGGCGGCGATCACGACCTATCCTTACGTCGCCTACAAGGCGACGAAGTCGGCGATGATCGCCTTCACCGAACAGCTTGCCTACCAGAACGCCGAATACGGCATCCGCGCCAATGTCATTCTGCCCGGCCTGATGAACACGCCGATGGCCGTCGACACCCGCGCCCGCGAATGGCACAAGACCCGCGCCGAGGTCGAAGCCGAGCGCGACAGCAAGGTGCCGCTGCGCAGGAAGATGGGAACGGGGTGGGACGTCGCGAACGCCGCGCTGTTCCTGGCATCAGACGAGGCGAACTTCATCACCGGCGTGACCCTGCCGGTGGACGGCGGGGCGAGCGTGAGACGGGGGTAGGTCCTACTTCTCCCTCCCCCCGCCTGCGGCAGGGCTATCGCATATGAGAGCTTTTCCCTGCGGCCATCCTTCGAGACGCCCGCCTTTGGCGGGCCCTCAGGATGAGGACGGAGTGCGCGGCAGCAGTTTCAGCGGGCACCGATGCCACTTAGCCTCATCCTGAGGAGACCGCGAAGCGGTCGTCTCGAAGGACGAGGCGCGCGCTCAGCTCGCGTGTGGTGCCATATGCGATTGCCCTGGCCTTGCGGGGAGAGGCGAAGCATGTTCGCTCACCGCGAATGCGTCACCCGCCAGATCGTGCCGTTGCCGTCCTCCGAGATCAGCAGCGATCCATCCTTCGCCACGGCGACGCCGACCGGACGGCCCCAAACTTCCGTGTCGCTCACCACGAACCCCGTGACGAAATCCTCATACTCCCCGGTCGGCTTGCCGTCCTTCATCCTGATGCGGATCACCTTGTAGCCGGTGCGCTTCGACCTGTTCCACGAGCCGTGCTCGGCGGCAAAGGCATCGCCCTGGTACTCCTGCGGAAACTGCGTGCCCTGGTAGAACGTCATGCCGAGCGAGGCCGAATGCGGCTGAATCAGCACATCGGGCACCGTCACCTTGTCCTTGAGGTCCGGCCGCGCGCCGGAATGGCGCGGATCTTCATTGCTGCCGATGTAGAACCACGGCCAGCCATAGAAGGCGCCTTCCTTCACGCTGGTGACGTAGTCGGGCACGAGATCGTCGCCGAGGCCATCGCGCTCGTTGGTCGAGCACCAGGGCAGACCGGTCTGTGGCTGGATCGCAAGGCCGACGCAATTGCGGATGCCGGTGGCGTAGATCTTCCGCTCCTTGCCATCAGGCGTGAAGGCGAGCACGGCGGCGCGCTCCGTCTCGCTGGCCCAGGCCGCGCCAAGCGGTTGCGCTTTCGACCAGGCCTCCAATCCGCCCGGCGGCGTGCCCAGACCTTCCGCGACATTGCTGAGCGAGCCGACGGAGACCAGCATGCGCTTGTTGTCTGGCGTGAAGACGATGTCGCGGGTGGAGTGGCCGCCGTCATGCGGCAGGCTTGGCACGATCGTCTCGGCCTTGCCGCGCGCCTTGAGATCGCCGGCCTGATAGGGAAAGCGGACGACGCTGTCGGTGTTGGCGACATAGACCCATTGCGGATTGTCGCCGCTCGGGAAGAAGGCGATGCCGAAGGGCTGGCGCAGGCCGCTGGCAAACACCTCGTTGCTCGCGACCTTGCCGCCCTCGCCGGCGCGCAGCACGCGGACGGTGCCGGCCCGCGTCTCCGCGACGAAGACATCGCCGTTCGGCGCCACCCGCACGATGCGCGGCGCGCGCAGGCCTTCGGCGAACAGCTCGATCTTGAAGCCCGCCGGCACCCGGAGCACGGCCTCCGGCGGACGCGGCACCACGCGCGACGAGCTCGCAACCGAGCGCGTGGCGCCGGGCCTGACCAGGTCCTGCGGCCGGATCAGCCTGATCGTGCCGGGCTTGTCGGCCTGCCAATCGCCGTAAGCGTCCTTGCCCTGCAACACCGGCTCGGCCTGCGCACCGGTCGCCGATACGATCAACCCCGCAGCCAGCACCGCGGTCGAAATCCTGTTCTTCACGTCGTCATCCTCCCGGCCTGCCCGTCGCAAACGTAACGTCGATCGCCCCGCAAAAAGTCTGCTGCAGGTTACACGCCGCCGAATTCCACGTCAGCCCGTGCACGCACGATGTGCATCAGCCGCTTTCCATCGTACTGGAAAATGCGGCCGATCGATGCGACAGATGTGAGGGCGCGGCTGCACGTCGCGGTCAGCAAAGCCGCGGCATCGCCGCCACGAATGTTGGGGGCATCATGTGGGGATCCATCATATCGGAATGGGCGAGCCTGCTGCTCCGCTGGCTGCACGTGGTGGCTGCGATCGCCTGGATCGGCAGTTCCTTCTACTTTATCGCCCTCGATCTCAGCCTCAGGCCGAGACGCGACCTGCCCGATGGCGTGCAGGGTGAGGCCTGGCAGGTCCACGGCGGCGGCTTCTACCGGATCATGAAATATCTGGTCGCCCCCAGCCAGATGCCGGACGAACTGACCTGGTTCAAATGGGAGGCCTACACGACCTGGCTGTCCGGCTTTGCGCTGATGGTGGTGGTGTATTATCTCGAGGCCGACCTGTTCCTGGTCGACAAGTCGATCCTCGACCTCACGCCGTTCCAGGCCGGCCTGTTCAGCTTCGCGAGCCTCGCGCTGGCATGGCTGCTCTATGAGGCCGCCTGTCGGACCGGGCTCGCGCAGCGCGAACTGCCCTTTGCCATTGGCGGCTATCTGTTCCTGGTCGCGCTGACCTATGCCTTCACCCATGTGCTCAGCGGACGCGGCGCCTTCAACCAGATCGGGGCGATCATCGGCACCATCATGGTCGCCAACGTCTTCGCGCTGATCATCCCGAACCAGAAGAAGATCGTGGCGGCGCTGATCGCGGGGCAGTCGCCCGATCCGAAGCTGGGCAAGGCCAGCAAGGAGCGCTCGGTCCACAACAATTATCTGACGCTCCCCGTCGTCGTGCTGATGATCAGCAACCACTATCCCCTGCTCTACGCCACACGCTTCAACTGGATCATCGTCGCGATCATCCTGGCGCTCGGCCCCGTGATCCGCCATTTCTTCAACGAGCGGCACGCCGGGCGCAAATCGCCATGGTGGGTCTGGGGCGTGGCTGCAATCGGCGTCATCGCGATCCTGTTCCTCTCCGCAGCCGGCCCACGCGAGGTGAGGACGGGCGCGCTGTCAGCACAACCCACGCGCAACGTTGTCGAGGAGATCGTGATGTCCCGGTGTAGCATGTGCCACGCGGCCGAGCCGGTCTGGGCCGGGATCGTGACCGCGCCGAAGGGCGTCTTGCTCGATACGCCCGAGCACGTCCATCGCAACATCCGCTTGATCGGCCGTGTCGCGGCCTGGTCGAATGCGATGCCGCCGGGCAACATCACCGAGATGACCGGCGAGGAGCGTGCGATCCTCGCCGCCTATCTCGAGCAGGCCCGCTGACCTGGTCATCCAACGGCGCCGCATTTCGCGAAATGAAATTCCGCATCTCGCGCCGATTTGAAAATGACTTGGCCGCCTATCCGGCGTAGACAGGACCAGCGGCCGCCGGCGCGGCGGTCCAAGTCAGTTTGCATTCGCGGGAAAAGAACAGTGGCTCTCAAGAACGTCATCGGTATCGACCACGCCGTAGTCATGGTGAAGGACCTCGACCACGCCGCCGAGAACTACCGGCGGCTCGGCTTCACCGTCTCTCCGCGCGGCACCCATAGCGCGCATATGGGCACCGGCAATTACACCATCATGTTCGATCCCGATTATATGGAGCTGCTCGGCGTGCTCGCCGCGACCGAGCACAACGCGCCGGCGCGCGCCTTCCTCGACAAGCGCGGCGAGGGCATCGAGCGCATCGCCTTCACCGCGGTCGATTCCGCCGCCGGCGCCGAGGAGATCCGCGCCCGCGGCCTGACGCCGATCGGCCCGACCGATTTCGAGCGGCCGGTGACGCTGCCTGATGGCACGGTCTCGGCGGCGAAATTCCGCACCTTCATGTGGCCGACCGCCGAAGCGCCCGGCGGCGTTCGCATCTTCGCCTGCCAGCACAAGACGCGCGAGACCGTGTGGATTCCCGAGTTGATGAAGCACGCCAACGCGGCGAAGCGGATCAAGCAGATTCTGATCGCAACGCCCGAGCCGGCGCAGGACGCCGCACATCTCGGCCGGCTGATCGACCGCGAGCCGAAGGCGGACCCCGACGGCGCCGTGACCGTGCCCTCCGGCGGCGATCGCGCCGACTTCGTCTATCTCACACTGGAGCAGCTCGCAAAGCGCTATCCCGGCGTGCCACTCGCCGGCCTCGCCGAGCGCGGCGGCGCAGCGCTCGTGCTCGTCAGCGGCGATCTCGCGGCGACGGAGAAGGCACTGGGGTCGGCTGCCGTGCGCAGTGGGCCTGCGGTCTGCGTGCCGCCGGCCAAGGCCAACGGCACCCTGCTCGCCTTCATCGCCGATTGATTTGAACTAATTCTTTAACGCCTGTTTACCCGGCGGCTCTAGGATTCCCGGCAATCCAAGCCACCGGGGCCCAACGCATGTTCAAAGAGGGATCGCCGATCGCATATGACGCGCCGGCCGAATTGAAGAAGTGGCCGTCGCTGAAGGGCGAGAGGCAGAAGGACCGAGGTCCGCCCTATCTCGTCTACAACGGCACGCTCGCCGACTGCGTCCGCGAGCTGATGGGCAAGCCCATCAAAGGCATCTCGCTCTACGACATCATGACGAAGCCGCAGGCCGCCTTCGACCAGACCGTGCTGTCGCCCGGCGATGCCGCCGAGATCGCGATGCGCAAGGACTTCCCCAAGGACTAGTTCGACGAGTTCGCCGCCCGTTTGCCGGCCGCCGTGTCCCGCTGCTGCGAGGCGGATTCCGTCGGCGCATCGAGGAAGACGACGGGGGTGCCGCGCCTGGCATTCTCGCCGAGCACGCGCGCGTCCCAGTTGGTAAGCCTGATGCAGCCGTGAGAGGCGGACTTGCTGACCCTGTCCGGCTCCGCCGTCCCGTGAATGCCATAGCCCGGCGCCGATAGCCCGATCCAGTACGATCCGACCGGGTTGTTGGGACCCGGCTTGATCTCGAAGGGCCTTTTGGATTTCACGCTCTTGAACTTGTATTCCGGATTGTAGTGATAGGTCGGCAGCTCATGGGTGCCGGTGACCTTCAGCGTCCCCGTCGGCGTCGGGCGATCCGGACTGCCGATTGACGCCGGGTAGAACGCGACCAGACGACCGGAGCCCTCGTAAGCCTTCAGCGTCGCGCGCGCCTTGTCGATCTCGATCCGAACGATGCGCGGAAGCTCGCGTCGCGCCGGTACGTCCGCCACGGCAATCGTCTCGCCGATCTTGTCGAACGCCTTTCCCGGATTGAGCGCCTTCAACAGCTCTTCGCTCATGTGGAATTTTTCAGCGAGCCCTTCGAGCGGGCTGGTGTAGCTCAGCGCCTCCAGCGACTTCATCTCCTCGAGCTTGGTTGGCAGCTTCTTGAGGAATGGCCCCTTCGCATCCGCGTCGGTGATCTTGTAGTCGACGAGAACAGGGCCTTCGCTGGCTGCGTTCAGCTTGTCCCAGAGTTCAGGGGCGATGGTCTTGTCGAAGCCAAGTCCGTTCTGCTCGGCGAACGCCTTCAGCGCCTTCTGCGCGTTCTCGCCGAGCTTGCCGTCGATCTGGCCCGGAGAGAATTGCGCACGATCGAGCAGAATCTGAAGCTTCGTCACCGGCGCGCTGATCTTGTCCGCAGCTGGCTGCTTTTCCGGACGCGCTGCATCGTTCACTGCCTTCGCATCGAGATTGCCCGCGAGCGCCGGGCAGACGAGCCACAGCGACATCACCACGCCAAGCATCCATCGCATCATGATCGCTCGTCCCATTTGAAAACAATGATCCGCAAAATCGCGGGCAGTTTCTTTTTGGGAACACCGTAGTAGCACCGAAGGAACCGGCGAGATCGCAGCTTTGCCGCAATCGGAAGGTTAAGAACTTCCTAGCGTCGGCGCATCGCTGGCCGTTCATTCCCACAGTTCGAGGTTGTCCCAGCAAATGCGATTTGTCGTCGCGGCTTGCGCCGCGTTCCTGATTCTGATGTGCGACCTCGATCCGTCGGCGTCCCGGAAGACATCAACTTTCAACACCGCCATTCTTCAGAACAATCATGCCTCGCCACTGGTTCCGGTGGTCGAACTCTTCCTCGCCAGCGTGCAGGCCATCGAGCTGGCCAACGCGCGCGCGGCGCATGAGGAAACGATCGAGCCGCTGCGCGCGAGCGAACCCGTCGCTGAGGGGCCTGTTTCGCCGACGGATAAATTCTGCCATGCGCTTCGCGAAGCCGCCGAGGGCAGCGGCATTCCCGTGCCGTTCTTTGCCCGCCTGCTCTGGCAGGAGAGCCGCTTCAAGTCCAACGAGGTCAGCCATGCCGGCGCGCAGGGCGTGGCGCAGTTCATGCCGGAGACGGCCGCCGAAGTCGGGCTCGACGATCCCTTCGACCCCATGAAGGCGCTGCCGGCATCGGCAAAATTCCTGCGCAAGCTGCGCGATGATTTCGGCAATCTCGGTCTCGCCGCAGCCGCCTACAATGCAGGCCCGGGCCGCATTCAGAGGTGGCTTGCCAAAGAGAGTGAGCTGCCACGCGAGACGCGCGACTATGTCCGCATCATCACCGGCACCAAGGCCGAGGACTGGACCGAGCGTTCGGAGGCCATTGCAATCCGGATCGACCTGCCGCGCGAGGCGCCTTGCGAAGGTGTCGGCAGTCTGTCGAAGGCCAAGGACGTGGCCTGGGTTCCAGTCAACCTGACGTCTTCCGCGATCGCTTTCATCCGCAAGGCCGAACAGCTGGCTGCGCGGCTGACGGAGAACCGTGCCCGCAAGCGGTTCGCGAGCCTGCTGCGCAAGAATGCGTCCGCTCACGGCAAGGCTCGCAGCATGATTGCAGCGCGCGCGGCCGGAAAGAGCGCGAAGGCCCGCGCCGTTCGCTTCGCATCGCGCGAAAGGCCCTCGGGCTAAAGCATGATCCGGAAAAGTGCGCAGCGGTTTTCCGAAAAGATCATGCTCAAACAACAACCTAAAGCGCGATGACGATTCATCCTAATCGCATCGCGCTTTAGTGCTCGGAGCCACCCGCGAGAGTGGCTCCGACATTCATCGCTAGTCGATCTCCTCGATCACGCGCCGTTCGCGGGGCTCGATGACGTAGGTCCGGGTGTCGCGATGGATGTAGCGGTATTCCCGCAGACCCGGCGCATCTCGATAGATCGTGCTCGGGAATTCCTCCACTTCGACACTGTCCGGCACGCGATCGCCCACGCGGATCTCCGTTCGCGCCGTGCTGCCGGTGGTCCGCGCCTCGCTTCGCCCCTCGGTGCGGGTCTTCGCATGCTTGCGGATCACCTCACGATCGCGATCGGAGAACTTGCTGGCGCTGCGCTCGCGCGTGGTCGTCGTCGTTGTCGCGGTGGATTGCCCCGAATACGGCAACACCGTCACGATCTTGTACGTCGCCGGATCGACCACCACGATCTGATCCTTGACCAGCGCGAAGCTGTAGCCGCGATATTGCGGCACGATCTCGACGACGTCCGGCGGCAACGTCGAGAGATGCACGTCGCGCGGCACCACCGTGCCGACGTTCAGCGAGAAATTGACGCTGGTCAAAGGCCGAACGTTCAGGCGCGAGATCGACGTGCTGATCCTTGTCTCCTGCTGCCGGTTGAGATTGACGTCGGTCTGCGCGGCCGCCTGCGAGCCGGTTCCGGCCCGCTCGCCCTGCGCCTGATTGCTGGCGGGCGCATTCGGCGCCTGCTGGGCCTGGTTGGTTCCGGACGCCGCAGGGGCCTGTTGGGCCTGATTGCTGTTGGTCGGAGGCGGATTGGACCGATCCTGCGCCTGGTTGCTGTTGGCCGGTGGCGGGTTGGCGCTCTGCTGGGGTGCGGGCTGGTTGCCGGCCGTGTTTGAGGTCGCGGTGCCGCTCTGCGGCCGCGAAGTATCCGTGCTGTTCGCGGCATTGTTGCTCGTGCCGGGATTTGCAGCCCCAGACGACGCGGGGCTCTGCGTATTCTGTGCCGATGTTCCAGTCGCCGGTGATTGCTGCGGCTGCGATGTGGTGCGCTGCGTATCAGCGGTGCCGGATGGCGAGGAAGTGGACGGCGCGGTGGAATTTGTCTGGGATTGCGGGGTTTGATCGGACTTCGTGGTCGTGCTGGGCGATTGCGCAAAGGCGGCGTTCGCCAGCACCAGCCCCAAGGCCGTGGTTGCCAACAGGCGGATCATGGGTCACTCCCTTTTACTAAATGAACGTTGGCTACTAACCTGCGCAAAAACCGCCTGTTCCACTTTTTCCCAACCGAAAGGGTGGACCCTTCTGCACGGAACCCGCGATGCCATCGAAGAGTGCCGGGATCATCGCCTATCGCAGGCGCCGGAAGCTCGAGGTTCTCCTCGTTCATCCCGGGGGGCCGTTCTGGCGCAACAAGGATCTCGGCGCATGGTCGATCCCCAAGGGGGAATATCCGGACGACGAAGATGCTGATATCGCCGCGCGGCGCGAATTCGCCGAGGAGCTTGGGCTCGAGCTGTCCGGGCCGCTGACCGCGCTTGGTCAGGTCAAGCAGCGCGGCGGCAAGCTCGTCACCGCCTTCGCTGCCGAGCTCGATCTCGACGTGCGCAGCGTTCGCAGCAACACGTTCGAGATGGAATGGCCGCCACGGAGCGGCAAACGGCAAACCTTCCCGGAGGTCGATCGTGCCGAATGGTTCACGCTCGAAGCGGCGCGGGAGAAGATCAACGCAGGCCAACGCCCGCTGCTCGACCGGCTGGCGCAGCTGGCCGGCGACGAGTAGAGATGACCGCAATCCTGATCAATTCAAGCAAGCGGCCTTCTCACTCCGCCTTGATGTTCGCCGCGGCCACGACCTCGGCAAGGTCCTTCGTCTCTTTCGCGATCTTGGTGGCGTAGTCGGCCGGGCTGAGCACGCTGACGACGCCTTGCGAGCCGAGCTTCTCCGCGATCGCCGGATCCTTGGCCGCCGCGACGATTTCCCGGTGCAGCGTCTCGAGGATCGGCGCCGGCGTCGATTTCGGCATGAAGAAGCCGACCCAGAACGAGATGTCGAAGCCGGGATAGCCCGCTTCCGCAACGGTCGGCACGTCAGGCAGCGACGGCAGCCGCTCGGCCGAGGACACCGCGAGCGCGCGCAGCTTGCCGGCCTTGACCAGCGGCACGGCGGAGAGCGGATCGAACACCGCCAGCACCTCCTGTGCGAGAATCCCGACCTCGGCGGCCGAACCGCCGCGATAGGGCACGTGGATCAGCTTGATGCCGGCCTTCTGGCTGAGCAGCTCCATGGCGAGATGGGCAAGGTTGCCGTTGCCGCCCGAGCCGTAGGCCAGCGCACCGGGCGCGGCCTTCGCCGCGGCAACGAGATCGGCCACGGTCTTGATATCGGCCGTCTTGGGATTCTCCGGATTGACCACCAGCACGAGCGGCGCCGACACGACGGTGGTGAGCGGCGCGAAGTCCTTTTCCGGATCGTAGCGGATGTCCTTGAACAGCGTCCTGTTCAGCGTGATGGTGGAGGAGTTGCAGGCGAGCATGGTGTAGCCGTCCGCTTCGGCACGCGCGACGCCTTCGGCCGCGATCATGCCGTTGGCGCCGGCGCGGTTCTCGACCACGAAGGGCTGTCCGAGCTTGCTGCCGAGGCGATCGCCGACGATGCGCGCGACGACATCGACCGGCCCGCCCGCGCTGAAGCCGACCATGACCTTGACCGGCCGCACCGGATATTTCTGCGCCGTGGCTTCGGTCGACAGCACAGCAGCGCACAATCCGGCGATGGCGGCGAGCAGGCGGACGGTTCGTTGCATTGGTTCTCTCCCCAGACCTCACCAGCGCCGCTTGTTCAGGCTTGTTGGTGCGACGCATTGGAGGATCATGAATAGCGGTCGTGCCGGATTTCGCAATCGCGTTCGGGCGCCCTCATTCCGCAGCACGGCAGGTACGCACCTCCTCCAAACAAAAAATGCGAAAACAACCCCATGCACAGTAGACGGCCCCAGTCGAAACAACGACTTACGCTGGGGGCACCAATATTCGGATGTTACGAAATCGGTTTTGACTCGTCGGGCAAAACAGGGGCATAATGCCATCATCGCGATGACCGTGAGCAACCCGGCCTGCCCGGCTATGGGTGCCGGTTTCAATCGCGCATAAGCCCTTCATCGACATCTGAAAATCGAAAACCGCCGCACGGCAGCTGCGCGGGTCGGCCTCGCCCAGCGAGCCTCCCCGCGCGCCTGCCCTGGGCCCAAGGAATCGACATGACGACAGCCCTGACTCGCAACGGCACCACGCCCGTCACCAAGCATGACCGCGGCAAGCCGAGCCCACGGATCAAGCTCACCGCAGAACACATCGTGATCCAGCATCCCGACGCCGAGGCCGGCGAACGGCTGTTGGGCGAGGCGCTCGGCGCCGTCGACCGCGACGCGCTGCACGGCATCCTCAAGCAATTGATGAAGGCCAGCGTGATCCTGCAGAAGCCCGACGAAGCCAATCTCGCCTTCATGGTCTCGATGATGAAGAGCATCGCGCCCAGGGATTCGCTCGAGGCCATGCTGACGGCGCAGATGGTGTCCGTTCACGTCGCCACGATGCGCTCGGCCTGCCGCCTCGCCTTCACCGAGGACCTCGCGCAGCAGGAAGGCGTCGCGCGCACGATGACCCGGCTGGCCCGCACCTTCGCCGCCCAGATCGAGGCCCTCAACCGCCACCGCGGCAACGGCGAGCGTCCGATCACGGTGCAGAATCTGTCGGTGCAGGATGGCGGCAGGGCAATCGTGGGCAACGTCACGCAGCATGCGCACCTGACGGTCGGCGAGCCGGGCAGCCAAGGCGCCGACTCGTGAGTGCCGATCGCATCCGCAACACGCGCGCGATGGCGGCGAGCCCGCGCTGCGGCGCCAGCACGCGCGGCGGCCTCGCCTGCCGCGCGCCGGCCGTGCGCGGCAAGCTGCGCTGCCGCATGCACGGTGGCGCCCCGGGAACGGGCGCGCCGTGGGGCAATCGCAACGCGTACAAGCACGGCGCCTTCACGCAGGAGCGGATCGCGGAGCGACGGGCGATCCGGGAGCTACTCGATGAGGCGGGGAAGCTGCTTGGGGAGTTGGACTCGAGTTAATGGCAAAGCAGGCCAGAGCGGAAGCGTTCAGGCACCCGGTTTGTTTCGCAAAGAGATGTAGGACAGTGCCGCAACGTTCTTGCCGTCACCAATTCCGGGACGCGTTCGCCCTCACGAAACAATGCAATCGAGGCTTGGGCGCGCCATCGGCTGGCCGCCGAAAGACTAGGGCGGCGCGTTCGTTGGATTGGCAGCAGAAATCTCTAGCCCTGCCTCCTCCAGCGCCTGGGTAATCTGCTTCGCCAGCAGCTTGGCCTCTTCGGTCCCGATCTGGGCGTCGGGATGTCCTTTGAAGAACGCGCAAATGGTCGTGGCGATGATGGTGTTCACCTGGTGCAAATCATCCATTTGATACACACGAAGTCGCCAACTGCTTCACCCAGATGGGTGGCGCGTCGGCCCGCATGAGAACGATCAACGCAAGCCAAAAAACGACAGAATGGCCGCGATCACGACGATTAGTCCTACGAGGTAAATCAGGCCGTTCATCTCAGTTCTCCTTTTCGATGGGATGATTGAGTCTATCCGGGGATCATGTCTCCGCCCTTGGCGCTGCACTGCTCAACGAGCTCGAGCTTTTCGAACTGAACTTCCTTCTCTATGGCCGCCAGAGAGTTACCGATCTTATCGACGATCCTGACCAGATCGGCATCGGAGATCTTGAGGCGCTTGCGAACGGACTTGACCTGCTTCGCATTCGCAAGATCAAGCGTTGTGCGAATGACCCGTGGCGGTCTTGAGCGCAGCATGAGTAGGTCTCCTGACCAAGCTAAGAGCGACAACGTCGCTTTTGTTCCGATTATTCCCGGGCCGCGATCCTCCCGACGGTGCCCTCGGTCTTTGCATTGCGGGACATTTGCGCGCGGGGATCGACCGCGGCAGTTTCGGATGGTCGCCTCATCCTCGCGGCGCCGTCGCCGCGCCTCGAACGGTTTCGAAGTTGGCGCGCTGCAACGCGGCTCGTCGCTCCGCGATGGCATTGCTCAACAGCCCGAGCACCAGACCAAATGCCGCGAGTTCGTCTTGCTCGATAGCGCCGTCATCGTAGCATTCGAGCGTTTCACCGATGAGGGCGTCGGCCTCGCGCTGCAAATCCAGAAGTTCCTGGTTCGATCCCGCGGTGCGCGCGCTGAAAACCATGGCCAGGATTCTCTTGCGGTGGCTGTTGGTTTCCTCTCTTTCGTCGCGATTCAAATAGCGACGCAACCAGGCGGCGGCCGAGCCGATCCCCGACAGAAGCAGCAGCCCGAACCAGAAGTAATCGCCGTACCGGTCAAGAAAGGTACGCTCGTTGCCGTCAATGACAGCCGCCGCTCCTCGATGGACCGGCAGTTCGGTGTCCTTTTCGACGTCCGGCTTGGTAATGTGCGCTGCACCCGGCACCTGCCTTGCAATCGCCTGGCGAACGGCAAAGAGCTGGCGGAAAAAGGCCGAGACTGTCGTTTCAGGCAGGGACTTTCTCGCGACGATGAGGTGGCTGACGCTGATTGTTTCAACCTTGTCGTCCGGCCACGCCGGATCCGCATTGAAGACGCTGGGCGGAATTTCCTCCGATTCGTACCGGGGGTGCTTGAGGGCGATCGCTTCCGATGTCTCGATGGCGAGAAACTTCGGCGCGCCGCGCACCCGCGCCGTTGCAGCCACGGCATCGGATGTGATCTTGCTGTCGAGCGGCCCCACCGCCAGGAATGCATCGAGGGTCGGATCGCGCGCCAGCTCTTCGATCTGGTCCGTACCAGAGTGTGTCACGACGACCTTGTCCGACTCCACTCCGGAGGCACTCAGGATGACGCGTAGCAATGCGGCGTTGACCGGGGTCCGGCCGATCACGCCGACGCGGCGCCCTGCGAGATCGCCGACCTCCTTGATTCTGGGCGAAGGCTTTCTTTTCGAGCTCTTGCCCGCGGCTCCAGACGGAGCCCACAGCACGACGAAGTTCTTGCGTACGACGGCAACGGTCTGCGCCTCGGCGGGCATGTCCAGATCGCCCCGCCCGACGGCAAGCTCGGCCTTGCCAGCCCCAAGCAGAGCGAGAGACTCCACCGCTCCATCGGTCTTGATCGGGAGCAGCCTGACAGTCCGGCTTTCGCCGCCGAAGGCCTCGGCCATCGCCTGAATGACTTTGTGGTCGTCGCTGCCTGGTGGTCCAACGGCGATCCGGAGGACGTCCGGCCGCAACGCATAATAGAGTGCGCCCGCCGCGCCGCCAAAGACGAGGAATCCCACGGCGAGAGCCAAGAGCAAGGAATTGCTCCTCCTCCGCTCCCGACGGGCCGTCTCGCTTGTCATCTGACTTGTACTTTCGGACGAAGAGATTGCCGCCGCTGGCGGCAAGGGAAGGCGCGTCTATCCGGCAGGATGCCACGTTTTCCCGAATACAACGTCTGGCGGCCGTCCTGGTTCAGAAGGGCCGCCCGAGGCCGGCAATTCCACCTGCCCGGCACTTCGCCGTGACGGTCCAGAGGCACCTGGTCAACGCCGTGCGGATTGCCGGCTGAAGCCACAATCCGGAATGAGGGGGGCGCGCTACTGCCATTGGCGCCCTCCTCGCCGTCATGTAAGCCCATCCAAAACCATTTTCGGGGACGGGACGCCCATGGCCACCACCGACGACGCGGGCACCGCCACCCGCGCGCTGATCCTTGCACTCGTCGCGCTCGCCTGCGGCCACATGCTCTCGACCTTGCTGCGCACCATTCCGGCCGTGAGCCTCGATCTGATGGCGGCGGATTTCCATCTCGAGCCGCAGGCCCTCGCCAGCCTCACCTCGATCTATCCTTTCGCGTTTGCGGCGGCGCAGATCCCGGTCGGGGCGGCAATGGATCGCTTCGGCGTGCGGCCGGTGTCGCTGAGCCTGCTCGCGGGGACCGTGCTCGGCGCCGTCGCGTCGGGATTTGCCACGGGGCCTGCGAGCTTTGCCGTCGGGCAGTTCATGCTGGGGGTCGCCACTTCGGGCATGCTGATGTGCCCGATGACGCTGGCGGCCAAGCAATTGTCGGCGGCCCGCTTCGGGCTGTGGTCGGGCGCGATCCTCTCGATCGGCAATATCGGCATGCTGCTGTCGGCGAGCCCGCTCGCTTTCGTGGTGGACGCTTACGGCTGGCGCGCCGGATTCTGGATGTCGGCGATTGGCGGAATCGCGGTGGCGCTTGCGGTGTTCGCGCTGGTCCCACACCAGCCGGCCGAGCACAAGGATGAGTCCTCGCCGCTGACGCAGATGATCGAAGTGCTCAGGCTCGGCCTCTCGCGCCCGCTGCGCGGGCTGATCGCGCTGGCGCTGGTGTCGCTGGCGACCTCGCTGGTGCTGCGCGGCCTGTGGGGCGGGCCGTGGCTGATGGACGTCAAGGGACTGTCGCGGGTCGAGGCCGGCAACCAGCTCGGCGCCTTCACGCTGGCGATGATCGCAGGTCCCCTGTGCATCGGCATGATCGACCGCAGGCTCGGCCGCCGCCGCGATCTGGTGGCGGGCACGCATATGGCCGGGGCGGCGCTGCTGGCGCTGATGGCGCTCGGGGCACCATATTATGCGGTCTCCGTCCTGTTCGGCGTTCCCGTGATGCCGCCGCAATACGACCTCGTGCTGTTCGTGCTGATCGGGCTTGCGACCTCCGCCCAGCCGCTGCTGTTCGGCATGTCCCGCCAGCTCGTCGATGCGCAAGTGGCGGGCAAGGCGTTGGCGGCGATCAACCTGGCCTTCTTCCTCGGCGCAGCCTTGATGCAATCGGTGACGGGCGCGGTGGCAGCGCTCGCGGGACTCCCGGCCGTGCTGCTATTCATGGCTGCCATGCTGGCACTCGGCGTGCTGATCTTTTTGACTTACACCTCGCCGCGTTCATAAGGTGCGGGGCCGGTTTGCCAAAGGAAGAATCATGCCCGTCGACACCAAAGCCGCCACCGACCGCCTCATGCGTTTCCTCGCCGTCGAGGGCGTGACCGGACAGGAGGCGGCGATCGGGCGCGAGCTTGCCGCCGCACTGAAGGAAGCCGGCGTGCCGGCGAAGGCGATCCGGCTCGACGACGCCAACACCCGCATTCCCGTGCCGACCGAGACCGGCAACCTCATCGTCGACCTGCCCGGCCGCGGCGCGCTGCACAACCAGCCGCGCATCATGTTCATGACGCATATGGACACCGTGCCGCTCTGCGCCGGCGCCAAGCCGAAGAAATCGGGACGCAAGATCGTCAATGAAGCCAGGACCGCGCTCGGCGGCGACAATCGCTGCGGCTGCGGCGTGCTGGTGACGCTGGCAGCCGAGCTCGAAAAGCAGAAGCTCGATCATCCGCCGATCACGCTGTTGTTCTGCGTACGCGAGGAGAGCGGGCTCTACGGCGCCCGCCACGTCAAGCTGGACGAGCTCGGCTCGCCATTGATGGCCTTCAACTATGACGGCGGCGCCGCCTCCAACGTCATCATCGGCGCGGTCGGCGCCGACCGCTGGACCGTCGAGATCTTCGGCCGCGCTTCGCATGCCGGCGTCGCGCCGGAGCGCGGCATCTCCTCGACCTTGATCATGGCGCTGGCGCTTGCCGACGTGAAGGCGGGCGGCTGGTTCGGCAAGGTGGTGAAGGGCAAGCGGCAGGGCACCAGCAATGTCGGCCCGGTCACCGGCGGCGAGGGCCGCCCGGCGGGCGATGCCACCAACGTCGTCACCGATTACGTCCATGTGCGCGGCGAATGCCGCAGTCACGACGGCAAGTTCTTCAAGGAGATCACCAAGGCCTACAAGGCCGCGTTCGAGAAAGCGGCCAAGAAGGTGACGAATGCGCAGGGCAAGTCCGGCAAGGTCAAGTTCAAGGCCGAGACCGACTATTATCCGTTCCGCATGAAGGACAGCCAGCCCGTCATCAAGCGCGCGGTCGAGGCCGTGACCGCGGTCGGCGGCACTCCGAACGTCCGCACCGCCAATGGCGGCCTCGATGCCAACTGGATGGTCCGTCACGGCATTCCGACCGTGACCTTCGGCGCCGGCCAGAACGAGGCGCACACGATCGACGAATGGATCAATCTCGACGAATACGACCGCGCCTGCGCACTGGCCGTGCAGCTTGCGACGATGCGGTGACGCAAGGTGTAGGGTGGGTTAGCCCCGCGACTGCGCGAAGCGCAGTTCGCGCGGCGTAACCCACCATTTCTGCCGCCGCGGAGATTAAAGAGGTGGGTTACGCGAGCGGACTGCGCTTCGCTCAGCCGCTCGCTAACCCACCCTACGAAATAAAAAGAAAAAGGGAGGTCGCATGCCGCTTGTCGCAAACATCGAGACCGGATTCTACCGGATCCCCCTTCCCATCACGCTGTCGGACTCCACACATGGCGACATGACGGCGTTCGAGCTGATCACCTGCCGCATCCGCGATGCCGATGGCGCCGAGGGCGTCGGCTACACCTATACGGTCGGGCGCAATGGCGGGGCTGTGGCCGACATTCTCAAGCGCGAGATCCCGCCGCTGGTCGAAGGGCGCGAGGCCGACGATACCGAAGCAATCTGGCATCACGTCTGGTGGGGGCTGCATTATGGCGGCCGCGGCGGGCCGGTGGTGCTGGCGCTCTCCGCGCTCGACATCGCGCTGTGGGACCTGAAGGCGCGGCGCGCCAGGCTGCCGCTGTATCGATTGCTCGGCGGCTTCGACGCACGGGTGCCGTGCTATGCCGGCGGCATCGACCTCGATCTCTCCGTGAATGAGCTGCTCGCGCAGACCGACGGCAACCTCGCGAAGGGCTTTCGCGCCATCAAGATGAAGGTCGGCCGGCCCGACCTGAAAGCCGACGTCGCCAAGGTCTCCGCGATGCGACAGCATCTTGGCGACGGCTTTCCGCTGATGGCGGATGCGAACATGAAATGGACGGTGGAGGAGGCGATCCGCGCCGCGCGCGCCTTCGTTCCCTACGATCTCACCTGGCTGGAAGAGCCGACCATCCCCGATGATATCGCCGGGCACGCGCGCATCATTCAAGCCGGCGGCTTGCCGATCGCGGCGGGCGAGAATTTGCGCTCGCTGTGGGAGTTCAAGAGCTACATCGCCGGTGGCGCGGTGTCCTATCCCGAGCCCGACGTCACCAATTGCGGCGGCGTTTCCGCCTTCATGAAGATCGCGCGGCTGGCGGAAGCGTTCAACCTGCCCGTCACCAGCCACGGCGCCCACGACATCACCGTGCATCTGCTCGCGGCCTGCCCGAACCGCTCCTATCTGGAGGCGCATGGCTTCGGGCTCGACAAGTACATCGAGCATCCGCTGGGGCTGCAGGATGGCAAGGCGCTGGCGCCAAACCGGCCCGGGCATGGGATCAGCTTCGACTGGGCAGGGCTGGCGAAGTTGATGGCTTAGAGAGATGCGACAACAAGCGAGGCGCGCCCCCTCTCCCGCTTGCGGGAGAGGGTTGGGGAGAGGGTGTCTCCGCAGTGAGACTCCCAATGACGATCCAGCCCTCTCCCGGCCTCTCCCGCAAGCGGGAGAGGTGAAGTGGAGCACACGGCACGGTTGGTGCCCCAGCGATCGCCGATCTCTTTGCTGCACGCGAGCCATTCCAAGGCGCTTGATGCATGGCGCGGATAATCCGCTATTGTGCCGGCAACCTACATTTTGCGAGAGATCGTTGCCTTGACACCCGAGCTGCACCAGAAACTGACCAATTGGCGCCGGCACCTGCATGCCCACCCGGAACTCTCGCTCCAGGAAAAAGCCACCGCCGCCTTCGTGCAGGACCGGCTCACCGAGCTCGGCATTCCGTTCGAGGCCGGTATCGGCGGCCACGGCATCGTCGCGACCCTGACGCGCGGCCATGCGCAGAGCCGCGTCGGCTTGCGTGCCGACATGGACGCGCTGCCGATCACCGAGGACACCGGCCTGCCCTATGCGTCCAGGACATCGGGCGTGATGCATGCCTGCGGCCATGACGGCCACACCGCCTCGCTGCTCGGCGCTGCCGCGCTGCTCGCCACCGACACCAGCTGGAGCGGCACGGTCGATTTCATCTTCCAGCCGGCGGAGGAAGGCTTTGGCGGCTCGCGTGCGATGGTCGCTGCCGGGCTGTTCGACCGCTTTCCGATGCAACGGGTGTTCGGCTTTCACAATTGGCCGGGCCTTGCCGCCGGCACCATCGCGGTGCACGACGGCGTCGTCATGGCCTCCGGCGGACGCATCACCATCACCATCGAGGGCCATGCCGGCCACGCCGGCATGCCGCATCTGACGCGCGATCCGGTGATGGCGGCCGGCCATCTGATCGTGGCGCTGCAATCGATCGTGGCGCGCGGCGTCGATCCGCTCGACACGGCCGTGCTGTCGCTCTGCACCATCGAAGGCGGCACCGCGCCGAACCAGATCGCGGGACGCGTCACCATCCGCGGCACGCTGCGCTACCACCGCGAGGCGGTCAAGGACGTCATCCTCGACGGCATCGAACGCACCTGTGCCGGAATCGCGACGAGCTTCGGCGTCAAGGTCACGCCGGAGATCGTCTGGGGTGTGGGCGTGGTGGTCAACACGCCTGATGAGGCGGACCTCGCGCGCATCGCCGCGGAAAAGGTGCGGGCGCCTGTGCGGCGCGACCTCGCGCCCAGCATGGCCGGCGAGGATTTTGCCCATTACCTCCAGCAGCGGCCGGGCGCCTTCGTCTGGATCGGCAACGGCGAACTGCGCGACGGTGCCGAGCTGCACGGCCCGCGCTACGATTTCAACGACGCGATTCTACCCGTGGCGTCGAGCTGGATGGCCGAGGTGGCCAAGGCGGCGCTGGCGTCGAACTGATCCACGCGCGCCCGCCACGCCGACAGCAACATATCTCGCGCACGAACGTTGCCTCCCAGCAAGGCGCGGCCTCCCACCGCGCCCAAGGGATGGCAGATCGATGGCGCGCGTTCTGATCGGAACTTCGGGCTGGCATTACGATTCCTGGCGCGGCCCGTTCTTTCCCGAAGGCGTGACGCTGAAGCAGCAGCTCAGCTACTACGCCGGACAGTTCGACACCACGGAGCTGAACGGCGTGTTCTACCGCACGCCGACGCCCGAAGCGGTGACGGGCTGGCGCGAGCAGACCGGGCGCGACTTCGTCTTCGCCTGGAAGGCATCGAAATTCATCACGCATTGGAAGCGCCTGTCGGAGCGCTCCGTCAACAGCCTCGAGCTGCTGGAGGACCGCATCTCCAGGCTCGGCGGCAAGGCCGGCCCGATCCTGTTCCAGCTGCCGCCGCAATTCGAGGCGAACGCCGACCGCCTCGCGTCCTTTTTCAAGCTGTTGTCGCGCAAGCGGCGTTACAGCTTCGAATTCCGTCATCCGAGCTGGTACCAGCCGCGCATCCTGCGCATGCTGGCGGACGAGAACATCTCGCTCTGCCTGTCCGACCATCACGATGCGCCGGCGCCGTGGAAGCGCACGGCGGATTTCGTCTATGTGCGCGGGCACGGGCCGAGCGGGCGCTATCAAGGGCACTATACCAAGGCCGCGCTGGCGCAATGGGCCAAGCGCATCAAGTCCTGGAAGCGGCAGGGCTGCGAGGTCTATGTCTATTTCGACAATGACCAGAAGAGCGCCGCCCCCGCCGACGCGCTGGCGTTGAAGCAATTGCTGTGAGCCTAGATGATGCCGCCCTGCCGAAGCGCCGTGATCTCCGCTTCGTCATAGCCGAGCTCTTTGAGGACGAGATCGGTGTGCTCGCCGAGCGTCGGCGGCCGGTGCGCGATTTCGCCGGGCGTTTCCGACAGCCGGACCGCGGCCCGTGTCACCGGTGCCGGCTTCGGCAGGCCGGGATAGTCGACGTCCTGCATGAACCCGGCCGCACGGATATGCGGATGATCCAGCGCCTGTTGCGGCGAGAGCACCGGGCCGGTCGGAATCATGGCCTGGCCCAGCGTATCGACGGCCTCCTGCGTGGTGCGCTCGGCGCACCAGCGCGCCATCCGCTCGCTGATGACGGCGCCGTTGTTGCCGCGGCTGATGTCGTCGGCAAAGCGCGGATCGTTCAGCCATAGCTCCTCCTCGCCCATTAGCCTCGCCCAGCGCTTGAACAGCGGATGGCCCGTGACCTGGCACAGCACCCAGCCGTCTTTGGTGCGGTAGATGTCGGCGGGAGCCGCGGTCTGGCCGAGATTGCCGGTCGGCACGCGATTGACGTTGATGACGGCCTGCTCGATCAGCGTCGCGTTGGTGAAGGACAACGCGGTTGCGAGCAGCGCGCCCTCCACGATCTGCCCGCGCCCGGACTTGCCGCGCTCGATCAGGGCGGCGAGCGTGCCGAACGCGCAATGCAGCGCGGTGCCGAAATCGACCCAGTTCACCGCGGCGCGGTACGGCGGATCGCCTGCGCCCGTCATGTACACCGACCCCGACATCACCTGCCCGACACCGTCGAAGCCGACGCGGTCGGACCAGGGCCCCGGCCCGCCGAACGCGGTCGCCGTGGTCAGGATGATATCGGGCTTGATCGCCTTCAGGGACTCGTAGTCGAGCTTCATCGCGCGCAGGGTCTGCGGCGGCAGATTGGCGACGACGACGTCCGCTGTCGCCACCAGGCGGCGCATCACCTCCTGCCCTTCCGGCTTCATCGGGTCGAGCGTGATGCACTTCTTGTTGCGGTTGATTTGGAGAAACAGCGCGCCTTCGCCATTCTCGCCGACCGGCGCCACGAAGCGATCCTCGCTGCCGTCGCGCTTCTCGACCCGAATGACCTCGGCGCCGAATTCGGCCAGCAGCGTTGCGCAATAGGGCCCAGCGATATAGCGCCCGAAATCGAGCACACGCACGCCCTCCAAGACTCCTGCCATCGATCCCTTCCCTGTTGCTTGCGCAGATTACAGGGAAAGGCTGCCAGGGCAAGTTGCGAAGCGGAATGCACATGCGGCTTTCATCATCGCATCGCGAACAGCTCCTGATGAAACCGCAGTTCGACAGGAAAGCCGTGCGCACGGAAGTCTCGCCTGAGCGCCTCCCCGAAAGCCGCCGGACCGCAAAACCAGATGCTCGCCTCGCGCCATTGCAGTACGGCTTCGCGAATGCGGTCGCCGGTCAAGCGGCCATCACGGGCGTCGATGAGAACGTGGAGACGAACATCTGCCGAGCGTGCATCTGCTGCAAGCTTGCCGAGGGCTTCTTCATCCACATCAGCGGTGGTGTGAAAGAGGTCAACCGCCTGCGCGACAGAGCAGCCAGGAACGTTCTTCATGGCCGCCTGTTTCATGCGGGCAACGAAGGGCGTGATGCCGATACCGCCGCCGATCCAGATCTGATGCGAGCAATCGTCGTCGAAGGTGAAGCAGCCATAGGGCCCTTCCACCTTCACCTCCTGCCCGACACGGAGCTTCTCCCGCAGCCGGCTGGTGTGGTCGCCGAGCTCCTTGGTGATGAAGATGATCCTGGGGTCTGCGGCGTTCCAGCCGGAGGCGATCGTGTAGGGATGCGCGCCCTCGGAGACGTCGGACGTGGCGAATGCGAACTGGCCCGGCCTATGCCCCGGCCAGCCATGGGGCACCTCGATTTCAGTCTCGATTGCTCTGACGCCGGGATAATATTTGAGCGAGGTGATCCTGCCTTGGACCTGCCGCCGGGCGGCAATGCGCCGCAACAGCGCAACGGCCGCCGCCCATGTTCCGAAGGCAAGCAGCGCCCCGACGATCCAGCCGAGCGGCGACATCCAGTAGCTGAACTTGATCAGCGTGACCGCATGAAAGACCAGAACCAGATAAGCGATGGCGAGGAGCCGATGCGTCTTGTAGAAAAGCCGATAGGGAAACATTTGAATGAGCGCCAAAGCAATCAGCACCACGGCGCCGTAGAAGGCCCACTCGCCCAGCCCCTCCGCCGGCCCATGAAGGCCGTCGAAGAAGGCCTCAATGGGATTTTCGATGGCGGGCCTTGCGCCACGCTGTGGTCGGGTCAGCAAGCCCCAACCGACCGCCCATTTCGGACCATTGGCCCAGAGCCAATGGACAACGGCAGTGACAAGGGCTGCGATACCGAGCCATTTGTGCAAGCGGTACATCTTGTCGAGACCACCCAGCCACGCCTCCGGCCAACGGGGCCGTAGCGCGAGGATCATCGCCATGCTCATGCAACCGATAGCAAGGAGGCCGCTCAACTGGACCATCCTCTCGCGAAGTGGGAAGAAGGGGCCCGGGCCAAATGGCTGCGGCTCCGCAACCAGCCACAGCAGGACGAGAACCGCCAGACTGCCCCAAAAGACCCGTTTGAGCTTCTGCATGATCTTGCCTCACAACATTTCGGCGCCAGCTTGAACTGATCGAGCCGCGTTGCATTGAGCTGACTCAAGCTGCTCGTGATGGGCTCAATCGAAGCAGGCGCTTGGACCATTCCAATTCAGCCAATCGCCCGACGCCGGTCTGATGGCTGAATCCCGACGCGTCCTGCGTCGCGGGGCCGCAGCTCATTCCGCGCGAGACTTTGCTCCAGCGCAAACTCCTGCCTGCCGAGATCTCCCACCTGAAGGCAAGGAAGCTCTTCGGAGGAAGTCCCGTGATCATCTCACCCAAATCGCTCCCGCTGGCAGCCCTCGCACTCTGTCTTGTCCTGGGGCAGCCTGCTCTCGCCGCCGGACCACACGCGCATGAAGGACCAACCGCGACGGGCCGGCCGGGGCTCGACCACGGCAAGAAGTGGCCGACTGATGATGTCCTGCGGCGCGGCATGAACGACATCGCTCTCGCGATGAGGCAATCGCTGGCACCCATTCACGGCAATGCGTTTACGCCTGCGCAATACGAGGCTCTGGCGGCGCGAATCCAGGCGCAAGTCGATGACGTGGTGGGGAACTGCAAGCTGCCCGAGCAGGCCGACCAGCAACTTCACCTCGTCCTCGAGCAGATCATCGATGGTGCGGCCAATATGAAGACCGGGCCCCGCCGCGATCAAGGAGCCATGAAGATTATGCGGGCGCTCGCTCTGTACGGCGAGTATTTTGACCATGCCGGTTGGCAACCGCCGGATCATTGAAATCTCGTGGCAGCCGGCGGCACCCGCCGCCTTGTCCTGCCCGGCTGGCGCCGCCATCGCCGCGGAGCCGGGCTCCACAGCGTGCGGCACGGCGATCGCCTATGCCGCTACGGCCTCGTAGATATCCTCCTCCTGGGCCGTGTGCATGCGGACCAGCGTTTCGATCGCCTCGATCACGCGCTGAGCGTCTCGAACAAGGTAGCGGTCGATCTTCTCCGACGGCAGATCCTCCGCGATCCGGGCCAGTAGCCGCGCGAGATGCAGTATCTCGCGATGCGCACGGCTCATGGCAGAGAGCCCGTGGCGGTCGCGCAGCACCTCCGTGAGCTTCGGATAGACGCTGTCTTCATCCTCGCGTTCGTGCAGCACGACGCTGCCCTGGACCAGGCGGTGGGCCTCGCCGATCAAGGCAGCGACGGATGCGGGGGCCGCATCGTCCAGGGCATCGACGATCTGGCGCAAGCGGTCGAGATCCCTGAGCAGGGCCTGATGATCGTGATGCAATGTCAGCCCCTGCTCCGCGCTGAGGCGCGGACCAGTCCTGACCATGGGCGGATTGAGCGCTCGCAGCGCGTTCAGAATGACGGCAACATCGATCACCTCCTGGACGATCGCGGCGGGTACGGGATCGAGCCAGCCAAGGCTGGCAGCGACCATTGCCGCCAACGACAATCCCATCCCGACGAAGATGCTTTGAAGGGCAATGCGCCGCGACCGCTGCGCGATGATGATCGCTTCGCCGACCCGATCCAGCCGATCCGTGAGAATCACCACGTCTGCCGCCTCGGAGGAGGCGCTTGCACCGCGTGCGCCGAGCGCGACCCCGGTGTCGGCCACGGCCAGCGCCGGGGCGTCATTGATGCCGTCGCCGACCATGATGGTCGGATGCAGCCGCTGTTCGCTACGCACCGCTTCGACCTTGTCTGAGGGAACCCGATCGGCCAGCACGGCATCGAGGTCGAGCGCGGCCCCGATGGCCTGCGCCGCGGCGGCGCGATCGCCGGTGACCATCACCATGCGCACGATGCCGGCATCGCGCAGCAGCCTGATCGCTCGTGGTGTATCGGCTCGCAATTCGTCGGCCAGCAGCAACGCGCCGATGGGACGGCCGTCCACCGCGACGAAGACGATCAGCGCCGAGCGCCACGAGGCACGACGAATCGCCCGCAACTCCCATGGCGAGAGCTCGGCCCGCGAGAGCAGCATCTCTCGCGAGCCCGCCATAACCTGGCGTCCGTCGATCTGGCCGCTAAGGCCGGAACCCATGGTCTCCTTGACATGATCCGGCGGCTTCAGCTTGAGCCCTCGGGCGAGGGCCGCAGCGACGACGGCCTTTGCAAGCACGTGATGCGAAGCTTGCTCGAGCGACGCACCGAGCGCGAGCACCTCATCCGGATCCTCGCCCGGCGCAACCTCTACGGACAATAACCGCGCCCCGCCTACGGTCAGCGTCCCGGTCTTGTCGAATAGCACCGTGTGCGCGCGGGCCAACGCCTCCAGCGCCCTCCCGCCCTTGACCAGGATGCCGCGGCGGGCCGCTTGCGCCACCCCGGCGATAAAGGCCACGGGTGCGGCCAGAATCAAGGGGCAAGGCGTCGCCGCCACCAGCACGGCAAGGCTGCGGGTCACGTCGCCGGAGACGTACCATGCCACAAAGGCGATGACGAGTGTCACCGGCAGAAAGATCAGCGCATACCGATCGGCCATCCGCACAAAGGGCGCTCTCGCCGTTTGCGCCGCAGTCACCATGCGCACGATGCCCGCGTAGGTACTCTCGCTGGCCGGCGCGGTCACGGTCAGTTGGAAGGTCTCGCCCGCATTCAGAGAGCCGGAGAGAACGGCGCTTCCGCGCGTCTTCTCCACCGGAATCGGTTCGCCGGTAACCGCGGACTCGTCGATCGTGGCAAAAGCCGACGCAACGACACCGTCGACCGGCACGACCTCGCCGGCCTGCACCAGAAGCTCTTCGCCGACCGCGACATCCTCGATCGGAACATCCTCTATCCGGTCACAGGATTTGCGATGGACCTGCCGCGGCGCCCGATCAACCAGGGATCGCAGATCATGCTCCGCCCGCGCGATCGCGATCTCCTCCAGCACGTTGCCACCGGAGTACATCAGCGCGACGACCGCCCCTGCGAGCGGCTGCCCGAGCGCCAACGCCGCACTCATCGAGAGCAGAGCGATCGCGTCCACTCCGACGCGGCCTCTCAGCAGATCCTGGTTGATCGAGACCGCCAATCCTGCAATCACGGGCGCCGTGCCGAGCGACCATGCGACATCGGCCAGATCGGGTCGGCCCGCGGCCCGCGCGAGAATGCCGGCAGTCAATCCGGCGATTGCGATCGCAACCAGAGCCCATCGCAGGACCCGATCAAACGACATGGCCTGGCGCGCCTGCCCTTCGGTTCGGCTCACTGCTGTGGCGCGACGTGGCTCTTGTTCCTGTGCATGAACGCCATCATCTCCTCAAACGTGAGCTTCCCGTCCTTGTCGCGATCCATTGCCTTGAAAATTCGCTCGTGAGCGACCTGAAACTCCGGCAACGAGACGTTTCCGTCGCCATCGGCATCCATCAGCGCGAAGATGATGCGGAAGACGACCGGCGACTGCACGGCATCACCGCCTGTCGTGCCATGCCCCTTCATTCCTTGTCCCATCATTCCGCGCCCCATCATTCCCATCATATCTCCGCCGCGCGTCGAGCCTTGCCGCTCGGCGGACGGGTTTGCAGGAGAACTCGACTGCGGCGACGCCGGCGCCTGGTCCTGTCCTGGATGATGGCTCTGATGGTCCGCTGGCGATTGAGCCAGAGCTGGCTGGCTCAGGACGGCGAACAGCAACGCTGCGGCAACGGTTCGGCCTACCATGGGGCTTCCTCCGACCTTGGTGTGGCCTGAGAGGATGGCGAACTTCGCCGAGCTCACCTTGAGCCAAGTCAAGAAGAGGGGCTCCTGCTCCGGCTTGCCCCTGTGGCTTTTCGACGCGAGCGAGCTCGGCGCCGCATTCAGCCGGCGAGATCGCGCGACGGGAACCCGGCGCCGCCGGCGGCTACGTACGAGCCCCGATGCGGCCGGCGTCCGCGACCTAACCGCCGCCCCGGCGGGCGCAACCGATCGCCTCGGTCAGCACCTTGCGGTCGCCGATGTGATTGGCGAGCAACAGGATCAGCCGGGCGTTCATGCGCAGCGCCTGCTCCTCGTCGAGGTCACGCTGACTGTTGATCAGTTCGGCGTAGAAATCGTCGGGGTCAGTGATGTTCGGTGACAGATTGAGCATCATGCCGCAAGCTCCGTCCGGTCGGCGGTGTCGTGGCCGGCGGCGCGCAGCATCGCCTGTGTGATCTTGGCCTCGTCGAAGCCACCTCAGCGCGCGGCGACATATTGGTCGGGGCGGAACAAATAGGTGGTCCCGGGCGCAGCGCCGTAGCGCTCGGCAAGAAGACCTGTGGGATCCTCGATATCGCGGCCGACGAGAATGAGCTTCGCCGTGAACGGCCCCACCGCAATCTCGGTCTTGTCGCTCACCTTGCCGAAGGCCACGACCGTGAAGCCGTCGCCGAGATAGTGCAGGAACCAGGCCGGCTTGCCGTCCACCGCAATCGGCGCATCCGCCGCATTCGTGCCGGGCCGCATGCCTCCCGGCACCGCGTCCTGGTCGGGCGTGTTGAGCGCCGACGTCAGGTAAGGGGTCGGGGTCGAGAGCCGGCCGCTGTTGACCAGCGGTCGGGCAAAGCCGTGATGCCGGGCGAGCTCCAGCACCGCGTCACGGAAATAGCGACTCGGCCTGGTCTTCGGGGTGATGAAGTCGGTGGCCCGCGTCGAGTTCAGGATGTTGTCGTCCGCGGCATAGGCACGCTCCTCGTGATAGCTGTCGAGCAGGGCTTCCGAGGCCTCGCCGCGCAGCACCATCGCGAGCTTCCAGGCGAGATTGTCGATGTCCTGCACGCCGGTATTGGCGCCGCGTGCGCCGAACGGCGAGACCTGATGCGCGGCATCGCCGGCGAACAGCACCCTGCCTTGCCGGAAATTGTCGATGCGCCGGCAGGCGAACTGATAGATCGAAACCCATTCGAGCGCGAACTCGGTGTCCTCGCCGAGCATGGCGCGGATGCGCGGGATCACCCGCTCGGGCCGCTTTTCCTCATCGGGATTGGCCTCCCAGCCGAGCTGGAAGTCGATGCGCCAGATATTGTCCGCCTGCCGGTGCAGCAGCACGGACTGGCCGGGGTGGAACGGCGGGTCGAACCAGAACCAGCGTTCGGTCGGGAAATCCGCCTTCATGGCAACGTCGGCGATCAGGAAGCGGTCCTGGAAGAATTGTCCCGTGAACTCGGCGCCCACCATCTTGCGCACGTCGGAATTGGCGCCGTCACAGGCGATCACCCATTGCGCTTCCATCGTGAAGATGCCGTCGGGCGTTTCCACCGCCAGGGTCGCATGGTCGGCGGCCTGCTTGAGGCTGATGAGACGGTGCTTCCAGCGCAGCTCGATCAGCGGATTGGCCCTGCATTGGGCAACCAGCATCTCCTCCAGATGATATTGCTGCAGGTTGATCATGGCCGGCCATTGGTGGTCGGCCTCCGGCAGCAGATCGAACTGGTAGGACAGCTCGTCCCGGAAGAACACCTTCCCGACGTTCCAGCTGACGCCGCGCCCGACCATGGGCGCCGCGCAACCGAGTCGGTCCCATATTTCGAGCGGACGCTTGGCGTAGCAGACCGCGCGCGAGCCGATCGAGACGGTGTCGTTGTCGTCGAGCACCACGACCGGCTGGCCGCGTGCCGCGCAGTCGAGCGCCGCGGTCAAGCCGATGGGACCTGCGCCGATCACCACGATCGGATGCCGCTTCACGATTCCCTCGGCCTGCTCCCGGCAGGGCCGATAACCGAACTTCGGATAGATGTAGCTCGTCATGTTCGCTTCCTGATGCACGGCCAGAGATCAATGCGCGTCCGCGAATTCCTTCTCGTGCATCCAGGCGGTGTGGCGCGGCGGACGCTTGGTGCGCGACCATTCCTCGACCATCTCGTGGGCGACCGACTTCATGCGATCGATCTGCTCGGGTGTCGCGGTCCAGGCCGCGATCTCCAGGCGATGACCGCTGGGGTCGCGGAAGTAGATCGACTTGAAGATGGTGTGGTCGGTGACGCCGACGACGTCGAGGCCGGCGGCCTCTGCGCGCGCCTTGGCCTCATCGAGTTCGGCGAGATCCTTGACCTGGAAGGCGATGTGCTGGGTCCAGTCCGGCGTGTTGGGATCGCGTCCCATCGGTGGCGAGTTCGGCAGCTCGAAGAAGGCGAGGATGTTGCCGTTCCCGGCATCAAGGAAGATGTGCATGTAGGGATCCGGCGCCTTGGTCGACGGCACTCGGTCCTCGGCAATGGCGCCGAGAAGATCCATGTTCATGACCTTCTTGTAGAACTCGACGGTGGCCTTGGCGTCGACGCAGCGATAGGCGACGTGATGGATCTTCTCGATTTTCATGATGTCTCGCTCCCTGGATTTGCCATTGCGAAATTGGTATCAGATGTTACTATTCCCTGGATTTGATCTGGATCAACCGGCTCGGAAGAATCCGCCAGGTGGACCTACGGCGCGGACATGGTGTGATGGGACGTTCGGGGGAGGCGCGAGACCGGGAAGCGACCGAGCGCATGACGGCGCAGGATGGTGGCGAGCTCGATCTGCAGCAATATTTTCCGTACCGGCTGGCGCGGCTCGCCGAACAGGTGTCGCTGGCGGTTGCCGAGGTCTATTCCGAGCGCTTTGCACTGACGCGGCAGGAATGGCGCGTGCTTGCGATCCTCGGCGTACGCCCGCAAATCGCGACCAAGGAGATCGGTCCGCTGACGACGCTCGACAAGATGCAGGTCAGCCGCGCCGTCCAGGGACTTCAGTCGCGCGGCATCGCGAGTCGCAAGCATCATCCGGACGATCGGCGCGAGCTGATCGTCGCGCTGACCCCGGCCGGCCGCGCACTCTATCGCAAGATCGTGCCTTTCGCGCTGGCGCGGGAGACCGAGCTGCTCGGCGTGCTGACCGCCGAGGAGGTGAAGGTGCTCGACCGGGCGATGCACAAGCTCTCGGCCGCGTTGAGCTAGGCCGTGTACTCATTACGCGGCCGGCCGCGCAATGCCTCCAACGGCGGCGGAAAAGCGGACATCTCCAGACGTCGCTGAAGGGGCAAAACCGAGAAGTCGGAGCTCGGCCGGCGGGTCAACTTTTCGCTACTCCAGACAAACCGCTGCATCGGACCAAACGACGCTATGGGCCTATTTCGGACTTGGGCGTCAGCGCTAAGAACGCGAAGCGCGCAGAGGCCGATATTCACCAGGTGACGCGGAAGCCGCCGGTGCCTTTGTAACTGTGGTTCTCGCCAACGCTTTCGAGGCTCGTGCGATAGGTGATTTCGCCGAACACGGCATAGCGACCGTTGGCCCAGCTATAGCTACCTCCACCGCCGATATTGCCCCACAGGCGGTCGCCGGCACTCGCGAAGCCGGTGCCGGCGACGTCAATCCTGGTGCCATTGAGGAACTCGTATTGCAGATTGCCGATCGCATAGACGTCAGAGCGGATAATGCCCGAGCCGTCGTTCCAGACATTTTGATGATTGAGCGACAGCCCGACGCGGCCGAGCAAGCTCTCGGCATCCTGCATCGAGACCAGCGCGCCGAAGCGATCGGCGAAGGCATCGAAGCCGACCTTCTCATATGAAAGCTGCGCCTGCGGCGTCAGCGAAAAGCCGTTGCCGACCGCAATTCGCTTGCCCGTCTCGACGCTGAACGTGTAGCCGAAGCCTTCATTGCCATGCGTCATGCTGCCGACGAGCGCCGACGAGAGGTCGCTGCGGTAGAACATGGTCTGCGCCTGGCCATCGACATAGAAGCCGTCATGGCCATACCAGGTCGCAGTCGCTCCCACCCCCGTCCCCTCGGCACGAATGCGGCCGTTGCCGAAGAACGAATTGATATTGGCCGTCGTCAGGCCATATTGCGCGGTGAGTCCGACGATCATTCGGCCGCGGTCGTTGTCGAGCGCAAGGCCGTCGAGACCCACTTGGGCCTTCATCTCGTCGGCATTGTAGGTCGAACCCGTGGTGTTCGACGGCCGCAACTCGGCCTGACCGCCCTCAATGCGGCCCCAGAATGCCGATTGCGTCCACGAATTATCCGGCGTCGGCGCCGTGTTGATGCCAGCGCGCGCCATCGCCTCGCTGCCGTTCCAATAGCGGTTGCCGACGCGCTGCTGCAAGCTCGGCGCCTGGTTCATGCCGAGCAGCACCTGTCCATAGTTCTCATAGAGCGGAACGCCGGGCTGGTAGAGCGGTCCGGCAGGTGGCGAAGTCGGTGAATTAATGAGACTTGAACGCAGATACCAGTCGCCATCCGTCGGCGTGCCGAGGCCGTTCTTCTGCAGCGTATAGGCGTAGGCACCGCCGACGATGGCCTGCTGGCCTTGCAGCACGTAATCGCCCTGCAAGACGAAACTCCCATTCGAGGCACCGGCGACGTCAACCACCTTGATGCCCTCGATCGTCTGCGCGCCAGCGCCACCTACATTGACGATCCGCAGCGTGGAGGAGCCAGACGTGTTTCCCTGCACCACCAGCCGATCCGTGGCCGAATTGTCGCCGCCGAGCGCAGTGTTGAGGAGAAGCGTGCCGCCGTTGCCCGCGTAATTGCCGGTCACCGTCAGTGTGGTCCCCGGCGCGCCGCCGGTTCGCACGGTGCCGGCATTATCAAGCGAGGCGATCGTCTGATCGAAGCCGTTCAGGTCTAATGTTGTGCCAGCGTTTGCGATAGTGGCGGAAGCGGCACTGAAGGCGCCCGCGGCGCCGGCTCGTAGCGTGCCCCCGGTCAACGTGGTCGCGCCGGTGTAAGTGTTGGCGCCGGACAGGATCTGCGTGCCGCCGCTGATCGTCAGCCCGCCGGAGCCGTTGATGGCTCCGGCGAACGTATTGTTTGCGTTGGTGATGATCAGGTCCTTGGCGCCGATATTGACGGTGCCGGTACCCGCAAGGCTCTGAATATGCGAACCGCTGCCGGTGATTGCTGAAATGTCGAACGTTCCGTTCGCGACCACCCGGCTCGAGTTGGCGAGGGCATCGTCGGCAGAGGCTGCGGGACCCGTCAGCGCAAGCGTGCCCTGCTGGATCACCGTTTCGCCGGTATACGTACTGGCGGCGCCCAGCGTGAGGGTCCCGGCGCCGATCTTGGTCAGTCCACCGACCCCGCTGAATCCAAGCGTTCTGACGTTGAACCCATTGGTATCGAACCTCAGTCCGCCGGCGGCAATGTTGATTTGGTTGATGCTTCCACCAAAAAAGGCGGCGCTATTGGCCAATGCCCGGACAATGGCGTTATCAAAGTTCATCTGCCGCGTTCCGGAGCCCGCGGTTATGCCTGTTGTCTCCAGGATGCCGCCGCTGCTGATGTTAAGCGTGCCGGAACTTCCAGAATTATTCCCGAGTCTCAGCCCGTTTTGCGCGGTGACGGTGCCGCCATTCTCGATATTGAGTGTGCCGTTGCCGGCGAAACCGACAATAAGTTGGGTGCCGGACAGGATCCACTGCGATCCGGTTCCGGTGACCGTCACGATCCCGGTGCCTCCCTGGGCCACACGAAGGAACGTGCCGTTGCTGCTTGTGAGCATGCTCCCGCCCTGAATTGTCAGATGGCCGAATGATCCAACACCGTTGCCAACAGAAATGCCGCCGGTCGCGGCCGTCGCCCCACCGCTGAGGACCGTAGGGTTCGGGGATGTGACGTTGATGGTGACCGAACTGCCCGCGCCAGGCAGCGTTCCGGTGGACCAGTTGGTGGCAGTCATCCAGTCGGAGCTTGTGGCTCCGGTCCACACCGTTTGCGCCGCCGCTGATCGCGGCAACAATGCCGACAATGCGGCCACCGAGACGCTAACCAGTAGTAGGCGGTGAAATCCAATGCCCTTGGTCGATCGCCGATTCCCACGCGGACTGATTCTCTTCCTCTGGTCCGATTGGGCTCGAACCAGCACAGCCCCAATGCATTCGCGCATCGTACCTCAGCCTCTCGACGATTGCCGCTCCACAAGCCGGAGACCGCGGTTCCACGCGGATTGCGAAGTGTTATCGATTGTTACGGTAGATGACGCAGGTGAGCTCGACAACGACGGAGCGCGCTATTCGAAGCAAAAACACGCATTGTGCTTTTGATGCAACGTGAGCGCGACTAAATCAATGAACTGGCAATTAGCTGCAGCGTGCTGCGGGCATTGCCTAACTGTGCTGCGTTGAGACAGACTCGGAAAACTCAAAATGAGCATTAATGCGTCCGCTTCCGGGCGCATCACGAAATCGCCGTCGACTGCAGCCCCAGATCCCGACTGACAAGCCGTGGTTCATGCCCGGGCGAAGCGCACGACGTCCGACTTGCTGCAATGCTGTTGTCTCGTCTGAAAACCGGACCGATGCTGCAATCCGGCGCAGCAGGCGCGATGGACAGATGCCTTGCGCACTGCGACCAGACATGATGTTCCCCGCCAGCAGGATGTGATCGGCATGCCGTGGGCTGATCGCCTGCAAGCTACACCAGCTCAACTCTTTCCGGATCGTCCGGGCCGTGATGAACCTTTGCGTCGCGACCCGGATCTCTCCGCAGTACGCGCCTCGGCCGGGATGAGGTGCCCAAGCGGCAATTGCGAGGTTTGCTTCAAGCGATCGAGAACGATGGATGAGCGCACATGCGCGACGCTGTCGTGCGGCAGGAACACCTCGTTAAGAAGCCGCGAGAGCGCCTTCAAGTCGGTGATCGTCACCTTGATGAGGTAATCGGCTTCGCCGGTGAGCGCATACGCCTCCTGCACTTCCTCCAGGCTCTCGATCAGCTTGAGGAAACGCCGCGAATTGTCCGGCGAGTGTGTCGCAAGCGTCACCTGCACGAAGACGACAATGCCGAGTCCGAGCACTTCGCGGTCGAGATGCGCGTGGTAGCTCGCAATCGCGCCGGTATCCTCGAGGGCCGCGCGACGGCGCGAGCATTGCGATGCCGACAGACCGACGACGTCGGCCAGTTCGAAATTCGACAGACGTCCGTTGGATTGAAGCGCCTGCAGCAATTTGACGTCGAATTGATCCATGCGTGATCCTTGCACGTTAATGCTGAGATATGCATGCTTCACGCATATATGGGCTTTGTCGAGTGGATTTTGCGGAGATCGTGCAGGCCGCTGGCAGTATATTTCCTGTCGGATCAGACACTTTCCAGGAGGGCGAACATTGGGCCCCTTCCCTCACGATGCCCCACCGGCCACGATTTCGGCAGTCAATCCGGCCGGCACCGATGGCTTCGAGTTTGTCGAGTTCGCCCATCCGGAGCCGCAGCAGCTCGCCAAGCTGTTCGAGCAGATGGGCTACACGGAAGTCGCGCGGCACAAGACCAAGGACATCTCCCTTTGGCGCCAGGGAAAGATCAACTACGTCCTGAACCGGGAGCCGAACTCCCATGCGGCGCGCTTCGTCGCAGAACACGGACCTTGCGCGCCGGCGATGGCCTGGCGCGTCGTCGACGCCAAACACGCCCTGAAGCGCGTCCTGGAGCTCGGCGGAACGGAATACACCGGCAACGACAAGTCGCTCGACGTGCCGGCCGTGGTCGGCATCGGCGGATCCCTGCTGTACCTGGTCGAGACCTATGGCGCTAAGGGCTCGCCCTATTCGGCCGAGTATGACTGGACCGGTGAAGTCGACCCAACCCCGAAAGGCGTCGGGTTCTACTATCTCGATCACCTCACGCATAACGTCATGCGCGGCAACATGGACACCTGGTACAAGTTCTACAGCCGGACGTTCAATTTCCGCGAAATCCGCTACTTCGACATTTCGGGCAAGCTGACCGGCCTGACCTCGCGCGCCCTGACGTCCCCCTGCGGCAAGATTCGAATCCCGATCAACGAGAGCGCCGACGACAAGAGCCAGATCGAAGAATATCTGCGCCAGTACAAGGGCGAAGGCATCCAGCACATCGCCGTCGGCACCGACGACATCTATTCGGCGACCGATGCCATCGCCGCGCGCGGGCTCGAGTTCATGCCGGGCCCGCCCTCGATCTACTATGACAAATCATTTGACCGCGTGAAGGGCCACACCGAACCGCTCGATCGCATGCGCAAGCACGGAATCCTGATCGACGGCGAGGGTGTCGTCAACGGCGGGCTGACGCGCATCCTGCTTCAGATCTTCTCCAAGACCGTGATCGGCCCGATCTTCTTCGAGTTCATCCAGAGAAAGGGCGATGACGGTTTCGGCGAGGGCAACTTCAAGGCCCTGTTCGAGAGCATCGAGGCCGATCAGATTCAGCGCGGCGTGCTGAAGGCATCTTGAGGGAGGTCGCGATACAAGACACGTGGAGGAGCTATCGCGGCGCGCCGGCCGAGGGAACCATCCTGTGCGACGCCAATGACGTCGGCGAAGGCAGCTTCAAATCGATCAAATCCGGCTCGGCGGATTTTCCGATCCTGATCGTCAGATCGGCGGGCACTCTGGCAGCCTATGTCAATGCATGTCCCCACCAGTACCTGCCGCTCGATTATCGCGGTGACAATTTGCTGAGCGCGGATGGAACCGTTCTTCGGTGCACCAATCACAGCGCCGGATTCCGTGTTCGGGACGGCGTCGGCGTCGAAGGACTGGGCCTGAATTGCGCTCTCGATGCCATTCCGATCGCCGTGGACGACCAGGGCCGAATTCGCGTGCAGGCCGCATCAGCGGCCTGATCAAGCGCGATTATCCGCGGGGCGTGGCAACGGATCACGCCTCATTCGCAACCGTGTTGCGGAGCACGCCGATGCCTTCCGCCTCCACCTCGACCACGTCGCCGGGCTTCAGCCAGATCGGCGGGTCGAAGCGTGCGCCGGCCCCCGTCGGCGTACCTGTTACGATGACATCGCCCGGGACCAGGGTCGTGAACGTCGAGATGTAGTTGATGATCTTGCGAAAGGAGAAGATCATCCGGCTCGTGCGGTCCTGCTGGCGGACGTCGCCATTGACCCGCGTTTCAAGCTTGACGTCGGCAAGCTGGCTCTCATCGGTATAGGGGATGAGCCAGGGTCCGATCGAACCGGTCCGATCGAAGTTCTTGCCCTGTGTCACGTTGAACTTGGCGTGCCTTACCCAATCGCGGATCGTGCCTTCGTTGCACAGCGATAGCGCGACGATATGCTCGAGCGCCTCGCTCTGCGCGATCCTGCGGCCGCCCTTGCCGATCACGATGACGATCTCGCCCTCGTAGTCGAGCTGCGGGCTCTCCGGGGGACGCAGCAAAGCCTGTTCATGGCCCGTGAATGAGCGCGGAAAGCGGATGAAGAGCGAGGGATTTGAGGGGGCCGCCTGCCCGTCCTTGTATTCCTCGTTGCGGTCGGGAAAGTTGACGCCGACGCAGATGATCTTTTCCGGTGCCGGCACTGGAATCTCATAGCGGATGTCTTCGACCGGAAAATCCGCCGACAGCGCGGCGCTCTCCTCGGCCAGAGACAGCAGCGCACCGTCCCCGATCACCTCACGCAAGCTGGGCCAGCGCTTGCCGTGACGTCCGGACAGATCAACCACGCCATGGTCCACGAGCAGGCCGTAGCCGAGCGCACCGTTGCGGGTGAAGCTGATGAATCTTGGACGAGACATGCGCGGCCTTCCTTGTTGAACGTGTTCTCCAGCCGATCAGGGGGCGATGATCGGCTGGGCCGCCAGCTCGGCGTCGCGCGGCGCAATCCCGGCGAAGAGGCTGCCGTGCTCGAACCAGGATCTCGGTGCGGGCGCTCCCCACAGCGTCTGACGCTGCGGGTCCTTCAGGTCCCATTTGATCGGTTCGAGATCGGGATCGACGGTCTGGTAATCCGAGCAGTAGATTTCGATGCGGTGGCCATCGGGATCGAGGATGTAGAGGAAGAAGGCATTCGAGATGCCGTGGCGGCCCGGACCGCGTTCGATGTTGGACACCCATCCGGTGGTCGCCATGAGGTCGAGAAGATCGATGATGTTGAGCGGGGTCGGCACCCAGAACGCCGTGTGGTGCAGGCGCGGGCCGCGGCCATTGGTGAACGCCAGGTCGTGAACGCCGCCTTTGCGGTGGGTCCAGGCCGCCCATAGACGTCCGGTCTCCTCGTCCTCGGTGTACTCCGTCACGCGGAAGCCAATCTCGTTGTAGAACGCGACGGATTCGTCGACGTTCGGCGAGAAGCAATTGAAGTGGTCGATGCGAAGCGGCTTCACACCTTTGTAGAGGGCGTATTTCTGATGAATCGGCGGCAACCGATCCATCTTCGAATAGAACTCGAGCGGAACGCCGTGCGGATCGCGGGTGCGGAACGTGCGCGACTGATAGGGACGTTCCACCCACTCGACCGGCAGATCCTTGGTCTCAAAGAACTGGACCGCCTTGTCGAGGTCCTCTTCGCCGAACACCTTGAAGCCGAGATCGCGGGCCTCGATCTTGTCGGACTTCCTCAGCACGATGCAATGGTGGCCGCGCTCTTCCATCGCCCGAAGATAGATCGCATCGGAACTCTCGTCCGTCACCTGCAGACCGAGCGTGTCGACATAGAACGCGCGGGACTTGGCAAGGTCGCTCACGCCAAATTCGACATGGCTGAGACGTACGATGTTGAATGGCGGATAAAGGTTGGGCGTAGGCAATGCCATGATGTCCTCCTTGGTCTGCTGCGGACCGCTTAACCGCCTAGTTTTTGGATCTTATGCGCGGTGGTGGCGAACGCGACGTTCTTCGTCTCCATATAGAAATCGAACGACCAATCTCCGCCGTCGCGGCCGATACCGGAGCTCTTCACGCCGCCAAAGGGCGTCGGCAGGTGGCGGACGTTCTCCGAATTGACCCAGATCATGCCGGCCTGCAGCCGGTCGGTGAAGCGGAAGGCACGCGTGACGTCGGCCGTCCAGAGATAGCCGGTGAGGCCGTACTGGACGTCGTTGGCGAGTGCGAGCGCCTCCGCCTCGTCCTTGAACGGAATCGCCGTCAGCACCGGCCCGAAGATTTCCTCCTGTGCGATGCGCATTCGGTTGTTGGCGCCGGTAAAGAGCGTCGGGGCGACGTAGCAGCCGCCGCCGGGACCATCGACCTTGCGGCCGCCGGTGGCAATCGTCGCGCCCTCCGATTTGCCGATCTCGACGTAGTCGAGCACCTTCTTCTCGTGGACCGGATGAATCAACGGACCGATGACGGTCTCGGGATCGAGCGGATGTCCCACCTTTATCCGGCCGGCCTTCTCGGCGACCGTCGCGGTGAATTTGTCGTAGATGCTCGCCTCGACGAGCAGACGCGAGGAGGAGGTGCAGCGCTCGCCGTTGAGAGAGTAGATCATGAACAAAGCCGCATCCGCGGCGCGGTCGAGGTCGGCATCGGCGAACACGATCACCGGGTTCTTGCCGCCCAGCTCGAAATGAACGCGCTTCAGCGTATCGGCGCCCTGTTTCATGATCATCGAGCCGGTGCGGCTTTCCCCGACGAATCCGATCGCCTTGACCAGCGGATGCTCGGTCAGCGCCTTGCCGGCGTCCTCGCCAAAGCCGTTGACGAGATTCCAGACGCCCTTGGGCAGACCGGCCTCTTCCGCGATCTCGATCAGCAGGCGCGCGGTCAGCGGCGAGAATTCGGCCGGCTTGTGAACGATGGTGCAGCCGGCGGCAAGCGCCGGCGCGATCTTCCACGTCGACAGCATGAAGGGCGTATTCCACGGCGTAATGATGCCGACCGGACCGATCGGCACGCGGGTGGTCATGTTCACCTGGCCGTCGGTCCGAAGCGACTTGCCGTCGCGCGCCTCGGGCGCGCGGTCGGCAAAGAAGCGGAAATTCTCGGCGCCCCTCAGCGCCGCCTTGGCCATGAACTTGAGAGACTGCCCGGTATCCATGCATTCGACGAAGGCGATTTCTTCGGCGCGGGCGACGATGGCGTCGGCAACCCGGTGCAAGAGCGCTTTCCGGGCCTCCCCGGATGTCTCGGCCCATAGCGGAAAGGCCGCGTGCGCGGCCTTCGCGGCCCGATCGATGTCTGCGGCCTTGCCGTGCGCCACCTTGGCGAGCGGCTTCAGATCAACGGGAGAGATCGTCTCGAAAGTCGCGCTGTCCGCAGCCGGGACGTCCTCGCCGCCGATGCGGTTGAGCACCCCATGCTGCGCGAACCGGGCAAGGTAGCGTTCCGCCTTGGCGATGTTTTCCGCAAGCTTGGACATCACGGGTCCTTCCCTGATTCGAGCCGTTGCGACCGGCAGCTCTTTGTTGGGCGACGGCAGCGAACAATGCGCGCTTCGACGCACCAAGTCGCCTTGCCGGCCGCCACATACTTAACATGTTAAGTATTTCGGCCGCTGTCAAGAGATTTGCGTCGGGATCGGCGCAAGCCGAACTCGCAGCCGGACGGAAGCCACTTCACCGGCCCGGCAGGCTGCGGGCCGAGAAGTCACAGCTTATCTGGGCAATGTCTGCGATGCGGCCGGCAAGCGGCGACAGATCCTCGGCGCGACGCACAGCGAAATAGCGGATCGGCGGAATCGCAGGCTCGGTCCGGATCACGCGCAGACGCCCGCGCCTAATCTCGTCGGCGAAATAGCTCGCGGTCAGGAAGGTGACGCCAAGGCCGGATGCAGCGAGCCCGGCCAGCACGTTCAAGCTGTTGCACTGGACCACGCGATTGATCCGCAGGCCATTCGCGACCGCCCAGTCCAGCACCAGACGCTGCAGGCCCGAGCCCTGGGTCTGGCTCAGGATCGGATATTTCGCCATGTCTTGCAGCGGAATGCAGTCTTCGGCCGGCCCGAAGCCTGGCGCTGCGACCCATTCGAGCTGCACCGCCTCGAGCGGCACCAACAACAGGTTCGGAGTTTGCGGCGGATCGAGCCCGATCACGAGATCGATCTCGTTGGCAGCGAGCTTTCCATACAGGTCGATACTGGCGGCAACCTCCGGCTCCGGGATCAGGTTCGGATATTCCTGTTTCATCGCGACGATCAATTTCGGCAGCCAGGTCAACGCCACGAGCTCGGTCACGCCGAAACGGAATGGGCCGGAGAACGTCCCCGAGCCGCCGGCGACTTCGCGAAAGCGCGTTTCCAGCGTCAGCATCTCGGCCGCGATCGGCAGGCTCGCCGCACCCGCCCGGGTCAGCCGCAACGCGTAGCTTGCCCGGTCGAACAGCGGCTCCTTGATGACGTCCTCAAGCTCCAGGATCCGCTTCGAGATTGTCGATTGGGCCAGATGGAGCCGCTCGGCCGCCTCGGTGAAGCCGCCCAGCGTCGCCGTCCAGTAGAAGGCCTCGATCTGCTTCAGGCTGACCGGCATCGGCAAATCCTCGATCGCCAGCGGCCGAACGACCTATGAAAAAAAGCGATCATGTCTGCGAATAATATTCACTTTCCATCATTGAAGCCAAGTCACATGATCGGCGTCAACGCCCTTTCCCAAAGCAAGATCAACGCATGTCCCCCATCGGCCATCGCATCAATCCCAGCGCCCCTCCAGTCCCGGCCGCTATCCTCGACGATTTTCGCGATGCCGCGGTCGCCGTCATTTCCGACAACATGAACCGGCTGCACGGCAGCAAGAGCCTCAGGCCCTATCATCGCTCCGGCCGCCTGATCGGCACGGCGGTGACGGTGAAGACCCGGCCCGGCGATAACCAGACCCTGCACAGGGCCTATGAAATCCTCCGCGCCGGCGACGTGCTGGTGGTGGACGGCGGCGGCGACCTCGCCCAGGCCCTGGTCGGCGAGATCATGATGAGCCGGGCCAAGGCGATCGGCGTTGCCGGTTTTGTCATCGACGGCGCGATCCGCGACGTAGATGCGTTCGTGAAGGCCGACTTCCCCTGCTACGCGCGGGGCGTCACCCATCGCGGTCCCTACAAGAGCGGTCCTGGCGAGATCAACGTGCCGGTCTCGGTCGACGGCATGGTCGTGATGCCGGGCGACGTGGTGATCGGCGACGCCGACGGCGTCGTGACGTTCGACCGTGCCGAGGCCGCCGAATTGCTGGCGCTGGTGCGCAAGCAGAAGGCCCGGGAGGCCGATGCGCTGAAAGCAATCGCGGAAGGCCGGCTCGACAATCCCTATATCGGCGTGGCGAAGGCACAATGAACACGATGGCCATTCCGCTTTCGGCCCGCGTCCAGCGGATCAAACCCTCGCCCAGCATGATGGCGCGCATGCGCGCGCAGCAGTTGAAGGCGCAGGGCCGCGATATCGTCGATCTCACCACCGGCGAGCCCGATTTCGATACCCCCGCCCATATCCAGGCGGCGGCCACCGCTGCCATGGCCGCCGGCCAGACCCGCTACGCCCCGGTCAACGGCACGCCGCGGCTGCGCAAGGCGATATCAGCCAAGTTCGCGCGCGAGAATGGGGTCACCTACGCGATCGACGAGATCACGGTCGGCAGCGGCGCCAAGCAAGTGATCTTCAACGCGCTGGCCGCGACCTTGAACGAAGGCGACGAGGTGATCGTGCCGGCGCCGTATTGGGTGTCCTATCCCGACATGGTGCTGGCCTGCGACGGCAAGCCCATCATCGTCCCCTGTGGAGAGAATACCGGGTTCAAGCTCACGGCCGAGGCGCTCGAACATGCGATCACGCCGCGCACCCGCTGGCTGATCCTGAATACGCCGTCGAACCCGACCGGCGCGTTTTACGATGCCGCTGAGATGGCCGCGCTGACCGGCGTCCTGCTGCGCCATCGGCACGTCGCGCTGATGACCGACGACATCTATGAGCAGATCCGTTTCGACGGCGGCGCGCCGGTCTGCCCGGTGGCAATCGCGCCGGCGTTGCGGGAACGCACGCTCCTGGTCAACGGCGTCTCCAAGACCTATGCGATGACGGGCTTTCGGATCGGCTATGGCGCCGGCCCGAAGCCGCTGCTGGCCGCGATGAACGTGATCCAGTCGCAGACCACGTCGGCTGCAGCCGCCATGAGCATGGCCGCCGCCGCTGCCGCGCTCGAAGGCGACCAAAGTTTTGTCGGCACGGCGCGGGCCGCCTACAAGGCACGGCGCGACCGGGCCGTCGAGCTGTTGAACGCGATCGACGGCATCAGCTGCGCGACGCCCGAGGGCGCCTTCTACATTTATCCGTCCTGTGCCGGCCTGATCGGCCGCAGGCGGCCCGACGGCCGCGTGCTGGAGACTGATCTCGACGTGGCGATGTATTTCCTCGAGGACGCGGGCGTTGCCGTGCTCGACGGATCGGCCTATGGGCTGTCGCCCTATCTGCGCCTGTCGATCGCGACGTCTCTGGATGCGATCGAGGATGCCGGGGCGCGCCTGAAGCGCGCCTGCGAGGCGCTGCACCGACCATGATAGCAGGGGAACGCACGATGCGACTGATTTCGATCCTTGGATTGGCCACCCTCCTCGCCGCCGGCGCGGCAACCGCGGCCAACGCCGACCAGCTCGCCGACATCAAGGCGCGGGGCAAACTGATCTGCGGCACGCTAGGCACTGCCGAGCCGTTCTCGTTCCAACACCCGCAGACCCGCGAGATCGTCGGCTATGACGTGGACATCTGCCTGAAGGTCGCGGAATCGCTCGGCGTTACACTCGAGCTGAAGCCGATCGCGGTAGAGGCGCGCATCCCCGAGCTGATCCAGGGCCGCGTCGATATTCTCGCCGCCAATCTTGGCTATACCCCCGAACGCGCCAAGCAGATCGACTTCTCCTATTCGTATTTCGTCAGCCAACAGAAGCTGATGGTGACCAAGGAATCCGGCATCACGGCACTCGACCAACTCGCCGGCAAGAAGGTCACGGCGCTCAAGGGCTCGTCCTCCGAGCAGGGCGTGCGTCGCCTGATTCCAACGGCGGAGACCGTGACCTTCCAGGACACGTCGTCGGCTTACCTCGCGCTGGTGCAGGACAAGGTCGACGCCTTCTGCGCCTCCGAGCTGATCCTGGTAAAACTGCGCCAGCAGAGCCAGGCCAAGACGCCGATGCTGGTGATCGAGAAATCGCTGTTCGTCGAGCCCTGGGGCCTCGGCCTGCGCAAGAACGAGGCCGCGCTCAAGGATCATGTCAACGCCGTGCTCGCCAAGCTCGCAAGTTCCGGCGAGATCGACAAGGTCTTCGGCAAGTGGCTCGGTGAAGGCACCGCGTTCAACATCAAGCGCGATTTCCCGGTCGAAGAGATCAAGGGCTGAGTTCGCAACCGATATCGAGAGAGGGCCGGCGCGATGGGATATATCTTTGATCTCCGCGGGGTCCTCTCAGGCCAGTATTTCGACTGGTTCATGATCGGGCTTGCCGTCACGATCGCACTGACCTGCGCCGCGTGGTGCCTCGCCATGACGATGGGTATCATCTTGACGCTGATCAGAATGATCCCGTTCCGGCCCTTCGAGTGGTTTGTCGCGCTGTATGTCGAGTACCACCGCAACGTGCCGCTGCTGGTGCAAATCTTCGTCTGGTACTTTGGCGTCCCCTCACTGCTGCCCCGCCCGGCCCGGCAGTGGATCAACGGCCATCACGGCGAGTTCTTGCTGGCCACTATCGCGCTTGGGCTGGCGGCGGCCGCTTACGTCGCCGAGGACATTCGAAGTGGCATCCGCTCGATTCCCAAGGCGCAGAACGAGGCGGCGCGCTCGATCGGCTTGGGCTATCTCGGGGCGATGGGCTACGTGGTGCTGCCGCAGGCGATCCGGATCGCGGTCCCGCCTCTGATCAACCAGACGCTCTTGCTGTTCAAGAACACCAGCCTCGCGATGGCGATCGGCGTCGGCGAACTGACCTACCGCACGCGCGAGGTCGAAAGCTACACCTTCAAGACCTTCGAGGCCTTTGCAGTCGCCACCGCGATCTATCTCGCCATCTCGTTCGGCATCATGGCCTGCGGCGCCTATGCCGGTCGCCGCCTCAAGCTCGAGAACGCCTGATGCTGGAGATCCTGCAGAACAACTGGTTGCTGTTCCTCGTCGGGCAATACCCGCACGGACCGATCGGCGGACTGACCATGACGCTGTTCATGGCGTTGACGGCGCTCGCTTTGTGCTTCCCGTTCGCCATTTGCCTGGCGCTGGCACGGCTCAGCCCCTATCGCTGGCTGCGCCTGTCTGCGACCGCGATCGTGCACACGGTCCGCGGCCTGCCGCTGATCATGTTCATTTTCTGGACCTATTTCTTCTCGCCGCTGATCATCGGCCGCGCGGTCGGCGGCGTCGAAACGCTGATCATCGCGCTGGTGGTCTATGAGGCGGCCTATCTATCGGAGATCATCCGCGCCGGCATCCAGGGCCTGCCCAAGGGCCAGTTCGAGGCAGCCTCCGCGCTGGGCCTCGGCTACTGGACCACAACCTGGAAGATCGTGCTGCCGCAGGCGCTGCACAACATGCTGCCGAGCATGGTCAGCCAGTTCGTCTCGACGATCAAGGAGACCTCGCTGGGCTATGTCATCTCGGCGCACGAAATGACCTTCGCCGCGAGCCAAGTCAACAACGTGCTGCTGACCCAGCCGTTCGAGGTCTACGCCATCCTGGCGCTGACCTATTTCGTGCTGTGCTTCGCGCTGACTTCGCTGGCCCGATATATCGAGCGGCGAATTTCTGCCGGGCGCGTCGCCGTCGCGACACCGGCCGTCGCCGTGGCAGTGTGAGGCGGCCATGATCCGGTTCGAGAACGTCGATAAATGGTACGGACCGATGCAGGCTCTGGCCGGCGTCTCCGGCGAGGTTCGCCGCGGCGAGGTCAAGGTGCTGGTCGGGCCGTCGGGTTGCGGCAAGTCGACCCTGATCCGCACCGTGACCCGGCTCGAGGCGATCCAGGGTGGCCGCGTGCTGGTCGACGGCGTGGACGTCGGCGCGCGCGGCGTCAACATCAACCGGCTGCGCCAGCGGGTCGGCTTCGTGTTCCAAGCCTACAATTTATTTCCGCACTTGTCGGCGATCGGCAACATCACCCTCGGCCTGACCAAGCTGCGCAAGATGGGAAAGGCGGAAGCCCGCGAGCGGGCGTTGGCCGAGCTCGCCCGCGTCGGCCTCGCCGCGAAGGCCGAGGAGATGCCGGGCAAGCTGTCCGGCGGTCAGCGCCAGCGCGTCGCCATCGCCCGCTCGCTCGCCATGGACCCCGAGGTGATGCTGTTCGACGAGCCGACCTCGGCGCTCGATCCTGAAATGGTCGGCGAGGTGCTGGCCGCGATCAAGCAGCTTGCGACCAATGGCATGACCATGATCTGCGTGACCCATGAAATGGGCTTCGCCCGCGAGGTGGCCGACGAGGTGTGGTTCATGGAACGAGGGGCAGTGGTCGAGCGGGGCAGACCGGCGGACCTGATCAACAGCTCGGCGCATCCCCGGTTGCAACGTTTTCTCCGAACGTTCGCGTAGCGCAGCCGAGGGCGCCCGAGCGCCTCGACCAACCCTTTCGGCTTCCGTCCTCTGAGTGTTCTCGACATCACGCGCGCGTGCCGGCCAGCCCTTCGAGAAGGGCGACGGTGGTCGTCAGGCTCCGGCTCGGCGGAGTCATCTGATCGGCCACCTCGCGCGCCCGGGCGGCGCAGCCTGACTCCAGAACGGTCCGCAGGTCATGTCGAAGGGTGTCCCGGGTCGTTGTGGCGAGACGACGCGAGGTGCCGACGCCCAGGCGTTTGACTTGTGTCGCCCATACGGGCTGGTCGGCGCCTATCCACAGCACAAGAGTCGGGACGCCGGAGCGCATGCTGGCGGCCGTGGTGCCGGCGCCGCCATGGTGAACGATGGCCCGGCAGCGCGGCAGGACGGCGGCGTGATTGACCGAAGGCACGATCATGACGTCCTGTGTGGGAGCCGTGCCTTCAAGCGGCAGGACTCCCGAACAGATCAGCGCACGCTCGCCGAGGTCCCGGCACGCATCTGTGATCATGGCAACGGTCTCCGCCGGTCTGTCGACTGGCATGCTGCCGAACCCGAAGTAAAGGGGGCGGCGGCCGGCGGCGATCCAGGAATTCACGGAATCGTCGAACGCGGTCGCGGATTGCAGGGTCATCGTGCCCACTAAGGGTCTCTTCCAGCCCCATTCCGCCTCGAGCCCGGGAAAGAACACCTTGTCATAGGCTTGAATCTCAAGCGCGCCGGATTCGACGATATGACGCGCGGCACGAATTCCGGAGTGCGGAAGCCCCAAGGCACGGCGCTGTTCATCATAGGCCGGCCGCAACAGACGCCAGTGCGACCACTCGGCGAATGACCACAAGGTATCGACCAATCTCGGGGGCAATCGAATCGGCAGGATGTGATTGTTCGCCCTGACGGGAAAGTAATGCAGGGCGGCAAGCGGCACCCCCTGGGCCTCGGCAACGTTGGCGGCCAGCTCCTGATAGGTCGTACCGCTCAGGATCACATCAGCGCCGGCGGCCAACCCGGTCAGGGTCGCGCTCATATCCGCCCAGCCGTCGGCGAGGTACTCGCGCGCCTGGCGCAGCACCTTGGCGGGATTGCGCAACTTGAACCAGTCGTGGAAAACTTCCGCCTCGAGCTGGCGTTGGGAATCGGGACCGTAGGAATTCACCGAACAAAGACCGACCGACTCGGCGAACCCGACGAGATTGGGAGGCACGGCCATCCTGACCTCGTGACCGCGGCGCTGCAGCTCACGTGCAACCGCAGCCGCAGGCTCGATGTCTCCTCGTGTCCCATGGACTGCGATGGCAAACTTGATGGTCCCGCTCCGGTCTTCGAAGTGTCGAGTCATGGCGATCGCGTCGGTGCGGGTGCCATCGGCTATGTTTCAAGCCATGAGAAGATTTGGAGAATACGAAATCATGGATGTCAAGCGCGACCCTTCATGCTAATGACACTGGTCAAGCGCATGGCTTACGGCTTTCTCAACGGGGTATTTTCTTCAAAGTCTGCGCTGTTTTGTTCGGAAATCCATGATCAAACCATGACTTTGCCCCAGGCCCTAAGCGACGGCGCAGCCGACGCCTCCGATCTTTCCGCGCTTGCAATCGACCGTAGCGCCGGCTCGCGGCGCCGCAGGCAGTTGCGCCGCATCCTGGGGCGCGTGCTTCTCCTCGCCCTGCTCGTCGGCATCGGGGGCGCGACGTGGGTGTGGCGCAGCCATGCGCAGATCGTCGTCGAGACGGCGGTCGTCTACTCCGTCTATCCGTCACAGGCGCTGACGCTGCTGAACGCGACCGGCTACGTCGTTGCGCAACGCAAGGCGTCCGTCGCCTCGAAGGCGACAGGCCGTCTCGAGTGGCTCGGCGTGCTCGAAGGCAGCAAGGTACACGAGGGCGAGGTGATCGCCCGGCTCGAGAGCAGCGACACGGTGGCGGTGCGCGACCAGGCAGCCGCCAACGTGCAGGTTGCGGAAGCCAACCTGGCCCAAGGGCGGGCGGAGCTTACGCAGGCGGAAATCGCGTTCAAGCGCTCCGAGGCCCTCGGCGAGAAGAACATCATCAGCGATTCGACGCGCGAAAGCGCCGAGGCACGCCTCGCCAAGGCGCGCGCTGCGTTTAACGGATACGGGGCCGCCATCGCCGCGGCGCAGGCCAATCTCCGCGCCTCCGAAGTTGCCGTCGGACAGACCCAGATCCGAGCGCCCTTCGACGGCGTCGTCCTCACACGGCACGCCAACGTAGGCGACACCATCACCCCGTTCTCGCAGGCCGTCGACACCAAGGGCGCGGTCGTCACCATTGCCGACATGGACTCGCTGGAGGTGGAAGCCGACGTGGCGGAGTCGTCGTACCTGAGCATCCACGTGGGGCAACCGGTCGAGATCCAGCTGGACGCGATCCCCGGCGAGCGTTTCGAGGGCCTGGTCAGCCGGATGGTGCCGACCGTGGATCGCGCCAAGGCGTCGACCCTCGTGAAAATCCGGTTCGTGCAGCGCGACCCGAGAATGCTTCCGGAGATGAGCGCAAAGGTGGCTTTCCTCGAGCGTGAAGTATCGGAGAAGGAGCGCAAGCCTGTTCTTGCGGTGCCGGCGGCCGCCGTCTTCGAGGTCGATGGGCGCCAGCATCTCTATGTCGTCGAGGATGGCAAGGCCCGTCTGCGGAGCGTGGATCTCGGCGCGAAGATAGGCGACCAGATCGAGGTCCGCGACCTCAAGGCCGGCACGCGCGTCGTGGTCCGGCCGCTGGAAGATCTCGTCGACGGGCGCGCAGTGAAGCAGGCCACGAAGTGACCGTGCTTTCCATCTCCGACCGGCCGACCGGAGAGGACGTGCTGATCGCGCTGAGCGACGTTAGCAAGAGCTACCGCCGCGGCGCGCAGATCGTCCCGGTTCTTTCCAGACTGACGTTCGACATCCGTCGCAAGGAGTTCCTCGCCCTGATGGGCCCGTCGGGGTCGGGCAAATCGACATTGCTCAACCTGATCGCCGGCATCGACAGTCCCGATCAGGGCTCGATCACGGTGGGGGGCGAGGACATCACGCTCCTTCCGGAAGCCGAACTCGCCGACTGGCGCGCGGCGAACGTAGGCTTCATCTTCCAGTTCTACAACCTGATGCCCGTGCTCACGGCGCTCGAGAACGTCGAACTGCCTCTCACGCTTACCAGCCTGGGGCGGCGCGACCGCCGGGACCGCGCGCAGCTCGCGCTCAGCCTGGTCGGCCTCAGCGATCGCGTCAAACATTTGCCCTCCGAGCTCTCGGGCGGACAGCAGCAGCGCGTGGCGATCGCGCGGGCGATCGTCACCGACCCGACCGTGCTGGTGGCCGACGAGCCGACCGGCGACCTCGACCGGCAGTCGGCGAAGGAGGTGCTCGAGATCATGCAGCGGCTGAACCGCGACATGGGCAAGACAATCGTGATGGTCACACATGATCATCGCGCAGCCGCGCATGCGAAACGCATCATGCACCTGGAGAAAGGCGATCTTTCCTACCTGGTGGAGCAGCGCCTTGAGTGAGTGCCGATCATGAGCCAGTGGCTCACACTCGTGGCGCGCAACGTCTTGCGGCACCGGCTCCGCACATCCCTGACACTCGTCGGGCTCGTCGTCGCGATCCTCGCTTTTGGCGTGCTCCAGACCGTCGTCAAGACGTGGTATGCGGGGGTGGATAGCGCCGTTCCTTCGCGGCTGCTGACCCGCAACGCCATCTCGTTTGCGCTGCCGCTGCCGCAATCCTATCAGAAGCGCATCGGCGCCATCGAAGGCGTGCGACGCGTCACGCACATGAACTGGTTCGGCGGCATCTACAAGGACTCGAAGAACTTCTTTCCCCAGTTTGCGATCGATGCCGCGAGCTATCTCGATATGTACCCCGAGATACTGGTTCCGGACGAGGTCCGGCGCGCCTTTCTGCGCGAGCGCCGCGGCGCGATCGTCGGACGCAAACTGGCCAAACGCTACGGCTTCAAGCCGGGCGACGTGATCCAGCTGCGCGGGACCATTTTCCCCGGCAATTGGGAGTTCTTGATCTGCGGCGTCTTCGACGGCCGGGACCCCAAAACGGACACGTCGCAGCTCTTCTTCCGCTGGGACTATTTGAACGAAACACTCCGTGTGCGCTCCAAGGCACAAGCCGACCAGGTTGGCTTGTTCGCCGTGGACGTCGTCGGCCTGGATAGCGTCGCAGACGTCAGTCAAGCCATCGACGAAGTGTTTCGAAACTCGCTTGCCGAGACGCTCACCGAGACCGAACGCGCTTTCCAGATCGGTTTCGTGAAGCAGACCGAGGCGATCCTCATTTCCATTCGCGTCGTCTCCTTCGTGGTGATCTTCATCATCCTGGCCGTGATGGCGAACACCATGGCGATGACGGCCCGCGAGCGGCTCCGCGAGTACGCCACGCTGAAGGCCATTGGCTTCAGCCCCGGCTACGTGGCGCGATTGATCCTCGGGGAATCCATCTTGATAGCCTTGATCGGCGGTGCGATCGGCATCGGGCTCACGCCCCCGATCGCCGCGCGCCTTGCCGAACTCTCCGCCACGCTCTTCCCAACCCTGATCGTGAGCGTCAACACTGTCATGTTGCAGGCGCTCGCAGCGTTGGTGGTCGGAATTCTCGCCGCAATATTGCCGATGCGCAGGGCAGCCCGCGTCAGAATCGTCGACGGTCTTCGGGCGTTGGGCTGATCATGCCGCTGCTGCTCTCCTACAGCTTGCGTAACCTGCAGGAGCGTAAGCTCACCAATTTTCTCACCGCGACGGGCATGGCTCTCGTGGTTTTCGTCTATGCTGCCGTGCTCATGCTTGATTCCGGGCTCAAGCAGACGCTGGTCGCGACCGGCGAAGACACCAACGTCATCTTCGTACGCCGCTCTGCGGAGGTCGAGATCCAGAGCCTGATCGACCGCCGGCAGGCGAGGATCATCGAAAGCCAGCCCGAGATCGTCATCGGGGCCGAAGGAGCGCCGCTTGTTTCGAAGGAAGTGGCGGTCTTGATCGCGCAGCCAAGGCGCAAGACCAGGCAGGCGAGCAACCTGTTGATCCGCGGCGTCGGTCCGGCCGCCCTCGCCGTGCGCCCGCACGTGCAGATAGCCGAGGGGCGCATGTTTCGTCCGGGATCAAACGAGATCGTAATTGGCCGAGCCCTCGCGGGGCGCTTCGAAGACATCGAGATCGGATCGAACCTCCGGTTTGCCCAGCGGGAGTGGCGGATCGTAGGTCGGTTCGACGCGGGCGGCAGCGGGTTCGATTCTGAGATCTGGGGCGATAGCGAGCAGCTCATGCAATCGTTCCGACGAGACTTTTTCTCTTCGATCACGGTACGGCTCGCCGATCGCGCCGGCTTCGATACGCTCAAGGCGCGCCTCGAAGCGGATCCCCGCCTTACAATCGAGGCCAAGCGCGAGCGCATCTTCTACGAAGAGCAGTCGCGCCTGCTCTCCGGATTCATTCAGGTTCTGGGGCTCACGCTCTCAGTGCTGTTCTCGCTCGGCGCCGTCATCGGCGCAACGATAACGATGTATGCGGCCGTGGCCAGCCGCATGATGGAGGTGGGGGTTCTGCGCGCGCTCGGATTTCGGCGCTCGCGAATCCTCGTTGCCTTCCTTGTCGAGGCACTGCTGCTCTCGCTCATTGGCTGGGTCGTCGGACTTTCGTTCGCATCCCTCATGACACAGGTGAAGATCTCGACTCTGAACTGGACGTCACTCTCCGAGCTCGCATTTCGGTTTGTGCTGACGCCCGGGATCGTGCTGCGCTCGCTCCTCTTCGCTCTCGTGATGGGCTTTCTCGGCGGTTTCCTGCCGGCCGTGCGAGCGGCCCGCATGAAGATCGTCGACGCGCTGCGCGTCGCTTGAGCGCTCGGCAACCGCTTTGGCCGCCATCCGCGGCATCTCCGCCGGAGTCTTCGATCAAGCTCCGCTTCCATCCGCCTCTAGATCAGTGATCGTCAGCTGATCGTCCCGCGCAAGTCCATGTCCGCGAGAGCATCGCGCACGAATGGCATTAGCTCGGCCCGAGTCGTTACGCGGCCCGGCACGTAACCGGACACGGTACAAGACAGCTGTTTGCCGACGCGGTAGCACCCGATGAAGAGGAGGCCACCGAGCCGTTCAAGCTCCAGTTCGGTATAGCGCTCCAGAAGCGAAAGCTGCAGAAGCAGCGCCTCGCCGCAGGGGCGGTTCACGTCGAGCGGCAATTCGCCGACGAGGCTGCATCCAACGGGAAGATCCGCCCCGAGCGCCTCCCGCTCCAGACCGCGCGCCAGCCACAGCGGCACATAGGGAATCAGCGGAAATAGCGGTGACAGGTCATCGCCGTTCCGGATCAGCGAGGCCAGTGCAGCCTTGAGATCCCGCTGCAAGGCGCGCGGATCGTTGCTGCAAGTATCGGGGTCCGCCATCACGGTGATCGACCGCAGCGCGTTGCCGCGGCGGTCACCTGAATGGCGGTCGCTGACCGGCAGCACCAGCTTCACGCGTCCTGACGGGTCCACGCGGCCCATCCGGAAAGCGAGCCGCGCCACGAACGCCATGATCAGCGTGTTGCTGGCAACCCCCAGATCCGACGCACGCTGTTGGCACGCGCCTGCGTCGATGAGCACCTGCATGAGCGGCACGTCCACTGCCGGCTCCAAGCCGTCCCGGCTTCGCGGGCCGGAGTTCGAGCGCGCCCTCCCCTTGCGCGACCGCCGCGCGAGAGCCACCACGGCGCGCGAAACACCAGGCAGGGCGCGCAGGCTCTCGACGCTGTCGCGCGCCAGCCTCGCCGGAGACCATCGCCAGGATGGGGCGGGGAACCCATAGTCGATACGTCGGCCAGCCACCGCGTCGGCGATGGCCTGGCTGGTAGCCTGCATGTCGGCGATCGTATGCGACACCAGCATCGTCAGCGCGCAGCCACCGCCCTCCAGCGCCTGGACTGCCAGGCGCCAGCCAGGCCCGCGCTCGGGATCCACCGGCAGATCGAGCAGCTTACGTCGCAACTTGGGGAGGAACTCGTGGGGGAGCGGATCGCGAAACCACACCACCGGGCCCGGCACAGGGTTCGCCACCCAACGGTGCCGCCCCCAGGGCAAGGGTGAACGCTGCAGCAGGCGTCCCAGCAACCCCCGTGCGAGCCGCTCGCTGAACTGCGCCACGGCGGCCTCATCGATCGCGTGCGGATACAGCCAGGTGACTTGCAGCGCCGGCCCACGTCCGAGCGCCCGCAATCCGACGAATGAGGCCTGGTCCATATAGCACAGGACGTCGTCCGCCCGGGTATCGCGCGCCCCGCCGCGCCGTCCGCCCCGTTTGTTGGCAGGAGAAAGGCTCAACCCTCAGGTCCCCTGGCCTCTTGCTGCACGAGGCGACCGCCGCCCGTCAAAGTCCTATCTCCCTTTGATTCCGAATCCACATGCAATAACCGCCGACCTCAGGCGCCTATGACCGCCTCAAGTCCAAAATCGGCGAGCGTTCGAGCGACCAGCAGGCGAAGTTCGTCTGCCGTGGTTGGTGTGGGGTGCAACTGGCAGGCCTCGATGCACAGAGAAACCTTCTGGTCGTAGCGGGAGGCCACGACGACGAGATGACCATGGGAACGCTCCAGGTCCTGGCGTGAGACGTTGACATCGACGGCTCGTGTCAGCAAGTGTTGGCACGGCGCGCCGTCGATGCGCGCGAGCCCTTCCGGCAGCATTCCAAGGTCGGAGCAGCTTACCGGCAGCTCATCAGAATAATCAAACAACCCGTTCACCAGCGTCTTTGCCGCAGTGCGGGGCATCCAAGCAATGGCAGGGAGCAACGAAGTCAGCACATCGGTCTGACTTTTCCTCGCGCCACGAAGCAGAGCCCTCGCTGCATTCACGGGCTCCAGATTCTTGGACAGCCCTTCAGGCGCGACGTTCATCATATGAAATTCGATCGCCAGCGCTCGTTCGTCGGCCAGCCCACGCCTTCGGCTTCTTGGGACGAGCAGGCTGACAGCGCCATCCGAGCGACGGCGGCGGCCCAGACTCGATGCCAAGGACGCCACGAAGCCCGGAAGCAGCGTGCTCATGCCACCACCAAGCCGCTGCTCGCACGCAAACCAGGCACGCGATTCAACAGTCACCGCAACGGCTGGAAGCTCCACGATCGTCGAGGGGTCGTGACGCGCCTCGACGGCTGCAAGGGCCGGACCCTTTACGGGGGCGGCGAGTCGGTGCCAGTTCGTGTGTGCGATCCGAGCGAGTGCGGCAACCGTCTGCGGAGCGTCGGCGAGGATCTGCCGGGCGTCCGACAGGCACCCGGACAGCCGCCCGCGGGCTCCTTTGGGCAAGTACGGATTCGGGACGCCTGTGCCGTTCACGGCAGACGCGATGACGCGCAAGGCTCCCATCCCATCGAGCAGCAGATGCGATCCGACTATGCTCACGGCTGTGCTGCCATCGTCGAATGGCTGGATGGCCATTCGCCCGGCGGGACCGATGACAGGGTCCATCGGCGCGCGCGCTTGCTGGTTAGCCCATTGCAGCAACTGCGATCGTGGCCGCAGGTCCGAACTCTGCTCGAACGGAATGGACCCTGCGGCCGGCTTCACCCAACGCGGCCTGCCCCATGGTAGAGGTGACGGCTCAATGAGCCGATTGAAGGACAATGCCGTGAGCCGTTCATATGTTTGCACCAGCGCGGCGCCGTTCACGTCGCGATCATAGAGCCAGAGGCATTGCATCAGCTGGCTCCGGCCGGTGACTCGGAACAATTCGTAGGCAAGTTGATCCAGCCAGGCGAGGCGGTGCCGCGCGTGTGCAGGGGCGCCGGCCGTGCTCGTCTCAAGCATCAAAAAACTCACCAGCGAGTTCGTAGTCAGCCAAGAGACCTTCCACGAGCGCACGAAGATGCCGAGGCTCCGTTACCACGCCGGGCTGATAGGCAACGAAGCTCAGGGCGATATATCCAGGTATGACGCCGGCGAAGAGCGTCGCCACGCCTTGACGCGCCTCGATCGCGCGGCGGGCGACCGAGCGGTCGATGCCGCGAAAGCACATGCGATCGGCCGCATTGCCATCAATCTGGAGCATGTCCTTGGGCAAGTCGCCCAGGTTCGAGCACGTGACCGGCAGGTCGGCGAGCGCGCCAAGCGCCAGATGGCTGGCTGCCGAAAATGCGCGTCGCGGCACAAAGGGCACCAAGGGCAGCAGCGCGGCAAGTCGATTGGGCTCCCGTCGCGTCCGCAGCAGTGTAGCCCGCAGACGCCGCTGCAACGCCTGCAGGCGCCCGCGCGGTTCGTCGACACGCACCTTGAATGTGGCGAGGGCGACGTCGTTCCCGCCGGTGTGCGACAGACCTTTGCGCTGGTTCACGGGAATCAACAGGGTCACATCATCGTCGCGGATGCGGCCGAGCACATCGGCGAAGCCCGCGGTTATCGCGGTCAGGAACGTGAGGCGGCTGGCACCGCGGCTCCGTGCTCTGGCGTCCCAGACCGCCGTGGGCACGCGTAGGAAGGCCGACGGATACACGACGGTCCGGTCTTCTTCGGTTGCCACCACCGGCGATGCGGCGGGTGCGTTGGACGTGCCGAGCGAGGTGGATGCCGTACGGGCCAGCTGGCCGAGCGCTCGAAATGTCGCTGGCGTGTCACGCACAATGCGCTGGAGTTCGGCACCCAGCGCTGACGCAGCGCGCCGCGCCGTCCAGACTCCCGGATAGATTGGAACACGCCGCTCTCCGCGCGCCGCCTCGCTCACGGCCATTGCGACCGTCAGCCCATCTGCGATGCAGTGCGACACGACGAGCGAGACCACCGTGGAGCCATCGGTGAAGCCCTGGGATGTCAAGGTCCATGCTGGTCCGCGCACGGGGTCCAATGCAAGCTCCACCTGCGCGTCGGCCCACGCCTGCATCGCCTCGGGGGCAAGCGGCGCCGCCGCGGCAGCTATAGCAGCCGACGGCGGTGGCGCGCTGACCCATTGGTGCCGTCCGAACGGAAGCAGCGCGGGTCGGATCAGCCGCGCCAGATCACCATGCGCGAGGCTGTCGCGAAACCTTGCCAAGGCGTCCACGTCTACAGGCCGCAGGTAGCGCCACAGCAACTGAATGACCGCGTGCTGCCCGAGCGAGACATGCGCGAGATAAATGGCCTGATCTGCGAAGGACAAGAATGCCGGCGACATGCTCGACACGTTCGCTGGGTGCGCCACCGCATGCGTCATCGTTCACGACCGACATCAGAGCACGTCGGCACCAACGCATCGGCGGCCCGGCGGCATGCGCCCGCAAAGGCTTTGACATAGCGCTGCATCGATGCGCGGGCTGTCTCGTTTGCCGGATAAGCCGCCGTAAGCGAGAGCCCGCGTTGCGTACGGAACAACCAGATCGCAACCTGCGCGGCAATGCCCTGGTTGATATAGACCCTCCCATTCGCCTGGTGCCATTCGCGGGCGATCTGGGCGCTGAGCGGAGGAACGTTCACATCCATATAGGACAGCATGACGCCGCCTGTGGCAACGGACCCGACCGTCGGCAGTCCGGCCGCCAGCTCGAGCACGAGCTCGATCGGCGTCTCTGCCAAGCTCATCCGTTCGTCAAAGTTGCGCTGCGCCGTGAAGGCAAGTTCAGGAAACCTTCGTTGCTGCACGTCGAAGTCGATCGGCACCACTCCCACGCACCAGCCACTGGTCCTGAAAGCCTTTGGCGATCTTCGCGTCGTCGTCGGCGTGACGACACTGTAGCGGGAGCGACCGGCCAATTCCCGTTCGGTCAGCGCTGCGCACGCCAACAGACCGCCGATCACCCGCGCGCCGGCAGCATGGCACGCGGACTCGAATGCGTCCATGACGGCCTCTTCGAGGATGTCCACATGCACGTACTCCGCGTGATAGCGATCCTCCAGCACACCGAGCGGCAGCGCGAAAGACGGCATCCGCCCGCCGTTGCGGTGCAGGAACGCGATCCATCGGCCCACCTCAGGATCCGCCAGCGTCGTCGCAGCTGCCCGCTGGCGCTGACTGCTGCAATAATCCAGATAGCTTCCTGGCGATCCGAGCTGAAGCGGCCTCTCGCCGTCGAGCACAGCGCGATACGCTGAGCGGATCTCCGTCATCAGGAACGCTATGATGGTCGCATCGGCGTGCAAATGGTCAATGCTTGCGAAGCAAGTGAACCCGCTCGCGCGCTGGAGAATGCCAAATCGAAAGCAATCCCATGCAAACGGTGCTGGAGTTGCCATGACATGTTTCTGCCAATCCTCCGCGCATATCTCGCCCAGTGTCGAAGGCTCCATCTGGATGGCCGCGCGTTCTGTGAGGACGTGCCTTGCGATTGCTCCGCCGCGCTCTTCGAACCAGCTGTGATAGGTGTCGTGCCTGCGCAGATGTTCGGTCACCACATGGGTCATGGCTCTGAGGTCACACCGCCCGGGTTCTTCCCACACGACGACGAGCAGCCGCGCCATCGCCTCGTGCCGCTGCTCACAGGCACGGAAGGCGCGCAGATGCTGCTCCTGTTCGTAGCTCGGCAATTCGGGAGACACCGGCGCGCGTTTCGCACTCTCCATCGACGCAGCAGACGGACGCCACAGCGTCAGCACCGCCGGAGGCCCCGACCAATCTTGCAGCGGACGCAGATCAGTCACTTGCATCTGCTCCAGCGGGCTGCAATCCCTGCATGGCGCCACTCAGAGAGTCGGCGAGTGCACGCACGGTCGTCACGTTCACGGAACGGAGCCGGATGCCTGTGTCGGCCTCGAGCGCAATCAGCAGCTGGAGCGTCCCGAGTGAGTCGAGGCCATAGTCGAAAAACGAGCGGTCTGGATTCACAGGGCGGCGCAAGATGACACCGAGATGCTCGATGATCAGACGCCGCAGCAGGGCCGGCCGCTCGTCGGGCGGCGCGCGTCTCAACTCCATGCGCAGGCGGCGCGCCGGTTCGCCCGCGGCCTCTGCGGCCTGCGACATCGCCGCCCCGAACGGGCTGCGCGCAGCGAGCGACGTCAGCCATGGGGCCCCGTCGAGATGGACATATGCGGCATACCCGCGGTCGTGCCGCAGCAGCGTCTCGAATGCGTAAGCACCGTCCCGTGGCTCGATCATCCGCGCATCGCCGCGGGCCGAGAGATGCGCACCGGCGCCAATATCCGCCCACGCCGCCCAGGCGATCGCCGAGGACGGCAGCCCTTGGGCGCGCCGCCACTGCGTGAATGTGTCGAGCCAGCCGTTGGCGGCGGCGTACGCGGACTGCCCAGGCGAACCGAACAGCGCCGCAACCGAAGAGAAACAGCAAAACCAGTCGAGTTGCTGCTTCAGCGTCGCCGCATGCAAATGCCAGGCGCCTTCCGCCTTGGGGGCCCAGTCTCGATGCAGCCTCTCCTCCGTGACGGAGGCGAGGGTGCCGTCCTCGACGACGGCTGCACCGTGCAGGACACCTCGCAGCGGCAGGCCGGTCGCCGTGGCAGCTCCGACAACGCGCCGTGCAGTCGACGGCTCCGCGATATCAGCACTTATCACCTGAACTTCGGTGCCTCGTGCTTTCATCGCGCTCAGCACGCTCGTCGCCGCATCGGTGGGCTCGGAGCGCGCGTTGAGGATCATGCGACCGGCGCCGGCGGCGGACATCGCATCAGCGAGGAACAGACCGAGGCCGCCAAGGCCGCCAGTGATGATGTACGCACCATCGCGCCTGAACGGCGTGAAGCGTTCCGGCGCCGCCGGCACCCGGAAACGGCCGGTCATTGAAACGGTGAGCACGAGCTTTCCGGTGTGACCGGCGCCGCTCACAAGGCGAATGGCGTCAGCCGCGTCGGCGAGGGGATAGGTCGCAATGTCCGGCAGGGGCACCCGCCCCTCCCCGACAAGACGCATGACTCGCGAGAGCAGCGCCTGCACGCGGGCCGGAGCAGTCGTGCACATCTGCGCAAGGTCGACGGCAAAGAACGAGAGGTTACGCTTGAACGGAGCCAGTTCCAGCCACGTGCCCCCATAGATGTCCTTCTTGCCGATCTCGATGAACCGCCCGCCCGCCGCAAGGAGCCCCAGGCCGGCGCGCTGGGCCGCGCCCGTGAGCGAGTTGAGAACCACGTCCACGCCGTAACCTGCCGTGTCCTGCCGGATCTGCTCGGCGAATGCCGCGGTTCGAGAATCGTAGACGTGGCGGATGCCGTCGGCGCGCAGCAGCTCTCGTCGCGCCTCGGAGCCCGCAGTTGCAAATATCTCTGCACCAGCCGCGCGGGCAATGGCCACAGCCGCCTGCCCGACGCCGCCGGTCGCCGAGTGAATGAGCACCTTGTCGCCAGGCCCGATCCGGGCCAGATCCTCGAGGCCATACATCGCCGTGGCACTTGTCGTGAGAATGGCGGCCGCTTCGGCATCCGTGAGCCTGCGCGGTATCGCGACAAGCAGGCGTGCATCGCAAGTCAAGTACGTGCCCCAGGCGCCCCCACAGCAGAGCCCGGCCACGCGGTCGCCAACGCGAAATGCCGAAACGCCAGGCCCGACGGCGGTGACAATGCCGGCGAAGTCCAGGCCAAGCCCCTGCGCACGGCCATCAAGTGATGGATAGCGGCCAAGGGCAACGAGCACATCCGCGAAATTGACACTTGTGGCATGGACGGCGACCTCCACCTCGCCGCCGCCCGGCGCGCGCCTCTCGAAGGCCGCCATCTCCAGGCTCTGTAGGTCACCGGGCACGCGGATTTCCAGGCGAAGACCATCGCGGGTCGCGTCACGGTCCACCATGCGGCGGTCAGTGTGATCAAGGGAGCTTCGCTGCAGCCGTGCGACATACGCGCTCGCTCCGCGCAGCGCCGTTTCGTCTTCGTCCGAGCCGCTCAGCAACTGAGACCGAAGCAATGACACGTCCGCCTGCGGGTTCACGTCGATCTGGGTCGGATGCAGTGCGGGAAGCTCGGCGCCGACGGCTCGCAGCCACCCGCGCACACCGGCGTGCGCGAGCTGAACGGTGTCGTCTGGCAGTACGCGTTGAGCCATACATGTGACGACGAAGAGGCGGGGCCGCCGCTCGCATTGCCTCAGTGCGTTGGTCACGTGCAGCAGGCTGCTTATGTTCGCCCGAGATACGTCGGGACTCGCCGGCTCATCGCCGCGTGGCAAGACCACCACCACGGCTCCAGGGCGATGCTGATGCAGAGCGTCTTCAATCTGCCCGCTCCATGCGCCCCCCTTCCCCGCTCCGGCGCTGCTGAGGATGCGGGACTTGAACCCTTGCAGGCGCAGGTCTCGTTCCAAGTCCAACATCAAGCGGTGTCCCGCATCATCGGCATCGAGCAGCAGCCAGGTGCCGTCGTCCGGCCTGACCGTGGCACGCGGGATGTCCCATGACTGCCAGGTTATGTCGAGCAGGCGCGAGTTGCAGGCGACGGCATCGGCATGCTGTTCCGCCGCGCCGCTCCCCATTGCCAATCCATCGACACTGAGCAGCACGCGACCGGAGGCGTCGAGCAGATCGATGTCCACCTCGACGTGCAGGGCGTCGATCGCGACCAGGCGGGTGATGCAGTGGGCGGCGTCGCCGTCCGTGCGGTGGAGCCGGAGGCTTCGCACCGAGAGCGGCAGCAGCAAGCGCCCGTTTGTCTCCGAAACCACCCGGGCGAACGCCCCGACGGACTGAAAGCACGCGTCAAGCAGCACGGGATGCACCGTGTACCCCCGCGCGGTCGTTCGGAACGAGGTCGGGAGCCGAAGATCCGCAAGGAGCGAAGCGCCGTCCGCTGACAACGCCAAGCCCGGGGCCAGTGCGCGAAATGACGGGCCGTGCTGGATGCCCTGCGCGTCGAACCACCGCCACACCTCGTCCGCGGCGACGGGCGTCGCGTGAGCGGCGCGCAGCGCGGCTACGTCGTACGCGGCCGGCGGCTTTGCAGAGGTAGCGCCAGAAAGCCGGGCGCTTGCATGGACCCGCGCTTCGCTCTTCGCCTGGCTCTCAAGCCTGAAATTCAGCTCAGCCGGTCGGTCCGGCACTGCCGTGCAGACGATCGGCATCGATGGTTCCAACCGCAACGCGTGGTCGAACGTGATCGTCTGCACTTCGACGAGCGATGTACCAAGGGCTGTGCGCGCGGCGGCGAGCGCCATTTCGCAGAAGCCAGCGCCCGGGAACAGCGGCGTTCCGTTCACCCGGTGGTCCGCAAGCCAGGGGTGGGCATCGAGACCAACCTCACAAGCCCAGACGTGGCGCTCCGGCTCTTCGTGCAGGACACGGTGGACGTTCAACAGCGGATGCGTCGAGGGCACGTGATGCGGACCTGCGGCCGGCGTCGCCGGCGCAAGGAACAGGGGATAGTGCGTCCAGGCCGGCAACGGGAGGTCAAGCAGCTGGCCATCCGGATAAAGAACATTGAAGTCGATCCCCGCGCCGGCGACATAGATGGCGCCGACCAGGTCCAGAAGCCCGTTGTGCATGGGCTCGCCGCGAGTCATCGACGCAAGCGCGCGGACGGCGAAGTCCGTTGCGGAAGCATTCTCCAACACCGCGTGGGACACGATGGGATGTGGCGAAAGCTCGACGAATACGCGGTGTCCGTCTTCGAGCGCCGCCTGAACAGCCGGACGGAAGCGGACCGTTTGCCGAAGGTTGTCGATCCAGTAAGCGCCATCGCAAACGGGGGATTCGCGCGGATCAAGCAGCACGGTGCTGTACATCGGTGTGTGCGGACTGTGCGCTGTCACCCCCGCAAGGCGCTCCGACAACTGCGCGAGGATCGGCTCCACTTGCGACGTGTGCGAGGCCACATCGACCGCCACCTCGCGGGCGGAGCGGCCCTCAGCCAGCCAGGCAGCGACAAGGCGCTGCACGGCCACGGCAGCGCCCCCCACCACCGTCGAGGCCGGAGCAGCCAGTACGGCGATCTCGACGTCGTCAATCCGTCGGCGCGCAAGATCTTCGCGAACCGCCGCCGGCGTCATCCCGACGACCGCCATTGCACCGGATCCAGCGAGCGTTTGGCACAGCATGGCGCGATGACAGATCACCCGCACACCATCTTCGAGCGAGAGCGCGCCGGCCACGACTGCCGCCGACACTTCGCCCATGGAATGGCCGATCACTGCCGACGGCACCACGCCCTGGGCCTTCAGAGACGCCGCCAACGCGACCTGGATCGTAAAGATGGCGGGCTGGATCCGTTCGATGCCGTCGAGTTGCGCCGGTCGACGCAGGGCATCGGTCACAGAGAAACCGCAGAGGGTCTGAATCAGAGGTTCAATGGCGCCAACCATCCCGGCGAAGACCGGATCGATGTCGATCAGCGCCGCGCCCATCGACTCCCACTGCGAGCCCTGTCCGGAGAATACGAAGCAGGGACCGCTTCTATCCTGGTCGGCCCAATCTGCATCGATGGACTGGTCGGCCGCGAGCCCGCGCAATTGCGCTGTCAGATCGCCGAGCGTTGTCGCAATGAGCGCGTGCCGGACGGGCCGGTGCCCGCGCCTGCGGGCGAGGGTCCGCGCGACGTCACTGGGGCGATGACGGCCGGCGCTCGCGTCCAGCCAATCGGCAAGGCGCCCGGCCGAAACGCGAAGCGCCTCCGGCGAGGTCGAAGAAATTGGAAACAACCATGGCTGATCGTGTGTTCCGGCGGCTTGCGGCGAACAAGATGAAGCTGGCGCGTGAGGGGCTTGTTCGAGCACGACGTGGGCATTCGTGCCGGACATTCCGTAGGACGATACGGCCGCGCGGCGGAGTCCGTCAGCGCCGGTCGAGGGCCAGGGCGCGGTGTCCGTCGGAACGAAGAGCTGAGTCTCGATCGGCCGGAGATGCGCAGGCAGCTGGTGGAAGTGAACGGATCGCGGTACGACGCCATGTGCCAGCGCGAGCGTCGCTTTGATCAGGCCCAGGACCCCCGCCGCCGATTCCGCGTGGCCAAGGTTGCTCTTGAGCGAGCCGAGGGCGCAGGGCGAATATCGTCCATACCGCGTTGAGAGACTATGGAACTCCTCGGTATCGCCCACCGGCGTACCGGTGCCGTGCGCCTCGATCATGCCGACGGATGAGGGATCAACCTGCGCCTCGGCAAGCGCACGATCGATCACCGCGATCTGGGCCGCGCGGGAAGGCGCCAATATGTTGTGCGTGCGTCCGTCCTGGTTGACGGCGCTGCCGCGGATGACCGCGAGCACGCGATCGCTATCGCGCAGGGCGTCGCTCAGTAGCTTGAGCATTACCACCCCACAGCCTTCGGCGCGCACGAAGCCATCGGCGCGCTCGTCAAACGCATGACAACGCCCGGTCGGCGACAGCATGCCGAGCCCTGACGCCGAGGCGAATGTCGTGGGCGAGAACATCAACATGGCCCCGCCGGCAAACGCAACGTGGCACTCGCGCGCGAGCAGGCTTCGCCGAGCCGCATGCACGGCGACGAGACTGGACGAGCAGGCCGTGTCCATGGTGATGGCAGGACCCGTGAACCCCATCGCATGGGCGACCCGTCCTGACGCCATGCTGAAGGGCGTTCCCGTGAAAGCGTAGGCGAGGCCCATTGCACCTGCGTCACGCGTGACCTGCATGTAGTCCTGATGCGAGAGGCCAAAGAACACGCCGGCATCGGTCCCAAACAGGCGGCGCGGATCGCGACCGGAATGTTCGGCGGCCTCCCAAGTGACCTCGAGCAACAGCCGGTGCTGTGGGTCCATGGCGAGGGCCTCGGGTTCGCTGATGCCGAAAAAGCGATGATCAAAGCCCGACGGGTCGTCCAGGAACGCGCCCCAGCGCGAAACAGAGCGGCCCGCCACGCCTGCTACGGGTTCGTAATAATCGTCGGCATTCCAGCGCTGCGGCGGAATCTCCCCAACGAGGTCGGTGCCTGCCAGGAGCGCGCCCCACAAGGCGTCCGGGGATTCGATATGTCCTGGAAGTCTGCAGCCAATGCCGACAACAGCAATCGCAGTCACAATCAAGACTTTCCTTCGGGGAGAAGACTTTTCGATCCAAATCAATACATGCCGTATCACGTTATTGATCCGTCGATCGATCGTCCAGCCCGCAGGCTGCTGGCGGTTGCACTGACCGGGATCCTGGGTGTGTCATCGTCACGCCGCGAATCGATCAGGCGGTCATTACCGATTGTTGCGCCCGCGGTTTCGCGGTCGGCGTCGGCGCGCTCGGCCTGGCCGGCTCAGGTGCCATCCGCCTCGGCGAGCTCGATGCCGGCCGCCGCCCCGATGCCGGCGTAGCGGAGAAGCTCCTCGGCCCACTGCAGGTCGCCCAGATGTGTCAAGGGCGACGGCAATCGCGCGTCAGCGGCGGGAACATCGATTCTATTGTTTGAGAATTCTACGGACCCACGCGAAGGTCCCTTTACCGCAACGCAGCCAAAGCTTCTCAAAGCCGAGCAAACGCATCGCGTCCTCCTCCAACTTCCGGGCTTCAGCGTCTTCACCCGAGCGCGCGAGATGCGCCATCCGTGCGCGCACCACTGCGATATCCGGGTGCGCCTTTTGTGCGTCGCCGGTCGCCATCAGGCGATCGATCGCAGCACCGAGAGCCGGAATGTCGCCGCAGGCTATCGATGGCGTTGGAGCGGCAGCCGCGAAGGCCAAGGTGCAGGCAAGGGCCCGAAACGCGCGAACGATCATCGTCATTCCTGCCGGTCGACATTGCGAGAAGCGGTCCAGGGGCCGCTGGTGGAGCGCTGTCTGAAGCCGACGTGCACGCATCTTTGCATCTTGTGGCGGACGTTGCTCTCAAATCCGAGATCCGGCGTGCAGATTCAGACAGCAGATTGAGCCAATCCATGGGATCGCAATGCATCTCGGACATCCTTCGTTCGGCAGGAGCGCTCAGCAATCATCGCTGCAAGCCCAGTCTCCTCGAAAAACGGCACCATGAAATCGAGTAACGCCCGGATTGCGCACCCGGAATCACGCAACATTCGCTCCTGAATCGCGGTTGCTTCGCCAACAAAGTGCCCCGGGCAAGAGCCGAAGTAGGGACACTTCGTACAGTGAGTCCTCAATCGTTCGTTCGCCCGATCGATCGCAGCATGCCGTCCGCTCGAGGCCAGAATCGCGCCGACCTCCTCCTGGAACAGATTTCCATATCGGAACATGTCGTCATAGGTCTCGGCCATTCCCCACACGTTCCCGTCGCGATTGACGATGAGAACGAATTCATCGTCGCGCTTGTCATAGCGACGGGTCTTGTCTCCCAAGAAGTAAGCAGTCACATACTCCAGGCAGTCATCGATGGGGTCGACGCTCGTCGCATTCTCTGAGGCAGCCCAGCGGACGAATGCACGTCGCAGCGCATCGACGAGTTCATCGAATGCGAGCGAATGCCGCAACGATTGTGCGTCGTTAGCGCTCAAATAGAAGGGCAAGAATCGGAATGGAATCCGGCGAGCATCATAGAAGTCGTAAATCGCCTCGACGTGCGCGATTGTGCTTCGCGACAGAACGGCAATGCCCCCGAATGCGATTCCGTCCGCGTCGATCGTCGATAGATTGCGGGCAACGATGTCGTCCTTAACGGCACCGGCTGAGTCCACGCGGTCCGTCCCCACGACATCATAGGAAACGCCAATGCCGTCGAAGAGCTCCCTCCCCCGCAAGAATGCCAGATGGTCCGGGGTTAGGACGGTCAAGTTCGTTTGCGCGGTATTCCAGATTTCGAGACCACTTCCGGCAAATTCCTGCTTTTGCAGGGCAGCGATATCGCGATAGTAGGACAGTGGAATCAGGAACGGCTCGCCGCCGTGCCACGTAAAATGAAGGTGCTGGAAGCCGTGATCGCGCGCATAGGGCACAAGATTTCGAAACATGCCCGCAATGTCAGACAGCGCCATTCGCTGCTTTTGACCAAGTTCGGCGTACTCGTAACAATACCGGCAGCGAAGATTGCAGTACTTCGTGACCTTGACAACCAGCTGTAACGTTGATCGCGCCATCGCGTGCCCTGCAATCAAACCTATTCCGATGTTGAAGTCAGGCGATCAGCCATCATCTGATCTGCTGCCCGGGATTCCTGATGTTCTTCCGTGAGACGTACGGGCTAATTCTCGCGCTCTCCCCCCGCTTGATATGCTTCGGCGAGTTCACCCAGCTCGGTCCCTTGTCCTGCGCAAAATAGGATATCCGGACCGCACCCGGATCGAGCTTCTGCGCGATTGCATCGCGGGCTGCCTTTGAAACAACCTGATCGGCGAGACCAGACACAGGAGTAACTGCGGCATCGGCGGACATCGATGATCCAATGAAGAATGCCGCAATGACGCTTGAGATGTACTTCAGTTTCCTCAGCATTGATGTTGTCTCCTTCGCTAACAAATGGCGTCCGCCTTCAACAAATGAGCTCAGTTCAGGCTCGTCTGAACGCGAGCGATGCCGGCGCGAGCGCATACCTCGTCCTTGTCCCCGCCCGGCGCTCCCGAGACGCCTACCCCGCCGATGGCTTCGTTGCCGGCGCGGATTGGCACGCCTCCGCCGATCGCGATGACGCCGGGAATCTGGCGCAACACCATACTGTCGCCGCTCGCGGTCGCGGTCGCGAATTCCAGCGAGGTCTGATTGCGGGCTCGGGCCGTATAGGCCTTCATGCGCGCGAACTCGACCGTGTGGGGCGATGTGCCGTCGCCACGCTGGGCTGCCGCGAGCTGGCCGGCCTTGTCGACGATGACGACGCTGACGCGATACGACGATTTCGCGCACTCGTCGATGGCGCCGCTGATGATGGCCTGCGCCATTGCCATGGAAACGTTCCTCTCGGTTTGTGGCGCTTGCGCGTGGGCAGCGCCAGACAGACAGAGGCCGGTAAGAACGACCAAGAATTTCAGCTTCATGTTGCGTGCTCCTGATGCAGCTTCGGTGGAACAGTCGATGCTCGGACGGCGGGAATAGGATTGATCGCGAACCTTCGATCAGGCGAGGCCCCATTTGCGCTTGATCGTGGCGATAGCGCCGCTGGCTTCCAGCTTCGCCAATGAGCGATCGAGCTTCATGAGCAGGTCGGCATCGCCTTTGCGCACCGCAAAGGCGAGACGACCGACTACAATGGGCTGGTAACCATCGACCAGTCGGAATCCCGTCTTGCCGCTCGTGCGCAGGAAATAGCTCAGTTGCAGTTCGTTATCGATGATGCCCTCGACGGCGCCGGCCTCCAGCTTGGCAATGGATTCAGGCGGCGTCGCCGAGAGCGAGAGCTCCGCACCGGCCTCTTCAAGCGGCTTGACATAGGAGCTGCCGCGCGATGTCGCGATCTTCACTCCCTTGAGGTCGGCGACGGACTTGTAGGCCATCGTATTCGATGCCTTCACAAGCAGCCGATCCTGATAGCTGCCATAGGGATGAGTGAAGTCGACGGCCTTCTGGCGCTCGGGAGTAATGCCAAAGGAGCCGGCAATGGCATCGACTTTCATGTCGAGCAGCGAACGTTGCAGCTCTCCAAAAGCCATCGGCAGGAATTCCACGGCCAACCCGGCATCGGCGGCCACCGCCTGCATGATCTCGACAGCGAACCCCTCCGGCATCTTGGACTGCGCGTTCAACCCAGACGCGGGTTGGCCGGCGGGCGTGATGCCGACTTTCACGGTCGTCGTAATTTGGGCGAGCGACGGCGCGGCCGTCGCGCTCGCGATCAGAATACCCGCGATCCCTTTGTTGATCTGTCGCCTATTCATCATCTCGTCCTCGCTGCCAAAACAGGTATCGATAGGAGCAACCGGACGATAAGCGTGGGCGCGGCCGCCAAACATTATTCAGAGGTGCCGGCGGCCCCGATGGCCATAACCTCAATGAAAGAGATCAACTTATTGAATTTACGCGATAAATTTCAATGAAAAGAGAACAGCCAAGTGCCGGCACCTAAGTATGACCGACTAGCCAGACGGACCTCGCTTCGGCATGCTGGTGACGTTGGAGAAAGAAATGCACAGTCGGCGCGAATTCCTGGTGATGGCAGCTTGCACCGCAGCTTCACAAAGCTTCGCAGCAACGTCCGCTCGCATGCGGCGCGTGGGTTGGCTGACGGCCCAGCAGCCCGGAAGCTTGACATCTTATCTGGAAGCGCTTCGGCAGGGGCTCGCCGAGCAAAAACTCGCCGAAGGCCAGGGCGTCGAAGTACTTTATCGCTATGGCGAAGACGACGTGGGGCGCGTGCCGGAGTTGGCGCACGATCTGGTGACCAGCGGCGCTGAGCTCCTGATTGTCCAGGGGGCCGCGATTCCGGTCGTCATCAAGCTCGATCTGCCGGTCCCGATCGTATTCGTGACGAGCGCCGATCCCATCGCGGCGGGTTTTGCGAAGAGCCTGACCCAGCCGATCGACAACTGTACCGGCGTGACCTTCATGGCTTTCGAGTTTCTCGGAAAGAGACTTGAGATCCTGAAGGAGATTTTTCCGACCCTGCGCCATGTGACGGTTCTCGGCAATCCGCTGCACCCGGGCTCGAGCATCGAACGCGCTTCATCCGAAGAGGCCGGTCGTCGGCTCGGCATCTCCAGCGATTTCCTGGCCACGCCTAGCGGCGATTCGCTTGAAGTCGCCCGGACGACACTCGCCCACAGCCGGCCCGACGCTATTTCGCTCCTACCGGATGGTTTTGCCATCGCACATCGTCAGACGATCATGGCGATCGCGACAGAGCTGAGGATTCCAGTCATCTCGGGCTGGCCCGTCTTCGCCCAAGCGGGAGCGCTGTGCACCTATGGCCCACGCTTGCCCGTGATATACCGCCGGATCGCTTATTTCGTCGCACGCATCCTCAATGGAACCAGGCCATCCGACCTGCCGGTGGAGAGGCCGACGCAGTTCGAGTTCGTCCTCAACCAGACGGTAGCGCGCTCGTTCAATCTTACGTTCTCGCGCGCGATGCTTGCCCGTGCGGACGAGGTGATTGAGTGAGCCGATCCATTCCGTGGATCTTTGAGCGTCTCCGACGCGTTTTCCGGGCACCTCGCCAGCATTTTTCGGTAAAGGTCGCAGCATCGATCATTGGCGTCGCGGTATCAGTGATCGTTGTCGCAGGAGGCCTGAGCCTTCGGGTGTTTGTCGACGCGCAGATGAAGATGATTACGGCCCTGCATCAGTTGCAGGCGGAAACGGTGGCAGCGGGCATTCTGCGCTTTGTCGACGATCAGGAGTCGAATCTGCGCTGGTTGATCGCGCCGTCATGGACGAGCTCCAACGAGGAGGACCGGCGTGTCGACGCATTGCGTACATTGCGCGCGCTGCCTCCCGTCAGCACCCTGCGACTTCTGGATCCGCAAGGGCGGGAGCAATTGCGAGTGTCACGGCTAGGACCAGACATCGCGGGATCAGGTGCTGACTTCAGCCAGACTGAGGCCTATGCGACTGCTCGGCACCAGGGGCGCCATGTCGGCCCAGTCTATTTTCAAGACGGCTCCGAACCCTATGTTACGATCCATGTAGGAGGAGCCTCCGTCCGGCAAGGCAGCCTCGTGGTGGACGTCAATCTCAAATTGATTTGGGATATGGTCGCGGCCGTTCGCATCGGCGACGCAGGCCGCGCCTTCCTCATGGACTCGCAAGGTCGGCTGATTTCACATCCAGATATTAGCCTTGTCTTGCGGCGAACCGAGATTTCGTCACTACAGCATGTGCGGGCCGCGCTTGAGTTACCACTAACCGACAGCAAGAGTGCCCTCGTGGCGGGCCGCGACCTCGAAGGCCGGGACATCCTGTCCGCGCACGCGTTGGTACCCTCGCTTGGCTGGCACGTGATCACCGAACTACCGCGTGCCGAGGCGCTGGCGCCGGTCTATGTCTCCGTTCGCCTCTCTATCATCGTGCTTCTGAGCGGACTCGGAGCAGCTGCAGTCTGCGCCATCTTGATCACCAGGAGCATGATCCGGCCGATTGAAACGCTGACATCGGGTGCGACCAGAATCGGATTGGGAGAGCTTGACCACAGGATCGTCATCTCCGGCTCGGACGAGTTCACGCAACTGGGGAAGCGCTTCAACGAGATGGCCGAGAGCCTGCAGATCGAGCGGGCCACGCTCGAAGAAAAAGTCCGGCTGCGTACCCAGGAACTGGCGCGGGCAAACCAGGCCAAGTCGCGCTTCCTGGCGACCGCGAGCCACGACCTGCGTCAACCGCTTCACGCGCTCAGCCTCTTCGTGGACGAACTGCAATCGCGTCCCACTGAAGAGCGGCGCGCTCGTCTCCACGACAATCTCGCCGACGCGGTTGGCAGGCTGAACGGCATGTTCGATGCGATCCTCGACACGTCGAAGATCGAGGCGGGTGCGATCAGGCCAGCTCTGTCGCGCTTCCCTATGGCTCCGCTGCTCGGAGCCATACGCAAGACGTTCGCGTCCGCTGCCGAGGCCAAGGGGCTGCGGCTGGAGATCGGCGACAGCGGCGCATGGGTCGAAAGCGATCAATTGCTCTTGCAACGCATCCTGCAGAACCTGGTGTCGAATGCTATTCGTTACACCATATCCGGCCACGTCGGTCTGGTTTGTTGCGAAGCCGATGGCCTCCTGACAATTAGCGTGTTCGATACGGGACCAGGCATCCCGGTAGAATTGCAGTCAGAGATATTCGAAGAATTCTTTCGCGCGCCGACGCCAGGCCAGAGCGGCGAGCGCGGACTGGGGCTCGGACTCTTCATCGTCGAAAGCTTCGCTGGGCTGCTGAACCATCCCATCAAGGTTCGCTCGGGCCCGGGTAGCGGTTCCCGCTTCGAGATCCTCGTTCCGGTCGTGCCAGCGGCCTCTGGCGCCTTGGCCGCAGCCGTTGCCCGGCGGTAACCAATTCACGACAGAAGAAGCGGCGGACCACCCACGCTTGAAATGATCCAAGACGAAAATCGATTGGGACGAGCCGGCGCGATTACGTGACGCTGGGCAGTCGCCAGCCATATTGAGAGATCGTCAGTGCCGCTTCTGTGCGGTTCTGGACCTTGAGGGCACGCATGAGCGAAGTCACATGATGCTTCACCGTGACCTCGGCAATGGATAGTGAACGCGCAATGGCCTTGTTGCTACGGCCCTTCACCAGCAGCGCCAGAACATGCAATTGACGTTCGGTGAGGCCGAGTTCCGCAGGCGTGGGCACCCGCGTAGCGGGCGGCGCGGCCACATCCATCCGGCGGACAGACCAGACTTCGGGCGGGATGTAGGTGCCGCCTGCAAGGATCAGGCTGAGGGCGCTGCCCATGACAGCACGCGGCGCCGACTTGGGGATGAACCCGACTGCACCGGCATCGAGAGCCTCTGCCATTACGTCCGGCTCCGTGCTGCTCGACAGCACGGCGATGCGGGTTGCTGGGCGACGCTTGCGAATCATCCGCAGAAGTTCGAGGCCATCGGTGTCCGGCAGGCCGAGATCCAGTATGACCAGATACTCGCTGGGAGCGCTTTCAATGCAATCCAGCGCGCTGCGGCCGGAATCCGTTTCTGTAACGACAGAATCCGGCGCGACCTCCACCAGAATGGCGCGGAGCGCATCGCGTATGAGTGCGTGATCGTCGACGAGCAGGATGTTCATCATATGATTGACGTTGCCCGAGGCGGCAGCGTCAAGGCAAGCGGAGACATCCTCGCTTTCTTGAGGGACGCAGAAATTCCATCCATCGACGGGCGGCGGAATCCGCAATTTCCAGGTGAAACAACGAAGAACCGACTTTAGTTGAGTAATATCAATTGGCTGGGGCGGGAGGGATCGAACCTCCGCGGAATCAAAATCAGTCTGATTATTCAATGATTTCAAGGTGCATTTGGAAGAAACGGGCCAATTCGCCTTTAGTAATATCAATTGCTTAGCAGGCATTTCCAAATAAGGGAGCGCCTCTTCGAGCTGAGCCAACTACATGCTGCTCGCGTGAAAAGTGGAGACCGTCAGTATCGATACGTGCGAGGGCATCCTGGGTCGACTCGCTGGAGCGCTATCGCTTTTCGAGCAAGACAGCTTGTAAGGTCTCAGGCATTCTCATCCGGTGATCTGCTCCGGAAGCCGCACGGACCAACGCGTCGTAGGACTTTGCGTGTGCTCATCGAGCAGCTGATTAAGAGTCAGCGACGGATTGAGAACAATCAACGACTTACTGGTCGTACCGCTGGGCTTATCCGACTGAAAATCGGCATTCGTCGCACGATCTAGCGATTGCACTGCCTGATCTCCGAACCCGCGCTACTCGGATTTTGCGGGTTCAGCAGCGACTACGATGCCATCGATCGATAGGTTCAAGTCGGGGAGGCGCAACCATCTCAAATTGCTGTTTGAGACAAGGGCCTGAACGAGCGATCGACCGCGTTACTAGCTGTAGAAGATACCTCCGTCCACGTTGAGGGCTTGGCCGGTCACAAACGCTGAATCATCGGACGCGAAAAACGCCACAGGCCCGACGACGTCTTCCGGCTGCCCGAGCCTGTGCAGGTCCGTGACCTTTTCGAAATAGGCGACCCGCTCGGGATCGCGAAGATTGTTCATCCCCATCTCCGTCATGATGATGCCCGGGCATACGGCATTGACCGTGATGCCGAAGCCTCCGAACTCCATGGACGAAACCCGGGTGAAGCCGACCACGGCCGACTTCGACGCGGCGTAGTGGGACTGTCCCGGACCGCCCGTTCGGGCCGCGAGCGAGGCAATGTTGACGATCCGTCCGTATTTGCGCTCCTTCATGTGCGGCACCAAGGCCTGGGTCATCTGGAACACGCCGCGCGTGTTGACAGCGAACGTCTGATCCCAGGTTTCGGTGGTCAATTCGTCGATGGTCGCCAGCCTGAGTATTCCCGCATTGTTGACGAGGACATCGACGTGCCCGAGACCCCGGACCGCTTCAGCCGCGGCTCGCCTGCAATCGGCGGCGTCGCTGACGTCACCCAGCACCGGGATGCAGCGGCGGCCAAGCTCCTTGACCTCGGAAACGGTCTCGAGGAGAACCTTCTCCTGGGCCGCGATGTCGGTCAGCGCCAGATCGTAGCCGCGCCTCGCAAGACCAAGCGCTATCGCGCGGCCAATTCCGCGGCTTGCTCCCGTCACGATCGCATGTCGGGCCATGTTGCGTTCTCCCCTGGTGTTCGGATGAATGTTTCTTGATGGTGTGAATGGATCAGACGCGAGCAGGCTTGCGGACCGGGAGGCTGTTCATGGCCTTCACGGTCTCCTCGAACGAGACGAGATTGGCGCCCGAGCCCAGCCCCGTCGCGACGATCGCGGCCGTCGCGGTCGCGAGCTTGGCGCAGTCGAGCACGTCCCAGTTGCGCGCGAGACCGGCGATGAAACCGCCCGTGTAGGAATCGCCGCATCCCGAAGTATCGCGGACCGCGACCTCGAACGCCGGCACCGTGAACTGACGTCCGTCACGAGTCATCACGAAAGAGCCATCGGCGCCGAGAGAGATGGCGCAGGCCCCCGCCCCCCTCTCGATGAAGAACCGCGCACACGCGGCGGGATCGTCGGTTCCGACCATGGCGCTGGTCTCGTCGATGCTCGGCATGAAGAAGTCGACGTGAGGCAGCAACGGCTCGACCAGCGCCAGCGTTTCGCCTCGCGCCTGGATCAGATCGAGCGTCGTCGTGCAGCCGGCCGCTTTTGCGTCCTGCAGCAAGGCAACGGATGGCGCTCCGTCCATCGCAAGCAGGGAGCCGACCCCGCCGAGATGCAGAATCTTGCTCCGGCAAGCGGCCACCTGCGTTTCGGGCGCGATCCGCCAGCGGGCAGAAGCGCCCCTTGCGTGCATGACAGGACGCGAGCCGTCGGGCCGGATCGGCAGGATCGTGGCCGATGTCGGACTGCCGGCCATCCGCTCCATGAGGGAGATGTCGATGCCTTCCCGCTCCAGCGCGTTCAGCATCCAGTCGGCCTTCTCGTCGGAGCCGACGGCGCCGACCGCGAGCGCCTTCAGACCGAGACGCGCGCAAGGGACGACCGTTCCGCCGGCGGTGCCTGCGACCGCGAGCCGAATTTCTTCGATCAGCAAGCGGCCGCCGCCGGGCGGAATCTCGGTGACCGGGACCCCCAGAATATCCAGAATATATGTGCCGCAGACGCTGACGTCGTGAGTGTTTGCCATGAGTTCTCGCAGGAAAGTGGTTTGAGCTGGATTCGTCTAGCTCGGTTGCAGGGGTATCTGGAGCGCGCCGTCATTGTCGCGCAGGCCGTACTGCCCCCATCGCTTGAGGATGCTGTCGATCTCCTCGTCCGGCAGCAGCGGAGGAGACCCAAGTTGAAGGCAACCGTGATATTGCTTGGCAAGCACCTCCACCTCCACCGCGAGCCACATCGCCTTGCGCAGGTTGGGACCTGTGGCGATCAAACCGTGATGGGCGAGCAGGCAGGCGCGTCGATAGCGAAGCGCGTCCAGGGCCGCCTGCGAGAGCTCGGCCGTGCCGTATTGCGCATAGGGCGCGCAGGGGATGTCGTTGCCGCCGGCCGCGGCAATCATGTAGTGAATCGCAGGGATCGCGCGATTCATGATCGCGATGATTGTGCAGAAGATCGGATGCGCGTGAACGACGGCGCCGACCTCCGGTTTCGATCTCAGGATGTCGAGGTGAAAACGCCATTCCGTCGACGGAACGTTGCCGGCCGACGCGGTCCATGAGCCGTCCCACTTCATGGCCACGATGTCCTCGGGCTTCATGCGGTCGTATGGAAGACCGGACGGCGTGAGCAGCATGCCGTCGTCGGTTCGGACGCTGATGTTTCCGGACGTCCCCTGGTTGATACCTTGCGCCGCCATCTCACGACATGCGTCGATGACAGACTGACGAAGCTCGAGCTCCGTATCGCAGTCGCTCATGTCCTTTTTCCAATTCGCGTTCATGCACTTGCTCCGAGCTGGACCTGCCGGTCGACCAACAGCCAGGTGGCTCGCGCGGTTGCCAGCACCTCCTGCTTCGCATCAAGCAGGGCGCTTTCGGCAAAGAGCTTGCGGCCCTCCCGCCCGGTCGGCCAGGCCGTCACCACACAACGATCGCCGGGGCGTGGCCGGCGATTGATCCGCGCCGCCATGCGCCCGAGCAAGGCCGTCTCGTTACCCTTCAAGCCCAGGTGACGGGCACCCACGCTGCAATAGCCGGTCGGACAATCGAGGGCGGCCCAGACGAATTCGGGCGCGATATAGCCGTCCTCGCCGGACAGGCTACCATGAGGTATCCAGGACGCCGCGAATACCACGGGCTTGCCCGGGACTGCTCCCGCCTGCAGCGGACCTGCGAAGATCCGGAGACCGTCGCCATGGCCACGTGCGGGGCCGCAGACGAAGCAAGCCGGAAGGTCGTGGGTCTGCTCGTCGTAGGGTGTTCTGGCGACCGCTTCTTCCGCCGCCTCGTAGCTCACCCCGGGAATATCCCGAACGTCTATCCTCGTTGCGGACGCCGTCGCGAGCAGCTTGTCGTTCTCGCGCAGCTCGATGGCGCCATCAGATGCGGTCAGGACATCGAGCGGCCGCTCCAGCGGCGGTGGCGCGCGTAACGTGACTTCGGCGTCTCCCGCGACGTGTCTTGCGAGACATCCGCAGACATAGCCTCCGTTGCCGGAGTTCGGCGGTCCCCGGAAGCGTCTGTCGATGACAAGCGATACCATTGCAGTCTTCGTCCGAGGCGTTCAGCGGCCCATCGCAAAGAATTCGTCGTTGGGACGCATGCTGGTGACGTTGGCGAGGCGGTTCGACATGCCGAAGAAGGCAGCGATGGCGGCAATGTCCCAGACGTCCTCCTCGGTGAAGCCGTATTCCTTGAGATCGACGATGTCGGAGTCGTCGACCTCATAGGCGCGCGCCGAGACCTTCATCGCGAAATCGAGCATCGCCCTTTGCCGCGCAGTGATATCGGCCTTGCGATAGTTGACGGCGACCTGGTCCGCGATCAGCGGATTCTTCGCGCGCACGCGCAGGATGGCGCCGTGTGCGACGACGCAATACTGGCATTGATTGGCGCTGCTGGTCGCGACAACGATCATCTCGCGTTCGGCCTTGGTGATCGGCCCGGGCTTATCCATCAGAGCATCGTGATAGGCGAAGAACGCCCGGAACTCGTCCGGGCGATGGGCGAGCGTCAGGAAGACGTTGGGGACGAAGCCGGACTTCTCCTGAACCGCCTCGATCCGCGAGCGGATATCTTCGGGGAGTGTCGCGATATCGGGGACGGGAAAGCGGCTGATGGCTGGCGCAGACATGTTGCAGGCTCCTGTTAGACTGCCGCGAGCGCGACGAGCGTTTCCTGATAGGCCTCGAACGCATCGCGCCGATCGGCGGCGTGGGGCTCGACCCGCACGAGGCAGGTGTGGGCCGAACAGCCCTGGCCGAATTGAGACGTGCCGATGTCGAGCGTGAGCACGTTCGGATTGCCGGCAACCTCGAGGCCGCTATTGCCGGTCGGCGTGAACCAGGCGCCGGTCGGGAGCACCAGCACGCTCCGGCGAACCTTGTCGGTGACCTCGGCCGTCGCCAGGCACTCCCCGCGGCAGTTCCAGATACGGATCGTCTGACCATCGGCGATACCGAGAGCAGCCGCGTCGTCGGGATGCAGGTGAGCCCGTTCACGACCGTTGCGCTTCATGGCCCTGCTCGATACGCCGGTTTCGAGTTGGCTGTGAAGACGGCCGACCGGCTGGTGCGAGATGAGGTGCATCTGGCCGGCATCGGCGGCGTTTCCGAGCCATTCAGCCGGCTCGATCCACGCCGGATGCGAGCGACAATCGGCATAGTCCAGCCTGGCCAGAGTCTCGCTTCCAAGCACGATCTTTCCGCTTTCGGTCCTCAGCGCATGGGCCTCCGGCTCGTTGCGGAAGTCGGCGAGGAACGTGTGCTCGGCCTTGACCGGACAGCGGGCATAGCCGGCTTCCCAGAACGCGTCGAAATCAGGCATCGTGAAATCGAAGCGCTCCGAGGCGTCGCTGCGGCAGGCTTCGTAGAGATGCCGGACCCAGCCCATCTCGTCCCGGCCCTCGTTGAAGCGATCGGCCACTCCGAGCTTGCCTGCAATGGCGTTGAAGATCTCGAAGTCGGAGCGGGATTCTCCCAGCGGTTCGATTGCCTGCTTCATCGCCAGGATGAAGTCGGAACGCCTGTTGCCGGCAAGATCGTTGCGCTCGATCGACGTGGTTGCCGGCAGCACGATGTCCGCGCGCTGAGCTGTCGCCGTGAACATCGGATCCTGCACGATGATCGTCTCGGGCCTCGTCCAGGCGTCCGACAGGCGATTGAGATCCTGATGATGGTGGTAAGGATTGCCGCCCGCCCAATAGACCAGCCGCGTATCCGGATAGGTGCGGATCTCGCCTTCATAGCTGAATGGCCGGCCGGGATTGAGCAGCATGTCGGTGATCCGCGCCACCGGGATGAAGCTGTCGATCGGTCTGGTCAGCTGTGAGATGGCCGGAGACCGGGCCAGGTTGAGCGGCGCTCCCACGCCACCCAGGGAGGCGTAGCCGTAGCCGACGCCGCCGCCCGGCAATCCGATCTGGCCGACGATCGATGCGAGCCCGAGCGCAGCCCAGAACGGCTGTTCGCCGTGATGGGCGCGCTGCAGGCTCCAGCTCACGGTCAGCATGCTGCGCGTATCCACCAGGCGCCCTGCGAGCTCGGCGATCTTCTCCGCATCGAGGCCGCAGATGCCCGCAGCCCAAACCGCCTCCTTGCGGACGCCATCCGCCTCGCCTTCGAGATAGCGAAGCAGGCGATCCGCGCCGCTGGTGCAGCGCGCAAGGAAATCCCTGTCGTGCCGGCCCGCTTTCACGATCTCGCCCGCAAGGCCGAGCATCAGCGCAGTGTCGGCGTTCGGGCGGATCGGCCACCATTCGGCATTGACCCAATCGGGCAGATCGTCCTTCAGCGGCGAGACATGAATGACCTTGACGCCGCGCGCGACGATGTTCCTGAGATAGGCTTCAAGCTGGTGGCTGCCGATTCCGCCGGCCTCGTTCTGCGCGGTTCGCGGCGAGAGCGCGCCGAACACCACCAGCGTTTCGGTGTGCTGCGCGATGGTGTCGAGCGTGTTGGCGCGGCCGCCGCATGCATCGTCGCTGCCCAGCGCGTGCCGCAGGATCACGGGGCCTGCCGCGATCGAATAGGTGTCGACATGCCTGGTGAAGCCGCCAACCAGGTTGAGCATGCGCTTCAGAAGCGACGAGGCATGGTGCAGGCGGCCCGAGTTCGTCCAACCATAGGAGCCCGCGAATATCGACGCGTTGCCGAAGGTGCCGGCCACGCGGCGCACTTCATCCGCCACCAGCGTCGTTGCCTCGTCCCAGCTGACCGGCACGAACTTCTCCCGGCCGCGGCCTCGGCGATCGCTCTTCTCGCGCTTGTCCAGCCAGCCGGACCGGACCATCGGTCGCAGCACGCGGCGCTCCGGGTTCGCCCATTCGGCGACCGAATGGATGATCGGGGAAGGAGCCGGATCGTGCTCGAACGGCTCGACGCCCGCGATGCGATTATCCTCGACGAGGATCGTATACGCACCCCAATGGCTGCAGTGCGGGACCCGCTTGACCTCGCTCATGCGTCAACCGTCCCAAGCTCGCGCCGCATCTGCCCGGCGAATTCGGGATAGGTCTCGGCGAGATCGTCGAACACCCGGCCGCGGAGCAGGTCGAGTGTCGTTCGATCGGGCAGCGCGGTCTGCCGCGGCTCGGCGTCATGGGCGAACCGAAAGCCGGTCGCCTCTTTGATCTCCGCGAGATCATGCCCGGGATGGACACTCTCCAGCTCGAAGCCCGGCCGCGTCTTGTCGAATCGAAAGAGTCCCTTGCCGGTCAAGAGAGCAATGGGGCCGCCGCTCCGGAAAACCCCGTCCGGACTGACACCTGGGGCACTGATGAAGTCTACCTTCTCGACGAAAACACGCGGCGTATGCTCCTCCCGGAACAGGATGACGCGCGGTACGACGAAATAGAGATAGGCCGACCCGAACGAGCCGGGCCAGCGCACGCTCGATCGCGGATAGTCCCCGGCGCCGACAAGGTTCACGTTGCCGAAGCCGTCGATCTGGCCGCCGCCGAGGAAGAACGCATCGATCCGGCCTTGACCCGCGCAATCGAACAATTCCGCCGAACCGTTGGTGAAGAAATTGTGCTCGACGGAGCCGAGAATGGAGATGCGTGGACCGACGGCGCCCTCCGCTTCCTTCATTGCACGCAGCAGCATCGCGCCTGCGGCGGGAATCGGAGACGAGGCTCCGACCGCGACATGCCTGACGCCATCGAGCAGCCGCGCGATCGTGCAGATCAGCACTTCGCGAGGGAGGACTTCGGCCATCACGCGGACTCCATCTGCGCCTGGCCCATATAGGCGGAGAAGCCGTCAGCCGTTCGCGCGGCTTTCGCGTAGCGTGCGATCTCCCCGCTATCGGCCGGATATTCACCCCACAGACCGTAGGGCCACGCCCCCTTCGGAGCGCGCGCGACTGCCGTGACGTAGAGTGCCGGCAGCACGCCGGCAGCGCTCATCTCGTCGGCGAGCAGATTTTCATCGACGATTCGCTCCACCGTGACCAGAACGGTGCGAGAAGCGTAGGCCATCGCGGCAAGCTCGCGGCGCCGTCCAATCCAGACATTGCCGAAGCGATCGGCCATCGGCACGTGGAAGATCGTGACGTCGGGCTTGATGGCGGGAATCAGCACGATCGGATCGCCTCCGTCCGCCAGCGGATTGTCGACGACGCGCCAATCGTCGCGATGCCGGAGCAGATCCGTTCCGATCAGCCCCCGCAGCGGCATGAAGGGACTGCCCTTCTGCGCCGCCATCAGGCCCGCGTGGATGGCAGGACACGTCGCGTCCTTGAGTCGAACCGCGCCTTCCTTGACGGCGGCGTTGAAGCGGGGCGCTCCGCCCGCTTCGCCGAGCGAGACCGCGCTGGTCTCCACCGTCCGGACCAGACCCGCGCCGACAAGCTGGTCGACCTGCAATCCGCCGGTTGGCACGCAGACGAGATCGAGATTGCCCGCGCCATGCTCGATGATGGGCCGCGTCATGGCCATGGAGACGCCGGCGTAGTCGACCGGCAGCGCCACGCGCATGCCCGGCTCGATGTGCTTCGCCATTGCGCGAGGCTCGCTCAACACCATCATCCTCCCCAAATTTGTTCTATATTATAGAACGCTATTCCAAATAATGTTAGACGGATTTGAACGCGACTGTCAATCTGGCTTCAGCGAAGAAGCCTTTGTTTGCAGGGGATCTCGCCTGCGCAGGCGATCGCGGCGCGCGCGGCTGCGTCGCGGCTGAACAGCGCGACTTGACAAGTGCGCGCGCTACGCCAACAATAATTGGAATAACGTTCTACAATATAGAACAAATGGGAGGAGAAGAATGGGTGAGCCCGCGGCTCTGCGCACGACGCGCTCCGGCGATGTAGGCGCTCGGACGTCGCCAAGCGGCCTCCCCCGGGAGCGCGGCACCATCGGATCGAGCATCGCCGTCCGCGACGCCGTGAAGCGATACGGCAGCTTTCATGCGGTCGACCGGATCAGCATCGACATCGAGCCGGGTGAATTCATCACGCTCCTCGGCCCTTCCGGCAGCGGCAAGACGACGCTGCTCAACCTCGTGGCCGGATTCCAAAGCCTCGACAGCGGCGAGATCCTCGTCGACGGCAAGCCCGTCCACAACGTGCCCACGCACAAGCGCGGCTTCGGCATGGTCTTCCAGAGCTACGCGCTGTTTCCCAACATGACGGTGAGCCAGAACGTCGCGTTTCCGCTTCGCATGGCGGGCGTCGACCGGGCAACCACGGACCGACGCGTCGCCGAGACGCTGGAAATCATGCGCCTGACGGAGCATGCGACGAAGTCCCCCTCGCAGATGTCGGGCGGGCAGCAACAGCGCGTCGCGATCGCCCGCGCCATCGTCAGGAGGCCGAGGGTCGTGTTGATGGACGAACCGCTCAGCGCCCTCGACAGGCGGTTGCGCGAGTCGATCCAGATCGAGATTCGCGACCTGCACCGGACCATCGGCAGCACGATCCTGTTCGTCACCCATGACCAGGGCGAAGCCCTGACCATGAGCGACCGCATCGCGGTGCTCAACGCGGGCAAGATCGTCCAGATCGGCCGCCCCCTGGACATCTATCGACATCCAACGGATCGCTTCGTCGCCTCGTTCGTCGGCGAGAGCAACCTGATCGAAGCAGAGATTCTGCAGAAGCGCGGATCGACGCTGACGATGAAGAACCGCGCGGGATACGTGTTCAGCGCCGAAAGCCGGGACACGATCGACGTCGGGCGCGCAACCGTGCTGGTGCGTCCGGAACGCATTGCCGTATCGAACGAGCCGACTGCGAATTCCACACCCGTCAGCGTCACGTCTGCCATCTTTCTGGGCGAGATCCTGCGGATCGAGGCTCACATGGAGGGCGGAGAGCCGCTCCTGATCAGGTGCACCGACATGGCGGACCGGCCCCTGCCCTCCGTCGGGGATCGTCTGCACGTGAGCTGGGGCGCCGCGGACTGTTGGGTGCTTGCATGAGCTCGGCATCGATCGGCGTCCAGGCGGACCGTCCTGCGGAGCTTGATCTTGTCAGGAGGCTGAAGGATCCGGCCCTGCTGCTGCTGCCGGCGCTTGCCTTCCTGGCCTTCATCTATCTCCTCCCGCTGGTCGATCTCATCCGTATCAGCGTCAGCGGACCGTCGTGGTCGTCGTATTTCGCGCGGGTGTTCGCGATACCGCTCTATTGGGATTCGCTCGTCCGCACGATGCAGATCTCGGTGACCGTCGCGGGCCTGTGCCTGCTGTTCGGATATCCGACCGCGCTGCTCATTCACCGCAGTCGCGGCATTGCCCAGGTCCTGATTGCGACCGCGATCGTGCTGCCCTATTTCATCGCCATCCTGATCCGGACCTACGCCTGGATGGTCCTGCTCGGCCGCAACGGGCCGGTCAACAAGCTGCTGGTCTCGATCGGCATATTGAGCGAGCCGGTGCAGCTTCTGTTCAATCGCGGCACGGTGCTTCTCGGCATGACCGCGGTGCTTCTGCCGCTGATGGTGCTGACGATCTATTCCAGCGTAGCGCGCCTCGACCAAAGCCTGACGCGCGCGGCGCTCGCCAGCGGCGCCGGGCCTCTTGCGGCGTTCTGGCGCGTGCTGCTTCCGCTGACCTTGCCCGGGATGGGCGCCGGCTTCCTGCTGGTCTTCGTCGCCGCGATCGGCTTCTTCATTACGCCGACCCTGCTCGGGGGACCCGGCGACCAGATGTTTGCCATGCACATCACCCAGCAGGCGGACTCGGTCACGTCGGAGGGATTCCTGCAAGCCTTGGGCGTGGTGCTGCTGACGATAACGTTGGCGGTGGTCGCGGTGGCCGGACGTTTCCTCGGCTTCGAGTTCATCTGGGGCGGCCGCAAGCTGACGGCAGCCGTGCCAAGAGCCATCGACGGCCACACGGGCGATGTCGGCCGCCGCAGCTTCGGCGCGTCGGTTGCCGATTTCATCGGTTGGCCGCTCCTGCGGCTGTTCGGGCGGCTGCCGGCGAGCTGCGGGACCTGGACCGTGCGCCTCATGGGCGGCCTGGTCATTGCCATTCTCATCCTGCCCATCATCGTGGTGATGATCATCTCCTTCAGCAGCGCGAGCTATCTGACCTTCCCACCGCCGGGCTTTTCATTGCGCTGGTATGAGCAGTTCTTCTCGGATTCGAACTGGATGCGGGCGTTCTGGACATCCCTGGTCGTCGCGGCGATGTCGGCCGCCATCGCGATCGCGCTGGGCGCCTCGGCGGCCCTCGGCATCGTCAGGAGCAACATTCGCGGCAAATCAGCCATCATGCTGCTTCTCGTAAGTCCGATCATCGTTCCCCCGGTCGTGCTCGGCCTGTCGCTCTACAGCCTGTTCCTGCGCTTCGATCTCGTCGGCTCCGTGTTCGGCCTTGCCGCCGCGCATGCGATCGGCGGCCTTCCCCTCGTCGTGGTGATCCTGTCCGCCTCGCTTCAAGGCGTCGATTCCAGGCTCGAACAAGCGGCCGCCGTGCATGGCGCGTCGTCCTTGACGGTGTTCCGCCTGGTGACGCTGCCGGCCATCATGCTGGGCCTTGCCGCAGCGACGTTCTTCGCCTTCCTGCATTCGTTCGACGAACTGGTGTTGACGCTGTTCCTGTCGAGCGCGGAGCTGAAGACGCTTCCGCTCATGCTGTGGGGCGACGTCAACTATCGGCTCAACCCGGTGCTGGCCGTGGTCTCGACGCTGGAGGTGCTGCTGGTGGTCGCCGGGCTCGCCCTTGCACGCCCCGTTCTCGCGACGTCGCGGAAGGCGACGTCACAATGATCGATTTCAACTGGAGGAAAGAGAAAATGCTGGGAATGAAACGCTGGCGGCTATCGGCTTCCGTATTGGCCTCGGCCCTGTTCGTCGCGATGGGAACGGGTCTGGCTCAAGCGCAGAGCAACGTCGTGATCATGCAGGATCCGGGCGGCGGGTATGGCGATGCCTTGCGAAAGGTCATGTACGATCCGTTCGAGAAGGAGACCGGCATCAAGGTCGTCACCGTCCAGGAAGCCCGTAGCGGCCCCCGCATCAAGGCTCAGGCCGAGGCCGGCAAAGCGCAATGGGACCTGACGTTCATCTTCGACCAGGAGACGAAGCTGCTCGGCGACTGCTGCCTGGCTGACATCGACTATTCCAAGCTGTCGGACGGGGCGAAACAGACGCTGGCGGCGATGCCGGACAATTTGAAGCGCAAGAAGGGCGTGGCCTTGCAGGTGATTGGCGTCGGCCTCGTCTACAACAAGGACAAGTACAAGGGCGAGAACGTACCGACGAGCTGGGCCGACTTCTGGGACGTGAAGAAATTCCCCGGCCGGCGCTGCATGCCGGCCTGGCCGCGTTTCGTGTTCGAAGCGGCGCTGATGGCCGACGGCGTGGAGAAGAGCAAGCTCTACCCGATCGACATGGAGCGGGCGCTGAAGAAGGTCAAGGAGATCAAGCCGCACATCGCCAAATGGTGGACGACGTCCGCCCAGCCGCCGCAACTCCTGCTCGACGGCGAGGCCGACATGTGCATGGCCTACACCGGCTCAATGAGCAAGCTCGCCCTGGAGGGCGCGCCGATCGACCTGACCTTCAACCAGGGCTTCGTCTACTACGACTTCTTCTCGATCCCCAAGGGCGCGCCGAACTACGACAACGCGCTCAAACTGCTGTCCTGGCGGCTCGAGCCCAAGCGCGCGGCACAGCTCACCTCGACCTTCCCGGTCGCCCTCCCCTCCCGGGTCGTGTTCGAGGCCGCCACCGACAAGAAGCTCGCCCGCTACTGGGCCAACAACCCGGACAACATCTCGAAGGCGATCGAGTGGAGCCCGGATTACTGGGGCGGACCTTCGCCGGCCGGAAACTCCACCAACGAAGAGTACGGGCAGGAGAAGCTCAACGCCTTGCTGGCTCAATAGGCAGGCTGATCCGCAGATGTCCCCGATCCGCAAGGATCGGGGACACCCGATCCGCGGGACTATGGCCGACCGCCCGGCCATGCTAGATCGGACGAAAGATCATTCTATTTCGGCTGACGGATGGACAAGGCTTTTATCAAGGGACTGCGTCTGCTGGAAACGCTTGCTCTGAGCGAGCAACCTCGCGGGGTCACGGACCTCGCGAGCGAGTTGAAGCTCACCAAGAGCAACGTGCATCGGCTGCTTATGACCTTGCAGTCCCAAGGATACGTGCGCCAGATCCCCCCGCACAGCATGTATGAGCTCACGACCAAGATCTGGGCGCTCGGCAGCCATGTCATCCACCGGATGGATCTCATCAACGTCGCGAGACCGGCAATGACGAAGCTTGCCGAGATCACCGGCGAAACCATTCACCTGTCCGTGCTCGAAGATACCGACGTCGTCTACGTCGATAAGATCGAAAGCGCTCACCATATCCGCGCCCATACGAGCGTTGGCATGCGCGCACCTGCTTTCACGATGGCGACAGGGAAAGCGATGCTCGCACATATGCCGGATGACTACCTGGAACGATTCCGGCCGCATCTCAGGCGCTACACGGAAACGACGCGAACGACGCTCGAGGAGCTGCGGGAGGACATTGAGCTGGCGCGCGCGCAGGGTTACTCCTCCGTGCTGCATGGCGAGTGGCGCGAGGGCATCGCGGCCTGCGCCTGCGCGATCCTCGGCCGTTCCGGCGAACTCGTCGGAGCGATCGGCATGTCCGGCCCCGACACCCGCATCAAGCGCAAGCAGATCAAGGAATATTCAGTTCACGTGATGGAGGCAGCCAGAACCATCGGCGCCGCCCTTGGCTATTCCAGGCTGGCGGCATACCCCAAAGCAAGAGGCGATTCTCCGCCTCCACATCAATCGCGACGCGCACCTTGATTTTGCCCGCCGCGACGTCTGCGGCAGTGCCGACAGAGCCTCCGTATTGGCAACGAAGTCGGGCGTTCGAGTCCAAGTCCGCTACATCGCTAAACGCACTATTTTGGATTCGGGATTCCTATCGACGGGCAGCCACACTTGGAACATCGGATCTCGACAGTTCGCTAAAAGCCGCCGGTCTTGCAATCCGCCGCCATCAAATTGGTCGGCGAGTTGGTTCAAATCGTGGAGGCGCAACCACCGATACCGACATTCGGTTCTGGTTGCGATCTAACCGAGGACGCCCGCTGCGTCCCGAACGCAGTGAACAATTGTATCTGATTGGCCTCAGGGAAGAGCAGTACGTTGATCCAAATGATTTTGCCCACGGCGAGCCAAAAAGTCATCGCCACCAATGGATCCTTGAACTCGGCAAACGATGAGCCGATGTTCGCAAAATCAATAATATGCCAAAGCGAGTTCACGGCAAGCCCCTGTCGTCGATACCAAGCTCACGCAAGCCGAGGCCTGGCAGCCCTTTCCGCGCAAGATCAATGCGAAACGTTGAGCGCGACGAGAAAGCGGGAGACCATGTTGTACGCAGCGACGGTCGCCACGACTTCCACAATCCCGCCATCGTCGAACGTTTCCCTGAGCCTCCCAAAAAGTGCGTCCGACACGATGATGTCGCGCGTCATCGCATCGGTAAGCTCGAGCATCAGCGCTTCGCGGGAGTCGAACGCTGCCGCGATGCCATCCTGTTTCAAAGCCTCGATCTTTTCGTCACTGAGACCAGCTCGCTTCGCGATCGGCGCGTGAGCGTCAAATTCGAAACTCGCCCGATTGAGCACCGCGACGCGTAGGATAATGAGCTCGCGCAAGTCGGCCGGCACCGATGTCTCGTTGCGCACCGCCGTCAACATCCGTTCCCAGCCGGCTGCGATCGGCCCGGAGTTGAGCAGGACCTGATAGAGCAACGAGATGCGTCCGCGCTCGGCCAGGATCCGGCCCTCGATATCGGCAAGCTCGGGTCGCGTACCAGGGACGACCGGCGGGATCCGGATTCCGTCAGCCATCTTACTCACCTCTGATACTTTTCGCCTTGATCAAGGCCGCCCACTTCTTGGTATCCGTCTTGAGGAGAGCAGCCAGTTCGTCTGGGGTCGAGGGGGCCGGCTCGGCGCCCAGCGCGGTCAGCTTGGCGTTCACGTCCGGTGCGGTCAGGCTTGCCCGCACGGCCTTGTTCAGAGTTTCCACCACGGCGGGAGGAGTCTTCGACGATACGAATATCGCGTACCAATTGTTGGTATCGATGCCCTTGAAGCCCTGTTCTTCGAACGTCTTGACGTCGGGCAACGCCGGGTGCCGCTTCGGCGCCGCCACGCCGACGGCCCGCAATTTGCCTCCTTTGACGTGGCCGATGAGACCAGGCACATCTCCAAAGAAGCCCGCGACCTGACCTCCCATGACATCCGAAATCGCGGGAGCCGCTCCCTTGTAGGGCACGTGCAGAAACGCCGCGCCGGACGCATCGGCGAGCTGCTCGATCGCGAGATGAGGAATCGATCCCACGCCAGACGAAGCCATTGCCGTCTCCTTGGCCCGCCTGGCGTTGGTGACGAAATCGGCAGCATCCTTTGCGCTGTCATTCGGATTGATCACCAGGACCTCGACGTTGTTCACGACCAGCGAGACCGGAGCAAAATCCCGGGCCATATCGTAGACGAGCTTGTCGTAGAGTGACGGATTGATCGCAGCAGCGCCGACCGACGTGATCCAGATCGTACCACCATCCGGAGCTGATCTGATGACCTCCTGGGCAGCGATCGCCCCGTTTGCTCCCGATTTGTTTTCGACAATCACGGTGCGACCGAGCTCTTTTCCAAGCTGGTCGGCCAGGATCCGCGCGACGCTGTCGACGGGCCCTCCGGGCGCGAAGCCAACGATGATGCGCGTCGGTTTCGTCTGCGCGAATGACGGCCCCGCCAGCGCCAGGCAGCCGGTGGCGGCCAGGAATGTGCGTCTCAACATGCGTGATGCTCTCCTGAAAATTCGTCTCAGTCGCAGCGTGCGATCATTCCGCCGTCGACCACGATCTCGGTCCCCGTCACGAAGCGCGCTTCGTCCGATGCGAGATAGGCGACGGCGGCAGCCGTGTCGCGGCCGTCTCCCATGAAACCAAGTGGAATGCGGCGGACGCGCGAGGCCAACAGTGCATCGACGTTGCCCCCTGTTCGCTGTCCGGCTAGGCGCGCCTCGACCATGGGCGTATGGAGCTGTCCGGGCACCACGGTATTGACCCGGATGCCGTCCGGTGCGTGCTGCACGGCAATGACGCGCGACATCTGGATCACGCCGGCCTTGGTGGCCGCGTAGGCGACTTGGGCCGATCCGGTCCATCGCAGCCCCGACGTCGACGCAAGATTGACGACAGCTCCCGACTTTCTTGCAACCATATGCGGCAGGACGTGCTTGCAGGCCAGGAAAACACTCTTCAGGTTGATATCCACTTGCGTGTTCCAGGCGTCCTCCGCAAGCTCGACGGGACCGCCGGCCGCCGAACCGCCGACGTTGTTCACGAGAACGTCGATCTTGCCGAAGCGCGCGAGGCACGCCTCGACCGTTGCGGCGAGATCGGCACTCGATGTCACGTCGCAGGCATGTGGAACGATCGCGGCGCCGACGGCGCCCGCACGCTCGACCGTTTCCTCGACACGGGACAGGTCGCGGTCGCAGGCGAAGACCATAGCCCCCTCTTCGGCGAGGCGTACCGCGATCGCTCGTCCGTTGCCCCAACCGGGACCTACACATCCGGCACCGGTGACAATCGCGACTTTCTCCTTGAAGCGCTGGCTCATTCCGTCTCTCCAAAATGGTAAAGTCGCGCCGGATTCGTCACCATGAGTGACCTCCGCACCATGGAGTCCGGCGCAATGTCGGCGATGCGGTCCACCAGCTCTTCATCGCTGGGAATCGGTCCCTGATGGTTCGGATGGGGCCAGTCGTTGCCCCAGACGACACGATCGGTGAATTCGGATGCAAGCAACCTCGCGAATGGTACGGCATCGTCATAAGGCGGTCCTTTCCGCGTGATGCGGTCGATCCCCGAGACCTTCACCCAGCATGCCGGGTGCTCCATCAACCGGCGCAGCGCAATGAAGTGCGGCTGCTCCAATCCGAGCGCCGCGTCGATGCGGCCGATATGATCAATCACCACGGGAGCGGGACCGCCGAGAAGTCGGGGCACGATTTCGCCGAGCACCGCCGCGGGATCGCCGTGGACCTGGACGTGCCATCCGACCGAAGCAAGGCGCCGTGCGAGCTTCAGCACAGCCTCGACATCCTCTCCAGTACCGAGATGGTGCATATAGTTGAAGCGGGCGCCGCGAAACCCGGCCCGGTCCAGTCGCTTCAATTCGTCGTCGGAGACGTCTGTGGGTACCAGCGCGACACCGCGATAGGTTCGAGGCCGAGCCGCAATCGCGTCCTCAGCTGCCCGATTGTCGTAGCCGTGAACCTTCGACTGCACGACCACGCAACGCTCCAGGCCACAAGCGTCGTTCAGCGCGTACAGAGCCTGCTTCGGCGCCTCCGCCAGCGGCGGCGGGCTCTGCGGGTCGAACGGAAACAGCTCGGCAGGCCCGAACACGTGGCAGTGGGAATTGCAGGATAGCGCGGGAAGCCTGACGCTCATGTCACGAACCCGCCCCCAGGACGGCCACTGCGTCAGCGGCCTTGACCCCGGATCCCTGCGGCAGAACGAAGATCGGATTGATCTCGGCCTCGATCAACCGGTCGCCCAACTGGGCCACCATGACGGAGAAATCGACGATGGCCACCGCCAGAGCCTCGACGTCAAGCTTCGGACGGCCGCGATAGCCGTCCAGCAGCGGCCAGGATCGCAACTCTCGCAAGGCAGAGACCGCATCGTCCCTGCTCATCGCACAGCCGGGCGGCAGCAGTCGAAGAACGGTGTCCTTCATCAGTTCGGCCGTCACGCCGCCGATGCCGATCAGCAGCACCGCCCCGAGCGGATCGCGACTGTAGCCAAGAATGAGCTCGAGCCCTCCGGGCGACACCATTTCCTGCACGAGGAAGCCGTCCGGATCGATGCCGGCGCGGAGCTTGACCGTCGCGCGCATCTTCTCGAGCTGTTCTCCAATCGTGCCCGCGTCGAGCCCCACCGCGACGCCGCCGACGTCGCTCTTGTGGGTGACGGCAGACGACAGCATCTTGAGCACAACCTTCCCGCCGAGTGCGCTCGCGGCCTGCCGGGCCTCGTCAGCGTTGGCAACGACGTGCTCGCGGACGACAGGCAGGCCGAACCGGCTGAACAGCGATTTTGCCCTGTGCTCATTGAGCGAACCTTGCCAATCTGCCGGGATATCCACGGGTGATCGGTTTGCCGGCTGCATCCGGACGAGCGGCTGTCCCGCTGTCCAGAGCGCCGAGAACGCTGAGGCAACCGCTTCCGGCGTGTTGAAGGCTGGTACCCCCTGCTGGGTCAGTCGGGCGGCCGCTTCAGGCGCGTGGGGACTGACGTAGGCCAGCACGGGCTTTGCTGCAGTCGCCGATCCAGCCTCGCGGATCGCGTTGCTGACCAGCTCCGGATTTCCGACGCTCGACGAGCCGACGACCACCGTCAGTCCGTCGTAGGACGGGCTGTCGAGCAGAGCCTTGATGCATCCCTTCAGGATATCCGGCTGAAGTCCGGCCAAGGTCACGTCGACCGGATTGGTGTCGAGAGCGGCGTTTCCACCCGGCATGGCCTGCAGCAAGTGATCGACGGTCGACTGGTCCGGAGCGGGAGAATCGAAACCGCAAAGGCCCAGGCTGTCGGCGACCAGCGTGCCGGCTCCGCCCGTCGACGTCAGGATGGCAATTCGCCGCCCCGTCAGTGCCGGCTGCGTCGCAAGCGCGGCCGGGATATCGACGAGGTCACCGAAGCTCTGAGCGCGAATGATGCCGAGATCTCGGAAATACGCGTCGTAGACGCGGTCGCTGCCCGCCATGGCGCCGGTGTGCGACGCAGCTGCTCGGGCGCCGGCGGCGGAACGCCCGATCTTCAGGGCGACGATGGACTTTCCCGCAGCTCTGGCCTTCAGTGCAGCGCTGCGGAAGTGATCGGAGTAGCGGATGGACTCGATGTAGAGCGCAATCACCGAGGTGTGCGGATCATCCGCCAGATAGTCGATGAAATCCGACATCTCGAGGTCGGCCTCATTGCTGGTCGCCACCAGCTTCGACAGACCGATCCCCTGCGCCGAGGCGCGCGAGAGCAGTGCACCGAGAATGCCTCCACTTTGGGAGACCACGCCGACCGGCCCCCTGATGAACGATCCTGCTGCCAACGCGCCGCTCGCGGAGAGCGGAACGCCATCCGAGACGTTGACCAGCCCGATCGTATTCGGTCCCAGGATACGCATCGAGCCGGCAACTTCGCGCAGCTGACGTTGACGGCTCTTGCCTTCCTCCCCGCTTTCGCCGAATCCGCTGGCGAGAACGATCGCGTGCCTGGTTCCTTTCTGCGCCAGTGCGCGCACGGCATCCACGGTTCGGTCGGCACCGAGAACGATCATCGCCACATCCGGCGCCGCCGGCAGTTCCTCGATCGTCGCATAGGAGCGCAACCCGTCGATCACGGCGACGCGCGGGTTCACCGGATAGATCTCGCCGTCAAAGTTCTGCTGACGCAAGAATTTGACGGGCAGTCCCGACGTCTTCGAGGGATCGGCCGAAGCGCCGACAATGGCGACGCTCCTGGGGTTGAACAGCACGCCCAACGACATATCCACCCCCTCAGTTGGCGGCCTTGGCGAGGAACGCCAGGACCGATTCACGATGCTCGCTGCTCGTGTAGCAAATGCCCTGCGCCTGGCTTCCGGAGGCAAAGACCGACTCGGCTTTGCTCTCGAACGACTGATTGAGGATCGACTTGCCCAAGGCGATCGCAGTGGCAGATCCCGCCGAGAGCGAACGTGCCCATTGCTGGGCGTCGGGGATCAGTGTTTCAGGACTGCTGACCCTGTCGACGATGCCCAGCGTCAGCGCTTCATCGGCATCGACCCTACGACCGGTGAAGATGAGCTCCTTCGCCCGCGCCAAGCCAACGCGCCGCGGAAGAAAGTACATTCCGCCGCCATCGGGGATCAGCCCCCGCAAGACGTACGACCAGGTGAAGCTGGCAACCGGGCTCGCCATGATGAAATCGCACGCCAGAGCGATATCGGCACCGAGACCGGCGGCGGCGCCATTCACGGCCGCGATCGTCGGCTTTGGCATGGTGTGAAGCAACGATATGGAGTGGTGCACGCGCTGCTGGCGGGCCCATCCGTTGAAGGCCACCTCGCCTGCCGGCGCCTCCATGCGACGTTTCATGCCTGCGATGTCGCCGCCGGCGCAAAAGCCTCTGCCGGCGCCGGTGAGGACCAGCGCGCGCACGGATTTGTCGGCGGTCATCTCCTCGAGAGCCTCGATAAACGCAGTTCGCATCTCGTCGCTCATCGCATTTCGCTTGTCGGGCCGATTGAGCGTGACGGTCGCCACGCCGTCGGTGACAGATTTCAGAAGTGTCTCAGCCATGTTCCTAATCCGCGATGATCTTGTTCTCGGTGACGATCTTGTGCCAGCGCTGCGCATCGGCATGCACGAACCTATCCAGCTCCGCCGGCGAACTCGGGTTGAGCGTGACGCCCTCCCCTTCCGCGCGCTTGATAAAGTCCGGATCCAGCGCGGCGACTTTGACGGCCGCGACGATCTTGTCGATGATCGGCCTGGGCGTCCCCGCGGGCGCATACAGCGCGTACCAGCTGTCCACCACATAGCCGGGCACGGTCTCTTCAACGGTCGGCACGCCGGGGAGCTTTGACTTTCCTGCGGGCGCGGTCACGGCAATTGGTCTCAGACGCTTGTTGGCTATGAAGCCAGCGACGGCCGCGTTGGTTGCGAACATCATGTCGACCTGGCCACCAAGCAGGTCTGTCAGTGCAGGACCCGCGCCGCGATAGGGTATGTGAAGCAGATCGATCTGCGCCAGGTTCTTCAACAGCTCGCCGGCGAGATGCGCCGACGTGCCGCTACCTTGGGACGCGAACGTGTATTTGCCGGGTGACTTCTTCGCCGCCTCGATGATATCGCCAACCGTCTTGAACGGACTATCTGGCCTCACGACCAGAACGTTGTGCGAGCTACCGATCAAGGTGACCGCGGAAAATGCCTTCTCCGTGTTGTAAGGCATCTTTGGCTGCATGCTGGGATTCACGGCATGAGCCAACGTCGCAACCAGCAGCGTGTAACCATCCGGAGGGCTGTTCGCCACGGTTTCCGAGCCGATCATGGTGCTGCCGCCCGGCTTGTTCTCGATGATGACGGGCTGCCCCAGTGATTTGGCCAGGAGGGAGCCGAGGCTTCTGGCGATCGTGTCAGTGCCGCCGCCGGGCGCAAAAGGCACGATCAGGCGCACTGGCTTCTCGGGAAATTCAGCGTGTGCCGGTACTGTGAGCGACACTGGTAGCGCCGCCGCCACAAGTGCTATTCGAAAGAAGCTGATGGCCTCCCGGCGTCCTATCCACATGGCGTCCTCCCAATCCGTGCATGCACGGGCTGTTGATTTGAGAGGGACTATAGAACTTCCGGCGCCGCTTGATGCTCGACCAATTCCACCTGCTGGAATCGGACGCATGCAGCCGCCGTCCTGGCAACAGCAGCGATCCCCCTCAATAGGTGTCACGCACGGCGTTCGACTCGAGCTTTTCGAGACATCTTCGCTTCAGGTCCAGCAACCACGGTCCCAGCCTCCGCCTGGCGTCAGCCAAGGGCTCGTCGCTCGCCAGGCTCATGTTTAGCGAGTGTGGATCCAACTCATCGAACCGGAGTGATGTCGCGACCGCGACTACGCCGGGCTGCCATCGGACTGCGCAATAACCAAGTTCGTCGAGTTCAGCGAACGATCGTTCGATATCGTGGCGGAACTGGCGGGATCCTTTCGGGCGGCGCTTTGCGATCGCTGCCAGTTCACGGTCCCGGTCCTCGCGCGGTATCGCCCAGAGATAGGCCCGCCCAAGCGACGTCAGTTCCACCGGCACGCGTTGACCCGAGACGACCGTCCGGAAACTTGCGCGAGGGCTGTAACGGAATGATTCCAGATAGACCATCATGTCGCCATCAGCCGCCGCCAATCCGACGTTAACGTGTCTTCGGGTTGCTTCCGCCCGCATCAGCGGTGCGATGACCGACAAAATCGGTGAACTCAAGCGCATCGCATGGGCGAAGCTCAGCACCGCGGGAGCCAGGCGATAGACCCGTTGCGCGGCATCCCTTTCCAGCATGCCCGCGGACACCAGGGTCCGCGTCAGACGGCTCACGGTTGCCTTGGGCAGGCACGTCCGCTCCGCAATCTCCGCATTGCCGAGCTCGCTGAGACCGGGCTTGAACGCCCGCAGGATCGCGATGCCGCGCTCGAGCGAGCGGTTCATTCCATCCCTGTCGTGCCGATCAGTCATGAGGCCACCGTTTCACCTAGTGGAATTAGCACAGCCTAATCCCTCGGATTTGTCGATATAGCTTCGTCGAAATAGTGCAATCGGCGCGCTTTTGGACGCGGCGACAATCGGAGCTGTCCCCGCCCTGACTGGCGGGAGAGCGACCGGCACAATCAAGAGAACATGGGAGGATACCGGCTTGATCAAGATAAGGGCTGAGAAGGACCTTTGGGCAGGCCTTCTCTACGTTCTGCTCGCTGCTGCATTCCTCTGGTTTGGACGTGACCTGAAGATGGGCGCGGCCTCCCGGATGGGACCGGGTTACTTTCCGCTGACCCTAAGCTGGATCCTGGGCGCCTTTGGCGTCATCTCGATCGTCCGGTCGTTCGTTGCCGACGGGTCCGCCATCGGCCGGATCGCATGGAAACAACTCGCGCTGATCACCGCTGCCGTGATGGCGTTCGGTTTCCTGATCGATACCGCTGGGCTGATGTTCGCCCTGCCCGCGCTTGTCATCATCTCGGCGCTGGCTTCGCAACAATCCGTCTACGACCTCAAAAGCCTTCTGGTTCTCGTGGGCCTGACCGTCTTCTGCATCATCGTTTTCGTAAAAGGTCTCGGAGTGCCCATGCCGATCCTCGGATCATGGTTCGAGCACGCCGCCGTCGTCGCTCCACAACGCTGAGTCCGGAGAGCCGCACCATGGATATTTTCGCCAACCTTCTGCTCGGGCTTCAGATCTCGATGACGCCCGTCAATCTGCTGTACGCCCTGATCGGCTGCTTTCTGGGAACCGCAATCGGCGTTCTGCCCGGCCTTGGACCGGCCGCAACTATCGCCATGCTGCTGCCGGCGACCTTTGCCATGCCGCCGGTCACCGCCCTGATCATGCTCGCCGGCATTTTCTACGGCGCACAATATGGCGGCTCGACTACCGCCATTCTGGTTAACTTGCCAGGAGAAACTTCATCGGTGGTCACAGCGCTCGACGGCCACCAGATGGCACGCCAAGGAAAGGCCGGACGCGCGCTCGCCACCGCCGCGCTGGCTTCGTTCTTCGCCGGCACGGTCTGCACGCTGCTGATCGCGCTGTTCGCTCCACCGCTTGCCGAAGTTGCGCTGAAGTTCGGCCCCGCCGAATATTTCTCGCTGATGGTGCTCGGCCTGATCGCCTCCATCGTCCTCGCGCACGGCTCGATCCTGCATGCGCTCGGCATGATCGTGCTCGGATTGCTGCTTGGCCTGATCGGAACGGACGTGAACTCAGGCCTGCAGCGCTACACGTTCGACCTGCCCGAACTCTCCGACGGCATCGGCTTCGTCATCGTCGCGATGGGCATGTTCGGTGTCGGCGAGATCGTCGCCAACCTGCAGCAAGAAGCCAGCCGCGACGTTTCGATCAACGAGGTCAAGGGATTGTGGCCGACCAAGGAGGATTTCCGCCGGATGATCGCGCCCACCCTGCGCGGGACCGCGCTCGGCTCGATCCTCGGTATCCTGCCCGGCGGCGGTGCCGCGCTCGCCTCCTTCGGAGCCTACGCGCTTGAGAAAAAGGTGTCGAGAAACAGGCACGAGTTCGGCAAGGGCGCTATCGAGGGCGTCGCGGCGCCCGAATCGGCGAACAATGCCGGCGCGCAAATGTCCTTCATCCCGATGCTGACGCTCGGCATCCCGGCCAACCCGGTGATGGCGCTCATGATCGGGGCAATGATCATCCAGGGCATTCAGCCCGGGCCTTCCGTGATGACCGAGCAGCCCACGCTGTTCTGGGGGCTGATCGTATCGATGTGGATCGGCAATCTGATGCTGCTGGTCTTGAACCTACCCCTGATCGGCATGTGGGTGAAGATGATCACGATCCCATACCGGTATCTCTTCCCGATGATCATCGTGTTCTGCGCGATCGGCGTCTTCAGCCTCAACAACGCGCATTTCGACGTGTACCTGATGGCACTATTCGGGGTGATCGGTTACGTTTTCAAGAAGCTGGACTGCGAACCCGCCCCGCTTCTGCTGGGATTCATCCTCGGGCCGATGATGGAGGAGTTTCTGCGCCGCGCGCTCCTGCTGTCCAAGGGTGATCCACTGGTGCTGCTGACCCGTCCGATCAGTGCGGGCATGCTGGCGCTCGCGCTCATCCTACTCGCGCTCGTCCTGCTGCCTTCATTCTCGGTCACGCGCGAGGAAGCGTTCCAGGAAGAGTAAGCGTCGCAAGCTCCGCCCCTTCAGAAAGGAATATGCCATGACGCAGTTCAACCGGCGCAAGGTACTTGCCGCGCTATCCTTCATCGCCACTGCCGCAGCCGGCAGGCCGGGCCTCGCCGGGACGCCGGATTACCCGTCGAAGCCCGTCAAGCTCATCTCGCCGTATGCTCCGGGCGGGGCGACTGATATCATCGCCCGGTTGATCGGACAGCGGCTGGGCGAGCAGCTCAAGGTGCCCTTCATCACGGAGAACCGTGCCGGCGGCGGCGCGAATATCGGTACGGAGGCCGCGTTAAGATCGCCGGCCGACGGCTACACGCTGTTGCTCGCGAGCACCGCCAATGCCGCCAATGCAACGCTCTATCCGAAACTCCGTTTCAATTTCCTCGCGGATTCGACTCCGATCGGAAGCATTGGTCTCGTGCCCAACATCCTGGTTGTGCACCCGGACGTTCCCGCAAAGACCCTCCCCGAATTCATCGAGCAGGCTCGCAAAAACCCAGGCGCAACAAGCATGGGACTGCCAGGCAATGGTAGCCCGCAGCATCTGGCCGCCGCGCTGTTCTCGCAGATGTCGAAGACCGATTGTCTATTCGTGCAGTATCAAGGCGGCGGCCCCGTTCTGAAGGACCTCATCGGCGGGCACATCCAGGCGGGATTCGCGTCTTCAGTCTCATCGACGGCAAGCATCAAATCGGGGACTCTGCGTGCGCTTGGTGTGACATCCGCAAACCGCCTGCCGACATTGCCCGACATTCCAGCGATCGGGGAGCATATCGGCGGATACGAAGCGACGAACTTCTACGGGCTCGTAGCTCCAAAAGGTACGGCTGAAACCATCGTCGCGCGCTTGAGCCGGGAACTGAACGCTGCACTCGGCGAGACCGACGCCATCTCCAAACTAGACGCGTTGGGAATATCACCCGTTGCCATGTCGTCCTCCGCTTTCGGAACCTTTCTCGCGTCAGAAACGAAGAAGTGGGGAGAGGTGATCAAGGCAGCAGATATCAGAATGGAGTAAGGAACGCTGGCCACCGGCCAGCGGTCACGGCTTGAACCGAACCGGTCCGGGCAAGTCACTCCCATACAATAACGTCCGCATCACTCGTTCGACGCTGGCAGGTTCGAGGACGGAACCGGCAAGCTCCATGAATTTGCCCACGAGCTCATCATCCTTAAGGGGATCCTCCGGATCTCCCTTCCGCGTTCTCTGAAAGTGGTCGATCCGGCGGCCGTCGCGCAACGTGACCGCGAGCCGGGCCATGCGTCGGCCAGGATAGGCGGCGGCGAGGTCGGCGGCCTCGCTGACGGTGATCCGCGGCATCAGGCTCCGGATGCGAGCATCGGAGAGCGCAGCAGGCCGAAACGCTTCGAGCCGCACCGCTTCCAGCACCAGTTGAGCCGCAAGGCAATATTGCAAACTGAAGCGCGCGTCCTGGGCCGTGATCGCATCAGCTCGATTGCACATCTGGTAAGTCGCCCCGTAGCCTTCGACGTGGATCGCAGCAATATCCTCGGCTGCAAAGCCGATCCCCCGCTGCATCGCCTTCAGTCCATCGATCGCCGGGAAGATGTGGCCACAGCAGCCATGCGCTTTCACCGTCATGCGTGCAATCGGTGTCCACTCACCGAGGCCGTCCAGCGCCTTGGCCCAGTCCCCTGCGGAGTCGCTGGTTGCGGCGGCAAAGCCTGTCGGGCCATGGAAACTGGCCATCGACGCGGTGATACCCTGCCTCGCACAAATTGCAGCCAGAAGGCCCGCTTCGGCCGCATGGCCGGGATGCATCGCCTTGGCCATTCCCTCGTCCTGCAAATTCTGCTGGTGTCCGCCCGCGAAGCTGCTCGCCAGCGCCATGGCATGGGCGATTGCTTCGGCATCACAGCCCAGCAGAACGGCGCCCGCAGCAGCCGCCCCGATGGTGCCGACCGTCGAGGTCGTATGCCAGAACGCATAATGGCTGGGCTGAATAGCAAGAGACACCCGGCATCCGGCTTCATAGCCGGCAATAACGGCCCTACGAAAGGCACCGGCAGGAAGGCCGTGGTGTTGAGCGATTGCGAGAGCGGCTGAAATGGTCGAACTGCCCGGATGATAGCCGCCGTCCCGGAAGATGTCGTCGAACTCGACGATGTGACTGGCAACCGCGTTGAGCATGGCGGCTTGGCGCGGCGACCTGAGCGATCCATCGACATAGCAGATCGCGCGTCCCGAGGTTTTCTCCTCGTTCAGAGCGTCGACGACCAGTGTCGCAGGCTTCTCCCGGCACCCCGGGAGCGTCGTTGCAAACCAGTCAAGTACCGCCCGCCGAGCCGCCCATTCGATGTCCGGTGCGAGCTCCGCCTCACGCCAAGCTGCCGCAGCCTCCGCAAGCGCGATCAACGGATTGCGCAAAGCACAAGCCTCCTTCTAGCCGATCACACCTTGCGCCTTCAGCGCGCCGATATCTGCTTCACCATAGCCCAGAGATTGAAGGATTTCAGCGGTATGACATCCGACCGGCTGCGGCGGCGACGTCAGTTCAGCCGGACTTGCCGACATCTTGAAGCCAGCCACGGCGACACCAAGCTCTTGCTGTCCCGAGCCGCGCAGCCCGGCATTCTGAACGACGCCTCTCGCAACGGCGTGTGGATCGGCGATCGCCTCGGCGAGCGTGCGGACGCGAGAGGCCGGAACGCGATGTTTCCGCAGCAACGCCTCCCACTCAGCTGCGGGCCGCGTGGGGATGATCGCGCGGAGCGCCGCCTCTTCTTCGGCGTGGGCATCAAGCCGCTGGTTGTTGTTGGTCTTGATCAGATCTTCCCGGCCCAATGCCGTCCACAGCCGCCGTTGCTGCGCCAGGTTCGAAGCCGCAATCATCATATCGGTGTCGGAGGCCCGGTAACAGCCGATCGTGGCAAAAGGAAAACGGTTCGCTTTCGCCTTGGGATGGGAGCCGCTCCATGTCAGGCCTGCAATGTGCGAGGAGCAGAGCATAAGGGCCACGTCGAACATGGACACATCTATATGCTGTCCGACGCCCGTCTTCTCACGCTGAAAAAGCGCGGCGGAGATCGCAAAGGCGGCGGCGAATCCGGTGCCGTAGTCGACGAGCTGGGCCCCGCTCTTCAACGGCTGGCCGTCGCCATAGCCGGTCATCGCCATCATGCCGGAGGAAGCCTGGATCACATTGTCGTAGCCGGTCTCCTCGCGTCTCGGCCCCGTCGCGCCAAAGGCCGAGATCGAGCAGTAGATCAGGCGCGGATTGAGCACTCGCACATGGTCGTAGGACAGTCCGAGGCGGGCGAAGGCGCCGGGACGAAAGTTCTGCACGAAGACGTCCGCCGTTTCGAGCAGGCGCAGCAGAGCTTTCCGGCCGCCTTCTGATTTCAGGTCGAGCGCAATCGCCTTCTTGTTGGAGGCCTGAGCCATGAACGAGGTCCCCATTCCCTGGTCGTTCATGCCCCTGTCGCTGCCCTGCAGGCGGGCCTGGTCGGGGTTATGCGGAGATTCGATCTTGATGACTTCCGCACCGAGGACGCCGAGCTGATAGCTTGCAAACGGACCAGCTAGAACATGGGTCGAATCGACAATTCGGATACCGCTGAAAGCTTTGGTCATTTGTCCCCCCCCCTGGTCAGTTCGAGGCGCTTCTTCTTGAAGTACCCGGTTCGGCTTTCCGCTAGCTCAGGAACTTGTACTTCCGCGGGTTTTAGATCGGATCACAAGCAGGGTCAGCCCAGAAATTCCATTGAGTGAAACTCCTCAATCCCAACAAGAGCGAAGTTGTTGCGGGGGCAGGATGCGGTGACCACGTCTCCGGTCCGATCGTGTCCCCTCGCGTGGTGTAGCTGGCGGCGGGTCACCGCGTTCGCCGGCAGGAGCCGGGCTGGTCAGTTGGCGATAGCCGTGATGCTGACGCTCGGATCATCGCTCAGCGGCGCGATGGTTTCCAGTGTCATGTAGCGGGCACGCTGGACCGCCCACTCGTCGTTCTGTTCGAGCAGGATCGCGCCGATGAGGCGGACGATGGCATCCTCGTTGGGGAAGATGCCGACCACGTCGGTCCGCCGCTTGATCTCGCTGTTGAGGCGTTCGATCGGGTTGGTGGAGTGCAGCTTGGTCCGGTGCTGCGGAGGGAACGTCATGTAGGCGAGCACGTCGGTCTCGGCCTCGTCCAGGAAGCCCGCGAGCTTGGGCAGCTTGGGACGCAGTTGGTCGGCGACCTTGCGCCATTGGCTTCGTGCGGCCTCGGCATCGTCCTGGGCGAACGCGGTGGCGATAAAGGCGGAGACGACGCGCCGGCCGCTCTTGCCGGCATGCGCCAGCGCGTTGCGCATGAAGTGGACGCGGCACCGTTGCCAGCTGGCGTTGAGCACCTTGGCCACGGTGGCCTTGATGCCCTCGTGAGCGTCGGAGACGACCAGCTTGACGCCACGCAGGCCACGGCGGGCAAGCTTGCGCAGGAACGCGGTCCAGAACGTCTCGGCCTCGGACGGGCCGATGTCCATGCCCAGCACCTCGCGGCGGCCGTCGCTGTTGACGCCGACCGCGACGATCACCGCGACCGACACGATGCGGCCATTCTGGCGCACCTTCACATAGGTGGCGTCGATCCACAGATACGGCCAGTCGCCCTCGATCGGACGGGCGAGGAAGGCCTTCACCTTGTCGTCGATCTCGCCGCACAGCTGACTGACCTGGCTCTTGGAGATCCCGGTCATGCCCATGGCCTGCACCAGATCGTCCACCGAGCGGGTCGAGACGCCCTGCACATAGGCTTCCCGCACCACGGCGGTGAGCGCCTTCTCGGCCATGCGGCGCGGCTCCAGGAAGCCCGGGAAGTAGGAGCCATTGCGCAGCTTTGGGATGCGCAGTTCGACCGCGCCGGCGCGGGTCTCCCAAATCCGGTCGCGGTAGCCGTTGCGCTGGGCCAGGCGCTCCGGGTTCTTCTCCCCATAGGCCGCCCCGGTCTGGCCTTCAACTTCCAACTCCATCAGCCTTTGGGCGGCAAAGCCGATCATCTCGCGCAGCAGATCGGCGTCCGGGGTCTTCTCTACGAGCGTGCGCAGGTTCATCATGTCGTCGGTCATCGGTGGTTCCTCGGTTGCGTTGGCGTGTCGCAACCCGATCCTACCGGAGAACTGCCGGTGACCACCGCAAAGCCGCCCGCCCGCTACGACGCTGTTGGAGGCGCGCGTCCGGGCGGCTTTGCTCTACCGAGATACACCACCTCCGGGGACACGACCCCGTGATAGTGAAGATTGGCTTCCGTGACATGGATGCCATGCAGCTTGGCAGCGAGCGATTGAATCTTATTGGACGGTGGGCGCAACGTGCCTCGAAGCTGCAGGGAAGCGCCCTGCCCGGACCTTCGGATCCCACACTGGTTACAAGCCCAACACGTCCCTTTTGCACGCTGCACTATCTTCTTCCACGACCCGCCTGCTGTCGTCGTTCCAGGCGTTGCTGGTGATCTGCATCTTGCATCATCACCGGGCGAACAAATTCGGCACCAGTTTTGGCAGGTCACGACTGTTTGCGATGTCGCGTTCTGCGATCATTCCACCGGGTTCCTGGCCGCGCCGTATGCCGGCGGCAATTGCAGCGGGATATTGCGGAGAGCCGACTGTCGAAGCATTTCTCAAACGGGTCGGCACAGAGTATCCTCAACCACGCGTGAAGGAAGGGAGACGTCAGTTGTGGTTGAGAGACGATCTGGACCGAGCTATTGCCCCGGACATCGTGCCGGGCAACCTCGCCGAGGATTTGTGACGTTGGAGCGCCCGCTTCCACGCTTTATGGAGGTGCGTCGGCTTGCCCGCGGTTCGGTCGCGTTCTACTTCCGCATCCCGACCTATTACCGCGCGCTGGGCTGCGAGATGGCGAACGAGCCACTTGGGACAAGCTACGAAGCCGCAGGCGGCGATGACGACCGCACAGGCCTATCGCGGCTATGCCAAGGAAACGATGATGCGAGCGTTAGCTGCGACCCGCAAACGACATGCACATCTGTTGGCGCAGAAGGAGCTCGATCAGCAGAATGCTGATGGAGCAAAATCACCTCAAGACGAAATGCAGCAGATCTCCTCAATTTCGAAGGCTAGCGTCCGAGCGCAAAGACAGACTTCGCGCTTCGTTGAACGCTGCAACGAGTATCGACGGGGTATTGGATCTGGGCGATCCCGCACGCGACGGGAAAGGCAGCGATCGAAAGCTTGCCACTCACAGACAGCGTTCAAGCGCTCAATTCGCATTTTGATAAGTTGAGCGCCGTTCAACTCGCGACATTCTTCCATCGGTCTTCGACCAAAAAACGAAACCGGCACAGAATTCTCAAATGCCGAGCAATTTGAATTTCCAAATGCACCAGAAATCCCGCGTCGAGTAGGGCATTTTACTCAGCAAAATCAGTGCATTGGCTCTGGCTGGGGCGGGAGGGATCGAACCTCCGAATGGCGGAATCAAAATCCGCTGCCTTACCGCTTGGCTACGCCCCATCAGGCGACCGAGGAACGACGGAAGAACCGGCCCCCGCAGATTCCCTTCGGTCGCAGCCGGTCTATAGGGAGAGGCGCGGTATTTCAACCGCCTGGAGGGTCAAAATACCACACCGATCCGCCGATCCGCCACACCTCACTCCATTATGGAGAACCCCGAGGATCCGGCGGGCGCCCGCCCGGCCTTCCGGCCATTGAGACCGCCCCCGTTTCGTGAGAATACGGCGCCAATATTTGTCCACGGGAGTGAGCCATGACCTACCGCGCGCCGATCAATGACATGCTGCTGTCGCTCAACCATGGCGCCGGCCTCAAGGCTGCCGTGGAGGCCGGTCATTACGGCCAGTTCGACCTGGACATCGTCGCCGCCGTGCTGGAGGAGGCCGGCAAGTTCGCGACCGACGTGCTGGCGCCGCTCAACAAGGTGGGCGACGAGCACGGCATCAAGCTCGACGACGGCAAGGTCGCGACCGCGCCCGGTTGGCCGGACGCCTACAAGCGCTGGACCGAAGGCGGCTGGAACGCGGTGTCCGGCCCCGAAGATTTCGGCGGCCAGGGCCTGCCGATCGCGATCAACGCCGCCTGCACCGAGATCTGGAGCGCGGCCAACGTCGCCTTCGGCCTCTGCCCGCTGCTCACCGCCTCGGCGATCGAAGCGCTGGACGCGCATGGCAGCGACGAGCTGAAGAAGATCTATCTGGAGAAGCTCGTCTCCGGCGAATGGACCGGCACGATGCAGCTGACCGAGCCGCAGGCCGGCTCCGACGTCGGCGCGCTGCGCACCCGCGCCGAGAAGCAGGCCGACGGCACCTATCGGATCAAGGGGACGAAGATCTTCATCACCTATGGCGAGCACGACATGACCGACAACATCGTGCATTTCGTGCTGGCCCGCCTGCCCGATGCGCCCGCCGGCACCAAGGGCATCTCGCTGTTCCTGGTGCCCAAATTCATGGTCAATCCCGACGGCTCGCTCGGCGCACGCAACGACATCTTTGCCAGCGGCGTCGAGCACAAGCTCGGCATGCATGCCTCCCCCACCTGCACCATGACGATGGGCGATCACGGCGGCGCCATCGGCTTTTTGATCGGCGAAGAGAACCAGGGCATGCGCTGCATGTTCACGATGATGAACCAGGCCCGCCTCGGCGTCGGCCTCGAGGGCGTCGGCGTTGCCGACCGCGCCTATCAGCAGGCCTTGTCGTACGCCCAGGAGCGCAAGCAGGGTCGCGCCGTCGGCAGCAAGACCGACGGCTCGGATGCGATCTTCGTTCATCCCGACGTCAAGCGCATGCTGATGCGGATGCGGGCGCAGACGGCCGCCGCGCGCACCATCTGCTATGCGACCGCGGTCGCGATCGACGTCTCGACACGCGCCAACGACCCGAAGGTGCGCGCCGATGCCGCCGCGCGCGCGGCGCTGCTGACGCCGATGGCCAAGGCCTATTCCACCGACATCGGCAACGAGGTCGCCTATCTCGGCGTGCAGGTCCATGGCGGCATGGGCTTCATCGAGGAGACCGGCGCGGCGCAGCACTATCGCGACGCCCGCATCACCGCGATCTACGAGGGCACCAACGGCATCCAGGCGATCGACCTCGTCACGCGCAAGCTCGCGGCCAATGGCGGTGCCTCGGTGTGGGCGCTGCTCGACGAGCTCTCGGCAACCGTCAAGAAGGTCGAGGCCTCCAACGATCCCGCTTTCGGCACCACCGGAGCGAAATTGCGAGAAGCGCTGGAGGCGCTGACGCGCACCAGCAAGTGGCTGCTGGAACGCGTCACGTCCGCACCGAACGAGGCGCTGGCCGGCGCGACGCCCTATCTGCAGCAGTTCGGCGCTACGCTCGGCGGCTGCCTGCTTGCTTCCGAGGCGCTCGCCGCCAAGGCCGACGGCAACACCGACGCCGCGCGCTACGTCTCGCTCGCGCGCTTCTTCGCCGAGAACATCACCGTGCAGGCCGGCGCGCTCGAGCGCACGGTGACGGAGAGCGCGGAATCGGTCGCGGCGGCGGATGCGGTGCTGCTGGGGTAGGTTGCTTCCTTTGTCCCGGACGCGCCGCGACGGGTAGCGAATGGCGCCGAAAAGGTTGAGCCGGCGCATTGGCACGCCTGCGAGATGATGTAGGCTGATGCCCGGCAAGACTCGCCGAGCGGCGGGGTGCAGGGGGCTCTCATGGCGAATGGCAATATCGTCGTCACCGAGGAGCGCGAAACGCGCGTGATCACGCTGCGCCGCCCGGGCAAGAAGAACGCGATCACTCAGGACATGTACCGGGAGATGAGCCGCGCGATCGACACCGCGCAAAACAACCCCGATATCCGCTGCATGATCATCACCGGCGGCTCCGGCGTGTTCACCGCCGGCGACGACATCGACGATTTTCTCCACGCCGACGCCTCGCGCCCCGAAACGCTGTCGGAGGGCGCCAAGTTTCTCTATTCGCTCGCCCTCAACGTCAAGCCGATCATCGCGGCCGTGGACGGCGCCTCGATCGGCATAGGCACCGTGATGCTGTTTCACTGCGACTACGTGCTGGCCTCGAACGCCGCCACCTTCTCCGCGCCCTACATCCATCTCGGGCTGGTGCCGATCGGCGCGGCCAGCCTCTTGATGCCGAACACGATGGGATATCAGCGCGCCTTTGCGATGCTGGTGATGGGGCGGACTTTTTCCGCCGCGGAGGCGCATGCCGCCGGCTTCGTCAACACCGTGGTGTCGCCGGGACATACCGAGGTCGAGGCGCGCAAGGTGGCGCGCGACATCTGCCGGCTGCCGGCAGAGGCGATCGCGACCTCCCGCAAGCTGCTGCGCGCGCCGGCCGAAGAGCTCACCCGCCGCATCGACCAGGAAGGCCATCTGTTCGGCGAACGGCTGAAATCGGACGAGGCGGTGGCGGCGTTCAACGCGTTCGCGAACAGGAAGAAGCGGTAGAATGCACTTTGCGTCTCACCGTGCGGGAGACGGATCAAAGCTCTCTCCGCGAGTCCGGAATCGTAGGGTGGGCAAAGGCGCACTTGCGCCGTGCCCACCATCTGCCGATGAGGGCGAAAGACGTGGGCACGCTTCGCTTTGTCCACCCTACGAGAATCGCATTGTCGTTACCGGATAGAACCCCTCATCCGGCGCTTCGCGCCACCTTCTCCCACAAGGGGAGAAGGAAGAAAGCGCGGCGCGTTCACGACAATGCTTCGTGAAATCTTCGCGCAAAATGACTAACCTGATTCCATGCGATACCGATCCCTCCTTGCCGCACTCGCCCTCACCTGCGCCCTCCCCGCCTCCGCGCAGACCGCAGCCCCCGTCGAGCTGCGCGTCCTCGCGATCAACGATTTCCACGGCAACCTGCGGCCGCCGCCGGGCGGGATCCGCATCGGAGATCCCGAGGACAAAAGCAAGAAGGTGACGGTGGCGGCCGGCGGCGCCGAATACATGGCGACGCTGGTCAAGCAGCTGCGCGAAGGACACAAGAACACGATCTTCGTCGCCGCCGGCGATCTGATCGGCGCGAGCCCGTTCCTGTCGGCGATGTTTCACGACGAGCCCTCGATCGAATCGCTCTCGATGATGGGGCTGGCGATCACCTCCGTCGGCAATCACGAATTCGACGAGGGCACGACCGAGCTGCTCAGGATGCAGAACGGCGGCTGCCATCCGGTCGACGGCTGCCAGGGGCCGCATCCGTTCACGGGCGCGAAATTCCGCTATCTCGCGGCATCCACCATCGAGACCGCGACGGGCAACAGCGTGCTGCCGCCCTACGAGATCAGGGAATTCGACGGCATCCCCGTCGCCTTCATCGGGCTGACCTTGAAGGAGACCGCAGGCATCGTCTCGCCATCGGGCATCAAGGGGCTCGAATTCCGCGACGAGGCCGAGACGGTGAACGCGCTGGTGCCGCAGTTGAAGGCGCGCGGCGTCGAGGCGATCGTGGTGCTGATCCACCAGGGCGGCGAGCCCGCCGGCGACTACAACGAATGCCCCGCCATTGCGGGGCCGATCGTCGACATCGTGAAAAAATTCGACCGCGCCGTCGACGTCGTCGTCAGCGGTCATACTCACCGCGCCTATGTCTGCAATATCGACGGGCGGCTCGTCACCAGCGGCGACAAATACGGCACGCTGGTCACCGCGATCGACCTGAAGCTCGATCCCGCGACGCGCGACATCGTCAGCGCCAGGGGCGAGAACGTCATCGTCGCCAATGCCTCGCTGGCGAAAGACGCGGAGCAGACCGCGCTGATCGAGGCCTACGATAGGCTCTCAGCGCCGATCGCCAACCGGCCGGCCGGATCGGTGACGCAGACGTTGTCACGCGTGCCGAACGAGGCCGGCGAGAGCGCACTCGGCGACGTCATCGCGGATGCGCAGCTCGCCGCGACCAAGGACGCCAAGGATGGCAGCGCTGTCATTGCGCTCACCAATCCCGGCGGCATCCGCACCGACATCGTGCCGAAGGAGAATGGCGCGATTTCCTTCGGCGACGTCTTCGCCAGCCAGCCGTTCCGCAACCGCCTCGTCACGATCACGCTGACGGGCGGCCAGCTCAAGGACATGCTCGAGCAGCAATGGCTGGACCCGAAGCGGCCGCGGATCCTCCAGGTTTCGAACGGATTCAGCTATGCCTGGGATGCGTCGAAGCCATTCGGCGAGCGCGTGGTCCCCGAGACAATGACGCTCAACGGCAGGCCGATCGAGCCTGGTAGCGGCTACCGGGTCACTCTCAATGACTACCTTGCCGTCGGCGGCGACGGTTTTACCGTCGCCAAGCAGGGCACGTCGCCGCAATATGGCGGTTACGACGCCGACGCGCTGTTCGCGTTCTTCCGGGCGCACGGGCCGATCGGTCCGCTGCCGCCTACCCGCATCCTGCGGGTGAATTGATCCGGGTCAAACGGCTGGGCCCGCTACGCCCCTTTGCCATTGCCGCTTAAGCGCATAGATTGGGTTTTGCATTGCGTTTTGGCGCCGGATGCGCCAAGCGACGACGAAAGCCCGTTTCTTGTGAGGCCGACCTGATGAGCACGCTTCTCCTGTCCCACAAGGCCTGCCTCGACCATGTCACGCCGCCGGGACACCCTGAAAGGCCCGATCGCCTGCGTGCCGTGGAGGAAGCGCTGTCGCATGAGCGCTTCCAGTTCCTGGCGCGCGACCAGGCGCCGGAAGGCGATCTCGATCTCGTCACGCTCTGCCACAACGAGCACTACGTCACCGAGTTGCGCCACATCGCGCCGGCCAGCGGGCAGGTCTATATCGATGGCGACACGTCGATGTCGCCGGGCACGTGGGAAGCGGTGATGCGCGGCGTCGGCGGCGCGGTTGCGGCGACCGACGCAGTGATGGCGGGCGAGCATCGCAACGCCTTCGTCGCAGTGCGTCCGCCCGGACATCACGCCGAGATCGGCAAGCCGATGGGCTTCTGCTTCTTCGATAACGTTGCGATCGCCGCGCGCCATGCGCAGCGCAAATACGGCATCAAGCGCGCCGCCATCGTCGATTTCGACGTGCATCACGGCAACGGCACGCAGGACATCTTCTGGTCGGACCCGACCGTGATGTACTGCTCGACGCACCAGATGCCGCTGTTTCCGGGCACCGGCGCCAAGAGCGAACGCGGCGACCACGACACCATTGTCAACGCGCCGCTCGCCTCCGAGGACGGCGGGCCGGAATTCCGCTCCGCGTTCGAGAACTTGATCCTGCCGCAGCTCGAAAAATTCAGCCCCGAGCTGCTCGTCATCTCCGCCGGCTTCGATGCGCATTACCGCGATCCGCTGGCCTCGCTGAATTTGCGCGCGGAGGATTATGCCTGGGTGACGCGCAAGCTGATGGATCTCGCCGACAAGACCGCCGGAGGGCGTGTTGTCTCGGTGCTCGAGGGCGGCTATGACCTGCAAGGACTGAAAGAATCTGTTACGGCGCATGTCGGCGCCCTGATGGGCGCTTGAAAGCACTCGCCACATTAAGCCCGCAAAACCCGCCTTCACTGTGGGCCAAGCGAATCGGGCAATCGGAAACGGATATGGCCGAAAACACCCAAGTCGACGTCTCCAGGCTCACCTTCGAGCGCGCGATCGAGGAACTCGAAACGATCGTGAAGCGGCTCGAGGACGGCAAGGTGCCGCTCGAGGAATCCGTGACCATCTATGAGCGCGGCGAGGCGCTGAAGCGCCGCTGCGAGGAACTGCTGCGCCAGGCCGAGGCGCGCGTCGACAAGATCACCACCGATGCCACGGGCCAGGCCGCCGGCACGGCGCCGCTCGACGTTCAATAGACCGAGGCCCTGTCCATTTCTGACCGCGGCCGGTGAAACGCGTTCGCTGGGCGCAGCGCCTGCCGGGTCTTCATGATCGCTCGGCTACGTGCCCGCGAAGGACCCCGGTTCCATGGCGGTGGGCCGGGATCGTCCGGCTCCGGACGGCCCCTTGGGGGTGAAAGGGCTCCCAAATGCTGACAAAGATCAGGCAAACCTGGAACCCGACGTCCCGCGCCACGGTTAACCACTCTGGCCCGCCGGTTGCATCTGCATACCCCTAATCGGTCCGCCGGGTTGGCTTTGGCCCCAGCTTTGGTGTAAAGCTGCGCGGAGTGTGGCTTTTTGCAAGCCTTGCGTGGGCACCGATTACCGACGACAAGAGCTTCAAACTGCTAATGAAATTGGCTTGGGACGGACGAAGCCGATCTAAGTGACAGGGATCACAGAGACTGAACCGGAGCGCACTTAAGCTTACCTAAGCTTGAAGACGGGGCTTTGCCCCATGCAGGTGGCTCCGACGGTTAGGACTCGCGCTGCGCCGATATTGTGCAAACCCATCGCGCACCGGAATGACCTTCCGGTGCTGACAAATTGGAAATCGCCGTGAACGCATACAGTAAAACGCCGCTTCTCGACACCATCCGGACGCCGGAAGACCTGCGCAAGCTCAAGGTCGAGCAGGTTCGCCAGGTCGCCGACGAGCTGCGGCAGGAGACCATCGATGCCGTCTCGGTGACCGGCGGTCACTTCGGCGCCGGCCTCGGCGTGGTCGAGCTCACCACCGCGATCCATTACGTCTTCGACACGCCGCGCGACCGGCTGATCTGGGACGTCGGCCACCAGGCCTATCCGCACAAGATCCTCACCGGTCGGCGCGACCGCATCCGCACCCTGCGCACCGGCGGCGGGCTGTCCGGCTTCACCAAGCGCAGCGAGAGCGACTACGATCCGTTCGGGGCCGCGCATTCCTCGACCTCGATCTCCGCCGGCCTCGGCATGGCGGTGGCGCGCGACCTCTCCGGCGGCAAGAACAACGTCATCGCCGTCATCGGTGACGGCGCGATGTCGGCCGGCATGGCCTATGAGGCCATGAACAATGCGGGTGCGATGAACTCGCGCCTGATCGTCATTCTCAACGACAACGACATGTCGATTGCGCCGCCGGTCGGCGCCATGAGCGCCTATCTGTCGCGCCTCTACTCCGGCAAGACCTATCGCACGCTGCGCGATGCGGCCAAGCAGATCAACAAGCGCCTGCCCAAGATCATCGCCAACCGCGCCAACCGCGTCGAGGAATATTCCCGCGGCTTCATGATGGACGGCGGCACGCTGTTCGAGGAGCTCGGCTTCTACTATGTCGGCCCGATCGACGGCCACAATCTCGACCACCTGCTGCCCGTGCTGAAGAACGTCCGCGACATGGAGACCGGCCCGATCCTGGTCCACGTCGTGACGCAGAAGGGCAAGGGCTACGGCCCGGCGGAAGCATCCGCCGACAAGTACCACGCCGTCGTCAAGTTCGACGTCGCCACCGGCACCCAGGCGAAAGCAAAACCGAACGCGCCGGCCTATCAGAACGTGTTCGGCCAGAGCCTCGTCAAGGAAGCGCAGAAGGACGACAAGATCGTCGCCATCACCGCGGCGATGCCGTCGGGCACCGGCGTCGACATCTTCAACAAGGCCTTCCCGGACCGCACCTTCGACGTCGGCATCGCCGAGCAGCACGCGGTGACGTTTGCCGCGGGCCTCGCCACCGAAGGCTACAAGCCGTTCTGCGCGATCTACTCGACCTTCCTACAGCGCGGCTACGACCAGATCGTGCACGACGTCGCGATCCAGAGCCTGCCCGTCCGCTTCGCCATCGACCGCGCCGGTCTCGTCGGCGCCGACGGCGCGACGCATGCCGGCTCGTTCGACAACGCCTATCTCGGCTGTCTGCCGAACATGGTGATCATGGCGGCAGCGGACGAGGCCGAGCTCGTGCACATGGTGGCGACCCAGGTGGCGATCAACGACCGTCCGAGCTCGCTGCGCTATCCGCGCGGCGAAGGCCGCGGCATCGAGATGCCCGAGGTCGGCATTCCGCTCGAGATCGGCAAGGGGCGCATGATCCGCCAGGGCAGCAAGATCGCCCTGCTCTCCTTCGGCACGCGCCTCGCCGAATGCGAGAAGGCAGCCGATGAGCTCGCCGCTCACGGCCTGTCCACCACGATCGCGGACGCGCGCTTCATGAAGCCGCTCGACACCGAGCTGGTGCTCAAGCTCGCCCGCGACCATGAGATCCTGATCACGATCGAGGAAGGCTCGGTCGGCGGCTTCGGCTCGCATGTCGCGCAATTCCTGACCGACCAGGGCGTGCTCGACAGCGGCATGGTCAAGTTCCGCTCGATGGTGCTGCCCGACGTGTTCCAGGATCACGACACGCCCGCCGCAATGTACGCCCGCGCCGGCCTCGACGCCAAGGGCATCGTCGCCAAGGTGTTCGAAGCGCTCGGCAAGGACGTCAAGGCCGAGACGGTCAAGCTGGCTTGATGGTCATACGGGCGCTGAATCCCACCTCTCCCGTAGGGAGAGGTCGGATCGCTCCTGGCGATGCGAAGCATCGTCCAGTGCGATCCGGGTGAGGGGTTGAGGTCCCTCGTGAAAGCTTAACCCCTCACCCGGCGCTACGCGCCGACCTCTCCCGATGGGAGAGGTGTTGCACCGCGCTCGGCGTTCGGCAGGTTCGTCTCATGAAGATCTATCTGGCAGGTCCCGACGTGTTCCTGCCGGATGCCATCGAGATCGGCCGCCGCAAGGTCGATGTCTGCGCCGCACACGGCCTGACCGGCCTCTATCCCCTCGACAACGCGATCGACCTCACGGCGCCCGATGCCGCGCGGCAGATCTTCTGCGGCAACGAGGCGATGATGGACGAGGCCGATGCCATCATCGCCAACCTCACCCCGTTCCGCGGCGCCGGCGCCGATCCCGGCACCGTCTACGAGCTCGGCTACATGGCCGGCCGCGGCAAGTTCTGCCTCGCTTATGCCAATGACGGCGCCACCTATGCCGACCGCCTCAGCCGCTTCATGGACGTCACGTCCGAGGACGGGCGGCTGGTCGACGCGCAGGGCCTGACCGTCGAGGATTTCGGCCTCGTCGACAATCTCATGATGATCCATGCGCTGGAGCTGCATGGCTGCCCGCTGGTGACGCCGGCCGTGGCGCCCATCGACGTCTGGCACGATCTGGCCGCGTTCGAGGCTTGCGTCCGGATGGCGGCCGCGCGATTGATCGCTACATAGAGCATGATCCGGAAAAGTGTGCAGCGGTTTTCCGATAAGATCATGCTCAGCAAAGCGCCCTCTTGAGAGAACCGATGTCCCCTGCCCGCAAGCGCGCAGATGTATTGCTGGTCGAGCGCGGCCTGTTCGAGAGCCGGGCGCGGGCGCGCGCGGCGATCGAGGCCGGCCTCGTCGTGGCCGACGACAAGCAGGTCGCCAAACCGTCGGAGACCATCGCCGAGGACGCGGTGATCCAGGCCGAGCCCGCGCACCCCTACGTCTCCCGCGGCGGCGTCAAGCTCGCCGGCGCGCTGGAGCGCTATCCAATCGAGATCGAGGACCATGTCTGTCTCGACGTCGGGGCGTCCACCGGCGGTTTCACCGAGGTGCTGCTGGCGAACGGCGCGAGCCTGGTGTTCGCGATCGATGTCGGCACCAGCCAGCTGCATCCCTCGCTGCGCGACCATCCCAAGATCGTCTCGATGGAGGAGACCGACATCCGCAGCTATGAGGGCAAGCGGTTGCCGGCACGGCCCGATGTCGTCGTCATCGACGTGAGCTTCATCTCGCTCAAGACGGTGCTGCCGGTGGCACTGTCCCTCGCCGCCGCGCCGATGAGCCTGCTGGCGCTGATCAAGCCGCAATTCGAGGCTGACAGGAAGCACAACAAGAAGGGCATCGTCCGCGACGCCGCCGTGCACCAGGCCATCTGCGACGACATCGCGGCCTTCGCGGCGTCGCTCGGCTGCACCGATATCGAGGTATTTCCCTCCGCGATTGCGGGCGGTGACGGCAATGCCGAATTCTTCCTGGGCGCGCGCCGTGGTTGAGCGTCTGACCATCGATCATGTCGGCCATCGCGGCGACGGCGTCTGCCTCACCGCGGGCGATGCGGTCTACGTGCCCTATACGCTCGGCGGCGAGACCGTCGAGGTCGATCACGTCGTGGGCCACCATCCCGATCGCCGCAAGCTGCTCGCGGTCGATGTCGCAAGCCCCGAGCGCATCGAACCGTTCTGCCCGCATTTCGGCGTCTGCGGCGGCTGCGCGATCCAGCATTGGGCGGCAGGGCCCTATCAGGCCTGGAAGCGCGGCATCGTGGTGGAGACGCTGGCACAGGCCGGCATCGATTGCGAGGTGGCGCCGCTGGTCGACGCCCATGGCGCCGGCCGCCGGCGCATCACGCTGCACGGCCGCTTCGGCACGCATGATGTTCTCAAAGTCGGCTTCTCGGCGACGAGTTCGCACGACGTCATCCCGATCGACCGCTGCCCGATCCTCGATCCCGCGCTCGACGGCGCGCTCGATGCCGCCTGGGCGCTCGCCGAACCGCTGACGTCGAAGATGCCGGTGACCAAGCCGCTCGACATCCAGGTCACCGCCACCGCCAACGGCCTCGATGTCGACGTGCGCGGCTCCGGGCCGCTGCCGACGCCGCTGGTCACGGCGCTGTCGCGCGTCGCCGAGCAGCACCGCCTGGCGCGGCTGACGCGGCACGGCGAGCTGGTGCTGCAACGCCTGCCGCCGACAGTGAAGATGGGGCGCGCCGAAGTGACGCTGCCGCCGGGCTCGTTCCTGCAGGCGACGGTGGCGGGCGAAGAAACGCTCGCCGCGCTCGTCACTGAGCGCATCGGCAAGGCCAAGGACGTTCTCGACCTCTTCTGCGGCGTCGGCCCGTTCGCGCTACGGCTCGCCGAGAAGGCGCGGATCACCGCTTGCGACAGCGACGCCGGCGCCGTCGCAGCACTGGCGAAAGCCGCGCGCACACCAGGCCTGAAGCCGATCAGATGCGAGCCGCGCGACCTGTTCCGCCGTCCCCTGGTGCCTCCCGAGCTGCGCGACTTCGACGCCGTGGTGTTCGATCCGCCGCGCCAGGGCGCGCAGGCGCAGGCACTGAAGCTCGCCGCAAGCAAGGTGCCCGTCGTGGTCGCCGTGTCCTGCAACGTCGCAACCTTTGCCCGCGACGCACGGCTGCTGATCGACGGCGGTTATCGGCTGGAGGCGGTGGTGCCGGTCGATCAATTCCGCCACACGCCGCATGTGGAGCTGGTGGCGCGGTTTAGCCGGTGACGGCTACGCCGACGGCTCGAATTGCGGCTGCCATCGCAGCAGATAGGATTGCAGCGAGCGCACCGCGACCGCGAGCAGGATGCCGACGAACATCATGACGAAGATGGCGACCATCATCTCGCTGGCATTGGCCCGCGCCTCGGCTTCGATGATGAGCTTGCCGAGGCCGCGTTCGGCGCCGATGAACTCGCCGACGATGACGCCGATCAGCGCAAAAGATACTGCCGGTAGAAGCGAAGCAAACACCCAGGCCAGCGCGGACGGGATCACGACGGTACGCAGCACGGTGAATTCGTTGGCGCCGAGCAGACGGGCAGCGGCGATCTGGTCGCGGTCGACCGCACGCGTTCCCTCGAAGGTGTTGAAGAACACCACGAAGAAGACGACGAGCCAGGCGGTCGCGATTTTGGAGAGGTCGCCGAGGCCGAAAATCAGGATGACGAGCGGTACCAGCGCAATGCGCGGGATCGAATTGAGCGCCACGATGTAGGGCCCGAACACGCGGGCAAGGAAATCCGAACGGCCGAGAACTAGGCCAGCGGCGATGCCGCTCGCCGAGCCGAACAGAAAGCCCCACCAGGTGTTCTTCAAGGTGACGAGCGTGGCGAGCCACAGATTGTTGTCGTTGCTCTTGATGCAGGTTGCGAAGCCGCCTGCATCGGCGAAGCAGCCAAGCCGCAAAAAACTCTGCCAGATCAGCGACGGTTTCGCGACGAAATAAGGATCGAGGATCTTCGGCACATAGGCGTTCGGCAGCAGCGCCTTACTCCACTCAAAGCCCCACTGCCAGACCAGGAGAATGGCTGCGAGAATGGCCAGTTGCCAGAACAGGATGACGGCGCGGCTGTTGGACATGGTCAGTCAGCCCTGGTGCGGCGGAACTCTTCGCCGAGAGAATGCCAGATGTGCGAATAGAGGCGGCCGAATTCGGCGGTCTCGCGCACGGCCACGGGGTCGCGCGGACGCGGGATGGCGACGTCGAAGTCTTCCTTGAGCCGTCCGGGCCGCGCCGAGAGCAGGATGATGCGGCTCGCCAAGGTCAAGGCTTCGCCGAGATCGTGCGTCACGAACAGCACGGTCTGCCGCTCGCGTTCCCAGATCTCCAGCAGCGTCTTGTGCATTTCCAGCTTGGTGTGGGTGTCGAGCGCGCCGAATGGCTCGTCCATCAGCAGGATCTCAGGCTCGAGGATCAGCGTGCGCATCAAGGCGACGCGCTGGCGCATGCCGCCGGAGAGCATACGCGGAAAGCTCTGCCCAAAACCCGAGAGACCAGCCTTCTCGACGGCCGAAGCAACGCGCCCCGCGCGCTCGGTCTCGGGCAATCCCGCGATCTCCAGCCCATAGCCGATGTTCTGCTCCACGGTTCGCCAGGGAAACAGCGTATCGCGCTGGAAGACGTAACCGACCCTGGGGTTGACCTTGCCGGTCTCGACCGTGTCCTGGTCGATCAGGACGCTTCCGCCGGAGCGCGGCAACAGCCCCGCGACCATATTGAGGATGGTGCTCTTGCCGCAGCCGGATGGCCCGAGCAGTGCGACGAACTCGCCCTGCTTGACCTCGAAGGAGACGTCATCCACCGCCACGAACTCGCGGCCGGATGCGTTGAAGCGCTTGGCAAGATGCTGCACGGCGATGCGGGTGCGCGCCGTCGATGTTCGATCCTCCTCCCGCGCGATCGCAAGGCCCTGGCCTGGCGCGGCGATCATTTGTATTTCGCCCTGGCTGCCTGGAGGAAGCTCATATCGACGACATCCTCGTATTTGGTCTCGGGAATATCCGTGCCCTTGCGGTACCAGGCCTTGGCGCCGCGTTCGAACGCGGCCTTGTCGATGACACCGTCATAGGCCCAGGTCGACTTGTCGAAGCCGAGTTCGGCACTGACCGCGTCGGGATCGATCCCCGAGAAATATTTTGGCGTGACCAGTGCCTGTACCTCCGCGAGCGGCGTCGCCTTGATGAAAGCCATGGCGCGGTAGATCGCGTTGACATAGGCCTGCACCATCGCCTTGTCCTGCTCGACGGTCTCCCGGAGCGTGTAGATCACCAGCACCGGCAGCGTCCCGCCGAAATCCTTCTCGAACACGCCCGGCTTGGAGGTGTCGTAAATCGTCCTGCCAAAACCCTTCTTCTCGACCTCGACGATCCAGCTCGGCGGCGCCATGATGGCGTCGAACTGCTTGGTCTGGAGCGAAGGGAACATCGTGTTGGGCCCGCCGCCCGCGACCCAGTTCACCTTGCTGCCCAGCCCGCGCGCTTCGAACACATAGGTGCCGAACACCCAGGTGCCGGACCCGATCGCGGTCGCGGCGACGATTGGCTTGGCGCCATCGGGGCGCTTGTAGTCGGCGAGTTTCTCGACCGAATTGATGCCGCTGTCGTAAAGATCCTGGCGGACCACGATGTTGGCGTAGGAGCACACCATCTCGGTCGCGAGCAGAATCGTGCAGGGCTTGCCGCGCGCACCGAGCTGGAGCGGATGGCTGGCATCGCCATGGGCGAACAGCGTCTGCCCTGCCGCCAGCGTCTGGCGGCCGAATGTGCCGGCATTGCCGGTGACGAGCTTGGAATCGAGCCCTTCGTCTTTGAAGTACCCCTTCAGCTCCGCGATCATGCCGATGGCGTAGACCGGGGATACCGGCCCGAAGGCGAGCGAGACCTGCTTGGCCTCGGCGCGCAATTGTCCCGGCAGCAGCGATGCGCCGGCCCATGCGGAGCCCGCGATCAGCGCCTGGCGCCTGGTGATGCTCATGTGCTCCTCCTCCCTTGGTTCTTGTTCGATGGCGCCGACCGATCAGGACGGCGTGACCTTGATCGTCCCTGCCTGTCGCAGTGCTTCGATCTCATTCGGCGACATGCCGATCTCGCTCAGGATCTCGTCGCTGTGCTCGCCGATCCCAGGTGGATCGTAGCGGTTGGGCAGGCGCCTCCCATCCATCGAAATCGGCAACAACGGCGTCCTGGCTTTGCCGCCGCCGGGCAGACGAATATCGGTCAGGCCGCCCGATTGGTTGAGATGCGGATCATCGAAGAGATCACCGGGCTTGTTCACCGGCGCGTAGGGCAGATCGAGCTGCTCGAGCCGCGCGGCGAGATCGGCCTTGTTCCATTGCTTGAAGATCTTCGCGATCTCGGGGATCAGCCAGCTGCGATGATCGACGCGGTCGTTGCTGGTCGCAAAGCGCGGATCGACGAGCCAGGCTTGGCGATCGAAGGCACGACAGAACGCCTCCCACTGCTCTTCACCGACGATGGTGACGAACAGCTTCGAGCCGTCCTTTGTGTCGAACAGATCGTAGACCGGCCACGGACTGTCCTTGATCGAATACGGGATCGACGGCTGGCCGCTGACCACCTCGCACATCATCGCCTGCGCCATCAGGAATACGTTGTTTTCGTAGAGCGCACTCTGGATGTAACGACCTCGCCCGGTCCGCTGCCGCTCGGCGAGCGCAGCCTGGATCGCGATCACGCCGAACATACCGCCCATGACGTCGTTGACCGAGGCCCCGGCACGCATGGGACGGTCGGGCAAGCCGGTCATATAGGCGAGGCCACCCATCATCTGCACGACCTCGTCGAGCGCGAGGCGGTTCTCGTAAGGCCCGGGCAGATAGCCCTTGAGCGAGCAATAGATCAGGCGTGGCGCGAAGGCCGCGACACTCTCGTAGTCGAGGCCGATCCGCTTCAGCAGGCCCGGCCTGAAATTCTCGATCAGGACGTCGCTGTTCTCGATCAACCTGCGCGCGACGCTCTGGCCTTCCGCGGTCGACGTATCCAGCGCGATGCTGCGCTTGTTGCGGCTGTAGGTGGCGAAGAAGCCGGCGGCGGGTCCCTTGAAGGTGCGGGTGCGGTCGCCCTTTGGCGGCTCGACCTTGATCACGTCGGCGCCGAGATCGGCGAGGATCAAGCCGCAGCTCGGTCCCATCACCATCTGGCTGAATTCGATGACCCGAACGCCTGCCAGCGGACGAAGCTCCGAAGCCGTCTCACGCGCAGCATTGGTCATGCCGCGCTCCGCAGGACTGTGGGGATTCCGGCCTCGTGCAGATGCCCGGTCAAATGTTTTGCCGGGATATGGCGGGCGAGAATCTCACGCGTCTGCATCAGGCGATCGAGGTCGATGCCGGTAGACAATCCCATGCGCTCCAGCATGAACACTAGGTCCTCGGTGACGATGTTGCCGCGCGCACCGGGAGCAAAGGGACAGCCTCCGAGGCCGGACACCGCGGCGTCGAAGCGGCGGATACCGGCATCGAGACCGGCGATCGCATTGGCAAGGCCGGCGCCGAGCGTGTCGTGCAAATGCAGCCGCAGCGTCATGTGAGGTCCGACCTCGCGCCGCACCGCCGCGACGATCTGCCCGATCGATTTTGGCGTCGCATAACCGACGGTGTCGGCAAGCCCGATCTCGTCGGCGCGGGCTTCGGCAAAGGCGCGCGCCACACGGCACACAGCCGCTTCGCTCACTTCACCTTCCAGCGAGCAGCCGAAGGACGTGGAAATCGCGCCCATCAGTTGCGGTCGCTGGCCCACAGGCCGGGCGTCGATCGCGGCACGGACCGCGCGAAATGCTTCGATCTGCTCGTCGACCGAGCGGCGCACATTTGCCTGGTTGTGCGTCTCGCTCGCCGAGATGACGAAATAGACGGCTTTGACCCCTGCCGCGATGGCGCGTTCGGCGCCCTTCGGGTTCGGCACCAGCGCGCCGATGGTCACCGACGTGTGTGTCAGCGCATGTGCCATTACCGCGTCGACGTCGGCGAACTGCGGCACCACCTTTGGCGGCACGAACGATCCCGCATCGATCTCGCGCACGCCGGCAGCGGCGATCGTGTCGATCAGCGCGCATTTGGCTTCGGTCGGAACGAAGATGTCCAGGTTCTGGAGACCATCGCGGGGAGCAACCTCGCAAATGTGGACATCGGGCGCGCGCGCCATCGGGCTCTCTCCCTGTCGTCGATTGTATATTGTTGCGTAAAAGAACAATCTGTGGGACAGTCTGTCAAGTCCAAAACTTGCGTGCACTGCAATGAGCGCATCCGACAGTTCCCGGCCACGCAGCGACAAGAACGGTTCCGAACGCGCCGAACACCTCGCCGGCCTGATCATGGCGCTTGCCCGACGCGAAGGCATGAAAGCCGGCGACCGCCTGATCGAGCAAAGGCTTGCGGATGCGCTGGACCTTTCGCGCGCGCCGATCCGGCTCGGTCTCAAGGCGCTGGAAGCGGCAGGGCTGGCGCGCGGCGAGCCACATCGCGGCTTTGTACTGGCGAAGAATCCAACCAGCGTCGCGGCCCAGCCCGCGCTCGCCGCGGTCAGACGCAACGAGCAGGTTTATGCGACCATCGCCGGCGACGTGCTCGCAACGCGGCTGCCGGCCGACGTCACCGAGGCGGAGCTGATGCGCCGATATGACGTCACGCGCGCCGAACTGCAGCGGCTTCTGGATCGGATCGCCTCCGAGGGCTGGATCGCGCGCCTGCCGGGCTATGGCTGGCGCTTCGCGGACACGGTCTCAAGTCCCGAAGCACAGGCGCAGGCCAAGGCATTTCGCGCGGTGATCGAGCCGGCGGCAATTGCGCAGCCGGGCTTTGCGCTGGCGCAGCAGGTGATCATGCGCCTGCGCGAGCGCCAGCAACGCGTCTTCGAAGGCGAGCTTGAGAAGATGACAATCGGCGAGATCTTTCAGTCCGGCTGCGAATTCCACGAAGAGATCATCCGCGGCGCCGGAAATCCCTTCTTTCTCGAAGCGCTCCGGCGCGTGAACTCGATCAGACGTCTGTTCGCCTATCGCAGCTTCGCCGACCGCGACGGCATGCGGCGGCACGTGCGCGAGCATTTGCGCCTGCTCGACGTGCTGGAGACGCGACGCTACGCTGAGGCGGCCGACCTGATGGCCCGGCACCTGCAACGGCCGCTGGTGGCGGGTCTGTCGTGATCGCCAACCCAGGATCACTTGGGGCCGGTCATCCGATCTTGATTCCGGTCAATCCCGCTGGAGTCCGTTGCTGCTAAACGCATCCGGCGCAACAGCATGGATCGGAAGCTTGTGCTTGACCGACGACAGTTCATCGCAACCGCGCTGGGAATGTCCGCGGCTGCGATCGGCGGCTTCCCTGCCGCTGGAGCAACGATGACCTACGACGGGGCGGTAACGACGTCACGGGCTCCGCTGCAGGCCGTGCCGCGGGATCGCGAGCTCGTGCGCTTTGCCACCCTCGCGGCCAACAGCCACAACACCCAGCCGTGGGTCTTCTCCGCCCGTGGCAACGAAATCGCGGTTGCGCCGGATTTTTCGCGCCGCTGTCCGGCCGTGGATCCGGACGATCATCACTTGTTCGTCAGTCTCGGCTGTGCCGCCGAAAACCTCATCCTCGCTGCGTCCGCACTGGGCTGGCGCGCCGCCCCGATCATCGACGGCGAGCGGATCGTGATCGCGCTCGAGCAAGCTCCGCCGGACGCATCGGCATTGGCCGCCGCGATTCCGGTCAGGCAATGCACCCGCGCGGCCTTCGATGGCAGGCCCGCCGCGCCCGAGACCTTGCGCCGGCTCGAGAGCGCCTGTCGCGAACCTGATGTCACGGCCCTTCTGATGACCGAGCGCGCCGCGATCGCCGGGGTTACCGACTACGTGCTCGAAGGCAACTCGGCGCAAATGCGCGACAAGGCCTTCATGCGCGAGCTCGTGAGCTGGATTCGCTTCAACGAGGCGGAGGCGGTCGCGACCTTGGACGGGCTGTTCGCGCCGGCCTCGGGAAACCCCTCGCTGCCGTCGTGGCTGGCGCGGCCGCTGCTCAAGCTCTTCTTTACCGAGAGCGGGGAAAACAAGAAGTACCGTGACCAGCTCGCCAGTTCTGCGGGCGTCGTCGTGCTCGCGGCCGAGCGCAGTGACAAATCGCACTGGATCGCGGTCGGCCGCGCCTGTCAGCGCTTCGGTTTGCAGGCGACCGCGCTGGGGCTCAAATATTCCTTCGTCAATCAGCCGGTCGAGATGGCGGCGCTGAGGCAGCAATTTGCAACCTCGCTCGGACTCGGCGAACGTCGCCCCGACATCGTGATGCGTTTCGGAACCGGCCCGGACCTGCCGAAATCGCTGCGGCGTCCGCCGGAGCAGGTGATGCGGCCCTAACGACGCAAGCCGCTCAGCGCCGGCGACTCGCCCGGCAGCATGTTCGATCTGATATCGCTGTCCATGCGGACCGAATCTCGCTGAATGAATCCAGCCCCGAACGACAGGCTGAGGTTCGACGTCGGCTTGAACTCGACGCCCGCCAATGCGCTGGTGCCGGGCGCCGCGCCAGATGTCAGCGGCGCAACCGAGCTGCCGATGCCGTTGCCATATTTCAACGTGTCGAAACCGGCAAAGAACGTCACGGGCATGCCGCCCATGGTCTTGGTGTTGTAGCCGAACTGCGTGCTGTCATATGAGAGCGCGCTGAAATTGCCGGCAAGGCCGGTCTGGCTGAGTCCGGTCTGACTGAGGCCGCTCCAATTGAGGTTGCCGCGCTGGCTGCCGACGAAGAAGCCGTCCGCGCTGCTGCGCCAATCCGGATCGCCGGCATTGAAGCTGGTGGAATTGCCATAAATATCGGAACTCTGGTCGGCGCCACCGCTGAGGCCGAAAGGCCCGCCGGGGACCCAATATCTCAGCGGCGCGACCTGGGCGTGAACCGGTGCTACCGTCACGCAAAGCATAGCGAGCAGAGCTGCAAGAACGGGTGAAGGGACAAGGCTGGACATTGAGACTACCGTCAAGACTTTTGCAGAATATACTCCCCTGATATCGCCAATGCCAGCCGAGCGGCCGCGCCAACGTCGCAGCCACGGGCCTCCCCACAGCATAACCTGATGCCGCACGTTCCCCTGCTCACGCGCCTGACATCCGCTTTCCGCGAGGTTCCGGGCCTCGCCGCCATCGTGCTGGGCGGCTCGCGCGCGCGAGGCAGCGGGCATTCCACCTCCGACTATGATGTCGGGCTCTACTTCGCCGCGGCGCGCCCGCTCGACACCGAGCGGCTGCTTGCGGCTGCGAAGGAGATCGCCGACGATCCTGCCGCCGCGACCGTGACGCCGGTCGGTGAATGGGGACCGTGGATCGTCGGCGGCGCCTGGCTGTCGGTGCAAGGCAGCAAGGTCGATCTGCTCTATCGCAACGCCGATGCGGTCGAAGCCGTGATGAGGGCCTGCCATGGCGGACTCGTCACGATGGATTATCAACCCGGCCATCCCCACGGTTTCTGCTCGGCAATCTGGATGGGCGAGATCGCATATTGTCAGCCACTGCACGATCCGCAGGGCATAATCGCGCGGCTGAAATCGATCGCCCTGCCCTATCCTCGCCCCTTGCGCGAAGCCCTGATCCAGCGCTTCCAGTGGGAGATCCTGTTTGGCATCGAGAACGCCGAGCTCGCCATTGCGCGCGGCGACCGAACCCACATCGCGGGATCGCTCTACAGATCGCTCGCCTGCATCGCGCAGGTGCTGTTCGCGCTCAACGAACGCTATCTCATCAACGAAAAGGGCGCGCTGCACGAAGCGGCACTCTTGCCGCTGACGCTTCCGCATCTTGTGGAACGGATCGACGAGGTCTGGCGGCTGGTCGGCGACGGCGCCCTTGCACCCGCCTGCGCGATCCTGCGCCAGATCGACCGGCAGTTGAAGGCGCTGACGCAGCCCGGTGGACCGGGGTCGTGAAAGTTATGCGGTCCGGTCCACGGAGGACGATGAATCGGCCGGCGGATATTTCGTCACCGGCACCATGAAGGATTTCGTCCCGACCTGGTAGATGACCTTGCCGTTCTGCCCGTCATCGGTTGCGATTTGCGTCTGCCCGAACATGATCACGTTCTTGTAGACGTAGCCGGTGCCCTTACGGGTGACGCCGTCGGTGGTGACGCTGACCTCGGCCTCCTTGCCGTTGACGGACAGCACCTTGAAGCTCGCGCTCTTGCCGTTGGCGCTGGAATAGCCGCCCCAGCTTCCCATCAGGCGGCTGTCGGAGGCCGGCGGGGCCTGCTTCTCGAGATTGGCGGTCTGCTTGCCGGCGCCCCCGAACGAGAACAGCATCACCATGTTCTTGCCGTCCTTGGTGCCGACCGTAATCCCGCCAAAGGTGATGAGCGTGCCGCTGACCTCGGCGAAGCCGCGCTCGGTGTGGCCGTTATGGGTGTACTCGACCTGCGCCCGGGCGCCGCGGATGTTCACGACCTTGAAGCCGACGGGCTGGTTGTTGCCGACCCAATTGCCCTTCCAGTCACCGACCAGAGCACTCTGGTGATAGAGCCGCTCGTTGGCCGGCGAAATCTGGTTGGTGCTCGATGTGACGATGGCCATTGGATTGCTCGGAGACGGGCCTGACAAACCCGCTTTCGTTCGCTTCGGCAATGTCAGGATGCCGACTGGAAACGAACGGAAACCATGCGATTAGGGCCCCGCGCCGGTTAACGAGGCGTTAAGCTCGAGCATCGGCCGGGCGGGCAAAAGGTCTCAGCCGGGGCTTCAGCGGCCCCAGCGGTCCGACCAGATCTTCTCGCCGATCAGGCAATTGACGCGCGGCTCCCTGTCGGCGACCGGCATCACGGGACGCTCCGGCGTGCGGCCGGCGACCTCCATCAGCAGCTTGGTGCGGATCGCCTCCTTGAATTTATCGCGGTCCTTGATCGTGATGACAAAGGAGCCGGGGCCGCCGATGACGCAGTCCTCGTAATAGAAATCGAGATTGTCGATATCCATGGTCGAATAGGATGGCTCCTTGACCATGATCGGCAAGCCGTTGATGACGATGCCCTTCTCGAGCGCCGCATCGCGCGCCACCGTGACCGGGCCGCCATTGTTGTTGGGGCCGTCGCCGGAGATGTCGATCACGCGGCGCAGGCCGCGATAGGGATCCTCATCGAACAGCGGCATCGCGAAAGCGATCGCGCCCGAGATCGAGGTGCGTGAGGCGCGCCGGATCGGCGTCTTCATGATCTCGGCGGCGACCGCATCCGCCGTCTCGGGACCGTCGACCAGCCGCCAGGGAATGATGATCTTCTGGTCGCTGGAAGCAGCCCACTCGAAATAGGTCACCGCGATCCGGCCGTTCGGGCCGAGCTTCAGCGCCTGGAGGAACTCCTTCGACTGGATCGCCTGCGCATAGCCCTCGCGCTGGATCGCGAGCTCGTCCATGTCCATGGAATAGGACACGTCGACCGCGAGGATCAGCTCGACGTCGACCGTCTGCGCGTCCCTGTCGGCCGCAGGCCGCTGCGGCTGATTTTTGGGCGGCTCAAATTTTGGTCCTGGTGCCGCGATGCCCGCGACGTCCCCTCCGGCAAACATGCCGGCCACCAGCACAGCCCCGATCGAGAACAGCAACCGCATCGCAGCCTCTCCCGTCGTATGACGTGATGGTGACATGCAATTGCCTTGCCGCAAAGCGCGAAGATCGCTTGCGCTTCACATTCGAGTTAGGGATTTGCGGCTCAGGCGTACACGCGCCTTGCGCGATGCTACCGCCGTGTTGCCGCGCTTGCAGCGCTGGAACACGCTCGTGCGCTCGCACCATCGGGCTCATGATGCGCGAAGCGGGAGCGACGGGCACGGGGACAGAGCTCCCCGCCCACTTGTCCGAAGCGATTTCCGTGCTAGGTTGGCCGCACAGATGGGGATGGAGTCCCCCGATAACCGCCCGGCGGTCGATCACCGTATGGGCTGATGATTCCTGCTTGAGGAGGGGCAATCTTTGAGCCTCTGCCTTCGGCGGGAGCATGGACAAACCCGCCAGTGGCGGGTTTTTTGTTGTCTGGTGCAAGGCCAGGAGAAGGCGAAGACGTGACGACGACGACATCGAATGCTGTACGTAACGGGCTGCCAAGAGGAATCTGGGTGCTCGGCTTCGTCTCGATGCTGATGGACATCTCCTCCGAGATGATCCACGCGCTGCTGCCGGTCTATCTCGTCACCGTGCTCGGCGCTTCGACGCTGACCGTCGGCTTCATCGAGGGCATTGCGGAGGCGACGGCCTCGATCACGAAGATCTTTTCCGGCGCGCTGTCGGACTGGCTCGGCCGCCGCAAGCTGCTTGCCGCACTCGGCTATGGCCTCGCCGCCCTGACCAAGCCGCTGTTCCCGCTCGCGCCCAGCGTCGGATGGCTGGTGGCCGCGCGCTTCGTCGATCGCGTCGGCAAGGGCATTCGCGGCGCGCCGCGCGATGCACTGATCGCAGATATCGCCCCCGTCGGCCTGCGCGGCGCGAGCTTTGGCCTGCGGCAATCGCTCGACACGATCGGCGCCTTCGTCGGGCCGCTCGCCGCGATCGGCCTGATGTGGTGGACCGCCGACAATTTCACCGCCGTGTTCTGGGTGGCGGTGCTGCCGGCCTTCCTGTCCTTCGGCTTGATCGCGTTCGCGGTGAGCGAGCCGGACCCGGATCCGAGCCGGGAGCCCGCAAAAAATCCGCTCAATCTCGCCGCCATGCGGCGACTCGGAACGGTCTATTGGCGAGTCGTGGCCGTCGGAATCGTGTTCACGCTCGCGCGCTTCAGCGAGGCCTTTCTGATCCTGCGCGCGCAGAATATCGGGCTCAATGCGATGTGGGTGCCGGCGGTGCTGGTGCTGATGAACATCGTCTACGCCCTGTCGGCCTATCCGGCCGGCGTGCTCTCGGACCGGATCAACCGGACCGGCCTGCTCGCGCTCGGGCTCGTCTTCCTCGCCGGTGCCGATCTCGCGCTTGCGCTGCTGCCTAGTCTGGCAGGCCTCGCGCTCGGTGTCGTGCTGTGGGGACTGCATATGGGGCTGACGCAGGGCCTGCTCTCGGCCCTCGTCGCTGATGCCGCACCGCCGAACCTGCGCGGCACCGCGTTCGGCTATTTCAATCTGTTCACCGGCCTTGCCCTGTTGGCCGCGAGCGTGATCGCGGGTGCGCTGTGGGACGTCTATGGTCCGGCGGGAACGTTCCTTGCGGGACTCGGCTTCGCGCTGGTCGCGCTCATCGGGCTGCTCGCCGTCGGCAACGGTCTGGCGGCGGAAGAAAAATCATGACGGGAGGCTGTTGATCGTGCTGAGCGGAGCAATCGCGATCGTGATCGGTAGCGCCCTGGGGGGCTGCGCACGCTATTTCGTCTCCGGTGCGATCGCGCGGCGGCTGGGCGAGACGTTTCCGTGGGGCACCATGACCATCAACGTCACCGGCGCCTTCCTGATCGGCATTTTCGGCGCGCTGGCTACCCATCCTGGCTCGGTGTTCGCCACGCCCGATCCGTGGCTGTTCGCGGTGACAGGATTTCTCGGCTGCTACACCACGGTGTCCTCGTTCAGCCTGCAGACGCTGACGCTCGCGCGAAGCGGCGAGCCGATGCACGCGCTCGGCAATATCGTGTTCTCCGTCGGACTGTGCCTTGCCGCCGTCAGTTGCGGCTTTCTCCTTGCGGATCGTCTGGGAGGCTAGCGGCTGATGAACTCGCCCTCCTCCGCCGAGCGCTGGCGCACTGCGATGCTCTATGCCTGGGTTGCCGCCGGCAGCGTCGTCGGCGGCCTGACGCGCTATCTGGTCGGGCTGGCGCTCGATACCGGACCTGGCTTTCCCGTCGCGACGCTGTTCATCAACACGATGGGCTCGCTGATCATCGGCTTCTACGCGACGCTGACCGGCCCCGACGGCCGCATGCTGGCGCGGCCCGAGCACCGGCAGTTCGTCATGACCGGGTTCTGCGGCGGCTACACCACCTTTTCGACCTTCAGCCTGGAGACCTTCCGCCTGTTCCATGACGGCATGAAATACACGGCGCTCGCCTACATCGCCGTATCCGTGATCTGCTGGCTGGTGTCGGTATGGATCGGCCATATGATGGCGAGCCGCTACAACCGCTTGACAAGGAGCTGAGCATGCAAATTCCCAATCAGGCAGTTTCGCTCCGGATCTTCATCGGCGAGAGCGATCATTTCGACGGCAAACCGCTCTATGAAGCCATCGTGATGACGGCGCGCGAGCGGCACCTTGCGGGCGCCACCGTGCTGCGCGGACCGATGGGGTTCGGCAAATCGAGCCGGCTGCACACCTCGAAGATCCTGCGGCTGTCGGAAGACCTGCCGCTGCTGATCGAGATCGTCGACAGCGAGGACAACATCAACGCATTCCTGCCCATCCTGGACGGCATGATGTCGAGCGGGCTGATCACCTTGGAGAAGGTGCAGGTCCTGCAATATGGTGCGAAGGCCGCAGGCTGATCGCCGCGGCTGGGAACCGAGCCCGCCGATACCAGGAGGCGGAATGAACGAGAAGACCGTCACCAAGCCGAAAACCAGGACCAAGACCAAGGTCGAGCGGCCGAAGCTCCACAAGGTCATCCTGATCAACGACGACTACACGCCGCGCGAATTCGTCACCATGGTGCTCAAGGCCGAATTCCGCATGACGGAGGATCAGGCCTACAAGGTCATGATCACCGCCCACAAGCTGGGGGCCTGCGTCGTCGCCGTATTCACCAAGGACGTCGCCGAGACCAAGGCGACCCGCGCCACCGACGCCGGCCGCGCCAAGGGCTATCCGCTGCTGTTCACGACCGAGCCGGAGGAGTAGCGGCTCAGCCGATCACCACCGACGCTTCTTCCGCCAGCCCGTACACGCGCTGCGCCTTGGAGAACCCGGCAATCGGAAATTCGCCGAGCTCGTGCCAGTCGTGCCGGCAGACATTGGCAAAACCTTCGGAGGCGACGACGGTCCGCCCCAGCCGACCCGTGATCTTCTCCAGCCTCGCGGCAAGGTTCACCGCAGGGCCGATGCAGGTGAAGTCGAGGCGGTTGCCGCCGCCGATATTGCCGTAGAGGATGTTGCCGACATGCAGCGCGACACCGAAGCGGAAGCGCTCGACGGCGTCGCCGACCGGAAAGGCCAGCGCCTCGACGCTGGCGCGGGATTCGCGCGCCGCTTCCAGCACGCGCGCGCAGACATGAGCGGCGTCGCCGACATATTCGTCGATCGGAAACACCGCAAGCAGGCCGTCGCCCATGAACTTCAGCACTTCGCCGCCATGGCCGCGGATCGCGGTGACCTGGCAGTCGAAATAGTGGTTGAGGATCTCGACGACGGTCTCGGCGGGCAGCCGGTCCGACAGCGCGGTGAAGCCGCGCAGGTCCGAGAGCCAGATCGCGGCCTGCATGGTGTCGTTGTGGCCGCGCCGGATCTGGCCGCCGAGGATACGCGCACCGGCGCGGTTGCCGACATAGGTGTCGAGCAGCATCTCGGCGGTGCGGCGCAGGCTGATGATCTCGCTGACGCGCGCGAGCGGTGCAATGATGGAGCGGATCGCCGCAATGTTGTCGTCGCTGAAGCCGCCGGGCTGCCGCGTCATCCAGCTTGTCGCGTTGTCGGAGCCGTCGAGGAACGGCAGCGGCACCGCGACATAATCGGTCACGCCTTCGGCGCGCATGTCGTTGATGATGGGAAATCGCTGGCTGGCGGGATCGTCGACACGCCCTCTGACCTCCAGCCCCTGCTCGAATACGATCCGAAGCGGACTCTGG